>Ga0078972_1000836_pt1 | contig 125940 bp, 79 predicted proteins | sample YelNatPaOPGAMG01_FD_67568 | JGI IMG/M metagenome (GOLD analysis project Ga0078972, IMG submission 67568) | Hot spring thermophilic microbial communities from Obsidian Pool, Yellowstone National Park, USA - OP-RAMG-01 (SPADES assembly) (version 2) | ecosystem: Environmental > Aquatic > Thermal...
TCTCCAAGCGGCGCGGGTGGAACCGCGCCCTCCAGCCAGCGGCTTGGCGGCTTGGCGCTGAATCGCCGGGGCTTGGGCTGGTCAGGCCACCAGCGTTTTCCGGCGTCGGGCGTCGATCCACTTCTTCAGTTCCACGGCCACGAAGACCACCGCGCCCACGGCGAGAATCTCCAGCCAAGCCGTGCCGCGGATGGGCGCGCTGTGGAACAGCTTGTTCATGAACGGCGCATAGGTGAACAGCAGTTGCGCGCCCAGGATGGCCGCCACCCCGCCCATCACCCACGGGTTTGTGAACACGCCCAGCAAGAAGAACGACCGGGTCAGCGACCGACAGTTCAACAGGTAAAACACCTCGACCATGACAATCACGTTCACCACGATGGTCCGGGACTCGGCGACCGACGTGCCCAGCCGTTCTTCCCACTCGAACAGCCCAAAGCCCCCCAGCGTCATCAGCAACGAGACCACGACGATCCGCAGAATCAGGCCGCGGGTCAGGATGGGCTGCTTGGGGTCGCGCGGCGGCCGGGCCATCAGGTCCTTCTCCTTCGGCTCAAACACGAGCATCAGCCCCAGCAACAACGCCGTGCTCATGTTCACCCAGAGCAGTTGCACGGGCAAAATGGGCAGGGCCGTGCCCACCAGGATGGCGGCCAAAATGATCAGGCCCTCGCCGCCGTTGGTCGGCAGCGTCCAGGCGATGAACTTGGTCAGGTTGTCGAACACGTTGCGCCCCTCCTCCACCGCGGCCTCGATCGAGGCGAAGTTGTCGTCGGTCAGGATCATGTCCGCCGCGCCCTTGGCCACGTCCGTGCCGGTGATGCCCATGGCCACGCCGATGTCGGCCTGCTTGAGCGCGGGCGCGTCGTTCACGCCGTCGCCGGTCATGGCCACGATGTGCCCGCGTTTTTGCAGCGCCTGCACCAGCCGCAGTTTTTGCTCCGGGGCGACACGCGCGAAGACAGCCGCCCGCTCGGCCGCCTCGGGGAACTGGTCGTCGGGGATCTCGTCCAGCTCGCGTCCCGTCAGGGCGACCACTTCGCCGTTACTGCCCTTGCCGCCGCGCAAACCCAGTTGGCGCGCGATGGCCACGGCCGTGCCCTTGTGATCGCCGGTGATCATTTTCACCTCGATGCCGGCGCTCTGGCAGTTGGCCACGGCGCGAATGGCCTCGGCGCGCGGCGGATCAATCATGCCCTGCAAACCCAGCAACGTCAGGCCGCCCGCCACGTCGTCGTGGGTCAGGCTGGTGTGGTTTGGCCGGACGCGCCGGCGGGCGAAGGCCAGCACGCGCAAGCCCTGGGCGGCCAGTTCCTCGACCACGCGCTGGACGGCGGCGGCATCGAGCGGTGTCTCGTTGCCCTGGGCGTCGAGGGCGTTGTCGCAGCGCTCGAGCAACCGTTCGACCGAACCTTTGACGTAGATGACCTGCCCGTCGCCGGCCCGGTGCAACGTGGCCATATACATGTGCTCGGACTCGAACGGGATCACGTCCGCCCGCGGCAGCCGCGTCTCGGTGGCGGCCTTTTCCAAGCCGGCCTTCTGCGCGGCCACAATCAGCGCCGCCTCGGTGGGATCGCCTTCGACCTGCAAGCGGCCTTCTTTGCGGACCAGTTGCGAGTCGTTGCACAACAGACCGGCCAGCAAGGTTTCTTCGAGCGCGGTGTTCTTGCCCGGGTCCACTTTGTGGCCAGCCGAACGGATTTCGCCGTTCGCTTCATACCCGCCGCCGGTGACTTCAAACATCCGGCCGCCTGCCCAAACGCGGCTGACGGTCATTTGGTTTTCGGTGAGCGTGCCGGTCTTGTCCGAGCAGATCACCGTGGTGCTGCCCAGCGTCTCGACCGCCGGCATCTTGCGGATGATGGCGTGGCGTTTGGCCATGCGTGCCACCCCGATGGCCAGCGTGATGGTGACGGCTGCGGGCAGGCCCTCGGGAATCGCGCCCACTGCCAGTGCCACCGCCGCCATGAACATGTCCGCCACCGATTCGCCCCGGAGCACACCCACCAGAAACGCCAACGTCGCCAGGCCCAGAATCACGTAGAGCAACAGGCGGCTGAACTGGGCGATCTTGCGGGTCAGCGGCGTCGAAATGTCCACCGCCTCGGAAATCATCGTGGCGATCCGGCCCATCTCGGTGCGGTCGCCGGTGGCCACCACCACGCCCTCGGCCTGGCCGTAGGTGACGAGCGTCCCGGCGAACGCCAGGTTCTTCCGATCGCCCAACACTGTGTCCGCGGGCAGCGCATCCGTCTTCTTCTCGACCGGCACGGACTCGCCGGTCAGGGCGGCTTCTTCGACCTGCAGATTGCGGACTTCGACCAGCCGCAGGTCCGCCGGCACGGCGTCCCCGGATTGCAGCAACACCACGTCCCCGGGCACAAGCTCCGCCGACGGCACGCGTTGTTTGCGGCCGTCCCGGCGCACGGTGGCCTCGGTGCGGACCATTTTGGCCAGCGCCTCGATGGCCCGCTCCGCCTTGGATTCCTGGATGAACCCGATGATGGCGTTGACGAACACCACGCCGAAGATCACCGCCGCATCCACCCACTCGCCCAGCGCCGCCGACACCACGGTGGCGGCGAGCAGGATATAGACAAGTGCCTGGTTGAACTGCTGCAGGAACTTCACCCACGCCGGCGTGCCGCGCCGGGCGGTCATTTGGTTCAGACCGAACTCGGCCTGGCGCCGCTCGACCTCTTCAGTCGAGAGCCCCTGCTGGAAATCCGTTCCCAGCCGGCGCAGGACTTTATCGGCGGCCAGCGTGTGCCACGGCTCGCCCACTGGCCCAGGCTGGGTGGCCTCGACCGGACTGGCCCTGCTGTTCAAGACGGACTCCACCTGTTTCATTCTCATACCAAACCTAGTGTTGCTCGGTAGCCAGCGTCCGTTCTGGCACCCGCACCACCCTGGCCATGGGCGATTCGCTTCTTCGACACGCACCGACTGGTGTTGACGCTGCAGCCCCGCGCTATTCACGCTCACATCAGACCATCGCGCCAGGCAACTGCCGGCCCGACAAACTAGCCTGCCGCAATCCGCAAGCAAGCGCCGCTGACTCCAAGCTCCCAGCCGTAGCCGCCGAGGTCAGTCGGCGGAAAATTCGTAGCCGCTGACCTGAGTCGGCGGAGCGATCCATCAGGTCCGCCGCGTTACCGCGGCGGCTACAGGGCAAACAGGTAGCCGCCGGCGTAAGCCGGCGGATTGATCGGCCGCGTTGGTTGAGTCCGCCGCCTGACGGCGGCGGCTACGGTGGAATTGGTAGCCGCCGGCGTGAGCCGGCGGATTGATCGGGCGGGTCAAGTTGGTCCGGCGCCTGACGGCGGCGGCTACGGTGGAATTGGTAGCCGCCGGCGTAAGCCAGCGGAAAATCCGTAGCCGCCGGCGTAAGTCGGCGGATTGATCGGCCGGGTTGGTTGAGTCCGCCGCCTGACGGCGGCGGCTACGGTGGAATTGGTAGCCGCCGGCGTGAGCCAGCGGAAAATCCGTAGCCGCGGGCGTGAGTTGGCGGATTGATCGGCCGGGTTGGTTGAGTCCGCCGCCTGACGGCGGCGGCTACGGTGGAATTGGTAGCCGCCGGCGTGAGCCAGCGGAAAATCCGTAGCCGCGGGCGTGAGTTGGCGGATTGATCGGCCGGGTTGGTTGAGTCCGCCGCCTGACGGCGGCGGCTGCGAGCCTGATCGGCGGATTGATCTGTCGGATCCATCAGGTCCGCCGCGTTACCGCGGCGGCTACCAGGAAAAATCCGTAGCCGCCGGCGTGAGCCGGCGGATCGACCCGCCCCCTCCGCCGAGTCCGCCCCCTTACGACGGCGGCTACGGGTTGCTCCTTAACCGCTCTGCCTTTAACCGCAGCAAGCCGTAGGCGCGCGTGAAATGGGCATCATCGAAGCCCATAGCGCGTTGAGTTGGTAATCCCGTTCCAGCACACCCAACCGTTGGATGCGCCGCATTTGGGTCCAAGACACCAAGCCCGCCGCCCAAGCCCAATACCCAAACAGCGGCACAGGAAAATCGCTCCCATGCACCAGCCGACTGGCTAGCGGCTGGCGCAAGCACGCCTGCACATGAGCCGCCCGGGCTGGAGTATTGAACCCGCTGGTATCACCGTAGAGGTTCGGAAACTGCTCGGTCAGTTCCACGAACGCCGAGAAATAATCCCGCCCCGTCAACCTAGCCCCGGTGGCACAATGCGCCGCAATCACCACCACTCCGATCTCCAACGGCCGACGCAGCACACGCGGATCGGTCAAGTCCGGTCGCTCCATGGGCAGAGTAAACTCATCGCCCGCATGCGCTAGCAACGGCAGGCGCGCCTCAGCCATCCGTTCCCAAAACCGAGTGTAGCGCCGCTGGTTGCAATCGATGTTCTGGCAGCATGGCAAACACTTCATCAGCACCGCACCCCGGCAATGCAGCGGCCCAGTTCATCCAAGGCATCCGGTCGAGCTGGATGGATCGACACCCCCGCCAAAAACTCTGCATGTTGGCGCGCCAACCCCAACACATACTCGTTGGGCACATAGAACGGGCTGGCGCCATCTACCACCCGACCCTGATCGTCCCGAACCAGGTCATGGGCCAGGATGACCGCCGCGCCAAGTGAAGAGCCTCGGAGCAGGGTCAAAAGCCGCTCGACGTAAAGCCGGTCGAAATCCTCGGCCAACGCCCGAGCCGGCAGTCCGATGTGGTGCAACATGTATCGCACCATGACCCGGCGCCGAGGGCGTTTCCTCAGGCAGGCCTTGAGCGCGGAGACGCGAGCATGCAGCCCGTGAGGCCCAGCCACGCGAAGCCCGCACAGTCAAAGCCTGGCCTGCTGCGCCGAGGCCACCACCCCGGCCGGGCCGATTCAACTCAACCACGCCGGGAGCGCCTGCGGCTCGCGGGCGGTTTTCGCCGGCTCGGCGAAAACCGGCGCATGCCGATTGCCCAAGCATCAAACGGTGCGTTGTCCAAGCCAGACAGGAGGTGTCCGCCAGGCCGTCCCGCAGCCGCAGAACCGCGGGACCGACGGCCTGCGTTCCCTTTTCACTGCATCGGTCCGGCCAAGGGCATGGCCGAGCCGGGCGCCCGGCCCGCCGGTCCCGCCGCGGCGCGATTCAGCGAAGAGACGGTCCGGGCGGATGCCTCCGGGGCATCGCCCGGTTCGTGTCAGCGGGTGTCTTTTTCTTTCCGGTCGCGCCGGCTTACAGGCCGCGCAGAATGCGGGCGGCTTGGGCGGCGTCGGCCGGGGTGTCCAGGGCCACGTAACAGACGAACTTCCGGCCCAGGGCCAGGGCGGAAAACCCGCGCAGATTCAGCCCCTTTTCCGCCAGCGCCCGGGTGAGGCGCGCGCCCTGGCCGGGCTTGTCCGCGCCTTCCAGCCGCACGGCGTGCAGGTCTTCGGTCTTCTTAAACCCGGCGGCCTCCGCCGCCCGGCTCTGTTTGGCGCCCTTGATGGGGCTGACGAAGACGATGGCGCTGCCGCTGGTTTCGGGCGTGCGCCGGGCGAGGACGAACTCCAGATTCACCCCGGCCTCGGCCAGGGCCTGGAGCTTGGCCGCCAGGCTGCCCGGCTTGTCCTCCAACGTCGCTGCCCAAGTGTCCACTCGTTGTGTTTTCATGGTCTCGGCTTCTCCTGTCGGGCGTCGGGCCATCGTGGTCCCGTGCCCACTCCCGCAAGGTCGGCCGGGGTTCGGACGCTGTCAACCGATTCGTGATCCTCGCGGCAAACCGGGGCGCATCGCAGTTTCTTGCAAGCTGGCGGCCCCCTTAGCCATCCGATTGGCCAGGGATTCAGGAGGCAACCCTCAGCTTGCGTCTGCTCGGAGTCTGTGGTTCAGTATCCCAGACAATCGCAGGGCTGAAGAAACCGGCGACCCCGGCGGGCCGAGGCCGAGGTCGGGTGCTGCAAGATGAAAACCTCCGACCGCCAAAACATCGAGGGCGGAGGCGGGAAACGCGGCGCCGCGTCGGGACGGTGGCCCGGCGCAGCCTGCACGTCCCAGCCGGTCTTGTCCGGCGGCCAGAGGTCTTGGCCCGGACCAGCAACCACGCTCTCTCCATGACTGCGCCCCCCTCCCCCCTTCCCTCTCCCCCCGATGGGGGGAGAGGGTGGTCCCGCAGTCGCGGGACCGGGTGAGGGGGGAAACTCGCCGGTTCAAGGTCCCGAGGCGCGGTTCGCAAACCGTGGAGGCTCCCCATGAAAAGAATTGGTCTCACGCTCGCGGCGGCCCTTTTGGGTTGGGCTGCCGACGCTTATATCCCGGCCGGCGCCGAGGGCAGCGGCGTGCTCACCTTCGACACCGCCCCGGCCGCCACTGAATGGGCCACGGCCACGCTGCTGCGCTTGCAGACCAAATACCACACCGAGGCGGAGTTGGATGCGGCCGTGCAGGCCAGCAGCGCCACGCAATTCTCCAACGCCCTGACCAGCTCGGCCACCATCCCCCCCTCCACCTACTGGTTTGGCTTCCGCTACAACAGCCGCTTGCTGCTCCTGCAGAGCCGGCCCAGTCCGGCCTACAACAACGCCGCCCACGTGCTCAAGGCCACCCTGCGCAACACCAGCGGCGCGGCGGCCCGGTCGCTGGCCATCCGCTACGACCAGGGCCTGTGGGAGACCGAACGCGGCGAGTTGCCGGGCCTGTAGGTCTATTACAGCCTGAGCGGTGAGTCCAACTCCTGGGTGAAAATCCCCGAACTGTCCGGCATCGAGGCGGACGCGTCCCTCGTCGCCAATGTCGAGCTGAACGGTCTCTGGGCCCCGGACACCGACCTTTACCTTCTCTGGGTGGACGACGAAGCCGATGGCGTGACCGATGAGGCATACACCATTGACAACATCTCCTTCCTGCCCGGCCGCGCGACCGGCGTCTGGATCACCCGGCCCGGCAACGGCGCAGTCCTTTCTCAAGGCGAGTCCATCCGCTTGCGCGCCTCGGCCGCCCTGCCGGGCGCCATCCAGAACGTGGCCTTCTTTACCGGCACCACCTTCATCGGCGGAGACCCGGTCGCCCCCTACGAGGTTCTCTGGACCAACGCCAGCTTGGGGCCGCACGCGCTGACTGCGGTGGCCCACGATGACCAGGGCAACCGTGCCACCTCCGCCGTCGTGCAAATCACCGTCTTGCCGCCGCCCTGCAAGCCTGGGGACCTGTTCCAGTTCAGTGTCGAAACGCCCGGGGGCGGAGAAGTCATGCGCGTGCCGCTCTTGGGTCCCTATCCCTGCGGCACGGAGGTGACCGGCGTTGCCACCGCGGCGCTCGGCTGGCAGTTCCTGGGCTGGCTGGGGGACCTGGCCGGTACCAACTGGCTCGCCACTCTCACGGTGACCGAGAACAAGTGCGCCACGGCGGTCTTCGGCACGCCGCTCAGCCTCGCGGTGAGTGGCGCCGGAACCGTCTCGGCGCAGCCGGCGGTTCCGGCGTATCCCTACGGCCTGCCCGTGCGGCTCGTGGCCCGGCCGGACGCAGGGCACTACTTTGCGGGTTGGGCGGGCGTGCCCGATGCCCTGGCCAATCCGGCCAGCTTGGTGGTGGATCGGGCGGCGCCGGCCGTCACGGCCCACTTTGCCGCGCTCGGCGCCGGGCAGGTTGCACTGGCCGTGGTGCCCGAGGGCTTCGGCCGGGTGACCACCGCGCCCCGGGCGAACGTGTATCCGGTGGGCACGCTGGTCACCAACCTGGCGGTGCCGGCCCCCGGCCAGACGTTCCTGGGCTGGGGGGGACACCAACGACGCGATCGTGGACGGCCCCCTGCTGGTGGCCCCCATGGACGCCAGTCGCGTCATCCACGCGCAGTTTACCCGGCAGCCCCGGCTGGAAGTGGCGCGGTGCCTGGGCCAGGTGAGCCGGCAAGCGATGAAACTGGTGCTCCACGGCGAGTTGGGCGCGGTGTATGAAATCCGGACCGCCGACAACCTGGACCTGAAGTCGGACCTATGGCCGGTGCTGGCCAGGCTGACCAACACGCTCGGCACCGCCACGGTGCTCGATCCCACGCTCAGGACGGAGCGGCAGCCGTTCTACGCCGCGCACTTGGTGCCGTAAAGGTGGCCGGGGCCGGCTTCCTCGCCGGCGCGGCCGGGCGGCCTTCTTGACGCGAAGTCCCTTCAGGCGCATCGCACCGGCTTGCGTGCCGGCATGGGCCGCGCTCGCGGCAGGCAAACGTCCAGCCACGCCCGAGGGCGGGTGGGGTCTCCCTTCCGGGGTTTCGGGCGGAAGATGCGCCCGGTTTCTGTCCTCAGAGGCGAGCGGATGGCCAACCGCCGGCGGGCGCAACGGCTTCAACCGGGCTGGCTCTGTTGCTTAGCACAGACTCTAACTGTTTCATCTTCCTAGCAACCCCAGTGTTCCTCGGCGGACGGCATCCCTTCTACCACCGGCGCTGGCTTGGCTGGCGCCACTTGTTAGTTCGAGGCGCACTCACTGGTATCCATACCGCCGCCTTGCGGTATTCGGGCTGACATCAGACCACCGCTCCAGGCAACCACCAGCCCGACGAGCTAGCCTGCCGCAATCCGCAAGCAAGCACCGCTGAGCGCCGAGCGTGTGGTTTCGCGCAGCCTGGCGAAGCGTTGGTTCTGGCGCCTAGTCGCGCCCCTACCCACCTAACCGCGATGGGTCACGCCACAGCCCCTTTTCACAAGCCAGGCTGTGTCGCAGTTACCCTTCGCGCCTCCCCTGCCAGGCAGATAGCTCCTTGACCCGAGCTCCTTCGCCACGGCGCTGCGCCAAACGCTTACCAGGCTCCCGGTCGCCGGCCTGCGGAAGACCGGCAGCTTGAAGCCTGTTGAAGTGATCTGCGACTGATGAGTCCCACCCGGCGCAATTGGTGTGGCGCTTGCCGTGCCGGTTGACACAATGCCGACACCATGACGGTGGAGCAAATCGTGGGGTTAAGTCTGGCGTTGGTGGTGATGCTGGTGGGGGTGTTGGGGGCAGTTTTGCCCGGGCTACCCGGGGCACCGCTCATCCTCGTAGCGGCAGTCGTTCACAAACTTTACTTCGGGCCAGCCGGTGCCTCGGGCTGGGTTTTAGCGATTTTAGCTGGGCTGACGGCGCTGTCGGTGCTATTGGATTATTTGGCCAGTATCTACGGCGCCAAACGGCTCGGAGCTACTTGGCGCGGCACCGTAGGAGCCGTGGTTGGCCTGCTGATTGGCGTGTGGTTGGGCCTGCCGGGGGTGTTGTTGGGACCGTTTGCCGGCGCGGTCTTGTTCGAGTTAGCTGGCGGCCGCAGTTGGACAGAGTCAGGCCGCGCGGGTCTGGGGGCAGTGTTGGGGCTGTTGGTCGGAGCGCTGGGCAAGCTGGCTTGCTGCCTGGCCATGACGGGGTTGTTCGCCGTCAACGTCATTGCCCGCTCGGTGGCTGCACAATAGCAGGCCAGCACCAGCCTGCCGGCTTGTAGCCTCCAGAACATCAAGCGCGGCAACTGCGCAGCCCCGTCTCTGGAGGACTCGCCCTGCTTTGGCTCGGCTACTGCACCAGGCTCAATCCAACACGCCAACGGTGGCCTACAGCGCCCGATCTTGCCTGGCCAAGCTGTTTAGGCTTGGCGCACAGGCGCGGGGCCGGCTGACCCCAACGGCACCTTAGCACTTGCCCCAGCGCCGCAGCACTTCCAGTGTCTTTTCCACACTGACCAGCGGCGGGTAAGCATCGCTTTCGTATTCGACGATGTACCACTCGGTCCCGCCGATGGTCTCGCACAGCCGGAAAATCTCGGGCCAAGGCAACTCGTCGTCGCCAATCAGTGCGTTGGGTTTCTTGCGCGAAAACGGTTTGATGTGCACCGTGGCGGCTCGGCCTGGATACTTCTTCAAAAAGACCGTGGCGTCCCCACCTCCATGCATGGCGTTGCCGGTGTCGAATTGCATCACCACCGTCGGCTTGGCGCGGCTGAAGAAGATGTCCCAGGGCAACTCGCCTTCCAGTGGCTTAAATTCAATGGTGTGATTGTGGTAGCCCACGCGCATGCCTTCCGCTTCGACCTTCTCAGCAATCTCGTTGAACAGGTCGGCGGTCTTGCGCCAGGCCTCTCGGCTACTGGTGTATTTGGCGCTCAGGCCGGGCACGATCAAGAATTTGTTACCCAAAGTGCGGTTGAACTCGATGGTCCGCGCCAGATTGTCCCCCAGCAAGGTCTCTAGCCCGGTGTGTGTGCCACAACACTTCAGCCCCACGTCATCGAGCAACTTGCGCAGCGTCTTGGCGTCTCGACCGTAGTAACCGGCGAACTCGACGCCTTTGTAGCCCATCTTGGCCACTGCAGTCACGGTCCCCACCAAGTCTTTCTGGCACTCATGCCGCACCGAGTAAAGCTGCAGGCCAATGGGGATCTTGTTGCCGCCGTAGTCGGCAGCAGCCCACAAGCGCCATGGGCTGGTCAAACACGCTGCCGCTGCAGTGGTGGTCAGTTTGGCAAAATCCCGACGCGAAATACGTGGATCCTTCATGCCCCAGGCAATACCCCTGATCTGATGGGTGCGTCAAACCCAATCGCATTGACGGTCCGGGCCATGGCGCATCTCACTTTCTTGCAGGGTGGCCTTCGCGTTGCCTTTAGGGTCGTCCGTGTCTGGGCCACAAGTGATTCAACGCCAGGGCGCCAAGGCGCCAGGGCGCAAAGAGAAACCTATGCGGACGCCGTGTATGCCGGGTTAGTCGTGGATACAGCCCGCGTGCTGTCTGAGCGGATGGGCTATGGCTGCGCCTTTGCGTCTTGGCGTTAAACTCGCACTACTTTGGAAGCGACGGGGTGGCGTCGGCACTTCTTTCGCGCCGTGGAAATTCACGCGGGTCAGGTCCGCAGGCTAGCTTTGGCACAGTAGCGAACCGAACCCTTCTCCTTCACCAGGCGAAAGCCGCTCCGCTCCAACAACCGCACCAGTTCACTGAGTTTCATGCAGCGCCAGGTTAGCCAGTGGCCCAGGGCAGAGCAAACCACCAAGGCCCCTGGAAGCTGCTGGGACCGGATTCAAGGAGACGGATATTCTGCCTTTACCATCGCCACGCCCACATCCCCTGGCAGCGTCACCCATTCGCCGCTGAAGTTTTTCCAAGCCCGGCCGTTGACGGTCACACGGGCCAGGGGCTTTTCGTGCGGATGCCGGAAGCGCACCCGGATTTGCTTGGGCGGATTGCGAGTGGGGCCTTTGAGCTGGCAGAGGATTTCGTTGGTGCCGCCGGTATAAAGCACGCTCACCGGGCCGAACCAGGTGGCCGTTTTCTCGAGGCCGCAGTGTTGGCCCGGCGCAAGCCAGGCCCGCGGCACGGCCTGGCCGATGAGCAGCGTCTGCTCATCCTCTTCACGCACGAACAGGTAGCGGAGCCAGCCGGCGCAGTTGGCCTCGTCGCTGGACTTGAAATGGTCGCCGCGCCAGTCGTCGAAGTAGGGCGCGGCGTGTTCGGTGTTCATGCGCACGTCCGGGAAATAGCTCACGGATTGCGCGTTGAACAGGGCGCGCAGGGCGTGTTTGGGTTCGTCCCGGTAAAGATACGGTTCCACGTCCAGCAACAGGCAGGCCTGCATGGACATGCCGCCGCGGCTGAACCAGTGTTTCTCGAAATCGTCCACGGTATAGCCGTATTGGTTGGAGAGGTAGAGGTTGTCCTCGTAGTCCTTGATGATCCAGGTGGCCAGGTCCGAGTGCGGGTCAATGGCCCGGGTGATGAGCAGGTGCAGGGCGCCTTCCAGCGTTTCGCAAATCCAACCGAAAGACCGGCCGCGCCGGTGCACGTGGGACGGCACCTTGGGCACGGCGGTGCCGTCGCGCAGGCGGACCACAGGCGCGCGTTGCATGGCTTTGAAGAAGTTGTTGGTCAGGGCGCGGTGATAGTCGGTGGCGGCACGGCGGATGCGGCGGGCGTCGGGATGCTTGAGCTGTTCCAAGGCCCAGGCAGCGTTATCCAGGCCGCGCCAGGTGTAGCAACTGGTCGAAAGCCAGGTCCACCAGTCGCCAATATCTTCGAGGCTGCCGGCCGGCAACAGGCCGCGCTCCAGCTCGTGCCGGTCGGCGGTGCGGGCGGTTTCACGGATGATCCAATCGGCCCCTTTGAGGATGCCGGAGGCGGCCCGTTCCAGCCAGGCGCGGTCGCGGGTGAACCGGTAATGCTCGGCCAGCATCCAGAGAATCCAGCCGTGATGCTGGTTGTAGCCGCCGGCCTCATAACCGCCGGCGCCGTAAAGCACGCCGTCTTTGCTTTCGAAACTGCCAGGCAGGCCCACAGTGCCCTGGTAATGCAGCCAGGCTTCCAAACAATCCTGGGCTTCCTTGAAATAGCCGCGGCGGTCCAGGTCCAGCACCATCATGCACGATTCGTTGCCGAAGGCGCCGTAGCTGAACGAGCCGACCCGGGCAAAGCGGCGGTCGCTGCCCGGTTCGCGTTCACAGTTGGCGAGCAGGTGCATGGCGTGCGAGCGGTAAAACTCGTTGAGCATCGGCTCGGGCGTGATGAGGTTGGCGCTTTGGTTGAGCCGCGTGCGCCAGTAAGCCGCCACGGCTTTGCGTTCCGCATCGAAATCGAGTTTAGCTAGTGCCGTCCGCTCGGCTGGCTCGGTGAGGATGACGTATGGGATTTTGAGCAGGACCACGCCGGATTCTCCGGGAGCCAGGGTCCACTTCAGCTCGATCGGTTGGCGCGAGCCGGCGGCTGGCAAGAATGCTTTGGGCAGCCCGGCTTGGCCACGCAGTCGCTCGCCGGCCCACAGGAATCCGTCGGCGTCCACCTGCAACTCGGTCCGTTGGCCACCGGCCCGATAGACCAAGGGAAGCGCGAAGGGCCGTGGCTCGGCAGTCGTATTGGTGAAACTGAACTGGAGCAGGCAAACGGCGAAGGCGTCGCCCGGGGGAGCGGGATTGGCCCCCTCACCCCGGCCCTCTCCCCCGGTGGGGGATAGGGAGTACGCGGCGGCGAGTGCCTCAGCTCGGACTGCCGAGCCGTCTAGCTCGGTGACAAACGCCACCTGGCGGATGCGCACCCCGTTGGTTTCCCAAGTGGTGATGCAGATGGGCAGGGTCTCTTCTTGGAGCGTGCGGTGGGCCGGGCGCGCCGGCAGCGCAAAGCGCAACAGCACTGTTGGCTTTTCCAAGGCCAGGCGGGGCGTGTCTTGGCCGGGTGGTGATGCAGATGGGCAGGGTCTCTTCTTGGAGCGTGCGGTGGGCCGGGCGCGCCGGCAGCGCAAAGCGCAACAGCACTGTTGGCTTTTCCAAGGCCAGGCGGGGCGTGTCTTGGCCGGATCGGGCTTGGAGGTAACGGTCGTTGGTGCGAAATTCGATGCTGCCGTCGGAGTTGAGCCGGAACCGCTGGCGGCCGCCGTCCAAGCCCAGCACGAAGTAGATGTCGGACTTTTTGCGCGGGATACCTTCCCAAGCCCCGTGCCAGGTCTGCTCGGGCATTGCGGCCACGCGCTCGTAAAGGGTCTTGGCGCCGCGGGCCTTGATATCCGCAGCCACGGCTGCGTAATCGCGGGAGTCGGTGTCCGGCAACACAGCCACGCCCAGATGCGGCAGGAACAACGGGCCGGAGTCCAGGTCGTCCACCTTGAACGTGAAGACGTCCGTGCCACGCCGCACGGTGACCAGGGTGCGGTCGAAGGTGTTGGGGTCGGGATTGACGACCGCTTGGAGGCGGAGGCGGAAGCGGTCGGAAGCGAGGGGTTCAATGGAGTCCAGGCGGCCGTTGAAGGCGGTGATGCGCAGGCCGAAGGCTTGCAACTCGGAGCCGGTTGGCGGGGCGCCGACCGGAGCACGCCAGGCCGGTGCGCTCCCTTTGCCGGCGGGTGGTTGGGCAAAAGCCAGCCTCACGGCACGCGGTGCCAGCGTGGAATCCGTGAAAGCCTCGATCTTCTCAATGGCCGGCAAAGGCTGGTCGGAGGCCACGCGCACCTTGAGGGTGTAGCGGAACGTGGCCGGGTAGTTTTTCAGGTCCGGGAACTCCTTGGCGTTGACGGGGCGGAAGGTGAAGGTGACGGTGTTGCCCTCGGCTCGAGCCTCGGCATCAGCCACGCGCCAGCCGTATTTCCACCAGTTGCCCAGCTCCATCCAGCCCATGTCTGCGCCGCCCGGCTCGCGGTCTTTGGGCAGATGCCGGCCTGGCCACCAACTGCCCCAGTATTCCAGCCGCAGCTTGTCCGGGCTGGGCGGCGCGGCTTTGAAGTGGACGGCCACGCGATGGATTTCGCGCGGGTCTTCCCACATCAAGCCATTGCCTTCGGGTAACGGCAGGGCGAATGGAGCTACGTCGAACGGCGTAGCGGCTAACGCTACTGACGCAGGTCCCAGCCAAACGACCCAACCCAATAGGCAAGAGACTTTCCGAGCCATCACGCAGGCTTTCATGCCGGTCATTGTTGGGATGCTGGGCGGATTGTCCAGCGGCCATCACAGGATGAAGCGAGTCTGAACGCGGTTCGACCGGCTGACCTGCGGCAGCCACAGTGCCAGTTGCAGACCGGGCCGAATAGGTAGTATTGTTATCCAGGTTTTGCGCGATGCGGGCATTGTGAACATGAAAGCGAAAGTGTGGTTTGGGCTCGGGGCAGGCGGTCTGTTATTGTTGGTGTTGTGGCGGGGCGGACAGCGGACCGAACCTCAGGGTAGGCCGCTTGCACCCCAGCCCCAATCGCCCGCTTCCTCGGCGGCGGTCGTCTCGCCTGACAAAGTGCCTACGCCGCAGCGGGCTGCTGGAACTGAGACGGCGTTGGCTCCGGCGCCAGCGGAACTTTGGGAACAGCCGATACCGGAGCTAGAGTTTGCTGCTTTTGTTGACTGGACACGGCGTTACGGCCAAGCGGCCACACCTGCAGCCCGAGCAGCTCTGGAGGCCGAAGGCATTAGGCTAGCGCGCGCGCGGTTGACGGCGTTGGCCAACCTGATCGTCACGCAGCCGGCCCGGGCGTTGGAACTGGTAGTGCCGGAGGCAGTGCGCCGTGGGCTGCCGGAGTCGGTCCAAGCGCTGTTGGAAGAGCCGATCAACACCCGGGCGGATTACCGCGTGGTGTGTGTGCTGCCGCCGGAAGGTCAACAATCCAGCCTGTGGCCGCTGATCCGGTGGGTCGAGATAGACGGGCAGAACTGGCGCGTGTTCACGTTCGGCAAAGGGCTGGAGTACGTGACGCGGAACGGTGTGCCCATCAACGGCATCGCTGTACCGGCGCAGGCTGCTACGGTGCCCGTGCCGGATCCGATCGGGTTAAACCCGGCGCGGCTGTTGGCACTGCACCCCAACCCGGCGCAGCGGCTGGATGCCGCTGAGGCCGAGCGGCTGGCTCCAGGGGCAGCGCTAGCCGTGCGGTTGGGAGGGCAGGTCCACTCATTCGATTCGGTGGCGGAGGCTGAAGCCTGGGCGCAGGACCAAACCGCTGCAGCTAGCCTGGACATGCCGGAGAATCCCCCTACGGCCCAGTCGCCCTACACCGAGGGCCGCAAACGGTTCCTGGTGTTGCGCGTGGATTTTCCGGACTACGAGGTGGATGTATTCCCGACCAACAATGCGGTGCAGCACTTGGTTGATCTGAGCAATTTCATGGCTCAGGTCTCCTATGGCCGGCATGTGATTGCGCCGGTGGGCCAAGGCAGCGATATCACCCCGGTCATGCGCATGAGCCAGCCCACCACGTATTACGAGAACGCTGGCTTGTCCCGACTGTATCCCGAGGCGCGCGAGGTGGCTCGGGACGTGTATGGATACAACCTGGACCAGTATGATTTTTGTTTTGTGTGCACTGGCAGCAAGCCGTCCTATTCGTATGCCGGGTTGGGGTATGTGGGCGGGGTGGGGTACCATCTGGCCAATGGCTACTTCGATGTGCGGACTTCGGCGCACGAGTTTGGGCACAACCTCGGCTTGGGCCACGCCAACTGGTGGGATACCGGCGGGCGGAGCACGATCGGCCCCGGCACTGCCGAGGAGTACGGTGACCCGTTCGACACCATGGGGGGCAGTGGCGGCGGCAACCGGCACTTCAGTGCCAGCTTCAAAGCGCGGCTGGGCTGGATCCCAGCCAGCGACACGCTCACGGTGACCACCAGCGGCGTGTATCGGTTGCATGCGCACGACATTCCCTCGGCCCCGATTGGCTTGCGGGCTATCCGGCTAGATCGGGCCAGCGGCGATCCGTACTGGATCGAGTTGCGGCAGTTGTGGACCGACCGGAAAGCGATGATGAACGGGATCAATTTCCGCTGGGCTGCAGGCACCTCGGTATTACTGGATATGACACCCGGATCGGCGGGCGGCAAAGACGACCATTCGCTGGTCATTGGCCGCACCTTCAGCGATTGGTCCCGGCACTATCACATCACGCCGCTGCGGAAGGCTCATACTTGGCCGGAATCGATTGATGTGGCCATTTACATTGGACCGTTCCCGACCAATCAGCCGCCCACGGTGCTAGTGGAAGCCAGCATGCCCAATCCAGCAGTGGCGCAGTCAGTAACCTTCTGGGCCAAGGCGGCCGATCCCAATGGTGACCAGCTAGCGTATGCCTGGGATTTTGGCGACGGCGACTATAGTGTGGATAACAGCCCCACGGTGACCCACAGCTTTTCCAGTGCGGACAATTATTACGTGCAGGTCACCGTAAGCGACCTGAAGGGCGGCACTGCGCGGGCTGGCTTGGTGGTGACGGTGGGCAATCCCAGCACCTATAGCATCAGTGGGCGGGTGTTGGACCCCTCGGGGCGTGGCTTGGCCGGGATGCGCGTCTTTACCAGTAGCAGTCGCGCTGCCTACACGGCCAGTGACGGCTCCTACATCATCAGCCGCCTGGCAGCCGGCAGCTACACGGTTCAAGCAGTGGACCCGGTAGCTGACGCGTATGTTTTCGTGCAGCCGTTTTTCAGCAATCCCGTGGCTTTGGGGCCCGACTTTGTGGGTGCAGATTTTGTGGGCACCACCAATCCGGCCGCCCTGTATGTGACGGTGGTTCCCAAAAATTCAGCTTGGAAATACCTGGACACCGGCGCCGATCCGGGGACCAACTGGACCCGGTTGGATTACGACGACTCAAGCTGGCTGGTCGGCAACGGGGTGTTGGGCTACACCGATGGCAACGACGTTATCGACACCGTCATCCGCTACGGGCCGGACCCGAACAACAAGTATATCGCCTATTACTTTCGCAAGGCGGTCCTGCTAACGAACCTGGCCGAGCTGGCCGGATTCCGGATGGAAGTCAAGCGCGACGATGGGGTGGTGGTGTATGTCAATGGGACGGAGGTGTGGCGCGATAACATGCCCAGCGGCCCGATTACGCCTCAGACGCTGGCTAGCAGCACTGTCGAGCCAGACAGTTACCTGATTGTGGATTTAGACCGGAGCCGGTTTGTGCAAGGTACCAACCTGCTAGCTGCCGAAGTGCACCAGGCCAATCGCACCAGCTCTGATGTTGCCTTTGACCTGGCGCTGAGCGGCGTGCCGGTCTCCAGCGCCGGCAACCTCACCGTGGTTTACATCAGCAGCCCGCCGCCGGACACCCGGTTCAACCGTCCGACCAACGTGGTGATTGACGCTTTTGCCCGGAGCGGGGCTGGTGCAATCGAGCGGGTCAACTTTTACGCCAACGGCGTGCTTTTAGGCCAAGACACCACCGCGCCGTATGAGTATGTGTGGACCGACCCGGCTGAAGGTGTGCACACACTGCATGTGGTGGCGGTGGTCAACGGTAGCTCGGTCACCTCCAGCCCCGTGCGCATCCGTGTCACAGCACCCGTGCCTCCGGCCTTGGCGCAGACGATTATCGCCTCGAATGCGGTTTGGAAGTATTTGGCTGGGCCCGAACCTGCACCTGGCGGATGGGCCGAGCCTGGTTTTGATGATGCCTCTTGGCCCAGTGGCCCGGCGCAACTGGGCTTTGGCGATGGTGACGAGGCTACCGTGATCCCCGGCGGCCCCAGCAACAACCGGTATGTCACGGTGTATTTCCGTCACAGGTTTTTCGTGAGCGATCCGGCGGCGGTGACGAACTTGACCCTCTGGCTACGACGGGACGACGGTGCGGCGGTGTATCTGAACGGCGTCGAGGTGGTGCGAGATAACCTACCAGCCGGCCCGATCAGCTACTCGACCTTGGCCTCGATTGCTACAGACGACGGGTCATTGTGGCTCAGTTTCCCACTGCCCCCGGACAGGCTGGCTGTGGGGCCGAATGTGGTGGCTGCCGAAGTCCACCAATCATCTCTGACCTCCTCGGACCTGAGCTTCGAGCTGGCATTGGAAGCGCTTTTGGCCACCAACCGACCGCGGGGCATTTGGCTGACACTGCCTAGTGCTGGGACCGTGGTATCCTTGCCAGGCCGGTTGGTGCTTAGAGCCGAGGTGGTGGCCGGCGGCACGCTGGGCATCCAACAGGTCCAGTTCTTTGCCGACGGGTCATTGATGGGCCAATGCGCCCAGCATCCGTACGTTTGGGAATGGACGCAGCCGACTCCGGGCGCGCATGAGTTGGTGGCGGTAGCGACTGACACGGCTGGGCTGAGCCTGACCAGCGCCCCAGTGCAGGTCACCGTCACTGCACCGCCCTTGGGCACGGCGCTCATTTCCTTTGGCGAAGTGTGGAAATATCTCGACACCGGCTCGGACCCAGGCCCGGCCTGGACGCAGCGGACATTTGACGATCGGACATGGAAAGCTGGCCCAGCCCGGCTGGGTTATGGTGGGGATGGCGAGGTGACCACCGTCAGTTATGGTGGCAATCCTAATGCGCGGCACATCACCACCTGGTTCCGACGCAGTTTTGTTGTCCCGAGCCCGGCGGTGTTCGGCAGCCTCCTGTTGCGGGTGATCCGCGATGATGGCGTGGCGGTGTATCTCAATGGCCGGGAGATTTTCCGCGATAATTTGCCGACCGGCCCGTTAGCTTTCAATTCACTGGCTCTCGCCGCTGTGTCCGGCAGGGATGAAACCACACCGCTGGACCACCTCCTGCCGGCAACCGGGCTGTTGGCCGGGACCAATGTGCTGGCGGTGGAAATGCACCAAGACGCCCCGACCAGCAGCGACCTTGGGTTTGATCTGGCGTTGATCGGGCTGACTGCGACCAACCCGCCTCCGGGCATTTACCTCTCCAGCCCGCCGGCCCAGGCGCGGTTCACCACGCCGGCCTCGGTGCCTTTGGAAGCGTTTGTCAGTGGGGTAGCCGATGTCGTTCGAGTCGAGTTTTTCGCAGATGCGGTTAAGCTGGGCCAGGCCAGCAGCAGTCCCTACAGTTGGACTTGGACCAACCCGGCCCCGGGCCAGTACGAGCTCAGAGCGCAGGCCATCCTGGCAAGCGACGACGTGTTGGTAAGCCCCGGCGTCACCATTACCGTCAGCAACCGACCTTCACCTATCCAACCTGTGGTGGCAACGCTCATCCCTGCCCAGTCGGTGTGGAAGTACTGGGATGATGTGAATCCGGTGCCGCTAGATTGGACCAGCACTAACTTTGACGATTCAGCCTGGCGCAGTGGTCAAGCCCGGTTCGGTTGGGGGTTGGATGGTGAGCTGACGCGGTTGACCGAGGGCCGAATCACGCATTATTTCCGGCGCAGTTTCACGGTGCCGAACCCGGGCACGTTGGCCGAGCTGGTGTTTCAATTGGTGCGGGATGACGGGGCGGTGGTGTATCTGAACGGGCGTGAAGTGTTCCGCAGTAACATGCCAACGGGCCCCGTAACGGCATCCACCTTGGCCTCGGGCACGGTGGATACGCCCGATGAGACCACGTGGTTCTTTACGACGGTGGCCACGGCAGGCTCCGGACTGCGCAGTGGCACCAATGTTGTAGCGGTCGAGCTGCACCAAGCGAGTGCCACCAGTTCCGATGCCGGGTTCGACCTCCAACTGGTCAGTTACGGCACTACCGAACCGCGCGTGTATCTGGGCAGCCCAGCGGCTGGGGCTCCGTTACCAGCCAGTGCGCCGGTGCTGTTGGAGGCTTTTGCCTGGCCGCCAGCGGGCGCGACCGTGCGGTGCATCGAGTTTTTTGCCGACGGCATCAAGCTGGGCGAGAGCACCTCAGCTCCTTACCAATGCCTCTGGCACTGGCCGACTTACGGCCCCCATGAGCTGACGGCTCGCCTGATAGCCAGCAGCGGCGCGGTGCTGGACTCAGCCCCGGTGTCGATCCTGATCGCCCGCCAGCAGGTCACCACTACCCTCATCCCCAGTAACAGCGTGTGGAAGTATTTGGATGATGGCTCGGATCAGGGGACCAACTGGGCCCAAGCCGCCTATTCGGACGCCAGTTGGGCCTCTGGACCGGCCCGGCTGGGCTATGGCGGTGACGGCGAGGTCACTGTGGTGAGCTACGGCCCCAATCCCAACAACAAGTACATCACCACCTATTTCCGCCGCACCTTCGAAGTGCCCAGCGGCGTGGTCTATACCAACTTAACCTTCCGGTTGGTGCGCGACGACGGGGCAGTGGTCTGGCTAGACGGGCGCGAGGTATTTCGGAGCAATATGCCAACCGGCCCCATCCACTATCGGACTTTGGCCTCTAGTGCAGTGGGCGGTGCGGCTGAGCAAACCTTTTACGTGACCGAAGTCGCTGTCACCAATTTCGCACCTGGGCCGCACTTGGTGGCGGTTGAAGTGCATCAAAGCTCGGCTAGCAGCTCCGACCTGGGGTTCAACCTCGAGCTGACAGCCACCGGTTACGTCGATGACGGCCCGCCTCCGCGACTGAGCATCGTGGTTGCCGATGGGATGATCGAGTTGTCTTGGCCGGAGCCGGCGGTCGGGTGGCAGCTTTACGCCGCGCCTGAGCTGCTGGGGCCTTCGACTCAATGGACGCCGTTGCTTGAGCCGCCGCTACTGGTTGGTGGCCGTCGGGTTGTCACGGTGATGCCGAGTGGCTCGGCGCGGTTCTTCCGGTTAGGCAAACCCTGAGCTGAGGCCAGATCGACTGGGCTGCACCGACTGAAGCCTGCAGGCTTAGAAACTCCAAGCCTGTCGCCGCCACGGTCGTCAGCGGCACCGGGTCGTCAATCATGCAGCCCTGGGGCACGCCCGGCCCCACAGCCAGCAGCCAAACACGTCGGCAACCTTCGTCAGCCCCGGTGTCGGTGTAGAAATCGCTGTGGTGCACGAACCCCAGGCCGCCGCTCTGCTCCAACTCACGTCCGTGGTCGGGCAGCACCAGCAGCAAGGTTCGGCCGCAATACGCCTCTAGCTCCTGCACCGCCTCCCACAGCCGGGCAGTCAAGACGTCAGTGCGCTGGATGGCCTCGACGTAGCGCGACCAAGAGCCGTAGTGCGCGCAGTCAATTTCACCAAAGCACACCACCAACACGTCCGGCGCGAAGGTGCGCATGCACGCCACAGCACCGTCGGCCAGGAAGGCGTCGTGGCTGGTCGAGCCGTTACCCGCTTTCCACGCGGCGTAAAGCTGTTGAACAAAGGCCCGGGCTGCCTCCGAGCGCAGGCCAGCCAGCGACAGCCGGCTTTCGGCCCGAGCCAACGCGGCGCAGGCTTGGGCAGCCTCGAGTTCTTTGGCTGGGCTACCGGTGGCCGCAGCAGCACGCAGGAGTCGGTCCATCTGCTCGGCGACAGCACGTGGAATGGTCGGCGGCACGACCACATTGGCCGCAAAGGGCGGGCCGAACCCCGGGACCGAACTCTCATCGGCCTTGGCCAGAATGGAGGCATAGACAAACGCCCAGGTCTTCAGATCACTTGCTCCAGTGGCCCGACGCCACAGCTCGAATACGGTCGGATGCGCTACGGGCTTTTCCCAGTCCAAGTCAGCCCACTCCCAATGCCCGGTCAACATCGACCCGGTCGAGTTGGGATGCACCACCTTGCCTTCGACCCGCAAGTTGGTGAACAGCGTGCCGCGCGGCACCAGCTGGTTCCACAGCCGCGGAATGAACCGGTGCTGCGGGTCGCTGATGGTTTCGCTGGACCGCACCCCGCCACCGAACTGGACGATGAGGAGTTTGCGGCCGTGCGGCTGGGCCGCGACCGCCGGCGCCAGCCAGGCCATGGCGCCGGCGGCCAGCAGGGTTCGAAGGAAATGGCGGCGATTCATCCGATCAAGTCCATCGGCCCGTTGCATCGAGTGTAAGGTGCGCCCGGCCTGAGGACTGACCTCAACGGGCTGCTGAGACTGCCTTAGGTGGTAACGCCTGGTCCCAGGCCTCGGCGTCGATGCCGATGAATAGCTCGCCCGTCTTTTCGGTCAGGGTCGCTTCAAACACGTCCCATGCAGGCCTGAAACCCGGCACGATGGGCTCGGGAGCGCCTGGGAGCAGCGCGGTGGATTTGAGGACGGGCCTGAGGGTCAGGTGGGACGCCGGTGTCACTCCAGCCGGCACGGTGACCGTGAGGTTGATGGGCCCGAAGCTGTCCCAGAGCGAGGCCGGATGCAGGAGGTAAGCGAACTGGTAACTGCGGGGTGCGGCGGTGTCCAGATAGGCGTATTGCCGATAGGTCACCCTCACGGTCCGTTGCGTGCGGGGCGGGAATGAGACGTGGTAATGCAGCAGGTTCATTGGCGCGAAGGTGAAGATGACAGGCAGATGCTTCAGCACTCTGTGCCAGGACGCTTTCACGGCTTCGGTCAAGTTAGTGTTCACCTCCAAGTAGTCCACTCGCGCAGAAACCGTCGGGTCGGCATCAAGGCCTGCCCAAAATTCGCGTGACGCGCCAGTGGACTTGGGATCGAGTGCGATCTCGCGCGGACGGACCCTGCCGGTGTGCAAGTCCACGGAGCGTTCCCGCACATCGCCGCCCCAAGCCTCAAAGATCCTCTCATAGCTGTTTGCACTGGCTGGGTCCAGCCGGCCGGCCAACAACGTGAGCCACTGGGTGGCTTTTTGCTCCCCGATGAACGGGGTAGCCCAGGCGGTCTCGCGGACGGCCTCGGCAACGCTGTTGTCCATTCGCCAGTCAATGAACGAAATGCCAAACCGTCTGGCGGACTTTGAGCCAGAGGGCAGTGGCTCAGCCTGCGGGCTGTTGAAACCGGGCGTGGGGTTCGCTGGCCGTAACGAGATGTATTCGACCAAAAGGGCCGCCTGGCTGGCGGTCCAGCCGCGTTGGCTTACCAAGTAGTCGGCCAACGCGTGGCGAGCCGACTCGCGTTCGGTCGGTGCGGCCTTGGCCACGGCCTCGCACAGGGTCCGCAAAACTGGATCGGCTGCGATCATGCGGTTGAGGGTCTCCTCAGCCCGGCGCCGGAGCAGGCCGTAGATGGCGGAGTTGGAGATGATTATGGGGCGCAGCTCGTTGGTGCGGTCCACAATTACCGACACGTCCGGGGCGGGACTCATCGACAGGTAGTTGACGTAGATACCGCGCAGAATGGGAAAGCCGAAGTCCACCTCGACCGGCTCAGCCGTGCGGTTGGTGATGAGGTAGGTGGCAGTCACTCGCACCAGTGGCATTGTCCTTTCTACCGAGAAAGACGGCGTTAGGGCCACCGGCTTTGGCTCCAACCACAGCGCCAAGTCTTCTTTGACCACGGCCAGCCGGGATTCGCGCGCTGGCTTCAGGTCTGGGTCTAGCCGCGCCAGCACGCCCTTGGCTGCCGGGTCGCCTCCGGGGTACTTGACCACAAACGGTCCACCATTAGCCCAAGCCCACGGCCCGGCCCAGACCGTGGCCATAACCCAGGCCAATAGGCCAACGAGGTGGGCGGGCTTGCGCGGGTTTTGGAGTTGCAGCGGTCCCCACGGTTGCGGGGTCTGCCAAATTGGATTGTTTGGTTTCATAGTCAGTGTTCGGTCCATGTTTCGATTGGCGGCTTGATGTTCACCGTTACGACGTGTCCACACGCACTGATCCTAGCCGCCTTTGGGCAGATGTGTGTAAAGGATGCGTAAATTGTTCGGGATGCCGCGAGAGTTGGCTTCCTGAGCCGGGTCCGGCCGCGGTCACGCAGCGGCACCCAGGCTGCGCGCGGGTGGCGGCCAAGCAGCCTCGGCTGCGCAGGGCAAGGCACAGTGGCAGGGCTTGCCAGGCTGCACAGGCACACCTACGCTGCGCGCGCTTATGGAACAAGTTGTGATCATGGGCAGTGGGTGCGCAGGGCTGACTGCTGCGATCTATACTGCACGGGCAAACCTGGCGCCGTTGGTGCTGACGGGCACCCTGCCAGGCGGCCTATTGACCACTACGACCACCGTCGAAAATTTCCCGGGCTTCCCCGAGGGCATCAGTGGCCCCGAGCTGATGGACCGCATGCAGAAGCAAGCCGAACGGTTCGGTGCACGGATCAAGTTCGCCACGGTGGAGGCGGTGGACCTCAGTCAACGCCCGTTTCGGATTACCGCCGATACCGAGCTGATCCAGACCCAGGCGCTCATTATCGCTACCGGTGCTAGCCATCGGCGGTTGGGGCTGGAAAGTGAACGATTGCTGGAATCGAAGGGCGTGACTTACTGCGCGACCTGTGACGGGGCCTTGCCGGTGTTTCGGAACCGGCCGTTGGTGGTGGTGGGCGGCGGCGATTCAGCCTGCGAAGAGGCGTTGTACCTGACCCGGTTTGGCTCGATCGTTTACCTGGTGCACCGACGCGACCAACTGCGCGCGTCCAAGATTCTGGCCAGTCGGGCGTTGGGCCATCCCAAGATCAAGCCGGTGTGGGATTCGGTCGTGACAGAAATCCTGGACGTCACCCAGAACAAGGTGACCGGCGTGCGGCTGCGCAATGTCAAGACCGGGCAGGAATCTCTGCTGGAGTGCGCTGGAGTTTTCATTGCCATCGGGCATGTGCCCAACACGGCCCTGTTCAAGGGCCAACTGGAGATGGACGCTGCCGGCTACATCATCCCGCGCCGGGGCACCGCTACGAATGTGCCCGGGGTGTTTGTGGCTGGGGACTGTGCTGACGCGGTGTATCGGCAGGCCATCAGCGCTGCGGGGATGGGCTGCGCTGCAGCCATCGAGTGCGAGCGGTACCTAGCAGGATGTTGAAAAAGCTCTGCGCTTGAAAAATGCCCCTCAAATTTCCCTAGGAATTCGCCTGTCTCTTGGGCGCAAAAATCACTTTTTCAACAGCCTGCTAGCCAGCCTAAACCAGTAGGCGCTTGCCAGGCCCCACGCCAGGCCGTCCAACTGCTGCCCGGTTTAGAACCAGCCCTGAGGGGTGGATCAGGGCCAACAGCAGGCTCCCCCATCGCCGGTCCGGGTTGGGTGACTGACTGGCCCTGCCGGGCGCAGCCGCACCTCCAACTGAAGTGGGCGGAAGCGGCGCCGGGCTCCAGCTCACTGTCGCCTTTCAGCCTTGCCAAGGCGCTGGCCTTGGGGTCAACTCGGGCAGGCAGATGCAAGACGAGAAGATGGAATTGCAGGTGCCGAAGGACTTTGTGCACCGGACCTTGCCTTGGTTGGTAATCGGGGCAGCGCTGCTGGTGTATGGGCTGAGTCTTACTCCCTGGCCCACGTTGTATGGGCTGCCCATCATGGCTCGGCTATCGGGGTGGGATTGGCAGCCGGTTATCTATGGCCCAGTGCATTTTCTGGTCACCTACCCCATCCGCTGGTTGCCGCCCGGGTGGCAGTTGTTGGCCTGGAAACTGTTCAGCGTGGTGTGTGCGGCGCTGACATTGGGGTTATTGGCGCGATCGGTTTCCTTGTTGCCTCATGACCGGACGCCGGATCAGCGGCTGTTGGAAGGGAGCGAATATTCGCTGTTGAGCCTGCCGACAGCTTGGATGCCGGTGGTGTTTGCGGTGTTGGTGTGCGGGCTGCAACTGAGCTTCTGGGAACATGCGGTTGAAGCCTCGATCGAGGGGTTGGACTTGTTGTTGTTTGCGTATGTGATTCGGTGTCTGCTGGAGCACCGCATCGACCAACGCGAGTCGTGGCTGTACAAGAGCGCCTTTGTGTATGGCCTGGGCATGAGCAGCAACGTGGCCATGGTGGGCTTTCTGCCGGCTTGGCTGATTGCTTTGGTTTGGGTGCGCGGCCGGGCCTTTTTCAACCCGCGGTTCCTGGCCCGCATGGCGGGGCTGGGCTTGGCGGGGTTGTTGTTTTACCTGCTGTTGCCTGCATTGGCCAGCGCTTCAGGCGAAGCCGAGCAGAGTTTCGGTCAAATGCTGCGCGCGGTCCTGGGCTATCAACGGGGGGTGCTGTTTGGCGTGCCGCGGTATCTGGTGTTACTGATGAGCCTGACGTCGGTAGCGCCGGTGGCTTTCATGGGCATTCGCTGGCCGACGCACAGCGGCGACATCAGCGTTGCCGGCACTTACTTGGCCAGGTTTACGACGCACCTGATCCACGCCATTTTCCTGGTGGCCTGCCTGTATGTGAGCTTTGACCCGGTGTTGAGTCCGCGGCGGTTAGGAGGTGGGATGTTTGTATATCTGCCGTTCTATTACTTGGGCGCGCTGGCGGTGGGCTATTGCAGCGGGTATTTCCTGTTGGTCTTCGGCAAGCCTTCGGACCCCAAAATCTGGCAACGGCTGGCACCTTGGCGGCGCGCAGTCAACGGGGTGCTGGTGACGGCTGTGTGGGTGGCGTTTGTGGCCGTGCCGGTGGGATTGGCGGTGCAGAACTACCCGCAATTGCGTGCCACGGCGCTGCGCGAGATGAACCTGTTTGCTCAGGCGGCAGCGCGTCAGTTGCCCGACCGCGCAGTGGTGCTCAGCGATGAGACGCCGGTCTTGTACGGGTTACGAGTCGCGCTGAATCAGGTGGGCCGCAAGGCCGACCTGATCTTGCTGGACACGGTGGCGCTGGTGGAGCCGGGTTACCATCGGTGGTTACGGCGCCACCATGCCCAATGGCCATCGACACCCGACCCAGGACCGGGAGTGCGGATGGACCCGCGGCTGTTGGTGCAATTGGTGTCGCAGTTGGCGCAGAGCCGGCCCCTGTTTTATTTGCAACCGTCCTTCGGCTACTACATGGAGGACTTCTACCTCAAGCCTGCCGGCCCGCTTTATCAGATGGTCCGGATTCCGGCTGGGACCGTTTCGCCTCCGCCGACGCCGGTGGCCGAGCTAGAGGCCAGCGCCCGGTTTTGGCGCCAGTTCAAGGCCCAGCATCTGACCCATATGATCCAGACAGTTAAGTCGGCTACAGCAGCCAAGGCTAAACCCAAAGCCAGCCCCCAGACTCAATTGACCGCAGCCACCTTTTACAGTGCGGCGGTGTTCTCGCGCGGGCTGAATTTTCTGGGGGTCGAATACCAAAAGGCCGGTGCACTGGACCAAGCCGCCGAGTTTTTTGCCGCTGCGCTGGAGCTCAATCCGGACAACCCAATGGCCTACTTGAACCAGGAATTCAACGCAGTGCTGCGGGGCAAAGCGCAGCCGCAGCCCGGGCCAAGCGAAGCAGTGCGCAAACGCTTGGAGCCTTACCGTGGCAACTGGGACAACATCCTGAAGCTCAACGGCCCAGCCGATGAGCCGAACACTTACTTTCACTTGTCCAGGGCCTTCTCCAATAACGGTCTTTACCGCCAAGCAGCCCGGTGCCTGGAGCGGACCTTGGCTTTGGTCCCTGCCGATCCGACTGTGCGCCTGGCTTTGGCGAATGCTTACTCGGGAGCAGGGTTACCCGATCGAGCGTTGGAGCTGGTGGCTCAGCTTCGCTCCCAACTGGATCCCAAGCGAACGCCCGAGTCGGTTGAGGTTGCTTTGGCTCAGGCCGACGCACTGGCCTACGGGGCTCAGAAAGACCTGGCCAAAGCCGAGCAGGTGCTGCGTGCGATCCAGGAGAAGTATCCCCAAAACCCCGCCGGCTTTTCCACTTTGGCTGAACTGTATTTGAAGGAGGGCCGGTACAAGGACGCTATCCCGGTCTTGGAACGCCAAATCCGGGTCCAAACGACCAACATCAATGCCATGGTCAACCTGGCCGCCCTGTACATGCGCGAGGGGCTAACCGAGAAGGCCGTCGCCTTGCTGGACCGCACATTGAGCCTGCAACCAGACAACGTGCCGGCCCGAATGAATCGAGCCATTGCGTACATGGGACTCAAACAGTGGGACCAAGCGCAACGCGACTACGAAGCGCTGCAGCTCACGGTTCGCAATCCGGACCCGCGCATCCACTACGGCTTAGGCGAAGTGTATGCAGCCAAGGGCATGCGCCAACGCGCCGTCGAACACTACCGCAAGTATCTGAAGATCGCCCCGCCCAATACCCCCGAGGCCAAATACGTGCGCGACCGGCTCAAAGCCCTCCAATAGTGTCGGCGCCCCAGCTCAGCTCGCCGCTGCGGATCACCCATATCATCACCCGCCTGATTGTGGGCGGGGCGCAGGAAAACACTATCGCCACGGTGCTGGGGTTGCGCAGCCGGCCTGGGCTTGCACTGGACCTGATCTCGGGGCCAACGACCGGACCTGAAGGCTCGTTGGAATCGGCTGTTGCCAAGGCCCCGGGAACCTACACGGTGCTGCCTCAGTTGGTGCGCCCGGTGCATCCGTGGAAAGACGCCTTGGCCTTGATGCGCTTAATCAACCTGTTGCGGGCACGTCAGCCGCATATAGTCCATACCCACAGTGGCAAAGCCGGTTTACTAGGCAGGCTGGCAGCGCGTCGGGCTGGTGTGCCGATCGTCATCCATACCCTGCACGGCCCCTCGTTCGGTCCGTTTCAAGGGCCGATAGCCAATGCGGCGTTCTGGACTGCCGAAAAACTCGCAGCCCGATGCACAACCCACTTTGTAGCCGTGGCCGAGGCCTTGATCCGCCGTTACGTGGAGGCTGGAATTGGCCGGCCCGAGCAATTCAGTTGCATTCGCAGCGGGTTCGATCTGGAGCCGTTCCTGACCGCTCGCAACGATCCGGCCCTGCGCGCCCGGTGGGGGCTTGCACGGGAGCATTTTGTGGTGGGCAAGATCGCTCGGCTGTTCAAGCTGAAGGGGCACGACGATTTGTTGGCCGCCGCTGTGCCGGTGGTGCAGCAGCAGCCCCAGGTGCGCTTTCTGTTGGTCGGCGACGGACCGGGGCGGCAGCGGCTGCAACAGAAGGTTCGCCGCCTGGGCTTGGACCAGCATGTGATCTTGACCGGACTAGTGGGGCCGGCGGAGATCCCCAGCCTCATCGGCATCATGAACGTGGTGGTGCACTTGTCTCGGCGCGAAGGTTTGCCCCGGGCCTTGGCTCAAGCCTTGGCCGCCGGTCGACCTGTGGTGGCCTACGACTGCGACGGGGCGGGGGAAGTGTGTCTGGATAACCAAACCGGTTTTCTACTGGCCCCGGGCGACGTGCCGGGGTTAGCCCAACGGCTGATTCAATTGGCGAGCGACCCTGACCTGGGCCGACGGTTGGGCCAGCGGGGTCAAGAGCTGGTCCGCCAACAATTCAGCTTGGACCGCATGCTGGCCCAGTTAGAGCAGCTTTACTGGCGCTTGGCTGAAGCGCGCGGCCTCAACCCGTGCCATCCGGCCGCAACGCAGCCTCTGGCCCAAGGCCCGTGCATACCCCAGCACGCAGCGGGAACAAGCCTGCGGTGTAGCGTCGGCCAATCCAGCTCCGCATGAGCCCGATCAACCAGGTGTATGTGGCGGCTGTAGCCGCTGGGTTTGCGGTATCGATGTTGAGCCTGTTATTATGGCGCAGGCTCTGTTGGCGGGCTGGGCTTGTGGACGAGCCTGGCAGTCGCAAGCACCACGCCGCGCCAGTGCCACTGGCCGGCGGGCTGGCGATTCTGACCGGCTGGCTCGCAGCTCTGGGGCTGGCTTGGGCTTGGGCGGGCCTACGCGCCGGCGTTGAGCCGCGCATGCTCGATGTTCCGCCAATCGTTCTGGCTGGCGCCTTGGGCATGGCAGCAGTCGGCTGGTGGGACGACCGGACTGAACTGCGCCCGGGCGCCAAGTTGGCTGGCCAAGTGGTGGTCGCGGCAGCCACAGCCGCAGCCGGAATCCGGATTACGCTGTTTGTCCCCAGCCCCCTGTTCAGTCTGGTGGTAACCGTGCTGTGGATCGTGACAGTCACCAACGCCTTGAATTTTACCGACAACATGAATGGCCTGGCCACCGGGCTGGGTGCAGTGGCGGCGGGCTGCGTGGCGTTGCACGCTATCAAACGGATGGAGCCCAGCGTGGGTGTGCTGGCCCTGGCACTGTGCGGCGCGGCTCTGGGGTTCTTGCCTTACAACTTTCCGCGCGCCACCGCGTTTTTGGGGGACTGCGGCAGCCACTTGCTGGGCTACGGGCTGGCCGTGTTAACGATTCTGCCAGACTTTTACTCGCCAGCTCATCGGCAGCCTTGGGCGGTGCTAAGCCCACTGTTGATTTTGGCAGTGCCGCTGTTGGATTTGGCCTGGGTCGTGGCGGTGCGACTATATCTGGGCCGGCCCGTTTACGTGGGCGATACCAACCACCTGTCGCATCAATTGACCCGGCGCGGTTTGTCTCCGACTGCGGCCGTGGTGGTGCTGTGGGTTGCTAGCGCGGTCCTGGGCGCTGCCAGCCTATGGCTTTGAACCGAAACAGCCCCGCCGGACCGGTGGCGGCTAGCCCACGGCTCCCAGCGACCCGGCTGCCACCTATCGAATGCTGTGGATGGGCTGGAGCAGACCCAACACTGCGTGCCACTGGCTTTTTTGGCCGGAGATTTTTCGACCTGCTGGATCGGGGCCGGGGAACAATCCCATGACCCACTGGCCCTGAGCGTGCCCAACGTCCAACTGAACCGACCGATATGAAACAGACATTGCTGGAATGTGTGGTGCCGGCAGGCGAGATTCTTCTGCGCTATTTCGGCAAGAACCCTGCCACCCGCCGCAAGGGCGACCACAGCAATATCGTCACCGAGGCCGACCTAGCAGCCGAACGATGGATCGTCGGCCATATTCGGGCCTTGCACCCGACCCACAGCATCGTGGCTGAAGAGACAGGCTACGACCAACGCGATCCGGAGTTCACCTGGGTGATCGACCCGCTGGACGGCACCTCGAACTTTGCGGCGGGCTTGCCGTGGTTCGGCGTGCAAGTGGCGCTCCTGCACCGGGGCGATCCAGTGCTGGGCGCCATGTATTTGCCGGTGCCCGGCACCTTGTATTGCGCTGAACGCGGCGCAGGTGTGTGGCGCGACGGCACCCGTGTGCACGTGACAGCCGAGGCCGACCTGAAGAATGTGTTGTGCGGGCTGGGCCTGGACCCGGCTGGTAGCCAAATGGAGCTGCAGCGACAAGTCCATCTGCTAACCCAGTTGGTCCAGCACGTGCGGAACTTCCGGGCGACCAATTGCCTGGTGGACATGTGTACCACTGTCGATGGTCGGTTGGGCGCCTTCATTAACCTCAACACCAAAATCTGGGACATTGCTCCAGTGAGCTTGATGTTGCCCGAGGCTGGGGGACGCCTGACCGATCTGGCTGGCCAGCCGATCGTGTTTCGGTTGGACACCGACCCGGTGGACCGCACCTATGCGGTGGTGGGCGCCAGCGCAGCGCTGCATCCGCAGGTGTTGGCTGTGATTCGGTCGGCACTGGCGAATCAGTAACCTGAGCTAAGCCCAGCCACCACCCCAACGCATCCGCCGCAGCGCCACTGCGGTAGAACCCGCGGCGTGGATGGACCGTGTGGGCCGGCACCAGCGCAGGATCACGCTGGCCTGATGCGCATTCAGTGCAGGGCCAGCAACAGTGCCAGGCCCCCTACCGTGGTCAGGATCGTCACTGGGATGCCGAACTTGGCGTAGTCCCAAAAGCCCACCTCACAGTGGCCTCGGGCGGACTCGACCACGATGATGTTGGCGACTGAACCCAGAATGGTGAGGTTGCCGGCAAATGTGGTCGCCAATGCCATCACTTTCCACATCAGCTCGGGATCTGCCAAGTTGGGAACCCATTTACCGGCCACCAGCACGAAGGGCACGTTGGAGAAGATGTTCGAGCCAAGGACCGAAAACCAGGCCAAGTTCCACGCCTGCGTCGAGGCTGTGGTACCAAACAGGCTGCGGAGCCGGTCGTAAATCTGGTTGGGCAGCCCGGTGCTATTGAGGCCTTCGACCACCACAAACAGCGCAGCGAAAAACACCAACAGGTGCCAGTCCACCAGCTTGAGCACCTCATGCGTGTCGCGCCGGGCTAACACCATCACTAACGCTCCGCCAGCCAACGCTGTCCAAGCCAAGTTCAGTCCTGCAACAAACCCGGCAAACACAGCCGCCAACGCACCCAATGCAATGGCTAGCAGCCGACGGTCTAACGGGCGCGAAGGTGTGTCGGTCTGATGGAGTTTGGCCTGGCGAAGCACTTTACGGAACCCGACCCGTAGCACCACATACTCGATGGCCAACCCTAGAACCGCCACAGGCAACAACCCAGCCGAGAACCGGAGAAACGGCATTTTCGACAGGCTACCGATGATCATGTTTTGGGGGTTGCCCACCAGCGTGGCGACGCTGCCCAAGTTGGCGCTCATAGCCAGCGCTAGCAAATACGGCGGCAGCGGAAGCCGGCCTCGCACCATCACCGCCACCACCAAAGGCGTGAGCATCAGACAAACCGTGTCGTTGACCAGCAAAGCCGATAACAGGCCCGACGCCACAATCAGATACAATAACAGCCGCTCGGGTGTCTTGGCCACCCGCAGCACCCAATCGGCTGCCCAGTCGAAAAACCCCGCCAAGAACAGATAGGCCGAAATCAACATCATCCCCAACAACAGCACCAACGTGTCGTAATCTACCGCGTGGTAAGCCTGGGTGGGCGTCATGACCCCGCAGCTCACCATCAGCACTGTGCCCAACAAAGCCGCCGCCGGACGGTTCAGCGGCAAAATCTTCAGCCGCCGACCGCTGATGAGCACATACGTAAAGGCAAAAATCCCAATGGCCAATAACTCCCGTCGAGTGTCCATGCGTCTGAAGAGACAGGCCGCTGCCGAGCCGGTTCAGCAAACAATCGGCTTTGGGCCGACGGCTTGCCAGCGGCTGAAATCACACTCCACTGCAATCCTCACAGCAGCGTTCAACGTAGGCGCCCAAGTTGCCTGGCCTTGGCCAACTGCGCCAGTGGATTTTGCGCCTTGGGTCGCCGCCGGCCAGATTCGTAGACTAATCAGTAGCCGCCGACGTGAGTCGGCGGATTGCTCCCTTCGGATCCACTCGATCCGCTGCCTCACGGCAGCGGCCACCGAGCAAACTGGTAGCCGCCGACGTGAGTCGGCGGATTAGCCCCCGGGCATGCCGCCTCCCCGCCTTAGGGAAGCGACTGGCGCGCAAGTTCGTAGCCGCCGGCGTAAGCCGGCGGATGCCTTGCCAGGGTCCACTCGGTCCGCTGCGCAGATAGGTAGCCGCCGGCGTAAGCCGGCGGGCCGTCCATCGAGGGCGCCGCGTTGCAGCGTGGGATACTCCGCAGACAGGTCCCACCGACGTGAGTCGGCGGATTCGCCCGTCCCATACCCTCGGCACGCCGCACCGACCATGAGGCGTAGGGCGTCGAGCTGGAACATCGAGGCCGGGACCTGGTTTGGAGGATTTCGGCTGGCCGTCGGAAACCTCTGCACCACCGCCCTGCCTTGGCTCCCGGCCAGGCCCAAACCACCACCCTCTACCTACATCACCGGGTTCGAGCCGAAATTTCGATTCGAGAGATTGGACCCAAGCAATCCAACCACGACCAAACATGCTCAACAGAAGGCAACGAAAGGCACTAAGGCGCGAACGCAAACCTTCGTTCCCTTGGTTTGATTGTATGGCATTGCTTGGCCGGCTCTAGCCGACCAACCTCGCTACGGAGACCAGTTCCATTGAGCCGCCAACCATGAACCGCCTCTATCAGACCGCAGAGACGCCAAGCACACGGAGGAATCCCGTGAACCGGCTGCCCTGGCTGTGTGTCTGGCTGCCTCGCGCCGGTCGGGTCACCACTCCCACGTTCGGCACTGTGTCCGCGAGCACCGGCGCACACATCGTCTGCACACTTGCCGACCAACTGATATGGGTGCGCGCGGCGGACCTCAGCCGCCTCCAGTAAGCCCTCTCGTTGTTCATACCAGGGGCCGCCTTGGCCGGATTCCGCGCAACCAGGCCGCAGCCAACAAGCCCAGCCCAACCGGAGCCAGGGTGCCAGGCTCGGGAACGGGGGGAACTCGATCGAGTCCAACTGTAGGGTGCCGGCGTAGCCGCCAAGCACGGTGAACCGCAATTCCACCTCGCGCCCGGCAAAGCCAACGATTTCCCCGCCATAGAGCGAATAGTCCGCATATGTTGCCAATACGGATACAGGCACAGTCTGCCCGTCCAGGGAAACGGTGAAGATGCCCGGTGGGGCAGAGGGTGCAGCGTAGGCTCTGCCTTTGAAAAGCAACCAACGACTATCCGCCGGCACAAGCCCGGTCTGGCTGATCGCAGCGCTACTCCCGGGATCAAACATTGCCCATAACGAAGCAGTGAATCGGCCCTCGATCCTTCCCGAGACCCCCGTATGGCCAATCGGGTCCCAAAATCCTTACTACTGGGCTGCCCAGAGTGGCGTTATTGTGTAGGACCTCGGTGACCGGTTCATTCGCCACAAAGGCGTTCCACCCAGGCATGCCTTGAGAAGTTGGCACGTAACCGCCGAACTCGCCCCATGGTATCACCGGTAAAGTCGCCTCTTCGAAGTTCAGGTTTCTAAACGGCGCCGCCCCGCCCAGACACCTGCTAGAAAGGCCAGTGCTACCAGGGGCCGGAGCAAGTTCAATTGGGATTGCATCGTTGTTCTCATGGCGGAAATCATCGTCTGACCAGCGGGTCTCCGGTGAGTTGTACGGTCCACCCTGCCGAGCCGTTCGATGCGCAAATGGCGAAACTTTTCCCCTGCGCCCAAAGGCGAAACAGCGTTCGATAATCGATGAAGCACGGGCCGCACGGCTCAACGACGGTTGAGAGCGCGCCCACCGGGGTGTTGGCGTAGTTTGTGCCACGAAAAGCGGTGTTCTCGAACCAACGATGGAAAGTGTACTGCCCGTCCCGGGTCTGTCCCTGCTCGTCGCCCCACTGACCATTCCAGGATTCGATCGCACCCCAACTGTCCACAAAGCCTGCGCCGCCCAAATGGGCCACCCGGTAGAAACGCATCGAGCCGGGCGGGCTGCTGCTGGTGGTCATGGTCTGGCTTTCTGCCGCTTTGGCGCGCCACTGGGACAGCAAGGTTTCCCGGTCAGGGGAGTTGAGCAGCTCCTCGATCCACTTGGGCCGTTCTTCGGGCGGCAGAGGCGGGTATTCGCGCGGGGTGTCCTTCCACTTCTCCAGCAGCGCGGCGATTTCTTCCTCGGACAGTCTCTTGTCCGAGCGGGCTAGCAGCCTGGGCAGCAGCGTGGCTCCGGCCCTCTGAGCCTGAGCCGAGTCATCGGTCCAGGAGGTGGTCTGTCCGGCGGCGGGGATACGGGCGGCGATGACCCGCCAGAGGGTCCAGTCAGCCAGTGCGTCGGCGGCATAGACGGTGTAGAATTCGCCAGGGCGACTGGTCTAAGTGATGGTGAGGTTGCCTTGGCCATCCAGGCCGATAGATAGGATACGCAAGTCGTTGGTGGTCGCGCCGAGCGTGGCCAGAACCAAACCCCATCCGAGGACTGGACTCCAGAGGCGTTTCAACGTTTGCCCTTTCGCTTTGTCTGAGGATGCTCATAGGCCGGTGGCTGAAGGTTGTCAACGGTTTTTCGGGGGCCGGCTCTGGAGGCGCATCTCAGATTAGTGCAGGTTGGTATTGTTGGCACAGCGCAGGTTTCAAACCCTGCTTTGTCCCGTGGAGTATTTGTCTGCGCGGACGGCGTGGATAAGCGCTGGCCATTACTCCAGGAGGCAATTCGTCGCAGTGGCCCGGGCTGGCTGGGGCCGTCGCGCAGCGACGGCGTGAGGGTAGCCGTGGGCTTCAGCCCACGGTGGCTGGAGAGGCCAAATCCATAGCGCGTCGCGGAGCGACGCCTGGAATCGGTGAAGGATGCATTCGAGCGTCGCTCCGCGACGCGCCAGGTTGGGCTGCACCGGAACCGTGGGTTAAAACCCACGGCTAGCATCAGAGCACCGCTCCGCGGTGCCTTGATGCGGCGTCGGGCGGCACCGCTGGCCTTGGTAGCGCACGTTTTCCAGTCGTAGCCGCCGCCGTAAGGCGGCGGACCAAGTTGACCTGGCGGATCAATCCGCCGACTCACCTCGGCGGCTACGCATTTTCCGCCCGCTTAGGCCGGCGGCTACGGAGTGAGTGGGCGGAAAGCAAGAAAATGAGATGCGCCCAGCTCTGCCGTTGTGTGCCCCGGGCTTACTCGAACTGGCAGAGTTGTTCAACGTAAGCGGCTGAGCCGTCGCGCAGCCAGCCGTCCAATTGAGCTTGATCTTTGAGCTGTTGGCCGCGGAGCCGGGGCACCACCACATACCGCGTCTGCACCTCGGGCAAGCCGGTCATGTCCACCCACAGCTTCTCGAACTGGGTCACTGGGAAGATATCTTCTTGGCCGTGGCCCCAGCGTTTCTTGACGTCTTTGAGCGTGACGTAAGTGGGCATTTTAGCGGCTGTAGCGCGCACCGCCGCAGCCACCTTCTCTTCGTTATCCAAGTCCGCCCGGCTTAGGCCAAAGACAACCAGCAACTTGTCCAAGTCAATCCAGCAGGTGTTCGAGTTGTAGTAGCTGAGGCTAAACTCGATTTCCTCACGTGGCAGGGCCAGGCCTTCGACCAGACGCAGTTGGCCGTTGACACGCGCTAATCCGCCGCCCCGGTCTTCGATGCGGCGGGTGATGACCTCGAAGGTGAGGCAAGCGCCGGAGCGGATATGCAGCCCCAGCAGGCTGGGGTGCACATCGGCCCCGCAGGTATCAATGTTATGCAGCATGAGGTAACGCAACTGCGGCCGTTCTGCCAGCAGGTGCCGCAACACGCCGTTGCGGAACAGGTTGGGCACTTCGAACCAGTGCCCCACCGGATGCAAACATTGCAGCGGCACGTTGTCGGTGTAGTCGCTGGCTTCACCGGTGTTCCGAGCCCACTGGATCAGTGCCTGACGCAAGCTGTCCCGGACCTTTTGCTGTTGTTCATCCAGGATTTGTTGCGGCATTTCTTCCCAGGCAAACCGCAGGTCGCGCACCGTCGGCACCAGGCGCAACCCCACCGCCCGACCTGGCGACAACAGCAATGGACCTTGGTAACGGTAATTCTGGTGGCGGGCTAGGAACTCGGCGATGGGGTCATGGGTCAGGTAGCTGGTGGTCACAATGTGCGGCAGCCACACCCCCACTTGCCGTGATATGCGGCGGCTTTTGGCCAAGTGCACCTCTAGAAACGTCCGGTGCCGGCCAGCTAGCTTGCAGAACGGATGCAGCGCTTTGACCACGCCTGCCCCTTGAGTCCAGCGCGACCCGGCACCCGCAGCTAAGGTGATCACTGCCACCTGCCCTGCCCGCAGGGCATCCCAACCGATCTGGAAATGTTCGTCCCCAGCCCTGGGCCAGTCGGCGTTCGGCTGCTGCAAAGGTGAATCCGAACCGCTGTAATCAACCACATCCTCGGACCGAGCATCCTCGATGACCGTGCTGGGCGGCAGGCGGTTTTGGGCCAGACCAATCCGGCCATTCTTGAGGTCGGCTCGGATTTGCTCGTGTTGCGCGCGATCAAACCCGTACTGCTCCAGCAACGCCGAGAGGGACTTGCCCTGGGTGGTTTCTGTCTTGACCCGGGGCAGCATCACCTCGAACAGCATCTGCACCACGCCTCGCAGTTCGGGTCGGGTACGGCATGCGGCGCCGAACTTGTCCAGCTCAGCCCGGCGTTGAGGGGGCAGGCTTTGACGGTCTTGGCGGAGCAGGCCAGGCAGGATCAACGTGTAGTAGTGGGGCGGCATCAGGGCCGCCTCGCCATGGAGCAGGTCGGCCACGGTGCCCCGTTCGTTAATGGCAAAGTCGTACACCACCGGATCCATCGCAAATGGCAACGCGTATTGGAGCTGGCGTTTGAGCTCGGCCATGATCTCTAGCAGGCGGCGTTGGGCCTCGGCCTTGCGTTCAGGCGCAAAGATAAAGCCCATCCCACCGCCCGACATGCCGCCCAGCATCCAGAACCCCCAAAAGTCAGAGCCAAAAGCGGTGCGGACCTGCTGGATGAGGGTTTCGGTGAAATAATTGCTAGCCCAGGGAATGATAGTCTGGATGGGCCCGAAGAAATTGCGCGTGGTGGCCGCGCCGATGCGACGAGTGTCGCCCGCGCGCAAGGCTGCCAGGATTTCCTGCAAAATGCCCAACATGCTTTGGCGCGCCTGCCATTCGGCTTCGCAGCGCAGCAGGTACTTCTCGGTCACCATCTCCAGAATGGGCCCCACGTTTTGCGCCATGCCCCCATGCACCAGCACCAAGCTGTCCTGCAGGGCACGCCGGGTCTGAGGCGACGCGTCGGTGTGGTCCAGTATCCGGTGCATGGGCATGAGCCGGCCCCGGCTGATGCCGTATTCGGGATCGCCTTCCTGAGCCAGAGCGCCCTCGATGAGCTTCATGCTGGGCCATAGCCCGCCGGAATCTTGCCAACCACCGCCTGAGCCACTAAGCCATTCGCCCAACAACGCGCGCGCCAGCACCAGCCGTCGTTCCTCCTCACGCAACGGCCCTTCCAACGACTGCGCTTGGCCGGTCGCCCGCATGCACACCGATACCAACGCAGCCAGCAAGGTGGTCGAGACCGCCAGGCGCGAGCCTTTGGGAATGTCGTTGACGCGGCTGACCAGTTCCAAACCGCGGCCCGGACCGACAATCCGCGCCAACAGCTCGGCCAGACTATGGCCTGAGCCTTCGATACCGGGCGGAACGATGCCGGAGGCAATCACCGCCGCCTTCAACAATCCCAAATAATCCTTGGCAAAATCGAACACATCGGCCAGGTGCGTGATGTCCGCCGCGCAGCCCAAATCCACGCTCACCAACCGCAACAACGGTTCTTGGATCACGCGCAGATACGCTTCCACTGGCGGCTGAGGAACCGGATCGCGGCCATGAATGCCCAGGTCGATCGACACGTTCAGCACCTTGGCACCCTCGGGATAATCCATCGCCAGGAAAAAGATGTCGCTCCAGCCGCAATGCGTCAGGTCCATCCGCACCGGCGTGCGCTCGCGCAAGATCGGGTAGGTGCCGTCGTTGGGGTCGGGCCGCAGCAGGGCCGGTCGGATGCGCAGCGGTTGGTCCAGCGGGTGGCCCATGCGGAACATCCACTGATTGCCTCGGACCGACCGTACGGTGCGCCGCACTTGGTCCGCCAAGGTCTGGAAGCCGAGCCGCTGATAGGCCGCCGCCAAGGCGCTGGCCAAAGGATCGCTGGGCCCGTGAGCCTGTTGCTCTGCCAGCAACAGCTCGATCGCCTCCTCGAACCGCCGCTGCAAGAAATGTTCGTAAGCCTTGAAGGGGATCAGACCGCGCCGCCGCAGCTCCGCCCGCTGCGGCACGTGAAATCGGTAAATCCCATACAGAAAAAACAAGGCGCGCACCCGTTCATACAGGTTGGTGCTCTGGTGCCGAAACTGCTCCAGTTGAGCAGACGCCTCCAATAACTCGCCCAAAGACGCCTGCCGACACAAGCCATCCAAGGACTGATTCCGCACCGCCGGGTCGGTGGCAGTAATGACCTGGATCAAGTTTTGCATCGCGCTGTCAACGCCCCCAACCTCACAAATGCCCACACACCAGTCAATCCCCAGCCAATCCGATGCCAAGCTCAGGCACCCCCGGCTTGGGCCGCACTTTCGATTCCGAGCCGGCCAGCCACTCGCCGAGACCCCAAGTCACCTCTAGCCAGCCAACAAGCCGCCAAGTCCATGAAAAACGCGAGGGGATCTGGTGACCGTCTTTTTCTGCGTTCGTGGCCCCTCGGCGGTTTATGACCGCAGCCCCTGGCGCCTGAATAATGGAGCCCGCCAGTGCCCTGGCCGGAGGCTCTTTCCTAAATCGATCAGGTTGACAGATGAAAGCCAAGGAAACCATGACCAAGCTGTCTCAGAGCCAGGGTCGAACGCACCAGCGAGCTGGCATTGTGCGAGCGTAAGCGCAGGGCGTGGGGCATGGAGCTCGGGTTGGGAGCTCGAAAGCTGGAAGCGCGAAGCCTGGGTAAATGGCTTTCGGCGATCGGTCGATAACGACCAGCCAGGGCCCGGAGCTCCCCATGCTCGTGGTCCCAAGAACCAAGCGGGCCGGGCTCCTTGGCTTGCAGGGCAGGTGGAAGTTGGACTTCTCAATCGATGTTGTGGCTCAAGGCCAACCCGCTAGGCTCTGCCGGCTGTGACAAACTGTGGCACCGGTCATGCGGCCGTCCTGGGTGTTTCGCGCGGCGAGATTGATTAGGCGCTTCGGATTTGGCGCTGTGCGTTCAGCGGGCGCAGTGTCGTTAAGATCGGGGTAGAGCGGCCTTTGAGCTCGTTTTGCGTTTTGCGCGCGGCATCACACCGGCCCTTGCGTCCGGATTCAAGTGAGGCTCCTTGCTAGGTTACCTTGGCGGCTCCCAACAAGCCCATCGGCGGAATGGTCTGGGCTGGCGGCCCGTATCGATTTCCTTGTTTGTGAGAGAGGCAGGCCGCATCTTGCGGTGCGATTTAATAACGATGGAACCTGAAGCAGCCATAGCCGAGCCGGCCATGACGCCGGAGTTGGTGCAACAGCATAATCTCAGCCCCGAAGAGTATGCCCGCATTCGGCAGATCCTGGGCCGGGAACCGACCTACACCGAGCTGGGCATCTTCTCGGTCATGTGGAGCGAGCATTGCTCATACAAAAACACCAAACCGCTGCTAAAAACCTTCCCCACACGCTCAGCTCGGGTCTTGGTGGGGGCCGGGGAAGAAAATGCTGGTGTGGTGGACATCGGGGACGGGCTGGCGATTGCGTTCAAAATGGAGTCGCACAATCACCCCAGCGCAGTCGAGCCGTTCCAAGGCGCAGCCACCGGCGTGGGCGGCATTATCCGCGACATCTTCACCATGGGCGCCCGCCCGGTGGCAGCATTGGATTCGCTCCGGTTCGGTGAGTTGACCGATCCGGAGGTGCGTCGGCTCTTTGGCGGGGTGGTCGCCGGCATTGCCCATTACGGTAATTGCTTCGGTATCCCCACCTTGGCCGGCGAGGTGTATTTCGACAAGAGCTACGCGGGTAATCCCCTGGTCAATGTCTTTTGTCTGGGCGTGTTGCGGCACGACCAAATCGCCCGCGGCACAGCCAAAGGCGTGGGTAACCCCGTCTTTTACGTGGGCCCGGCCACGGGCCGGGACGGACTGGCTGGGGCGGCGTTTGCCTCGCAGGACCTGACGGACGAATCGGCTGAACAACAGCGAGGGGCAGTGCAAGTGGGCGATCCGTTCATGGAAAAGCTGGTGTGTGAAGCGTGTCTGGAGCTGTTGGCCACCGGCGCGGTGGTCGGCATCCAAGACATGGGGGCAGCGGGCTTGACCTGCTCGACCTGCGAGACCGCCGCTCGGGCCGGCACAGGCATCGAGATCGAGCTGAGCAAAGTGCCGCAACGGGCTCCGCACATGACGCCCTACGAGATCATGCTCAGCGAATCGCAAGAGCGGATGTTGCTCATCGTGCAGAAGGGGCGCGAAGCCGAGGTCAAGCGCATCTTCGAAAAATGGGACTTGCCCTGGGCCCAGATTGGGGTGGTGACCGATACGGGACGGATGGTGGTCAAACACCACGGGCGCGTGGTGGCCGACATTCCGGCCAAGCTCATCGCTTCCGAATCCCCAGTCTATCACCGCGAGGCCCGCGAACCGGCGTATTTGCAGGCGGTGCGCGCTTTTGGGTGGGCCGACGTGCCGCCGGGGCCTGAGCCCACTGCGGCGCTGCGCCAACTGTTAGCCTGGCCCACCATCGCCTCCAAAAACTGGGTCTATCGCCAATACGATCATATGGTCCGAGCCGGAACCGTAGTGGGACCGGGCAGCGACGCTGCGGTGATCCGGATCAAGGAAGACTCCCTGCCGCCCGCACCTGCATCGAGTGCTGCCGCCACTGGGTCGGCTCCTGCTAAGATCGAAAAGTACCTGGCCATCACCTCCGACTGTAACGCCACTTACGTGTATCTGGACCCCTACGAAGGGAGCAAAGCAGCCGTGGTCGAGGCAGCGCGCAACTTGGCCTGCACAGGCGCACTGCCTCTGGGCATCACCGACAATCTCAACTTCGGTAACCCCTATAACCCCGAGCTGTTTTGGCAGCTAAAAGAAAGCGTGCGGGGTTTGGGCGATGCCTGCCGGGCCCTCAAAATCCCAGTCACCGGCGGCAATTGCTCGCTCTACAACCAAAGCCCAGCCGGCCCTGTCGATCCCACACCCACCGTCGCCATGGTGGGGTTGATCGAGCGACCTGAGCACATCACCACCCAATGGTTTAAAGACGATGGCGACGCCATTCTTCTGCTGGGTGAGCCGGTCGATACAGCCGACCCACTGCTGGGCTTGGGCGGCAGCGCATATCTGCAGGTGGTGCACAGGCTCAAAACCGGGCGGCCACCTCGATGCGACTTGGACAAAGCCGCCACGTTGCACCTGGCCTTGCGCAGTCTGATCTGCGCCGGGCACGTCAAAAGTGCCCATGACTGCAGCGAAGGCGGGCTGGCGGTGTGCCTGGCTGAATGCTGCATTAGCCAGGTGCAAGCCCGAAACACGCCGCGGCTGATTGGCGCCACGGTGGATTTGACCGAGTTTGGAGACGTGCGAACAGATGCGTTGCTGTTTGGTGAGACGCAGAACCGGGTGGTCATCACCACCAGCGGCGTTCGAGCGGGTCAACTGCTGGCTCAAGCCAAGCTGTTGGGCGTGCCGGCTTACCGGCTGGGCACCGTGGGCGGCCAAACGCTCACCATCAAGACCGCGCAGGGCCAGTGGTCATGGCCACTGACCGATCTGCACGATCTATGGTGGAACAGCCTGGCCCGGCTGATGCAGACGTAAGTCGGCTGGCCAGGTAACCGCCCGGGCCCGGCCTGCCAAACTGGACAGTCGGTCCTGCCCGGCATGCGCCAAGCCCAGCATTGCAGCAGCCGCTGAGACACTCCCAGGCTCAAGCCGTGTGCCCGGGGCAAGGCACATAGACCGCGCGGATCACCGGACGCACGCGGGCTTCTGAAGCTCAACGCCGGAGTGAATCGAACCACGCCTTGGCTGCCAACAGACTTGGCATCGCGCAAGCGCCGTGGTCGCCCCCAGGTACCGGATCGATAAGCTGCACCTGAGTAGCGCCCCGGCTATGAAAACTCGCCAGAGCCACTTGTGAATTGGCCGGCACCACGTCGCGGTCACCCGAGCAATGATACAGCCGCATGGGCGCCCGAGGCGTCCAGGCATACACGTCGTTATCCCGCAAGGCGACCCGAAATGGATGATGCGGATTGCGCTGGAACTCGGCCAAGATTTCCGGCTTCAAAATCAGGGTCGGGTTGGACGGCATCACAGCATTGATCTGGCTGCCGGATGAGTTGCCCAAAAACAGCGGCGGCAAACTCGTCTGCCACGGCGGCGCCAGCAGATCGGCCAAGCTGGGCGCAAACCGGTAAACCGACTGATACGCCGCCAGCAAATATGCAAAGTAGTACGGATTCGGCTGTGGCCGGCCAGACAACGCGTCTTGGGTTGTCACACCCGACAAGTCATACGCGCCGGCCATGGGAGCCGAGGCGGTCACGGTAAACTCGTTGGTGTGATACAACTCCAGCTCACGATGCAGCGCCATGGTAGCGTGCCCCCCTTGGGAATAGCCACACAGGAAAAGCTGGCCGTTAAGCGCCCAGCCATTGCTAACGCAAAATGCGCGCACAGCTCGTAACAGATCAATGCAAGCGGTGGCCTCAGACCGAGCGTGGTGATACGGATGCAAGCCTTCAGAGGTGCCCAGGCCCAAGTAATCGGCCAGCACACCCACATAACCGGTTGTGGCAAAAGCAATCGCCACGAACACTTCCTCACCGCCCCCTGACGAGGGCGCGTCGTTGGTGCGCACGATGGTGCCGTGCTGATAACTGGCCAGCGGCAACGGCACCCCTAAACCCAGCGGCACAGCCAACGTCCCAGACGCCCAAGTCCGTCCGCCCCACGGCCCGATGGTCTCATAGACCAGTTTATACACCTGCACGTCGTATTGGGCGCTGACCGGGATACGCGCCTGATCGAATAACCACTGGATGGTCACCCGGTTTAGCGTGTCCAAAACCGTGCTGGACAGGATCCGGCCCCGCTGCGCTGCCGGAACAGCCAACACACGATAGAACTGCATCGGTGCCCCCATCGGCCCGCTCCATTCAGTCGAGGCAGTCGGCCAGGGTGCCTCCGCAGCGGCCAACACCCACAAACCGTCGCCCAACCGGTCGCGTGCCTGCACGCTATAGGCCAGGGCTGGCCCCAGGCTCGGCCATTGCAACTTCAGCCCTCCCGAAGCCAGACGCTCACATCCGACACGCAGTGCCGGGCCCCCAAACGCAAGCAGCTCTTGCGGCTGGCCTGTGGCCAGTGGGCTGACCGAGCCGGGCTGCACGACTGCGGAGTCCAGTCGGGGCGACAGCGCCGAAGGCCCATCGGCTTGGGCCCACGCTGGCAAGCCCGCACAGAACACAGCAACCGACACCAATAGGCAGCCACAACAGAGTCGATTCATCTCGCACCAAACATACCGCACACCAGGCGGAGACGCTAGCGGCGCTCTTGTTCCGCGGCTTTTTCGGGGCGCGCCCGACCACACCGGCGCTGGGTCGAACCGCGGTTGAGTTGTGCTGCAGCTTGAACCAACCGGCAACAGCCCCCATCCCGCCTCAAGCTAGCGCAGGCGGTCAGCTCAGAGCAACCGCGCCAAGGCAGCCTGACTGTCCGCTAAGATTCGCTCATGCAGCGATTGGCCGTGCGCATCCATGGTCACTACGGCCGGGAAGTGGTGCAGTTCCAGTTCCCACAGCGCTTCGGGTGGGCCGAACTGCTCGAGGAAATGCACGCTCCGGACCGCCTTGATACAATCGGCCAACACCTGCGCTGCCCCACCCACCGCGTGCAGATACACGCACCCGACCTCACCACAGGCCGCCAGCGTGCCTGCGCCCATACCGCCTTTGCCCATGATGCCGCGCAGCTTAAACCGCCGGATCAAGTCGGGTTGATACGGTTCGTGCCGGCTGGATGTGGTGGGCCCGGCAGCGGTCACCTTCCATTGCCCCTGGGCATCTCGCATGACCACCGGACCGCAATGATAGATGACCCCTTCGCTCAACTGGATACCGGGCGGCAGTTGGCCACCCGCGTGCAGATACCGATGCACTGCGTCCCGACCTGTGAATACCACGCCGCTGATCCGCACCTCGTCCCCGACCTTTAGCTCACGGACCTGCGCCTCGGTCAGCGGCGTAACCAGCTCAATCATACCGCCACCCTAGGTGCCCAGCCTCGCCGGGTCAAGGCCTCGACCTGCCGCCGGCGCCATCACACGTAACGACCCTGCGCCAGCCAGCTAACGCCCCGGAAAACCCAACGGTGCCGCAAGGGCATGAACCCAGGGCAAGCGCGGCCCCATCTTTTGGATCCAATCCAAAAGACCCCGGGCAGCGCACAGCACTGCGTAATAGGTTTCGGCGGGCCGCCGAAACCGACCCGCCAGCGGCCGGTGCTCCCCAGGTCGAGCCGCCCCAACGGGGCGGCGGTATTCCAGCCCAGGGCAAGCGCAGCGCCGCCCTGGGAAAGGAGCGCCCCGCATTATCTCGAGTCATCCCCCAGGCACCGAAAGCAGGCGAGCCACACGAGCACCGAGCGACAAACGACCGCCCCCAAGGCCAAAGCGGCGGCAGAGCCGCCGCAGTCCAAGACCTACCGCGTAGTCGAGTGTGCCTCGTCGTGCATGGCGCGGACAGCTCCCAACTGCCGCAATGGGTTTCGGCGGGCCGCCGCAAACCGACCTGCCACCGGCCGGTGCTCCCATGGTCATCGCACCCCATACTCCGAACCGGTCGAGTCCTTTGGCTTGGAAGCCTACGTGGACTCGGCTTTCCAAATGGAAATCCCGGACGGAGGCCGAGCTGCTAGAGCATCTGCTGATAGGACGACGGTAGCGCTCTGGTCGTGAGAGCGTTTTGAATTTTGGTCTTTCGAGCCGCGGACTTGTTTCGTACTTCAAACTTCGTGCTTGGGGTTCGGCGTGCGACACCGCAGCGGCCTGGGTAACGTTGGCGATCGATTATGGCGTTCTGCCGCGCGCGACATTGGCAGCCCGATGGCTTTGTTGGTTCGCTTGTGAGGAGGCTGGGGTAACCAAGGCGAGCGTAGAGCGCGTCCTCGAAGCCGTGGTTCGCGCCGCAGGTCTCAGGCCGACAGCCGGGCGCACGCACGATGGAGCCTGCGCCGGCAGGCCCGTGCCCGAGGACGATATGATCTACGGCTGCTTGCGGCGTTGGCTACGACACCGTCCGTGACGGCAGTTGGCCGTGGACCACACCGTTGATCAGTTGGAGGTCAGGTCCAGGCAGACAGCGTGGTCGAGGTTACGACAGTACAACCGGCCGTTCGCCAGGACCGGCACGGCCCAGGTATCGCGTCCGGTCAGGACTTGGGCGCTAGCCAGTTGTTCAAGCCGGTCCGGCGACGGCCGAACGGTAGCCACTTTACCGCGGTCGCTGTAAACGATGAGTGTGCCGCCAGCGATCATGAGGGAGCCTTTGCCGAAGCTCTTGTCGGCCCATTTGACCTCCCCGGTCTTGTAGTCCAAGCACTTCAACTCGCTTTCATCAAAGCCATACAAGTGGCCCTGCCACAGCACGCAACTGTTCACGTGGTTGCGCATGTTCTTGTTCCGCCAGAGTTCTTTGAGGCTGGTGCTGCTCAACTCCAGCAGCGCGCAGCCGTAACCGTAGCCCGAGGAGATGAAGAGGCGGTTGTCTTGGACGATGGGGGTGGCCGCATTGACGCCGTAACTGGTTTTCCAAGCAATCCGCGCCACCTCAGAGCCGTCTTTCATCCGGCGCACCACAAAAGCGTCCTTGGGGAACTGCGCCAGGTAGCGCTGCCCGCCCACCTCGAACGGGACCAGGGACGAATAGGCGGCGCTGTCGTCGCCGTTTTTCCAAATGACTGCACCAGTCTTTTTGTCGAAGGCCACCACTGACGCACCCGGTGCACCGACCTCGTAAAGTACCCAGTCGTTCTCGATCAGAGGCGATCCTGAAAAACCCCAGGTTGGCGCCTTGGCACCGAAATCGCCGGTGAATTTGGTGGACCACAAGACCGTACCACGCGCTGCGTCCAAGCAAAAGAATTGGCCGTCGCGGCTGACGGTGTAAACTCGGTCGCCATCCACCGTCGGGGTGCACCGTGGCCCAGGCCGATCGTTGGGGTCTTTGGCTGAGCAGGGATACTGGTGTTTCCAGAGCACCTGGCCGTTGGTGGCGTTAAAGCACCAAACGATGTCCGTGTCGTCAATGTTGCCCATGGTATAGACCCGACCCTGACTCACGGAGAACGAGGAGAACCCGACGCCCAACTGCGCTTCCCACAGTCGCTTGGGGCCGGTGCCAGACCAGCGGCTCTGCCAGCCGGTCTCAGTGGAGATGCCGTTAATGTTCGGGCCGCGCCAACGCGGCCAATCCTCAGCAGTCGCCGGCCAGCTCACTGCCCACAGGGTCAGCCCGGCTGCCAGGCAACCGAAGCGGGCAGCCCGCCCGTAGTTCAAAAGACCCACATGCTGATGTCGGTTCGCCATAGCGGCCCCTTGCTAATCCAGTTCGGCAGTGGATGTCAACCGGGGAATTTCACGCCCGGGTGGCTGCACTCGCTTCCAGCCTCAGCATCGCGACAGCGGCTGGCGCCGGTTGCCGGCGCCCTCTAACCCAGAGCGAAACGGTGGTGTCAGGGTCTGGACTTGCAACGCCGAGGCACCAAATCCAAAGCCTGAAAGAAATCCCAAACCTCCAAACGGCCAGATGGGCCTCTGCAGTAAGATTGGCCGTCGGAAATCGGATGGTTTAGGTAGGACAAGTGGCGGAAGCCCTGGATGGCATTTGCGTTGCACGCCACCTGCCGCAAGCCAGAGCCCGCTGAACTCCGCCCCGGCAGCGGCTCCAACCCCATTAGCCTCGTTGGGACCACGCCTGCAGCTTACGCAACGCACAGGCACCGACAGCCTAAGTAGGGCCCCGGCCGGTGCGTTCAGGAATCAATAGCTCATCCGCCCCGTTCAGGTTAGGTCGTATTTGCACAGGGAGAAACAATCCTTCAACGCACCCACGGTTCAACTTCCACTGCAGGCGGCCCTTTACCGGTGCAAACACTTCTCGGTTTTTATCGTCCGACCCATCGGGCTGTATGGGCCTGCCTACCACCAAGTGCATCCAGATCGATTTTGGCGCTCAGACAGACCGTCCTGGGCTAGGCTCGCCAGGTTCGAAGCCAGTTCCGGGCTATGAGCGGCTGGTGGTGCCCAGTGCGGCATTTTGGGTCGGAGTGGAATACCCGCGGGGATGTTCCGCTACACCCTGCGGCGGGCCGAGTGCGCTGAGAACAGCAGCGGGGTTGGGCACGTCTTCTCAGACTGTGGGTAAGAGTCAGACTGCTGCGACCCTGATGACGGCGGCGGTCCAAGGGGCATGACGGCTGCCGGGGCAGCACACCGCCCGGGTGCTTCGAAGGAGTGAGGACGCGGTTTTCCTGCGGGTATGATCTGAATCGACACGATCGAGTCGAACCGAGGCAATGCGGAGCGTAACCTGAATGCTCTGGGCTCAGGAGGAACTCGTCCTGAACCGGTTCCAGGCCCAAGAACAGGTGGTCGCCACAGCGGTGGAAGCCTCGAACACCAACGCTCCGGTCGTATTCGGAAGCTCTTGGGGCTTTCGGCTTGATCGGACGATCGCAGGGGCGCTGCGCACCAGCTTGGACGCCCCCGAACCACCCATCACCCGCTGGTTCTGCCAACGGCGCGCCTGACCCAGCGCGGGTCTAACGGAGGCCTTAGAAAATTGCTCGCATAACGCCGGGGAGGGTGGATGCGCCTACGTGGCAGAGTCCAATTGGCCCGCTCGCAACCTGAAGCGGCTCAAACTCAGGTTGCAGCATACCTCACACAGCGGCCAACGGCCGGGCTGAAGAATGGTCAAAGTCAAACGACCGAGCTTTCAGCTTGGCGGCAGCAGGATGAACCCCAGCCGACTGATGCGCGGGTCGGCATGCCGCCCCTGGGCTTGGACCCATTGGGATGCAACTTGGGCAGGTATGGCTTCCTACACCTCGGTTGCAAACCTGATCAGCAATTCGGGCGGGCCCATCCGGTGCGTTGCATCCCAGACCAGTAGGACAGGTTTGCCTGCCGGAGGCGCCAGCCGTGGTGTGTTTGGCACCATGACCACCGCATTTGGAAACTGCAGACGCAGGTTGCCGGTCACGCGCCGGTTGTCGCTCAAAATGGTGCCGCCGTCGAAGCCGGCTTGACGAAGCTGCTGAGCCAGTTGGTCGAACGGCACGTTGAGATTACGCGGACGCCCCAGCCAACCCCCCAGGTACGGTGCCGTTGACTGCGACAAACAGGATCACCCCGACTGCAACCGCCGCAGCAAACAGACCCCGTTGCCGCGTCGGTGCCAGTCGCCTCCGGGCGGCATAGGCACACAGGATAGGCAGCGGCACCAGCAATGGTTGCAACCAGCGCGCCCTGACTGAGGTTACACCGAACAGCCCCACAGCGGCCGCGCAGATGGCCACTGCCCAACCGACCGTCCGAGCTAGCAGGATGTTGAAAAAGCTCTGCGTTTGAAAAATGACCCTCAAATTTCCCTAGGAATTCGCCTGTCTCTTGGGCGCAAAAATCACTTTTTCAACAGCCTGCTAGGAGACGCACCTGGGTTGGGCTGGCCAAATCCGGTTCAGTCCACGCAGGCGGTCGCCAGCACAGTAGGGCGAGGATGGCCGGCACGGTGCCGAATTGCACCAGCCCACCAGCAGGTTGATCAACCCTTGAACCGACGCAGGCAAGTGGCTGGTCCGTCGGCTCGCTGCGCCGCTTGGCCAGAGGGATTTGGCCCGCTGTGCCCAAGACCTTCAGTTCAGCCCAGCGGCCCGCCTTGGGCATCCGCCGACAGAATCAGATGGCACCTAAGCCGTCCCCAGCTAACCGAGCGTTTGTTGGATGATGAGGTCCACCGATCAGGAGGCGCTGGAAGCGACCTTCGCGCAGGTGCAGGAACAGACGCATGGTGCTGCGGTCAAGGATGGATGGGGGTGTTCGAGGGCAAACCACCGCGGCAGGTGGGCCGCCTGTCGGTGGTGTTCGGCCTCCCAGGCGCGCAAGACTGCTCGCCAGTCCCCCTCAGCCAACGGGTGACAGGCGGCCAGCAAGCCGTCGCCCCATGAATTCATTCCGGCTGTTCTGCCGTGGGGCCCGTGCACGCTGGTGGGCCTGACCGGCGGCCACCGCGGTTGTCGGAATCGAATCAGTATTGATCCGACGGTGAACCAGCGAAAGGCCGAGTCCGTGGCTAGCATCGGGTCTCGCACCTTGGCCATCAACCCATGGTCTTCCCGAAAAAACGATCTTAGGCAATGGCCGACGACTGGGTCGATCCGGCTTGTCAAGGCCGGGGCTTAAACGGCACCCTAGGGGGCCGTTATGAAAGTCGAGTTTTACGGGCACGTCCGACAGTACCGGAATATCCAGCGCGAAATCGATGCCAACCTGCAGCAGGTGCTGCTCAGTGGCCAATACGTCATGGGCCCGATGCTCAAACGATTCGAGGCTGAGCTGGCCGCCTATTGCGGTACGCGCTACGCCGTGGGCGTCGGCAATGGCACCGACGCTATCTGGCTGACGCTCATGGCCCTGGGCATCGGCCCGGGCGACGAGGTTATCACCCATCCCAATACGTTCTTTGCCACGGCTGAGGCCATTTGGATTGCCGGTGCCACAGCGGTGTTTGTGGACTGCTGCCCCAAGACCAAATGCATTTGCCCGGACAAAATCGAGGCAGCCATTACCCCCAAAACCAAGGCCATCATCCCGGTGCATCTGTATGGCCAGTGCGCTGATATGCTGGCCATCAAAAAGATCGCCGATAAACACGGCTTGCTGCTCATCGAGGATAACGCCCAAGCTATCGGCGCTTACGGACGCGGATTCAAAATCGCCCAACTCAGCGCCGCAGCGACCACCAGCTTCATCATCCAAAAGAACCTCGGCACCTTCGGCGACGGCGGGGCGGTAGTCACTAACGATGCCGAGCTGGACGACCGCATCCGCAAGCTGCGCAACCACGGCTCCAATCAGCGCAATGTCCATTCTTTCGGCTTCAACAGCCGACTGGACGACCTGCACGCCGGTGTGTTGAGCGCTAAGCTGAAGCATATCGATGAGTGGAACGACCGGCGCCGCCATTGGGCTGCCCGCTACACCGCCGGCCTGAAGGATTGCCGGACCATTGACCTGCCGGTCGAGCTGCCCGGCTACCGACACGTGTACCACCTTTACGTGATCGAGACCAAGAAACCGGAGTGGCGTGACCTGCTGCTGAAGCATCTGAACGACTCGGGCATTGATGCCAAGACCCATTACAGCATCGCTATCCACAAGCAAGCCGGGTTCCCCTGGGGCAAAGGCACACGCATCGTAGGCCCCTTAACCAATGCCGAGGCCAATGCCGCTTGCTGCATCAGCCTGCCCATGTATCCGGAATTGACCGAGCAGGAAGTGGACTACGTGATTGAAAAGGTCCGAGAGTGGGACGCCCAGTTTGCCGCCCTAGCCCCAGCCGGCAAAGGCGCGGCCCAATGCGGGCCCACCTGCCCTTCGTGCAGTTGAGGCGGCTGAAGGCAAGCAGCCCACCCTCGGGCTTCACCAGCTCAGACCCGGGCACAAGCCCAGGTTCACCGGGTCAACCGCCGCTCTGGCGCCAGCCTCTTGCACCCGGCTGGGGCATACTAGCCATAGCCGGTGACCAAGCCGCGCAGCCGCGCCATGGCCAGGAGCCATAGCCCAGACCAGCAGTTCATGCGGCTGGCTTTGCGTTTGGCCCGACGCGGCTTGGGCCAGACCTCGCCCAACCCGATGGTGGGTGCGGTCTTGGTTCGAGCTGGCCGCATCTTGGGCCGTGGCTGGCATCGGCAAGCTGGGGCGCCACATGCTGAGATCGAGGCACTTCAGGACGCCCAGCAACGCGGCTATAGCCCGCGCGGGGCTACGTTGTATGTGACGTTGGAACCTTGCAGCACCTATGGCCGCACACCACCCTGCACCGACGCACTCAGAGCCGCTGGCCTCCAGCGCGTGGTCGTCGCCACCATTGATCCTAACCCGGCGCATGCAGGCCGCGGCTTGGACATCTTGCGCCGGGCTGGGATCCACGTCGAATGCGGGTTGTTGGCCGACCAAGCCACCCAACTCAATGAGCCTTTCAACCACTGGATTGTGCATCGGACGCCCCTGGTGACGCTGAAGGCAGCTCTCACCTTGGACGGCAAGATCGCTACGGTGTCGGGCCAGTCCAAGTGGATCACCAGCCCCGAAGCCCGTGCCTGGGCCATGGGCCTTCGGCGCCAGGCCGACGCTGTGTTGGTGGGAATTAACACGGTGCTGGCTGACAACCCGCGTTTAACGGTGCGCCTGCCGCCGCATCGCAGGGCACAGGCGCCCGCCCCGCGCCTCCGCCGCATCATTCTGGATACGCATGCTCGCACGCCGTTGACTGCCCGGGTCGTCAGCGACGCAGCGGCCCACTTGACGACCGTTGTAGTGGGTCAAAACGCTCCGCAGACCCGTGTGGCGGCTTTGGCCAAACGCGTTAACCTGTGGCACGCACCCATCCGCGCAGGCCATATTGACCTGCGCTGGCTGGTCCAGCGCCTGGGCCAGGAAGGAGTCACCAGCCTATTGGTGGAAGGTGGGGGCGAGGTTCATGCGTCATTCTTGGCAGAAGGCTTGGCCCATCGTTTGGTGCTTTTTTACGCGCCCAAAATTGTCTGTGGCCAGCGTGCCCCCAAGGCTGTAGGCGGGCTGACTTCATTGGACCCGCCGGTGAAGCTGCACGACGTGGTTTGGCGCAGCATCGGGCCGGACCTGTGCCTGAGCGCGCGGATTGGTTGATAGGCATTCGGCTCTCACGGTCTGCGCCGAGTCGCCGATGCTTGGGGCCAAGCAGAGCGTAATTCCCAAACGGCCAAAGACTCCACCTGGGCCGGGCCGCCCACCCCGCTGAGCTCCAACGCCCGGTTCTGTGGTTTGGGCACGAACCGCATCGGCATATACAGGGCTCCCGCGTTACCGAACAGCTCGATTAACCCGCGATCCACCAGCAGCCGTAGCTCGACCGTGCCGTCCTTGAGTGGCAGCGGCGCCTGCCGGTCGCCACAGGCTATCACCTGCCGCCGCGCATCATACACCACCGGTTCACCCCGCACCCTCAGGCGCACCTGATCCGCCTGCCCGGGCTGGAGCCGGAGCTGCATATCCCACAGTTCACCCTGCAACCCGGCCAGTGGGTTTTGCCCCGGGGCGACGGTCAGGTTTGTCCATTGATGACAGCGAACGTGGAGCCGCTGAATTTCGCGCACCGGGTTCACGAATAGGCGCAACCCTTGCTCGGTCGGCCGCAGCGTCAGTTCCACCGGGAAAGTCATCATTTGGTTGAACGGCATGCCGGGAAAGTTTACCTGACCCCAGGCCATCAGGATGCGGCGTCCGTCTGTGGGGGGAATGTCGTTGAACGTTTGCGATGCGTAAAAGCAGTTGCCCTGGTGCAGGGGCAGCGGGCCGGACTCGGGCAGGAAGCTCCGTCCGTCAAATCGGCCAATGAGGTATCGCCCGTTGCCGCCGTAAAAAATCCAGCGCGTGGTCCCTGGCTGGCCTTGGACTGGCAACTCGAACAGCTCCGGACATTCGCTTGAGCCGGGCAGCCGCACGCTGCTCAGCCGGGTCCAGCGCTTCAAGTCGGGCGACTCGAACAACCCAAATTCGTTACCTTCCAGATACAGGGCCATGAGCCACTTGTTCTGGGGCGCATACCAGAAAACTTTCGGGTCACGATTCTCGCCCACCAAGTGCGACAGCACTGGGTTGGCTGCGTATTTGACAAAGCTACGCCCCCGATTGGTGCTCCAGGCAATGCATTGGGTGAACCGGGCGCCTTGGGACTGTCGGCTCGTGCCACCGGCTGCGGTGTAGATGCATACCAACGCCGGCGGCCCCCCACGACCAAACCCAGCTGTATCGCGCCAGTCCACTACCGCCGAGCCGGACCAGATGGTGCCCAACGCATCCGGATATAGCGCTTCGCCCAGCTCCTCCCAATGCACCAAATCCGGGCTGACCGCGTGCCCCCAATGCATGTGGCCCCAATTCCACCCGTAAGGGTTGTGCTGGTAAAACAGGTGATACTCGCCCTGGTAAAAGACCAGGCCGTTGGGATCGTTGATCCAGCCGCGGCGGGTGGTGAAATGGAACTGGGGCCGGAGTGGCTCTTGATAAAGGGTCGCATCGCCCACGATCCGGTCGCTGACCTGCATCCGCCGTAATGCCGTCGAGTCTTCCGGCAGCCGGTCCACTTCCACAGTCACAGGCTGACCGCGGGCTGCGCTCAGGTCCACAAACGCCCACCAGTCCGGCTGTTGATCAGCCAGTTCGATCTCGAACTCGTCCAGCACATGGCCTTCGGCTCTGAGGCTGACCCAGCGTTTGGGCGCGCCATTTTTCACGGGCAAATTCAGGTATCGACGGTCGGCTACCACCACCCGGCTCACGTTGGTCAACACACCTGGCAATGGCCGATCCGTCTGGATGATGTGATCCACGTTGATGTGGCCCCAGCCGCCAGTAGCTCGGTCCACAATCTCCAACACCGCCTCACGCCCCAGGTAAGGGGCCACGTCCCATTGCTCCCAACTCAGTCGTTCGCTGCCACCGGGTCGAGTGTTCGGTCCGGTTGCCGTGCGCACTACCTGGCCGTCCACACGCAGGTTCAGGCACGTCAGCCCAGCATGACCGCCACCGCCAATCAGGAATCGCAGATACCGTCGCTGGATTCTGAAAGGTGGCGAAGTCAGCGTGCCAGTGGCCCCATCGCCCCCGTAATAACTGTTGACCAACCCCCGGCCCAAAAAGCCATCCACCGGCATTTGATTCGGTAAGGTGCCTCGGGCCGGCCCTGGCCCAAACGCAGTGCCGGTCGCCTGCCAATCCCCGTAGTTGGTCCCTTCAAAATCGGCTATCACCAAGTCCGGCTGCGCACCCAGTAGCCGGCCAGCAGCAACCAAGCTGCTGATCAGTAGGCCACAAGCCAAGGTTTGCTGAATCACAGGCCCAGCATGCTGCACTGACCCGCCCATTGTGAAGCTTCAAGCCGCTAGGAACCTGTCGGACTTAGCTCAATTCTGCGGTGAGGTTGGATGCTCAGCGGTTCAGACGCTCCGGATTAGGCTTTGGAGCTAACCCCCAGCAGCAAGCACCCAAGGCCAGCTTTGGGGTCTCACCCAAGCGCCCGGCAGGCAAGGTCTCCGGTTCCCGGTCAGTCCCCCGCTTGTGCAGCCCGTCGCCGCCAGTTCCAGCCCAGCCCTCCAGCCGGTGCAGGCTCAAAAAAAGCGGGGGGTGGACTGAACTCTGGGGCCTTTGGCCGCCGAGCGGCTCGGTGAGGCAGCCGGAACTGCCGTGTTGATCAGGCTGCCCACTTCTCGACATTGGTTAATCCCAACTGTCTGAATCGCTGAAAAGTCCTACCTCACCGGAGCCGTGAGCTAAGTCCGACAGGCTCCTAGGCATGGTCTCGTTAGTCAGACCAGCTTTAAGGGTGGTTCGGTAGGCCACCGCCTCACCAGCTTCGACAACGTCGCGGGCGGGATTTGCGGCACTGCTGCCGAAAAAGCAGAATAGCCGGACATGGTTGCTGGTGATCAGCGGCCATCCCTGCAAAAGCCAGCACCAGGGCCATGAAGGGGGCTTTCATACTTTTCATCTAATTGTGTCGCTCACCCATCTTCCACGCCCCTTGTATCTCTTGTACGGGCGAGTGGTCCCGTCCTTCAAGAGCTCCAGGAGCCTCCTCCCATCACGGACGTACTCGTCACCACACCCGCAACGACACCTGAAGGTCCCATCTCTCTCCCGCCCATAGACGGTACCTCGTTTCCAAACGTAATCCCTGAACGTCCGACACTTGCCCCGCCGACAGTCGGGCCAGGAATTCAGCCAGACGTTCAGAGTTACGAGGACTAACCAGGTCAGGAGAAATCCAGCAACGACTGCAACTAAGAACCCAAGGACGTAGCCGAACGCCCCAAAAACGTGCCCCAACAAGAAGCTCGACATAACGGCACAAGCTATCCAAATACTTGTGCCGATTAGCCTAGGCACCGTTAGCATATGCCTTGCGTCTTCGAAGCTAGGTACTCATTTCCCGGGCGGTGGAGTGAAAACTCGACCATCCAACCAATTTGCAGAATTGTCTCCTGGCAAGAGATTGAATCCAATTGCTAGGCCCGCCCAGGCCCCGCGGATCGCTCCCGCCGCACCTGTCACAGAAGAGCCAGTTGACGTTGGCCCACCTGGGCGGCAGGGAGGAGCCGGGCGCGTAAGAACTCGAGGGGGTTGATGTTTCCACTGGCGTCCCTCCAAGCTCTTGACACATCCGAAGCCAGGGACACAGGACCGCTGGACTGGTAAGCTGGGGGGCTGGGTGCCAAACGCACTTGATTGGCTGCGAGGCCACCGACGGTCCCACGATGTCCGAATGCGGCATCAGCCACAGCACATCATAAGGTGCCACGCAGTAACGGGCAGTGAGGCCCAAGGCGCCCACGGACCACGAACAATCGACGCTCCAGTTGGACCGGTCGGAATCGGGACTGTCCTGCAGCAGCAAACCGCGCTGGCTCGGACCAGCAATCTCAACTGGGATGCGACCGTGACGCCTGCCGGAGAAGCAGCGATGTCCCCGATTGGCCACGACCAAGAAGCAGTTCGGGCCCCGATCAAACTGCCTGGTTATCGGGCGGAAAACGGTCCTGGTAGCATGGGTGCAGGAAAAGCTGGGGCGGGCTGAGAATGCGTAGGTGCTGGTGTCAGCGGCAGGCCAGTCTGGGCTTGGTGCTGCGGCGTTGTGGCTGGTCGTGCCTTGACTACGACAGTTCTGCTGTCGGGATGTAGGTTCTATTTTTGGACAGCGGGACGGCTTGCTTCGACCAACTCCAGCTCGGCTAACGAGGCCCACGGCCCGCGCGCGTGCCCGGAGCGAATGACCAGGCGGATGAATTGCGCTTGGGCTGGCTGGGCAAAGTGCACGGGCTTAGCTTCATGGCCAGCCGGTAGGGCGCCTTGAGCCACTGGCCCGGTCCAATTTTGGCCGTCGAGGCTGGTCCAGATTTCGTAATCTTTGATCCACCCGTTGGGGTTACCGTCTTGGCGTGGCCACAGAACCAGTCCGCCGATGTTCGCTGGGGCAGCCAAGCCAATCACCAATTCGTGAGGGAAAGTTGGCACCTGGCCGGTCCAAGCGGTATGCCAAAAAGTCTCCGGATCACCATCAAGTGCCAGCTCAGCTTCATAGCCCGGCTCGGCAGTGGTGGCGCGGACGATGCGAGCACCCAGCTTGGCTTGCGGATTGGGCGGGCGCATTAGCGAGCGCACTTGCTCCGGGCTCAGCTCGATCGCGGGTCGGAATCTGGGCCCAGCCATGTACCGCAGCAAGCTGGCGCGGAGTTGGCGTGCGACCGGGTTATCGTCCAAGCCGGTGGCCAGGTCGATGCTGCAGACCAACAGCCGGCCGCGAGCGACCTTGGCTTCGAACACCAAGCCTAGGCGCCGCGCGGTAAACCAGTCGTCGATCACCTGCACGATGGGCCGCAGCTTGGGCGGCAGCGGGTCCAAGATCATCGGGGCAGCGCGACTGATCAGATACCACCATTGCCAGTTGTTGTGGGAATCCGTCGGGAAGTCTGCCAAGGCCGGGTGATTGGGGTTGCACAGGATGCCCAGGGTTGTGGGGGCCTGGCGCCGCGTCCAGGCTGTGTTCCAGAATATGCTCGAAAAACCCAGCCGCACGGGTCGGTCAGTAGCATTCTTGACGCGATGGGGCGGGATCAACAGCAACACCGATCCGCCCGATTCCAACGTAGCCAACGCTTCGGGCGTCAGGTCCTCTGCAATGTGGACCGATGCGCTTGGCTCGCTAGCCACCGCAGTTGGGTAAACCCACAGGTCCCAGTCGTTTTCAGCCAGCAGGTGTTGGCCTGAGGGGTCTTGGGCCAAACCGAGCCGGAGTCTGTAGCGCGCCGGCGCAGGCAAGTTAGTCAAGGACAGCTCCAAGTGAGCCACCTGGCCTTGGTAGCCCACAGGGAAGTCACAGGCTGGCCAATGACCGTGCAAGGGCCGCTGGCCATTGTCGCTGGTCACGCAGAACACAGGCCACACGTTGGTCAACGGGGCCGGGCCGAAGTGGGCCAGGTCGAACCGAATTGAAGCGGTTTCAGCTTGAGTAAAGACCCGTTTGGGCAACCGGGCCAGAGGGACGGTGGGGCCGCAAAACCGGCTGTACTGCCGGGCTGTCACGTAGCCTTTTTCTTCCCAGAATGGGTCCAACACACCCACCAACGCGGTGCCTTGGCCAGGGAAATCGTGCAGGTCCAACAACTGGAATCCGCCCATGCCCGGGGTCCGGAGCGCCGATTCGATGTCTTCTTTGTAACAGAGCACCTGGAGTTTGCCCGACGCCAAAAGAAAAGCCCGGGCTTGGTCAGCCATGTGATGGGCCTTGAGCAGGTCGCGAAAAATTTCGAAGTTCCGCGGTTTCAGATACCCGGTGTATTTGTGCATCTCGGCAAAGTTCGGATACACACACCATTGGCCAATCTCGTGGCTGATCACCGGCACGGACCTGGCCTGGATGTAGTCGCGGTAATCGGTCAACGTTTCGGGTGGCCGGGCGTTGATGCGGCTTTTGAGGCCGGCGCCCCAAGCTTGGATGCGCGGCTCGGGAGCAACGTGGAACTGGTTTTCGGGAATCTGGGGCCAGCCTGCGGCGCTACTATAGAGCCGGCGCGGGTCAGCGCCTTTGTAATGCGCTACCCATTTTCGCAAATAAGCCACCTGGTTGCGCCCGCCCGGCTCGTTGCCCGACAGCAAGAACAGAAACGACGGGTGATTCCCGTAGGCCTGCAGAATCCGATCCGCCTCAGCATACAGCCATTGATCCACTGGTTTACCGTCGCCAAGGGTAGTTGAGGTGTTGGGCCAGGTGCCGCACTCGACATGCAGGTACACGCCCAGCTCGTCGGCAGCCACAAACGCTGCCTCGGGCGGACAATGCGAATGGAACCGGAGGCTGTTCAGCCCGTAGGCCTTGGCGGTGCGCATGACCTTCTTCCACGAAGCCACATCTACCGGTGGATGGCCGGTCTTTGGGAAAATCGAGCACTCGAGTGTGCCGCGGATGAAAATCTTGCGGCCATTAAGCACAAACTGGGTGCCGTCTGTGGCAATTTCACGCAGGCCAAACGTCACGGCCCGACCATGCTCGAAGGGCGCGCCGCCGGCTTGACCTCGCACCTGGACCTTGAGCCGATACAGAGCGGGCGAAAACTCGTCCCATGTCTGCGCTGTTTCGCCCAGGGCAATCTGAAGCTCGGTGCTGATCAGGTTCCGGTCGGTCTGGAAGTCTTGGCTCACCGGCTTAGCCTCCAGCGGTCGGTTCACCCCAGGGCCCGGCTCGACAAACACAGAAATCTTGCCTTCAGCCCGCTGGCTGGTGGCATTACCGAGGGCGACCCGAACACGGGCGGTGCGATCGGCTACGCTGGGGAACACCTGTACGTCTTGGATATAGACCTGCGGCGTAGCCGCCAGCTCGATTCGCCCCACAATGCCGTTCCAAGCCCCTTGGGTATGATCACTGACGCTATGGGAATTGATGCCCACGTCGATCACCAGCCGGTTATCCACGCGGATGGTCAGCCGGTGCGGCCCGGGCGTTAGGCTGCCCAAATCGTATTCGTGCGGTGTCGATAAGCTCTGGTTGGTGCCGATCAACCGGTCATCCACCCACACGCGCGTTTCCCAGTGCGGGCGCTCAAGTCTGAAGACCACCCGACGCCCTGCCCAAGTTGTCGGCACAATGATCTGGCGCTGGTACCAAGCCGGCCCGGTGTAATACTTTTCCGGCTGCAACCAAAACGGCACCTTCACCTGACCCGGTTTCCGATACGGCTCGAACTCAGGCGCGGTAAACCATGACCGATCCACAATGCTCCCAATCCACGGAGTTTCGACCGTGACGTCGAACCCAATGCCCTGGGCAGGCAATGAGCCCGGGAGCTTGACGCGCTGGGGCAAGGTCCGATTAAACCAGCCCTCAGCCACGCCTACGTCGTTCGGGTCCAACGCAAACCGCCACGAACCAGCCAAGGAAATGACCGGTTCAGCACCCGAGCTCAAAGCGGCCCGGGCCAAGCTAAGGTCCCCAAACCACACCAACGCTGCTGCTCCGGCAACCCAAACTCTGACTAGCTGTCTCATGGTTTGGCGGCGGTCAGCTTAGGGCCCCACTCTGCTCAAGGTAAAGCTGCAAAGGCCCACCGGCCTGACCGACCCATGTGCCGACCGACGTCGGCGGTTCGTGCCGGGCCTGGCCTGCCAACCGGGAGTCGGCGATGCGGGCCGGTTGCGAACCCTGCGCTGCGGCTGGTAGCGCAGACTTCGAGTGTGCTGGACCGCAGATGTCCAATCCGCAACCGCTGGCGCCGGCGTAGCGCAGCGGATCCAGCAGACTTGTCGGATCGATCTGCCGCCTCATGTCGGCGGCTACCGATCCCTCGGTCGTCTCGCGGCGGCAGTTACGGCCGGAATACGAACCTGGAATCAAGTGGGATGCGTGGCTGGCTGGCATGCCGGATGTGAATTGACGGGCCGAGGCGTAGTCCCGATGATAGGTCCATGAATGCAGCAAGGCCTTGCTCGACCCGCCTGAACTGGAAAGCGCTGGTGCATTGGGCCAACGCGTTGTGGCACAGCCGTGTTTGCGGCTGTCATTCTCAGCAGCGAGCCCGGGTTTGGACGGGCTGGACTCGACTGGTGTATCCGTTGATCAGCCTGTTGGCGTTGGGCTGGTTTTTGTATCGGGTCATCCCCAAACCCATTCGGGCCACTTACCCGTGTCAACAGGCTGCGTTCCCTTTGGCTAGCAGCTTTGTGATCTGGTTGCTGGGCATCAAGAGCGGGCTATTGACATGGCTCGAGGTCAAAGGCTGGCTGCCCAAACTGCGCACGGCACTGCGGCCTGTGGGCTTGGTGGTGTTGCTTGGCTTGGCCACGATAGCGGCGGGTCAAGTGGTCCGATACCTCAGCCAGGAGCTGGCCTCGGCGGCCAGTTGGGTGCCCTCAGATCCGCCCAACCGCCCAATCGGGGTGGCTAAAGGGATTTTCCCTGGCCGCGTGGTTTGGATCCGCGACACCAACGCCACGCCCTGGACTGGCACCACGGGCAATTGGTGGGCTGACGGCACCGGCATTAACCAAGCTGCGGTGGACCGGATGTTATCGCGCAGCTTGCGCACCTTGGCCGGGGCCACCACCGATGCGGAGGCTTGGGACAAGATTTTCCGCTACTTCAATTCCACCCATGGCCGCGGCGACGTGGGGTATCGACCCGGCGAGATTGTGGCCATCAAGATCAACTGCAACAACAGCTCCAGTTACACCGACGTGGATAATCAAGCCGATGCATCGCCCCAAGCCATCATTGCCCTGCTACGCCAGTTGGTTAATGCCGCTGGGGTGCCCCAGACCAACATTGTGGTCTATGAAGCCCCGAACACGGCACCCACGCGGATCATCCCGGATCGGATTTACAGCCGGTGCGTGGCGCAGTTTCCGCAGGTGACCTACGCCGATTGCACCGGCACCAGTGGCCGGCAATTGATACAATGGCAAGCTAATGCCATTACCTATTCGGTGCCCAATGATTGTGGTCGGAACATTCCGACCGTGGTGGTGCAAGCCACTTACCTGATCAACATGGCCTTGCTGAAAGGGCACTCGACTGCGGGGGTGACGCTGACGGCCAAGAACCATTACGGCAGCATCAATGCGCGCGAACACACCTACATCCGCGCCCGCGACAGCGGCATGGGGTCCTACAACCCGTTTGTGGACTTGATTGGGCATCCGCATCTGGGGGGCAAAACGCTGCTGTTCATGATTGACGGGTTGTATGGGTGCGTGAATGTGGGCAGCACCATCGACGCCGCTAGCGCCCGTTGGAACAACCTGTTTAACGGCCAGTGGTCGGCCAGTTTTTTCCTGTCGTTGGACCCGGTGGCCATCGATTCTGTAGCGTTGGATTTCCTGCGGGCTGAGTTTGGGGCTGCCCTGGGCGGCGGCAACAACATCAGCGCCAACTGCGACAATTACCTGCACGAAGCGGCTCTGGCACACAACCCACCCTCGGGCATCGTCTATCGGCCCGATGGCAGCAACCGGCTCAGCAGTCTGGGCGTGCATGAACATTGGAACGACGCGGTTCGTAAGCAATACAGCCGCAACCTGGGCACCGGCGATGGCATCGAACTGGTTGCAGTCCATCAGTTGGCTGGGGTGAGTGTGAGCCTGACGAGTCCGACGAACGGCACGGTCTTCGAGTGGGGCGCTCCGATCCCGCTGCATGCTAGCGTGCTGACCAACTGGGCTGGAGCGCGCCAGGTCGAGTTTTATCGGGGCCACAGCTTGCTGGGCTCAAGCACCCAGCCGCCCTTCAGCTTTGTGTGGAGCAATCCGCTGCCGGGCAATTGGACGCTGAGGGCGGTAGCGACCGACTCGGACGGCCTGCGGGCCACCTCGGCTGTGGTTAACGTGACTGTGGTATCGGCGCGGCCACTGGCGCCATTGATCCTGACGCAGCCGACCAATCAGGTGGTAATGGCCGGTGAGACGGCGCAGTTGAGTGTGGAAGCCGCCGCCTGGCCAGCTCCAGGTTATCAATGGCTCAAAGACGGTGCCGGGCTGGCTGACGCCACGTGGCCGCTGTTGGTCTTGTCCAACGCCACCCCGGCACAATCCGGCATTTATGCGGTGACAATCACCAATGCGGTGGGGGCAGTGACCAGTGCCCCGGCCGGTCTGGCAGTGCTGTTGCCGCCGGTCAGTGTGACCCTCATCCCCACGAGCGCGGTTTGGCGCTATCACGACCGGGCCCAAGACCTGGGCACGGCGTGGCGGCTACCCGAGTATGATGATTCCAGTTGGAGCGTCGGGTGCGCTGAATTGGGTTTTGGCGACGGACCCGCGCGGCCCGAGTGCACAGTGATCGCCAGCAACCGGCAATGGACCACCTATTTCCGGCACCGGTTTGTGGTGAGCAACTTGGCTGGGTTGGTGAGCTTGCAAGCCCAGTTGCTCCGAGACGACGGTGCAGTGGTGTATTTGAACGGCACCGAGGTTTTCCGCGACAACATGCCCAGCGGCACCGTCACCTACTCGACCCCGGCCAGCTCAGCCTGCTCGGACGACGGCACGTTGTGGCTGCCGGCCACCGTGCCGGTGGCCTTGTTGCGCCCAGGCACCAACGTCCTGGCGGTCGAAGTCCACCAAAACGCTCTGAGCAGCAGTGATGTGAGCTTCGACTTCGGGCTGAGCGCCCAGCGTGTGGTCGAGCCTCCCAAGCTCATTGCGCATCCGACCAGCCGCACCTGCTTGGCTGGCCAGCCCACCACGTTCCGAGTGCAAGCCGCCAGCTTGCTGCCCCTGAGCTACAGTTGGTTGTTCGCGCAGGTGCCCCTGGCGGGCCAGACCAACCCAACGCTGACTCTGCCCAACTTGAGGCCTGAGCACGCCGGCTTGTACCAAGCGGTGGTGAGCAACAGTGTGGGTGCAGTGACCAGTGCACCAGCGGCCTTGGTGGTGGTGGATCAGCTCCAGTTAGAGGCTTGGGCCGTAGCGGGCCAGCGGTTCCATATCCGGTTTGCCGGCGGCGGCCAAAGTTGCACGGTGCTGGTCTCGACCAACCTGCAAGACTGGGCTGTGCTGACCAACCTCTCGCCGCGACCCGGACCGGTCGAGGTGTATGACTTTGAGATGGGCTTGTGGCCAGCTCGGTTCTACAAGGTGCGCTTTGAGCCGTGAGGCAGGGTTAAGCGGCTGAAGTGGTGGGCTTAGAGGGCGCGCTTGGTATCGGGCCGGGGGCTGAGGTAGCCGCTGGCGTGAGCCGGCGGATGATCTATAGGCTCCAGTTAGGTCCGCCGCTTTATAGCGGCGGCTACGCAGCGGATTGGTCCGTCGGGGTTGGTGTGTCCGCCGCCTTACGGCGGCGGCTACCGGCCAAAACGGGTAGCCGCCGACTCATGTCGGCGGAGGCGTTGGTAGCCGCCGGCGTAAGCCGGCGGACCGCAAGAAAATTGGATGCGCACACGGTACGGGCACAGTGTAAATTGCCTGGCCAAGTGAATGGCTGCTTGGCACCGTGCGGCAGAACGACATGCAAGTGGCGGGTTTGATCGGCTTTTGGCTTGGGTTGGTCCCGGCGGGCCTGCTGGCACTCGGCAGCCCCGTGCTGGGAGCAGAGCTGACCAGCTTCGGCTTCACCGGGCCGGAGATCTATCCCATCGACAACTTCATCGGCCAACTGCGAGCGGCGGATCTGGACGGCGACGGCTTGATGGATTTGGTGGTGGCCAACAATGCCCGGTCCAAGATCAATCTCCTGTATAACCAAACCGGCAAAACCAACGTAGCCCAGGGGGCCAGCCCACGGCGGCTCGAGATCAATGAATTGCCGCCTGACGCCCGCTTCCGGATCGAGTCGCTGGCTTCAGAAAAGCGGATTGCGGCGTTGGTGGTGGCGGACCTGAACGGGGATCGACGTCCGGACTTGGCCTACTACGGGGAGCCCAAAGAACTGGTGGTTCAGTTCAACCAAGGCACCAACGGGTGGAGTTCACCCCGCGCCTGGCCGATCGAAGATGGCGACCTTTCACCCAACGGCTTGGCCTGCGGCGACCTCAATGGCGATGGGCGGACCGACTTGGTGTTGCTGGGCGAACAATGCCTTTACTTGCTGGCGCAAACTGCGGGGCAGGGCTTGGCTGAGCCGGAACGCATTCCTTACGCTGGCACAGTCAAGTCGGTCCAAATCCTGGATATCAATGGCGATCGGCGCGATGATCTGCTGTTGGTCAACTGGGAAAGCCGGAACCCATTCCGGTTTCGGCTCCAAACGCCTGCCGGCCAGCTTGGCCCTGAGATTCACTTCGGTTTGCCGCCCCTTCGATCCTATTGGGCTGACGACCTCGATGGGGACCATCGTACCGAGGTGATCACCATCGCCCTCAGCTCCGGTCGGGCGCAATTGTTGGCTTTTGCGCTCAAAGCTGCTGAGCCGTTAGCTGGCGCGTTTGCCCAGGGCCAATTTCAGGTGCTGCCCCTGGCCCGCACCACCAAGGCCCAGCGCGGGGTGGCTTGGGCCGACCTCAACGGCGATGGGCTGGTGGACCTGCTGGTGGCTGAACCGGACAGTGGCCAGGTTTCGGTGCGCCTTCAGCAGCCGGACGGCACGTTGCCCGTGGCCAAGACATTCCCCACCCTTTCTGGCGTGAGCCAGTTGGCTGTAGCTGAAGGTGCGTCCGGCGGACCGGCGGAAGTGTTCGTCCTAAGCCCTGAAGAGCGGCAAGTCGGCCTGACGCATTTCGAGCCTCCAGGCCGTCTGCCGTTCCCGACTATCTTGCCCTTCGAGGGCAAACCGCTGGTGATGGCTCTGGGCCCGTTGCGACCTGGACAACGGCCCGCCCTAGCCGTGATTGTGGACCGAGATGGCCAGCGGTGGTTGGCCTTGCGCCAGGCCGATGGCAACATCGTTACTCACAGTTTGAGTCCGACCTTCAAGTCCAACCCGGCTGCGTTGGCCTTTCACGACGCCGATCAAGATGGCGCAATGGACTTGGTCGTGCTCATCCCCTACGAGAAGGTCAAAGTGCTGGTTCAAAGGTCCAACGGCCAATTTGCTGAGGTGGACGTGGCCCCACCCGGCGGCACTGTGGAACAGCCTTGGCATTGCAGCGCAGATGTGGACGGCGATGGCAAGCCGGAACTGTTGCTGGCCCAAAAGAACTTCCTGCGCGCCGTGGTGCTCAAGCAAGAAACCCCCGGCTCGGGCTCGACCAACCGCACCTGGACTTTTAGCGTCAAAGACCAGATCAACGGCGCGGCCAGCACCTCGCGCTTGGTAGGCGCCGCACCGCTGGCGTGCGGCACCAATGCTGTGCCAGCGTTGTTCCTGCTAGACGCCGAACGCAAGGCGCTGACGTTGTCGGAGCGCGACGCTGGTGGGGTGTGGCAAGTGGTGCGCAATGTGCCGTTGCCTTTTAGCGAGTTTACCGAGCTGGTCCCGCTGCGCCTGGGCACCAACCGTCAGCCTGCCATCGGGTTTGTGGGCCTGCATGCAGTGGGCTGGATGCAGTTGGCCGGGCCGGTGTGGGACATGGTCGAATTGGATAGCTACGAGACACCCATCAAAGATGGGCGATTGCATGATGTGGTGTCGGGTGACCTCAACCAGGATGGTCGCAAAGACCTGGTGTTCCTGGAAACCGCCAAGGCATATCTGGACATCGTCATCTTCGAGCCACCCCGACGCCTGGTGCCGGCGATCCGGTGGCAGGTGTTCGAGGAACGCACCTTCCGCAGCCGGCGCGGCGAGGCGACCGAGCCGCGCGAAGCACTGGTCGAAGACGTGACCGGCGACGGGAAAAACGACCTGGTCGTGCTGGTGCACGACCGCATCTTGGTTTACCCGCAGGAGTGATAGGCGCGGCTGCGGCCGCAGGCTTGCACGCTCAGTCCAGCGGCTGGTCTTTCGGTATCGCCTCCAACAGCTTGCGCGTGATGTCGTCTGCGGTCACCGACTCGCTCTGCGCAGCGAAATTCAAGATCAGCCGGTGGCGGAAAATCGGCAGCGCCACCGCAGCCACATCGTCGCAGCTCACGTAGCACTGCCCTGCTAGCAGCGCGCGGGCTTTGGCCGCCAAGATCAAGTTCAGCCCAGCCCGAGGCCCGGCGCCCCAGGTTAACCAGCGCTGACAAAACTCCAGCGCTTCAGGTGTGCCGGGCCGAGTGGCTCGGACCAACTTTTCAGCATACGCATATACATGCTCGGCCACTGGCATGCGCCGGACCAGTTGTTGCAGCTCCAGGAGGTCTTCGGCCGTGAGTACCGGCTCGGGCTGGCTCACAGGCAAGCCAGTGGCCAGCTTCATGATCGCCCGTTCCTCGGCCGCGCTAGGGTAGTCCACCTGGATCATGAACATGAACCGGTCCAGTTGCGCTTCCGGCAACGGGTAAGTGCCTTCTTGCTCGATGGGGTTTTGAGTGGCTAAGACGAAAAACGGGTCGGGTAGCGCATAATCCACTCCGCCCACCGTCACTTTCCGTTCCTGCATGGCTTCTAGCAGGGCCGCTTGGGTCTTGGGCGGGGTGCGATTGATCTCATCGGCCAAGATCATGTGGGCGAAGATGGGGCCTTTGAGGAACCGAAACTCACGGGTGCCCCGAGTCATGTCTTGGTAGATGACCTCCGTGCCGGTGATGTCGCTAGGCATCAAGTCCGGCGTAAACTGAATCCGTTTGAAACTCAAGTGCAACGCCTGCGCCAGAGTCGAGACCAGCAGCGTCTTGGCCAGCCCAGGCACCCCCACCAACAACGCGTGGCTCCGCGTCAAGATGGCAATCAGCACCTCTTCAATGACCCGTTCTTGGCCGATGATCACCTTGGCCAGCTCGGTTTTAAGTCGGGCCATGGCTGTTTGGAGCCGTTGAATGGCTTGCAGGTCCGCCTCGGCCGCATGCGCCTGTGCCGAATCGGTTTGGGCAGATGCACTCATGGCCCCAGTGTCGCAAGCCTCCGGCCTGGGTCCAGTAAACAATTCCGTACTCGGGCGCTGTGGCTGAAAGCGCCCCATTACTGCGCGCACCGGCAGTTGCTGGCTTGGGCTCATTGGCGCCAGCTCCCGGTGCAGCCTTCACAGCATGGGCATGGGGCATGGAGCATGGCGCTGGGAGCTTGAAGCTCGGAGCTCGAAGCTTGGATGGAAGTCGCGGCCCGCCGCCTAAAATCCTCGCCCACCCCCGCTCCGCACTGTGTGCTTGAGAAGACCTGCGCTGGAAATCAGTTGGAGCACCTTGCCTGCGCCGATCGGTGTCGAGGAACACAGGGCGATGCCGTAGCCGCCGCCAGGCGGCGGGACCACCAAGTCCGACCGAGCAATCCGCCGACTCGCGTCAGCGGCTACGTGATTTCCGCCGGCTCACGCCGGCGGCTACGAGGTAGGCGCCGGTGGCAATGGACTGCTGAGCATGCTGCCTGGGCCGTCGCGCAGCGACGGCTTGACGGTAACCGTGGGCTTCAGCCCACGGTGGCCACAGAGCCCAAGTGCATAATCGCGTCGCGGAGCGACGCCTGAAACGGGTGAAGGATGGATTCAAGCGTCGCTCTGCGACGCGTGGGCTTGGGCTGGACGCGAACCGTGGGTTAAAACCCACGGCTACCTCCGGGGCACCGCTCCGCGGTGCCAGCAGGCGGATGCACCGTAGCCGCCGTCGTCAGGCGGCGGACTCATCAGATCGGGCAGAACAGTCCGCCGACTTACGTCGGCGGCTACATCATTTCCGCCGGGTTACGCCGGCCAGGCCAGCCGGTGCCTACTGGCCTTTGCCTAGTTTCTCGTAGTAGCGTCGGACCAAGTCCGAATAGCGGCTGGGCACTGGATCCCGATCGATTGGGACTAGGGCGTCTTTGGATTCGCGTCGGGCGACCTCTTCACTGAGCCGCAGTCGCAGTTCAGTTAGCGGGGCGGCAATTTGGGTGCGGACCAAGTCCCACTGGGGCGCTTTACCATGGCGTTTGAATTCCACGCGCACTGCCCGAGCTCGTTCGCGAATGCGGGCCAGATCAGTCCGCAGGTTCGGGTCATCCACCATCTCCTCGACGTTGCCGAGCCGTTCAGACCAGGTCTCGTAGTCCGGGCCGGTCAAGGGCCGGGCTGGGCCGGTGCCATCAAGGCCTTCGGCGCTTTGGGCCAGATCAAAGAACGTACTGGTGCCACGCGGTTGGCGGCCGCCGGCACCCCGCTCTGCATTGGCCCACTGGGAGCGTTGATCGCTCATGCGATCTGCGGGCTGGCGGGCCTCGTCTAGCGCGCTGGGCGCACCTTGAGGATTGTTAGCCTGTGCCGGTGTGGCGGCCCGGGCTTGGGCAGGCTGCTGATCCCGCGGGGCTCGATCACCTGTGCGCATTCTACCTTGGCCCCGGCCTTCAGGAGTCTGGGTTTGCTGCTGATGGGACGGCTGGGCTTGGGCTTGGCCCTGAGCGGCTTGGCCTTGGGCATTTTGAGCTGGCGCCTCAGCAAGCCCCTGCCTGGGCTGAGCTGGATTAGCCTGAGGTTGCCCAGGCTGATCCGGACGAGCTTGTTGGCCTGCCTGAGCTTGTTGTCCGGGGCTAGGTTGCGGCTGTTGAGCGGGGCGGTTGTCCGGCTGCGGGCCACCGGCCTGCTGCGCCTCGGCGCGTTCCGGTCGAGCCGATCCAGCCGGGCGCGCTTGGTCTTGGGAGGCGGCAGAGCCAGTTTGGCGTGGTTCAGAACGCGGTTGCTGGCCTGGGGTGCCTGGCCGGGCCTGGGTTTGATCTTCGGGCTGCTGAGCTGAGCGCCCCGGCGCACCAGATCGGCTGCGGGCCATGGCCAACAGGTTGGTGGAGGCCGGCTGAAGTCCGGCTGCAGCAGCCGATTCAGCCTGAGCCATTTCCTCTTCCAATTGCCGCGCCAGGTCGTCCAACTCGCGTTTGGCCCGACGGAGCGCTTCCAGTTCGTCGCCCAAAACGCTTTCCGCAGCGCGTTCGACCCCGCGCCTCAGTTCGTCGATGTCAGCGCGGGCGCGCTGCTCGAATTGGCTGGCTTCATGCACCAGATTGCGGCGCAGCAGTTCTTGGGAAAGAGTTAAGGCATTATCGGTGCCGGCTTGGGTGGCTTTGCGCAGGGTATCGTAAAGCTGACGCGCCAACAAAGGCTCGGACGATTCGGCTTGGTCGGTCACCCGCCGCATGTGATTCAACAGGTTGGTCAGGCCGGTCTTTTGCTGTTGGAGTTGGCCGGCCAGCGCACCGGTTTGGTCCGACTCAGCCAGAGTCTTGCGGTTGGGCAACTGGTTGAGCTGGTCCAGTTGCTGGCCGATCTGCTCCTGTTTTTGGGCCAGCTCGCGCGCCGCAGCGCGCATCTGGCGCATATCCTCGCGGAACTGGCTGGCGCTACGGCGGCGGAACTCGTCGCGCAGTTGCTGGAGGTCGCGTTGGGCGCGGGTGCCGGAAGCCAGGGCCTGGGCGCTCTCCTCGCGTTGTAGAGCTTCAGCGGCCCGTTGGACATCGGCTCGCACGCGGTCCAACTGTCGGCGCGCCTCGGCGGCGAGGGTCTGGTTTTGGGATCGGTCCATCCGGGCGCGCAGCTCGTCCAAGTCAGCCAACAGGTCTTGTTGTTCTTCGCGGAGCCGCTTGAGCTGGCGTCGGATTTCCTCACGCTCAGCTTCGGTACGGGCTTCCTGCAGAGCGGCTTGGAGTTCTTTGATCTTCTCGTTGAGGTCTTGCTGGCGCTGGGCCAGTTCTTTGAGCCGATTCAACAGCGCCAATTGTTCCTGCTGCTCGGGTGTGGTGGGGGGAGCAGCCTGGCGCTGGGTTTCGTATCGGTCCTCGGGCGTCTTGAGCTCAAGCTGGTCAAGCTGGGCTTGCCGGCGGGCACCCATACCTTGGCTGGGTCGGTTCCGGCTGCGGGCTACCAACACCTCCCGATCAGCCAGTTGAAGCAAAGCCTGGTAAGCGGCCTGTTCACGGGCCTGGGCTGGGGCCAATGCAGCCGGGTCGCTGCTGGCTTGGTCTAGGTGCTGGACTGCGGCGGTCATTTCCTGCTGCACTGCCGCCAGCAGCTTCTGGCTGCGAGCATCCTCGATGCGCTCTCGGCCAGCCTTAACCTTATCCAGCAGATCTTGCTGGGCCTGCTTGATCACGGCACTGTCCTTACGGTACGAGTCGGTGGGCGGTTGGCCGGCCTGGTCGCGTTGGAGTTTCCAGGTGGCATTGATGATCTGTTTTTGCTGCTCGGCCAGGCGCTGGGCCTCGCCTTGAGCTTGAGCACCCTGGCGTTCGGCTTGGCTGTCGGGTGCTTGCACTTCCCGGAAACCTTCTTCGAACGGGCGCACCTCGAGAAAATACAAGTCGCTGGAGGTGCGTCGTTTTTGGCCATCCGGCCCGATATCGTCCGCCCACACAAACCAGGTGATGAGCTGGCCCGGTTGCACGCTCAACTCCTCCAACGCCAGCAAATGCTTCAGAACCCGTTTCTCGCCCGCTGGTGCGCTTTGGCCCAAGACAATCTCGTTACTGGCGCCACCACCCAACCGCCAGGTCAAGCCCCAGCCGCGCAGCCCAAAATCGTCCACTACCTCGGCCTGGAACTGGACCTCTTCAAGTGGGGACACACGCTGATCGCCACGCGGGGCCACGATTTTCAATTCAGGCCGGCGATTCGGTAGTGCCTCCAGCACAAACTGGGCTGGCACTTTGTTGGTGCGCCCCGCCTCATCCACCAAGTGCAGATCGAAGCTGCGGTTGGTCTCCAGCAGGTAAGCTCTCAAGTGTGCTACCGGGCGGTTCGACTCGACCGTCAGGGGCAGGCGCGTGCCATCCTTGGCTGTCCAAGTAGCGGCTTTGACCGGTTTGTTGAGCTGGAAGGTAAAATCCACGCGGGTGCCTTCCACCGCACTAATGCGGCGAGTGTCCGGCACGTGTTTCTCGCCCAAACCCGTGTAAGCTGGGAAATGCAGGTGTGCATCGGCTCGTTCCAACCGCGGATGCTCGAACACCGTCACTTGAAAGTCCCGGGTGCGCCCGGCGCCGAAGTCCACGTGATAAGTGAAGTTGCTGGTCACGGCTGGGATCGATCCGCCAAAGATCGGATCGTTGAGCGTCTTTGCTAGGGGCACGCGCACTGCGTGGTTGGTGTCGGTGCCAATCACCAGGTGCACCTCGGTGGGTAACGACCCGCTAAACCGGGCCCACACCACCAACCCGCTACCCCGCTCGACCTGCGCGTCGCCCGGGCTCACCTCGACACATACCGGATCGCCACTGGCCAACTTGGCGGGTTTGGGCGATACCGAAGGTAGCCAGCTCAATAGGGCCACCAGCCCAGCCAGCGCAGCCCAATGCCCCAGTCGCATCCAGCGCAGTTGCGCTGGTGAAATTGCCTCGATCCAACGTTGTTTGAAACTTTGCTCGATGGCCTGCTGGATGACCCGTTCCTGCAGGTAATGATACTGACCGGTAGCTGGGTCGGGCTGCTGTTGCACCGCTGTTAATAGCAAGGCGTGCAGCTCGGGTTCATGCTGCTCGATGCGTCGGGCCAGTTGGCGGTAGTCCGGTTGCCAATGGCCGGTCCGCCACCAGATGCGCACGCCCACCCCGGCTGCCCCCAGCCCCAGCAACCACGGCACCCAGGCGGGGCACCAGCCGGTGAACCGTTTCAACACCACTAATCCTACCGCCACGGCGGCCACCACAAGCCAAGCAGCCGTCAGTTCACGCCACAGCCGCCAGGCCCGCTGCCGCTGCGCCACCGGTTGCAACCGCCGCTGCAGAACTTTGGCTATCATCGTTGCCTTTCCAGACCTTTATCCCACCGCCCAGCCCAACACGCAACTCACTTTACCCCATCGCCCCGGCGCTGTCCAAACCGAGTTTCGGTTTAAAGTCGGAATGTGTGGCGCACCCCGTAGGCGCAATGAACGACCTGCACATCTCGTCACGGTTCGTCAATGTGTGCGCTGAGGACCAAGACCTGGTCGGCATTTTGCATTTTTCTCCAATGCCCACAAAGCAATACTGGATCGAGCGCTCTGCGCCACCGACCCCGCGCTGCGCCTGCGACTGGGCCACCGTCGTGCCCGCCTCAGTGTTGCGGCGGACCAGCTCTGCGCTCTCGCGTCTGTGCCCTGCATGAACGCTACGCGCTCGTTGCGGGCGGACCCTCTGCCACCGTCTCAAACCCGAAGCATGAAGTGCTAAACAAATCCAAAAGCACAAAATACCCGAGACTCAAAACCGCCGTAGAATCCAACGACTGGAGGCATGCCGCCGGACCAGAGCGTGCACTTTGGCCCCGTGCGACAATATCGATTTCGAAGGGCTGACTTCCACGTCGGCTCTGTCAGCCAAGCGGCTCCCGCCGCTCGGCTTCTGAGGCACGACGTCTACGGGGGCACCGGCCACTGGTCGGTCGGTCGCTGCGGCTCGCCCAGACCCTCAACCCTCAGCTTGCAGTCTCGAACTGCCAGCCCCATGCCGCACACTTGCCGCTCGATGCCCCATGCTGCATGCCTCAGGTTCCATGCTCTGTGCCTCATAGCTGAGGGGAGAGCTGGCGCCATCCGAATCGCAGACCTTTGAGTTTCGGGCCGTGTTTTGTGCCAACGCGGAACACCTGCGTTGGGGTAGTGGGTCTATTGTGCCAACTTTCACGCAGGCCACACCACGGTTATGGCTAGAGCAAACCAAGCGAAGGCGTCAGGTGAGTCATTTTGACCTATCATGGATCAGATCAGTTTACTGTTTAATGATTGAGAGTCAGTATGACACTTTGGAGTGTCATTGTGACACATAAAAGCTGCTTTGTGCGGCCAAGGTTAAGAGTGCATACTGCATTGAAATCCAGCAACTTAAGTTGATCGGTTGTCCTTTGGCATTGCTTGGCAAGCTTCTTGATGGCGGTAAAGCCGGTGTTGGTCGGCCAGCGACGCGGGTCGCACCTGGGTCGACCAACCCAGCCGCCAAGCCGGCAAGGGGCGGCGCCGGGTTGGTGGTTGAGTGGTAAGTCCGCCAAGGTATTTGCACCATGAAGAAGCAGGACACTATGAGCGCACTGACTCGTTGGAATCCGTGGCGTGAAATGGAGGAGCTGCAGCGGCGGCTGTGGTCGATGTTTGACTGGTCGCCTCTTCGCCGCACGTCGTTGACCACCGACGAGGAAAACATCACCGTGCCAGAGTGGGCTCCGGCGGTTGACATCATCGAGGACGACAAGGAGTACTTGATCAAGGTTGAACTCCCTGAAGTCCAAAAGGATGATGTCAAGGTCACGGTGGAAGGCGGCACGCTGACCATCTCGGGCGAGCGCAAAGCCGAGAAGGAAGAGAAAGGCCGCAAGTTCCATCGGCTGGAGCGTTACTATGGCCGGTTTGAGCGCAGCTTCACCATCCCTGATGATGCCGAACCGGAGAACGTCCGGGCGGAATTCAAGGATGGCGTGCTGCGGGTTCACCTGCCCAAGAGCGAGAAAGCTCGGCCCAAGCAGATCGAAGTCAAGGTCAGCTAAGCCTCGCTCGGCCCGGCAAGGCGTCCCTTGGACGCATGCCTGGGTCAGGGCAGGTAGGCGGCGAACCGGGTGGCCAGCCCGGCCCATGGCCGCCGAGGCAGCCAGGCAGGCTGAGCGGGTAGGCCTCGGCTGCGCCTTGCTGCCTCGGCGGCTACCGGCTATGAACATAGCCGGCTGGCAGTCTGGAGCTCAGGCAGTCCAGCAGCCGATGGCGTGTGAGAGCATTTCTCCGCAAAAAGGTTTCAAGCAAGCGGTGAGGAACGATGAAGAGATTAGGCATTTGGGTAGCATTAGGTGTGGCGGGTGTTGCAACGGCCTTGGTGCTGAGCCACGGCCTGCTTAGTGGCCCGGCCCAGGCCGCAGCTTTGCCCAAGCTCAATCTGCAGGAGGCGCCGTTAGCCCCTTCGGTCAAAGCAGCCACCAGCCTGGCACCCATTGTCAAGCGAGTGGCGCCCAGCGTAGTCAACATTTACACCACCAAGCGAGTGCGTGACCTGCCTCGGATGCTTCCGTTTTTTGATGATCCGTTCTTCCGCTGGTTTTTCGAGGGGCCGGGTGGTTTGGAGCGGGTGCCCCGAGAACGGCGCGAGCAAGCGTTGGGCTCGGGCGTCATTGTGTCTGAGGACGGCTACATCTTGACAGCCAATCACGTGGTCGAAGGCGCCGACGAGATCAAGGTGGCCCTGGCTGACGAAAAGACGGTGTTGGATGCCAAGTTGGTGGGCACCGATCCCCAGACCGATATTGCCGTGCTCAAGGTCGAGGGCCGCAAGCTTCCGGCTATTGCGATAGCCGACAGCGATAAGGTCGAGGTGGGCGACTTTGTTTTAGCCATCGGCAATCCGTTTGGTGTGGGCCAAACCGTTACAGCCGGCATTGTCAGCGCCAAAGGCCGGGGCGGGATGGGCATTGTCGATTACGAAGATTTCATCCAGACCGATGCCTCGATCAACCCGGGCAACAGCGGCGGGGCATTGGTGGATGCTGAAGGCCGGTTAATCGGCATCAACACTGCCATTCTCAGTCGCACGGGCGGCAACTTGGGCATCGGCTTTGCCGTGCCTATCAACTTGGCCCGCTACGTGATGGAACGGCTCATCACCGAAGGCAAAGTGAGTCGCGGCTACTTGGGGGTGCTGATCCAGCCGGTGACGGAAGGGCTGGCGCGCGAGTTCAAGCTCAAGGAGGCTGCGGGTGCGTTGGTGGGCGAGGTGACGGCTGGCTCGCCGGCTGACCAGGCCGGGTTGAAGGAAGGCGATGTGATCGTCGAGTTTAACGGCAAGAAAGTCGTCGATAGCCGCCAGTTGCGTCTGATGGTGGCACAAACCGCCCCGGGCACCAAGGCCACGCTCAAGATTATCCGCGACGGCAAAGAGCAGGTGTTGACGGTCAAATTGGGCGAACTGCAGCCGGACCAACTGGCCCGGGTGGGTCGAGGCGGTCGAGGCTGGCAAGCCAAGAATGATCCGTTCCGAGGCGTGGAGCTTGCGGACTTGGACAATCGCATGCGACGACAGTTCGATATTCCGGCCCAGATCCGCGGGCCCGTGGTCGTGGCTGTGGAGCCTGACAGCCCTGCAGCCGAAGGTGGGATACGGGTTGGCGATGTGATTTTGGAGATTAACCGGCAACGCATCAGCAGCGTCGAAGACGCGTTGAATTTGGCTAGCCGTTACCGCGGCGCGCGTGTGTTGTTGCGCGTGTGGCGGGACGGTGGCAGCCGCTACGTGGTCATCGACACCACAAGGTCCAACTGATCAGTTGCACCGTATGGAGACGACCAACCTGCTGGACCAGCAACGGGCGCAGCCGGCCGGCGGTGCGGAGCTCAACCTGCAGCTGCAGTCCAACACGCCCTCAGCCTCAGCGCAGGCTGTGGGTGAGGTTTGGTCGCCGGGTATGCCCGGAGTGAGCTCAGACGCTGCGGCTCAGGCTGAGTTACCCGGTATCAAGCGACAGGCTTGGCTCCGGAAGGGGATTCCCGAGCTGGCTTCGCCCTTGGCGGGCTGAGACGGTTGGCAGCCCGCGCGCCGGCGACCGATGTGGCGTGAGCGATGCGCATCCGCGCCAGCTCCGGTCGCCGGCCAAAAGGCAGGCGGTGCAGAGCGGTTGGAGTGAGCCCATGCCCAGCGGGTGCAAACTCGGGAGGGCCGGTGCGGAAGGATAACTATGGCATCATGGCTCCGAAGGGCAGTGTATCCATCGAACGACCCACCTTTGCCCACTGGCGCAATGTGCGTCTGTCCATGGGCGGGTTTGGATCCGACAGTTTTGATGTGACGGCGTTGTCCCATGGTGGGTAGAGTGCGGATCTGGACGTGATGAAAAAGCGCGCACGTAAACTAAGGCTCCCCAGCACGACGGACCCGAACTTGCGTTGGGCCCTGGCCTACTTGCTCGCCACGGTGCTGCTGTTGCTATTGTGGCAAGAGGTGGCCGGAGATTGGCGCGTGCGCACCATTCCCTACAGCCAGTTCAAGGCGCATTTGGCCAGGCGCGAGGTGGTGCAAGCCGCAGTCAAGCCCGACGAAATCACCGGCCGGATCGTGCCACGGCCTGACGTGAAGACCAATGCGCCTCCGGCCGCAACCGAATCCCCGGGCGCCGACGCGGTGCCGGCTGGAGTCCGGCGCGCCCAAGCTGAGACCAAGCCCTTCTTGTTCCGGACCGTGCGGGTTGAGGACGCGGATCTGGTCAAGGAACTACAGGCAGCCGGTGTCGAATACACCGGCACTCGGCCCAGTGCCTTGGCCCAATTCCTCTTAGCCTGGGTGCTGCCTATCGTGCTGATGGTGGGATTGTGGTCACTGATCGCCCGACGGTTCAGCGCCGCTCGGGAAGGACTGCTGGGTTTTGGCCGAAGCCGGGCCAAGTTGATTGTGGACAAGAACACCGGCGTGACCTTTGCCGACGTGGCCGGATGCGAGGAGGCCAAGCAGGAACTGCGCGAGATTGTCGATTTCCTCAAGAACCCGCGCGATTACCAGGCTTTGGGGGCGCGTATCCCCAAAGGCGCTTTGTTGGTGGGCCCGCCCGGCACCGGTAAGACCCTGCTGGCTCGCGCAGTGGCGGGCGAAGCTGGGGTGCCATTCTTTTCGATGAGCGGCTCGGATTTTGTCGAGATGTTTGTGGGCGTGGGCGCGGCTCGGGTGCGAGACCTCTTCCAGCAAGCCAAACAACACGCGCCCTGCATCATCTTCATCGACGAGTTAGATGCCATTGGACGGCAGCGTGGCGTGCATGTCGGCACCGTCAATGATGAGCGTGAGCAGACGCTTAACGCGCTGCTGGTCGAGATGGACGGATTCGAAGCCAACACGGGTGTCATCCTGCTGGCAGCCACCAACCGGCCCGAGGTGTTGGATCGTGCCCTGCTGCGGCCCGGGCGGTTTGACCGGCAGATTGTGGTGGACGCACCCGACTTGGACGGCCGCGAGGCCATCCTTAAGGTTCATGCCCGCAACAAAAAGCTGGCGCCGGAAGTTGACCTGCGCCGGGTCGCAGCGGCCACCGCCGGCTTTTCGGGTGCGGACCTAGCCAATGTGCTCAACGAAGCGGCCCTGCTTGCCGCACGGCGCAAGTCCAAGCTCATCACTCAGCGCGACTTGGAAGAAGCCATCGAAAAGGTCGTGGCGGGTCCGGAACGCAAAAGCCGCCGGCTCAGCCCCGAGGACAAACGGCGGGTGGCCTATCATGAAGTGGGTCATGCTCTAGTGGCCGCCTACAGCGAGCATGCCGATCCGGTCCACAAGATCAGCATCGTGCCTCGGGGCCGAGCTGCGTTGGGCTACACCATGCAGTTGCCTGCCGAAGACCAGTTCTTGCTGACCCGGAGCGAACTGCTGGATCGCATCCGAGGCCTGCTGGGCGGTCGGGCGGCTGAGGAGATTGTCTTTGGTGAAGTCAGCACCGGCGCACAGAACGACTTGGAACGAGCCACTGCCCTGGCTCGGCAAATGGTGGCGGTTTACGGCATGAGCGAACGCATCGGCCTGGCTCACTGCGCCGCTCATCCGCCCATGTTCCTGGCCGGCTCGGATACACCCTTGCAGCGCGATTGTTCCGAGCAAACTGCTCGGGAGATCGACGAAGAAGTCAAGGCCATTCTGGAGCGGGCTTATACCGAAGCCAAGCAATGCCTCATTGCTCATCGGGATCAACTGGAGCAGGTGACAGCCGAGTTGCTGGCCAAGGAGACGCTGGATGGGGCTGAGTTTTACCGGTTGGTCGGTCGGCCAATGCCTTGTGCCAAGGAACCGGTGCCGCCCTTGCCGGCACCTGGGGCGGTCGCAGCCGCTCAAGGCCGCAGTAGTAGTAGCTCGCAACCAGCCCCATGAACACCGCAGGCGCCTGGATGGTTGCCCGAGTGGCCACAGTGCGACGGTCGGGCGCGCCCCAGACCGCGGGTGCAGCCTCCTTTTAAGCCATGTTACCCCTACGCGATGATATTCCGAGCCGACGCTATCCGGTGGTGACGGTGACGCTGATCGCCGCCAATGTGGCGGTGTTTTTGTGGGAGCTGGGCCAGGGCTGGCGGCTGCAGGAGGCGCTGTTGAACTTGGGGATTGTGCCGGTGCGCTACACGGTGGGCGAAGTGGCGGCGCTGTTTAGCTGGCGGGAGCAATTGTGGCCATTCATCACCTCGATGTTCCTGCACGGGGGCTGGACGCATCTGCTGAGCAACATGTGGACGTTGTGGATCTTTGGCGACAATGTGGAGGATCGGTTGGGCCGGGGACGCTACTTGGCGTTGTATCTGCTGGGCGGAGTAGCGGCTGCGCTGCTGCATATCTTTACCAACGCGCATTCGGTGGTGCCGACCATCGGCGCCAGTGGCGCCATCGCTGCGGTGATGGGCGCCTACTTCAGGCTCTACCCACATGCACGGGTCGAGATGGTGATTCCGCCGTTCTTCTTCGGCCCACTGTTTGTGGTGCCGGCGGTGGTGTTTTTGGGCTGGTGGTTCATTCTGCAGTTCTTCAACGGCACACTCAGTCTGTTGGCCGATCCCAGCCAGGTTGGCGGTGTGGCGTGGTGGGCGCATGTGGGGGGCTTTGTGTTCGGCGCACTGTTATGCAGCGTGGTGAAAGTGCGGCATTTCTATCGACGCCGCTACGTGGATGACGAGATGCCATGGTGAGCCCAGCGGTTCCGGTCAGTTTTGTTGGGTGTATCGGGCGGACGCGGGGCGGCAACCCGCACGTCCGTCTGGCCCGGGCGCAGCGCGGTTCCGGACAACAGGCCACTGGCGCTCGGGCCGGCTGCCATAGTCCAAACCTGAACTCTGATCCACCATGAGCACTGCTGTAGTCCCAACGCTATCGTGGAACTTGGTGACGCGTAATCTGCACGGGCACCCGTTGCTGCGGAAGAAGCTGCGGCAAAAGATTGCCAAGCTGGAACGACATTTGGTCCGCTTCCCGCCCGACGCGGTGCATCTGCAGTTATCGCTGGAGCGCAACGCCAACAAAGACCTCTACACTGCGGCCCTGACCCTGCGGGTGCCTTCCAACATCCTGCGCAGCGAAAAGTCTGGGCCGGACCTGATCCAGGCCTTCGACCTGGCAGTCAAAGCGCTCCTGCGCGAGCTGACCGGTCTGAAGGCCAAGCTGCGCCGGGAATCCTTCTGGAAGCGCAAGGCGCGGCGCGACCAGCTCCACGAGCTCAAATCGGCTGGATTCGCCCCTGAGCCCCAAGCCGAAGGCGAGGGCCCCCAATCGTTTGCCGACGTGCTCCGGGCTTTGCTCCAGCAGCACTACAGCCGGCTGCTGCGCTATGTGCGGCGTTCGCTTTGGCATGAGACGGCTGCCGGGGAATTGCCCCCCAACGCCATCGATGCCCGCGCCGTGGTCGATGAAGTGGCTCGACAAGCCCTGGCGGCGCCTGAAAAGAAGCCCGACAAGTTCAGTTACCTGGTTTGGCTGTTCACTTTAGCCCGGCGCGAGATCGTGCGGCGCCGCCGAGCCTGGCAGGCCCAGGCGACCCAAGTGACGTCGTTGGATACACCGCAGCCGCTGGCTGAACAGGCTGAAGCCGCCGCCGGCTACGATCCCGAACAGCCGTTGGACATCATCGAGCAGCAACTTCAGCCGCCCATCGCCGAGGCGAAGGACCTGTTGCCCGATCAACGCACACCCAACCCGGCTGAAGTGGTGGCCGACCGTGAGCTGTTGGCTCAAACCCGCAAACTTGCCGCCACCTGGCCGCGGGCTGAGCGGGAAGTGTTCGAGCTGTACTTCGTGGAGGGATTCGAGCCAGAGGAAGTGGCCATGATCCTTGGCCGGTCCACCAAGGCCGTCCAAGACCTCATCCAATCGGTCCACCGCCGACTGCGCGAGGCAGTGACCGAACAGGCGTTGGTCTGAAAGCCTTTGCCCGATGCAAGCTCTCATGTCCCTGCGCCGGCCACAACCGTCACCGATCAACCACACGGCGCTGACAGCGCCGCCGGGCGGGCTGGTTTCTCTCGGCTCGGCTGCTCATTTGGGCGACTGGCTATGAGCGATTTCCGCGACGCATTTCTCAGCCAGGCATTTCAGGTGGTCCCGGGCCCGGGCTACAACCAGGCGCGTCGCCAACTGCTGGAACGGGCTGACATTGCGCCGGTGATCTACGAGGTGACGATGCCGGACAACGAATCGTGGGAGGCATTTCGGGACCGGACCTTTCCGCTGCTGGTTCGCTACTTGAGATCGCAAGGGGTGGACCCGGAAAATCCCAAGGTGCTGATTGTGGCCGCCTTCTACCGGGACCGGTGCTACTTCATTGAGGGGCGCCGGTTTATGCAGGTGTTGCAAGAACTGGAAGGGCTCAACAGCCAGGCCCTACACTTCCGGATCTTGCGATGGTTAACAGATTGACATCGCCATCGGCCGTGCAAACCGCTACAGCATAGGCATGGACCAGTTGATCCGACAGCATCTGGAACGGTTGGCAGGGCAACTCGGAGCCCTGACGGCCGAATACACCCGCGTGCAGTTGGTTCGCGTAGGGCCCGCCCCGCAATGGATGCCCGCAGTCAATGCGTGGCGATGTGGCGACCGGTTCGTCATCTGCGCCGATGTGGCCGGAGTCGATCCGCAGGCTATCTCGGTCCGGGCTGAAGCGCGACGGTTGCTGATTGCGGGCCGGCGCCCGCCGCCAGAGCCGGCCCACGAGCCGGACGCACCCCCGCAGACGTTGGCCATGGAGATTGACTATGGCCCGTTTGAGCGGATCTTGGAGCTGCCTGAACCGATCGACACCGAGCAGGTTACCGCTCAATACCGCGACGGCCTGTTGTGGGTCACCATGCCGCTGCTGCGTACGGCCCACACTCACCATGTCATTCGGCCCCAATGACACGACCACCCTTCAACCGGCTGGCCGTAGGCACTGACGCCCCGCCCGAACCGCCGGGTCCAGCGATCCCAGGCCAGGACCCGCAGCAAGGCGGCAGTGGGGAGGCGTCGCGCATCCCGGACACTTTGCCCATCTTGCCCATTCGCAACACCGTGCTGTTGCCCGGCACGGCGGCGCCATTGACTATCGGACGGCCTTCCTCGCGCAAACTGCTGGAGGAATCCCTTCCGCACAGCAAGATCATCGGCTTGTGTGCGCAGCGCGATCCCAAGGTGGACGAGCCCAGGCCCGAAGATCTCTACCAGGTGGGCGTGGCAGCCATGGTATTGAAACTGTTCCGGCCTTCCGAAGATCAGGTCGTGGTGGTCGTCCAAGCCTTGGAACGGATCGCGCTGCGCAAGGTGGTGCTCAGCCACCCGTTCATCCGGGCCGAAGTGGAGGTGCTGAAATCTTCGCCTCCACCCAAAGGCGACAAACAATTCGAGGCGACCGTCCAAAGCCTGCGCGACACCGCGATCAAATTGGTCGAGCTGACCATCGAGCAACCCGAAGGGCCCAAGATGGTCTTGCTCAACATCGAAGACCCCGGTGCGCTGGCCGATTTCCTGGCCGGCAGCCTCAACCTGGAGGTGGCCCAAAAACAACAGTTGCTGGAAGAGCTGGACGTGGTCAAACGCGTCCAGGCCGTCCACCGCATCGTGGCCACGCAACTGGAGCTTGCCCAGTTGCAGCAAAAGATCCAGAAAGACGTCTCTTCCCAAATCAGCGAGCAGCAACGCCGCGCTTACCTACGTGAACAGGTCAAAGCCATCCAGAAGGAGCTGGGCGAAGGCGAGGAGGGCGTCGAACAACAAATCGAGGAACTGCGAAAACGGCTCACGAACGCCAAGCCGCCCGAGGTGGTGATGCAACAGGCTGAACGGGAGCTGCGCCGACTCAGCCACCTGCATCCCGCTAGCCCCGAATACTCGGTCATCGTCAGCTACGTCGAGACCCTGGCTGAGCTGCCTTGGAATAAACTGACCGAAGACAACCTCGACCTAAACCGTGCCCAGCGGATTCTGGACCGCGACCATTTCGACCTAGAGAAAGTCAAACGCCGGCTCATCGAGTACCTGGCCGTGCGCAAGCTCAATCCAACCGGCCACGGACCCATCCTGTGTTTCCTGGGCCCGCCCGGGGTCGGCAAAACCAGCTTGGGCCAGTCCATCGCCGATGCTCTGGGCCGCAAGTTCGCCCGGCTCAGCTTGGGTGGCGTGCACGACGAAGCCGAAATCCGCGGCCACCGCCGCACCTACATCGGCTCGATGCCCGGGCGCATCATCCAGGAAATCCGCCGGGCCGGCTCACGCAACCCGGTGCTGATGTTGGATGAGATCGACAAGGTGGGCGCCGACTTCCGGGGCGATCCAGCCAGTGCGTTGTTGGAAGTGTTGGACCCGCGCCAAAACCACGCCTTTGTCGATCACTATCTGGACGTGCCGTTCGACCTGTCGCAGGTGATGTTCATTTGCACGGCCAATGTGATGGACACGGTGCCGCCCGCCTTGCGGGATCGCATGGAGGTGATCGAGATCCCGGGTTACACCGACCGCGAAAAGCTCCAGATTGCCCGCCGTTACCTGGTCAAACGGCAGCTCAAAGAACACGGCCTCAAGAATGGCCAGTGCCGGTTCAGCACCTCGGCCCTCAACCGCATCATTCACGATTACACCCGCGAGGCGGGCGTACGGGAACTGGAACGGCAAGTGGCCGCCATCTGCCGATCCGTGGCGGCCCGTGTCGCCAAAGGCCAACTCCAGCACCTGACGGTCACTCCGGCTGAAGTCGAGAAAATCCTCGGCCCACCCAAGTACATCCACGAATCCAAGCTGAGCACAGGCCGACCCGGGGTGGTCACCGGCTTGGCCTGGACACCCACCGGCGGCGACATTTTGCATATCGAAGCGATCCGTTACCCGGGTAAAGGCAACATCTTGCTGACCGGCCAGATCGGCGATGTCATGAAAGAAAGCGCCCAAGCCGCCCTCAGCTTGGTCAAAAGTCGCGCCGCAGACCTGGGCATCCCAGCCGATGCATTCAAAGACACCGACCTGCATGTGCACGTGCCTGCTGGCGCCGTGCCCAAGGACGGCCCCTCCGCCGGCATCGCCATGTTCACCGCCATCGCCTCACTGTTTAGCGGTCGGTCAGTGCGACCCGACGTGGCCATGACCGGTGAGGTGACCCTACGCGGGCTTGTGTTGCCCATCGGCGGCCTCAAAGAGAAAGCGCTGGCTGCCCACCGCGCCGGTATCAAAACCATCATCATCCCCAAGCTCAACGAGAAGGACCTGGCCGAGGTGCCAGCCGAGGTGAAGCAGAAGCTCCAATTCAAGCTGGTCGAGACGGTGGACGACGTGCTGGCCCTGGCGCTGGACAAGACTAAGACCGTCCGTTCGCGCCGATGAAGTCGCCTCAGAAAAACGCTAACAGACGCCGCCTCGACACACCGCGAACGCCTACCCAGACGCATCGTTCTGGCTGTAGCTCGGTAGCACAGATTGCGAATCTGCTGCATCGCCGGCCGGTAGCCGGCGAGCTGTGCCTCGCTTCGGGCACCTTGCGGATTGCCCACCCGCGATTGGCTCGCTCGCGCCCGCTGGCTCTGCCCTGCGGGCCTTGCCGCCGCTTCGCTCCGGCAATCCCTTTCGCCGCTTCCCAAGCGCCCCAAGTCAGCAGGCTGCCGGCCTGCGCTACCGGGCTGCCGAACACCCCTGGACCACAACCCATGGATGCGATTTTATGGACCTGAGCAAATTCACCGAAAAATCCCAAGCCGCCTTGATGGAGGCACAAAACATCGCTACACGCCACCAGCACCAAGCGGTGGATGTGGAACATCTGCTGCTGGCTTTGTTGGAGCAGGAAGGCGGGCTGGTCCCACGATTGTTCGAGAAAGCCAAAGTATCGCCCGAGCTGCTTAAGGCCAAAGTGGAAGAAGAATTGAACCGCCTACCCCGCGTCTCAGGCAGCGATCTGGCTGGGCACGGGCTGTACATCACGCAACGGCTCAACAAGCTGTTGGTGCACGCCCAAGACCAGGCCAAGAAACTCAAAGACGACTATGTCTCGGTCGAGCACTTGGTGCTGGCTATGTTCGACGAGCCCGCCAGCACCGGTGTGGGCCGGATGTTCAAAGCCCTGGGAGTGCAGCGGAACGATTTCTTGAAAGCCCTGACCGAGGTGCGTGGGCATCAGCGAGTCACCAGCCCACACCCGGAGGCGACCTATGAGGCGCTGGAAAAATACGGTCGCGACCTCACCCGCCTGGCCGCTCAGAACAAGCTCGACCCGGTCATTGGCCGCGACACCGAAATCCGACGCTGTATCCAGGTGCTGTCCCGTCGCACCAAGAACAACCCCGTGCTCATCGGCGAGCCGGGTGTAGGCAAAACCGCCATTGTCGAAGGCCTCGCCCGGCGGATCGTGGCGGGCGACGTTCCCGATAGCCTCAAAGACAAACGGATAGTCCAACTGGATTTGGGCGCCCTCATTGCCGGCGCCAAGTACCGGGGCGAATTCGAGGAGCGTCTCAAGGCCGTGCTGCAGGAAATCAGCAAGGCCCAAGGCCAAATCATCCTGTTCGTCGACGAAATCCATACCATGGTCGGCGCGGGCAAAGCCGAGGGAGCCATGGACGCCGGGAACATGCTCAAACCGATGCTGGCTCGGGGCGAACTGCATTGCATCGGCGCCACCACGTTGGATGAATACCGGCAGTACATCGAAAAAGACGCCGCCTTGGAACGCCGGTTCCAACCGGTGTTGGTCAACGAGCCCAGCGTCGAGGACACCATCTCGATCCTGCGCGGCCTGCGCGAGCGATACGAGCTGCACCACAAGGTCCGCATCCAAGACGCCGCCCTGGTGGCCGCAGCGCAACTGTCCCATCGCTATATCTCCGATCGGTTCCTGCCGGACAAAGCGATTGACCTTGTGGACGAAGCCGCCGCCAAACTCCGCACTGAGATGGAGTCGATGCCCGAAGAGCTGGAGCAATTGGAACGCCGGCTCATGCAACTGGAAATCGAACGCGAGGCGCTCCGAAAAGAAAAAGACGACGCCAGCAAAGAACGCCTCCAAGCGCTGGAAAAAGAACTGGCCGAGCTGAAGAGTCAGCGCGATGCCCTCCGCGCCCAATGGGACGCTGAAAAACGTGCGGTGGACGAAATCCAGCAATTGCGCGAGGCCCTGGAGCTGGCCCGCACCGAAATGGAAAAGGCCCGGCGCGTCAACGACCTGGCCCGGGTGGCTGAATACCAGTACGGCCGCATCCCGGCCTTGGAGAAACAGCTCAAGGAATTGGAGGCCAAGGCCGACGCTGCCAGTCAAGGTGGCCCGCGCCTGCTGCGCGAAGAGGTTACCCCCGACGAAATCGCCGAGGTGGTCTCACGCTGGACCGGTATCCCGGTCAGCCGCTTGCTCGAGGGCGAGAAAGAAAAGCTGCTGCGTCTGGACCAAATCCTTCACCAGCGCGTCATTGGCCAGGACGAAGCCGTGCAGGCTGTGGCCGACGCGGTCATCCGCGCTCGCAGCGGACTCAAAGACCCCAAACGCCCCATCGGCTCGTTCATCTTCCTGGGGCCAACCGGCGTGGGCAAAACCGAGCTGGCCCGCGCCCTGGCCGAAGCCTTGTTCGATAGCGAAGACAACATGGTCCGCATCGACATGAGCGAATACATGGAAAAGCACGCCGTGGCCCGGCTCATCGGCGCGCCCCCGGGCTACGTGGGCTACGAGGAAGGCGGCCAGCTCACCGAGGCCGTCCGGCGCAAGCCGTATTCGGTGATCCTGTTTGACGAGATCGAAAAGGCGCATCACGACGTGTTCAATGTGCTGCTGCAGATCCTGGACGATGGCCGGCTTACCGATAGCCATGGGCGCACCGTGGACTTCAAGAACACCCTCATCATCATGACCAGCAACATCGGCAGCCCGCATCTGATCGAAAACGCCAGCGACACAGGCGAAATCGCCGAACCTGTCCGGCGCAAAGTAATGGCCGAGCTGCGCGCCCATTTCCGGCCCGAGTTCCTTAACCGCGTGGACGAAATCGTCCTGTTCAAGCCGCTGACCTTGGCCGAGATCAAACAGATCGTGGACCTGCAATTGAAGTTGTTGCGGCAGCGGCTGGCCGACCGGCACATCGAACTGGAGCTAACGGACGCAGCCCGGGAATACATCGCCCGACAAGGCTACGACCCGGTCTATGGCGCCCGGCCCCTCAAACGCTTCCTGCAGCGGCATGTCGAGACCGCCTTGTCCCGCAAGCTGTTGGCGGGCGAAATCCAAGACCACAGCCGCGTGACGGTGGACTTCAAGAAGGGCGAACTGGTGTTCGAGGCGGCGCCGGCCCAGAAAAGCCGCTCCTGAGCAGACCGTCGACGCGCTGCCGCCCGTGCACAACATCCCCCCGTAGCCGGTGGTTGCCCAACGACGGGGCTGGACCTCATCGGCCCGCACTTTTACAATTCAGCGCAGGTAGTTTCAAAGTATGAAACCGAAGCTGATCATCGTGACGGACCTCGGCTTGCTAAAGGCCTACAAACTGGATGCCACGCCCCAAGGCACGCCGCATTTGGAGTTACTGGAGGAGACCGTGCTCGAAGAGGCGCACCATCGCGTGGCCGACCAGGTCACCGACTTTGCCGGCCGTCGCGCAGGACCCGCTGCTCAAAACTGGGGCGCACCGCTGGCCGACGACCACAACATTAAGCTGGAAATCAAACGGCGTTTGGTCCGGCAGTTGGCCGGTCACATCAAACGCCTGATCGAGGCCAATGGCCAAACCCCATGTGGTCTGGCTGCTCCCAAGGAAATCCACCGCATGTTGTTGGATGAACTGCCTAATCCAGTCCGGGCCCGCATCGAGCGCGCTTTGCCGCAAGACCTGACCAAAGCGACCCAGAAAGAATTGATCGCCGCGTTTACAGCACCGAACCCGGGAGGGGGCAGCTCATCGGGCTGATCCCATGGGTTCAGGGCCGGGCACCAGTTCCGCATCGTCATGGGCGATGCGGGCCCGACGCCGGCGCGCCGGGCGGCTCGGCTGTCGCTGTGCGGTTGATGGGCCCAAGGGCTCAGAGGGGAAAGCCGGCCGCAGCGCGCGACTGCAACTCCTCCCCGTGGGGCCAGACGATTCACAGAAGCAAACACGGGAAACGAAGGACCGGGTCAAACCGTACGAGGCCGGTGAGTGTAAGCTGCCAGGAGACTTACGCGCCCCATACCGCTCTCGGTGTCGCCAAAACGCCGCTTTTTTCGCGCCCCTGGACGGACTGGCGTGGCCTGCCTGAGCCAGGTCGATGCGGGACTTGCCCTGGGCCAGCACCGTGCCCGCCCCGGTGGAGCGGCTCGGCTCTGCGGTCTTGGCGTCTCGGCGGTGCACCGATGGCACGCTGCGGACTGCGGCGGCCCCATCCGCCAGGGCCTTGAATCCGAGGTCCGAAGCACCACACTCAAACGAAGTGCAGAGGCATCAGACCCCGAAATCTAAAACGGCCACGCAACCGCAAGCCCCAGCCGCGACCTAGAGAGCACACCGCGGCCAGTTGGTAACGGCGCCTTTCGCCCGGTCCAAGGGACCTGACGATGCCGACCACCATCTGTTCGGGCCAGAGCCTGCACCAGGCCGGCGGCCAACTGCAAGCCCCCAACTCCAGGCGACGAGCTGGATCGGCAATCAGCACTCTGCAATGGGCGGCTGCGTGACTGGGAAGGCTGGCTGCGACCGGGCGCTGAGTTTCCGGTTGCATTTGGCAAAAGTTGTGGCAGAGTAAACGCAGCGTAAGCCCTTGAATTATGAGCAAGCTGTTTTCTGCTGCGTTAGCCATCGGTTTGAGTTGGGTGGCCAGCGGCTGGTTGTCCATCGCGCAGGCTGCGCTGGTGACTGCAGCCGGTTACACCAACGACTTCAGTAGCCAACCCCCTGTGACTGACTGGTCCACACGCGCCTTGGAAGGTGCGGCAGGCAACCTGACCACAGCGGATCAGTTGGATGCCGCCGTGCAGGGGGTAAGTGCCAGCAGTGTGGCCACTGCCTTGGGGGCGGATGCCAGCGCCGATCCGCCACCAGCCGCCGGCACCGCCACCTGGAGCGCCCTGGGCCGGTATGTGCAGACCCGACCGACCGGGGTGGACGCCACGCTACTGATGTGCACGTTGGTCAACGGCTTGGGCTTGAAAGCTGCCGGTCTGAATCTCAGCTACGACTTTACCACCAACGGCCCTGCGACCGAAGAGGTCCCAGGCCACCGCGTTTACTATAGCTTAACCGGTCAACCGGGCAGTTGGGTGGTGTTGCCCAGCCTGTGTTCGGCTGCGCCCGGCAGGTTGAGCACCAACCTCAGCCTCAGTTGGCCTGCCGGGGGCACGGTCTACCTGTTGTGGGCCGATGACAACGGCTCGCCCAGTCCGGACCCAGCCTGCCAGATCGACAATGTGTCGGTGACGGTTATCCCGGCTGGGCCGGAGCCGGCGGTGATCTTGGCGTCGCCCACCAACACCGCTGCGCCGGAGCGTGGGTCGGTAACGTTTCAGGTGGTGGCGGACGGCAATCCGGCGCCCACCTACCAGTGGTTCAAGAACGATGTGCCCATCCAAGGGGCCACCAACAGCAGTTACAGCCTTGATTGGGTGCTTTGGAGCGACAACGGCGCTCGTTTCTACGTGGTGGTCAGCAATTGGGTCACCAACGTCAGCTACGTGGTCACCAGCGCTGTGGCCATTCTGACGGTCGAGCCGGACCTGGAGGCGCCGTCGTTGGTGCAGGTGTTGCCGCCGCCGGACAGCACAGTGACACGGCTGACCGAGATTGAGGTGACCTTCAGCGAACCGGTTACAGGCGTTGATGCGGCGGATTTGTTGATTAACGGCACACCTGCCTCGGGCTTAACGGTGCGGAGCCCGGCGGTTTACGTGTTCCAATTTAGCCAGCCGGCTACCGGCCAGGTGCAGGTGACCTGGGCCAGTGGGCACGGGATAACCGACCTAGCCGCGGCGGCCAACGGGTTTGCCGGCACGCCCTTCAGTTACACCTTGCGGGCGGCGCTGTCGGTAGCCGACGTGCGGATCACCGAGTTTATGGCTGCCAACACCCGCACTTTGGCGGATGAAGACGGGCAATATTGCGACTGGATCGAGCTGCAGAATTTGGGGACCGACTTCGTCAACTTGGAGGGATGGTTCCTGACCGACACGCCGGCCAACCTCCGGAAGTGGAGTTTTCCGGCTACCAATCTCGGCCCGGGCCAGTTCCTGGTGGTGTTTGCTTCCGGTAAGGACAAACGTGTGCCAGGCGCACCCTTGCACACCAACTTCAGGCTGGATGCACCGGGTGAGTATTTGGCCTTGGTGTGGCCGGATGGCAACACCATTGCCAGTGAGTTTGCGCCACGCTACCCGATCCAGATCTCCGATGTGTCGTATGGATACGGAGTCGAGCAGACCCACTTCACTCTGGTGCCCACCAACGCCGTGGTGCATGCGTTGGTGCCGGGGGACGGGAGTCTGGGCGATGCGTGGACGTTGCCCGAGTTTGACGACCGGACCTGGCTCAGCGGCACCGGCGGGGTCGGCTACGACACCGGCGGAGTGAATCCGGGCGAGGACCTTGCCTCCTCGATCATTCAAGCCTCCAGGCCGGCACTGTATTTCCGGCTCAACGAGACGGTGGGGCCGACGGCTGCGACCCTGGGCACCAACGGCATCACCGGCACCTACTACAACGTGACCTTTAACCAGCCCGGACCGCGCCCGCCCACCTTCGGCGGATTCGAGCCGGACAACTATGCACCGGTGTTCAATGGCAGCAGCGCTTACGTGGGTAGCGGACGCAACTTCATGAGTGACCTGCGGGCTTTTACCATGGCAGCTTGGATCCGGCCTACCGCCACTCAGGCCGCGCGCACCGGCCTGTTCGGTCAGAACGACTGCATCGAGTTCGGCTTCATCAGCGCTACTGACTTGCAAATTTGGACCCCCAGCGGTGGATCGTTGAACTTGGCTTATCCGTTCCCGATCAACGAATGGCACCATGTGGCGGTGGTGGGCGACGGGAGCAACTTGCGCATTTACTTGGACGGCACCTTGCGCGCCACCGGCGGCAGTGCCACCACCAGCTACGGGGCCTCGTCGTATCCGTTCAACATCGGTGGTGGCGGTGTATTTGACGCCTCCGGCAACTGGTTCAACGGCCAGATTGATGAAGTGGCTGTGTGGTTGCGGGCGCTGACGGCCGAGGAAATCCAGCAGCAGTACCAGGCCGCGATCAACCCGGTTTCCACCATCTCTTACGGGAGCCTGATCGGGTTGGACGTGCGGCAGATGATGTATGGGGTGAACAGCTCCTGCTACATCCGTTACCTGTTCAACGTCGAGGATGTGGCGGCGGTCAACCGGCTAACGCTCAACCTGAGGTACGATGATGGGTTTGTCGCTTACCTCAATGGCGTGCTGGTAGCGGCTCGCAATGCGCCGGGGGACCTCCGTGACCCGCTGCCCTGGGACGCTGCAGCCACCACGTATAACCCAGATGGCGCCGCCTGGGCGGGTGAAACATTCAATCTGACCGCCGGCATTGGTGCGCTGCGGCCGGGGCTGAATGTACTGGCGATCCAGGGCTTGAACACCTCGCGCACCAACGCCGATTTCTTGATTGCGGCGGAACTGATCGGCACCACGGTAGGCGCCTATACGCCCAGCGCACTGCGCTACTTTACCGTCCCAACTCCGGGCAACCCCAACGGCGCGGGCGTTGCCGACCTCGGCCCGGTCATCACCTCCGTTGGCCACAGCCCGCCCCCGCCGGCGCCCATCACCACCAACGACGCCATTACCGTGACGGCTCGGGTGCAGATGGCCTTTGCGCCGGTGACTAACGTGATGCTGTATTATCGGGTGATGTGGGGGCCGACCAACAGCTTGCCTATGTTCGATGATGGCCTGCATGGAGACGGCGCAGCTAACGACGGCATCTTTGGCGCCGTCATCCCGCCGGCTATAGCTGCCCCGGGCCAGATGGTCCGCTGGTTTGTGCGGGCTTGGGACGCGCAGGGGCGGGTGTCGCGCTGGCCCATCTTTGCCAATCCAGACGCTGACACTGAATACGAGGGCACGATGATCCATGACCCGACCGTCAACAGCCCGTTGCAAGTGTGGCATTTCTTCATTGCGTCGGACCAGATGGGCCGGGTGGACACTGAAAGTGGTGGGCGGGTCTCGCTGTTCTTCAACGGCGTGCTCTACGACAACATTTACATGGAACTGCGCGGCAACACCACCGCCGGTTACCCCAAGAAGTCGCACCGGGTCGAGTTCAACGCCGACAAACCGCTCCGGGGCGCGTATCCGGGCGTGGAAATTCGCAAGACGTCGTTGCTGTCCGAGACGGCTGACCCGTCTTACCTGCGGACCTACTTGTCGTTCTGGTTGATGGAACAGATGGGTGTGCCCAGCCCGTTTGATTATCCGGTGCATTGTCGGCTGAACGGGCAGTACTGGGGCCTGTGGTTCCACAACGATGTCATGGGGCCGGATCAACTCCAGCGCCTGGGCTATGATCCGCTGGGCGCCCTCTACAAGGCTGCTGGCCAGGTCAATCCTCAATACTCCAGCACTGGTGGGTTTGAGAAAAAGACGCGCTTGTGGGAGGGCCGGCAGGATTACGACGCGTTGGCCTACGGCGTCAACGAAGCCCGCTCTCTGGAGGAACGGCGTCGGTTCATCTTCGATAACCTGAACATTCCCGAGATTATCAACTACTTGGCGGTGGCCCGCTGGACCCAAGAAGGCGACGACGTGTGGGCCAACATGACCTTGTATCGCGATACCCTCGGCACCAAGGAGTGGAGCATCATCCCCTTCGACCTAAACGTATCTTGGGGCCAGCTTTACTGCGGCGATGCCAGCAGCATCTACAACGTGGTCATTGCCACCAACGACCTGTACAAGTCGCACCCGCTGTATGGCGGCTCGCAAGTGCGCGAGTTCCGTGGCGCCAATCCCAGCGCCTGGAACCGCATTTACGACGTGATCATTGCTGTGCCGGAGACACGCCAGATGTTGCTGCGCCGAGAGCGTACGTTGCTGGAGAAGTTCATCGGCCCGCCCGGCCAACCATTCGGCTCCAGTATCGTGGACCAGCACATTGCCTACATGACCAACCTGTTGTTGGCCGAGATGTTTGCCGACCGGCAACGCAACGGTTGGCCCTGCACGACTGTCTGCGGCATGTACTGCTGGAGCCAGTCGGGGCATCCCTGGCCCACCAATTCGCCCTACGGTATCCCGGGGCTGTTCACCCACTTCATCGAGCCGCGTCGGGTGCATTGGTGGGTCACGCACTGCATCACCAACACGGCGCGCCCCATCGGCCTAACCAACACAGCGAACGCAGGTATCCCCATCAGCCAGCCGGCCAACGCTTACATCGCCGTACACGCAATCGAGTTCAGCCCTGCCTCAGGCAACCAAGCTGAGGAGTACATCTGCCTGACCAACCCCACACCCTTTGCCTTGGATATCTCCGGTTGGCAACTGGACGGCGCTGTGCGGTTCACATTCCGACCCGGTACGGTCATCCCCTCCAATGGCACCTTGTATGTGTCGCCGGACGTCAATGCCTTCCGTGCACGGACCACCGGGCCACGGGGTGGCCAGGGCCTGTTCGTGCAAGGGCCTTACCAGGGCCAGCTTTCGGCTCGTGGCGAGACCATCGTGGTGCGAGATGACTTTGGCCGGTTGGTCAGCCGTTGGTCTTATCCTCCGGCGCCCAGCTTGGCTCAGCAATATCTGCGCATCACCGAGTTGATGTATAACCCGCCGCCGCTGGCCGGGAACACCAATGACCCCCAAGCCTTCGAATACATCGAGTTGAAGAACATCTCCTCGACCGAGACGCTGGATCTGAGGGGCGTGCGGTTCGTCGATGGGATCAGCTTCGATTTCACCAGCAGCGCGGTGACCAGCTTGCCGCCTGGTGCAACGGTGCTGGTGGTCAAAGATCGGGCCGCCTTTGTTGCCCGCTACGGCAACCTACCCAACATCGCTGGCGAGTATCCCGGCTACAGCGGCGGCTACCTAGATAACGGCGGTGAGCGCGTGCGCCTAGTGGATGCTCGAGGCGAGGAGATCCTGGACTTTGTCTATAGCGACCAATGGTACCCGGTCACCGACGGTCTGGGGTTCTCGCTGGTGGTAGTGGACGAGCGGGCCGACCCGGACGCTTGGAATACCAAGAGCCAGTGGCGGCCCAGCGGCCGGCTGTATGGCTCGCCTGGGGTTGACGATCCCGCCCCGCCCAGCATCGTTCCGGTGGTCATCAACGAAGCCCTGACGCGCACCGAGACACCACCGCCCACCGACTCCATCGAGCTGTTTAACCCCACCAGCACGCCCGCCGACATTAGCGGTTGGTGGTTGAGCGACGATTTCTTGCAGCCCAAGAAATACCGTATCCCCAACGGCACCATCCTGGCTCCAGGTGCCTACATCGTCTTCACCGAGGCCCAGTTCAATGCATACCCCAACTCCACCAACAGCTTCGCTTTGGGTGCCGACGGCGACGAGGTGTATCTGTTCTCAGCCGATGCCGAGGGCCAACTGACCGGCTATTTCCATGGCTTCCAGTTCGGTGCGGCAGACAACAATGTCTCCTTCGGGCGGCTGATCACCAGCGAAGGCAAGGAGCATTTCGTAGCTCAAGCCGCTCTGACGCTAGGCACCAATAACGCCGGTCCACGGGTGGGCCCGGTGGTGATCACCGAGATCATGTACCATCCGCCAGAAATCGGCACCAACGACAATACCCTCGACGAGTTCGTCGAACTGCAGAACATCAGTGCCGAACCAGTGGCGTTGTGGGATTCGGCCCAGCCTGACCGGGCGTGGAAAGTCACCGGCGGCATCAGTTTCACCTTCCCCACCAATCTGACCTTGGCGGCTGGTGAATACCTGTTGCTGGTCAACTTTGATCCGGCCGATCAGGCCCACTTGGCTACGTTCCGGGCCAAATTCGGCGTGCCAGCCTCGGTCAAGGTCCTTGGCCCTTACGGCGGCAAGTTGAACAACGATGCCGACCAGATCGAGCTGAAGAAAGCTGTGACCCTAGCCAGTGGCACCAACACCTACGTGTTGGTTGACAAGGTCAGCTACAAGGATACCCCGCCGTGGCCCGGCGGCGCTGATGGATTCGGATTGTCACTGCAACGGAAAGACGGGAGGGCCTACGGCAACGACCCGATCAATTGGATCGCTGCCCAGCCCACCCCGGGCAGCGCGGCACCCAGCGGCGGCACCCCGCCCACCATCCTGGCTCAACCGGCCAGTCAGACGGTGTTGGCTTTCTGGCCCCTAACATTGAGTGTGACGGCCACTGGGACCGAGCCGCTGCGGTATCAATGGCGGTTTAACGGGACGAACCTGCCGGCTGCGACCAATGCGACCTTCACCTTGGACCCAGTCCGGCCTCAGAACGCTGGCCGGTACGAGGTGACCGTCTATAACGAGTTCGGTTCTGCCTGCAGCAGCAACATCTTCCTGGAAGTCACGGTGGCCGCAGCCATCTTGGCCCAACCGGTCAGTCAGACGGTGTTCCCGCTGCAGTCGGTCGGCTTCAGCGTGGTGGCCTACAGCTCGACCCCGCTGACATATCAGTGGCAGCACAACGGCATGGATGTCCCGGGCGCGACCAACGCCACCTACACCATCCCCATCGTGCAACCGACACATGCCGGGCAGTATCGGGTGGTGGTGACCGATGCGGCAGGCTCTACGCCCAGTGCCGAAGCCACGCTGACGGTCTTGACGGCGCCGATCTTTACCCGGCACCCGGCCAACGCCTTCGCTGCCTTGGGCAGCAACGTCACCTTCAGCGTCATGGCCACCAGCACCACCCCCGTCCGCTATCAATGGTTGCATAATGGCGAGCCGATCTCCGGTGCCACGAATCCCACGCTCACCCTCGTCAATGTCCAACTGACCGACGCTGGCACCTATGCAGCCGTGGCGACCGATGGCTACGGCTCGGCCACCAGTGCCCCGGCCACACTCACAGTGCTGGTTAAGCCCGCCATCACTGCGAACCCGGCTAACCAAACGGTAGCAGTTGGCGCCACGGTGCGTTTCAGTGTCGAAGCTACCGGCACCGAGCCACTCTGGTACCGGTGGCGGAAGAATGCCGGCACCTACCTGTGGCCAGGCGAGCCCACCTTGGAAATCCCCAATGTGACCCTGAGCGATGCGGGTACCTACGACGTGATCGTCACTAACCTGGCTAACGCGCTGCTGGGCGGCTTTAGCCGCAGTTCCAACGCGTACCTGCTTGTGGTGGACCTACCGGCTCGATACGCCGGCGCCGTGGGTAGCAATGTGACTCTGCGCGCAGTGGTGAGCTTGCCCCGCAGCTTCACCAGCCCGTTCCTGTGGAAGCGCGGCGATACCACCCTGCGTGCCGGCACCAACACCTCCACCACGACCCTGACGATGTTCACCAACGATTTGGTGTTGACGAACTTCAGCGCTGATCAGGCCGGCACCTACAGCTTCATCCTCACCAACAGCCTCGGTGCACCCGCTACCTTCCATACAGTCGTGTCCGTGCTGGACACCAATCCGGTCAGCCTGACGATCGAACTCCAGGCCACCAACGCCGTCATCTCTTGGCCAGCCACTGGTGCGACTTGGACCTTGGAACAAACCGATCAACTGGGGCCCTCAGCCGACTGGCAGCCGGTCAACACTGCCCCGATCTTGGTCGGCGAGCGTTGGCAAGTGACAGTGCCAGTGTCTGATTCGGCGACGCGGTTCTTCCGGCTCAAACGGCCCTAACCCGGCAGTAGCTAGCGCAGATTCTCGGGGCCCCGAGCACCTGCGCCCCAGCCAATTGGTCAGTGGATCGGCAGCGGGCTGAGTTGTCTTGTGCCTGCGGGGCGCCCATGGCATTCGGCTTGGCCCAGCCGGCCAAGTGCTCCATGACTAGGCTTTCCAAACCACCAGCATGCTGGCGCGCTCCAGGACGCGTTGAACACCGGGGTGCGCCCGACCACGCGCCAGCGCTCGGGGTCCGGCGGCTTCGACGCCGCTTTCGATTGGGCAGGGTGGTTCTGGGGCCGCGTTCGGTGCGGCTTGGCTGGTTCCGATGCTTCGGAGGATGTTTGAAGATAAAATGGCCGGCGCTTTTCCCAGGGCGGCACTGCGCTTGCCCTGGGCTGGTACACCGCCGCCCCGTTGGGGCGGCTCGGCCTGCCGAGCACCCGCCGCTGGCCCGTCGGCTTCGGCGACCCGCCGAAAAACCACAACCACCAGCTTCCAGCTTCGAGCTCCCAGCTTCCAACCCCGTGGCCCGCACTCCATGCTCCATGCCCCAGGCTCCATGCTTCCAAAGCTCGGCGCGGGTGACTAAGCAGGAGCTGCCGGGCCGTGTGGAAGCCGCACACAGCGGGAGGTTAGGTGCACGCGTGCAGCGTCACCTAGCGATCCTGGGTTTGAGGCGGTCCAGCAGGACTCAGCGAGGTTTGCCTTGGGTAGCTTGGAGACGGCGGGCTTTTTCCAGGCCCAGTCGAGCAGCCACAAACCCTGGGTAATCACGGAGCAGGTCTTGGAAGGTGTTGATGGCCTCGGTGTAGCGCCCGGTAGCCAGGAAGGCGTTAGCGAGGTTAAACCTGGCTTCGAACAGGTTGGTATCCAGCCGGGCAGCATCGGCAAAGTAGCGGATTGCTTCTTGGGGCTTGTTTTGCAGGGCCAAGCATCGGCCCAGGTCGTTGAGGGTGGCGGGGTTCTCGGGCTGCAGCCTCAACGAGGCCGAGTAATGCTCGATGGCCCGGTCGAATTGTTTTTTGGCCAGAAACATGTTGCCCAGGTTATGATGCGCCTCGGCGTATTCGGGCACTAGTTCCAGGCACTTGGTGTAATAGCCGATGGCCTCATCGAACCGCCCAAGCCGGCCATGGACGTAGCCAAGGTTGAAGTAGATTTCTTCGTCGTCGGGCGTGAGTTGCAGGGCGCGTTGGTAGTAGGCGATGGCGTTGCTGATTAGGCCGCGGCCCACCAGTTCGTTGCCCAAGTTGACGAGGGCAACTGGGTCGTTGAGCCTCGCTGGATCCGGCAAGGCCTCGGTAGTAGCCGCGGGCGCGGCTGTGGTGGCGGGGGTCTGTTGGGTTGCCGTGGCTCCCGTGCTCAGGGGCGCGGTGGTGGAGGCGGCCAGCGTTTGGGTGGTCGCCAGCTCTGCAAGCGCGGGTGCCGATACCCTGGGAGCCGGGCGGTGTTTCAGTCGCGGTGTCCGCGCCAGCAACAGCGCCAGGCCGGCCAGACAGCCCGCCACTACCAACACCGTCTGCCACGGGGCATGCCGGCGCTTAGGTGCAACGGTGCCGGGCCGTCCAGGCTGATGGCGGCTGGACTGTGGTTTCGGTTTACCGGCTGCTTTCATTGAGTATCTGGGTGGGAGCGTAGGCCAGCGGCCCCTGCGGTTTCAAGCTGCAGGATTTTGCGGGTGCGTGTGCCGGCGGCCAAGGTTATGCTTGCAAACCGCGGGCCGACACGTGAAAGTCGGCAACCTTTGTTGATGAACAAAAGTGTGTTGGATTTAGTGAATGTGCTGCTGGCGTTGGCGCCGCCGCCCAACCAGCCGGGTACACAGCCTGACCCCCGGGCGCAGACGCTGACCTTGCTGGGCACATTGCTGTTGATGGGCGTGATGTTTTATTTTTTGCTGATCCGCCCCCAGCGGGTTCGGGCCAAGCAGCAAGAGCAACTGCTTAAAACCCTCAAGCCCGGTGATAAGGTGGTGACCACCAGCGGGTTGTTGGGGGTGGTGGTGAGTGTCAAAGACAAGACCGTGTGCATTCGGTCGGCTGACGCGAAGTTGGAGGTGCTCAAAACCACCATTGCTGAGATTACCGAACGCAGCGGCAGCAGCAACGCCTCTTGAGCTTTTTGTCCCATGAAGCGTGACCAAATCTTGAGATTGCTCCTGGTGGTGTTTGTCATTGCCTGGGCTGTCTATGAGCTAATCCCGCCGGTCAGCCGGCCTTTGCTGGAGGAGTTTCAGCGGCAGGCGATCAATCGCGACGCCACTTTCTCCAACATTGTGGCCCGGGCCAGGGAACTGCAGAAGGCCATGCCGGACCGAGCCTATGGCAACCTGCGCGATGCGGTGGGCACCAACGACATTACCCGGTACTTCCCGTTCATCGACGCCAAAGACAAGAAGGACCCGACGGCTTTCGTGCTGCAGACCATCCAGCGCCGCGCGCTGGGCAAGATCAAGCTGGGCTTGGACCTGCAGGGGGGCACTTCGTTTTTGGTGGGGATGGACACCAACAAGCTGGCGCCCGGCACCGACCGCAGTGTGGCCCTGGCCAATGCGGTGGAGGTGCTGCGCCGGCGGGTGGACCGGTTCGGGGTGGCCGAGCCGATCATCCAACCGGAAGGCTCGGATCGCATCCTGATTCAGATGCCGGGCTTGTCGGAGGCTGAGAAGGCCGGGGTGCGCCAGGTCATCGAGCAAGCTGCCTACTTGGAGTTCCGCATGGTGCATCCCAACAGCGACGAGCTGGTGCAGCAGGGCATTATCGAGCCCGGGTACGAGCTGCTTAAAGAGGAACGACGCGGCCCAGAGGGCAAACCGGTGGTCTATACCTACTTGGTCAACAAGAAACCTGAACGGGGCATGACCGGCAAATACATCAAACGCGCTTGGGTCAGCCGCAACCCTTACACTGGCGTTCCGGAGATCGAGTTCGAGCTGACCGACGAAGGGGCACGCATCTTTGGCGAGATCACCACCGAATACCAGCCGGTGGAGACGCCCCGCGGCAAGAAGTATTTCCACCTGGCCATCGTGTTGGACGGCGAGTTGCAATCAGCCCCGCGGATCATGGGCCCCATCACCGGTGGCCGGGGCCAGATCACCGGCAACTTCGACCTGCGCGAAGCCTTTAACCTGGCCACCGTGTTGGAGAACCCGCTCCAGGCACCAGTCCGCATCTTGGAAGAGCGGAGCGTGGACCCCTCCTTGGGCCGAGACTCGATTCGCAGCGGTATTCAGGCGGCTATTATCGGCACGGCGGCGGTGGCGGCGTTCATGATCGGGTATTACCTGCTGGCCGGCCTGGTGGCGGACTTTGCGTTGATCTTGAACATTTTGATCTTGCTGGGGTGCATGTGTTCGAGGCTGTTCACCCCCAACGGCATTACGCTCACGTTGCCCGGCATAGCCGGTATTGTGCTTACGGTGGGCATGGCGGTGGACGCCAACGTGCTGATCTTCGAGCGCATCCGGGAGGAGCGAGCTGCGGGCAAATCCCTCCGAGGCGCGATCGTGGCCGGTTACAGCAAAGCGTTCGGCACCATTTTGGATACCAACGTGACCACGCTGATCTCATCGATCATCCTCATCTTCATGGGCACCGGGCCGGTCCGCGGCTTTGGCGTGACGCTGACCATCGGTCTGACGGTGAGCATGTTCACGGCCTTAGTGGTCACGCGTCTGATCTTTGACATTGCCACCGACCGCGGCTGGATCAAAGCGCTGCCGATGTTGCAGTTCATTCGTAACCCGAACATAGACTTTTTGCGTTGGGCCAAGCCGGCGTTTGCGGCGTCGTGGTTGCTGATCCTGATCGGGCTGGGCTGGGGCGTTTACCGGGGCAAAGACGTGTTTGGCTATGAGTTTGCCGGCGGCCAAAGCCTGACGATCGGGTTCCAAAAGAAGGTGCCCGTGGACGAGCTGCGGCGCGTCATTAGCCGGCTGGGCGTAGGCAGCGTGATGATCCAATACCAAAAGGACATCGTCACGGGCACTGAGAGCCTGAAGGTGACCACCCGCGCTATCGAACGGGGTGGTCAGATGCTGGATTCAGCCAGTATTGTCGAGCAGGGCCTCAAGAAGGCTTTCCCAGACGCCGGCATCACCGTCAAAGGCGTCGATACCGTCGGGCCCACGGTGGGGCGCGAGATCCAGCGCAATGCGGTTGTGGGCTCGTTGCTGGCCATGTTCGGTATCCTGCTCTACGTCGCCTTCCGCTACGAGCTATCGTTTGCGGTCGGGGCGGTGGTGGCGTTGGTGCATGACATTCTGATGACGTTGGGCTGGTTCTTTTTGTCGGGCCGCGAGATGAGCGGCACGATGGTGGCCGCGTTATTGACCATCCTAGGCTACTCGATCAACGACACGATCGTGGTGTTCGACCGGATCCGGGAATATCTGAAGCTGGGGGTGCGCGGCAGCTTTGCTGAGGTGATTAATCTGGCCATCAACCACACTTTGAGCCGCACTTTGATCACCTCCGGCACCACCTTCCTGTCCACGTTGGCCCTGTATCTGTTTGGGGGTGGGGTGATCAACGACTTTGCCTTCACGTTCCTGGTGGGGATTGTGACCGGCACTTACTCCAGCATCTACATCGCCAGCGCCCTGGTATTGTGGTGGCATCGCGGGCAGCGGCCCAAGACCGCTGCGGCAGTGTTGCTGGAGCAGCCGGCTGGTGCGCCGGCCTGATCGCCCCAGTCGCCAGCCATGCTGGCCCAAGCGGACATTTCACCCATCCATTGGGTCGCGTTCGTCACGGCTGTGCTGTTTTTCCTGGCGCTGGACCTGGGGGTCTTTCACCGCCAGGCCCGCGTGGTGCGCTTCAAGGAAGCCCTGGGCTGGACCTGCCTTTGGGTTACGTTGGCGCTGGGGTTTGGATTAGGGCTGGCGCCCCTGGCGGTGCCCCACTGGGCTCGGCGCGAGACAGTCGAGTTTCTGGCCGGCTATTTGACCGAGCTGTCGTTGTCGATGGACAACGTGTTTGTGATTGCCTTGATCTTCGCCTATTTCGGCGTGCCGCTGCAATATCAGCATCGGGTCCTGTTTTGGGGCATCCTGGGCGCGCTGATCATGCGCGGGGTGATGATCGGGCTGGGAGTGGCCTTGATCGCCGAGTTTCAGTGGATCCTGTATCTGCTAGGCGCCTTTCTGGTGGTCACGGGCGTGCGCATGAGCTTCGGCATCGAGGAAGAGGTGGACCCAGAGGCCAACCTAGCTATTCGCCTGGCCCGCAAGTTCTTTCCAGTGACCACCAGCTTCGACGGCCAAAAGTTTGTTAGCCGGATCGAAGGCCGCCCGGCGTTGACGCCGCTAACCTTGGTATTGCTGATGGTGGAGACCACCGACCTGATCTTTGCGGTGGACTCGATCCCGGCGGTGTTTGGCATTACGCGCAACCCGTTTATTGTGTTCAGCTCCAACGTGCTGGCCATTCTGGGGCTGCGCTCGATGTATTTTGCATTGGCGGGCGCACTGCAGTATTTCCGCTACTTGAAGTTGGGCTTGGCCGTGGTGCTGGTGTTTATCGGGATCAAGATGTTGCTCGAACCGCACGGGGAACGGCACGCTCGGCCGCTGTGGTTTCAAGTGGATATCCCGACCACTGTATCGTTGGCCGTGGTCGCCGGCATTTTGGCGGTAGCTGTGGGCGCTTCGGTGGTGGCGGCTTGGCGCGAACGGCGCCGGCCCAAACCATCCTCCCCACCCACATCCTCGGCACCGGATCACTGAGATGCCCCATGCAGCCCAAGGATCCCAACCGGATGCGCCCAGCCGCCGGCCACCACAACACCCGAGCCGACCCTATGCCTGGCTTGGTCTCAAGCCATTTCCACATGAGGGGTTGGACCTGGCGTATGACCGGCACCTACCGGTGGCTTGCCGCCATCAGCGTGGGCACTTTTCCATGCACGAACCGCTGTCCCAACGCCTGGCCCATATCCTAGCTGCCGGGGATGGGCTCACGCTCAACCAGCTCATCGACCGGACCGATGGCCGTGGGATTTTCTCGATTTTGATCCTCTTGGCGTTGCCGTTTGTGGGTCCGGTCTCCTTGGCCGGCATCAGCGTTCCCTTCGGCTTAGCCATCGCCTGGCTGGCCTTGCGCCTAGCCCGCGGGTTACCTCCGCGGTTGCCGAAGCGGTTGGGTGACCGGCCGTTGCCCCCGGGCTTGCGAAAGGTGGTCCAAGCCAGTGTCAAGCTGCTGCGCGGCTTGGAACGGGTGGTCAAGCCCCGGCCTGCAGCTTGGATGGATTGGCCTCCAGTGCGGACGGGTAACGCGCTGCTGATTATGATGATGGCTGTGCTGTTGGCTTTGCCGTTGCCGCCAGTGCCACCGTTCACCAATGCGTTGCCCAGCTACACCATCATTCTGCTGGCTGCCAGCCTGATGGAGCAGGATGGCCGGATGATCTGGGCCGGCTACGCCGCGGCCCTGGGCACGGTGCTGTATTTGGGCTTCTGGGCCGGGTTAATCGCTACTCACCTGGCTGGCTGGTGGCACCGGCTGCTGCAGCTTGTCCAATCCGGCCCATGAAATATCGCTGGTCCATCGCACCACCCCAGCGAGTGTTGGCCGGTGCGCTGAGCCGGCAATTGGGATTGTCTCCGTTGCTTGCTCAATGCTTGTTGAATCGCGGGTTGAGTGAGCCGGAGCAAATCCAGCGCTTCCTTCAACCCCGTCTGAAGCACCTGGCTGATCCGTTCCTGTTGCCGGACATGCGCGCAGCGGTGGAGCGGCTGCTGGCCGCCCGGGCAAAGGGCGAACCGCTGGTGATTTTTGGCGATTACGACGCCGACGGCGTCACTGCCACGGCGCTATTGACCGAAGTGCTCAGCAGCCTGGGCTGGACGGTGCATCATTACTTGCCGCACCGCATGGACGAAGGGTACGGGCTGAGCCTGGCTGCAGCCGAAAACTGCTTGAGCCGGTTTCCGGTGTCGCTGTTGCTGGCTGTGGACTGCGGGTCCACCGCCGTGGAAACCATCGCCCAACTGCGCAGCCGGGGCGTGGACGTGATTGTGCTGGACCATCATCAGCTTGGGCCGCAGCAGCCAGCCGCCACGGCCCTGGTCAACCCCTATGCCGCGCCGGCGCAGCCAGCCGGTGGCCGTCCATTCAAGGAACTGTGTTCAGTGGGACTGGCGTTTAAGCTGGCGCATGCGTTGGTCAAAGAAGGCCGGCGCGTAGGGTTGCCCGGGGCAACCCAATACGATCTGCGGCCATTGTTAGACTTGGTGGCCCTGGGCACCGTGGCAGATGTGGTTCCGCTGACCGGCGAAAACCGGATCCTGGTCAATTGCGGCTTGGAACGGCTTCAAGCTACCCGGCGTGTGGGGCTGCGTGCGTTGATCGAAGTAGCCGGCATCCGAAACCGGATCGGCACCTATGAAGTGGGTTTCCTGCTTGCGCCTCGGCTGAATGCCGCAGGCCGACTTGAGACCGCCGAAGACGCACTTCAGTTGCTGCTGGCCCGTGACCCGGCGGATGCGGCCGCGCTAGCCGAGAGCCTCGATGCGCAAAACCGTCAACGCCAAACCTTGGAACGAGGCATCGCCGATGAAGTCATCAGTACCGTGCGGGCGCGGTTTAACCCAGCCACGGATTACGTCATTGTCGAGGGCCACGCCTCTTGGCACATCGGCGTAGTGGGGATTGTAGCCTCGCGCGTCATGCAGGAATTCTACCGACCCACCATCATCTTGGGCGGCGACGCTGATGCCTGGCGCGGCTCAGGCCGCAGCATCGAAGGCTTCGATCTGGCCGCTGCGTTGCGGGACTGCAGCGACCTGCTGCTGCGCCACGGCGGTCACGCCATGGCCGCCGGCCTGTCGATTCTGCCCGAAAAAGTCGGTGTGCTCCGGGCCCGGCTCAATGCCCTGGCCCGACGCACCCTGGCTCAGCACCTGTTGCAGCCCAACCTCAGGCTCGATGCCGAGGTGCGCCTGGCCGAGCTGACGGTCGAGCGAGTCCAGGAGCTGGAACAACTGCAGCAGACCGGTTTGGGCAATCCGCCCGTGCAGTTTTGCGCCCGCAATGTGACCCATCACCGCCCACCCCAACGCATGGGCCCGGACCAGCGCCATGCCAAATTGTGGGTCGATGACGGCACTGCGGTGCGTGAAGCAGTGTTGTGGGGCGCCGGAGACGGACCATTGCCAGTCGGCCGATTTGACCTAGCCTTTGCGCCGCAACTGAACTACTTCAACGACACCATCTCGGTTCAACTCAAAGTGCTGGATTGGCGGCCGGCCTGACCATGGCCAATGCTGTCTTGGACCGCCGCAACCACTGACTACCCCGGAGATGAGTCCGCCGGCTGACGCCAGCGGGTACGCGTCCTTCTGCCGGCTCACGCCGGCGGCTACAGGGGCTCCTCGGGTCCGTACGTGGTTGCTGCCGTGAGGCAGCGGACCCAGCAGACCCGGCGGATCATTCCGCCGGCTCACGCCGGCGGCTACCAACTCCTCCGCCGGCTTACGCCGGCGGCTACGGGCTCGGCGTGCCTGTCACCAGGCCGGTCAACAGAGCCAGCCCGACCCTTACGGAAACAGGGAGTGCAGGTATCCGTTATCATCGCCCGTCTCGAGCAAACGGTGCAGGCCGACCCGATTGACTTGGTGGACCGAGCCGTCGAGCAGGCCAACATTGCCCGCCTCCGCCCCGTGAATTGTGGGTTGGGTCTCTTTCCAGCCCACCCTGGCAGGGCGGGCATAGACTCCAGAAACCGTAAGCCCCGACGCGCAGCCGGAGTTTGTAACGTCCACCTCCATGTGCCGGTCTGTCAGCAGGATGTGTCGCTCGGCGAGCGCAAAATCATTTCGCGTGGTTAGCAACCCGTCTTCTCCCGGGACCGTCATCGCGGCGGCATCAATGCCCAGTGTGTAGCTGATCGCCCTGTTCCTGTATCTGAAGTTCAGGAAACCGCCCGCAGGGTCGCCAGTCCAACTGACCGCCGTCAGCCGTTCCTTGTCTGCGGGGTCGTGCAGAATCTTGGGCGAGCCCAACTCATTGGAGAGCCAGGCGAACTGGAGCCAAGCGTTGTTACCCAACGCGGCGCCGGATGTGCCTCCCTCCGAGGCTGGGCGCCACCAGGGCAGGGTTTGCTTATGCTCGGCTGCCCAGAGGTGAAAGGCGCGGATGACCTGCCGCCTGTTGCTTAGGCAAGCCACCTGGTCGGCACGGCCTGTTGTGTTGGCCAACGCCGATCCGGCGACAGTCGCTACGCAGGCCAAGGTGGCCAATAGCGCAGCTAGTCCCAAGCGCGTGAATGCGGGTTGCGGCGCCCAGTTGAATAGGCACTTGCTTGATCGTTTGCGTGAGGTCGAAGGAAGGGTTTTCATAATTCACTTTGGGTTTCCAGCCGCCGCTGGGCCGCGCAGGACCCGCAGCGCGCCCGCGTCTGCCACGCCGATGAAGGGGCGCGGGATCGCTCGACTACTGTGGCGAGGTCTTGGCCTGGATGCGGCTGCCAGTTGATGGAATCTTGGCGTTCGAGGCTGCGGGCCTTCCTCATGGCATCAACACCACACGATAAAACCGGTGGGAGGGACTTGGTTGAGGATCGACATGGGACGCGGTGGGGCCGGTGGCGGTCACGGCTCCAGGCAAGTCGGCCCACTCCGCCGCGTTCAGATCGTCCTTAAACTGCACACGGTAGGTTCGCCCAGGTTCGGCGGTCCAAACGATCGTCACCGGGCCGCCCCACGCTAGCCTGAGAGTCAGCAGCCGCGGTGCCAGGCCGAGTTCGCCCAAGCGCAAGACGAAGGTGTCGCCCGCCTCGTTAAAGTCCCCCGCCCCCAAGGCGCGCAGCCACACGTCCGGGGATGGCGTCAGACTGTCATTGCTGATCGAGTGGTTGGCGTGGTTGACAAACAACACAAACCGCGCATCCGCACTGAATATGGGCGTGAACGCGCCGCTACCACAGACGGGCTCAGCGGGTCATACCGAGCGCCGCGGTTTACCGGACCAGCCCAGCCTCCTTGCGCTGGGGGGCGGCCTGGATGGGTGGCGCGGTGCGGGTTGGTAAAGAGGCTGTGCGCTGTTCCGGATCGAGCTTGATGTCGTAGAGGTCAGCCAGGTGCCGGTTGGGCGTGCGGTCGCCAGTGGGGTAATGCGTCCACTTCCAGCGGTCGGTGCGAGCGCCGTGCACGTTGGGCCTGTAGGGAACTGCTTCCTGTGGTTGTCGATTTGTAGGGGAAGCTGGTGCGCCTGGGAGGGCCGCCGCGCCGAATGCTCAAGGGGTAGTCAACCGATAAAACCGGGTGTCCCCGCTCCGGATGCGTTCCGTCCACTCGATGCGCCGAGCTGTCGGATAGGCCGGGAACTGACGACACGTGGCCCACGGCCGGGCATCCAGCCCGTCTCGGCACAGCAGAGTGTAGCTTCTGTTGGCAGCCGCCATGAAAGCCAACTGCAGCAGCTCCCCGTCCACCCGGCTCACTTCCAACTTGAGCAAGCTGGCTGGATCGCGCGGGTCGGTGCCGGCCAGGTATTCGTCGCGGTTGCTCATGCCGTCGGCGTCGGAGTCATCGGCCGCATCGGAGGGATCGGATGGATCGAGGCCGTGGGCCAGCTCCCATGGGTCGGGCAGGCCGTCGCCGTCGGTGTCAGCTTGGTTCATTGCGCCCGGAGTCGGAGTGGTTGGGAACCGCACAATGGTCGAGCTCCCGTCGGGCAAGCGGCCTTCCGATACACCAGGAAGTTGCGGCCCGAAATCCACCGCATCCAGCAATGTGCTGCCTTGATAAAGCCGTAGGGTTTCGCCCTGGGCATCGAGTTTGAAGCTGACGTGGTTGCGGCCTTGGGCTGCGTTGCCATCCGCAATCCATCGGACCCAGCCGCGCGGGCCAATAAAACTCAGCGGCCCGATAACAAAGTTTGTCTGGCCAGCCAAAGACGGATCGTCGGTGAGGAACAACCCTTGCAAGGCCACTGGCTGGGAGTTGGTGTTGAACAGCTCGAACCAGTCGGGCCCACTCAGTGGGTTAGCCATCCACTCGTTTATGCGTAAGCCGGTGGCTGGGCTGAGGCTGGCAGCCGGCGCGTTGGTCGCACCGGGGGTAGGCGCAGCCAGCAGTTTCCAGGCGCCCAAAGTTTTGCCCACGGACATGTCGGGTAGCTGGAAGCCGTATTCGACCGATTCGATCAGCCGCCCCGCCGCATCGAACAGGTAAATGCCGCCGGTCTCATCGCCCAAGTCCTGCCCCAGATTCAGGTTCGAGCCCGCTGTCAGCGACGGCGGCAGGTCCGGATCGCACCAGACCACCAGGTAATCCCGGATGGTTGTGCCGGGCGGGAAAACCCACTGGCGCGGTTGGTTCACGTTGACGCTGAGGCTGAAACCCGACAGATCAAACGCATTGGTCCCACTCCAATACAGCTCGAGCCAATCCGCGCATCGGCCCGCTGGGCCCAGGACCGCTGTCACGTTGCGTGCCATGAACTCGTTCAGTTTCGGCCCGGTGTAAGTAGTGGCGCGGTTAGGGCCACCAGGTGTGCTGCGGCCAGGAAAAGTGCTGATGAGGGCGGCACCGTCTGGGATGCGTCCGGTGGACACGCCCTCAGCTTGAGCCGCGTTGGTGACCGCGTTCAAAAGCTGGCCGTTGCGGTCATAGAGAGCGATGACTGAACCGCTGGCTGGCAGCTTGAAATCCAAGTGGTCGGGGCCGGGGCGCTCGTCAGCCCAGAACAGCCGGAACCCCCCGGGCCCGATGAACGACAACGCCGGCAGGCGCACCACAGCAGATCCGTTGCCCAGATACAACCCGCCCAGGGCGGCGGGCTGGTTGGTGTCGCGGTTGTAGAGTTCGACCCAATCGTCGCCGCCGGGCAACGGGTTGGCCAGCCATTCGTTCAACACCAAGTTGGTCGGTGAAGCCAGGGCCGCGGGCACGTTGGCAGCACCCGGGGTGGGTAGGGTCAACTGCCACTCCGGCGGCTGGCCCACCCGGCCGATCGAGTAGTCGGCTAGTTGCAGGCCAAACCCGATGGCGTCCACGCGATTGGTCTGAGGACCGAACAAGAACACGCTTTCGCCATCCCGGTTCAGGGCAAAGCCAGCGTGCAGACCGGGCGCATTGGTGTCTTGATCGCACCAGACCAGCAGGTAACCGCCAGGTTCCAAGCGTGTGCCGGGCGGGATAACGAACTTCCGCGGGTTGCTGTCGTCACTCAGACTCCAGCCAGCCAGGTCCACGGCTTGGGTTGACGCGTTGTACAGCTCGATCCAATCAGGGAAATTGGTGCCGTTAGGCACGGCGGAAACGTTGTCGGCCATCAATTCGTTCAAGCGCACGCTCAGCGGCGGCGGCCGTGGGGTGTCAGGCTGGCCTGGAGTGCCGCCTGGCGCTGTGCTAGCGGTCCAGTTGGCCGGATCATCCGGATCGCCATCCGGGTCAAGAATGACCAGCGAGGCGCCGCCGCCATCAGCCGCCTGGGGCCAGCCGCGTTCATCGTCGTAGTCCACCGACACCACGATGTTGCCCTGCCGATCCAGCAAAGCCAGGCGCTCGCCTCCGTTGTCCAGCCGGCCACCAAAGACGCCAAACACCGGCACAGTCGGGTACCGCGCCGCAAAGGCCGCGGGATTTGCGTCTGAACACAAGACCAGCCGTGTGCCTGGCGCCAGGGTGGCGCCCTGCGGAAAGACGTATTCGATGCCCACGAAGCTGAACCCGCTCAAGTCCGCCGGCGCTGCCCCCAAATTCATCAGCTCGACAAACTCGTAAGCGTCCCCGCCGGGTGGATGATACATGATCTCGGTGATTCGCACCGGCAGGCCCAATCGGCCCACAACAAACTCCGCCTCAGCCAGCGCGCTCCAGTTAGTGCCGTCAAAGGCCCGAGCCTTGACCCAAAGACTTTGCTCCAAGCGCAGGGGCTGGCCTGGGCTGTAACGCAGCGCCTCCGGCGCCACCTCACCGCTGAAGCGCACACGCGGATCGGCGCCGTTGGTGGTGAACCAAATGGTGCCGTTGGACGCGGTCAGGGTCAGCAGGAAACCCGGCGGCACCAGCCCACCGTGCTGGTTGAAAACTGGCGCGGCCAGCGGCGCCAGCAGCCCTTCACCTGCAAAGTGGTTAAACAAGTGCGCCCGCCGGTTCCGAATCCAGATCGTCTCGATCGAATTGTCGTAGTTGGGGATAACGGCGGCTACCGTGGCGCGCAACTGGGCGTGTCGGCACCACACATTGGTGTCGGTTAACGCGCCGTTGTGGAAGAAGTGCCGCTGGATGCGGTCGGCAAACAGCAGCCTGAACTCGGGGCTTTGCTTGAGTTTTTGGTAGAGGCTGCCCATCTCGTGCGTGCCGGCCAACTCGCCTGTGAACACATTCCGATCCGGCGGCCCGGCAAAGCCAAAAGTCCACTCAGCATCCCAGATGTAGTAGCGGAACCGGCCCTCGGGCACGCGCTCGCGGGCAGCGCGCCAGTTGTTCCAGCCCCAGTCGCCTGTTCCCGCGTAGGCGTTCACCAAGAGGTAATCCACAAAGTTGACCAGGTCGAATCGCCGCTCGATCTCCCGATACACCTCCGGCCGAGTCACGTCCTGGCTGGCCACATAACTGCGCAGGCTGTTCCAGGCCACCGTATCGCCGGCAATCGGCACGCTACCTTGCTGCAACACGTCCCAAGCCGACCCGCCCCCGTGCCAGGCTTGACAGAAATCTTCGTCAATGCGTTCAGCCGGATTGTAATACCCGCGGTATTGGCCGTTGATGAACAGGTTGACAAATGTGCCGTGGCTGGACACCTGGCCCACGTCGCTCAACAACCGCCGAGCCAGCTCGTCCCGAACAAACGGGTTGACCGGGTCGTTCATGCCGGCCCGAAGCACGATCCGGTCGAACTTGGTGACGACCGATTCTGGAAACAGTGGGTATTCCAGTTTGCCCGGGCCGTAATCACCCCGAAAGTAAACGCGGAAGGTAAACTTGCTGTCAGGCCGGAGTCGTGGCCGGATGTAATCGCCGCCGCCCACGCGCAGCCCACAGTTAATCTGGAAGCCGTCGTTGTCTTCGGGTCGGATCAACTCCAGCGAGGCCGGCCGTTCCCAGGCCATGCCGCGTTTGGAGGGGTTGTGATAATCGTTGGTCGAGAGCGGTTCCCAGTAACCGTTGGAATAGGTGCCGCCGCTGATGCCCAAAATCCCACTGGGACCGTAGAGGTGGTTTGATGCGGTCACAATCGACAAGATCGGCAACGACCGCTGCGCCGCACTCAGGCCGAACAAATACGTGTGCGTGCTTACAGCCGAAGGCAGGCAATTGCTCTTGAATGCCGCCGCCCGTACCAGGGTGGTACCGGTAATCCGCAGCGGCCCGGTGTAAAGCAGGCCATTGGCTTCGGTCGGCTCGCTGCCGTTGGTGGTGTAGTAGATGGTGGCTCCGGGCGTGGGCGTGCTTAGGATCAGGTTGAACGGCGCACCAAACAACCCGCGCCGCACGCTGAAATGCACCGCCTCGACCACCCCGGTAACGCTGCTGGTGCCGTTAGGGCCGCCGGGTGTGGGTGTGCTGAAGTAGCGCCACTGGCCGGTGGCGTCCAGGCCGTAGGAGTAATCGTTGCGCTGCTCGGGTAACTTGGGAGCCAGCTCGCTCACCGCCCAGCGGGGTGATTCAGGCGCAAACAACCCCAGATATTCACCGGCTGCGCTCAGCCGGAAATTGGTGTGCAGCGCGTTGGTGCCTGGGCTGCGCCGATCCTTGCCCGAAGCGAACACCACCAGGTAGCCGCCTGGCGCCAGCGTCCGCGCCGGGAAAACCCATTGGCCTGGTCGGGCTGGATCGTCAGACAAGGCCCAACCCGTCAGGTCCACCGGCATCGAGCCGCGGTTGAACAACTCGATCCAATCCTGCGGCTCGCCGTCTTCGTCTTTGAGGCCATTTTCGTTGGCCGCCAGAATCTCGTTGATGATCACTTCGCCTACCACAGCACTGGGGTCTAGCAGGTTGGTCCAAGAGCCGCCAGCAAACCAGTTACAGTTGGCCGACCCATCCACAATCCCATGCCCCGGCGCCCACTCGAATACCACCAGACCAGGTTGCGGCGGGCTGAATTGGAACACATATGGCCCGGCCAGCGCACCCGACACGCTGGTGGCCGGTTGGCCATTAACCAACAGGTCGGCGGCGTCCACCCCAAACACCGGCTCGCTGAACAGCACCTCCACCTGCGTCAACTGCCGCACCGCCCGCCCCGGCGCAGGTAACAGCTCCACCACAACCGGCGGCTCCCGCTCCGGCTCGACGATGAGCCTGGCCAGCCGACTGGTCACACTGCCGAAGGCGTTGGTGACTACGCAGCGGAAGGTGGCGCCGCTATCGTTGGTCTGCACGTTGGGCAAGACCAACACGCCGCTGCCCACCCCATCCAACGGTTGTCCGTCCCGCCACCACAAGAACGTCAGTGGCTCGGCGCCCAAGGCTGTCACCCTCAATATGACCGTCTCCCGTTCGGCCGCAGTCACATCCGCCAAATCCAGCGTCAGGCTGGGTGGATTGGTGGAAATTTGGAAATGGGATAATCGGCTACCTGGGATTGGCCCTTCGAAGGTGCCGTCCGGCAGCCGCCACGCCACAGCAATGTTGTCTCCGCCGCCGCCTTCAGACTGGAGCGCCTCGATGTAATAACGTCGGCCAGCTTCCAGCCGGATGGGAGCCGAGCGTTGGGCGGCATTAGCTGGGTCACGGGTGTTCTCCCAATCGCGCGAGCCGACCCAGGTCGGCACCGAAGCGATGAGGGTCTTGTTGGCTGGCGATTCGTCGGTGCTCAGATACAGCTCGCCTTGGTCATCGGTGGCGATGTAAAAGGTGTAATGGCCGGTCTGCGGCGGATGCACGTAACCCCGCATCCGCGTGCCATAGTTATCCGCCCAACCACTGGGCCCCTCGAACTGCGTCTCGAACGTGACCCCGGAGGGATTATTCGGGTAGTTGGGCGAAGCCAGCAACGCAGCGATCGTGCCCCCAGCGCTCAGGAAGAAATACTCGCGCCGGATGATCCCCGATGGCCCGGATAAGTCCAGGCTGTAAGCCCAGTTGCTCCCGGCAAACGCATTGGTCGAATAGTCCACGATTCCATGCCCGGGTGCCCAACTTATCTGCAATGTCCCCGGCTGAGTCGGCGGCCAAAAATAGAACGTGTAAGGCCCGGCGCCGGTGCCAGTGAGGTTGGTGGCCCAGGGATAGCCGTTAATCAACAAATCGGCTGCGTCCAGCCCATAGATCGGCTCGCTGAACAGGACGGTGACCTGCTCGAAATGCGTCAGCCGTGCGCCGGGTGCGGGCGTTATCGACAGCAACTTCGGCGGGATGGAATCGGCCTGAACCGTCAGGACCGCCACTTGGCTTGTGGCCGACCCACGCGCATTGTGCACCAGGCACCGAAACTGGGCGCCATCGTCGGCCCACGTGCTCACCGCAATCACCAGCACCTCGTTCGTTGCCCCAGCCAGGTCCAACCCGTTGCGTTGCCATTGGTAGCGCATCGGTTCCAAGCCACTGGCGATGACACGGAACCGGGCGGGCGCACCCACACTGACAGTGAGGTTGGTGGGCTGCGCCAAGATCGTCGGTGCATTAGTCGAGATCACCCACGGCGCCAGCCGGTGGCCTGGGATGGGCCGTTCCAATGTGCCGTCGGGCAACTGCCAACCCACAGCCAGGTTGTCTCCGCCGCCACCTTCCTTTTGCAGGGCCTCGATGTAGTAGCGCCCGCCAGCTTGCAACAGGATTGGCGCCGACTTTTGAAAGGCGTTGTTGTTGTCCCGGGGCTCCTCCCAGATGCGCGACCCAGTCCAAGTGACCACGCGCGCAATCAGTTGCTTACTGGCAGGGGTATCATCGGTGCTGAGGTAAAGCTCGGACTGATCGTCGCTGGCAATCCAGAAGGTGTATTGGCCCGTCTGCGGGGCGATCACATAACCGCGCATGCGCGTGCCGTAGTTCTCCGCCCAGTCGGTCGGTGCCTCGAACAGCGCCGGGTAGCTGGCCCCGGATGGATTATAAGGGAAGCTGGCCGCGTTGGTCAGATCAGCAATCGTGCTGCCGGGTAAACCCAGGAAATACTCGCGCAGAATCGATTGCCCCCAGGCAGGCTCAAGTGTGCTTGCCAGCCCCAACAAGACCCAGGTGATACGGAGGCCCCGGCCAACTACTCTCATCGTTACGCGGCACCCAATATACCGCAGGCGCTTCACCCTAGCTAGGGGCTGCGAGCAATGCAAGTTCACCAGCCCGCGCGGAGCGGTCGGAGTGCAGCTTGAGTAGTTCAAGGCCGGAGCGCACAGGAGGACAGCCTCGGTCAATGCACCTGCGCAGGAACGGCGTTGGAGTGCGGTGCCTGGCGCCCAGCCGGTGCGCGGTCGTGCCCGGTGGATTCCAATGGGCCCAAACCGGCTGCCAACACCAGCCCAGCCACCAAAGCTGCCGACAGCTTGATCCGGTCATGCGCATGGAACTGCAGCTCGGGCAACAAATCAATCGTAGCAATACACACAAACGTGCCTGCCGCAAACGCCAAGGCCGTGCCCATAAACATCGGCATCTGATCCGCAAATGGCCGGGCGCACCAGTAGAACAACCCTACCCCCACCGGCAGCACCAGAGCAAACAAACCGTTCAGCAGGTGCCGTGCTGCACGAGACCAACCGCCCCGGGCCATCAACGCACCCAACGCCATCGCATCAAATGGCTTGTGCAACGCGATCACCAAGAACGTGCCTAACCCCAGCCACCATCCCGTCGAGCCAGTTTGCGCCTCGGCTTCCACGCTGGCTGCCAGGGCAATACCGTCGATGATCGTGTGTAAACTCAGCCCCAAGGCCGCCCCGCCCCAGGAAAGGCGCCGGGCGGATTTGTCGGCCAAGGTCGGTCCGTGGCCGTGATGGGTCAACTTCGAGTGCGCAGCATGGAAACCGGTTGCTTCAGCCAGTTCCGGGGCTTCATCGGGCACATCGTGATGATGGAAATGAAAGAAGCGCTGGATGAAAAACATCACCACAAAACCCACTAGCAGCCAAAAGGCCGTGTGGTCAATGGACCGGGCCTGGTGCCAAGCGTGCGGGATCATGTGCAGCACGCCGACACCCAACATGAACCCCGCCACGAAACTGGTGGCTACCTGCAGCCGGGTGTGCGTCAGCCGCACCGCCAACAACAGCCAGCCCCCGGCCAGTGATGCCACCAAGATCAGGCCGCAATACATCGCCAGCAATAGGCCCGTCGGATTCGAACTACCCGCCGCCATCGCGCCGCCACCTAAACTGCGCCACTCCGCCCCGCTTGTCAGCCCTGTTGTTATCGCTCCGTCCCGCAACCGCCTGACGCCGACGGGAAGCATTACCTGAGCCAATGAGGCTACGTCGAGCCACCGAGCCCGCTCCTGCTAGTCTGAGCCAGGCTTCTTCAGCCACGCGTCAGGCTGCTGACCGTCCGTCCGACTGCGTCTTTGGCGGTCGGAGGTCGTTTAACAACTCGCAGGGTCGCCCGGCCGTGTAGGCACGATCCCGCCTAGTGCCACCTGAACCTCAGCTTGAGAACGTGGTTGGTCATCGGCTGCAGAGCCGCTGCCGGATGGCGTCGCAAATGCGCCCAGCCGCTGCCACGGCCGCCCGACCGGTCGCGGCATCCGGTTCCAGAATGTCCGGATAGCGCACCAGGGCAAAGTTGGTAAGCACGCTGCAATCGGGTTCAACAGAGCTCAACGAAGGATCATGGTCCGCACACAAGGTCAACAGTTTCATCAGGTCATGCACTCGAGGTGGAGCGACCCGATGCGCCACCAAGAAAGCCTTAAGAAACTTCTCGGCAGCCTGTTGAGCGTGAAAACAAACCGCGTCCCAAGGCGGATCCTGACTTTGCAGGCAGGCCCGGATGGTTCTCAAGTCGTTCTCCGCCTTTCGTACCCAGGCAGCCACGTCGGGATCATGGGCGTTCATAGAGGACCCTTCCCTCACGTTCAATCTCCCCCACAATCGACGCCAACGAAGTTCGTCTCTGGGCTATCTCCTCCGGCGTGAACACCAGCAGGTCTAGCCCCCAGCGGCGTCCACGAAACAGGCTGTGAATCTTTTGCTGCCGGATCAGCATGGGCTCGGTCGTTTCCATTTCCACCAGCAAGTCCACGTCGCTATCCGACCGAGCCTCGCCGCGAGCCCGGCTGCCAAACAGGATGATCCGCCGTGGATGACAGTGCGCCACGATCTTACGCACAATTTCCTGTAACAGGGCCTCGTCCACAGGCTGGACTGGCGCCGGTTGTAACTCTGTCTGCTTCATCGCACCATTTCCACCTGGATCAGTTGCTTGACCGCCAGCGGTTCGTTGCCGGCACTGTCGATGCCGTTTGTGGCCATAAACCGGTGCTGGCTGGCAGGCAGTGGCTCACGGAACCCGCGGGCCATCTGCTCCCACACGCTGTGCGCATACACACCGCGCGGCTCGCACTTCAGGTTGGCTCGGGCCGCCGGCCCTGTCAAAAACGCTTGCGGACCGGAAACCGCGCGCAACAGCCACGCCTCGGCCGGTGAGGCCACCGAGATCAGGCCGCAATACATCGCCAGCAATAGGGCCGTCGGACTTGAACTACCCGCCGCCATCGCGCCGCCACCCAAACTGCGCCACTCCGCCCCGCTTGTCAGCCTTGTTGTTGTACCCACGCGCAGCTTGGCCCCCACGGAGTTTTTCCAGCACAGCGTGCCGTCAAGGTTTCAGCCTACAGCCGACCGGTACTCATATCTCGAGGCGACACCTCATTTAACGATAGGTCGCACCGATACGTGAGCATTTTTTTGGCATGGGCTTCAAGACTAATGCCGGTCCCTGGGCAAGTCAGTGGCCTTGCGCTCTCGGGGCAGAGCGAAGTATGGGCCCTGGAGATGCTCGCGCAACCGTTGCGACCGATGGCCAGGCAAGGTGGTAATTCGGCAGCGTGCAGTTCAACTACTGCCAGTATTTCGACCGCCGCCAAGATGTGTGCGAAAGCCAGTTGGTCGTCAAAGGCACACGAGTGTCGGTGTGCACCCGGCTGGTAGTCTGGCCGAAGGAGCCACCGCTGACGTAATCCTGGCGGATTTTCCCACCGTCAGCCCGGAACCGTTGAGGGCGGTGATAACCTTTGCGGCGGCCTTTGCCGCGGACGACTTGCCAATGCCGCCCGTGCCGGTAACGGGATGAAGCTCACGCTGGATGAGAACCTGCCGGAATCGCTGGTGCCGACGCTGGAAACGCTCCGCCACCATGTTCTAAACGTCCGGCTCCAAGGATTGCACGGCGAGCCTGATCTGACCATGTGGCAAGTGGCGCAGGGCGAGGAGCGGTTCGTCACCACCCAAGATTTGGACTTTGCTGGCCGCCGTCAGTATCTGCCCGGCACTCATCATGGCCCGATGCCGGCGCGCTTAAGCAGGCCTGGCCGCCGCGTCATGGCGGCGTGCGGATCGCCGAGGTGTTTTTGGAGTAGAAGCACCCGAGTCTTGCAGCGGCTGTTTGCTGGTAGTGACGGATCACAAACTCCGCGTTCATCGACCGCCTCTCGGAGTGCTGCCGCCCAGGTGCTTAAGTCGGGCAACCCGGTCCACGCCAGGTCTGCAGGTGCCTGCGCAGCAGCGCGATCTGCGCTTATCGTCCAACACAACGTGCGACAGGTGCGTGCTAAGACCCCGGAGTGCAGGGATTGCCTGCTTGGAGGAGCGAATCCCGCTGCGTGCCCCAAACCAACCGGAACATGCCCAACGCAGTCGCAATCGGAACCATCACGATGAGACGCAAGCGCGGTGCGCCCGTTCATGCAAGCGGACCGCCCCCACTGGTGGCGCGCATTGCAGCGACCTTGCCATATCGCGGGCCTGCCAACCCTGCCCCGGTAATAAGCACACCCCGCGGGCGGTTGGGCGCCTCGTCAAGCTCGGGTCTTGCCGGGATCTTGAGGTGTGCCGTGGGTTGCGCCGATCGAGACGGCGGTCATGTCCCACGCGCCAGAACTAGCGTCAGGAAGCCGTAGTTTAACTCCGTGGCCAGCTCCGATTTGAACTGCTAGTTAAGCTCCGTGCTTCAACGCAAACTGGGCCGACGAATTGCAGAACTCCGGCGCCTGCGGAAATTGACGCAACAGCAACTCGCGGAGGCGGTTGGGTGCTCAGTTGAGTTCGTGAGTCTGCTGGAATGGGGCATCAACGCGCCCTCGGTGGCGGGCCTGGAGAGATTCGCCAGAGCCCTGAAGGTGGAGGTGAGGGACTTGTTAAGCTTCAAGGACTCGACACGATGAACGGCGCTGAATACTTCGCGCAGCTCAAGCTGACGCTGAACGACGTTGTCGCCAATCTGCAGGCTAGGGGCACCCAGGAGCGGCACTTGCGTTTCGGGGGCGAGAGCGAGCTGCCGCAGCGAAGGCCGACAGTACCAACCGATGCCCGCTCTGAATTTCTTGCTAACGGGCTATGGGTGACTGGGCCGAGCAACGCCTGGCCCAGGCGATAGTGCAGGCCTGTCCAGGCTGGAAGGTCTCGCGGTATGTGGAAACCAATCGCATCCCAGCCGCAGATCCCGGCTTCCGGCAATCATATCTTGCCACACTTGAATGCACCCGTCGCTATGGCAAACGCCCAGACTTGCTGGTGTTTCCCGCCACACTACCCGTTGAGGAAGACCTGTCCTCACGCAGCCAGCATGAGACAGAGCCACTGGTGAAGAAAGCCATAGCTGCTATCGAGGTTCGATCGAGCAAGTTCGAAGCGCTGACCTACATGGCGGTTCGCAGACGGCAACAGGCGATGCGCAAGGTAAGCGGGCGCCGCGCACCGAGTTTCACCGTAAAGGCCGAAGATCTTGTGATAGTGTATCGCTAGCTGGAACGCCATGAGGTGCCAGAGACCTATTGCCAAGTGTTCTTCGATTCGGTGTTTGCGATCAACTTCTTGGACGTATTCCGCATCGTGGCGTCCGGGATCGGCTACACGCTCGAATCGCCCGCGAAAAGCCAGCAGAAGGCCACCATCATGATCCCAATCCGTAGCGGTGTACAAATCGGCCGAGCCACGGAGATGCCAACGTTCACTGCAGAACCTCGGGTCACGGCACTCGGTCGGCACGATGCGTATGTTGTGCCGCGCGGTGGCAAGTCCCAGCTCGATCCCATTGCGACACGTCGGGTGCTGCTGGCTAAGCGGTAGGCTAAAAGTACCGTGCGGCCAATGCTTCCAAATGGACCGTCCGCTCGGGCAAAGGGAGCGTTTCGATTTCTAGAAGCCTGCCGATGAGATGGTCGGCGTCGGCCCGGCTCAGCTTTGGCATGGCTGGGCACGGCATCTGTTCCACGTCGCGCGGTTCCACCTTGTGCAGCCCGTCGCCGTAAAACCGATTCACCCCAGCAAACGAGCGCCGTCCAGCGGAGGTGTTCAAAAAGAGCGTCATAAGCGGTGGCAGCGTCTCGAAACCAGGTTTGGCGTAAAGACCATGGAAACAAGTGAGATTCTTGGCGCCCGACAAATTGAGGATAAACTTTGGGTACCCCCGAGAGAAGACCGACACCAGAATGTCCGCGGGCGGCCGCTTCTCCGGCAGGTACCAGACCCGACGGTGACTTGGCAAGTGCCGGCGTGGGATTCCTCGTTGCTCGCCGAGTGCGAGGTATCGGGTCACGTTCGATACTTGGCGCAGCGGGTTCAATAGGAAGCACCGCCGGTCACCGGCCACCAGGGCGTTGAACTTAGCAGGCGTGAACACCAGCCCCTCCGCATCCGCTGCTTTAGTCAGGCAAGGCTCGACGTCCTCGCTGGTCAGTCCATGTGCGCGCAGCTCGGACGGCCTCAGACAGAAATCATCATTCGCTCCAGTCGCGATCCCGCGGGTACAGTCGAAGTAGTCGCCCACATGCTTAGGCCATGGGCACCCCGCAATACCAGCACCAAACAAAGCGTTTAACCATTTGTGGCGTGGTTCCAGAGTCGTCAGATCAAGACAATCAGCGCCAGGATGCACCGGATTCCCATCGGATAACTCAGCCATGAAACGCTCAGCGTCTGTGACGGACTCCACCCGCTTCAGCCAAGAGCCAGCCGGTGCTGGGGGTGGCTTCTGCAAGAAGACCAGGGCACTGGTCGTAAGTGCGTCGGCAAAAAGACTTACCGATGGGTCGAAGATTAGAAGTGCGGCGGGACGGATGACCTGCACAAGTCGTTGCTTGATCTCCTCCCCAAAATTCGCGTTGAGAAACTCTGCCGGCAAAATGACCGCTCCGCGCCCCCCGGGGCCTAGATCTTCCCAGATCTTCAACAGGAACAGCGCATAAAGATTCGTAAGCCTGTCCAGCGGCGTGCCCAACCGCTCTTCAAAGTAGCGCCAGTCCGCCTCGGAATACTCCAAACGATGGGCTTTGACATAGGGCGGGTTGGCGATGATGCCGTCGAACAGACCCGCGTTTGACTTCAAGTAATCCGCAAGAATCAACCTCGTGCCGGTTGGCGCGGTGACTTTGGCGCGCTGGAAAGTTGCTGCGTCGCGCTCCACACCGATGAGTCTTGCGCGGCTGTCGAGCTTCCTGCAGGCCGCAAGAAGCCCCCAACCCCGCCGCGGGATCAAGCGCCACGCGTGGTTTCCTGGCCATCACCGCTCGAGCCATGAGCATCGCGACGGGTTCAGGAGTAGCGACCTGCCCCAGGCGTTCCGTTTCTCGCCGCCACGACTGCGCTGCTACAAATGAGTCGATACCTCCTGTAGCAATGTCAACGACGTTCGGTTCGTAATACAGCGAAAGGAACGTCTGGCCATCCCGCAATTTCACTGTTCAACTCTTTCAGCAGTCCAACGGTCCGTCAAGTGCTCTTTGCATGGCGAGGAGGCCGACCGCTGGGACAGACTCAGTTGCCGTGTTGAGACGAAAAACCTGCATGTTATTCGAGGGCGATGGTAGGAGGTGGTCTTGCAGGTGGGGCGGAACGGACCGCTCTTTGCGCACCCGAAAGGAGGTCGCGAAGTTGCTAAACAAAGCATCCGTGGCATACGCAAACGGCTTGGTCCGGAACGGGTTTCGCCGTACAGTAGGGCTTGGCTATGAAACGTGATCCAGGGTTGCCCAGGTGCGGTGGTGTGGCGGTGTGGCTCGGATTCTGGCACCTGAGCACCGCGCTGATGCTGGGTGCGGCCGAGGTGGAGTTCTTGAGCGAGCGGCCGGAGCTGGTGCTCAGCCACAGCCAGGCTTGGGGCGTGCTGGGTCTGAACACCGCCGCCCACGCGCCAGATCGGGCTGGTGAACCGTTGCGCATCGGCACTCAGACCTACACCAACGGCCTTGGCCATCATGCCCACGGGCGGCTGGTGGTGTGGTTGGGCGGCGAGTTTGCCACGTTCGAGGCCGAGGTTGGCCTGCAACCGTGCGGAGGCGGTGGCACCGTGATTTTTCGCGTGCTGGCCGACGGCCAGACGCTGTTCGACAGCGGGGTGATGCGCGCCAGCGACCCGGCTCGGCCGGTGCGGGTGTCGGTGGCCGGCGCGCAGGAGTTGGTGCTGGAAGCGACCGATGCCGGCGACGGGATCACTTGCGACATGGCTAATTGGGCCAATGCGCGTCTGGTCCGCGCCGCAGGTGCCCCGCGCGCCGGATTCGATTCGGTGGATGTGGCCCGGTTCGCCACAGTGATCACGTCTGATCCAAGCCGCCTGGACGGCGCGCGGGCCAGTCGCGTGGAGGAGTTTCGGGCTGAGGACTTGTTTCTCACGCCCGAGTTGGGGGCTAATCCAGACGGCTCCTACACGGTCACGCCCAACGCGCAGGGCCTCGGCTGCATCGGGCTGAAATGGCTCAGCCAACGGCCACTGCGCGAGTTGCGCCTGCGGCTGGCACCCGGCTCGGTTTCGATCTTGCCCAAAGCGGTCCAGGTGCAGGGTTGGTTCGGCGAATCGGCCTGGCAAGGCAACTGGTTGCCACTCGACGGCGCCAAGAGCCTCGAGAGCGACGAGGTGGTGATGCGGCTTTCGGCCAAGGCGCCCCGGGGCGGCCTGTTGCAAACGCGCATGATTCGATGGCTCCTGCCCACCGGCGGAAAACCGATCATCGTCCGTGAGCTGAAAGCGTTCACCCGGTCGCGCTGGGCGCAGGCCGAAGTGCAGGTCGAAGCCGAGAATCCGCCTGCCGGCGCCCGCGGTCAGGTGCGTGTGTTCAACGGCGAGTTGGTGTCCAGTGACGGCCCGGCGCCGGTGTCGGCCACGGGCTGGAGGGAGTGGGACCTGGCGCGGCCGCTGCGACTGAGGTTGCGATACTGCCGGTCGTTTGCCTTGAAGGGCGATGCCACGGTCTTGCAGTTCCGAATGCCGGCTGGCGACGTGGGCGTGGGGCTGGAGGACCTGTTGACCCACCGCAGCGTGTATGTGCCCAGCCGCGGCTTGTACGCGGTGCTGGCGGACGGACAGACCGCGCCGCCGAGCCTGGCCGAATACAAGCGCAGCGTTGCCGGACGCCGGACCATTCTGGAGGAAGTGCGCGCCTTGCCCGACCAGACCCTGGCGCAGGCCCTGGCCAAGACGCATCGCGCCGCCCAAAACGAAGGCCCGGTAATGCTGTCGCTGGCCTGCCACAATACCAAGTTCGTCGTGGATCGGGACGGCGACGTGCATTTCCCGGCGCTTCCGCCCACCAACGACAACTGGTTCGCGTTTGCCGCAGTGCTGGACGTCACCTTCGCCGACGGGCAACAGGACCGGTTCCAACGGCGCCTGGAGGGCGGCTGGCTGCCGATGCCGCTGCTCACCATCGAGCGGGCTGGCATCCGCTACAGTGAACGGGCGTTTGTGGCGCCTGATGACGAGGACGGGCCGAATCCAGCACGTTTGAACCGGCGGGCGGTCTGCGTGGTCGAGTTCAGCGCCGAGAACCTGCGCGAGCAACCGCAGCTTGCCCGCATCGAACTGCGCTTGAAACCGCCCGGGCCGAAGCCGGCACCGGTTGAACTGGCCCGGATCGGCCCCACCGATTACTCGGCGCGCGTGGGCCGGATGCAGGTGTGGGTGGTGGCCGACCAAGCGGCCCTGCCGGAGCGGCAAAGCCAGGCCGGCACCCTGACCTGGGCGGGCGAGCTGCCGGGCCGCAGCAGCCGGCGTTGGGTGGTTTTCCTGGGCGAACCGGCCGGCCCGGCGCATCAGGCGGGCGATGTCGGCCGGCTGCGGGCCGGGGTCGAAGCTTACTGGCGGGCGGTGTTGGCGGCGGCGACGCAAATCGAGACGCCGGACGCATTGCTCAACGATGTCGTCCGCTCGTCGCAGGTGCGGTGTCTGATCGCCGCGCGCAACGAAGCGGGCGGAGCGCGGGTGGCGCCGTGGATTGCGGCGATGGCTTACGGCCCGTTGGAGAGCGAGGCGCACTCGGTCATTCGGGGCATGGATTTCCTCGGCCACCACGACTTCGCCCGGCGCAGCCTGGAGTATTTCATCCATCGCTACCACCCCAACGGTTTTCTGACCACCGGCTACACCACCTTCGGCACCGCCTGGCATTTGTGGACCTTGGCCGAGCATTGCGAACTGACCGGCGAGCAGGCTTGGCTGCGACAACACGCCGATCAGTTGCGGCGTGTAGGCGATTGGATTCTGCGCCAGATGGCCAAGACGCGCCGGACCGGGCCGGACGGCGAACCGGTGCCCGAGTCCGGCCTGATGCCGCCGGCGGTGATGGCGGACTGGAATGCGTTTGCCTACCACTTCATGCTCAACGGCTATTATTACGCTGCGTTGCGGGGCCTGGGCAGGGCGCTGGCTGGTCTTGGTGATCCGCAGGCCGCGGCTTACCAGCGTGGGGCCGAAGAACTGCGCCAGGCCATCCTGCGCGCCTGCCGCTGGACGCAGGGCCAGGCGCCGGCGCTGCCCTTGCGCAACGGCACCTGGGTGCCGCTTTACCCGTCTCAAGTGCACAGCCCGGGCCGGTTGGCGGACTTTTTCCCCGGCGCCGATGCGGGGCGCAGTTGGGCTTACGACGTGGAGCTGGGGGCGCATCAACTGGTCCCCACCGGCGTGCTGGCCCCGGACGATCCGGAAGTGACGCAAATGCTCGAGCAGATGGAGGACGAACAATTCCTGGGCGATGGCTGGTTCGATTACCCCGCGGCGGACAATGCGCGGGACTGGTTCAACCTGGGCGGGTTTGCCAAGGTGCAACCTTACTACTGCCGGGCAGCGGAGATTTACGCCTTGCGGGACGAGGTGAAGCCGTTCCTGCGCACCTACTTCAACAGCCTGGCTTCGCTGCTGAACACCGAAGTGCTCACGCTGTGGGAACATTTCCACCACAGCGGCGCCTGGGACAAAACGCACGAGACCGGCTACTTCCTGCACCAAACCCGGATCATGCTGGTGCAGGAACGCGGGGCCGAGCTGTGGCTGGCGCCATTGATCCCGGCAGAGTGGCTGCGGCCGGGCCGAACGCTCGTGGTCAGCAATGCACCCACGCGGTTTGGCCCAGTGAGCTTTCGGTTGAACGCCGACCCTGCAGGGGCGCAGGTGCAGGTGGAGCTGCAACCGCCCCGGCGAAATCCGCCGCAAACCATCGTGCTGCGGTTACGGCATCCGGACGGCCGTCGGTTGCGGGCCGTCCAAGTGCAAGGTCGCCCGCATGAGCGTTGGCAGGCGGAAAGCAACTGTGTGTTCTTGGCGCCTACGCCCGAGCCGGTGCGGGTTGTAGCGGAGTTTTGAAGCCCCAAACCCGGCTTGGCACACCCACGGATCGGATCGAGCAACCTCCGGCGGCTGGTTGATGCAGCGGAGGCGGTCGTTAAGCGGCCTTGGTGGTGCGTTGGCCCAGGCCTTTCTGGTAGGGCGAATGGAGGTTGAAGTAGATGCCGCACAGGGGTCGGTCGCCGTCCGTTTGGCTCAGGATCACCGTCAGGTGTCGGTCCAACGCAATGCCGTGCCGCAAGTTGGGGCCACGGCCCAAGTAGGCTTTGATGGCTTTCTCCATCAGGGAGCGCAACGACCGTTTACAATCTTCAGGCGTTTTGTCCACGCAGACGATGTATTTGCTGTAAGCTTCCAAGGCCTGCGTCATCTCCGGTTCGAACCAATCGACAGTCACGGCGTCTCCAACAAAAGTTTGGGGTTAATACACCGGCGCCTCGAATTGCGGCGCTCAGGGGCCGACCGCCTCCGGATCGACTCGGGCGGCGGGGGGCCGAAGACCGAACAGAGCAGTGCCCAGACGCACGATGGTGGCGCCTTCTTCGATGGCCACCTCGAAATCGTTGGTCATGCCCATGCTCAAGTGCTGCAAAGGCGCGCCCAGCGCCGCTTCGCAACGCTGTTTCAGTTCGCGAAGTTGGCGGAACACCGGCCGGACCTTTTCGGGCTCAGGCGTCCAAGGGGCCATGGTCATCAGCCCCTGGATCTCCAAGCGCGGCAATGCATTCAGCTCCGCCAGCTCAACCAACAACTGCTCCGGTCGATAGCCAAACTTGGTGCTTTCCCCGGCGATGTTGACCTCCAGTAGGATAGGCATCGAGCGCCCGAGTTTGTCGGCCCACTTGTTCAGCTCGCGTGCCAGCCGGAGGCTATCGACGCTGTGGACCATTTGGAAAAGCTGAACGGCGTCACGGCACTTGTTGGTCTGCAGGTGGCCAATCATGTGCCACTGCAGGTGCGACGGGCACAGCGGGATTTTGGCTTTGGCCTCCTGGACGCGGTTTTCGCCAAACAGCCTCAAGCCCAGCGCAGCCGCCGCTGCCACCGTCTCCGGCGGCTGGCCTTTGCTCACGGCCAGCACCGTCACCGAGGCCGGGTCACGCCCCGCTCGCGCGCAAGCAGCGGCGATCCGCTGCTGCAACGCCGCCCAATTGGCAGCCAAATCCACTGCGGCACTATCCACACCGCTGAAGATAGGCTGCCAACTGCACAAAACAAGCCACCAAGCCAAGGCAAGCTGCCACGGTAGTCGCCGGTGTAAGCCGGCGGACGCTAACAACCTGCCATGCGCCCGGTCCCGTCGCAGCGCAGCCTTCCCGGCTCCCAGTGTCGCCGACCCCCAGCCGCCAGACCGACCTAGACGGTAGCCGCCGACGGCAGTCGGCGGACCGCCCCGCCAGATCGACCAGCTCCGCTCGCTTCACGCCGCCGGCTACCGGGTCTGTTCAGCGCTACCCAGAGGGCTGAGCGAGCAAGGGCCGTAGGACAGCAGCCACCAGCCGGCAAAGGCATTCGGTGCCATCCGGCCATGGCCACCATCGGTCCGCCGCATCCATCTAGCTTGCCTCACCAAACACTCTCCACCACCACCGCCAGTCGATGAGCCCGCACAGCCCCATCCAACCACCCCGTCAGGGCAATGAATGGGCCGGATTTCATCTCAATGCCCCAGGCCCAAACCCCACCCAGGCCACCTGGCGTCCATGCCAGCCTTGCACTAGATCATGCCGTTGGCCCAGTGAATCAGGCCTGCCAAGCTAGGGATCCTGATCCAAGGATCCGGCGATGTGGGCCCAGATCGGGTCTGCTGTTCCGGCCAGATACCATCCCAGCGGCCAAAGCTCCGACCCTTGCAGAGCCTCCCACAGGTTCAGCTCTGCAG
>Ga0078972_1000837_pt1 | contig 125897 bp, 99 predicted proteins | sample YelNatPaOPGAMG01_FD_67568 | JGI IMG/M metagenome (GOLD analysis project Ga0078972, IMG submission 67568) | Hot spring thermophilic microbial communities from Obsidian Pool, Yellowstone National Park, USA - OP-RAMG-01 (SPADES assembly) (version 2) | ecosystem: Environmental > Aquatic > Thermal...
GCTCCAATGAAACATAGCTGAACATCCCGTCCTGAAATCGCTCGTCTCCTCGCATGATCGTTAGACGAACAACACATCAACTGCGACTCTCCACACGGTGCCTATTTCAACGAGTTCCTAGGGGCCAAGAACATACCCCAATATGCACATCGCGCTTTTTGTAGGTACTTCAGCCCTCATGCTATGTGTTTAGGTTGTGGATTGCCTTTGTTATCTGTTCGATTCAATCTCAGAGCTGAATCAAAGCTAAGAAGTCTCTGCACAAGTTCTGCGACCTTGGCCTGATTGATTAATCTGATAGCCATGAGGTGAGTTGCGATGAGGCAGCAGAGTCTGGCGAGTCAGTCAGTGTTTGAGAAGTATGGTCGGAAGTCTCGTCGAGAGGTATTTCTGGATGAGATGGAGAAGGTGGTTCCGTGGTCTGCGCTGGAGTCGCTGGTGCGTCCGCACTATGCCAAGGCAGGCAACGGTCGCCGGCCGGTGGGCCTGTCGATCATGCTCCGGACGTACTTCGTACAGCAGTGGTTCAACCTGTCCGACCCCGGCGTGGAGGAGTTACTGTATGAGTCTCCAGCGGTACGCCGGTTCATCGGCGTTGACCTTGGCGTCGCGGCTGCGCCGGACGAGACGACCGTGCTGCGCTTCCGCCATCTGTTGGAGAGGCACGATCTGGGCGGGATGATGCTGGATGCTGTGAACCTCCATCTGGAGTCCAAGGGGATCAAGATCCAGACAGGCACGATTGTGGATGCGACCATCATCCATGCGCCTTCTTCGACCAAGAACGAGAAGAAGGAACGCGACCCGGAGATGCGCCAGACCTGCAAGGGCAAGCAGTGGTACTTCGGGTTGAAGGCGCACATCGGCGTGGACGCGAAACAGGGCACGGTGCATACGCTGGTGACGACGTCTGCCAACGTGGCGGACGCGACCGTGCTGCCCGAGCTGCTGCACGGCGAAGAACGCAAGGTGTGGGGCGACGGCGGCTATCAGGGACAGACTAAGGCGATCCAACAAGCCGCTCCGAAGGCGCAGGACATGACTTGCCGCAGGACGAAGTTCAAGAACTATGTCGACGAGTTACAGAAGAAGAAGAACCGCAGTAAGTCGAGTGTGCGGGCGAAAGTGGAACATCCGTTCCGCATCCTGAAGCGGGTCTTCGGGTTCGACAAGGTCAGATACAGAGGGCTGGCTAAGAACCATCATCGGCTGTGTGCGAACTTCGCGCTGGTGAACCTCTACCTGCACCGCAAACGGCTGGCAGTGCTCGGGTAGAAGTGCGTCTGCAGGCCGGGAAATAGCCTCCAAGAGCGACTTCAAGGACCGAAAGATCGAACCAAAAGCAGTCAAATCGCCTACAAACTCCCAGCCGTTAACGCACCTAGACAATCAAAGGCCTACGCAGAGCTTCCCTAACTTTTCGTGGAAAGCCTCTATCCACTTTGACATGCGAATGTGGAGAGAAGTGGTGGAAAATCAGCCGAGCCCAGACATGTCAATTCGGAAGGATAGCTAGGGAAACTCTACGCAGAGACCAAAGACGCAAAACAGACAAATTGGTAGGAGGGCAGCATTCTCAGGCAGAGATTGATGCCATAATGTCTCTTCAACATGGTCGATGTATTTACTGTCATAGGTCATTTGGGCCAAAGTTGAAGCCAACTAAGGACCACATCCTGCCGATCATCAGGGGCGGAGCAGACTGGGCTCTCAACATCCTTTTAGCATGTCGGCAGTGCAATAGCCGCCGAAACGACATTCCATTTCGTACCTACTGTAAATTGCTGAGAAAATCGCAAAATGAACTGATCCTCAAGAATCTTGCCCGGAGAATTCTTACTATCCGGCCAGAGACTCCGGTGGCCGCCATTGATTCATTTTTCTGTGGATTGCTTCTGCATGAGCCAAAACACCCTCGGTATCAGATGATTTTCCAGGGCGATCGAAGGTCACAGCAAAATGCGTTATCACAAACGATACTGCCATCTGCACCATCTGTGATCTTGAAAAGGGCTCGCTTGTAGCAGCTTTTCTTCAGTCAGTTCCCTGAGATGGTCATGCCGTCCACGCGCAGCGTTGGCGCCGAGGTTGAGCTGCGAAACATCAGATCATTCCCCATGGCGGAGATGTTCTGCAGCATGTCTTTCAAATTCCCGGCCACCGTTACCTCCTGCACCGGAAAGGCCAGTTCGCCGTTCTCGATCCACAGCCCGGCCGCGCCCCGGGAGTAGTCGCCGGTGACCATGTTCACGCCGCGCCCCATCAGCCGCGTCACGTAAAAGCCCGTGCCCACCTGCCGCAGAATCTCTTCCGGCGTCATCGTTCCGGCTTCCATGAAGAGGTTGTGCGAGGCCGTATAAGGATTCCCCGCCAGCCCGCGCCCCGCATTGCCCGTGCTCTGCATCTTCAGCTTGCGCGCCGTGTAGCTGTGCAGCACATAGCTTTTCAGCACGCCGTTCTCCACCAGCACGTTGCGCCGCGTGGGCAGCCCTTCGCCATCGAAGGGGCTGGTGCCAAAGCCGCCGGGAATTGTGCCGTCATCGATCACCGTCAGCCCCGGCACGGCGATAGTCTCGCCCAGTTTTCCCGCCAGAAACGACGCGCCGCGCCACACCGCATCGCCGCTCGCCGCGTCAAAAATCGCGCCAATCAGTCCGCCCGCCAGCTCCGGCGCAAACACCACGGGAGCCTGCTGCGTCTTCACGCGCCGCGCGTCCAGCATCCGCAGCGTGCGCTCGGCCGCAATGCGGCCCACCTCTTCCGGGGATTCGAGCTTCGCGAGCGAGCGCGCATTCGAGTACCAGTAGTCGCGCTGCATCTCGCCATCCTTGCCCTGCGCGATGGGGCTCGCCACCACAGAGCAGTACGAAGACCCGTACTCCCCGGCAAATCCCCGCGAATTGGCAAACGCCATGCGCCCGGTGGCTGCGTCAAAGCTCGCGCCATCGCTGTTCACCAGCCGCGCATCGCCCGCCAGCGAAGCGGCCTCGGCACGCTTGGCATAGGCAATCCGCTCCTCTGTCGGCAGCGAATAAACGTCGTCAAAGTACAGCCCCAGCTCGCCATCCAGTTGCCCAAAGCTGCCCGGCTCCGGCAGCCCCGCAAAGGGATCCTCCGAGGTCACCTGCGCCAGCGCCATCGCGCCGCGCACCAGGTGTTCGAGGCCATCCGGGGTAAGGTCGCTCGACGAGCTGCTGGCCACGCGATAACCGTTCTCGCCCGCCACCAGCACGCGCAGCCCAATGCCCCGCGACCCGGACTCCTTCAGCGTCTCCACCTCGCCCATGCGCACCGTGGTCGAAAACTCATCGCCCTCGCGCACGCTCACCTCGGCATCGCTCGCCCCGGCACGCAACGCGCGCTCCACCATCTCGGTGGCGAGTTCCTGCAACGTACTCGAAATCGCCGTGTTGCTCATCGTCCCGTCCCGCCCACCGTCATCCGGTCCAGCTTCACGGTCGGCATCCCCACGCCCACCGGCACGCTCTGCCCGTCCTTGCCGCAGGTGCCCACGCCCTCATCGAGCGCCAGATCGTGCCCCACCATGGACACGTACTTCAGCGCCTCCGGCCCGTTGCCGATCAGCGTCGCGTCGCGCACCGGAGCCGTCACCTTGCCGTCCTCAATCAGGTACGCCTCGCTCGCCGAGAAGACAAACTTGCCCGTCGTAATGTCCACTGACCCGCCGCCAAAGTTCACCGCATACAGTCCGCGCTTCACGCTGCGCAAAATGTCTTCCGGAGCGTCCTCGCCCGCCAGCATGTAGGTGTTCGTCATGCGCGGCATAGGAATCTGCTGGTAGCTCTCGCGCCGTCCGTTACCGGTGTGCGGCATCTTCATGAGCCGGGCCGAGAGCTTGTCGCTCATGTAGCCCTTCAGAATGCCGTTCTCAATCAGCACCGTCTCCTGCGTGGCCGAGCCTTCATCGTCCACGTTCAATGATCCGCGCCGGTTTTTCAGCGTGCCGTTGTCCACCACCGTGACCTTTTCGCTCGCTACAGAGCGCCCGATCAGCCCCGCAAACGCCGAGGTCTTCTTGCGGTTAAAGTCCGCCTCCAGGCCATGCCCCACCGCCTCATGCAGCAGCACGCCCGGCCATCCCGGGCCCAGCACCACTTCCATCTCCCCTGCCGGAGCCGCCACCGCGCCCAGTTGCAGCAGCGCCGTCCGCGCCGCCTCGCGCGCAAAGTGCTCGGGCGTCTTTTCCGTCTCGAAGTAGTCGATCTCCACGCGCCCGCCGCCGCCCGAGGTGCCCTGCGCCGTGCGCTCGTCATTCTTGGCCAGCACAAAGACGCTCATGCGCGCCAGCGGCTGCGTGTCGCTCGCAAAGGTGCCGTCCGAGGCCGCAATCAGAATCCTCCTTAGCTCGTCGGCATAGCTGGCCCGCACCTGCGTGATGCGCGAGTCATAGCCCCGCGCCACCTTGTCGGCGCGGTGCAGCAGCTCGAGCTTTGCGGTGATGTCGATGTCGGCCTCCGCCCCCGGCACCGGATACAGGCTCGGCGTCCGCGTCTCGGTGAAGCCCTGCACCGGCTGCTTCGCAGGTCCGCTGGCAATCAGCGCCGCCGTGCGCGCCGCGCGCAGCAGCCGGTCGGCCGAGAGGTCGTCGGTATACGCATAGCCGGTGCGCTCGCCGCTCAGCACGCGAATGCCGCATCCCGCACTTACCCCATGGCTCGCCGTCTTCACAATCGACTCATCCAGGCCAATCGACGACGCCGTGACCGACTCAAAATACAGGTCCGAATAATCGCCGCCCGCCGACAGCGCCTCGCCCAGGCAGCGCTCCAGCAGCCGCTCCGTGACGCCAAATTTCTCAAAGAAATACTGCTTGTGATCCATCGTCTGTTCACTCCTGGCTCACTTGTTTGGATGTCCGAAGCCCGCCCCGCGGTGCGCGCGCCGGTCATTCCACATGCGAGCTTCCAGCTTCGCACATTCCGGCGAAATCCCGGCTTCCATCCCCGTCTGTGACGCCCCATCTTGCGCACTCTGCCACACTTTGGGTACCTTGCTGCCCATGGCTACTCCCACAGTGGATTCCGCCCGTTTCCCGATCGGCCGGTTTGACCGCGCCGCCGCCGCCAGCCTTGATCACAAGGCTGCCATCGCTATTCTGGCCGCTCTGCCTGAGAACATGCGCTCCGCCGTCTCCGGCCTCAGTGACGCCCAGCTCGACACGCCCTACCGCGAGGGCGGCTGGACGCTCCGCCAGGTCGTGCATCACGTCGCCGACAGCCACGGGCAGGCTTATGGCCGCACGCGCCTCGCCCTCACTGAGGACTGGCCCATCATCAAGCCCTACCACGAGAATCTGTGGGCCGAGCTAAGCGACGCCCGCACCGCGCCCGTCGAGTTGTCGCTCGAACTGCTCGCCTCGCTGCACGCCCGCTGGGTGCTGCTGCTCCAAAGCCTCACCCCCGAACAGTGGGAGCGCGGCTATGACCACCCCGAAAGCGGCCGCCACACGCTTACGCAGATGGTCGCCCTCTATGACTGGCACTCCCGCCACCACCTCGCGCACATCACCTCGCTACGCGAGCGCATGAGCTGGTAGGGACTCGCACGTTTGGGTTACGGAAGTGATGCATCATGTTTGGTCTTTTCACCCGCTCAGTCCGAAATGACCTAAACTGGAAGTACCCGTGAGCAGGAACGCAAGGACTTGTTCACCCAGAGGCCGCTTGGAGTTCATCTCTCAGCGGCCTCTGCATTTTGCGACTCCGGGGTACCGCGTCTGAGAACGTACGTCTATGTAGATGGATTCAACCTGTACTATCGAGCCCTGCGTAAGACGCCGTATAAATGGCTCAATCTCGAGAAGCTGGCTCAATCTCTTCTCGACTCGCAGAATCAGATTCAGCGCATCCGCTATTTCACCGCCCCGGTCAGTGGCAAACTAGACCCCTCCCAACCCATTCGGCAACAGCGCTACTTGCAGGCTTTGAGTACGCTCGACTGCGTCACCATACACTTGGGAAACTTCCTGACTAAACCGAAAATTCGCCCTCTGGTTCATCCTCCTGAGGGCGGCCCAACTCACGTGGAGGTCTGGAATACCGAAGAGAAGGGTTCTGACGTCAATCTTGCAACCTACCTCATCCATGACGCCTGGCAGGATCTGTTTGACGTCGCACTGGTCTTATCGCAGGATACCGATCTCGTGGAACCCGTTCGCATCGTGAAAGAAGAGATCAAGAAGCCAATTGGCGTCGTTTGTCTCGATGGAAAAGCTCCAGGAAAACTCGCTTCGATGGCTACTTTTGTGCGGCACATCACGCCGAGCCGGCTGCATCAGGCTCAGTTTCCTGAGAGCCTGCAATTTGGCAAACGCGGCAGAGTAGTGGCGCGGCCCGAAGAATGGCGATAGTCAGCACGCTCACCCTTCCACCTTCCACTCCAACTCCTCAAACCGCCCCACCTTGTACACCGCAATCGACACCATCCAGCTCAGCGCAAACAGCGCGATAATGCCGTAGCCCAGCAGGCCAAAGTGGTTGTTCAGCCCATCAATGCCGCGCCAGAACCATCCCTGCAAATGGAACTGCCCGTCCAGCAGCCCCAGCGCTTCGATGCCGCCGACGCCAACCGCCACCGCGACTGAAACCGCCGTGATCGTCAGGTTGTAGTAGAGCTTGCGAATCGGCTTCACATACGCCCATCCATACGCGCCCAGCATCAGCACGTTGTCCGTCGTGTCCACCAGCGACATGCCGGCGGCAAACAGGGCAGGGAAGACCAGAATCGAGCGCAGCGGCAGCCCGTGCGAAGCCTCGGCTGCGGAGATGCCCAGCAGGCCAATCTCCGTCGCCGTGTCAAAGCCCAGCCCAAACAGCACGCCCAGCGGATACATGTGCCAGCTCGCGCGAATCCTGCCAAAAATGGGCCGGAAGATGCGCGCCAGAAAGCCGCGCCCGGCCAGCAGCAGGTCGAGGTCTTCCTCCACATACGGCTCGCCGCGCCGCACCTTCCTGAAGCTCGCGTAGACCCCGCGCAGCACCACCCAGTTGGCGGCGGCAATGCCCAGCAGAAAAAGCGAAGAGACCAGCGTGCCCACCACGCTGCCCACACTCTCAATCCAGCGCATGTGCGCGGCCAAATGGCTCTGCACGCCCAGCGTCACTGCGGCCATCGCGAGGGAGCCGATCACCACGACCGTTGAATGCCCCAGTGAAAAGAGCAGCCCCACGCTCACCGGGCGCTGGCCCTCCTGCATCAGCTTGCGGGTGACGTTGTCGATGGCCGCAATGTGGTCCGCATCCACGGCATGCCGCAGGCCAAAGCTGTAAGCCAGAAATGCCGTGCCGAGCAGCAGCGGATAGTGATGAAATGCCGCCACCGCCCATAGCCATGCCGAGCCATTGAAGAGCACGAGCAGCGCATACACCAAAGCAATGCGGCCCCGCACAGGGGCCGCATCTGGCTGCTTCGGATTAGGATGTGTCGCCGGCCTCATCGTACGTAATTGTTATTCCAGCACACTATGGCTCTGGGCCGCTACTGTTCCGCGATTCCGATAAATCCAATCGAAGGCTCACCGAGGCGGATCACCGGCGTGTAATGCGCATTATCTGGATGGGAAGGATTCGTCGTACTTGAGCTTGTGCTCACAACAATTGCCCGTGGCAGGGTGTCGCCCTTGACCCGCGTGCCAACCAGAACCCAGCCAATGGTGTCGTCCCCCCCGAATGCGCTGATAAAGTAACCGGCGTTGGCCAGATCAGTGGCGGCCGCTATGATTCCCGTCGCGGGCACCGTCATTGTTTTTACCTCGTAGGTCCTCTGTCCTCCTTTCCATCCATAGGAAATAAGGTTCGCATTGCCCGACCCATCAAAGGCTACAGCGGTAATCACGCGACCTTCTTCTCCATCCACGGCGGCCACAGCTTGCATCTGTGAAAGTGGGGTAATTTGCAGGTTGTAATCAAACCCGGTGAACTGATCGGCTTGTACCCACGAGATGCCATACTGCCCGTAGCCTGGTTCGAGGGCCAGTGATGTGATGACCTCATTGGGGCCAGATATCGATTGCAACTCCGCGTTCAAGTCCGAAAGATTCCCGGCCTTATACCGCATTGTTAAGCCAGTCATGGGTGGGGGCAGCATCGCCGCACTCCAGCTCCATGTGCAGGCAGTATGTGGTGCGCATACGTCTGATCCAAGCCCGAGCGGGGTTCCCACCGCGTCCGGCACTTTCACCGAGCCAGCTCCGACGTCGCCCGCCTGCACGGGACTCTGGCTGAATCCTGGGACGTCTACCTGCTGCCACAGCAGGTAGCGCAAGTCGCCGATGGCAGGTGCGCGGGCTCCGGCCGTCAGCGTGGCAGACTGACTCGTCAAGCTGCCGTTCTGATCCGTAACCGTGACTTGAAAGGTCGTGCCTGAGTCGCTGAGGGAAACGTTGGGAAAAGTGTATGTACTACTCGTCGCCCCTGGGATAGGCGTGCCATTTTTGGACCACTGGTATGTCAACGTGCCCTCGCCGACGGCAAAGGCTTTAAAAGTAGCGGGCCGGTCAATTGCGGCAATCTGGCTTGCTGGCTGCGTCAATATCGTCAAGGTCTGGCTCGTTCCGCCTGAAGCCGTAGAGGTCTTGCCCGAACCCGCTCCGCACCCAAGCACACAGAGCGACAGGCACAAGAGCGTGCCTATCCTCAGGCTGCTTTGCAGAACGTGTCTTATGCGTTCAATCATGACGAGTGAGATCTCTAGACTTTGGAATCACTGGGTCAGCCTCGAATAGCGCTCATCGGTGTCGAATCGTGCTGCCGTGCAAAGAACATGCGGGGCTACATTGGCATGAAATTGCTCTTAAGCATCAACTTTGGCTTCGCCGAAGATCGAGCACCGCGAGCCGAAGCGAAATTTGAACGAAAATCAGCATAGACCAAGAAAGCCAGTATTTTCTTCAAAGTAATTGACAAAATTGAAAACTTTATTTGATGCGTAGTACCCGCGCCCTAATCATGGGTTGTTTGGGAGATGCTATCTCACTGACTTTAATGGGTAAAATCCGTCAACGGCGTCTTCCGGCAGCAAAAAGCCCACCGCGCTGTCAGCGTGGTGGGCCGTCATGGTTGAGCTATCTTGGGCTAGACCGGAATGCGGCTACAGCTTACGCGCCCGGCTGGGCATTGCGGCGGGGCCGCCGGTTGGCCTGCAGCACCTTCTTGCGCAGGCGCAGCGACTTGGGCGTCACTTCCACCATTTCGTCATCCGCGATGAACTCGATCGAGTTCTCCAGGTTGAGCAGGCGCGGCGGCGTCAGGCGCACGGCGTCATCGGCCGAGGACGCACGCATGTTCGTCAGCTTCTTTTCGCGCACCACGTTCACATCCAGATCGTTGTCGCGCGAGTGCTCGCCGACGATCATGCCCTCGTAGACCTCCACGCCCGCCGGCAGGAAGAGCACGCCGCGATCCTGCAGCCCATCGAGCGCATAAGCCGTCGTGGTGCCCGCGCGGTCGGCAATCAGCGCGCCGGTGGGCCGCTGCGGAATCTCGCCCTGGTACGGCATGTATCCATCAAAGATGGAGTTCATCACGATGGTGCCGCGCGTCTCCGTCAGCATTTCGCTGCGCAGGCCGATCAGGCCCCGCGAAGGCACCTTGAACTCCATGCGCACACGGCCCGAGCCGTGGTTGTGCATCTTGGCCATCTCACCCTTGCGGGGCCCAAGGCGCTCGATGACCGTGCCCACAAAGTTCTCCGGCACGTCGATGGTCAGGTACTCGACCGGCTCCATGGTCTTGCCGTCCACCACGCGGGTGACGATCTCAGGCCGGCCCACCATCAGCTCAAAGCCTTCGCGGCGCATCATCTCAATCAGAATGGCGAGCTGCAGTTCGCCGCGGCCCAGCACCTTGAAGGAGTCAGGGCTGTCGGTCTCTTCCACGCGAATCGAAACGTTGGTCAGCAGTTCCTTGTCGAGCCGTTCACGCAGATTGCGCGAGGTCACGTACTGGCCCTCACGGCCGGCCATGGGCGAGTTGTTCACCATGAACTGCATGGCGATGGTCGGCTCGTCGATCACAATCAGCGGCAGCGGCGCGGGGTTTTCAATCCCCGTGATGGTCTCGCCGATCGTGATGCCTTCCACACCGGCCACGGCCACAATGTCGCCGATTTCGGTGCTCTCGATGTCCACGCGCTTGAGGCCGCTGAAGCTGAAGAGCTTGGTGATCTTCGTCTTCTGCAGCGAGCCGTCACGTTTTGAAATGAATACCTCATCGCCGGTCTTGAGCGTGCCGTTGAAGACGCGCGCCACGGCCAGGCGGCCCAGGTAGTCCGAGTAGTCCAGGTTGGTCACCAGCACCTGCAGCGCGCCATTGGCGTCGCCGGTGGCCGCGGGAATGGTTGCTACAATCTGCTCAAAGAGCGGCTGCAGATCCGTGCCGGGCGTGGCGGCATCCGTACTGGCCGTGCCCTGCTTGCCGTTCGTGTACAGAACCGGGAACTCAAGCTGATCCTCGGTGGCGTCCAGATCGATGAACAGGTCATAGACCTCGTTCAGCACTTCCTGCGGACGCGCATCGGGGCGGTCAATCTTGTTGATGACCAGAATTACGGGCAGCCGTCCGGCCAGCGCCTTTGAGAGCACGTAGCGGGTCTGCGGCAGCGGGCCTTCCGAGGCATCCACCAGCAGCATCACGCCGTCCACCATCTTCAGCGCGCGTTCCACTTCGCCGCCGAAGTCGGCGTGGCCCGGGGTGTCGACAATGTTGACCTTGTCGCCCTTGTATTGAATGGCCGTGTTCTTGGCCAGAATCGTAATGCCGCGCTCGCGTTCGAGGTCGTTCGAGTCCATCACGCGGTCGGTCAGGGCTTCATTGGCGCGGAACGTGCCGGCCTGGCGCAGCATGGCGTCGACGAGCGTGGTCTTGCCGTGGTCGACGTGGGCAATGATGGCGATGTTGCGTATCGTGCTCACAGGCACAGATTTCCTTCCTGGTTGCGGTTCATATTCTTTTGGATATCTCTGAAATTGCGCGCAATGCGCCGGCGTTTGCCAAAACTTCGGAGGGCTCACCTCCAGTCTAGCAATTTGGCGCGCAAAAAGGCCGGAATCGAGCGATTCCGGCCGAAAAGGATAGAGGAAAAAGAGATGTCTGAGGAGAAAGCTGTCCCCGGCTCAGGCCCGCGGCGTGCGAAGCGGCGAAAGCCCAGCCGTGCTGCCGCGCTCACTGCCCAAACTTGCTGCCGGCCGGGCGCTGCCCGGCGTTGCCGCCGAGGGACGTGAGCTCAGCGAGGCGCTCATGCTGCGCAATCCCGCGGCGGTATGAGCGGCCTGCTGGTGCATGGTCACAATCACCACAGCGGCTGGAGTTTTACCAGCGCATTGGTAGGCGTGCGGCGTGCTGGCATCAAAGTACACACCATCGCCGCCCTCCAGTACGTGGATCTTCTCGCCATGCTTGATCTCCAACTCGCCGCTGATGACGTAAAGAAACTCAAATCCCGGATGCACGTGTGCCCGCACTTCGGTGCCTTTCTTCAGCGGCACAAATTCGGCATAGTAGGGGTCAAGCATGCGGTCGGGAACCATGTAGCCGAGGCTCTCGAAGAAGTAGGTCGGATCATCGACTCCGGTCTGCGGCAGACGCACCCGCTCTTTCTTCTTATGAACACGGAAGAGCGTGTGCGGTTCCGTTTCAAAGAAATAAGAGAGATCCTTGCTGAAGACCATGGCAATGCGCGCCAGATTGCGCAGAGTGGGCACTACGCGGCCCGTCTCAAGCTGAGAAAGGAAGCTGGCGGAAAGCCCCGTATGACGGCCCAGTTCTACCAACCCCATCGACTTCTTCAGCCGCAGCCGCTTGATGCGCTCGCCGATTCTCTTTTCCGAAATAAACGCCTCGGCGCTCGCCGGATCAATCTCTACCGCCGGGGTGCCATCCTTAATCTCAGTAGCCATGCGTATTCTCCCTCGTCGCGTCTTCGCTCTACATTCATTATCCGCCTACTTCAAATGTTTTTGATATGGCAAAACGGGCAGCGTAAGCCAATATCTTTCATACGCATAAACTCCCGGGAAGGATTGTCGATCTTATGAAACCGCAAGTGCTGTTAAGTGGCGCCTCTGGTCTGATTGGAACTGCTTTGCGCGAGGCTTTCGTGCAGCAGGGCTACGGCTGCAGACAACTGGTGCGGCACCCCGCCCGGACTCCTGAAGAAATCGAATGGCATCCCAGCTCGGGAAAGACGCCAGACGCGAACCGCTTGCAGGGCACTCAGATAGCGATTCATCTCTCGGGAGCCAACATCTCCTCCGGGCGATGGACAGAGGCTCGCAAGCGTGAGCTGCTACAGAGCCGTGTCGTGCCCACCCGAGCGCTGGCCGCCGCCCTCTGCCAGACGGAGCCGCGCTCGAAGGTGCTCGTCTGTGCCTCGGCCATAGGCATCTATGGAGAGCGCGGCGATGAGGTGGTCGATGAAAGCTCCGCCCCTGGCCAGGGATTTCTGCCCGAAACCTGTCTCGCTTGGGAGGCGTCCGCCGCTGAGGCCGCCGCTTGCGGCATCCGCGTGGTTTCCGCGCGCTTTGGCATCGTGCTCTCGCCCAAAGGTGGAGCGCTGGCCAAAATGCTGCCGCTCTTTCGCCTGGGCCTCGGCGGCCCGCTCGGCAATGGCCGCGAGTGGATGAGCTGGATCAGCCTCGAAGACACCGCCCGCGCGCTCGTCTTCCTGGGGCAGCGCGCCATCGACGACCCCTCCGCTCCGCTCGTGGAGGCGGTCAACGTAGTCGCCCCCAACCCGGTGCGCAACGCGGATTTCACCCGCCAGTTGGGCCACGCGCTGCACCGTCCGGCGATTCTTCCGGCTCCGGCCTTTGCCCTGCGGCTGGTCTTTGGCGAAATGGCCGATCAGGCGTTGCTCGCCTCCACGCGCGTCGCCCCCACCCGCTTGCAGCAAAAGGGCTTCGAGTTCCACCACCCCACGCTGGCTGAGGCACTGCGCCACGAACTCCAATAGGCCCCGCCCTCTGTTACGCTGGGCAGAAGATGACCACAGCAGGGGCAAAATCCGCAGCAGCAGCCAAGCGCGCGCTCGCCGCCGCCGCCCTGCTGCTGGCAGGCCTGCTCACCGGCTGCGCGCTGGAAGCCGCGCCTTCGCCGCCCAGCCTCCGGATTCCTACGCCCGTCAAAGACCTCACCGCCACGCGCGCCGGTGACGCCGTCACCCTGCGCTGGACCATGCCCAAACGCACCACCGACAAGGCGCTGCTCAAGGGGCCCCAGCCCGTCGTGGTCTGCCGGGCCGTGCTTCCGGTCGCTGCAGACGCGGCCTGCCAGCCGATTGCCACGCTGCATTTCGCACCCGGCCAGGCAGTGAGTTGGACCCGCACCCTGCCGCCCGCCTTGCTCGCGGGCACGCCGCGCTTGCTGGCCTACTCCGTCGAGCTGTACAGCCCGTGGAAGAAGACCGCCGGGCCATCGAACGCCGCCAATGTAGTCGCCGGAGCGCCTCCGCCGCCCGTCGGCCCGCTGCGCCTCACCACCCGCAAAGACGGCATCGTCATGCACTGGCAGCCGGCCTCGCCCGAGCCGCACATGGTCATGCGCATTCACCGCACGCTGGTCGCGCCGCCGCATGCGAAGCAGACCCGCTCCTCAACCGGCAACATGGCCGGGGAGGGCCCCGCCCCCGAGCAGGTATTGGAGATCAGCCTCAGCCGCCGCGACCCCGGCCAGGCCATTGACCGCGATGCCGCACTCAACCATACCTACACCTATGTGCTGCAGCGCGTGCTTGAGCTAAAGGTGAACGGAGCCGCCGCCGAGCTGCCCGGCGCGCCTAGCCAGCCCGTCACCGTGGACGCAAAGAATCTCTTCGCGCCTGCCGCCCCGCGCGACCTTGAGGCCGTGGCCGACGCGACCGCGCGCGCCATCGATCTCTCCTGGCGGCCCAGCCCCGAGAGCGACGTCACCGGCTACGCCGTCTATCGCCGCATCGCCGGATCAGGCGGCGCATGGCAGCGCATCTCGCCCGCGAAGCCGCTGCTGGCCGCGCCCGCCTGGCACGACGCCGGCGTCGTGCCAGGCGTCACTTATGAATACGCCGTCACCGCCATCAGCAGCAACGGACTCGCCAGCCCGCGCTCGGCCCCGGTGAGCGAAGCTCTGCCCACCCATCCCTGAGCAGTTTTCATCCGCATTCAACGCCCGTCGCCCCATCCCGCAGGCTCCTGTTACATTTGCAATGCCAACTGTGAGGAGCACCATGCAATACTGCCGTTTTCTTTCTGTCGTTGGACCCCAGTACGGAGCCGTCATCCCACGCGACGGCGAGCTCTGGATCGAGCATCTGCTGCCTGCCTTTGAAGAGGACCCCACCGCGCAGCCCAACGCCGCCTCGTTTTTGCCCATGCCGCTGGCCCATGCCCGGCTGCTCGCGCCTGTGGCGCCGCCCAAAATCGTTTGCATCGGGCGCAACTATCGCGATCACGCCGCCGAGCTGGGCAACGATGTGCCCAAAGAGCCGCTGCTCTTTTTGAAGGCACCCTCCTCGGTCATCGGCCCGGGAGAGGCCATTCAGATTCCGCCCCAATCCAAACGCGTCGATTTTGAGGGCGAACTGGCCATCGTGATCGGCCGCCGCGCCAGCAAAATCGGTCCCGGCGAAGACGTGCGCAGCTACATTCGCGGCTACACCATCGTGAACGACGTCACCGCGCGCGACCTGCAAAAGTCTGACGGGCAGTGGTCGCGGGCCAAGGGCTTTGACACCTTCTGCCCGGCCGGCCCCATCGTGACCAGTGACATTGACCCCGTCGCCGGGCCCGGCCTCAGCGTCACCACCACCCTCAATGGCGAAACAAAGCAGCAAGGCCACACCCGCGACCTCATCTTTCCCATTCCCGAGCTGCTGCGCTACATCACCGCCGCCATGACGCTCCTGCCCGGCGATCTCATTCCCACCGGCACGCCTGCCGGCGTCGCGCCTATGCAAGCCGGTGATGTGGTGCAGGTTACGGTCGAGGGCATTGGATCGCTCACAAATCCGGTCTCGTGAGCGCTCCCGCCGCATCCAAGTAATAGGGAGCGCTTCACCCGCCGCCCACGCTGTGCTCCGGCCTCGTTCCCGGCTCTGTCCTCATCGAGACTGCCGGGGTCCAGATCAGGAATCGCCGATGCGGGCCCGGCTCTCGAAGCCGTGGCCCCAGCCATTCCGGCTACAATGAGAAGTGAACTCCCAAGGAGGAATGATGTCTCAGTCTCTGCTCGCTCAGCTCCGTAAAATGACGACCGTAGTCGCCGACACGGGCGATATCCAAGCGATTGAAAAGGTTCGCCCGCAGGATGCGACGACCAACCCCTCACTGATCACCGCCGCCGCCGGCATGCCGGCCTACCAGAAGATTGTGGACGACGTCCTGCTCGACGCCAAGAAGCAGCTCGGCGACAGCGCCCCGTCGGACAAGGTGGCCAAGCTGGCCTTTGAAAATCTGGCCGTCGCCTTTGGCAAGCAGATTCTGGCCATCATCCCCGGCCGCGTCTCCACAGAGGTGGATGCGCGCCTCTCCTACGACACCGAAGCCACCATCAAGCAGGCCCACGCCATCATTGAGAAGTATGAGAAGCAGGGCATTGGCCGCGAGCGCGTGCTCATCAAGATTGCCTCCACCTGGGAGGGCATTCGCGCCGCCGAGCAGCTTGAGAAGGAAGGCATCCACTGCAACCTGACGCTGCTCTTTGGCCTGCACCAGGCCGTCGCCTGCGCTGAGGCCGGCGTCACGCTCATCTCGCCCTTCGTCGGCCGCATTCTTGACTGGTACAAGAAAGACACCGGCAAAGACTACGTGGGCGCGGACGACCCCGGCGTGCAGTCCGTCACCAAGATCTACAACTACTTCAAGAAGTTCGGTTACAAGACCGTGGTCATGGGCGCGAGCTTCCGCAACATCGGCGAAATTGAGGAGCTGGCCGGCTGCGACCTGCTCACCATCTCTCCCAAGCTGCTCGAAGAGCTCGACGCCAAGCAGGGCGAGCTGCCCCGCAAGCTCGACGCTGAGAAGTCCAGGAGCATGGAGATCGAGCGCATCACCATCGACAAGGCCACCTTCGACAAGATGCACGCCGCCGACCGCATGGCCCACGACAAGCTGAAGGAAGGCATCGAAGGCTTCTCCGAAGCCCTCGAAAACCTCGAAAAGCTCCTCGCCAAGCGCCTCGAAGAACTGAGCGCCGAACCCGTAGGCGCGAAGTAGTTTTCTTACTCACTGCAAGACAAAAGGCCAGCCTCCATCGGGCTGGCCTTTTGTCTTGGCTACGGAAATGCACAACATTAGTGCTGTACTTTTTCGGGAAGCAAAAGGGCAAACTTCTCTAGCCGTGATTGGATATCGGAATGTTTCTCTGCCTGGCCGGGTGCCGAGGTGGGAAAATGACATACATGGGAACCACTTCCAGGGCAATGCGAGCATATCAGCAGTCTTTCCCCTTGATGGAAAGTGCCCCCATTCCAACCACGACGTATGAACCCAAAGGGGCGGTTTATACAAAGCGCTGGGTGGTAGAGCTGCTTCTTGATCTTGCCGGTTACACCGCCGACAGAAATTTAGTCGATATGGTCGCAGTCGAACCAGCGGCAGGCGACGGTGCATTTCTGGAAGTGATGGTCGAAAGACTGGCAGATTCCTGTCGTCGCCTGAAGCGCCCTATTGTGGATTCGACAGCTTCACTGGTTGCCTATGAGATAAGCCCTGAAAGCGCGGAACGTGCGCGCAATCTCGTCGTGGCCATACTGGTCAGGCAAGGGATAGATATTCTCCCCGCTGAAAACCTGGCCAATGCTTGGATTCGTAGCGCCGATTATCTCGTCGAGTCAATGGGCGTCGAAGCTGATTTCGTCATCGGAAATCCGCCTTACGTAAGGCTGGAAGATATTCCGGAACAGACAGTGCGGTTTTATCGCTCGGCATTTCCAACAATGCGGGGACGGGCTGATTTATATATTGCGTTCTTCGAGGCTGCATTACGGCAGCTCCGCCAGAATGGGACATGTGCCTTCATTTGCGCCGACCGTTGGATGCGCAACCAATATGGGGCGGATCTGAGGGAGTTGATTACGTCAGCTTTCTCAGTGGATATCGTTATCGAAATGCACGAGGCTGATCCCTTTCAAAGTGAGGTAGATGCGTATCCGGCAATCACTGTACTGCGCCGGCGCGCTCAAGGATCAACCGTGGTGGCGAGCGCTGGTCCTGAAGTTGCGAATCTTCCGGTCAGCACGTTGGTTCAGCGATTGCTGCGAACAGAATCTCCGTCGTCAAAAGCTGGAGCCAATAGTCTGCACGCGGCAAAGGTCAATTCCTGGTTTCGTGGGAGCGCACCTTGGCCCTGCAGGTCTCCGGAGCAGCTTAATCTTCTTCGCCGGCTGGAGGAGCAATTCGCTTCCCTGGAGACAAATGCTCGTGTCGGCATCGGCGTTGCCACAGGAAGCGACAAAATATTTGTTACTAAGAATCCTGATCTCGTAGAAGACTGCCGCTTACTGAGATTGGCCATGGCGGGAGATATCGTCAGCGGAGCCTTGAGCTGGTCCGGTCACTATCTCGTCGATCCGTGGACTCGCGACGGCCTCGTGGCATTAGAGCACTATCCGAAGCTGCACAGATATTTCCATGATCATGAATCTGTCCTCAAGGCGCGGCATACCGCACAGAAAACGGAGCATGGATGGTACAGGACCATTGATCGCGTGAATCATTCACTCTTATCTATGCCCAAGCTGTATATCGCAGACATCAAGAACCTGCTTGATCCCGTCCTGGATCAAGGGGAGACGTATCCTCATCACAATCTCTACTTCATTCAATCCGACGATTGGAATCTGGAGGTTCTTGGCGGTTTGTTGATCTCTTCGGTCGGGCAGTTCTTCGTCGAGTCCTACGGTGTGCGTATGCGAGGTGGTTATCTGAGATTCCAGGCGCAGTACCTCCGGCGTATCCGTGTTCCCAACTACAGAGCAATTAGCCAACCGGATGCGGAAGACCTCATTCTGGCCTTCCGGCGTCGGGATCGCAGTCTTGCGACGAAAGTTGCGTTGCGGATCTACGGCATAGAAGAGCGGGAAATGGAGATTGCCCTTGGACATTGAGAAGCGGCTGCAGAAAGCGGTGCAGAGCTATTGGGATGCCCGCGCAAATAATAGGGAGAAGCAGGTCGCAGGTGGAAAAATTGACGCCGGAACTCGTGGGGATGTCACTGGCGGCACGCAGATGGGGGCAATGGAGGTACTGGTTGCAGACATCCTCATGGAAGCTGGTCTCAAGAAGATAGATGTGAAGACACGTACGCAGTTGGAACTGCCCGGCTATTACCGTGCAGAAAAGAAGTGGGATTTAATCGTTATTTCGGAAGGCCAGCTCGTAATGGCGATGGAGTTCAAATCCCAGGTGGGACCATCCTTCGGAAATAACTTTAATAACCGCGCCGAAGAAGCGATTGGAAGCGCGACAGATATCTGGGTCGCTTACCGGGAAGGTCGATTCGGCAAGGCTCCAACCCCATTTCTGGGATACTTCTTTCTTCTGGAAGATTGCGATCGCGTGAAGCTGCCAATTCGCAATCGAGAGCCATACTTCAAAGTGGATCCTGTCTTCGATAACGCGTCTTATAGCAGGCGTTATGAGCTTATGATGCGACGTCTTGTTCTGGAGCGGGTTTACACTGCTGCCTGTTTCGTAATGGCTACGAGCACCTCGCGAACAAAGATCACGCTGCCAGCAGAGGATTTAAGCTTTCGACGCTTTGTGGCCGCTCTCAGGGGACACGTTGTGACATTTCTCGGCAGCCAGAAATGAGAGGGGTCTAAGAGAGCCCGATCAATCAAAGGGCGCTGAAAGTAGTCCCAGCACTGCTCGCGGTTTCCACCCCTCCACGCCCGCCATTTATAATCGCCATTGCCTTATGGATACTCCGAACCCCATTCTGGACGGCAAGCAGACCCTGGACATCCGGGAGATCATGTCGATCCTGCCGCATCGTTATCCGTTTCTGCTGATTGACCGCGTGGTCGAAATCGAGCGCAAGAAGCGGATCGTCGCCATCAAGAACGTCACCATGAATGAGCCGTTCTTTCAGGGCCATTTCCCCGGCATGCCGGTCATGCCCGGCGTCATGGTCATTGAGGCCATCGCCCAGGCCGGCGGCACGCTGCTCATGCCTGAGGTGCCCGATCGCGACAAGCTGCTCATCATGTTCACCAGCATCGAGCGCGCCAAGTTCCGGCGTCCCGTCGTGCCCGGCGACCAGCTCCGTATTGAGATCGACGTGCTCAACTGGAAGCCCCGCCGCGCCAAGATGGAAGGCCGCGCCCTGGTGGACGGCAAGCTCGCCTGCGAAGCCACGGTGATGTGCCAGCTCGTGCCTCGGCCCGACGCGCAAGGCACCGAAGCCGCGCCGGCTGCTGAGTCCGCTGCCGAGTCCGCCCCCGCGCAGGAAGCCGTCTCCACGGTGAGCGCCGAGTGAGCATTCATCCCACGGCCATCGTGGCCGAAGGCGCGGTGGTTCCCGCCTCCTGCACAGTCGGGCCTTACTGCACCATCGGCCCCCACGTCGTGCTGGGCGAGGACTGCGAGCTGGTCTCGCATGTGGTGCTCGACGGCCACCTTACGGCGGGCGCGCGCAACAAGTTCTACAGCTTCGCCTGTGTGGGCATCGCCCCGCAGGATCTCAAGTACAAGGGCGAGCCCACCGCCGTGGTGCTCGGCGATGACAACACTATTCGCGAGTACGTCACCATCTCGCGCGGCACGCCCGGCGGAGGCGGCACCACGCGCGTCGGTTCGGGATGCCTCATCATGGCCTACACGCACATCGGCCATGACAGCGTGATTGGCAACGGCTGCATTCTGGCCAACGCCGCCACGCTGGCCGGCCACGTTATCGTAGAGGACCACGCCACCGTCGGCGCGCTCTGCCCCGTGCATCAGTTCTGCCGCATCGGGCGCTACGCCTACATTGGCGGCGGCACCACCATCACGCAGGACGTGCTGCCCTTTTCCCTGACCTCGGCCAAGCGCGAGACGCATGCCTACGGCCTCAACAAGGTGGGCCTGGAACGGCGCGGCTTTGACCGCCCCCGGCTGCGCGCCATCCAGCACGCCTACCGCCTGCTGCTCGCCGCCAAAATGAACACCACGCAGGCCATCGCCAAACTGCGCGAAGAGGGCATCGCGACGGAAGATGTAGCCTATCTCGTCGAGTTCATCGAGCAGTCCGAACGCGGCGTGCTCAAATAGACCGCATGAGCAAACTGGGCCTCATCGCCGGCAACGGGCGCTTTCCGTTTCTGCTGCTGGAGGCTGCGCGCGCCAGCGGCCTCGAAGTCGTCGTGGCCGCCATCAAAGAAGAAACTGATCCAGAGATGAACGACCGCGCCTCCGCCGACCCCGGCCTGCGTGTCTACTGGCTCTCGCTCGGCGAGCTATCAAAGCTCATCGACACCTTTCACCAGGAAGGCGTCACCCGCGCCGTCATGGCCGGGCAGGTGCGCCACAAGCAAATCTTCTCCAGCATTCGCCCTGACTGGCGGCTGGCCAAGCTGCTCATGAGCCTGCGCACCCGCAATACTGATATGCTGCTGGGCGCGGTCGCCAAAGTGCTGGGCGATGAAGGCATTGAGCTGATCTCCTCCACCACTTATCTTGAGCCCATGCTCGCCGAGCCGGGCTTGCTCACTGCACGCACGCCCGATGAAGACGAGCAGCGCGACATCGCCTACGGCCGCGAAGTCGCCAAGGGCATCGCCGGATACGACCTCGGCCAGACTGTCGTCGTCGCCGCTCAGGCCTGCGTCGCCGTCGAAGCCATGGAAGGCACCGACGCCACCATCGAGCGCGCCGGTGCGCTCATGCGCACGCTCGACGACGAGGCCTCCACGCTCTCGCGCCGCCTCACCGTCGTGAAAGTGGCGAAGCCAAAGCAGGACATGCGCTTTGACGTGCCCGTGATCGGCCTGCGCACCATCGAGGCCATGATCGCCGCCGGGGCCACCTGTTTGGCCATAGAGGCAAAACGCACTCTCATTTTTGACAGGGATGGAGTGCTCGCCCGAGCCAACGCCGCGCGCATTGCGATCATCGCCGCCGAATAACGATAATGGGTGCGGGCGGCATCCATCCCGGTCCGCAGTCGAGGACCATCTTTCCAGCAGCAGACATTGGAGCAGACATTCATGAACAAATTCTGGATCATCGTACTCGTGGCCGTGGTGGTTACGCTGGGCGGACTGGCGTTGCGCAGCTTCGCGGCGAAAGTCCCGAGCATGCCGCAGGTGGGCCAGACGGCTCCCGGCTTCACGCTGCCCAATCAAGAGGGCCAGCCCGTGAGCCTCACCAGCCAGCGCGGCAAGTGGGTGGTGCTCTACTTCTACCCCAAGGACATGAGCTACGGCTGCAGCATCGAAGCCCACAACTTCCAGCGCGACATCGAGAAATATCACGCCGCCAACGCCGTCATTCTGGGCGTAAGCCTCGACACTGTGAAGAGCCACAAAAAGTTCTGCACCAAAGATGGCCTCGGCTTCACCCTGTTGAGCGACCATCATGCGCAGGTTTCAAAAGACTATGGCGTGCTCGGCAATTACATGGGCTTCAAGATCGACCATCGCGTGACGTTCCTCATCAACCCACAGGGCAACATTGTGAAGGTGTGGCGCAAGGTCAGCCCCAGCGGCCACAGCGAGCAGGTGCTCGCGGAGCTGAAAGAGGCTATAAATAAAGATAAATGGACATAAAGGCTATCTGATCCATTTTATTCCAGTTGCCTCTATATATGCTGCAACCGCAAGTATGAGTGGCGCTGCCAAGGTGGTAAGCCTACGAAAATAACCGCTAAAGTAGATGAGCATGTACGCAAATACTTCAAGCCAAATATAGGAAAACATCCATAGCCCAAGGCGCCAATTAGTACTCTTCTCCATCCAGGGGATGATCAGGCTCATCGCTAGAGACCAGACACTAAGATTAATTGCCAGTATTCCATAAAACAAGGCACCGACTCGAATACGTCCTGCTAAATAAAACAGGCAGGCTGCAAGTAAGTTAGAGAAAAATATTGTGTACCATTGTGGAGCGAATAATGTAGGCTCTGCTTGCGGCAAAGAGTGATTTTGTAAGCCAATTGCGTCGGCAATGCTGTAAATGAGAATAGACAGGGCAAAAAGTGTGGCCACAACTAGTGTGGCCACCCCAACAGAGCGCCTCAGAACGCAGAGCGTTTTAATCCAAGTCCAGCTATGCTTTGTCAAGGCGAAACGCAATTAGCGACACTCCTGCCGCTAGCAATATAGCTAGCGCGTAAGTCATCCAAAAGCTAACAGCATTAGAAGATTGATAAACAAAATACCCCATCGGAATAGCTATCATTCCGATGATAAGTGGAGCGCCACGGTACTTGATTTTTCTGACAGCGATGAAATAGTTAGCTACTATATACAGTGAAGTCAAAACTAGGAGCGGGAATGGAAGAATCCGCCTCCATAATATGAATATCAATACCGTCGATATTGCCGAGAAGCTTAAACCTAATCTTTTCCAGTGCGTCATGAAGGTTGCCTTTATGGAAATGAAACTAAAGCAGAGCGTATCTAATAAGCAGATCGCCTAACTTACTGAGCATTCCAGATCGAGCCTTGGCGGGGATATACTCCGCGCACATTCCCTGCTTCTGGTAAGAAGTGCCCTAGCCATTCAATGGTGGAATCGATGCACCATCGATTCCACCCAAATCAAGCTGTTACAACTCCCCCAACGAGGATTGCAGCGCCGCCTGTAGCCACAGCTCCAACGGCCACCGCCCAAAGAACTCCGTCGGCACCCCCTAATGCGCCAATGGCTAAACCAGTTCGCCACCCGGCACCGTTGGCTCCTGCGACCGCTCCAACCCCAAGCCATACCCGCCCGGAGGCTGGAATCGCTACGTTCATAAATAGAAGCATCGGGATAAATGCTAATGCGAGCGCTTTCTTCTTGATTGCTTTATTCATCATATCTTCCTCCTTATATCTCCATCATGGAGATATGGTATACATGGGCTGTTATGCTTTATATGTCAAGGGAAATATGTAGTCTGAGAGCTATTGTTACCGTGGTAAGGTATGGGGTGTCAGACTGGCTATCGTGCGTTTTTGAGACGCAAAAAAGCCCGGCGCATTGCCGGGCTCTTTTGCTTGCCTCGTCTTACTTATGTTGCCGTAGAACTACTTCTTCTTCGGAGCAGCTTTCTTGGCGGCCTTCTTGGCAGGCGCCTTCTTCGCTGCTGCTTTCTTGGCGGGAGCCTTCTTGGCTGCCGTCTTCTTGGCTGCGACCTTCTTGGCAGGGGCCTTCTTGACGGCTGCCTTCTTGGCCGGAGCCTTCTTCACTGCGGTTTTCTTTGCTGCGGCCTTCTTGGCCGGAGCCTTCTTTGCGGTCTTGACTGCCAAAGGAGTACCTCGTTTGGTTGATTTTTTACTGCTTGTGCTCTTCGCAGCCGAGGATTTCTTCTTGACTGCTCCGCCGCTGAGAGCACGCTTACTGCTGGACTTCGCGGCAGACTTGGTGGCGGGTTTCTTGGCAGCGGCTTTCTTCACTGCCTTCTTCGCCGAAACTTTCTTCGCGGCCTTCTTGGCCGGGGTCTTCTTGGCAGCTTTCTTCGCCGCTGCTTTCTTGACAGGTGCCTTCTTTGCCGCAGCTTTCTTGGCGGCTTTCTTTACCGGCTTCTTTGCGGCCGGTGCTTTGGGCGCTTCTTCGGCGACGAGCAAAAACTCCGCTTCCGTCACAGAAGCTGCCGGAGCGGCAAACTCCTGCTCGTCCTCCACATCGTCGTCCTGATCATCGTCAGAAGAAACCGAGATCGTTACCTCTTCTTCCTCTTCCTCGTCGTCAAAGCTGTTCTCCAGCTCTTCTGCCGAGTCATCTGGTTCCGGCTCGAAGTCGCTGTCGTGATATGCGTACAATCTGCGATGATCCTGCATCGGTGTGCCCTCCAGGGCTTCGCTTCTTTGCCTTCGCTTCAGATTTGCAATCCGCTGCCGCACAAAAGCCCTGCGGCGCGGATTATAGCAACAGCATGCATCGCCCCGCCAGAACGCGCAAGTATTTCGTGATGTACTTCCGATGCTTTGGTGATCTTTCTCACACGCGGTGGCAAGTTTTTCTATCTCGGAGCAGAGACGCGCAGCGAGTGCCCGGCACGAATTTCATTTCCGCGCAGATGATTCCAGCGCCGCAGATCGGAGATGGAAATGTGATAGCGCGCGGCAATGGCGCCCAGCGTATCGCCGCGCCGCACGCGGTAATAAAGCGGGTGGCCGGCGCTGTGATGAGACGCGCGTTCCCTGTGGTGCGCGGGTGGATCGGCCAATGTCGCATGCTCGTGCGGCGGCGAAACGCGTAGAGAATGTCCGGCCGCAATTTCGTTGCCGTGCAGGTGATTCCAGCGGCGCAGGTCCTCTACTGAAACGTGGTATCGATCCGCGATTCCGCCCAGTGTCTCTCCCCGTTCGATGCGATGATACTCAGTGCCTCCGTGGGAGTAGGTGGTGTCGCGCATCTCGGCACGCACCGGCGCGGAGACGCGCAGTCGCTCTCCCGCGCGCAGAAAGTTGCTGCGCAGGTGGTTCCAGCGCCGCAGGCTCAGCACAGAGACTCCGTAGCGGTCAGCAATCGAGATGAGCGTATCGCCGCGCCGCACGCGGTAGATCAGCGTCCGCAACAGGCTGGGCTCAGAGGGCCGCGCCACCGGAATCACGACCGCATCCCGCTGTGCCAGATCAGAGGGCGCATCGATCTGGTTGACTGAAGCAAGCTCATCCTCTGAGACGTGATACTCATGCGCAATCGACGCCAGCGTGTCGGTGGGCTTCACAAAATGGAAGCGCCAGTCCCGCCGGTCGTCGGGCGGAATCAGTGCAATGTCTTGCTGGAAGGTGCTTTTGGTGCCGGCAGGAATGCGCAGCGTAAAGGCCTCATCAGGCGGCGTCGCTCCGCGCAGCAGGCTTGGGTTGAGCGTCTCCAGTTGATCGACGGTCGCGCCGGTGATGTCGGCCACAAGATGCAGATTGATCTCAGTGTTCGTTTGCACCGTGTCGTAGGTGAGTGGCGGATCGAGGCTGAGATCGTTCAGACCGTACTGGTCCGGGTGCTTGGCCATGAAGGTGACGGCCAGAATAATCGGAACGTAGTTCTTCGTCTCTGCCGGCAGGTTGTTGAGCTTGTAGAGTTGCCAGAAGTCGGCATAGCCGGTGCGCTCGACCGCGCGTTGCACATTGCCCGCGCCCCAGTCGTAAGCTGCCATGGCCAGGTACCAGTCGCCCAGCTGGTCATAGTCCGCCTTGATGAGTCGGGTATACGCCTCGGTCGCAAGCACAGGATCAAAGCGCTGATCCACCCATGCATTGTGCACGAGGCCATAGTTGCCATAAGGCATGAACTGCCACATGCCGCCCGCGCCTGAAGAGCGATTGACCGCAGTGGGGTTGAAGCCCGACTCCGCGACTGCCTGATAGTAGAGATCCTGTGGCAGGCCGGCCTTTTTGAGCACGCCTTCAATCATGGCCTTGTAGCGGCCACCGCGTTCCAGCGAGGCCACGATGGTGTCATGCCCGCGTTTCGTGTTCTCAAAAAAGTTGATGTAGCTGGCCACGTAATCGTTCATCACCAGCGGCAGGTCAGACTGCGTGGTCTTGATCTCAGCCGCGGCCTGGGCTTCGAGCTTCGCGTTTACAGGAAAGGTGACATTGTTGGCCACATCCACCGGCGAGGGCTCTGACTCGGTGAGCCCGTTGCCCTGCTTGAGCGCATCCATTTCCAGCGTGTCCACGGAATCGACAATGCGGTCAAACTCAGCGCGCAGAGCGGCATCGGTTTTCAAATTGACGCCACACGTCAGCAACTGGTCCACGGCGCGGTTGAAGTGTTCCCGCGCGGTATCGAGGTTGCCTTGCTGATAGGCATCGAGGCCGCTGTGGTATTGGTCCTCCACTCCGGCAATGATGCGCTGGTCGCGATCACTCGGCGTGCTCTCCGGCGTGGCGGCTGCCGTATTGTCAGCGGGCGAGGCAGGCGCGGCCGTCGCCGGGGCCACCGCCCCGCGCGGCACGGTGTTGGCCGCCTGCTGTGAGGGACAACCCGTGAGTGTGAGCAAAATAGCCCCCGAAAGGGCTCCGGTGAGCAGGATTCTGGATACAGCCATGATCAAAAGACGTGAACTCCCCTTCATTGTAGGCCGCGAGCCTCAAAATGCCGATGGTAAGATCAGCTTTTAGGGAAGTTTCCCGCTTTGGCTCTTCTTCCCGCCCCCTTTTCTTCATGGACAGCAAGTACATTCGCAACTTTGCGATCATCGCGCATATCGACCACGGCAAATCCACGCTCTCTGACCGTCTGCTGGAGATGACCGGCTCGCTCACCGCCCGCGAAATGCAGGCGCAGGTACTCGACGCCATGGACCTGGAGCGGGAACGCGGCATCACCATCAAGGCCCATGCCGTGCGCATGCTCTACAAGGCCAACGATGGCGTGACGTATCAGCTCAACCTGATCGATACGCCCGGCCACGTGGACTTCTCCTACGAAGTCTCGCGTTCGCTCGCCTCCTGCGAGGGCGCGCTGCTCATCGTCGACGCTTCGCAGGGCGTCGAGGCACAGACGCTTGCCAACGCCTATCTCGCCATCAACAACGGCCTTGAGATCATCCCGGTCATCAATAAGATCGATCTGCCCAGCGCCGACATCACGCGCACGCAGGAGATGATTGAGCAGGCCGTCGGTCTCGATGCCACCGATGCCATCCCCGTCAGCGCCAAGACCGGCGTCGGCGTGCCCGACGTGCTCGAAGCCATCGTCAAGCGGCTGCCATCGCCCACCGGCGATCCCCATGCCCCCCTGCAGGCGCTCATCTTTGATTCCTGGTTTGATCCCTATCGTGGCGTCATCGTGCTGACGCGCGTCATGAACGGCACCATGCGCAAGGGCATGCGCATCCGGCTCATGTCCAACGGCAAGGTCTTCGACGTGGAGTCGATGGGCGTGCTCACGCCCAAGCCGGTGGAGATCGGTGAGCTCTCTGCAGGTGAAGTCGGGTTTTTTGTCGCGACCATCAAGACCGTCTCCGACACCAAGATCGGCGATACCGTCACCGAAGATGCACGCCCGGCGGCCGCGCCGCTGGCTGGGTTTGAAGACATCAAGTCAATGGTCTTCGCCGGCATCTACACCGTCGATTCGCACGAGCACACTCTGCTGCGCGATGCGCTCGAAAAGCTGCGCCTCAACGACTCTTCGTTCTTCTTCGAGCCGGAAAGTTCCGTGGCGCTTGGCTTCGGCTTCCGTTGCGGCTTTCTCGGCCTGCTGCACATGGAGATCATTCAGGAACGTCTGGAACGGGAGTTCGACCTCGACCTGATCACCACCGCGCCCGGCGTGCGCTACAAAATCACCATGACCGATGGCAGCATGCTTGAGGTCGATAATCCCTCCCGCTGGCCCGACCCAAGCGAGATTGAGCAGATCGAAGAGCCGGTCATCACCGCGACCATCCTCACCAATGAGGAGTACGTGGGCGGCATCCTCAAACTGGTCGAAGAGAAGCGCGGACGCCAGAAGAACTTCGAGTACGTCACCCCGACCCGCGTCATGCTCACCTACGAGCTGCCGCTCAATGAGATCGTGCTCGACTTCTATGACCGCCTCAAGTCGGTGTCGCGCGGCTACGCCTCGCTCGACTACCAGCTTGCCGGCACGTGGGCCTCGCCCATGGTCAAGATGGATATTCTCGTCTCCGGCGAGCCTGTCGATGCGCTCTCAATCATCGTGCATCGCGACTTCGCCTATGAGCGCGGCCGTGCCCTGGTCTCAAAGATGCGCGAGCTCATCCCGCGCCAGCAGTTTGAGGTAGCCATCCAGGCCGCCATCGGTTCCAAGATTATCGCCCGCGAAACCGTCGCGGCCCTGCGCAAAAATGTCATTGCCAAGTGCTATGGCGGCGACATCTCGCGCAAGCGCAAGCTGCTCGAGAAGCAGAAGGAAGGCAAGAAGCGCATGAAGCGCATCGGCAAGGTCGATATCCCGCAGGAAGCCTTCCTCGCTGTGCTGAAAGTCGGCGAAGACAGCGCCTCAAAGAGCTAGCCAGAGAGCGCACGAAGCTCACGCCCCTGCCGGGCTACTGCGCCGTCTGCCGCACCCATTCCGCCATCTCCCGCCGTGCTTCAAACGACTGCGGCAATGCGGCCACCGTCAGCGGCCACACGGCAAAGTTGTGATGCATTCTGCCGTAATGAATATGCGTCACCGCCACGCCCGCCTCCGTGAGCCGCTCTGCATAGCGAATGCCCTCGTCACGCAGCACGTCATACTCGCCCGTCATCACCAGCGCCGGTGGCAATCCGCTCAGGTCGCTCGCCCGCACCGGCGCAAAGCGCGGATCGCTGCGCTGCTCCTCCCCGGCAAGATATTGGCCGATGTACCAGCGCATGCTCACCGCTTCCAGCCCGTAGCCGGTCGCGTTGCTCTGGTAGGAGGCATATTCCTCCGGCGCGCCATCGGTCGCAGGAAACAGCAGCAGTTGCCCGCGCAACGTGGCCTTGCCGCGCAGCAGCAGCGCCACGGTCGCCGCCAGATTGCCGCCCGCGCTGTCCCCGCTCACAAAGACGCGCTTCGCATCGCCGCCCAGTTCCGCCGCATGCTCCAGCACCCACAGAGTGGCCGCTTCGGCATCTTCCACGGCTGCCGGAAACTTATGCTCCGGCGCAAGCCGGTAATCGACCGAGACAATCACAGCCTGCGTGAGGCCGCAGAGGTAGCGGCAAAAAGGATCGTGCGTCTCCAGTGAACCCACCACCCAGCCGCCGCCGTGAAAGTGAACGATCACGGGCGCAGGCTCCGCTCCTCCTGCCGAATAAACGCGCGCGGGTATCACCCCCGCGGGTGCCGGAATCTCCACATCCTGCGTGCGTACCTGCGGCAGGTCAGGAAACTCCATTCCGGCGACCATTTTCTGAATGTGGGCGCGAACCTGATCGGGCGTCACCTGGTCGAGTGGCGGCGCGGGCGGCAGGCTATCGAGAAGTGCGCGAAGCTTGGGATCAATCGGCATACCGGCTTAGATGAAGCAGCCGCTGCTGGGATTCAGTCACTCTGCCGCATCACCGGCTTGCCCTTTTCATTCAGATCCACATGCCCAAACGGCACGTGATGGTCATGCGTGAAGAGCACCAGCCACTGTTCCGGAATCGCCCTCTGGTAAAACCGTTTGCGCTGCTCGATGCACGTGAGCGGATCAAGGTCATACCCCATCACCCACGTGATATCCAGGTGCGCGCTCGTCGGAATCAAATCCGAGATGTAGCATCCCCGCTGCCCCGCCGAATCAATGTTTACCGCGAGCAGTTGCGAGGTGTGTCCCGGATAACACTCCACCGAAATGCCCGGCACAATCTCCGTCACTTCATTGGGCCGCGTGTCCAGCAGCGTCATCTGCCCGCTCTCCACCAGCGGATCGTAATTCGGGCTGTTGTAGCTGACCGCGTCGCGCTCCAGTTGCAGGTGCCCGTGGGCTACTTCCCCTCTGTGCGCAAAGTAGCGCGCATTCGGGAAAGTCGGCACAATGCGTCCATCCGGCAGCTTCGTCGTGTTCCAGCCGCAGTGGTCAAAGTGCAGATGCGTGTTGATCACCACATCCACTTCTTCCGGCCGCACGCCCGCGGCCTCGAGCGCGCGGGGCAACTGCTCCTTGGCTTCAAAAATGGCGCGCATCTTCTCGTTCATTTTGTTGCCGAGGCCCGTCTCAATCGCCACGGTGTGCTGGCCCGTGCGCACAATCACTGTATTGGTGCCCAGCAGAATGCGGTTCTGTGCATCGGCGGGGGCGCGCTTCTCCCACATCGGCTTCGGGACGACGCCGAACATCGCCCCTCCGTCGAGAAAGTAGTGCCCGTCGCTCACCACCGTCAGCTCAAAGTCGCCAACGGTGGTGCGGCCGCGCACAGGCTCGTGAGTATTCGCCTGCTCGGCAGGATGGCTCAGGGCTTCAGGATGAGCCATCGTTTACTCTCCTGCTCCGCCCGGCACCGGCTGCTCGGGCATCAGGTACAGCTCAAACTCCTGCAGAATGCGGTTGTAGAGTTCGGTCTGGTCCAGCGCTCCGGCAATCGAGTGCGTCTTGCGCGGGAAGACGTTGTAGTCATACGGCACGCCCGCCTCAATCAGCTTTTGAATGTACTGGATGGTGTTTTCAAAGTGCACGTTGTCATCGCCCGTGCCGTGCATCAGCAGCAGGTGCCCATGCAGATGAGCCACGCTGTTCTGCACGGAGTCCGCCTCGTAGGCACGCGCATCCTCGCCCGGCAGGCCCATGTAGCGCTCCGTGTAGATGGAGTCATAATCGCGCCAGCTTGTCACCGGAGCCACGGCCACACCCACGCGGAAGCGGTCCGAGTGCGACAGTGCATACAGCGTAAAGGTCCCGCCCCAGCTCCAGCCCCACCAGCCTAGCCGGTGCGGGTCAAGCTGCGGATACTTCTTCAGCACCTGATCGACCGACGCAAGCTGATCGGCCAGCTCCGGCGGCCCAAAGTTGTGATAGCACACCTGCTCAAAGGCGCGGCCGCGCGCCCCCATGCCGCGGTTGTCCATCGTGAGCACGGCAAAGCCATGCTGCGCCAGCAGCTCGTTCCAGAAGAGATGCCGTCCGCCCCAGCGGTCGGTCGCCTCGCCCACATCCGGGCCGCCGTAAGGATTCACAATCAGCGGCACGCTGTGCGCAGCCGTCTTGCCCTCGGGCAGCATCAGCGTGCCGTAGAGCGTCGTCTTGCCGTCGGCGGCCTTCAGCGTCAGCAGCACCGGCTGTTGCAGATCGTGGCCGGTCACCGGCGTCGAGGTCCAGAAGGGATGGCACGCGCCCTGCGGATTGCAAAAGGCCACCGCCGGCGGAGTGGTCATGTCAGAGTACTCGTCAATGTAGGACGAGCCATGCGGCGGAAACTTCGGCTCATGCACGCCGCCCGTCTGCGAAACGCGGCGCTTGCCGCTGCCATCCAGGTTCACGGCCCACACTTGATGCACGCGCGGATTGCCTTCGTTCGAGACGTAATAGATCGTGCCCGTCGCCTTGTCCACCGAGTCGATCGACATCACCTCGTAATCGCCATGCTCCACTTCGTTTTCGAGCTTGGCCGGCGCGGCCATCGGGTCGGCCGCGTCAAAGCTGTAGCGGTAGATGTGCGTGTGTCCATCGCGCCAGCTCAGCAGCAGAAACTGGTGATCGCCCACAAACGTTACGCCATACGTCGTGTTGAAATACTTCGGCTCGGTCTGCGCCAGCGCCAGCTTTACCTGGCCCGTGTTGGTGTCGGCAAAGTAGATGTTCTCGTGCTTCTGTGCGCGGTCCAGCGTCTCCACCCACACAATGTGGTCATTCACCCAGCCAAAGCGCGGAATATACCCATTGCCCGTATCGAGTGGAACCTTCAGCCAGCTCACCGGCCCGCCCGCGGCCTTCACCACGCCCACGCGCCCGCCCGGGTTCGGGTCGCCCGGCTGCGGATACCGCTGCCACCACTGAATGCGCGCATGCACCGGCAGCCAGTCTTCAATGGGATACAGCGGCACCTTCGCCTCGTTCATCTGCAAAAAGGCAATCTGCTTCGAGTCCGGCGACCAGAAGTAGTTGCTGCGCACATCCAGTTCTTCGAGATACACCCAGTCAATGCCGCCATTCAGCACCGTCTTTGAGCCGGAGTCGGTCAGCGCCCGCGCCTGCGAGGCATCCTGCTCCGGCTGTACGTAAACGTTGTTGTTACGAATGTAGGAGATGTACTGCCCGTTGGGTGAAAACTTCGGGTCGTCGCCGCTCTGCATGCCCGTGTTGCCCACCTTGCGGCCCTTGCCCTTTGCCGTGCTGAAAAGCCACAGCTCGCCATTCGTATCAAACAGCAGATGCTTTGAGTCCGGTGCCCAGATGTAATCCGGCTCGTCATAGCGATTACGGTGGTCGCGGTCCTGCTCGCTGATGGGGGCATTCAGCAGCGGCTCCAGCTCTTTGCTCGCGATAATCTTGCGCGCGCTCGCGCCGCCCACCACAAACTCCCGCAGATTCCCGCTGCCGTCCAGATAGGTGACCTGCTTCGAGTCCGGAGCCCAGTAGATCTGGTCCGGCGCATAACCGGTCAGGCTGGGTCCGCCAAAGACTTCCTTCACCGTCCACGGCTGGGCAGCCTGCGCGTGCAGCGCGGGGGCAGGGCATAAGGCCAGGGCAAGCGGCAGCACGGCAGATTGCAGTGCGAGGGCAAAGCTCTTTCGAGTCAAGAGGGTGTACTCCCTGAAGAGGATCTTTCGCGCCCGGCGCATCTCGAACGGCGCAGCGCGAAAGAGCATTCTAGTGCATTTCGGGCAATGCAGTGTTTTTCACGGGGAGCCGCTCGCGGCAGCCTACTCGTACTTGAGCGACTCCACCGGATCCATCTGCGCGGCGCGGTTGGCCGGCAGCGTGCCAAAAATCACGCCCACCGCGACCGAGGTGCCCAGCGCCACCAGAATCGATATGCCCGAAATAGGCAGCTTATAGCTGGTAAACAGGCGCACCGAGAGCGGCAGCGAGATGCCGATCAGCGTGCCCACCAGTCCGCCGGCGAGCGAAATAAAGATGGCTTCAATCAAAAACTGCAGCTTGATCTCACGGGCCGTCGCGCCCAGCGCCTTGCGAATGCCGATCTCGCGAATGCGCGAGCGCACCGTCGCCAGCATGATGTTCATGATGCCCACGCCGCCCACGGCCAGCGTCACGGCGGCCACCAGCAGCAGGATGATCGTCAGCGCATTGGCAATGATGCCCGCAGTTGTGATCAGTGAGGTGAGTGTCGTTGCCGTGTAGACCGAATTCGGCTGGTGCCGCGACTTCACAATCTTCACAATCTGCTGCGCGGTCTGCTCAATGTCGCTCTGGTCGCGGGTCGAAAAGAAAATATCCTGCACATAATCCGTGCCGGTAAAGTACCGCGCCACGGAGTAGGGAATCAGGATGGTCTCATCCCGAATCTCCGATTCGCCAAAAGTATCCACGCTCTCTTTGAAGGTGCCGATGATCGTGAACGGAATGCCGCTGATCGTAAAGGTCTTGTTGATCGCATTCTGTGGACTGCCAAACATCAGCTTGGCCAGCGGAATGGTGATGTCGGCCACCTGCGCGTGGGTGGTCTCGTCTTCGTCGTCAAAGAAGCGGCCGGTAGGCACCAGCAGGTTGCGAATGGTGCGGTAGGGCGGCGTCACGCCCAGCACCAGAATGTCTTTCTCCACGCCGCTGCCCACGTCAATGCGATCATGCATCTGCAGCAGGGGCGAGGCAGCCGCAATCTCCGGCAGTTGCTCTTCCACGGCCCGCATGTCGTCAAGCCGCAGGTAGTCGGTGCGATAGTTGCTCACCGTGCCGCCGCCGCCGCCTGCGTACTCCAGGTCGATCATGTTGGTGCCGATGCTCTGCAACTCGTGAATGATGAAGTGCTTGCCTGTCAGGCCGATCGTCACCACCAGAATCAGCGACATTGAGCCGATCACCATGCCCAGCGCCGTGAGCGCAAAGCGCATCTTGCTCGCGCGGAAGCTGTCCACGGCGAGACGCACAATCTCGCCCAGGCCCATCGTGCTGCGGGCGCTGGCCAGCGTGCTCTCAAAACTGCGGTGGGTATCGATCGCCATCTTTACTTTGAATGCGTCACGAGGTCAGGAGGGTTCAATTTTCGTTACAGAATCTGCCGGGCGGCCAGGGACGAAGCAGATTCGCTTCGCCCCCTGGCAACCCAGACTTCTATCCAGCCTCAGGCATTCACAAATTCGCCCTTGATGATGAGCGGCTCATGACTGCCGTCCGCATTCACGCCGTCCACGCTCACCTCGCCCGAGCCGATCATCCAGTCCACATGAATCAGGCTCTCATTCGCCCCCTTCGCGGCCAGCTCTTCGGGCTTCATGTTTTCGCCGTTCTTCACGCAGGTGCTGTAGGCCTGCCCCAGCGCAATGTGGCAGGCGGCATTCTCGTCAAAGAGCGTGTTCCAGAAGAGCACGCCGCTTGCCGAGATGGGCGACGAATGCGGCACCAGCGCCACCTCGCCCAGCATGCGCGCGCCCGCGTCGGTCTCAATCATGCGTTGCAGCACGGCCTCACCGGCGGCGGCAAGCGCCTCCACAATGCGGCCATTCTCAAAGCGTACTGAGATCTTCTCAATCAGCGTGCCTTGGTGAGAGAGCGGCTTGGTGCTGGTCACCGTGCCGTTCACGCGGTCTTTGTGCGGCGTAGTAAACACTTCTTCGGTCGGCAGGTTCGGAATGCAGTACTGCCCGTTGTGCGCCTTGGTGCCGCCGCCCAGCCACAGATGATCGTCCGCCAGACCCACAGTCAAATCCGTGCCCGGCCCGCGGAAGTGCAGCGCATGGTAGCGCTTCTTGTTCAGGTAATCAGCGCGCTGATGCAGCTTCGCGTCGTGCTCCTTCCATGCCGCTACGGGGTCTTCGCGGTCCACGCGCGTCGCCGCGAAGATCGCATCCCACAAGCGCGCCAGCGCCTGGTCTGCCGGCAGATCAGGAAAGACCAGCTTCGCCCAGTCCGGCGTCGCCGCCGGCACAATCGTCCAGTTAATCGCGTGTTTGGTGATCAGCTCCAGCGCCGGCCGGTACGCAATCGAATTCGCGCGGTTCGCGCGGCCCACCTTTTCCGGATCTTCTTTTGACAGCAGCGCCGGATTCGCACCGGCCACGGCCATGCGCGCCGCGCCGCTCGCATAGGCGGCTGCCATGCCGTTGTAGAGCCAGCCCGCGGCCTTGTCAAAGCTCGCGTCCTTGCCGTGGCGGTAGCGCAGCAGCGTCGATGCCTCATCGCTCAGCAGTGTGGTCACCAGCGAAGCGCCCGCCTCATACGCATGCGCGGTGATGCGGCGCACCAGTGGCAGCGTATCCACGCTTGCGGTCAGCACCAGTTCCTGGCCATCCTTGAGGCCAAGACCCACGCGCACGGCCACATCGGCCAGACGGTCCAGTTTCTGCTCAAAGGTCAGTGTCTTCTCAGGGGTAACAGCGGCAACACTCATGCAATTCGCTCCTGCGGTCATTATTTCACCATTCAGAGCACCGCCGCCGCGCCCGGCATAGTGCCGCTTCGGGTGCGGCTTGCGCAGTTTTTATTGCGTGCAAATAGGTGCAAAGCCGCGCAAATTAACGATCTATCGCCTTCCGCGCCATCACCACCCGGGGAATCCCCTGCAGATCATCCACAGAAGCCACGTCATCCCAGCCCCGCAGCAGATTCTCAATCGCCGCCCGCTGCCCATGCCCTATCTCCATCAGCAGCCAGCCTCCGGGCTCCAGCGCCTCGGCCGCTTCCGGAATCAGCCGCCGGTACACATCGAGCCCCTCCGCCCCGGCAAACAGCGCGGAGTGCGGCTCAAAATCGCGCACCTGCGGCTCCAGCACTTCGCCGCCCGGCACATACGGGGGATTCGACACAATCATCGCAAAACGTTCGCCGCGCACCGCGGCCAGCAGGTCTGACGCCACCAGCCACACCCGATCCGCCACGCCATGCGCGGCCGCATTTTCGCGCGCGACTTCAAGTGCCGCGGCCGAAAGATCCAGCGCCGTCACCCGCGCCCGCGGCCGGCTCACCGCCAACGCAATCGCAATCGCGCCTGAGCCCGTGCCAATGTCCGCCACGCGCACGGCCTCACTCTCGGGCAGCCGCTCCAGCGCGGCCTCCACCAGGTGCTCCGTCTCGGGGCGGGGAATCAGCACATCCGGCGTTACCCGCAGCGGCAATCCCCAGAACTCCTGCTCGCCCACAATGTATTGCACCGGCTCCTGCGCGGCCCGCCGCAATATCCAGCTTTCGTATTGCGCCGCCTGCGCTGGGGTCACAGTATCGTCAGAGTGCACGATGAGCCACGCGCGATTGCGCCCCAGCACATGCTGCAGCAAGAGTTCGGCATCGCGCCGCGCCGTGGGCAGCCCCGCAAGGCGCTGCGTGGCCTGGTCAAGAATTGTGTGAATCAGAAAATCACTCATGAGCAGTGACGCAGGAATCAGGAAGCGGCCCGGCGGCGCTTCTCCTGTCGTGCCAGCCACTGGCGCACAGCCTCTTCAATACGCAGTTCCCAGCCTTCGCCCGTTGATTGTATTTTCTTCAATACGTCTTCCGAGAGAGGAACAGACACCTGCTTGCGCTCCGCAGGCGAGCTCTTGCGGGCTGTCAGCTTGCGCTGCAACGACAAGGGCAGCGAAGAGAAGGACTTCGCCTGCCGGAAGTCATCCAACTGCAATTCGCGAACTTCGCCCGCTTCATCCGTCAATGGTTTTCGGTTTTCCATATCGTTTCGCTTCTCTCGCGTTTGCCTTGCGAAAACTGATGACCCGAATACCCTCTACCACCTCAATGTAGCAGAGCACGTGAAGCCGCCCGTAAAGGTATCCAACCGCTACGAACCGGCTCTCTCCGTGGCGAATCTCGACAATCGTTTTCGCAGTTTCAAACTCAAAATCAGCCGCCAGATCAAACGGCAATCTGCGTTCCCGTACATTGCGTTCGTTCTTGGCCGGGTCGTACTCAATCTTCACGCGATGATCGTAAGCCGCAACATATCCAGGGGCAAGCTGCAATCATCGTGTGTTCGTTACTTAAGCCACCGCCTCTGACTCCGCTTTCAAGCGCTCCGCGTTAAAGTGCGCCGTCAGTGCATCAATCACCGGCTGCAGCCGTCCTTCCATCACTTCGGCCAGTTGATGAATCGTCAGCCCGATGCGATGGTCCGTCAGCCGGTTCTGCGGAAAGTTATACGTGCGAATCTTCTCGCTGCGGTCGCCGGAACCCACCTGCTGCTTGCGCTCCTTGGCCAGCGCCTGCTGCTGCCGCTCCATCTCCACTTCATACAGCCGCGAACGCAGCACGCGCATCGCCTTCTCGCGATTCTTGATCTGCGACTTCTCATCCTGGCAGCTCACCACCGTGTTGGTGGGCAGGTGCGTAATGCGCACGGCGGAGTAGGTCGTGTTCACTGACTGCCCGCCCGGCCCTGAGGAGCAGAACGTATCAATGCGAAGATCCTTCGCCTCAATCTTCACGTCCACCTCTTCGGCCTCAGGCAGCACCGCCACCGTGATGGCAGACGTATGCACGCGGCCCTGCGTCTCCGTCGCCGGAACGCGCTGCACCCGGTGCACGCCGCTCTCATATTTCATCTGCGAGTACACGTGGTCGCCTTCAATGATGGCGATCACTTCCTTCGCGCCGCCCACTGACGACTCTGACATCGACAGCACTTCCACCTTCCACCGCCGCTGCTCGGCATAGCGCGCATACATGCGAAACACCTCGGCCGCAAACAACGAGGCCTCATCGCCGCCTGTGCCCGCGCGAATTTCCACCACGACGTTCTTCTCATCGTTCGGGTCCTTCGGCAGCAGCAGCAGCTTCAGGTCTGCCTCAATCTGTGGCAGACGCGCTTCCAGCGACGTCAGCTCTTCCTCGGCCATCGCGCGAATCTCCGCGTCAGCCTCATTCATCATGCCGCGCGCATCGGCAATGCCGTTCTGCACCTCGCGGTACTCGCGAAACTTCTCCACCACGCCTTCCAGCTCGCGGTGCTGCTTGGCGGTCTTCTGGTACTTCTGCTGGTCGGCAATCAGCGCGGGATCGGCCATCTCGCGGCCCAGCTCTTCATAACGGGTTTCAATCTGCTCAAGGCGTTCAAACATGGTGTGTGGCGCTCCAGCCGCCAATTCTGATAAGGAGGAAAATGAGGAAAAACGCAGACAAGGGCGCAGGCAGCGGGAGCTGCTAACGGTGGGCGCGAAGAGGAAGCGTCTGCTGCATCAACTGTTATTTTACTGCGTTTGTGTACGAATGTTACTGCGTTTATGCCGGAGTGGAACCATCTCAATCAGAAAGCAGCCTTCTCCATGACCCATCCGGCTCCCCAAACCTCCGCGCCATTCGATGCTTTTGCCCGCTGCAACGATGCGCTGGCCGCCACGCCCGGCAAACTCGCCAAGCGTGAAATTCTCGCCGCATATCTCCGCCCGCTCGCCGTGCCCGATGCCGCCCGCGCCGCGCTTTACTTCTCCGGAATGCCCTTTGCCGAGACTGATCCCCGCCGCCTCAACACCGGCGGCTCGCTGCTCGGCAAAGCCGTGCTCCATCGTGCTGCCGCCAGCCAGGATGCGCTGCGCGCCGCCTACCGCCGTCACGGCGACCTGGGCGCTGCCGCTCACGATCTGCTCACCGCCCGCGCCGCGTCTTCCGCTCTACCCACGCTCACGCTCGCTGGCGTCGAGCAGGCATTCGCGCAGATCGCCGCCGCGCGCGGCCCCGCGCCGAAGCTCCGGCACGTCCAACAGCTCTTCGCGGCCGCTACGCCGGTCGAGCTTAAGTATCTCGTCAAGCTCATGCTCGGCGACCTGCGCACCGGCGTGAAGCAGGCCCTCGTCGAAGAGGCCATTGCCCAGCTTTATGAGGTGGAGCTGCCCACGTTGCGCCGCGCCCTTATGCTGAACGGCAGCCTGCCCGAGGTGGTTGTCATGGCAGCCGCGCACACCCTTCCTCAGGCGCGGATGCGCCTCTTTCACCCTCTGGGCTTCATGCTCGCCAGCCCCGTGGCCGGCGTCGAAGAGGCCATGGCGCGCTTCGCGCCCAATCCAGATGCGCAGCAAGCCGCCGAACATTCCACTCCCGTCCAGATCGAAGACAAATACGACGGCATCCGCGCGCAGCTCCATTGCGGAGATCCCGCCCAACCCGGCCGTGTCACCCTCTTTTCGCGCAACCGCGAAGACATCGGCCTCAGCTTTCCTGAACTCATCGAGGCCTTCGCCGCCATGCCTGAGCCGGTCGTCCTCGACGGCGAAATTCTCGCCTGGCAACCTGCCTCCGCCACTGAGTCTGCGCGCGCCATGCCCTTTGCCGCACTCACCCAGCGCCTTGGCCGCAAACGTGTCACCGCGCAAATGCGCGATCAGATTCCGGTGGTCTTCATGGCCTTTGACCTGCTCGCGCGCCATGGAGAACTGCTGCTCGACCAGCCGCTCTCCGCACGCCGCCAGCAACTCGAAGCGCTTGTCGCCGCCGCCGCTCCGCTCACCTTTCCAGCCGGCTCTGCCCAGAGTTCTCTTTTTATTGCGAAAGAACCCGCGGACTTTCCGCGCCTCAAGCTCGCTCCCGCCGCACGGCTAGAGTCCGCCGCGCAACTCGACCGCGCCTATCAGGACGCCCGGGCGCGCGGCAACGAAGGCGTCATGCTCAAAGATCTCGCCAGCCCCTATCAGCCGGGGCGCCGCGGCCTCGCCTGGCTCAAGCTCAAGCGCGAGCTGGCCACGCTCGATGTGGTCGTCACCGGAGCCGAGTTCGGCCACGGCAAACGCGCGCACGTCCTCAGCGACTACACCTTTGCGGTGCGCGATGGCGAAGAGTTGAAAAACATCGGCAAGGCTTACTCTGGCCTCACCGACGCCGAGATCGCCGCGAATACAGAGTTTCTGAAAGAGCACACGCTCGAAGACCTCGGCCACTTCCGCTCCGTCGAGCCGCGGCTCGTGCTCGAGGTCGCGTTCAATAACATCCAGCGCTCTGAGCGGCACAACAGTGGCTTCGCGCTGCGCTTTCCGCGCATCCTCCGCATCCGCGACGACAAGCCGGTCGACCAGATCGACACCCTCGCCCGCGTTGAAGAGCTTTACCAGTCTCAACCGGACAAGCCCATCGGCAAAGAGTGACTTCCGAAGTCAGCGAGGACCCCCCGCGGCGTCACGCACCACAAAAGAAAAGCGGCGTCATCCCGGCGCAGCGCAGTGGCGGAACCTGCATTTCGTTCGAGCTTGCCATCCCGGCCGCAGCGCAGCGGCGGGACCTGCATTCCGTCCCGAACACCACCCCTCTCCCAGGGGGCGTCATTCTGAGGCCAACGGCCGAAGAATCCCGGCGATGCCTCGGCCGCCAAACGCCGCCCGAAGTTTCTCCCACCATGCCCGCCCTCTTCTTGTTCCGGCCGAACCGGCAACCTATCACCCTTGTCATCCCGGCCAAGCGAAGTGAGCGGAGGGACCTGCAGTTGCCCGGGGTTTCTTCGGCTTACCGAGCCCCGCGACACCCCTTGTATCAGGGCATGGCTTCAGCCATGCCACAAGCCACGCAAAAAAACGGGGCTTTAACCCCTGCCCCTCTGCTTACGGATTACTGGGAGCCGCAGGCGGCACCGCCAGAATCGGCTCTCCCGCCGTGCCCATCAACTGCGGCAGCAGAAAGTGAAAGAACTTGTCCGAGTCCGAGTGCAGGCACACATTCGCGTTCGGCGTGCCGCTGCCCACATGCGTGAAACCGCGGTTGCCAATCACAATGTCCATCGGTTGCGTGGGGCACAGTGAGGGATCCATCACATACGCCACAGCCATCACGTCATACAGCGTTGGCGTGGGATTCTGCGTCGCCGCCGTCCATTCATTCGTGAGCGTGCTGAGCGTGTTGGTCAGCGGCGTTCCGGCGCTGAAGAGAATCGGGCGCATCACCTCATCCAGCTTCAGTTGCGTGGAGTCGAGCGGCATCATGTCAATCGGCACGCCCGAGGCAAAGAGCTTCTGCGCTGCCGGAATATCAGACGCAATGTTGTACTCCGCGCTCGGCGACTCACCCGGCAGATAGCCAAGATTGCCATAGCCCTGGTGGATGGAGCCCCCCATCAGCACCACGCGCTTCAGCTCCTTGAACGTCGCTGGGTCGCGCGTAATCAGCGCCGCCAGATTATGAAACGGCGCCAGCGCAATCAGCGTGATCTGTCCGGGATATTTCTTGATCTCCGTCTGCAAAAACTGCACCGCATCGGGCCAGCTTCCCGGCCGTGCCTGGTAGCCCTCGGCGTAATACTCCTGCGTGAACGCAGCCGTTGGCTGCGTGTGCAGGCCAGCCGCTACCGGAATATCCGAGTGGCCCGTCGCATCGAGAAACCGCTTCACCAGCCGCGCGCGCAGCGTCGTGTCGCCCCAGTCCGTCGTGACGCCCAGCACCTGCAACTGCGGCGAAGAAACCGCCAGCCCCAGCGCATACGCATCGTCGATATCGTCTCCAATATCGGTGTCGATGATCACCTTCTGCGGCGGCGGAGCCGTCACGGCACTCGCGGTTCCGGGTGTCGTCTCGCTTGCTGGAGCCGCAGGCGTGCTTTGCGTGGCTGAAGTCGTGGCCGGCGTCGCGGGTGTCGTCTGCGCAGTCTGCGTCGTCTGCGCTATGACCGGCAGCGCGCTCACCGCGCACAGCAAAAGGGGGATCAGCAATTTGCGCATCATCTGCCTCTAATGGACGTGCCCATGCTCGTGATCGTGAGCATGGCCGTGGCCGTGATGATGGCCGTGCCCTGCTTCACTCACCTCGAGCGGAGAAGCGCAGCCGTGCGATACCTCGCACGGCGCATTTTCAAACTGCACCGTCGTGTGCTGAATGTGAAATTTTTCGCGCAGCATGCAGCGAATGTTTTCCAGAATCAGTTGGCTCTCTGACGGCGGAATATCCGGAATCGTCACATGCGTGGCCAGCGCGTGGCTGTTCGAGCCCAGGCTCCACACATGCAGGTCGTGCACATCTTCCACGCCGTCAATGGTGCACAGCCGCGTGCGAATCTCTTCCAGACGCAGCCCGCGCGGCGTGCCTTCGAGCAGAATGTTCAGCGTCTCGCGCACAATGCCCAGCGAAGACCAGAAGATCATTGCCGCAATGCCCAGCGAGAGCGCCGGATCCACCCATGTCATGCCGGTGAAAAAAATCACCACGCCGCCCACAATCACCGCGGCCGTTGAGAGCGTGTCGCCCAGCATGTGGATGTACACGCTGCGCATGTTCACATCATGGCTCACACTCCACAGCAGCGTGGCGATGACGCCATTCATCAGTACCCCGGCGGCGGCCACTCCCATCATGATCTTCGGTTCCACATTCGCCGGATGCTGAAAGCGCACTATAGCTTCCCACGCAATCCAGACCGAAATCACCATCAGCGCCAGCGCATTCAAAAACGCCGCCAGCACGCCCGCGCGATGATACCCAAAGGTCTTGCGAGGGTTCGCCGGACGCATTTGAAAGTAGACGGCCACAAATGACAGCACCAGCGCCAGCGCATCCGATGCATTGTGCCCCGCCTCTGAGATCAGCGCCAGCGAGTGCGCGCGCCATCCGGCAAAGAGCGTCAATCCTACATAGCCAAGCGTCGCCGCGACAGAAAACTGCAGCACGCGTTGCGTTTTTTTCGTGGGTGCGGCGTGTACGTGCATCTTTTATTAGTCTATCGGCAGCAGCCTGCGGCAGGGAAATGACCACTTTCCCCAGAAATAGATGCTCTTCTAAGCTGAGGTCGTCGTCCGGGGCGTGCGCTGCGGAGGGATTCCACGCCGCACCGGCACACCCGAAGCGATATCCCGCAGCCCTGACCAGGTTTCCGCCACCACAATGCTGTTGGTGGGCCGGTGCGTGTCATAGCGCACCGAGCAGGGAAACCCCAGCCGCATCTGGTGAATGTCCAGATATTCGCTCAGCGTCGAAACATCCTGCGAGCACTCGTAAACCACTCCGGCAATCTCATACTTATACAGAATCAGTTGCATGCCGCCCTTGCGGCCGCTCTCTTCTTCCGTCAGGTCTGATACGTCGAGCACCGTGCCGTCAATCAGCCGCCCCATGCGCACCAGTTCTTCCCGCCGCATCCGTTCCAGGTCGTCGGCGGTGGGGCGCTTGCGCAGCATGAGCCAGACCCCGGCTCCTGCGGCAAATAACGCGAAAACGGCTGCTGTTCCATACACCTGAGGGTCGCGCAAGTTATACACCGGCAGAGCTCCGCAATCCGCAAAAGAACCAAGGTCGTGCAACGGCAGAATACCTCAGGTCCATCGGGAAATGTCCTCCCATTCTGCCGCCTCCCCATGACCTTCTGTTCACAGTGGGAAAAGCCCCATCCCGCACCACTCAGAAAAAGGCCCGTGCCGCCCCGGCATCACCCGCCGCCGCCGCTCAAATCCCCGCCACGCGGGCGATATACTGAAAAGAGCATGTCAACTCGCAGGATTTCTTCGTCTGCCGCCCCGGGCGGCGATTCTTCTTTCCACATTTCGCAGTCTGCCCGCGCGCCGCGCATCCGTTCCACCACCGTCATCTGCGTGCGCCGCGGCAACAGCGTCGTCATGGCCGCCGATGGACAGGTCACCATGGGCGACGCCGTCATCAAGCAGTCCGCCCGCAAGGTGCGCCGCCTTTATCAGGACAAGGTGCTCGCCGGCTTTGCCGGTTCCACCGCGGATGCCTTCTCGCTCTTCGGCCGCTTTGAGGCCAAGCTCGAGCAGCACGCCGGCAACCTGGGCCGCGCTGCCGTTGAGCTGGCCAAGGACTGGCGCACTGACAAGATGCTGCGCAACCTTGAGGCTCTGCTTATCGTGGCCGACCCGCACCAGATGTTCCTCATCGGCGGTGCCGGCGACGTCATCGAGCCCGACGAAGGCGTCACCGCCATCGGCAGCGGAGGCTCCTATGCCATGGCCGCCGCACGCGCCCTGCTCGAAAACACCGATCTCTCCGCACGCGAAATAGCCGAAAAGGCCCTGCGCATCGCCGGAGACATCTGCATCTACACCAACGGCCACATCACCGTGGAAGAACTGAACGCCTAAACCGCGCTCGGAAAGGAGCAAGCCCTCATGGCCATCTATCTACCCGGCGCTGCCGAAGATCAGGAGCTCGCGCTCGACGATCTCACTCCGCGCGAAATTGTCGGCGAGCTCGACAAATATGTCGTCGGCCAAAAGGCCGCCAAGCGCGCCGTCGCCATCGCCCTGCGCAACCGCATGCGCCGCCAAAAGCTCACGCCCGATCTCGCGGACGAGATCATGCCCAAAAACATCATCATGATCGGCCCCACCGGCGTGGGCAAAACCGAAATCGCCCGCCGCCTGGCCAAGCTCACTAACTCGCCCTTCCTCAAGGTTGAGGCGTCCAAATTTACTGAGGTCGGCTACGTCGGCCGCGATGTCGAGTCCATGGTGCGCGACCTCGTGGAGATCGCCATCGACATGGTGCGCGAAGAAAAGCTGGAAGAGGTCGAAGACAAGGCCGAGCTCAACGCCGAGGAGCGCCTGCTCGATCTGCTCCTGCCGCCGCCCGCCACCCAGGCTCCCGCCGCCGCGCAGCCCAACGCAGGCGAAATCCCCGACGCGCACGGAGCCATCATCCTCCCGCCGCCCGGCTCCTCCACCACGGCGGCCTCGGCCGCCAATGAGTCGCACCCGCGCACCCGCGAAAAGCTTCGCCAGCAATTCCGCGAGGGCAAGCTCGATGACCGCATGGTCGAGTTGGACGTGCGCGAGCGCGGCGCGCCGTCCTTTGAAATCATCTCCAACCAGGGCGTCGAAGAGATGGACATCAATCTCAAGGACGTGTTGCCCAGCATCTTTGGCCAGCGCACCAAAAAGCGCAAAATGAAGGTCGCCGAGGCCTTCGAATACCTGGTGCAGGAGGAAGAAAGCCGCCTCATTGACATGGATCAGGTCACCCGCGCCGCCGTCGAGCGCGTCGAGACCTCCGGCATCGTCTTCCTCGATGAAATCGACAAGATCGCCGGCCGCGAAGGCGGCCACGGCCCTGACGTTTCGCGCGAGGGCGTGCAGCGCGACATCCTGCCCATCGTCGAAGGCACCACCGTCAACACCCGCTACGGCATGGTGCGCACCGACTACATTCTGTTCATCGCCGCCGGAGCCTTCCACGTCTCCAAGCCCAGCGACCTCATCCCTGAGCTGCAGGGCCGCTTCCCCATTCGCGTCGAGCTGCAGTCGCTCACCGTCGAGGACTTCATCCGCATCCTCACCGAGCCCAAGTCTTCGCTCGTCAAGCAGTCCACCGCGCTGCTTGAGACCGAAGGCCTCAAGCTCGAATTCACACCCGAGGCTATCGCCGAGATGGCTCAGTTCGCCTTCAGCGTCAACGAGACCACTGAGAACATCGGCGCGCGCCGCCTGCACACCATCATGGAAAAGGTGCTCGACGACATCAGCTTCCTCGCCCCTGACCTCATCAAGCACGGCAAGGGCAAGTCCGAGGCCGGAGTCGTCGATCTGGCCGCCGCAGCCAACGGGCACGCCGAGATGGCGCCCATCGCCCCTCTGCCGGTCATCGAGCGCGAAACCCCCGGCGGCACCGAGTTGGTCGCCGTCGTCGATCCCGAATACGTCAAGCAGATGGTCGCCTCGATCGTCAAAAACCAGGACCTCTCACGCTACATCCTCTAAATCACCCTGCTGCCCCATTCAAGCCCGCCGTTGGCTTGAGTGGGGTCGTCCTCCACCCCTCCCGCCAACCGCGTTACTCTTGTCTGGTAGCTCATGCAGCCGACTGACCCCAATCCGAAGCCGGCCAGCGTCAGTGACTTTCTGGCCGCCGAGCGCACGCTGCTCGCCTGGGTTCGCACCAGTCTGGCATTCATGGGCTTTGGCTTCGTGGTCGCTCGCTTCGGCCTCTTTCTGCGCGAGCTTCGTTCTCCCACCGGCGGTCTTCCCGGCAACTCGACGGGAGCATCGCTCTGGTTTGGCATCGCTCTCATCGCCTCCGGCGTGCTCATCACAGTCTTCAGCGGAGCACATCATCTCCGCCTCGTCCGCGCGCTGCGCCGTGGCGATTCCTCTCTGCCGCACTCCACCGCCCTGGCCGCCGCCCTGGTGATTCTGCTTACCGTCGCCGGTATCGGCATCGCACTCTATCTCTTCCACTTCAACCTTTCCCTGCATCAGGGTTGAGGCAGCCGGATTCCATCCAGCGCTCGCATTGAGATCAGAATCCGCCTGGGCTGCGCACTCAATCCACAACAGAACACTTCGGGTTGTTCAAAGTCCCCGTGATCCGGATCGGGAAGACCAGCCTTCCATGCTTGGACTTGGCCCCTTTGAATATCCTCGCAAACGCGCTCACAAAAAAGCCCTGCTTGGTCAGGACCGTGGCCGTGCCCGTGTAGTCGAGCCGGCTGTTCAGTTCGTCCACGTTTCCCGAGCCGGCCACGTCAATCCCGTAGAAATTCACGTTGATCTGCCGGCTCAAAATCCGCTGCCGATTCAGGTCCACGTCTCCACTGAAGGAAGAAAAGGCCGATATTGGCAGAGAGCTCGTGCCAGGGTCGCGAAAGCGCGCCATCTTTGCCATTTCCTTGTTCCCATTCAGGCTGGTGAACTCGCCTCTTCGGATAGTGATGCGGCCCGTCCCGTGAATCCCAGACAGGGGGTTAGAGGAGTGCTGGATAACTCCATCGAGTTTCATCTCCGCCTCCATCATTCCCGTAATCTTCGGCGGTCCGGTTTCAAACTCTGCGAGCAGGTAGTGGATGCCCACGCCGCTTACCCGCAGGTCCGTGTCAAATCGCGTCTGCTTGCTGGCAAAGTTGAAGGTGAAATCCCCATCCGCCTTCCCGCGATACGTCTTGGCCCTAAAGTTCTTAAACGTGATGCTCGCCGGTTCAATTTGCAGTTCCGAATGAATCTCTCGAAGATGGATGCGCCCGAAAATGGCCGTCTTCACCGCCACGCTGCCTCCCACGCTCGTCTGGTGAGCGCCATGTTGCAAGGCACCCAGATTGAGCTGCCGCACTCCGCCAGAGAAATCTCTGGCCGTGAAGACGACTGGGCCCGGCGCGTCCGAGGGATCGATCAGCCCGGAGCCGTATAAAGTTCCATCCTTGATCTGAAGACTCGAAATCGTGCCCATCGACAAACGTGTCGGCTGCGTCTTCGCGCCAGAGGGATTCTGAAAATTCCAAAGGCCGTCAGGATCGGAGATCAAATGGATGACAGGCTTTTCCACCACCAGCGAGCGAATGGCGACATGGCCATGCAGCAGAGGCATCCAGGGAATTGCCGCATCCACCTCCGGGGCCTGTAAAAAGTATCCAGACGGAAACGGCTTCGGGTTTTTGACCGCAACCCCATAGAGACGCACCGTCAGCGGCAGCAGCCGCACCGTCGCATGCTGGATCTCAATCTGCAATCCGGTTCTCTTGTGCAAATAGGCGATCACTTCAGGAAGATACCGGTCCGGACTCCGCACGGCATACCATCCCGCCGCCCACAGCCCCAGAATCGCGCAGGCCACAATGGCCAGCCCGATCTTCATGCTCCTCGTCACCCTAACCACACGCCGGCCAATCAGGCGCTGCATCAGGAATCGGGTGACGACGAGCCTGCCCCCGCGACAGCCTTGCCCATGCAAGCCGTGCTTCGCCGGTCATTTTGATCCCTGGCACAATACGCACAACCCCTCACCTCAGACCATGAGATGGCCACTAAGTTATAAGGTTGGCTGAAGTCCAGCGGGCAGCCTTATCCCTGGATTCTAAACCGTGGAACGGTTCACTTCCGGCCCGGCCTTCCATCTCCCTCGGTTGCCCCATGCCCGTCTGTCTCGACGTGCGCGTGAGTGAGCGAGATGGGTGTCACTGTCGGGGGCAGGGCAATCGGTGGGATTGACGCCGGACACACCACATCTCAAACAGATGTGGGAGCCAGCGCAATGCGCCCGGCTCCATTCCCGCACCACATCTCGCAAACCCTCCGCGTTTCCAGATGCTTCATCACGACACATTACCTTCGTGCCAAACACGCGTTCTCCTGGAACCCCCACCCCTGCCGGTAATTTCCCCTCGCCTCGATAAAATGGAATCAGAAGCTCAGCAAAAGACCGCATTCCATCCGGTCTCTTTCTGAGCTTTTTCCCTTTTCAGCTGGTTCCCGTGGGGGTTAGTTCACGTTGATTCTAAAGGACTTGCCAGCCTAATGTCCGGTAAGTCAAATCATATCAATTGGTTACAAGACGTTAATGGGAGTTTTTTTTATGGCTATGCGGTGCCGTCACATCAAAGCGAGCGGAGTTCAGTGCAATGCCTATCGCGTCTGGAAAGAGGACTATTGCTTCTTCCACCTGCACCATCGCAGACCGGCCCCGCCGGTCATCCGAAACACTGAGGCGCCCCCGCCGGCGCAAGGCCCTGTGACCATCCCTCTTCTCGAAGACATGACTTCGGTGCAGCTCACCGTCACCCAGGTTCTCAGCGCTCTGGCCGCCGGCAAGATCGACTCCCGCACCGCCATGGCCTACATCTACGGCCTCCGTCTCGCCGCCCGCAACCTTGCCTCCAACGCGCTCGATCCCTTAACCACCGTCGAGGCCTTCGTGCAGTATGAGAACGGAGATCTCCTCGGCCCATTGGAGTCTTCCCCTGAAGCGGCCATGGCCCCGCCCGAGCGTGACTCGGCCCTCCACGCCATGAGCTACCTCGTCCGCCGCCTCGAGTACGAGCAGAAGCTCCGCTACTATCTCGAAACCGGCGAGGATCCCCCGGCCGATCTCGTTCCGCCCGAGCCCCCCAAAAGCCCATCTCTTTTAGACATGATCAAGACCAACCTGCAGTCCAAATTCGAGAAGGGCGAGGTCAAGGCGCCCCGCAAAGCGCCGGAAAACCTCGTCAACGAGTTGTTTGCCCAATCCAGCCGGCGCGCCCGTTAACTCTTCCATCACCCTCCCCCGCACAGGCTTCTGGCGTCCCCTGTGCGGGGATGCATCCTCCCTTCCGCGCTCCCTGTTTCCCTTCCTGACAATCTGACCGTCCATGCCCTCTCTGCGCGCCGTTTGCACGGGGACAAGCGTTTGTGCTCGAATGGCTGCCATGAAACGGCGTGCATTTCTGCAGTCTTCTTTGATGGCGGCGGGCGCAATGGCTTTCGCCCGCGGCGGGCTGGCTCAAACGGCTTCCTCCTCCGCTTCCGGCGCGGTCCGTGTGGGCCTCAGCGTCGATGCCTCTGCCCTGGGCCACATCATTCGTCCGGACTATACCGGCCTCAGCTATGAGCAGGCCCAGATGGCAAACCCGAATTACTTCTCGGGCACCAACACGCAACTGGCGGGCTTTCTGCGTACGCTGGGCCGTCAGGGCGTGCTGCGCATCGGCGGCAACACGAGCGAGTACACCTTCTGGAATCGCCACGCGAAGCCCACGGCTGCCGACGAGCACCTGGCCGCCGGGCCGGACAAAGGCCACCATGCGGCGGCGCGCGAGGTCATCACCCCAGAGGCGGTGAACAATCTCAGCGAGTTCCTCGACAAGACGGGCTGGAAGCTCATCTACGGCCTCAATCTGGGCAAGGGAACACCCGAGAATGCCGCCGACGAGGCCGCCTACGTCATGCAGGCGATTGGCGCAGACCGTCTGCTCGCCTTCCAGCTCGGCAATGAGCCGGACCTCTTCTATCGCAACGGCATCCGCCCGGCGAGCTATGACTTTGCCGCCTATGCCGGAGACTGGCAGCGCTTCTTCACCGCCATTCGCAAGCGCGTCCCCAACGCGCCCTTTGCCGGCCCGGACACGGCCTACAACACCAAGTGGCTGGTGCCCTTCGCCGACAAGTTCAAGCACGATGTGAAGTTCATCTCCTCGCACTACTACGCCGAAGGCCCCCCGACTGACCCCAGCATGACGATCGAGCGGCTGATGAAGCCGAATCCTCGGCTGCTCGGCGAGACTGCCGGCCTCAAGCAGGTGGAGGCCGACACGGGTCTACCCTTCCGGCTCACAGAGACGAACTCCTGCTACCAGGGTGGCAAGCAGGGCGTAAGCGACACCTTTGCGGCGGCGCTGTGGGCGGGTGACCTGATGTACCAGCAAGCCGCGGCCGGCAGCACGGGCATCAACTTTCACGGCGGCGGCTACGGCTGGTACACGCCGGTGGCCGGCACGCCAGAAGACGGCTTTATCGCGCGGCCGGAGTACTACGGCATGCTGCTCTTTGCTCAGGCCGGCGCAGGGCAACTGCTGGGCGCGAAGCTGACGGATAACAGCGCGGCCCCGTTGCTGACGGCGTATGCGCTGCGCGGCACCGACGGCCGCACCCGCATCGCGCTCTTCAATAAAAATCTCGATGCAGACGTGGAGGTTGCAATCTCTGGTGTGGCCTCACCCTCCGGGACGGTGCTGCGTCTGGAGGCTCCGCGCCCGGATGACACGACGGACGTGACCTTCGGCGGCGCTCCCGTGGGCGCGAGCGGAAGCTGGTTCCCGCTGGTGCAGGAGTATGTGCCTGGGCATAGCGGCCAGTTTCTCCTGCACATGCGCAAAGCCTCGGGCGCATTGCTCGAATTCGCATAGTCCCGGCCAAATCACACAAGGCCCGGGCCATTGGCTCGGGCCTTTCTGCTTGCGGAGTCAGCCGCCTTTGACGGTCAGCACGAGCAGCCACACGTTGAGTGCGGCGATAAAGAAGGCCGAGGCCCAGGCCAGGTAGCGGAGCCAGGGGCGGTTGACGAACTCGCCCATCCGCTTGCGGTCGCTGGTGAAGGCCACCAGCGGAAAGACGGCGAAACTCAACTGCATGCTGAGAATGACCTGGCTGAAAATGAGTAGGTTCGAGGTGCCCTTCTCGCCATAGAGCGCTGTCACGAGGATGGTGGGCACGATGGCGGTGAGGCGCGTGATGAGGCGGCGCTGCCAGTCCGGCAGGCGGATGTTGAGAAAGCCTTCCATGACGATCTGGCCGGCGAGGGTGCCGGTAATGGTGGAGTTCTGTCCAGAGGCGAGCAGGGCAATGGCAAACATCAGGCTGGCCGCGCCAAAGCCGACGAGCGGGCTCAGCAGCTTGTAGGCGTCGCCAATCTCGGCGACTTCATAGTGGCCCGTGCGATGAAAAACGGCGGCAGCCACGATGAGAATGGCCGCATTCACAAAGAGCGCGAGCGTGAGCGCAAGGGCCGAGTCAATGTTGGCATAGCGAATCGCCTCGCGCTTGCCGCCCGCGGTGCGCTCATATTTGCGGGTCTGCGCGATGGAGGAGTGCAGGTAGAGATTGTGCGGCATGACCGTCGCGCCAAGAATCGAGATGGCGATGTAAAGCATGTCCGAGTGGGTGACAATGGCCGCGTGGGGCAGAAAAAGGTTGGAGATGAGGCCGTTCCAGGCCGGATGCGACACGAAGATCTCGATAGCAAAGATGGCCGAGATCGTTCCAATGAGCGTGATCACAAAGGCTTCAAGATAGCGGAAGCCGCGATGCTGCAGCAGCAGAATCAGCAGCACATCAAAGCCGGTGATGAGCACGCCCACAATCAGGGGAATGCCGAAGAGCAACTGCAGCGCAATGGCCGATCCGATCACTTCGGCCAGGTCGCAGGCGGCAATGGCAATCTCGGCAAAGAGCCACAGCGCAATCGAGACGGGCTTGCTGTACTGCTCACGGCAGGCCTGCGCGAGGTCGTGGCCAGTCGCGATGCCGAGCTTGAGCGAGAGGCTCTGGAGCAGGATCGCCAGCAGGTTCGAGACCATGATGACGAAAAGCAGAGTGTAGCCATAACGGGAGCCGGCGGCCAGATCGGTGGCCCAGTTGCCGGGGTCCATGTAGCCGACGGAGATGAGGAATCCGGGCCCAAGGAAGCCGAGCATGCGCATCCAGAAGAAGCTCGAGTGCGAGATGGACACCGTCGCGTGAACCTCCGGCCTGGAAGGCCGGAGGCCGGGCTTCCCGGGTGCCTCCTGAAGGGTGGTTTGGGGCATACGCAGGCTCGAAATCTCCTTAGCCTAAGTATGCCACACGAATTAACTGCAGTTAATTGAAGATTTTGGTGAAACTAGGAGGACTTGGGAGCCTTTTTCACCCAGACCTTCTCTGCCGTGGGGCGGCCGAGAGTGGCCGAGCCCTTCGGCGTTTGGATGACGATGGTCTGGTCGTAGTTGTGCGCGAGCACCTGCAGGGTGGTGCGCGGCCCAATGCCGAAGCCGTGCAGGAAGCGCAGCAGCTTGGGATCGCGCTCATAGAGGCTGACCACGGAGTAGGTCGCGCCTTCTGAGACCTCGGAGAGTGGCAGCAGGCCTTTTTTGCGGCGCTGCGCGGGGCTCTCGGGCAGCATGGAATTGCCGTGGGGGCATGTGCCTTTTTCGCCGAGCTTTTCGATGAGCTTGGCCTCAAATGCGTCGGAGACAGCGTGCTCCAGGCGTTCGGCTTCGTCGTGAACCTGGTACCACTCCATGCCGAAGATCTCAGAGAGCATGCGCTCGATGAGGTGATGGCGGCGGGCGGTGCGCAGCGCGGTCTGTTTGCCGAGCGCGGTGAGGCGAATGATACCGTCCGCTTTGACATCGACAAATCCATCGCGCTTGAGGCGTTTCAGGGCCATGGTGACGGCAGGCGGTGAGACCGAAAGCCAATGCGCAAGGGTGACGGGCTGCACGGCCTGCCCTTCGGACTCGGCCTCGAGGATAGCTTTGAGATAGTCTTCTTTTGAGACGGAGATGGTCGCGTTCATCTGGATTTCATCGTAAGCCGATGGCCGTTTGCTGGCCAGCGGTTCCATGTCGCGGGTAAGCGAAATACCCGCAAAAGCGGTACGCGAAGAGGTGAGAGGAAATGGGATCGACAACGAATCCCGGAGAAGTGCGGCAGCAGATGCCTGCGCCGGTTGTCGCAGCGCGCGGCCGATGGGTCATGGGCTGGAGCAGCCTGGCATTTGCGATCCTGCAGAGCGCCTGCACGGCGGTAATGGCGGCGAGCGGGTTGCGGCTGCTGATTGGCGTGGGCGCATCGGTGGCCGCAAGCGGCCTGTTGCCGCTCGAAGAGCTGCATACTGACTGGCTGCGGATTCCGATGGTGCTGCTGGCTGTGGTGGGATCGCTGGTGAATCTCTACGTGATCTGGCAGATGCGCAGGTTGCGCGCCCGGCCGTCGTCGCAATGGCGCATGCAGCCTGTGACCGAAAAGCAGAGGCGCAGCGAGCGGTTGCAGATTGTGCTGGCGGTGGTCACGCTGATTGTGGTGGCCCTGGAAGAGTCATTCCACATTCATCTCTTTCATCACGGATAGCCGCGCCGTCGTCGGTGCGAATTAGCTCGGCGGAAGCCTTGCCGCGCCACCGGGTGATTCGTGAGTCCAACGTTCAAACACACGCCCCGTATCCGTCAGCCCTTGTCACGGGGAACTGGATGCCTGCATCTCTTCGTCGAGGCGTGCGTGCAGGCGCTCGCTGAAGCCGGCAGGCAGCTCAAAGACGCGATCATCCGCGGTCAGGATGAGGATGTTGCGCGTGGAGTCGAGCACTGCCGAGCAGATGCTGCAATGTTCGAGATGCTTCTGCACGACTTCGCGCACTTCGGGCGCGAGCGTGTTGTCGAGGTAGCCAGAGATGGCGTCCCACACGTGCTTGCAGTCTATGACCAAGGGAACCACCTCCTTTTGGGATTGAGATGTTTGAGCTGTGGAGCCAGATCTTTTTGCAGCAGCAGGCGCGCGCGGTGCAGGCGCACCTTGGCGGCGGAGACTGAGATGCCGAGCGTGGCCGCGCACTCGTTGACGCTGAGCTCTTCGAGATCGCGCAGCAGAAAAATCTCCCGATAGATAAGCGGCAGATTATCGATCGCAGCGCGCAGCAGCGAGCGGACCTCGGCGCGTTCGAGCATCTCTGAGGGAATCTCACGCCAGTCGCGCAGCAGGGCCGGGGAGACATGAGGCGTGCCGTCCTCATGGGTCTCGTCAATAGAATCAGTGGGCGCCTGATTTTTGCGGCGCAGCCGGCCGCGTGCCTCATTGAGCGCGATGCTGACGAGCCATGTGCTGAAGCGCGCTTCGGCACGAAAGGATGCGAGGGCGCGCCAGGCCTTGAGAAAGGCTTCCTGCGTGACCTCTTCGGCGTCGGCCTCGTTTTTGAGGATCGCGAACGTCATGACATACACATGGCGTTCGTAAGGGCGGATGAGGTCATGAAAGAGATCTTTCTGGCCCGCGAGAATAGCGGCGATGATGCGCGCTTCGCCGTTCTCTGCGAGGGTGTCTGTCATGCTTGCCGGATCCGCTGGCGATATTGTCTCGCAATCACGGTGTCGAGAGAGATCCATCCCGCGCCGAAGATGAGCACGAGCAGAGCGGCGAAGAGAAAGGTGTAAGCGGCGTCTCCATAGAATGTGCCCGGGTTGGAGAGGATCGAGAAGAGTGCGTCGCGCGAGGCGGTCCAGTAGGCGACGAGCATATTGATAGTGAGGATGAGGCCGGTGAGCCGCGAGGCAAGGCCGAGAATGAGCAGAAGGCCGCCGAAGAACTCGACGCCGGCGACAAAGTGCGCATTGAAGGCAGGGAAGGGAATGCCGATCGACTGGAAGAATCCGGTGACCTTATGGATGTGCTGCATCTTGCCCCAGCCGGCCTGCGCAAACTGCCATCCCCAATAAAGGCGGACGAGCAGCAGGAAAGGACTCTGGAGCAGCGAGGCCACGGACTGAAAGCGTTGGTAGCAGACGGCAAAGAGTTTGATCACGTTCGTATCCTTCAATGCCGCGCGAATTTTGATTATGCTGCGAAGCTGCCCCGAATGGCAGCTCGTTTTATGTGCGGCAAACCTTAGAGTGCATTTTCTGCGGGAGGGTTACAGAACCAGCCCATGGTCGCAAAATATCCAAAAGCGGACTGGAGCCAGGCGGGTTGCTCCTCCTCAGAAAGCTGCGAGTCGTGGAAGGCAGCTTCGATGGCTTCGCCAAGAGTCGAGCCCTGCTCGATGGCGCGGAGCAACTGGTAGTCCTCACGCTCGATGCGGCGGTAATAAACCGAATCATCGTACCGATGCACGGCGATGAAGATGTGCTCGCGGGGCATGGCGCGCAGGCGGCGCGCGCGGCGCGCGGCATAGCCGGTAGAGGCGCTGTTGCTGGAGCCGTCGCTGCTGCCATCCTCATTGCGAACCGCGATGAGCGCGTCGTCAATGGCGGAGTGCGCCTCGATCAGGCGCAGGTAGGGCTGCAGCGTGAGGCGCGAGTCTTCGCCAAGCGCGGCCATTTGTTCTGCAGTGAGGCCGGGCCATGCGGCGTTGTCAAAGGCCTCAATGTGCGCCCACTCGAGCGCGGCCATTTCCAGGGCGAGTTCCGTATGGGGCGCGGTGAGTTCGGGGTGCGCCTGCAGCCACTCCACGAGGCGCGAGCCAAGGTTGCGCAGGCTGAAAGAAGTCGAGGGGCAGTCGGTGAGATAGCCTTGCATGATGCGCTGGAAGCGCCGGTTGCCGGTCACCGCCTGCAGGCCGGGGAAGTCCTCTTCAAAGCTGGCAAAGAGCCGGAACCAATATTGGCGGTTGTAGATTTCGAGACGCTCGAACGAACTGAGCCGGTCGTTGGGAGCAATGATGGCGTCGGCTTCGCGCTCGCTGGAGATGCCGGCGGCACCGCGGCGGCGCATGCCGTGCTGTGCGGTGAGCGGCTGCAGGATGCAGGCGGCCATACGCTGCTGAATTTCACGAAGCTGGCTGCGCGGCTCGCTCATCGTGCGGCCGCCGTTTCTGCTTCCAGTGTTTCGTCACGAGCGGCGAGCTTCTGCGCGGCTTTGGCAAGATAGCGATTGGCCTTGAGGGCCTCGGCGTGTACCTCGTCAAAGGTGGGAATGTTGTCGTCCCACTCCAGCAGCGTGGCGGTAGGCCCGCAGCGCTCAATGGCGCGCTCGTAGAGCTTCCAGACAGGGTCGAGAACCGGATGGTCGTGCGTGTCGAGAATGTACTTCTCAAACTTTGAGTGCCCGGCAATGTGAATCTGCGCCACGCGCTCGGCGGGCACCGCGTCCACATAGGTGCGCGGGTTGAAGTTGTGATTCTGCGAGGAGACGTAAATGTTGTTGACGTCGAGCAGGATGCCGCAGTTGGCCTGCTCGACGACTTCGTTCAGGAACTCCCACTCGGTCATCTCGGAGACGTGAAACTCGGCATAGCTGGAGACGTTTTCGACGACGACGGGAACTTCAACGAAGTCCTGCACGTGGCGGATATTTTCCGCGGTCTTGCGCACAGCTTCCCAGGTATAGGGCATGGGGAGCAGGTCATGGGTGTAGCGGCCATCCACCGAGCCCCAGCAGAGATGGTCAGAGAGCCAGGGAGTGCCGGTGCGGCGCACGAGCGCCTTGAGGCGCTTGAGGTGCTCGCGATTGAGCGGATCGGCAGAGCCGAAGTACATGGAAACGCCATGCTGCACGACACGGTATTGCTCAAGAATGCTGTCGAGCACGGTCAACGGGCGGCCCGCATCGACCATGTAATTTTCCGAGATGATCTCAAACCAGTCGACGACCGGCTTGTTCTCGAGGATGTGGCGGTAGTGCGGCACGCGCAGGCCAATGCCGACGCCGTAATCCGTGAATCCATTGAAGCGATTGGCAGGCATGGTGCGGGCTCTGATTCCTGAAACTTTTTGAGGGAGGGTTGCGGGTCTGCTGCAACGGGGTTGACCGGAGAGAGCAGACCCGCAAGAGATTACATGGGGTGTTCGGTGTTGCAGCCGCCCTTGCCCTTGCAGCTGTTCTTGCCTTTGCAGCCGTTGTCGCCAGACTTGCAGCCGCCCTGGCCCTTACAGTCATTCTTGCCCTTGCAAGAGTGCTTGCCCATGGCGGTCTTCTTGCCGTGAGCGAAGGCGCCAAGCATGGCCTGACCGGCAACGTTCACCGTGGCGTTGGGAGAGGTGGGAGCCGCGTGCAGAACAACGGGGGTCGCACCGAGCAGACCGGTGACGGCCGCGCTCAGCATCATGGCTTTGAGAGAGTGCTTCATGAGAAATCCTCCTGGGATTGCAGACCCGCCGTTGGGAAGCGGTCTGTGCATGGTTAGAGTGGTGAACGGTGATGAGGTTACAGGCCGCGCGAAAATTTTGTTCGCGGGCCTCGCGGAGACTTCTCTTGAACGTACGAGTCAACGGGCGCAACCGGATGGAGGCTGGCATTGCACGGCCGCCGGTCCGGAAAGGCCGGGGTTGAGTCGTGGCCATGATAGCTCTTTTTGCGGTGGATGGTCGCGAGGGGGTGTTTGACGATATGCAGCCGAAGAAACAAAAGGGCGCGAGGCCGGTGGGCCTCGCGCCGGTCAAGGAGGGTGAAACGCTGGGGTAGCTAGAAGACCAGCCGTCCGCCGATCTGGACCTGGCGTGAGTTGTTGGATTGCGCCGTGATCAGACCAAATTTTGAGGTCGGATCGACGCCCGGCGCCTGGAAGAGCGGATGGTTGAGAGTGTTGAAGGTCTCAAAACGAAGCTGGAAGTAAGCCTGCCCACGGATGGGGAAGTTTTTGAGAACCGACGAGTCGAGATTGTTGATGCCATCCTGGCGGATGGAGGAGAGGGTGAGCGGGAAAGTGCGGAGGTGGTAGGAGAATTGATCCGCGCTCGCAAGGTCAAATGCATCCGTGCTGATTGCGGAGCCGTTATTCACAATCTTATTGTTGACGGTAATTCGCTGGCCGGTGGTGACCATGTCGTAGGTCCAGTAGATGGGCGCGCCGGTCTGGTAGGTATAGATGCCGTTGATGACCCAGCCTCCAACCAGTTCATTGAGCCAATGGGATTGGACGTTGAGCCACTTGCCTCTGCCAAAGGGCAGATCGTAGGTTCCGCCCAGGACGAAGTGGTTGGTGAAGTCGAAGGGCGAAATGTGCTTGTAGGGCTTTGGATCCGTGTCGTTGAGGAAGACATCCTCGTCTTCGAGCTTGGACCAGCTGTAGTTGGCAACCAGCCAGAGACCGTGAGACATGCGGTGCTCAATGCGGGCATCCAGCGCGTTGAAGAAAGACTGGCCAATGGTCGCGTTGTCTTCAAAAACGCCCTGGCTGATCTGGGTTCCACCCACCTGATTGCCGCCCGTTTCTCCCGTGTCATATTGAGGATAGTGCGACAAGATCTGGGCCACGGAGACTGTCTTCGCCTTGCCGATGGTGGTTCCAGACATCTGCGGAATGTTGTAGAAAGGGTTGTTGACCGTCTGCGTGAGCGCGGTGATTGTGTTTTGATCACGCACCGGCGAGGTGCTGAGGTACTGAGCGGGGATGTAGTTGTACTGCACTGTTGCCACGGGCATATGCACCATGTGGTTGCCGACATAGTCGATTTCCAGCATGGTGTTTGAGCCGAAGGACTGCTGAATACCGAGATTCCATCGCAGCGAGTAAGGGTCCGTCGGATGGGGATCGATGAAGTTGATGACGTTCTGGCCGTCGAAGGTCGCCAGTCCCTCGGAGGAGCCTGTGGGCTGCGAGAAGCCATCCGGGTAAGGATTGCCAAGCGTGGAGGCCGGGCTGAGATAGTTGTTATTGGTTGGATTGAAGGTAGTGGAGGCGCTGAAGCCTTCCGTATTCAGGATGGGGTTCGATGACCAGGTGCCATTGCCGGCCAGATTGGCGATGGTGTACTGGCTGACGAACATGCCAAAGCCGCCGCGAACCACCGTTTTGTTATCCAGCCACGACGGCGACCATGAGAAGCCGATGCGCGGGCTGAACCAGTGCGAGTTGGTCTGGTAATAGGCGCCGTTGTGGCCGCTGGGGAAGGTAAGTCCGCCCAGTACCTGGAACTGGCTGGCCGGGAGCTGCGAGATCGGGTTGGCTGCATAGGCTGCTTCTGCCTGCGCAGCTACGGGGTTCTGTGATGTGGTATCAAAGCCGTTCACAACGCGGCCAAACTTCTCGTAGTAAGGGGAATCGTGGTCAAAGCGAAGGCCAAGATTCAGCGTAAGCGTGGGAGAAATGCGCCAGTTGTCCTGCACAAATGCGCCTACGTAATAAGTGTGGAAGGTGCTGCGCGCATTGATGTCATACTCGCCCTTGGTTGGCAGGCCCATCATGAAGGAGGCGAAGTCACCGCCGAAGGTGGGCGATGCCGAGCCTGAGGATTGCTGCACCCAGTTGGTGCCGAACTGGAAGTAGCCATCAGGATATTTGTTGCCGATGGAGTCGAGCCGGTATTCGCGGGCGTCGATGCCGAACTTGAGGTTGTGCTTGCCGACGGTCTTAATGACGTCGCCGAATATCTGATAGGACTGCGATGGGACATGCGAGTAGGACTCGCCACCAAGGCATTGAAAGCTGGTCTGGCTGCCGCAGCTTCCGAACTCAACATAGGGAATCTGCAAGTGCTGGGAATTCTGGGCGAGCGAGTCGGGGAAGCCCAGCGTGGAAGGGCTTACGCCATCGCTGGGCTGGCCTTCAATCTGGTTGAAGTAGGTCCAGTTGAAGCGTAGATCCATGAAGGTAGTGGGATTGAAGGTGTGGGTGCCGTCAAGGGTCGCACCCCAGTTTTCGCGGGTGAGGCTTTCGCCGGTGGCGATGTTGTTGAAGAAATTGTTCTTGGACTGCGTGCGGATGTTGTGGCGGATATCAAAGTACAAATGCGTCGCCTCAGAGACGTTGTAGTCGAGGCGGCCCAGCTCATTGTTGAAGTTGTCGATGCTGGGTGCGTTGCTGATGTAGTTGTCTTCGCCGTTTGCCTGACCGGCCGTATTGGGCTGCGGATAGAGCTTGAGATAGTTAGCCGCGACGGAGTCGATAGAAATGCCGGCGTTCGCGAAGTTGTTGCCGGGAATCGGCTGACGCGTAATCGTCTTTCCGTTTTGTGTGGCGGTAAACGGGTTGTAGAGCTGATAAGGATTCGGCTTTCCATCAGAGCAGATGGCAGAGTCGCCGTTTTTGTAGCCATTAGGGCAACCGAGCGGCAACAATGCGGAGAAATCACCCGTGCGTTCCGCCGCCGTGGGAACGGTGGCGAGGTCGGTCGAGGGCTGCGAGTCCTTCAAGCCTTCCCATGCAAAGAGCCAGAAGAGCTTTTTGCGGCCATCGTAGACGTGAGGAATGACCACGGGGCCGGAGGCTTCTACGCCATACTGGTTGAAGTGGGTGACTGCAATGGGTACACCCTTCTGGTTATTGATGTAGGAGTTGGCGTCGAGCGCGGAGATCTGGCCGAATTCATAAGCGGCGCCGTGAATCTGGTTACCGCCGGATTTGAGGATCTGGTTGATGACGCCGGCCTGCGTGTGACCGAAGGAGGCGTCGGTATCAAAGGCGGTGACGCTGACCTGCTGCACGGCTTCCTGCGGCGGGCTGTAGGCCAGGGTGTAGTTCCAAAGCTCGTCGGGCGAGCCATCGAGCAGAATCTCGCTGGTCTGCGAGGGAGAGCCGCCGATGCTCCACGCTGCCGCGCCGTTGTTGTCAAAGGGATGCACCTGCGAGGGCTGCGCGGTGTCGAGTACGCCGATGGCCAGCTCGGAGAGCATCATCGGCGTGCGGCCGTTGAGCGGAAGGTCCGCGACCTCTTTGGTGGTAATGGTCTGACCGATGGAGCCGTTGGCGGTGTTGAGCAGTGGCGCGGCCGCGGTGACGGTTACGGTCTGAGCGGTGCTGCCAATTTCCATCTGCAGGTCAATGATGAGATGGGCGCTGGCATCGAGCCCTATGCCTTTGCGGACGGCCTGCTTGAAGCCCGTTTTTTGCACGGCAATGGTGTAGTGGCCGGGCAGCAGCAGCGGAATGACGTACTGGCCCGTGCCGTTGGAGACGGTCTTCGCGGTGGTTCCGCTGGAGGTTTCTGTCGCCGTAACGCGGGCGCCCGGGATGGCCGCGCCGGTGGAGTCAGTGACTGTACCGGAGATGGTGCCGCGGAATTCCTGCGCGGCGGCCGGCTTCACCTGGAGCACGAAGCATAGGGCCAGCAGAAGAATTCCGGCGATGATGGGCCTGGCCCATCCTGACAGATGGAAGCGGTGATGGATTGGGTGCGTGTTGCGTGGCAGGCAAGACGCACTGCCACGCTGGAGATCCAGCCTCGACATAGTTACATTCCTTTTTTCAGTCCGGATGAGGCGTCGCCCGCACAGGGGAAGACGGGTGAAGCCGCTCTCGGCTGTTCTGTGGATATGCGGTACTGTGGTACGACCACGTTTCAGTACGGCACCGAGTCTGCCCCTTCCACATAGCGACTGTCAAGAGGGAAGAGGAGGCCGCTTCCGGCCTCCGCCTTGTTTGTTGATTCAATGAGCTTTGCGTCCATATTCGGGGGAAATTGAGAGCCGCGGCGAGGGAAGGATGATCTGCCTGGCGATGGGAGCCTATATCGACGAGAGGTGTGACCTCGTGGAAGATGGCGAGGGGTTGCTATTGGACCGCAGAGAGCGAAGGAAGAAGGCGTTGCAGGTCAGCCGCGGCGCGCCAGGTGGGGAAGAAATGAGCCAATGTAAAACGGTTTGCCTGCGATGCAGTGAGTTGGTGAGAGTATGGCTCGCGGGCGGCAGGGTTGGCTCCTGGACCAGTGGAGCCGAACTCGGCAAACCACGCGGTTGCGAGCGAGTGCGTCACGCCGGGATGCCATTCGCGCCACCCGGCCGCGGCGATTTGTGGCCCCATGAGGGTGTGGAGGAAGACGACCGTTGCATAGGGACGCCAGGGACGGCCGAGCCAGACATTTGTGACGCCGGGCTCGGCGAGGAGCCGGCAATGATCGAAGACGAACGCGCTGTCTTGCTGGGGAGCGTCTTTGGATTGCGCGGTGATCATGCCTTCGCTGTGCGGCGTGCTGATGAGGGTGCAGTGCTGAAAGTAGGCCTTGCTGTTGCCGAAGATGAAATCCACATTGCCAGAGATGGTGCAGTGCGAGAAGAGTTGTCGTGCCGTGGTGCAGGCGGTCTGTGCAGCGCTGCACTTGCGTGAGCCGGCGTAGAGCGTGTCCTGATTGCCGAGCAGGCGAACGTGCGTGAGGATCGCCTTGTCCGCGGTGATGGCGAGGGCGACCGCTTGTGAACCTTGAGAAGCTTGAGCGTGGGTGCGATTCCAGTCATTGGCGATGGTGAGGTTGGCGGCGAAGAATCCGTTGCCGCGCACGGTGACGGTCGCTGATTGCAGCGTTCCTCCGGAGGTGCCGGCGCTTTTGTCGTCAACGATCACAGTGCTCGAAGGATCGGGGCCGCCGCCGATCAGGTGAATGTTGGGCTTGTCGATGACGATGGCTTCGCGATAGGTGCCGGGGGCGATGTGGATGGTGGCTCCGGCAGCGGGAGCGGCGTCAATGGCCGATTGCAAGGTATGGTACTCGCCGGTGCTGTCTTTGGAGACATAGAGCGCATGGTCTTGCGGGATGGTGCCTGCGGAGGGCGGAACGGAAGTGTTGACGGGGAACGCCGGGAAGCTATTAGCGCATGCGGGCGGCATGCCGGGGTGATGACTCTGCATCTTCGCGATGGTGACGCCGTCTCCGGAGGCCGGAACGAAGTTGCCCAGACCCGGGCCGAGCGTGAAGTGAGCAAAGGCGGTCTGCATTCTGGAGTGTGAAAGTTCATCGGCCCAAACATTATCAAACTGTACGGCGAGCGGATGGGCGGCATCCTCACCGAGCAACGTGTAGTCTCCGCGCGTGAGAATGTGAACGTTCTGGAGCAGGATGTCGCGGTACTCCGGTACCAGAGTGCCGTGTTTGCGTGCGTAGTGCGGCGTGAGCAGAATGGGGTGCTTCACATTGCGCATGCAGATGTTGCGGTAGGTGACATGATCCACGAGTCCGCCACGGCTGAGGTCAGACTTGATGCGAATGCCGTTGGTGGTTCCGTCGAGGGTGAGGTTTTCTACGAGGATGTCACGAACGCCGCCATTGGTCTCGCTGCCGATGGACATGCCGTGGCCGGAGTAGAAATGATCATCAGAGATGGTCATGTGCGAAGACGGGCCCCCCGTGCCAGCCTTGATGGCCACATCATCATCGCCGTCGCGGATATAGGAATGCGTGATGGTTACATTTTCTGAAGCCGCAGGGTCAATGCCATCAGTGTTGCGGGCTGTGGCTGGCGTGTCGATGCGGACTCCCCAGGCCGTGAATCCATTGGTGTGGTTGATGAGTACGTGAAAGTTGGGCGAGTTGCGCAGGGTGATGCGGTAGAGGGTGAAATTATTGGAGCGGTCGATGACCAGAATGCGCGGGCAGCTCTGGTTGAGATCGCGAATCTTGGCTTCGTGCGCAAGATCCCACCAGGTGACCTTCTGGCCGAGCAGCGTGGCTCCGCCGCGCCCGTCAATGACGCCGTTGCCCATGACGCCTGAGCCGGGAGCATGATCGGCCGTGATGAGCGGTTTACATCCGTGTCCGCGCCGATTGACCACGCCGCAACTGCCGGGTGTGAGGTCATAGTCGCGTGGATTGCGCGAGCCGTAAAGCGCGGTGCCAGAGTCAACGCGCAGGGTGATGCCGCGGCGCAACTGGAGCGGGCCGCTGAGGAAGATGTCGTCCTTGCCAGAGGAGCGAAGCTCGACCGCATCTCCCGGTGTGCAGTGGTCGATGGCCTGCTGGATGCGCGCGGTATCTTCCTGCTGCTCTTCCGGCGCGGTCAATTTGCCGTTTGGCGCGGAGAGATGAGCCATGAGGGTAACGCAGGCAGGCGGGAGGTGAGGTTCTACCACGTGGCGGGTATCCTGCGCATGAATCATCGCGGGGAAGAGAGCTATCAATGCTGATACAAGCGCGATACTGGTGCGGCGAAGCGGGCTTCCCGGCATGCAGAATGTCTCCTCGGCAATGGTCTAACCACTGTACCGATGACAAGTCTAATGCAGATGGCTGCGACAGGGAATAGCGGGGACGCCAAAGCCCTTATGGAGGCGGGATCGGGTGGTCTATGTTGTGGGACGGCGGGCTGCTGCTGCGGCGTTTCTTTTCCGCGTGCCCTCATCTTCTGTGCTCTGTGAGACTTCGGCAAGGCGCAGATGCTGCTCCATGAGCCGGCGCGCTTCGGCTGGCTTGCGGCCACGAATGGCTTTGTAGATTTCGCGGTGAAGCTCGGCAGACTCGCGCAGGTCGCGGGAGCGCTCGACGGTCTTGCGGCGCTTGTCATAGAGCGCTGAGGTGATGGTCTCCATGAGCGCGGCGAGAATGGGGTTGCCAGAGGCTCGCGCGATGGTGCGATGAAAGCTGACGTCGTGAATAAGATATTCCGCAGGCTTTTCAAAGGTCGCATACATCTCGGCGACTTCTTCGGCAAGCGCGCTGTGGTGCTCTTCTTTGCCGCGCTCGGCTGCGAGCGCAGCGAGATTGCTCTCAAGAATCAGGCGCGCCTCAAACATCTGCCAGGGTTGGAAGCCGTGCAGGGCGCCCATGAGATTGAAGGAGGATTTTCCAAGATCGGGCGGCCCGTCTGCCACAAAGGTTCCGACGCCGTGACGAACCTTCATCACGCCCATGGCCGCAAGGTAACCGATGCCGGTGCGCAGGCTGGCGCGGCTGATCTTGAGCATCTGGGCAAACTCGCGCTCGGGTGGAATCTTGTCGCCGGGCTGAAGGGTGCCATCCTCAATGAGCCTGCGAATATGGTCAACCACCTGCATGGTGCGGTGAGTCTCGGGCTTGTCTTTCTTCGGTCTCGGCATGAGGGTTTTGTTGATCTCCCGAAGCTGACTGGAATGTGAGAAATGCCGGGAGACTGTCACGAAGCGCCGGCGGCATTCCGTCGCGGATATCGTAGCAGGTAGTGGGGGAACAGGTCGAACCACAATTGCGGCGCGACTTGTTCCCCGCAGTGCTGGCTAGTGCAGGATCAGACGCGCTCCGCTGAGCCGGGTGATGCCCGGGCCCTTTTCGCTGTGGACTGTGAAGTGCGTAGCCGTGACTTGTGCGTTGCTGATGACCATGCCTTTCTGTGCGTCAATGGAGACGTTTCTGAGCACGACATCTCGGATGGGCGCTTCCGGAAGTCCAGCGATGGCGCCAGCATTTTTTGATCCGGTGGCGGTTACATTTTCGACCGTGATGTTGTGAAAGTGTGGCGTCAGGCGAGTGATGGGCGCCGGGTTGTCAGGCATTGGCGGGTAAATGTGAGGGTAGAACTCGCTGATGATGAGCGCATTCTTCACATTCTTCATTTGTATATTTTTGAAGACGAGATCGCTGACGTCGTTGCCGCGATCCCGGTTGGCTTTGACGCGGATTCCGTTATCAGTGCTGGTCATAGTGATGTTTTCGGCAAGAATATGCTGCGCGCCTCCAGCGATTTCACTGCCCACCGATAGGCCGTGCCCGTGCAGAAAGATGCAGTCGCGAATGGTGATGTAGGTGCTCGGCGCGTCGGGCCCCTGAGAATTGGCCTCGCCGGACTTGATGGCGATATCGTCGTCACCCACATTGGCCACGACATGCTCAATGAGCACATGAGAAGACGAGAACGGGTCAATGGCGTCAGTATTCGGAGCATGTTGCGGCGCGAGCACGTGAATGTTGCGGATAGTGACATCGTCAGAGTAGTAGGGCACGATCTGCCACATGGGCGAGTTCTCTACGGTGACGCCTTCGAGCACCACATGCTTGCAGTGATTGAAGACGATGAGGCGCGGACGCGTGTATCGTGAGCCCATCACGCCGGTGTCCTTGTGCTCGCGTGCCATCTTCCACCAGGCAGCGCCGTTGCCGTTAATGGTGCCCGCGCCTTCGATGGTGATGTTGGAAGCGTCTTTGGCGCTGATGAGGGATTGGCGGCCCGGTGCGCGAAATTCCGTGATGGCCGGGTAGTCGTTGAAGTCAGGCGAACCGAGCAGCGTTCCACCTTTCTCCAGCCTTAGCGTGATGTTGCTTTTGAGCACGATGGGCGCGCTGAGATAGGTGCCGGGCGTGAGCAAAACGGTTCCCCCGCCACGTTTGGCGCACGCATCAATGGCGTGCTGAATGGCGGCGGTATCTTTCGCGACCCCATTGCCTTTGGCGCCATAACTGCGCGGGTTGCATGTGGTCATACCGGAGGCGGCATGAGCAGATGGGGCGGCGAGCAATGAAGCGATGCCTGCGGCAGCCATAAAAAGAGCGAGAAGGCGATTCTGCATCCAGAGACTCCTTGGAAGTTAACCGTCCCGATGATACCGCAAACCGCGTACTGTGGTCATACCACCTGAAAAAGAAACGGGATTTCCGTGTATGGAAATCCCGGCAGGAGAAAAGAGGTGCGAACTTTTACTGATTGACGCCGGAGGCGAGGAAGCCGCCATCGACAACGATGGTTTCTCCGGTGACGTAGGAGCAGGCCTCAGAGGAGAGAAAGATGGCCGCGCCGACGACTTCCTCTGTTTTGCCGAAGCGGCCCATCGGGGTGCGCATCAGCAGCTCCTTGCCGCGCGGCGTGTTGTCCAGCAGGTCAGCGTTGAGCGCGGTGCGAAAGACTCCGGGCGCGATGGCGTTGACGGTGATGCCATGCCGCGACCACTCCACCGCGAGCGAGCGGGTAAGCGAAACCACGGCAGCTTTGCTGGCGGCGTAGGCTGCGACCTCGTTGAGCGCGACGAAACTGTTGAGCGATGCAATGTTGACGATGCGCCCGTAGCCCCGGTCGAGCATGTGTTTGCCAAAGACCTGGCAGGCGCGCAGGGTTCCGGTGAGGTTGGTGTCAATAATGCTGTTCCACTCGGCTTCGTCCTGCGTGAGGGTAGGGGTGCGCTTGATTTTTCCGGCGCAGTTGATGAGGATGTCCACTTTGCCGAAGGCGTCGAGAGTAGCTGCAAGCAGAGCTTCGAGCGAGGCGCGGTCGCCCATGTCAGAGGTGAGGCGGAGGGTCTTGCGTCCGCGCTGCTCAATGGCGTCGGCGGTTTCATCCACATTCTCTTTGCGGCGTGCGGAGGCGATGACATCGGCGCCGGCGTCCGCAAGGCCGAGACTGAGCGCCTTGCCGATGCCGGAGGTTCCGCCAATGATGACAGCGGTTTTACCTGTGAGGTTGAAGAGCTGGCTCATGGTTTTTCCTATTTAGTGCTGGCGCTCCGGCCCAGAAAGACCGGGACGATGTGGCGGTCGTAGAGGTTTTCCGTCACGTTTTTTGCGACGACAGGTTCGTTGGCTTCGAGTAGATCGAGGTATCGCCGGCCCTTTTTGGCTGCAATCTTGAAGCCGACATGCAGCAACTGGCGGAAGCTGGCGTTGTACGCCGGGTTGGACTGCACGTGGCGAAGTGCGGAGGTATATTGCTCCGAGGTCCAGCCCTGCACGGCCTCAGGCGAAGGCAACTGTGCGGCGTCGATATCAATAACGGTCGCGTATGGGCCGCACAGTTCTTCGCGATGCGCGAAGGCATCGGCGTATACATCTTTGGCGAGGGCGAGCGCTTCGCCACCGGCCTCGGCGAGGCCGATGATCTCTTCGAGCCACGTGGTGCCGGCAGTCTTCAGGTGTACGCCGCAATCAAACTTTTTCATGGTGCGATGAATGGCCGGATAGATGGAAAATTTATCGCTGCCAGAGTGCACGCTGAGCTTGAGATTCGCGGGCAGGCCATAGTGCTTGACGGCATAGGCGATGGCGGCGACATCGAGCTGCATTTCACGCTCAAACTGCGCGACGTCGCCGACATAATCGACGCCCTTGTTGAAGCGTCCGCTGAACTTGGGCGCGATGGTCTGGATGGGAATGCCTTCGTCGGCGATGGCGACGAGAATGATCAGCAGCTCGACGGGGCTTTGCGCGCGGTCGGTTTCGTCCATGGAGATTTCAGGAATGAACTGGCCTTCACCCTTGGCGGCGGCGATCTTGCGGTAGACATCGCCCGCTTGCTTAACGGCCGCTAGAAATTTGGATGCGGTGCCGCGCAAATCTTCCGCGGTGATGGTGAAGGATTCATCGATGCCGCTGAGTTCGATTTTTCCAAGCAGCTCGGGGTGCTTGTTGACGAAGCTCTCGATGGCCTCGATGGGCGCGGCCTGGCCAATCATGTCCGCAACGTCGATGGTGTAGAAATCGCAGGGCGCGAGGAAGCGGTCTACCGTCTGCAGAGTGATGTGGTCCGCATCGCAGAAGTAGGGTTTGTTCCAGCCAAGCTCCTTGACGGCGGCCTCGGCGGCAGCGCGTACGCTGGCAGGCTCTGAGCCGATGATGGTGTGCTCGCGATTTGATTTGTTCCAGACCGGAATGATCTCGACGCCTTGCTTTGCTGCCAGAATGCAGGCCTGCAACTGCGCCTTGGCCTGGTGCGCAAAGCGGTCGCCGGTGCCGAGGGAGTACTTCGGGAGTGTGAGTGTATTGCCAGCCAACTTAGGAGTCCTCGCTTTCGTGTTCCATCCATCTGTCATTGCAAGGGCCAGAGCCCTCAATCGCTTCAGTTCTGCAGGGCACGGCTGAACCCGGTGTCCTGATACATGCAGGTGCTAATCTTTCAACTTTCCGCGCCAGGCCCAGAGGCCGAGGCCTGGATTTGCGATGAAGAAGACTTCTTCGCCATCGACATGGTTGTAGCCGTGATGCAGCTTGTTGCGGTCATAGCGCTGGCTGAGTGTGGCCAGATCTCCGTAGGCGAAACCGACGCCTTCGACTTCTTCGCGTGTGAGATGGCCCGGGGCCCAGGTGATTGTGAAGCGCCCCTCAGACGAGCCGTGAATGAGATGGGCCGCCGCGCTGAGATCGTTGGCAAGATCAGGATGATTGCGAACGGCATCGAGCGTAGCCGGCGTGCCGCGATAGCCATACTTGCGAATGAGCGCGTCGATGCCCTTGTCTTCGCCGAATTCGCGCACGCCGGGGGCAAGCACAATCAGTTCGGCGTCATCTGCCAGGGCCATGCGCGTGCGATAGACCGCCTTGTTGCCGAGCCAGGTGCTGTGAAACTCATGAGGATCAAGGTAGACGACGGCTTTCTGTATGGGGTGGTCGAGAATCTCAAAATTCACTTTGAGACTCAGTTCAGCGGCGTGCTCAAAGCACTCCACATCATCGCCAATGTAGAGGCCGCGCACGGCGAGGCGGCCGTCTTCGGTGCGGCCCACGACGGTGAGCACGTAGACGATGGGCAGAGAATGCAGAAAGCGATCGGATGCGTAGTTGAGCACACGGCGCACGGGATTGTCGGCGCGGCCCATGATGCGCTCCATGCCATAGACCGCACCGAGATAGTGGCTGCGGTTGATGCCCTCGCGGCCACCGGTGCCGACGAGAATGTTTTTGTTGTAGTTGGCCATGCCGATCACTTCATGCGGAACCACCTGGCCGATGGAGAGGATGAGATCGAAGCCGCCTTCCGCGATGAGCTTGTTCACCTGGGCAGGCCAGGCGTAGTCGAGATGGCCTTCCGATTGTTCGCGAATGAATTCGGCGGGGACTTCGCCGAGAGTGACGATGTCAGTGCGCCAGTTATGCACGCGGAAGAGATCATGCGGCACATCGCCAAACATGCGCGTGATCTGCTCGGGCTGCATGGCGGCATGAGTGCCCAGCGCGGGCAGAATGGCCTGCATGCGGTCGCCATAGTGCTGCCATGCGAAGCGGGTGAGCTCGCCGGCATGCGAATGAGAGCGCGTCTGGTCAGGCGGAACGGCGAGCACGCGCTTGCGGTCGCCAAGCTTGGCGAGGCTCTCGGTGAGCAGAGATTGCAACTGCTCGTGCGATAGTTCTGTGTCTGGGCTTCCGATAGCGCAGTAGAGGCTCATGCCGTGGTTCTTCCTTCATTCAGGTTAAGTTGCGCGGGCGCGAGTTTAGGAGTCATCGAGTGAATGATGAGAAGTGCCAGCACGTAAGCCGCGCATGCGATGCCGAAGAGTGGAATGTAGCTGTGAGTGAAGTACACAATGTAGCCGGTCGCTAATTGAAACAGCGCGCCACCAATGGCGCCAGACATTCCGCCGATGCCGATCACGCTGCCGACCGCTGATTTCGGAAAGACGTCAGAGGGCAGAGTGAAGAGATTGGCCGACCATCCCTGATGAGCTGCCGTGGCCAGACCGATGAGCGCAACGACGGCCCATAGATTATGAATGAACGGTGCCGCAAAGACAGGCACAACGCAAAGAGCGCAGATGAGCATGGCGGTTTTGCGCGAGACATTGAGGCTCCTGCCCGAGTTCAGCAGCAGCGAGGAGATCCAGCCACCGCCCACGCTGCCCACGATGGAGATGCTGTAGACGATGACCAGCGGGAGCCGGTTGGAACTGAGGCTGAGCCCAAAAGTAGTCTGCAGATAGCGAGGCAGCCAGAAGAGATAAAACCACCAGATGGGGTCAGTGAGAAATTTGCCGATGGAGAAGGCCCAGGTTTCCTTGCAGGGCAGCACTCGCTTCCAGGGAACTTTCTCAAGTTTTTCAACCGGGTCGCTGAGGATGAGCTGTAGCTCGGCCTGAGAAACGCTGCGGTGGTGCTCTGGCCGGCGATAGTAGATGAGCCAGATGCTCAGCCAGACAATGCCGAGGCCGCCGGTGACCACAAATGCTCCGCGCCAGGTGACGAGGGCCACCAGTGTGGGAACGATGAGCGGCACGACGATGTTGCCGATATTCGCGCCGGAGTTGAAGATGCCCGTGGCCAGTGCCCGCTCGCGTTTGGGGAACCATTCGGCAACGGTCTTGATGCAGGCCGGGAAGTTGGCCGCCTCTCCGATGCCCAGCAGGAACATCGCGATGCCGAGAGTGATGACCGAAAAAGCCGCGCCGGGCAGCATGGCGGCGATGCTCCACAGGCCGATGGCGATGGCAAAGGCTTTGCGTGTGCCGAGCTTGTCCGTGAGGCCGCCTGCCACAACCATGCCGATGGCATAAGCCACCGTGAATCCGGAGAGAATATAGCCGTACTTAACGCTGTTGAGGCCCGGGATGATGCTTTGCAGGAACTTCTCAAGGTAGGCAAGAACGCCGCGATCCACATACGCAATCACGGTGGCGAAAAAGAGCAGCGTGCAGATCACCCATCGCTGATGGGATGTCTTGTTCCCTGAGCCGAGAGTGCGAAAAAACGAATCTGACTTTGTGCCTTGCGCGGCCATTCCATCTCCAGGGCTGCGAATGGGGGAAGGTATCGGGCTCGTTTGCTAGAGCCGATACGCCGCCTTCACCAATTTATATGCAAGATCGTGGGCGACTTCGGCGGCCTCTTCTTCAGAGAGGCGATGCTCGGCGACCAGACGTGCCAGAAATGCGCAGTCGATGCGGCGGGCAACATCGTGACGCGCCGGGATCGAGAGAAAGGCGCGGGTATCGTCATTGAAGCCCACCGTGTTGTAGAAGCCTGCCGTCTCTGTGACCTGCTCGCGAAAACGCATCATGCCTTCAGGACTGTCATGGAACCACCACGGCGGGCCAAGGCGCAGGCACGGGTAATGCCCGGCCAGCGGCGCGAGCTCGCGGCTGTAGGCAGTTTCGTCGAGCGTGAAGAGGATGATGGTGAGCCCGCGCTCATTGCCAACCAGGTCGAGCATGGGCCGCAGCGCATCGACATAGTTGGTGGGCATCGGGATGTCCGCACCCACATCGCGGCCGTAGCGCTCGTAGAGCTTGCGATTGTGATTGCGCGCGCTGCCGGGGTGAATCTGCATCACGAGGCCGTCTTCAACGCTCATGCGCGCCATCTCGGTGAGCATCTGCGCGCGGAACAGCTCGCGCTGCGCCGCCGTGGCGTTGCCGCGGAGCACGGTGGTGAAGAGTTGCGCCGCTTCAGGCTCTGAGAGGTTGGCGGTCTGCGCGGTGGGGTGGCCGTGATCAGTCGCGGTAGCGCCGAGAGAGCGGAAGCGCGCGCGTGCCTGGCGCAGGGCCTTCAAGTAGCCGGACCAGTGCGCGGTGTCCTCGCCGGTCTGCGCGCCGAGCGTAGCGATGTTGCCGGCGAAGCCGGTGAAGTCAGGGTCCACCACGGAGTCAGGACGGAAAGTGGGCAGGATGCGCGCCGGCCAGCCCGACTCGCGGATGAGCTGGTGATCGGCCAATGAATCCAGCGGTGAATCGGTGGTGGCAAGCACCTCAAGATGGAAGCGCTCATAGAGGGCGCGCGGGCGGAACTCAGGCGTTTGCAGCTTCTCTGAGATGGTGTCGAAGTAGAGGTCTGACGTCTTTGCAGAGAGCGGTTCGGTGAGCCCAAAGAGCGTTTCAAAGGCGAAGTCGAGCCAGAGCCGGGTCGGGGTGCCGCGGAACAGATAATAGTGGCTGGCGAAGATGCGCCAGACCTTGCGCGGGTCTGTGATCTGCTCGACGCCGATTTCCAGGTCTTCGAGCGAGACACCCTGGCTATAGAGCATGCGGTAGATGTAGTGGTCGGGCTGCACGAAGAGCTTGGCAGGATCAGGGAAAGGCTCGTTGTGCGCAAACCATGCCGCCTGGGTGTGGCCATGCGGGCTCACAATGGGCAGTGAGCGAACATGCTCATACAGCGAACGGGCTATGCGGCGTGTCGTGGGATCTGCGGGAAAAAGACGGTCCTCGTGCATCAACATGGCTCAGAGTCTCACTTGGAGAATCCGCAGCGGGAGGGGACGGTGCCCGGTCTGCGGTCTGACCACCAGCATACACTCTTCCCTTCACAATGCGACAGTCTGGAATGTTTCTGTTCTGTTGGACGGAAGCCGGAGATGGATTGGCCGCCTTTTAGCGAGAAAAAGAGCGGCGCCTGAGAGGTTGAACTTTCAGGCGCCTTTGTGGAGAAAAAAATCAGCGGGATGCTTCGGCCGTTGCGGCCATGCCCGCTTTTTCGCCGGCTTTGGATGCGTCGCCTGCAACGGGCGAAATGTGGGGCGTGGTTTCGCGCCCGGGCATGGCGGCGCGTCCGGCATAAACGCGCCAGGTGCGCTCCACGTCGTCGGTGGCCTCCTGCAGCAGCTTTTCGGCCAGATCAGGATGAGCGCGCAGCAGCATGGTGTAGCGCGTTTCGTTGTAGATGAAGTCCTTGAGCGGCAGCGATGGAGCGCGCGAGTCCAGCAGGAAGGGATTCTTGCCTTGCTGGCGCAGCGCCGGGTTGTAGCGCATGAGCGGCCAGTAGCCGGTTTCGACGGCGGCCTTTTGATGGCTGAGCCCTTGCGCCATGTCATAGCCGTGCGCAATGCAATGGCTGTAGGCAATGAGGATGGCCGGGCCATCCCAGGCTTCCGCTTCCTGAAATGCCTTGAGGGTGTGGGTGTCGTTGGCGCCCAGCGCAACGCGGGCCACGTAGACCGAGCCGTAGGCGACGGCCTCCATGGCGAGATCTTTTTTGCTGGTGGCCTTGCCGCCGGCGGCAAACTTGGCGACGGCCGCGCGCGGGGTAGACTTGGACATCTGGCCGCCGGTGTTGGAGTAGACCTCGGTGTCGAGGACGAGCACCTTGACGTTCTGGCCCGAGCCGAGAACGTGGTCGAGACCGCCGAATCCGATGTCATAGGCCCAGCCGTCTCCGCCGATGATCCAGACGCTCTTGCGCGCGAGCGTGTCGGCGACGGCGATGAGGTGATGAGCATCGGGCGTGTCGAGGGCGGCAAGTTTCTGTTTCAGCTCGGCAATGCGGGCGCGCTGTGCGGCGATGCCGTCTTCGCCGGATTGATCGGCCGTGAGAATGGACTGGACGAGCGCCGCATCGAGTGAGGGAGCCAGCCTGGCCAGCAGCGCTTCGGCGTAGGACATTTGCTGGTCGAGCGCGAGCCGCATGCCGAGGCCAAACTCGGCGTTGTCTTCAAAGAGTGAATTTGCCCATGCGGGGCCGCGGCCCTCTTCGTCCTGACAGTAAGGCGTGGTGGGCAGATTGCCGCCGTAGATGGAAGAGCAGCCGGTGGCATTGGCAATGAGCAGGCGGTCACCGAAGAGTTGCGTGAGCAGCTTGATGTAGGGCGTTTCTCCGCAGCCGGCGCATGCGCCGGAGAACTCGAAGAGAGGCTCCAGCAGTTGCACGTCTTTGATCAGCGTGTGCGAGATGCGGTTACGCTGTACGGCCGGCAGATGCTCAAAGAAGTCCCAGTTCTCGCGCTCGGCGGCGCGCAGTGGCTGCTGCGGTTGCATGTTGAGCGCCTTGTGCCAGGGGTCAGCTTTGCTCTTTGCCGGGCACACTTCCACGCAGAGGGTGCATCCGGTGCAGTCCTCAGGCGCAACCTGCAGCGAGTAGAGTTGGTTGTCCATGCCGCGCCATTTGGGTGTGGCGTGTTTGAAGGTAGCGGGAGCCTCGGCGGCGAGTGCGCTGTCATACACCTTGGCGCGGATGACCGCATGCGGGCAGACGAGCACGCACTTGCCGCACTGGATGCACAGCTCTTCATCCCAGACGGGAATGAACTGCGCGATGTTGCGCTTCTCCCATTTGGCGGTGGCCGTCGGGAAGGTTCCGCCGGGCGGCAGGGCGCTGACCGGCAGGCTGTCGCCGTGGCCGCCGGCGATGGCGCCGAGCACGTGATGCACAAAGGCAGGCGCGGCATCAGAGATGACCGGCAGAATGTCAAAGCCTGCGCTGGCCGCCTCGGGCACCGCGACTTCGTGCAGATGCGCGAGCGCCGCATCGACGGCGGCGAAGTTCTGCTCCACCACGGCCTCGCCGCGCTTGCTGTAGGTTTTGCGAATTGCTTTCTTGATCTGCGCAATGGCTTCTTCGCGCGGCAGCACGCCGCTGATGGCAAAGAAGCAGGTCTGCATGACCGTGTTGATGCGGTTGCCCATGCCTGCATTGCGCGCGACCGTGTAGCCGTCAATGACGAAAAGTCGCAGGTGCCGGTTGAGGATCGTTTGCTGCATGGTGCGGGGCAGATGCTGCCACACTTCCTCAGGCCCCCAGGGACTGTTGAGCAGGAAGGTCGCGCCGTTCTCGGCGGCCTCAAGCACGTTGACCTTTTCCAGAAATTCAAACTGGTGGCAGGCGATGAAGTTGGCGCGTGAAATGAGGTAGGTGGAACGGATGGGATCGGGACCGAAGCGCAGATGCGAGGTGGTCAGAGAGCCGGACTTTTTCGAGTCGTAGACGAAGTAGCCCTGCACATAGTGGCCGGTCTCAGAGCCGATGATCTTGATGGAGTTTTTGTTTGCGCTCACGGTGCCGTCAGAGCCAAGACCGTAGAAGAGCGCGCGCACCGTGCGCGGATTTTCGGTAGAAAAGGCCGGATACCACGCGAGGCTGGTGTGCGTGACGTCATCGTCAATGCCGATGGTGAAGTGGTTTTGCGGATAGGGCTTGTCGAGCTCGTCGAAGATGCCCTTGACCATGGCTGGCGTGAATTCTTTAGAAGACAAGCCATAGCGGCCGCCAACGATGACCGGAAAATCGCGCAGCGGCAGGCGGTCCGTGGCGAAGGCTTCGGCGACGACGGTTACAACATCCTGGTAGAGCGGTTCGCCGGTCGCGCCGGGCTCCTTGGTGCGGTCGAGTACGGCAATTTTGCGCACGGTTTCGGGCAGCGCCGCCAGGAAGGCCTCGGGCGCGAAGGGGCGATAGAGGCGGACCTTGATCATCCCAACCTTTTCGCCGGTGGCGTTGAGCGCGTCGATGGCTTCTTCAGCAGCACCGGCGGCCGAGCCCATCAGGATGAGGATGCGCTCGGCATCGGGCGCTCCGTAATAGTCGAAGAGGTGGTACTGGCGTCCGGTTTCGCGGGCGAAGCGATCCATGGCGTCCTGCACGATGGCGGGGCAGGCCAGATAAAAGGGGTTGCACGCTTCGCGGGCCTGAAAGAAGACATCAGGATTTTGCGCGGAGCCGCGCAGCACGGGATGGTCCGGCGAAAGGGCGCGGGCGCGCTGCGCCTGCACTGCTTTGTCATCGACGAGCGCGTCGAGCACTTCATCAGGAATGGCCGTGATCTTGTTGATCTCATGCGACGTGCGGAAGCCGTCAAAGAAGTGCAGGAACGGGATGCGCGACTCGAGCGTGGAGACATGCGCGACGGCGGCGAGGTCGGCTGCCTCCTGCACGCTGTTCGAGGCGAGCATGGCGTAGCCGGTGGCGCGGCAGGCCATCACGTCGGAGTGGTCGCCAAAGATGGAGAGCGCATGCGTCGCGATGGAGCGCGCGGTGACGTGCATGACCGAAGGGGTCAGCTCGCCGGCGATCTTGTACATGTTGGGGATCATGAGCAGAAGGCCCTGCGAGGCGGTGAAGGTGGTGGCAAAGGCCCCGGCCTGCAGCGCGCCGTGCATGGCTCCGGCCGCGCCGCCTTCGCTTTGCAGTTCGGCAATGACGGGCTGCGCGCCCCAGAGATTTTTGCGGCCCTCTTCACGCCACTGGTCGGCAAGCTCGGCCATGGGAGACGAGGGCGTGATGGGATAGATGGCAATGACCTCTGAGAATCGATAGGCAACCGATGCGGCGGCTTCATTGCCATCGGCGATGACCGGCTTTCCGGGTTGGCGGCTCATGAAATTTTCTCCTGCAGCAGCAGTGTGCTCACCGCAACAACCAGGTCACTGTGACGGAGAACACAAGAACTGGTCTCACATATAGATTTCAGGCTTTGGCCGGCAGCATGAGCCCCGCTTCGGCGGCGGGTCTCACATTTTCCTCAATCAGGCACCACACATTGATGAGACCAGTTCAAGCCCGCGCCGGTGCGAGAAAATGAAGTCATGGAATCAGTGCGCATGGACAAATGGCTGTGGGCGGCGCGCTTCTTCAAAACGCGCGCGCTGGCGTCGAAGGCCTGTGAGCTGGGACGGGTGCAGGCGAATGGCCTCGATGCCAAGGCTTCGCGCGATGTGCGCGTGGGGCAGCGGCTGACGATCCGCAACGAGGGCGGTACGTTTGAAGTGGACGTACTGGGAATCAGCGAGATGCGCGGCCCGGCGGCGGTGGCGCAGGCGCTGTATCGCGAAACCGAAGAGAGCCGCGCCGCGCGGGCACAGGCGGCTGAACAGCAGAAGGCTCTGGCGGCCTACAGCGTGGCCGATGCGGGAAGGCCGAGCAAGCGGGATCGCCGGCTGATTCAGAAGTTTCGCGGACGAGGGTAAAGCAACATCGCTCTCCGGGGGATGGAGAGCGATGCAAAGGGTCTTGAGGCTAAGCCAGAAAGGCTGAGGAACTGAGGCCGGGGACTGCGGGTCAATGCTTTGTGTTCGTCAAATTGCGGTTACGCGAGATCAGTGGCCGGTTCTGTCGGTGGGGACGCCACCTTCAAAGCCTTCTTCTGCTGTTGCGTCGATTTCGAGAGAGATCTCGCTGGAATCGAGAGCGGAGTCAGCTGTTGCACCTTCGTCGACGATGTGCTGTGTTCTGTCGGTTGGGACTCCACCTTCGGGAATGCCAGTTGTACCCATAATGATGACCATCCTTTCTGGAATAGGCCCAAAGCGCTAGTTTCGGATAGATTGCGGGGCCCGTGGATCCTGGCGCAAGGCCTTTAACTCCAGGTTATTTTTAACACTTTCGGCCGAGAAACCCAATTGCAAAGCTTTGCTGAGAAGCTGCAGGGCCTGTGTACGGTCATGGAGAACTTCATAAGACTCGGCAACGCGTTCGAGAACGTCGGGGTCCTGTGGCGCGAGCACAAGCGACTTGCGGAGCAATGGCAGGGCTAAATTCGATTCGTGAAGATTGGCGTAATATTCGGCCAGGACGGAGACCAGATAAGGATCATCGGGCGTGATTTTGAGCTGTTGCCGCGCGAGGCTTGCGGCCTTCTGGTAGGTCTTGCGGATAGTAGCTTGATCGCCTTTGTTCCATTGCAGGGCGGAGGCGTAATTGCCCCAGGCTTCCCAATCGTTCGGGTTCTGCTGGACGATATGTGCATAGATCTGCTCGGCCTGACCGCTTTTTCCTTCCTCAAACAACGTGCTCGCCAGCGCGCTGGCCGTGATCTCTGATGGAGCGAGTTGCTGCGATTGGCGGAAGACGTCTTCTGCTTTCATCAGATTGTTTTGTCTCTGATAGACAAGCCCGAGGTCATAGAGCACACGGGAGTTTTTCGGCGTGATCGCGAGCGCGGCTTTGAGGTTGGCTTCGGCGTCTTTGTAGTTGCCGTTGTCAATCTGCATGGCGCCCAGCAGATAGGGCCAGCGCCAGTCGTTCGGGGCTAGCGTCATGGCCATGTTGTAGGCATTCACCGCCTGCTGCGTCTGGCCCTGCTGCCGGTAGGCCTCACCCAGCGCCCCGTAGACGCCGGCGCTTCTGGGGGCATCCTGCCGGGCTTGCAAAAGCTCCTGCATGCCGAGGTCATACTGCCCCTGCGCCACGTGAATGGTGCCGAGGGTTCTCTGTACGTCGGCCAGATCGGCGTTCATCTGTGCGGCCTGATTGGCCGCGCCGCTGGCCTTGGCGGCCCATTGCTGATCTGAGGTGTCAAGATACATGCGCCAGTAAGCCTGGGCGAGGCCTGCCGCTGCCAGCGGAAAGTTGGGCGAGCGCTGCAGCGTCTTTTGATACAGCGCAATCGCCTTTTGCGTGTTGCCGGGCTGGTCATAGCGGTCGAGGAGCTTTTCCGCGTTCTGGTAGTCCTGATAGGCGGCCGGCGTGGTGCCGGCGGCTTTGGCCTCGGCGCGCCGGTGCAGCACGGGGTAGAGCGCCACGGCCCCGATCACCAGCAAGACGGCCGCGGCCATCCACGCCATCCGGCGTGAGGGCCGCCGCGAAGAGGCTTCCGGTACAGGCGCGTGCAGCGCGGCGACGGCCTCGCCGAGTGCTTCGCTGAGCTGGCGGGCGCTGCGGTAGCGGTCCTGCGGGTCTTTGGCGGTCGCCTGATCGATGACTTTTTTGACCGGGGCCGGGACGGGGCGCAACCCCGCCGCTGCTTTGCTCTCGCTGCTGAGCGGGTAAGCGCCGGTGCAGAGATAGAGCAGCAGCACGCCCATGGCGTAGAGGTCGCTCTGCACGGTCGGGGCCCCGCCGTTGAGAATCTCCGGAGACATATAGGTGGGCGTGCCCGCGTAGCCGGCGGCGTACTGCAGGTCCTGGCTCAGGCCAAAGTCCATGAGCAGAATGCGGCCATTTTCATCGCGCATGGTGTTGCTGGCCTTGATGTCGCGGTGCAGCAGCCTGGCATCATGCACGGCGGTGAGCGCGTCGCAGAGCGCATGCGTAACTTTTGCCGCTTCCTCGGGCGGCATGGGGCCAGTGGACTCGACAATGCGGCTCAGGGTGCGGCCGCGCACAAAGTCGCTCCAGAAGCCGACGCGCCCGTCATGCCGATCAACGCCGTAGACCGAGACGATGTTGGCATGGCGCACGCGAGCCATGGCGCGGGCCTCGGCGACCACCTCGGCGAGTTGCTGCTCGGGATTGAGGCCGCGCGGCAGCAGCAGCTTGAGGGCGACTTCGCGTTCGAGCACGGGGTCCCAGGCGCGGTAGACCTCGCCGAAGGCTCCCTGGCCGAGCCGCTGCAGTAGCTGGAACGCACCCCACTGCCGCATGCCGACAGGAGGACGATCCATGGCGACGACGGGCGAGGTTTCTTCGCTCATGGGCAGGTCAATGGTGCGCATGAGCTGCGAAATGGAAGCGAAGCGCTGCCCGGGATCGGTGGCGAGGCAGCGTTGGATGGCTTCGTCCCAGTCCGGCAGCGGTTCCCCGGCTTCGCGCAGTGCCTCGCATATCTGGGCCAGAATCTGGCCGAAGGCGTGAATGTCTCCCGCTGTGGCAGAGGGATGCGCTTGCGCGACGGTGCTTAGGATTTCGCCCGAAGATGCCGAAGCCTCGCCGGGGAAGTGCAGTATGCGGACGCGGAGCTGGCCTTCGGAGGACTCCAGCAGCACGGACTCAGCGCTCAGGCGGCCATGAATGCGCCCGGCTGCATGCGCCGCGGCCAACTCGTTGCCGAGCTGGCTGGCAATGCGAAGAGCCGTCTCATGCGTGAGGCGGCGGGATGCGATGCGGCTGGCCAGCGTCTCTTCGGAGGGCCTGGATTCCGCCATTTTTTTGTTCCTCAAAGCAGATGGGGATGGGCGTTGCCCTGAACGGCTGGACAGCGCTCGCCTCATGATAGGCCACAAAGGTTAGCGTGCCTATGAGATTGTGTGACTTCTGAGAAGCTGCTGACGGTGAGGTGAAACCCGGTTCAGACGCGATGATGCTGCGAGGCTGGCAACAGGACATCGACGCAGGTGCCCTTGCCCGGCTGGCTGCGGATGGCGATGCTGCCTCCGCAGCTTTCTACAATGGCTTTGCAGATGGCGAGACCGAGGCCGGTGCCTCCTGTAGCGCGAGAGCGGGAACGGTCGCCGCGATAGAAGCGTTCAAAGACGTGCGGCAAATCTTCAGGCGGAATGCCTTCGCCCTGGTCCTCGACCTGCAGACGGATATTGGCGGGCTGGGGCTGCACGCGAATCCATACCTTGCGAGCAGGCGGAGTGTGCTGCAGCGCGTTCACGACGAGGTTAGAGAGCAGCGTCGCGGCTGCTTCGGCATCGACCGGCGCCCAGGCTGCCCCGCTGGTTTCGGCATGCAGCTCAATTTGCCCAGACTGAGCCATGCGCTCAAACTGGGCCACCGCAGCCAGAGCGGCCTCGGTGATGTTGCAGGTGCTTTGTGCGCGCAAGGCCGGCTGTTCGAGCCGCGCCAGCAGAAGCATGCTTTGCACCAGGTCTTCCATGCGGCCGCAATCGGCGAGGCAGAGGTTGAGGCCTGCATGATAGTCCTCGCTGGAGCGTGGGCGCGAGGCGAGCAACTGCAGGGAAGACTTCACGATAGTGACGGCGGTCTTGAGCTCGTGCGCGGCATTGTGCAGAAAGATCTGCTGCTGGCGGAAGCCCTCATCCAGACGGAGCGTGGCGGACTCAAGCGTGGCAGCCAGCGCGCCCAGTTCCTCGACAAGCGCTACGTCTTCCGGAGTGCGGAAGAGCGGCTGCGAGGGCTGCACCTGCGCGGCGGCACGATTGAGGTGGTCCAGGGGCGCGAGGCCACGGCGCAACAGGAAGACGAGGATCGTTCCGGTAATGAGCAGCAGAATGCCGTTGGCGAGCAGCAGAAACTGGCCCGCGCGTTGAACCTCCTCATAAACGTGGTGGACAGAGGCCGCGTAGTAGATGGTCACCGGGCGCGCGATGCCCGGCTGCCCGTCGCCAGCATCGATTTGACGAACACCGTGAATGACCACGCCGCGATAATGGCCATCGTGCAAGTGGAAGTTACGATATTGCCCGTGCAGAATGGCCAGGCGGCAGGCGGGTGTCCAACGTGCGGATTGAGCCAGAACGCGGCCGTTCTGCTCGACGACCTGCCAGAGATCACCCCGGCGCAGATCGAGCGCGTGCAGATCGACCTTGACGGTGTCCGAGGCATCTTCGGCATCCTGCACCGCGCCTAACAGGGAATCGGCGCGACCCCGCAGCATGAGGTCAAAGGCACGAAACTGATCGTGGCGTGTATAGATGAGGGTGGCACCGCTGATGCCAAGTGCGAGGGCCACCTCAAGCAGCAGGACCGTCACGATCAGCCGGCGGCGCAGTGAGTAGGACTTTTTCATTCCGAAGTGATCTGGTTGTGGGCTAAAAGCCGGTAGCCACGTCCTCGCAGCGTTTCGATCCATGCATCGCCCTCCTGCTGATTGAGCTTGCGGCGCAGGTTGGAGATGTGGGCCTCGATGACGTTGGAGTGATGCTCCCAGTTGTAGTCGTAGAGGTGCTCGAGCAGCGTCTGCTTTGAGACCACGGAACGGGGCCGATGGCCGAGAAATTCAAGCACCCGGGATTCCGTGGCAGGTTACGGACTTCTCCACGGTATCGAGCACAAGCGCACCAATGTGGATGACCGGGTGGCTGACTCCCTTGCCGCGGCGGATGAGGGCCTTGGCGCGAGCGAGCAACTCCCCAAGGTCAAAGGGCTTGGCCAGATAGTCGTCCGCTCCGGCATTGAGCAACTCGATGACGGAACCCTTTTCCGCGACAGCCGTCAGCACGAGGACCGGTGTGGCGATGCCTTTGCCGCGTATGTCACGCAGCACGCCGAGGCCGTCCAGACCCGGGAGCATAAGGTCGAGAAGAATCAGATCATATTCCGTCTGCAGGCATAGGTCGCGGCCCGCCAGGCCGGAATGAGCCAGATCGACGGCCCATCCGGGGCCCTCACGCATGGCCGCGGCGATGTTGCCGGCCAGACGTTCTTCATCTTCGATGACGAGTATCCGCATGTTGGAAGATTACGCCTGGGAAGCTTTAGTTTTGCTGAAGGCGAGGGGCGACCAGGGTCGCGGTGGAATGCGGTATGCTTTCCGTCATGGTCAGACCACATGCTTTGCTCCTCCTGTTGTTCGCTCTTTCGGCTGGAGGGATAGCCCACGCCGCTGACGTGACGGTGCTGGTGCGCCCGGGCGCGCCCATGTTTCAGCCGGGCGAGAAGCCGCATGGGATGGAGGTATTTCCTACCATCGAGAATGCGCTTGATCATGCTCCGCTGCCGCCGCTGGGTGGACGGGTGATTATTCGCATCACGCCGGGGGTGTATCACGAGCGGATCTGGGTTCCGCAGAACCGGAAGAATGTCACGCTGATCGGGCTGGGGAAGACTCCGGCAGAGACGGTGATCACGGCCGGCCACTATGCGAAGGAGGCTGGCGGTACTTTTTTCACGGAGACGGCTGAGATTGCTGGCAATGGATTTGAGGCCGATAACCTGACCTTTGCCAACAGCGCGGGCAATGTGGGGCAGGCGGTGGCGGTTTCAGTGCTGGCGGATCGTGTGATCTTCAAGCATTGCCGCTTTCTCGGCTATCAGGACACGCTGTTTGCCAACTATGGCCGCCAATACTACGTGGATGATTTCATTGAGGGGGCCGTGGACTTTATTTTTGGCGATGCCGCGGCGGTGTTTGACCAGAGCGAGATTCATGCCGTTGCGCCGGGCTATCTGACCGCGCAGAGCCGGTTGCGTCCGGATGCGAAGACGGGATTTGTGATTCTCAACAGCAGAATCACGCTGGCGCCGGGCATTGGTAAGGGCGTGGAACGGCACGGACGCGAATATGTTGCGCTGGGGCGGCCGTGGCGGCGGTATTCGCGGGTGGTTTATCTGAACACGTTCATGCCCGCCGGGATTCTGCCGCAGGGGTGGTCGCGGTGGGGGACGTCGGATTCCTACAAGACTACGTTTTATGCCGAGGCGGGTTCGCATGGGCCTGGCGCGGGGATGAGTGAGCGGGTGCGGTGGGAACGGAAGTTGCCGGCAGCGCAGGTGAGAGCGTTTGAGCCGCAGAATTTTTTGCGCGGCAAGGATGGGTGGAACCCGGTTGCGGCGGCTGCCCGGCTGCCCTGAGGGATTTGCCGCTGCGTGTGACCGGTGTCACTGCCGCAGCGGCTACCGATGCTTAGCGTGAAGCACAGCAGTGGTTTCCGGTGTTCTGGGACCCTCTGCGGTGAAGGAGCGCATGAAGCACACGGTTATTCTCGGCGGCGGCATCACGGGGCTTACCGCCGCCTACATTTTGCGGCAGAGCGCGGGCGGGGCCATGCGGGTCACACTGCTCGAGAGCAGCCAGCGGCTGGGCGGAAAGATTGCCACGGCAGAGGAAAACGGCTTCCTGATGGAAGGCGGTCCGGACTCTTTTCTGGCGCGCAAGCGCGTCACGATGGACATTTGCCGCGAACTGGGGCTGGAAGAGCAGTTGATGCCGACCGCTCCTGGCGAGCGCACGACGTATGTGTGGAGCGGCGGCAAGCTGCATCCTTTGCCGATGGGCGTGACGCCGATGCTGCGCTCCAAGCTGATTTCCTGGCCCGGCAAACTGCGCATGGGCGCGGAGGCGCTGATTCCGCCTCGCAGTGTGGAAGAGGATGAGAGCCTTGCCAGCTTTGTGGGCCGGCGCTTCGGCAGGGAAGCCCTGGACAAGCTGGCGGCTCCGCTGATGGCGGGCATTTATTCGGCGGACGCGAACCGGCTGAGCATGCAGAGTAACTTTGCCATGCTGCCGGCGATGGAAAAGAAGCATGGCAGCGTGCTGCGCGGCTGGCTGCGGAGCAAACAAGCTTATAAGAAGAGCGGGGCTGGAGCGGGGACGATGTTCCTGACCCTGCGCGGCGGCATGCGGCAACTGGTGGATGCGCTTGTGGCAGAGCTGCCGCGGGAAGACGTGCGGCTGGGCTGTCCTGCGCTGGCCGTGCTGCCGAGGGACGGCAAATATGAGGTTGTGCTGCGCGGCGGCGAGAGCCTGCTGGCGGACGATGTGATTCTGGCGACCCCGGCGGAGGTGAGTGCGCGGCTTCTCGATCTGCTGGACCCGCAACTGGCGGCGCGGCTGCGCATGGTGCGTTCTGTTTCGACGGCGACGGTGTCGCTGGGCTTTCGGGAGAGCGATGTGGCCGCGATGCCGAGAGGCTTCGGGTTTGTGGTGCCCCGGCAGGAGGGGCGGAAGATTACGGCCTGCACCTGGTCCTCGATGAAGTTTGCCGGGCGCGCTCCAGAGGGGCATCTGCTGCTGCGGGTCTTTATGGGCGGAGCGGGTGCGGAGCATGTGGCGGAGCAGGACGGTGCGGCGCTGGTGGAAGCGGCACGGCAGGAACTGCGCCGGACCATGGGGATTGCCGCCGAGCCAGTTGCAGCGCGCGTGTACCGGTGGGAAAAGGGAACTCCGCAGTATGAAGTGGGTCACGCCGAGCGCGTGGCCGAGATCGAGGCGCTGGCGCATGGGCATCGGGGTCTGTTTGTGGCCGGTGCGGCTTACCATGGCGCGGGCGTGCCGGATTGCATGCAGAACGCGCTGGATGTTGCCGGGAGGCTGGCCGCGCAGTATGGGATGAGCACCGTTACGGCTTCGAGCGCCGGGCCTGTTGTTAGTGCCGGGCGGGAGCAAGGAACAGTTTCAGAGAGGAAATAGCCATGATTACAGCCGCAGGGCCTAACGCACATCCGCACAGCGGAAAGCCGCTCGATTACACGCAGAACCCGATGATTGTGTATTGGGAGATGACTCAGGCCTGTCCGCTGGCCTGCCGGCATTGCCGCGCCGAGGCGGTGACGATGCCGCACCCCTGCGAGCTGAACTATGACGAGAGCCGCGATCTGCTGCGCCAGATTGCCGCGTTTGGCGATCCGAAGCCGCACCTGATTCTGACGGGCGGCGACCCTTTGCAGCGGGTGGACCTGTTCTCACTGATTGATGAGGCGCGGGACCTTGGGATTTCCGTGTCGATTACTCCTGCTGCCAGCAGGAATCTGACGCTTGAGAAGCAGCGCGAGTTGAAAGAGCATGGCATCGACAGCCTGGGATTGAGCCTGGATGGCTCGACCGCGGAGCGGCATGACGCGGTGCGCTGCGTGGAGGGCTGCTTTGAGCAGACGCTGCGCGCGCTGCGGGATGCGGCGACGGTGGGTTTTCCAGTGCAGGTGAACACGCTGGTTTCAGAGGAGACGGTGGATGATCTGCCGGCGGTGTATGAACTGCTTAAGCAGCATGAGGTGATGCGGTGGAGCCTCTTCTTTTTGATTGCAGTTGGGCGCGGGCGCACGCTGCAGCCGGTCTCCGCACAGCATGGGGAAAACCTGATGCGCTGGATTTATGACATTTCGCGGAAGGCTCCGTTTGCGATCAAGACCACAGAAGCGCCGTCGTACCGGCGCGTGGCGCTCGAAGAGATGCGAGCCAACGGGATGCATGCGGAGGAGGTTCATCGCACTCCGGTGGCTCGGGGCTTTGGCATTCGCGATGGGCACGGCATTGTGTTTGTGTCGAACCAAGGGGATATTTACCCGGCGGGCTTTTTGCCGCTGGCGGCGGGGAATGTGCGGCGGAATCAGCTTTCGTTTGTGTACCGGCATGCGCCGGTCTTTCGCGATCTGCATGCGCCGGAGCGGTTTCGCGGCAAGTGCGGGCGGTGCGAGTACCGGGGGCTGTGCGGAGGGTCGCGGGCGCGGGCGTTTGCGTATACGGGCGACCCGCTGGCGAGCGATCCTTTTTGCCCCTACCAGCCGGCCCAGGAGCCGGTGGCTTTGCTGCATGCCTAGAACGTAAATCTCTGGCGTAACGGCAACGGCCGGGCGTAGGATGTGTGCGCCTCGGAGGCAGCAAGACGACGAGGCGTGAAAATGTTGTCCCCTGCAATCCCCTGGAGGCTCGGACGATGAAACTCCTGTTGGTGATGTTTGCATGCATGCTGCCGGTGCTGGGCTTTGGGCCGGTGCAACAGAGCCCGGCGGCGGGCACCCAGAGCGCTCCGGCGCAGGCGGCGCCGGGCGCGAACCTGGTGAATCCCGTAAAGCCCACGGCGGCTTCGCAGGCCGAAGCGAAGAAGGTCTATAGCTGGGACTGCGCGATGTGCCACGGCGATAACGGCAACGGGAAGGGCGACCTGGCGGTGTCAGAGAAGCTGGCGTTGCCGGATTACCGTGAGGCGGCGGCGCTCAAGGGAGTGACGGATGGGCAGATGTTCTATGCGATTCGTCATGGGCTGGGGCAGATGCCGCCGGAAGACCCGCAGCGCGCCAATGATGAGACGGTGTGGAACCTGGTGATCTATCTGCGGTCACTCTCGAAGCCGCCCGCGCGGTAACGCGGCCGGAGGCGAGGATCAGACGCCCTTTTTCTGCGGCTCCCAGATGTATTTGTGAATCTGCAGGCTGAGGCGGGCCGGGAGGCCGTCTTCGAGCATCCACTCGACGAGCAGACGCGGATCGAGGGTTGCGTTGCTGGTGCTGCGCTCGGGGGTGGGCGTCTTGGAGAAGGTGGGCGAGAGCAGAATCTGCCCGGCCTTCTGATCGAGCGTATGGGCGCGAATGAACTCGCGCGCAAACTCGTAGTCGGCACGATCGGCGATGACGAACTTCACCTCGTCGCGAGGGGTGAGGAACTCCAGATTCTCCATCAGGAATTTGCCGGCTTCGCCTGAGCCGGGGCACTTCACATCGACAATCTTGTGGACGGCCACGGGCACATTGCGCAGCGGGCGTTCGCCGCTGGTCTCAATCATCAACTCGTAGCCGGCCGCGAGCAGACGCTCCATAAAAGGGATCAATTGCTTTGCCTGGAGGAGGGGTTCGCCGCCGGTGAACTCGACCAGACGGACCGGTGCGAGGGCCTCGATGCGCGCGAGGATTTCGTCGTCAGAGAAAGGCTCGCCGCCGGTGAAGGTGTATTCGGAGTCGCACCAGGAGCAACGCAGGTTGCAGCCGGCCAGACGCACGAAGATGCACGGCCGGCCGGCGAAGGACGACTCTCCCTGCACCGATTTGTAGATCTCAATCAGACGCAAGAGCGGATTCCCGGGCTATTCGTAGTAGGTCGCGGTGGTGGTGTCGGTCTCGTAGATGGTGCAGTCTTTTACGCGGACCCGGTTGCCGGTCATCTCGGCCAACTGCTTGTTGGTTTCGTCATAGAAATAACGAGCCAGATTTTCGGCCGATGGGTTGATCTGAGTAAACGGCTCAAGATCATTGATCATCTGGTGATCGAGCCGGTCGATGACCGGGCGCATGACGTGCTTGAGATCTTTGAAGTCGAGCAGAAGCCCGGCCGCATCGAGTTCCTTGCCCTGCAGCGTGATCTTCACCTTGTAATTGTGGCCGTGCGGGTTTTCGCACTTGCCTTTGTAGTTGCGCAGGTAGTGCCCGGAGGAAAAGCCGCGCTCAACGGTTACTTCGTACATGTCTTTGATGGCTCGTTTCGTGGGGAAATGCCTAATCCCCATTGTAAATTGCGCGCCCTGTCTTTGTTGGGCGCTGGCGGATTCCGGCGCTTGATGCTGACCGGATGGGGCGCGTGACGCGGGAGCTTTGGGAGGGCTGTCCAGCGCCAAAAAAAATCACCATTAACGTCCCAGAAGTGATTGATTCTATTCGGGTTATGGGATCATTAGTCCTGTAACCCCTTTAGAATCAACGCGACTTAGCCCCTCTGGAAGGCCCGTTTTTGCTGATTCCGGTGGCTCCCGCCGGTCTGGAACGAGGAGATGCCCCTTATTTTCAGGATAGCGAATTTGGGGGAAATTACCGGCAACTGAATGGAAGATTCTTGCCGGGCTGTCCACTGTACAAGTTTGTGCGGATCATTCTGGTGGCGCTGCTGACGGCTCCGCAGGTTTTTTATCTGCGCTCGCGGAACTGCGCGTCGCGCGGCATGGTGGAGGCTGCAATCGGGTAGGTGCTGGTTGATTGTGGCGCGTGGCCGGGAGGGTGGAGCAGCGCGGAGATTGTGAATCTGCTGATGTATGGCGCGGTGATTTGCCTGCTGCAAATGCTGCCGCTGGTGTTGTACCGGCCGGGGGATGGGCTGGTGATTTAGGCGCTTTTCGCCGGGGTGTGGGCCAAGAGCCGATTCAACGTAAGTTCGCTTTTACAGGAGAAACCCAGCCTCCATGAGGTGCGGCCTTTCCCGGGGAAAGACCGCGCGAAGATCATCCAGTTTGTTTCTACATAAAGTGAAAATGCCTTGGTGAGTCGCTCCTTCGCCGAAGAATCACTGCAGGTACTTCGACTCCGTTTGCCGCAAATTATGCGGCAAACTTTGCTCAGGATGACAAACTCAACGGACACGAACAAATGCCCTGGACATTAGCGGCCGTGCTCTTCGAGGAACTTTTCGACTTCGAGCGCGGCCATGCAGCCGGAGCCTGCGGCGGTGATGGCCTGGCGGTAGCGGCGGTCCTGCACGTCGCCGCAGGCGTAGACGCCGGGGACGCGGGTGTGGACCTGGTCGTGGGTGCGGATGTAGCCGTCATCGTCGAGGTCAATCTGGCCGGCGAACATGGCGGCGTTGGGCTCGTGGCCGATGCCGAGGAAGAGGCCGCTGATGGCGAGTTCTGACTCCTCGCCGGAGACGACATCGCGGAGGCGGACGCCGCGGACATCCTTCTCTTCGACGCCGAGCACTTCTTCGACGGCGACATTGGTGCGGAACTCGATCTTCGGATGGGCCATGGCGCGCTCGAGCATGATGCGCGAGGCGCGGAAGTGGTCGCGGCGATGGAGCAGGGTGACCTTGGTGGCGAAGCGGGTGAGGAAGAGCGCTTCTTCCATGGCGGAGTCGCCGCCGCCGACGACTGCAATTTCTTTTCCGGAGAAGAAGAAGCCGTCGCAGGTGGCGCAGGAGCTGACGCCGTGGCCGATGAGCGCCTGCTCAGAGGGCAGGCCGAGCCAACGGGCCGAGGCTCCGCTGGCGATGATGAGCGTGCGCGCGTGGATGACTTCGCGGCCGAGGTCGAGCACGAAGGGCCGCTTGCTGAGATCGGCCTTGACGAGATGGCCGAGGCGGAACTGCGCTCCGAAGCGGGAGGCCTGCTTGCGCATGTTGTCGATCAGCTCAGGGCCCTGAATGCCTTCGGGCCAGCCAGGAAAGTTTTCGACCAGCGTAGTGATGGAGAGCTGGCCGCCGGGCTCATGGCCTTCCAGCACGAGGGGGTTCAGGTTGGCGCGGGCGGTGTAGATGGCAGCGGTGAGACCGGCGCAGCCGGAACCGAGGATGACTGTATCGAAAATGGCTTCCGTCATGGGCTTGTCTATTTTACCTGTTTCCATGGGGCTACCTGCTTCCATGGGATTCGCCGGAGCAGTACAACGGTGCATGCCCTTACCATGAAGACATGGCTAACCTGACGCTTGTGTATGGACTGCGGCTTTTGCCGGAAGATGAGATTGAATCGATTGGCGATGCGCCGATCCAACTGAAGAATGGGAATACCGCGCGCGTGACGATGCATTATCTGGAGGGCTCGCGGGAGCAGATCGAAGCGCAGTTGCGGCAGAGCATCGATGCGTTTTTTGATTTTTTCCCGGAGATTTAGAGGGCCGGCGGATTCCATTTCGGGAATGAGGCTGGCGGGCGGTTTCGTTCTGAAATCGCCCATGGGAATTCGCATCGAAAAGGGCTCGTGCAAGGCTGGAAACATGGCGAAATAAAGGCGAACCAATCTGGAACTGCCGGATTGTGGAGCGCTTGCCATGCGAAAGAGCATGATGATTTTTGGCCTGCTGTGGGTGGCTGCCGTGCTGGGTGGCGGCTGCCGCGCCTGGGCGGGCGGGCCGCACTGGTATGGCGGGTCAGCGTATTTTGACCCGGCGGTGATGGGCCAGCCGATTGTGTGGAAGAACGGCCAGATCACGTATTACACCGACCAGGGAAATTTGAGCGCGACGGTGAGCCAAGCGCAGGCCAATTCCATGGTGGCTGCTGCGGCGGCGGTGTGGAGCGGCGTGAAGACGGCCGCGGTTTCGATCGGGCGCGGCGGCAGCCTGGCCGAGGATGTGAGTGGAGCCAACGTCTACCAAAGCAGCAACGGGCTGGTGGAGCCGGCCGATATGCAGGCGAGCGATACGGCGGTTCCGGTGGCGGTGGTGTATGACGCTGACGGTTCGGTGATCAATGCGATCTATGGGCCGGGCGCGAGCGCGACCAATGACTGCCAGAACGACGGCGTGATGACGATTGTGGATGGCTTCTCAACGACGGGCTACATCACGCACGCGGTGATGCTGGTGAATGGCCTGTGCACGGCCAACAGCACGGAGATGGAGAATCTGCAGTACCAGATGATTCGCAGCTTTGGGCGGATTCTTGGGTTGGACTGGTCAGACGCCAACGAAGCGATGTTTGTGAACGACCAGATCACCTCGGATGGATTGGCGGGCTGGCCCATCCTGCATCCGGTGGAGCATTTGTGTTCGGGCACAAACGGCGCGTGCATGACGAACGAGACGACGCTGCGCTATGACGACATTGCTTCGTTGAACCGGACGTATCCGGTGACGGCGGCGAATCATGCGATGTATGCGAGCAAGACGCTGACGGCTTCGGCGACCTTCAGTGTGCAGGGGACGATTCGGTTTCGGCGCGGACAGGGGATGCAGGGCGTGAATGTGGTGCTGCGTCCGCTGGTGAGCGGGCAGCCGATTTTGCTGTACACGGTGACGGCGGTGAGCGGGGCAAGCTATGTGGGGGATGCGGGGAATGCGGTGGATGGGAATGTGGATGCGAGCGGGAATCCTCTGAACCGCTTTGGCAGCGACGACCAGACGCTGGAGGGGTATTACGATCTGAGCGGCGTTCCGCTGCCGCCGGGGGTGAGCTCTTCGGATTACGAATTGAGCTTTGAGGCGATCAATCCGAACTATGTTGCGGAGGATTCGGTAGGGCCTTATGTCACGGGCCAGGTGACGCCGTCGGGCACGCTGCCGGTGATTACGCTGCCGGGTGTGCAGGCGGGCATGCAACTGGAAGAGAATGTGACGATCAGCGATTCTGCCGATGAGCTGCACAGCGGAGATGATGGCACGGAGCAGGCGCCGGTGACGGTTTCCACAACGGGGCAGTGGACGGGCCGCTTGTGCTGCTATGGGCACACGTCATGGTTTCAATGGTGGGCGCGGGCGAATCGTGAGTTCACGGTGGAGGTGCAGGCGCTGGATGACGCGGGCGCGAGTACAGAGAACAAGCTGGCGCCCGTGATTGGACTTTGGAATGGCAATGCTGCGCCGGGAACGTCTCCTGTGACGGGAACGCTGCAGCCGTTTAACGGCGCGGTGGCAGGGCTGACGACACTGTCTGCCGTGAGCACGGCGGGCAGCAGCATTCGGCTGGGGATTGCTGACGCGCGCGGGGATGGCCGGCCTGACTTTGCGTATCGCGGACGAGTGATTTATGCAGACACGGTGAGCCCGGGAAGACTGCCGGCGACTGGCGGGCCGATTGTGATTCGCGGGATGGGATTTTCGCCCGACATGACGGTCACCGTGAACGGCGTGGCCGCGCAGGTGACGGCTGTGACGCCGAATGAGATTGATGCCGTGGCTCCTCCATCGAATGGAACGGTGGGCACGGTGCTGCTGGAGGTGGAGGATCCGGTGACGCTGGGTGTGGCGTCGATTGGGGATGGTCTGGCCTATGATGCGCAGAACGGCGATGGGCTGACGATTTTGACGGCACCCTCGGATGCGGTGCCGATGAATGTGCCGGAATCCTTTACGGTGCGCGCGCTGGGAGCGAACCTGACGCCGGTGGCGGGGGTTCCTGTCACTTTTTCAGTTACAGAAGGCAGTGCCGTGCTGGGTTGCGGCGCGTCCTCTTGCCAGGTGACGACGGCGGCGGACGGAACGGCGACGATTGCGGTGACGGCGAACTCAACGGCGCTGGCGCAGGTGACGGCCGCGCTTGCCAGCGGGGCGGATGTGCTGGCGGAGTTTACGGGGTCGGCTCCGAACTCGATTTATGCGCTGACGCCGAATCTGTATGTGGCGATTGGCGGGACGACGACCTGGTCGCCTTCTGCGCTGGTGCTTGAGAACAGCCAGCCGGCGGCGGGCGCTGGAGTCTTGTGGCAGACGACGAGCAGCGGCGTGTCGATGACATCGCAGGCGATGTCAGACTCGAACAGCAGCGGCGTGGCGACGGGAAAGCTGACGGTGGGGCCGTTGAATGCCGCCGCAGGTGGAACGGTGCAGGCGTGCGTGGTGGGCAATGGAAGCTGTACGGCCTTCAGCATTGTGCCGGTGCATGTGGAGACGGCTGCGATGGATCCGGTCTCGGGCACGAGCCAGAGCATTGATGAGACCGCGACGCTGGCTCCGGCGGTGCTGGAGGTTACGGATGCGATCGGGCATCCGATGGCGGGAGCGGTGGTGACGTTTCATGAGACGCAGTTTGCGTGGGCACCGGCGTGTGCCGGGGACAGCGTGTGCCCGTCACCGCATATTCTGGGCCAGCAGACCGTACAGGCAGTCTCCGCGAGCGATGGGACGGTGAGCCTGACTCCGATGCCGAACAACGGGCAGGCGGTGAAGCTGGTGGTGCAGGCGACGGTGGGAGCCAGCGCGGAGTATGACTTTGAACTCGTGCAGAATCCGCCGGTGAATCCGTGATTTGGGAGAATTTCGAGTAGAAATTGCTCTCATGCCAGCGCGTTTTTACGCACTGTGCGTGGCCTGAAATAATCTCGCAACTTTTGATGTGCGGAGTGGGTCTCATGGGACGTATCTCCCGTTATTGGCCAGTGCTTTTTCACGAAGCCCAAGCCAGGGAAATGAGGAACGAAGATGAGAACCGGTGGCTGGATGTTGCGCACGTTGAAGCAAGAAGGATGGGCGGCAAGAGCGGCCAGCATGTCGCGCCGGGGAATGGCCGCGCTGCTGGTTTACACGATGATTCCGCTGGGGCTGGGGGATGTGTATGCGTTTGGGCAGGAGGCTCCGCCGCCACCGGATCAGATGTATGACCAGGGGCCCGCGCCGCAGGCTTATCAGCCGCTGAGCCCGGAACAACTCGATCAACTGGTGGCGCCGATTGCGCTGTATCCGGATGCGCTGGTGGCGCAGGTGCTGGCGGGAGCGACGTATCCCTCGCAGGTGGTGGATGCGGACCGCTGGGTGGAGTCCTATGGCGGCACGCCGCCCGAGCAACTGGCCGAGATGGCGAACGGCATGCCGTGGGACCCGAGCGTGAAATCGCTGACGGCTTTTCCGGGCGTGCTGAATAGTATGGAGCGGAATCTGGACTGGACGACGCAGCTTGGCAACGCGTATTACAACCAGCCGCAGGATGTGATGAATGCGGTGCAGTATATGCGCCAGGTTGCGTATCAGGATGGAAGGCTGCGCTCGACTCCTCAGCTCTATGTGACCTATGAGCCGAGCTATGTCACGATTGTTCCGGCGAATCCGGATGTGGTGTATGTGCCTTATTACGATCCGTGGACAGTGTATGGTCGCGTGATTGTGGGGCATCCCTGGTATCACTACTACTATGCTCCGCCGCGCGGCGTGGTGTTTGGCGCGTTTGCGATTGGCTTTGGCGCGGGGATTGCCGTGGCGGCCTTTGGACACTGGGGCTGGGGATGCAATCACTGGCATCCGGATTGGCAGAATCGCACGATCATTTATAACCGCACGACTTATATCTCGCGCAGCGTGACGGTGGTGAACCATGGCTACTACGGGAGGTTTGATCGCGACGCCAGAGCGAGGGAATTTAACAGAACAGTGGCGATGCATGCAGCGGTGTATCGCGCGCCCGAGCCGGTGCATGGGAACTTTGCGGGTCGCGATGCCATGCACAACAACATGCGGCAACCGTACAACCAGAACTGGGCGCGGGAGCGTGGGAATAACACGCCGCGCTATGAGGCACCGCATGCTGTGGGACAGCCGGCGCGAAGCTGGAATCGCGTGGAGCCGAACCCGAATATGAGCCGTCCGGCGCCGAACTGGAATCATGCGCAGCCGCAGAACTTTGGCCGTCCGGCGCAGAATTTCAATCGGCCTGCGCAGAACTATAACCGTCCTGCGCAGAACTTTGGGCGGCCGCAAGTGCAAGGTGCCCGGCCGCCCGCACAGAACTGGAATCGGCCGCAGCCGGCCAACCGGCCAGCACCGCAGCATCGTGCTCCTCAGGAGCATGCGGCGCATCATGACGAGCACGGCGGAGGCCACGGGCACTGGCGATAAGGCAGCGATAGAACGGATGTGGAGGTTTGGGGGCGGAGTGAATTCCGCCCCCAACTTTTTTGCCGGTTGTTTGAGGTGACAGCGGGAAGGGCTTTGCCGCATGCTGGGAAATGAATGAAGACATGGATTGTGCTGTTTTCTGTTGCGGCTGTGGGACTGTCTGCGCGGGCGCAAACGACTCCTGCTGTGTCTCCGGTATCGACGACCGTGGTTGTGGTGGGCAGCCCTGAGCCGGTAACGATAGGCGAGACGAACCGTTCGGCGACGGTGCTGAATACGGAGAAGCATCCGCTGGCGTATCAGCAGACGGAAGACTACCTGCGCACGGATGCCTCAGTGTTTGTGGAGCAGCGCGGCGCGGGCGGGAGCCAGGCGGATATTTCGATTCGAGGCACGTCGTTTGAGCAGACGCTGGTGCTGCTGAACGGGCTGCGCATCAACGACGCGGAGACCTCGCATAACAACATGGATATTCCGGTGCCGCTGGCGGCGCTGCGCAGCATTGAAGTGCTGCAGGGCGCGGGCTCAACGCTGTATGGCTCGGACGCGATTGGCGGGGTGGTGGATTTTGTGACGGCGAAGCCGAAGCACGACTCCCTGCTGCTGCGTGCAGGCGGCGGAAACTATGGCGAGAATGAGCAGGAGGCCGTGGTGGCGGCGGTGGGCAGCAAATGGTCAGAGCTGCTCGCGGGAGAGCGGGATTTTTCTTCGGGGTTTATGTATGACCGCGATTATCGCGATGAAGAAGCCAGCTCAGAGGCGCGCTATGACAGCAGGCTGGGCGAGAGCGACATTCTGGTAGCGGGAGATGACCGCGCGTTTGGCGCGAATGATTTCTATGGGAACTATCCCTCGTATGAGCGCACGAAGGGATGGTTTGCGTCGATGCAGCAGGCGTTGGGCCAGCACACGGATGCGGCGTTTGGCTATCGCAGGCACACGGATGAGTATGTGCTGTTCAGGAATGATCCTGCGATTTATGAGAACAACCACATTGACACGAGCTGGCAGGCTGCGCTGCGACGCCATGATGCGGCGGGACGCGATACGCGGATTTTTTATGGGTTGGAAGCCGATGGAGACGGGATTCACAGCAACAACCTGGGCGTGCATGCGCGCAACTGGGGCGCGGGGTATCTGGATGCCGAGCTGCAGGCAGGGCGCGCGAGTCTGAGCGCGGGGCTGCGGCAGGAGATGATCAGCGGAGGGTATTTCATCACGAGCCCGATGCTGGCGGCGGGATATTTTGTGACGCAGAAGATCAAGCTGCGCGGCAATGCCGGGTATGGGTTTCGACTACCGACGTATCTCGATCTTTATTACAGCGATCCGGGCACGATTGGGAATCCGAACCTGAAGCCGGAGTCTGCGTGGAACTTTGAGGGCGGCGCGGACTGGTTTGCGAATGCGCGGCTTTATGTGGCATCGACGGTTTTTTATTCACGCCAGCATGATGCGATTGACTACACGCGCGCGACGGCGAACGATCCTTACCAGGCGACCAATCTGACAGGGTTGAGCTTTGTGGGCTGGGAGAACAGTGCGGTGTGGGAGCCGGATGATGCGAACGAAATGAAGGCTTCATGGACGCTGCTCTCAGGCGCGCAGAAAGCGCTGCATGGATTGCAGTCAGAGTATGTGTTCAATTATCCGGTGAATAACGCGAGCCTGGAAGGCACGCATACGTGGGCCGCGGGGTACATGGTGCATACCCGCATTGGAGTGACGGAGCGGTATGAGAAGAGCCCGTATGCGGTGTGGGATGTGGCGGGTGCGCGCGATGTGGGGCGCTGGCGGCCGTATGTGCAACTGACGAACATTACGAATACGGGCTACCAGGAAGTTTATGGCGTGCAGATGCCGGGACGCGCGGTGGTTGCGGGGCTGGAGATTTCGCTTACACGCGGGACTCGCCGAGCAGAGAAGCCATAGCGGCGTGCAGTTGCTCTGTGATGGATTCAGCCGATGCGGCGGGATCGAAGTGGAGAGGCTGGCCGATGCGCACCTGGATGGAGCCGGAGTGAAACCCTCGGGCTGAGCTGGGTGCGCTGTATCCGGCGAGGGCGACAGGAAGCACGGCGGCCTGCGTCTGCTGCACGAGCAGGCCGATGCCGGGACGGAAGGGCGCGAGATGGCCGCCGGTCTGATGACCCTCAGGGAAGAGGAGCACGTCGAAGCCTGAATCGAGTGCGCGGCCCGCGTGCTCAAAGCTGTGCCGGAAGCCCGCGCCACGCGGCAAGGGAAAGACATTGAAGAGCAGCGTGACGAGCCAATACACCAGTGGGCCGGTGAGCGAGGGCATCCAGAGGTCGTCCCCGCGACGCTGACGCCAGTTGGAAAGGATGTCTGCCGCCATGGCGATGGAGATGCGACGCCGATGCTTTCCGGGAAGACCGTAGAGCACGAGTGCGGCGTCGTAATTGTTGACGTGATTGGCGATGATGAGCAGCGGCTTTGAGTGGGATGAGGCCGGAGCCCGTTGCACGCGCGGGGCGGCGAAGATCCAGACGAGCGGGCGGAGCACGCACTGCAGAAATGCATTGCGCAGCAGGCGGGCGGGGAGCGTCCAGGGCCAGCGCGGATAGAGATCTGGCAGGGCCGGGTGCGTGGATTTGGATAATGCGGGTGCTTGTGCCGGTGGCGTGCGGATATTTGTATCGACTGCAGATACGTATTGCAGGCCGAGGACTTTGCGGAGATCGCCGAGGGTGACGGCTTGCTGCAGTGCCGCGTCTTCCAGTGTGTGGCCGAGTTGGGATTCGAGCTTTTCCTGAAGCTCGACGCGGCCCAGGCTATCGAGGCCGAAGTCTTCCTCCAGACGGGAGTAGTCGCTTAACTCCGCGGGAGTGCGGGCGGTGATGGAGACAATGGCCCGGGTAACAGGATCTTCGTTGGCGGATGGAGATTGGGCTTTGGGCTGATTGGGCTGATTCGGCTGGTTGAGCCATGCGACGAGGGTGCGGCGCTGAATTTTTCCTGTGGCGGTGCGGGGGAGATCGAGTTCGGGCCAGAGCTTGAAGTAGCGGATGCGCTGATGGCCAGCGAGTGCGGCGTTGGCGGCGAGGATGGCCTGCTGCGCCTCTTGAGGAGAGCCGCGGAAGACCAGCACCGCAGCGGGTTCGCTGCCGTTGGGCACAGCATGCGGCACGACGGCGCATGCGGCGACGCCGGGCTGCTGCGCGAGCACGGATTCCACATCCTCCGGATGCACGTTCATGCCGGAGGGGGTGACGATGAGTTGATTTCTGCGGCCCAGGAATTGCATGTTGCCGGAGGCGTCTTCTTTGGCGAGATCGCCAGTGGCGAGCCAGGGTGAATCATTGGGGCGCAGTGCCCCTTGCTGCCAAGTGGCGCTGGAGATAATGTCGCCGCGCACGAGGATTTCTCCTTCTTCTGAGAGGCGTACCTCGCGGCCGGGAAGCACTTTGCCGATGGTTCCGCGGCCGGGACGGAAGGGGTGATTGAGGGTGATGAGTGCGGAGGACTCTGTCATGCCGTAGCCCTGAATGAGCGCGAAGCCGAGGGTGGTCCAGAAGGATTCGAGATCGGGAGGCAGAGAGGCTCCGCCGCAGACAAAGGCCCAGAATTTGTAACCGAGAAGGGAGTGAATGCGGCGGAAGCGCCACCAGCGCTGCCAGACGCTGGAGTTTTGGGCGGTCTGGAGCCGAGTGAGAAGTTCAGGATTGCAGTCAAGTAGATGGCTGCGCAGGATGTCGAGGACGCGCGGCACGGCGACGAGCAGAGAGATGCGCTCGTCATGGATGGTCTGGATGAGATGGCTTGCCTGCAGGCGCGTATCGAAGTGAACCTCGGCGCCGAGGAGGGGCGGAATCCAGAGCCCCATGAACTGGCCGAAGACATGGCTGAGGGGCAACGTATGCAGGAATCGCAAAGGGTGCACGATGCGTTCGTAACGCAGGTATTTCTGCATCTCGCGTTCGATGGGCGCGAGGCTCGAAACGATGTTGCGATGAGTATGGACAATGCCTTTGGGCTCGGCGGTAGTGCCGGAGGTGAAGAGAATCTGCACCGGCGTGTCTGGGCCGACGGAGGAATCAATGTTGCTGCTTTGCGCGGCGGGCAGAGCGGATGGGAAATCTGCGAATGCAAGCGCGGGCGCGTTTGGGGCATGCAGACGCCGCAGGAGTTCGTGATCCCCGGCGATGAGGCGTGGATTGGTTTCGTGCAGGATGCGCTGGGCGAAATCCGTGGGACCGGCGGCGTCGAGGGGGACGGCGAGGACGCCGCGCTGCATGCATCCGTAGAAGGCGCCGATCCATTCGGCGCTGTTTTCTCCCCAGAGAATGACGCGGTCGCCGGGGCGGATTTCGCGGCGGAGAAGCTCCGCGGAGAAACGATCAGACAGAGTTACGATTTCAGCGTAGCTGGCTTTGTAGCGCCGCACGCCGCGATGACTGACCACGGCTGTCTCATTGCCGCGTTTGCGGTATTCGTCGAGCAGCGTGGTCAGTGTGGATCGCATCGGGACGAGCCCCCTCAGGCGCGCGCGAAGTCGATGAAGCCGCGGTATGGGTCAGTGCGAATGAGTTTCACGTGGAGGCGGTCGCCGACATCGAGGCCTTTCTGGCCCTGGACCAGCATGCCATCGACATGCGGCGCGAGGGTACGGATGAAGGTTCCGTAGCTGTTGACGCCCGTGACCACTGCGTTGAACTGCTGGCCGATGCGGCTGGACATGACGACGGCGGCGATTTTTTTGTGCATGTCGCGCTCGAGCTTGCGTTCCGCATCGCCCATGAGCGTGCAGCGCGCCGCAATGGCGGCGAGCGCGGCTTCGCTGTAGGGAGATGCCTGACTTTGCAGGATGGCCTTGAGCAGGCGCTGGGTGACGAGATCGGTATAGCGGCGATTGGGCGCGGTGGAGTGGGTGTAGTCCTCAACGGCGAGGCCGAAGTGGCCGATGGGGGGATCGTTGGGCTGCTCGGCGACGTACTCGCCGGGACCCATCAGCTTGACGACGGCCAGCGAAAGGTCAGGAAAGTGAACGGGATCTTTGGAGCGCTGTTCGCAGAGAAAATCGTTGAGCGCTTTGGCATCCGGCTCGCCTGGAAGTTTGGTTCCGAGGGTGGCGGCGAGATCGACGATGCGATTCCAGCGCTTGGGCGTGCGGACCACGCGGCGGATGGAAGAAAATTTATGCGCCGAGAGGAAGCGGGCGACGACGCCGTTGGCCGCGATCATGAAGTCTTCAATGAGTTCGCTGGCGGGATTTTTCCTGACGGGCAAAAGATCGACGATGTGCCCATCTTCGATGACGGGCGTGCTTTCTTCCATATCGAGATTGAGCGCGCCGTGACGCGCGCGCTCGCTGCGCAGGCTCTCTGCGATCTCATGCTGCAGGCGGAGCTGCTGCTGCAGGTCAGGATTGGCGAGCTTGCCCTCGGCCTGCGTTTTGCCCTCAAGCCATGCGCCAACGGAGCGGTAGTTAAGCTGCGCGCGATTGTTGACGAGAGCGGGGTAGACTTTGGACTCTTCCACGCACTCGTGCTCGTTGACGGTGAACTCGATGATGAGCGCGGAGCGGTCCTGATTTTCAAGCAGAGAAGTGAGGCCTGCGGAAAGCTGCTCGGGCAGCATCATGAAGGTGGCGACGCCGGTGTAGACCGATGTTGTGTTGTGCTGGGCATGGCCGTCGAGTGCGGAGTTGAGAGGCACGAGGCGAGTGACATCCGCGATGCCGACGCGTACCCGAACGCGGCCATCGGGCAGACGCTCGGCATGCTCGATCTGATCAAGGTCGCGTGAGGTGTCATTGTCAATGGAGGACCAGAGCAGATGGCGCAGGTCCTGCGTGCCGGGGAGATCGGACGGAGGCGGCGGTGATGCCAGCTCGGTTTGCAATTCCTGCAAGGCGGGTTTGGGGTAATCGGGCTCAAAGCCCCGCGCGATCATCGCCTCACGGGCGGCCGCGACCAGATGAGAGTCTGAAAAATTTTTAGACATAAGTGTCGCAACAGGTTCGACAGTTCACGCTACCACGCGGCGCGGACTGGTGTTAATTGCTGTGTTTCGGGAATGCCCGAATCCTCGCTTTGCGTATGGCGCATCAAAGATTCCACTCCCGTGACTCTTTGGATGCGGCTCATGGAGAAGTCACGAGGGTGAGGAGAACGGAATGGCGCTTCGTGATGTGAAACTGGAGCCGGCAGCGGACAAGGGAGAGTCACAGCAGCTTGATCTGGACCGGCCCACGGCGGTGGAGATATTTGAGCAGGTTGCGCGGAATGCCCGGCATGAGCTGAGGCGCACCAATCTCACGCTGGCGCTCTCGGGCATGGTGGGCGGGCTGACGATGGGCTTGACGGCTCTGGGCGTCTCTGTGGTGAGCGCGAAGCTCGGCACGAGCGATATTGCGCAGACGATTGCGTTTCTGCTTTATCCACTGGGTTTTATTGCCGTGATTCTGGGGCGGGGCCAACTGTTTACGGAGAATACGCTGTATCCGATTGCGTTGATTCTGGCCGAGCGGCGGCATGTGATGAGCACGGCGCGGCTTTGGGCGATTGTGTTTCCTGCCAATGTTGCGGGCACGCTGCTGTTTGCCCTGCTGGCAGTTCGCACGAACGCGCTGGACCCTTCAGATGTGCATGCCTTGACGCAATTGGGGATGGAAGCGGCTGCGCCGTCGATGAGCCACATCTTCTGGAGTGGAGTGATTGGCGGCTGGATTATCGCGATGGTGGCCTGGCTGGTGAGTGGCAGTCATTCGATCACGGGATCGGTGGCGGTGATCTGGATGTTTACGTTCATTGTGGGGCTGGGACATTTTGCGCACTGCATTGCGACCAGCGGCGAGATTATTTCGGCTGTGCTGAACCACGCGCTGCCGTGGACGCAGTATTTGCGGTGGATTGTTCCGGCCACACTCGGCAATATCACCGGGGGAGTTGTGCTGGTGACGTTGTTTGAGTATGGCCAGACGAAGCTGCGTTGAATCGTCTCTGCCTGGCTGTGAGCCCTATGTGACGTTCACGGTGAGGTAGCTCTTTTGCGTGGTGGTCTGGGAGCCGGAGGTGACGGCGGTGGTGATGGTGAATTGGAGCGATCCGGGGGGCGTGACGGTGCTGGACGGGGGCAGGGAGCTGGATATCTTTGTGGTGGAGCAGCCGAGGCCCGCGAGGCCGATTGCGGCGAGCAGGAAGAGCGACAGCATGCGGCCGCGGAGACGGCGGTTGCCGCGCCAGCCGAGCGGGGTGAGGCAGAGCAGCATGCCGAGGAAGACTTCGCCACCCTTGCGGTGGAGGGGATCGCGCGCGTTACTGGAGGTGGTGGAAGCGCCGGTGGTGGTGATGGTGAGGGTGGTGGTTCCGGCGCCGCTGACCGTGGTGGGGTTGAAGGTGCAGGTGGTGCCGGTGTTGGCCGGTGCGTCGCAGCCAAACTGCACGGCGGAGTTGAGTCCACCTGTGGCGGCGACGGTGTAGGTGATGACGCCGCTCTGGCCGGGCGCGAGTGTGAGGCTGGTGGCGCTGGGCGTGACGGAGTAGGACTGCACGGTGACGGTGACAGGGCTGGAAGTGGCGGCGCTGAAGTTTGTGTCCCCGAGATAGGCGGCGGTGAGGCTGTGGTTGCCTCCGCTGAGATTGGTGGTGACCAGTTGCGCGGTGGAGAGGCCCTGGCTGGTGGCGAGTGTGGCCGAGCCGAGAATGTTGGTTCCGTCATAGAAAACCACGGTGCCGGTGGGCGCGGCGGTTGTGGTCGCCGTGGTGGTGGAAGAGCTTGCGGCTTCATTCACGCTGGCGGTGAGGGTGACGGGGCTTCCGGCAAGGACGACGCTCGAGGATGCGGTGAGCGTGACGGCGGAGCTGGCGCTTTGCACGGTGAGCACGAGCGGCGCGGAGGTGCTGGTGAGCCAGTTGTCATCGCCGGAGTACACGGCGGTGATGGTGTGGGACTTTAACGTGCTATCGAGCGTGACCTTGGAGAGCACCGCCTGGTTGTTGATGAGAGCGATGGCGCTGCCGAGCGCGGTGGCGCCGTCGTAAAAGGTCACGGTTCCGGTAAAGCTGGGCGAGGTTCCGCTGGTGGGGCTGGCCGCAGAGATGACTGCGGTGAAGGTTTCAGGGCTGCCTGCAGTATAGGTGGCAGGCAGCGCGGAGAGCGTGGTGACGGTGGAACCCTTGCCGGTGGTGAGGGTGATGGGGTTAGAGGTGGCCGAGGAGTAGTTGTTATCTCCGTTGTACGAGGCTGCGAGGGTGTGGGAGCCGCTGGTGGTGATGGGAATCTGGAGCGTGGCCGTGTAATTAGGGCCTGAGCCGTTGAGCGTGGCCGTGCCTGCGACCGCGCCGTCCAGCACGAAACTGATGGAGCCGGTGGGTGCAATGGTTTGCGAAGACTGGATGGTTGCGATGGCGGTGATGGTGCTGCCGATGGCCGGCGAGAGCGTGGAAGAACTGACGCTGAGGCTGGTGCTGAATTTGGTGGAGAGCACGGTCACAGGGCTGGACGTGTCGGTGGTGTAGTTGCTGTCTCCGCTATAGACGCCGGTGATGCTGTGGCTGCCGGCGGCGAGGGTTCCGAGCGTGGCGGAGACCTGGCCGCTGCTCAACTGCTGCGGCGAGCCGACCTGAACGGGTGAGCCGGTGAAGTTGTCATAGAACGTGACGGTGCCGGTGGGCACGGGGCCGCTGCCGGTGGCGGCGGCGACGGTGGCGCTGATGGTGACCTGCGCGCCGGGCGAGACATTCTGATAAGACGGCGAGAGCGTGATGACGGATTGCTGCGTTCCTGTGGCCTGCGCGGAGGCAAAGTGCTCGACGAAGGCAAAGGCGTCGAGGGAACCGAGTCCGGTGGCGAGGTCGTAGCCGGTAGTGGCGTCGTATCCGTTGCCGTTGAGGGTGGTGTTGCCGGTCACGATGTCATGAAAGACACCCTGCTGGCGTTGCGCAAGTGTGTAGAGCACGGGCGCGGCGTTGCCTTCGGGGCTCGCGTTGGCCTGATCGACGAGCGCCATGATGCCGGCGAAGATGGCCGCGGAAGCGGCCGTGCCGCTCTGGGCGGAGTTGCAGACTCTTCCCGCGCAGGCGGCGAGATTACCGGCGGCGAGTGCGATGTCAGGCAGGTAGCGATGGCGGGTCACGGAGCCATCGGGATCGGATGCCGGGTCTCCGGCAGCGGTTTGCCAGGAGGGTGCGGGGGTGATGGTGCTGGCTCCGCCACTGCCGGCGAGGCCGTTCTGGTTCCAGGCGGATTCGGTACTGGAAGAGGTGAAGTTGCTGCCGCCGACGGCGACGTTATAGGGCGTGGCGGCGATGGCGTTGACTCCGGTGCCGGATGCGGAGCAGTTTGCCCCGGCGTTGCCGGTGGGGACGATGACGGTGATGCCTTCCGCGGCGGCCTGGGCGAAGAGAGATGTGTAGAAGGCTGCGTGCTGCGAGGTGATGGAGGATTCACAAGCGGCGGCATCGACGAGGAGGATGGGCGCGAGCTCATGATCGACCGCATAGGCGGCGGAGAGATCGATGCCATCAGTGCTGGCGGTGCCGGGGGAGACAATGACACGGATGGAGGCCTGGGGAGCGATGGCTCCGGCCCATGCGGCGGCGAGCGTGGCCTGATTGCTGAAACTTGCGGGGGCAGCGCCGTTGAGGACTGTGGCTGCCGGGGCGGCAGGCAGCGAGTGCGCAGCGCGAAAGGCGGCGAGGCTGGTTGCGTCCACGGGAGCGCGGGCAGCGATGGCGATAGATTCGCCGGTACCGTTGAGGCCCCTGGCATAGAGCGGCGCGAGGTTGTAGGCAGAGACCAATTGCGCGGGCGTGATGGCCGCAGTGGAGGCCTGCGGAGGTGTGGCGGGGGTGGTGGCCTCGATGCCGGAGATGCTGACGAGTCCCGCTATGGACGGGGCAAGATTTGCCGGAGCGGAGAGCGGCACGGCATTGGCGTAACGGGTATCAGTGCCGGTGCGGTAGCTCTCGATGCGAGTGCGGAAGGCCTGCTCCACGGTGGCCACGGTGCCGGAGATTTCGATCCACTGATGGCCCTGGGCGACCGCGTCCACGGTGAGGCCCTGGCCGGTGAGCCATGTGGTGAGCGCCGCCACCGTGTCGCTGGAGGGACCGAACTGCTGGCCGAACTGGGCCGGGGTGAGCCAATGATGGAAGGCGGGCGAAGCGGAGTTGTTGACCTCGGCGAGAAAGGTCTGGAGCGCCGTGGACTGTGCCGGAGAGGGTTGCAACAGGAGGAGCATGTGGTCGAGGCGGACGTTTTGCGGAGCGGCTCCGAGAGAAGTTGTCTGCGAGGCCAGCAGAGATGTGGAGTGGGGCAGAGGCTGGTAGGCCGCAGTCTGCGCAGAGGCAAGTGAGGCCAGGAGCAGGCAGAAGAACACAGGCGGCAGCCAGTGCCGGATGGAAAGGCGTCTCATCGCGTGTGGAAAACCCTCGTAAAGCATTCGACCGCAGCGTGTTGCGGTGGCTTCTGTCGATTGTGCCACTTGTTGGAAAGTGCTGTCTGTAACCCGTTCGGGCCGGGCCGGGCACTTTTTGGTACTGTTTCGCGGAGGTTTTACGGCCGCGGGATGTATTGGGGGGGCCGAGTCTGTGGCCGGCATTGTGACGGGCTTCACACTGCGGATGGTGAGAAAGAGTTACACTTTTCCGTTATGGCTACCGCACAGATCACTACCAATATTCGTCCTCGTTCGCCGCAAGGCGAGTTTCGCAATAAGCCTTTCACCGACTTTTCAAAGCATGAGCATGCGCATGCCATGCGCGAGGCGCTGACGCGCGTGGGCGACCGGCTGGGTCATGAATATGACCTGATCATTGGCGGGGAGAGATTGAAGACGAAGGAGAAGATTTCGTCGATCAATCCGGCGCGGCCCGCGCAGGTGGTGGGAGTCCACCAGAAGGCTGGTGCGGAGCACGCCGAGCAGGCGATGCAAGCGGCACTGAAGGCGTATGAGACGTGGCAGTATGTTCCGGCGGCGGAGCGGGCTTCTCTGCTGCTGGAGGCGTCTGCGCTGATTCGCGAGCGCAAGTTTGATTTTTGCGCGTGGCTGGTTTTTGAAGTGGGCAAGAACTGGGCCGAGGCCGATGCGGACGTGGCCGAGACGATCGACTTTCTGGAGTTTTATGCCCGCGAGGCGCTGCGTCTGGATGGGGCGACGACGCCGATTCAGTATCCGGGTGAGAAGAATGAGCTGCTTTACATTCCGCTGGGCGTGGGCGCGGTGATTCCGCCGTGGAATTTTCCGTTTGCCATCATGGCTGGCATGACGGCGGCGGCGATCGTGACGGGCAACACGGTGGTGCTGAAGCCTTCGAGCGACTCGCCGACGATTGCGGCGCAGTTTGTGGAGGTGCTGGAGGAAGCCGGAATTCCGGCAGGCGTGGTGAACTTTTGCCCAGGCTCGGGCGCGACCTTTGGCAATGCGATTGTGGAGCATCCGAAGACGCGCTTTATCGCCTTTACGGGATCGAAGGAAGTCGGGCTGGACATTCATGAGCGCGCTGCCCGCACGAAGCCGGGCCAGATCTGGATCAAGCGGACGATTCTGGAGATGGGCGGCAAGGACTCCATTATTGTGAGCGCCGATTGCGACCTGGATCAGGCGGTGCAGGGCGTGCTGGCCTCAGCCTTTGGCTTTAGCGGGCAGAAGTGTTCGGCCTGCTCGCGCGCAATTGTGGATGAGTCGATTTATGACGTCTTTCTCGACCGCCTGCGCGAGGGAGTTGAGGCCTGGAAGGTGGGCGATCCGGCGAACAACGCGAAGATGGGTCCGGTGGTGAATCGCGGCGCAATGGAGAGCATTCTTGGCTACGTCGAGAAGGGCAAGAAGGAAGGCCGTTTGCTGGCTGGTGGAAACGCGATCGAGACGCCGGAGCAGGGTTACTATGTGGAGCCGACGATCTTTGCCGATATTCCGGCGAAGGGCGTGCTGGCGCAGGAGGAGATCTTCGGGCCGGTGCTGGCGGTGATTCGCGTGAAGAACTTTGACGAAGCGCTGGAAGTGGCCAACAACACGGAGTATGGCCTGACGGGCGCGCTCTACAGCACCGACCGCAACAAGCTGGCCATCGCGCGGCAGCGCTTTCATGTGGGCAACCTTTATTTCAACCGCAAGTGCACGGGCGCGATGGTGGGAGCGCATCCTTTTGGCGGCTTCAATATGTCGGGCACCGATAGCAAGGCGGGTGGGCCGGATTACCTGTATCTGTTTACGCAGGCAAAATCGGTGGCGGAAAAGCTCGGATAAGCCAGCTATTTCAGGGCATGGAAAAGCGGCTTGACCCTTAGGGGATCGAGCCGCTTTTTTTCTGTGCTAGGTGGTCTGCATCAGCAGATCGCCGATGGCGTTGGCCGCGTCGGCGAGCATGCGATGGTGAATGGTAAAGAGCGCGAGTTCAAGACGGTCAGAGACACCGGTTTTGTCATAGATGCTGCGCAGGTAATTTTTGATGACCTGCTCGGTGGTTCCCAGACGCTGGGCGATTTCGCGATTCTTGCAGCCCTGGATGATGAGCGCGACGATCTTCATCTCTTTTGGAGTGAGACGGTCTCGCACACGCGCTCCCACGCTGTCTTCTTCCAACTCTCCTGCTTCGCTGCCGTGAACGCGAACATTGCGTTCTCCGCGAGCGACCCGGCGTGCGCAGTCAATGAGATTGGGTCCGCTGATGGAGCGATGAATGACGCCATCGACGCCCGCCTGGAAGTAGGATTGGCTGGATTCTCCATTTTCGGCTACTAACAAACAGCGGCTGGAGGCGATGCGGGCTCTTTCGACTACCTGAGGCACTTGCAGCTTGAGAGATGTGGCGAAGATAACGGTTGCACCGCGGAAGGTTTCCATGGCGGGGAAGATTCTTTCCGGCTCAGAGCATTGAGCAATGATGCGGAAGTCGTCTTCCATGGCGAGTATTTTGGCAGTTCCTGCACGGAAAATAGCCTGGCTATCAGCCAAGATGATTTTGTTCATCGTCAGCCCCTTGTCGCATGACGTAGAAAATCTGCAATGTTACTCAACGGTTAGTCTTCCTGCGCTTGCGTGCTGCGGAGAAATGCGCAAGAAGATGTCTTCTATGGACATTTGAGGATCTATCTGCCTTTTTTCGGGTAGCGAACTATATCCACAAAGCCGCCAGCCGTTTGCAGTTAACGAGAAAACCAAGGTGAATCGGGAACTTAACAAATCTATACAACAAGAGTTATTGGGAAATAAGTACCCCAAAGGTGGGATGGCGTAAACGATTTCAGGGGGAGTAGCGGCTGGTATTGTGGAATTATGGCAAAGCCAGTGATTCTTGCGGTGGATGACGATCCGAACGTGCTGGAGGCGGTGGTTCAGGATCTGCGTCGTAAATATGGGGCGGAGTACCGGGTGCTGCGGGCCGGTTCTGGGCAGGCCGGATTGGACATCAGCCGGCAGTTGCAGGAGCGGGGGGATGCGGTGGCGCTCTATTTGTCAGACCAGCGCATGCCGGGCATGTCAGGCGTGGAATTTCTGGAGCGGGCGCAGACTCTTTACCCGGAGGCGCGCCGGGCGTTGCTGACCGCCTATGCAGACACGGAGGCCGCGATCCGGGCCATTAATTCGGCGCGCATTCACTACTACCTGACGAAGCCCTGGGACCCGCCGGAGCAGCAGTTTTACCCGGTGATCGACGATTTGCTGGTCTCCTGGAAGCAGGGCTACCGTCCGCCGTTTGAGGGGCTCAAGGTGATTGGGCCGCGCTGGACGCTGATGGATCACCAGGTGCGTGATTTTCTGTCGAGGAATCAGGTTCCGTATCTTTGGCTGGACCCGGAGCGGGATGAGCAGGCCACGCAACTGTTGCAAAAGTATGCGCTGGATGACCGGAAGCTGCCGGTGGTGATTTTTCCGGACGGCAGCTCGATGGCGCAGCCTGACCTGCACAGCCTGGCCGAGAAGGTGGGTCTGCGGACTCAAGCCAAGGCTGAATACTACGATGTGGTCGTGGTAGGTGCGGGTCCGGCCGGGTTGGGCGCGGCGGTGTATGCGGCTTCCGAGGGGTTGAGCACGCTCATTCTGGAGCCGGAGGCCCCGGGCGGGCAGGCTGGGAGCAGCTCGCGGATTGAGAACTATCTTGGATTTCCGTCGGGAATTACCGGGGCGGATCTGGCGCGGCGCGCCCATACCCAGGCGACGCGATTTGGCGCGGAGTTTTTGACTCAGCGCGCCTCTGGACTGCGCGCCGAGGGGCAGTATCGCCTGATAGAAATGGCAGACGGGCGCGAGGTGAGCTGCCGGGTTTGCCTGCTGTCTTTAGGTGTTCGCTACCGGAAGCTGGATGCGCCGGGGATCGAATCTCTGACGGGCAAGGGCGTCTATTATGGCGCGGCGCTGGTGGAGGCGCGGTCTTGCAGCGATGAGGACGTGTACATTGTGGGAGGAGCAAATTCGGCAGGGCAGGCGGCGATGCATTTCTCGAAGTTTGCCCGGAGAGTGACCATGCTGGTACGCGGCGACTCTCTGGAAAGCAGCATGTCAAAATATTTGATCGATCAGATTGCTGCCACATCCAATATTGTAGTGGAGACTCACACCAGGGTGTTGGAAGCCTGCGGGGAAGAGCGGTTGGCCGGCCTGCGGCTGGAGACACCGCAGGGTGAGGAAATGCGGGAGGCTTCAGCGCTGTTTATTTTTATTGGAGCTGCTCCGCAGACCGATTGGCTGCCGCCCGCCATTTTGCGGGACACGAATGGATTTGTGCTGACCGGGCCTGATCTGCGGCTGCAAGGGAATTTGCCCGAGTCCTGGAAGGAAGATCGGGACCCGTTTCTGCTGGAAACCAGTATGCCGGGAGTTTTCGCGGCCGGAGATGTACGGCACGGCTCAGTGAAAAGGGCGGCCACGGCCGTAGGGGAAGGAGCAATCGCAGTCCAGTTTGTGCACCAATATCTGGCGCGGTACTAACGATTCATGCTCAGTCAAGGCATCGAAACCAGAATGATTCCCGGAAGCGAACTGCTTCCTTTTCTGCAAAATGTAAAGGGCTTTCAGGGACTGAAGGCAGAGGACCTGCAATGCATCGACGAGGTGCAGATGATGCAGGTGGCTCAGGGGCAGAACGTCTACAATCAAGGCCCTTATGAGCTTTCTTTCTGGCTGTTGATCGAGGGGCAGTTGCAGATCTTCAAGGAAGAGGGCGATGGCAGCCGGAGCCTGATTGCGACGCTTGGCAGCGGAGAATCGTTTGGTGAAGTCCCTTTGCTCAGTGGTGCGCAGAGCATTATGGCCACTTGCCATGCGGTGGAAGACAGCACGCTGATCCGGATGGAGAACGAATCCTTCTGGCATCTGCTTGGAACCTGCCCCACAGTGCGGCGCACGATTCTGCAAAACATGTCGCACCGCTCGGGGGCCTACAATGCCCTGCAACTGCAGCGGGAAAAGCTGGTTTCTCTGGGGATGCTGGCGGCCGGCCTGATGCATGAGCTGAATAATCCGGGCAGCGCAGCGAAGCGGGCGGCCGCGCAACTGCGGGAGTCACTGCAGACGCTGCCGGAGGTGTGCCTGCGGCTGAGCCAGATCTCTTTGAATGCCCAACAGGTGGAATGCATGCGCTATCTGCAAAATGAGGTGATGGCGCACACCAAACCGAAGCCGGCCAGTTCTCTGGAAGAGTCAGACGCCGAAGAGGAGCTGGCGCAATGGCTGGAGGAACTGGGTATGCAGGATGCGTGGAAGCTGGCCTCCACGCTGATTTCAGCCGGCTGGCGGCGCAAGGACATGGAGTGCACGCAGGGCACTTTTCAAGACGAGACGCTGGCCGAGACCCTGCGATGGCTGCAAGGCTTCATTGACAGCATGCAGGCTGTCTCCACCATCGAAGAGAGCCTGTCTCGTGTGACCGATCTGGTGCTGGCGGTCAAGCGGTACGCTTATGAGGACAAGAGCACTCTGCACGAAGTGAATGTGCATGACGGAATTGCGAGCACCCTCACCATTCTGGGACACAAGCTGCGCCACAAGCAGTTACAAGTAGAAAAGTTCTTCCATTCCGACCTTCCTAAAGTGAAGACCTGCGGCCGCGGGTTGAATCAGGTCTGGACCAATCTGCTGGACAATGCGATCGATGCGGCGCCGGAGGGATCGACCCTGACGGTGCGGACGTGGGGCGAGCCGGGGCTGGTCTGCGTGAGCATTGCGGATCAAGGGCTGGGTATTCCAGAGCAGGAGCAGAAGCATATCTTTGAGCCCTTTTACACGACCAAGCCGGTGGGCGTAGGTACAGGCCTGGGGCTGGATATTGCGCATCGGATCGTCACCGGTCAGTACCAGGGGAACATTTCCTTTGTGTCCCGTCCGGGATCGACCGAGTTTACCGTGCGCCTGCCGGTCGTGAGCGCAGATTAGTTTTCTCCAATCCTTTATCTCTTCGTTCTCTGCCTTTCCTTCTGCGGAGTTGTTTGCCCGCGGGTTGCCGCAGCGTGTGAGCGCTGGCGCCGCCGCCCCTCATTCATGGGAACCTTCCCTTCGCCGATACAGACCTTGACGCATGTTCCCCGCATGAGCCCTTGCCCTTGAGGCGAGCGAGAGTATCAGTCATAGAAAAACTGCTGATCGGAACCCCTGGGAAGGAGCTGTATCCCACATGCTGGCCATTGTTGGAATCCTGATCGTAATTGGTGCGGTGCTGGGCGGATTTTTGATGGAGAAGGGTCCGCTGCTGGTGTTGATGCAGCCGGCCGAGTTGTTGATTATTGGCGGCGCCGCCGTGGGTACGATGCTGATTGCCAATCCTCTGCGCATTTTGAAGGCGATTGCGGGCGGCCTGATGGGCGTGCTGGGGAAGTCTGCCTTTGGCAAAGACAATTACCTGACAACGCTGAAGATGCTGTATGAGCTTTTGAACAAGGCGCGTCGTCTGGGCATGCTGGGCATTGAGGCGGACATTGAGAATCCGGCAGAGAGCCAGTTGTTTCAGAATTATCCGAATTTTCTGAAGCACCATCATCATCGGGATTTTGTTTGCGATACGTTGCGCATGGCGATCTCGGGAAATGTGGATGCTTTTGATATGGACCAGATGATGGAGCGCGACATCGAAGTGCATCATCATGGCGCGATGCAGCCGATTACGGCGCTGACGACGATGGCTGATTCGCTGCCCGGGCTTGGAATTGTGGCGGCGGTGCTGGGCGTGGTGATCACGATGGGGGCGCTCGATGGGCCTCCGGGCGAGATTGGCCACAAGGTGGCGGCGGCGCTGGTGGGCACCTTTCTCGGCATTCTGATGTGCTACGGGTTTGTGGGGCCGTTGAGCTCAAGCATGAGCAAAACGGTGGATGACGAGAATGCGTATCTGTATGTGTTGCGTATTGTGCTGATTTCGTTCATTAAGGGTCAGCCGCCGGTGCTGGCGATTGAGGCGGGACGCCGCGCGATTCCCTCGCACGTGCGGCCGGGCTTTGCCGAGGTGGAAGCCGCGTACCGGGGCGAGGCGGCTGGCGCGAGCGGCCAGGCTGGGGCCGAGGCGGCGGCGCAGGCATGAGTTCTCATCGGCCGATCATCGTCATTCGCAAGAAGGTGAGCCACGGCGGGCACCATGGCGGTGCCTGGAAGGTGGCCTATGCTGACTTTGTGACGGCCATGATGTCGCTGTTCATCGTGCTGTGGCTGATGAACACGAGTACGCCGATCAAGAAGATCATTGCCGGGTATTTTCGGGATCCGAAGAGCAACTCTGCGTTGACCGGCAACGATCACAATGGCGCGACGGACGATCTGACGTGGAAGAAGCAGGATATTCGGAATATCAAGGCGCAGATATCCGAGGCCATGCATGCGCAGATTCAACTCAAGGCGCTGCAGAATCACGTGAACATGGTGGTGACGCCGGAGGGGTTGCGGATTGAACTGCTGGAGGCCAAGGGCGGCACGTTTTTTGATTCGGGAAGCTCGAAGTTGAGCACGGGTGGAAAAGAGATGTTGAAGTTGCTGGCGCAGCAGCTTGGACAGGTGCCGAACCGGATCACGATTGAAGGATATACGGATGCCAAGCCCTATCCGGGCAAGGATGGCTATACGAACTGGGACCTTTCGGCCGATCGTGCCAACGCGGCGCGACGCCTGATGCAGGCGAGCGGCCTGCATGCGGGGCAGGTGGCGGAGGTGCGCGGGTATGGGGACCAGAATCTGCGATTGCCGAATAAGCCGTTTGACCCCAGTAACCGGCGCATCAGCATCGTCGTGCATTATGTGACGGTTCCGCCGGACGCGGGGAAAGCGAAGGCCGCAGCCCCGGCAGTGCCGGGCAAGCCGGTCAGCCCGGTCCCCTCCGCAAAGCCTGTGAAGAAATAGCAAAAGAGTTTACGCCGTCACAATGACGCCCCGCGGCGCGCACGAGCGACCCCCGAGCGGCGGTAGACTGAAGCGTCAGGAGATGCTGGTGTCTGCTTTCTCTTCTGTGGTGTGCACGGATGTTCTGGTGATTGGCGGTGGCCCCGCCGGTCTGGCGGCTGCGATTGCGCTGCGGCAGCAGGGGATAGGTGTGACCGTGGTGGAAGCGCGCGCGGCGAGCATCGACAAAGCGTGCGGGGAAGGGCTGATGCCCGAGGCGCTGACGGCGCTGGAACGGCTGGGGATCTGGCTGGATACGCGCGATGGTGTGCCTTTTCGCGGCATACATTTTGAAGATCTCAACACACATGTCGAGGCCGCTTTTCCTTCAAAGCCTGGCCTGGGAGTGCGGCGGTTGCGGCTGCATGAGCGGCTGCGAGCGCGGGCGGAAGAGGCAGGCGCCCATTTGCTTTGGGAGACGCGCTGCCAACTGGCGGGCCCGCAAAGTGCGCTGGTGAATGGAGAGGAAATCCGGTTTCGCGTGCTGGTGGGGGCCGACGGGCAGGCGTCGCAGGTGCGCGCGTGGGCTGGCCTGGATGCGTGCCGCGTGGATCGCGTGCGATACGGGTTTCGGCGGCATTACCGGATGGAACCGTGGACGGATCGCGTGGAGGTGCATTGGGCTGAGCGGGGGCAGCTCTATATCACTCCAGTGGCGGAAGACTGTGTGTGCGTGGCGTTTGTGGGACGCGAACCGATGCGTGAAGACGAGCCGTGGCAGCCGCATTTTCCGCGGGTGGCAGAACGCATAGGGAATGCGGCGGAGTGCTCGGTGCCGCGAGGCTCTCTCTCGGCGACGCGGGTATTGCGGGAGGTGGAGCGCGGTTCTTCTGTCGCCCTGGTGGGCGATGCTGCCGGCTCAGTGGATGCGGTGACGGGCGAGGGGCTGGCCGGGTGTTTTCAGCAGGCGGAGGCGCTGGCGGCTGCGATTGCCCGGGGCGATCTGGAGTCGTATGCGCGCGCTCATCGTGCCATCAGCCGTCTGCCGCATCGCATGGCGGAGCTGCTGCTGTTGATGGATCGCTACCCTGCGCTGCAGCAGCGCGCGCTGGTGGCGCTGGCCTTGCGGCCACACCTGTTTGAGGAATTGCTGGCGGTGCATGTGGGCGAGCGGGGGCTGCCCCGTTTTGCACTGGAGCGGGGACCGCAGCTCTGCTGGGGGCTGATGACGGCCTCGTCCTTCTAGTCTTCAACCCTTGAAGCGCACCTCGAGGATGGTGCAGTCGTCGTCGTTTTCATTGGAGCGGCAGTGCTGCTCGACCTCTGCAAAGATTTCATCGAGGCTGCTGCAGCCGAGTGCGGCGTGCGCGACGCGGTCCTCTCCAAAGAAGTCGCCATCGCCGGGGTGGGCTTCGGTCACTCCGTCGGTGACGATCAGAACGCGGCTGCCGGGCTGGAGATGTGTTTCGGCCGCATGGAAGTTGGTGTTCTCGATCATGCCCACCGGAAGATTGGCCTCTGCCAGGCGGGAAGCGGCTGCACCGGAGCAGACGAAGGGCGGGATGTGGCCGCAATTGATGTACTCCAGGCGGCCGCTGGAGTGCAGGCGCAGGATGGACATGGTGGCGTAGCGGCCGATGTCCTTTTCGCAGATGTAACGGTTGACGGCCGCTGCAATTGTGTCGAGGGGCTGGCCTGAGATGAGCTGGGCGTAAATCATGCCTTGCATGGTGCAGGCGAGAATTGCGGCCGAGATGCCTTTGCCGGCAATGTCTGCCACCGCCACGGAGAGGCAGGCGTCATTGCCGACCGCGAGGAAAAAGTCGCCTCCGATTTCGCGGCAAGGTACGGAGCGAGCGGCGACGGTCGCAAATGAGAAGCTGGGCAGCCGGGCAGCCATGATGTTGGTCTGAATGCGGGCAGCGATATTGAGCTCTTCGCGGTAATGCCGGGCATGCTCCTCGGCGAGCACCAACTGGGTGTTTTCAATCAGTGCGGCCGCATCGGTGGCAATGGCGCGCAGCAGATCATTGTCTACCTTGGAGAGGACGCCGGGCTTGAGGCGGCTGTCGAGATAAAGCAGGCCAAGAATCTCAGCCTCACTGCCCTGGGGCGTGCGCCGCAGGCTGCGCAGAGGAATGCAGATGACGCTGCGAATATTCTGCGCGACGATGCTTTCGGTCTGGCGCTCGGCACTGAGCGTATCGGTAACGATGAACTCCTTGGCCGTCTTGAGTGCCTCGCGAATGGCGCCATGAGAGACGGTGGCATCGCTGAAGAGCTGCTCGCCATTGCTGTCCCGCCCCATGGCGAGCTTCCACTCCTGCTCCTGGTCGCGGAGGAAGACGTAGCCGCGTTCCACCTGGGTGAGCTGCAGGGTGGTCTCCAGCAGGGCCGCGAGAATCTGCTCAATGCCGCCGTCGCCGGTGAGCTTGCGCGCAGCCTCAAAAAACCAGCGCAGCTTTTCGAGCGCGGTGCTTGAAGAGCCTATCGAGGGCAACTGCTCGATGATTTCGCGGATGGTGGAGGTAGAGGTGGCATCACTGACGCCGAATTGCAGCAAGGGGCCGTCGAGGGTTCCAAAGGCAAGCGTGTCGCCGATGTGCAGTGCATTGCGTCCAGAGACGCGCTGGCCATTCCAGAAGGTGCCATGCCGGCTGCCGATATCGACGATGTAAAACGTGCTGCCATCGCGCACGATTTCCGCATGACGCCGGGAGACGTAAGGATGCGCAAGAACGATGTCGTTCTCCGGGAGACGCCCGATGGAGAGAGGGAGCCGGGTGATGGTTCCGGATTCGCGCTTCTGGTCTTCGACGAGCGTGTAGGGGATGGCAATGAGTTCCGGCATTTGCCATGGATTCTACCGGAAAGCAGGGGCAATGCGTTGAAATTACTGAGGAACGGAGGGAATTGCGGCGGGAAAAAGCCGGCTCCAACTCTCTGCGTGCGACATGCAGAGAGCTGGAGCCGTTGGATGAAGGAGGCTAGAACTCCAGCCGCAGGGAGACCTGGCCATTGCGCGCGCTGCCGAAATCGGAGCCGCGGGCGGTGGTGATGGTTTCATATTGCGGGCTGGAGATGTCGAGGTTGGGATCGTTAAGGTTGGTGTGGTTCAGCACATTGGCAAAGGTGCCTTCCGCACGCAGTTTGACGTCACGGTAGATCGTGAAGGTTTTGAAGAGGCCGGCAGACCAGTTGACCGTGCCCGGGCCCTCCAGCGAGCCGACCTGCGCATTGCCAAAGCGGCCGATGGGCGCGATGCCGACTGTATTCCCCTGACTGTCAGTGGTGGCGCCTGTGGATTGCGCGTTCACCGTGACCTTTTGGTTGACGTTGCCCAGCCTGAGCGTGACATCGGCACGAAGTTGCTGGCGGGCTGCAAGCGTAAGACCGCTGAGCACCTCGTTTTCAAAGCCCCTTGCGCTGACTGCGATGCTGTAATGCCCTTCGGTCAGTGTGAAGAACTGATATTGGCCCGACTGTCCTGTAACGGTTTTACGAGTGACGCCCGTATCGGTTGCGGTGAGCGTGATGTTTGCTGCGGGAATGACTGCTCCGGAAGGATCTTTTACGATGCCAAGAATCGTGCCTTGCGTCGATTGAGCCAACACTGCCGCAGGGACCAGCAGTGCAAAAAGCAGACAAAGAATTACGTAACAGTCACGGCGAAAATCCATTGTCTACGTCTCCTGCGGGAAACGTAACAGCGGCTGGTTACGGAGCAGTAAAAGCGACTCCGCAAGGTATTCATTGTGGAATTCAGAACGTGAGAGGACTGCAGCGGACGATGCTGGCTGGGCATTGTTTCGCAGAGTGATTTTTTCCGTTGAATCTCTATGGCCTGGTGGACAATATGGAGAGCCAGATTCTGAAGGCTGCTTTTGCTTGTGCTTAAGATTACAGAAAATTAACAGGTCCGGTGGCGGCCGCAAGCGTAAAAAGAAGAATGCGGCCTTGCGCGGAATTGCAGCCAATGCTGCTGTTTGTGCGATGTCATTTTTATTGATCAAGCTGGAGGAGCGGTGAAGAAGGCGCTTGCGCAAGGTGGTTTGAAAGGATTGGCAATATTGGCCGGGGCGATGCTCCTAAGCAGTGGAGCGACTTGTTTTGCTGGAGCTACACCCGCGCCGCAGACTGAGCAACAGATCATCGCCAACTTGCGTGCGCATGTGCATCACGTCTTTGTTGTTTATCAGGAGAACCGCTCCTTCGACTCCTATTTTGGATCGTTCCCGGGCGTGGACAATCTGGCCACGGCGGAGGCTCGCGCGCACGGTTTTCGGCAGTGGGATGCGATCGGGCATCAATGGATTACGCCTTTTCTGCTGCATGCCGCGGATACTGCCGATGCGGATCATTCGCGTTTGGCCCTGCTGACCAAGACCGATCACGGCAAGATGGACAAGTACGTCAGCTTTGAAGAAGAGAATCTAGTCAACGTTTCGATGGCCAGCCCGCAGTATGCCGAACAGGTGGGCATGCTGACGATGGCCCATGAAGACTGCAGTACGATTCCTTTTTTGTGGATGTATGCGCATCACTTTACGATCTATGACCACATCTTTCAGGCCATGGATGGTGCTTCCACGCCCGGCAACATTGAACTGATCGCGGCGCAAACCGGCCAGACAGAAGCAGCGCGTCATCCTGACCGGGCCTTCAAATCGATTTTTGGCACGGGGGACCCGGTAGTGAATGATGCGAATCCGGCATTTGGGCCGTATGCCTTTCCCTACCAGGCCGATGGCGCTTTGCAGATTGACCAGACCTATGCCACGTTGATGCTGACCCTGAAGGGCCGCGAGGCGACGGAAGCTAAAAAAGACAGCGACGATATCAAGGAAGACGTAAGCGAACTGGCCCGGCTGAATCACAACGCCGTGCCGTGGGGCTGGTATCAGGAAGGCTTTGGGGATGGAAAAGGCAATCATCACCCGGCATACATTCCGCACCATAATTCTCCGCAGTACTTCGGATACATTCGTGAAAACCCCAAGATGTGGATGGGCGAGCATGATCTGCTTGATTTCTTCACGGTGATTCAAAAGCAGGAGCTGCCAGACAAGAGCGTTTCGATCATCAAGGGTGGATACAAGAATCCCTTTGGCTGGAAGCCCGCGAACCCGGCAGCCAGCAACATTCTCGGCGATGATGATCACCCGGGCTACTCCGATTCGCAGCTCTCAGAGTCGCTGGTTGCGAAGGTGGTGAACGCTGTTGCGCATAGCCCCTACTGGAAGAGTTCGGCGATCATCGTTCTGTGGGATGACTCGGAGGGCTTCTATGATCATGTTCCGCCGCCGCAGTTTGAAGAATGCCCCGATAAGGAACCTTGCGGTGATGGTCCGCGTGTTCCGCTGATTTTGATTTCTCCCTATGCGCGCTCGGGTGGGGTGGACAGCAATGCCGGCGATCAGGGATCGTTTGCGAAGTTTCTGGATGTTCTATTCCAGTTGCCGCCCCTGGGTTCCTTGCCGGATGAAAAGCCGTATTTGCCTGAGGGCCCGCGGGATACGAATCCGCGGCTGTCCAATTTGATAGGTGGCTTTGATCCGGCGCGCCTCGCTGGCGAAAAGGCTCTAATTCCCGCATCGGAGGCTGAAATTCCGGCCTCGGTGGTGAATCATTTTCCGCCGTCCATGACTTGCAAAGACACGGGGGTGACTCCGGTCGTGATTCCCGGTGGTTCGCTGACTCCGCCGAAGGGTTTCACAAATCCTATTCCGTAAAGTCACAGCATTCGCGACATAGTCAAGGCCTGGCCGTGATCAGGGGCGGAAAGAGCGCCACCTCGCGGTCAGGTTTTGCTGTGGAGACAGTAGAAGTCTGTATGCAACGTTCTCCCGGCCCCTCATGAGAGGTGGAGCAGCTTCGTCCGCAGGGCTTCCAGAGCATCCCAGAGTAGCCTCAGAACATCCTATCTGTCACACTTTACGAAGTATGAATCCCATGCTCGCATCTGAAGGCAAGGGCCCGGCTTGCTGTGTGAGGGCGTTGCTGGACTTCGTGAATTACCTGCAAGACAGAGGCATCCACCATGCGGCGCGTTCCTTACTCCACTTACCGATTGCAACTCCATAAAGACTTCACCTTTGAGAACGCTGCCGCCGTTGCGGACTATTTGCAGAGGCTAGGGGTTTCGCATGTTTACAGCTCGCCTTATCTGCAGGCTGCCCCCGGAAGCATGCATGGCTATAACGTGGTTGACCCGGAGCGCGTCAATGAAGAGCTTGGCGGTGAGGCCGGGCATCAGCGTTTTTGTGAACGTTTGAGTGAGTTGGGGCTGGGGCAGATTCTTGATATCGTCCCGAATCACATGGCGACGCGGCGGCAGAACCGCTACTGGTGGGATGTTCTGGAGAATGGGCCTTCGAGCCGGTATGCCACGTGGTTTGATATTGACTGGAATATGCCGGAAGTCCGGCTGCATAACAAAATCCTGATCCCGGTCCTGGGAGATCAGTACGGCAGGGTATTGACCCAGAACCAGATCAGAATCGAGCATGACACGGAGTGCTTCCGGGCTCGTTACATGGAAAATTACTATCCGATTGCGCCTCGTTCGCTCGCACTGCCGCTAACGAAAGCCGCGCAATATGCGGATAATGCAACGCTGAACTTCATTGCAGACAGCCTTTCGCGGCTTCCTGTTCCCGATGCCTACGATGCAGAGATGGTCCTGTCACGGCATCGGGACAAGACTGTTATCTATGAGCTGCTGCATCAGCTTTGCAGCGAGCAGCCGGCGGTTACCGCGGCCATTGATCGCGCGATTGCTGAATTGAATGCGGATCATGATGCGCTGGATGCTTTTCTTGATCTTCAGTACTATCGCCTCGCCTATTGGCGGACCGCAGATCAGGATTTGGGTTATCGGCGATTTTTTGATGTGAATACTCTCATCGGTCTTCGTGTGGAGCGTGCTCACGTTTTTCGCGCCACGCATGAGCTTGTTTTGCAGTGGCTTGATCAAGGCGTGTTGGACGGAGTGCGGATTGATCATCCGGATGGGCTGCGTGATCCGAAGCAGTATTTTGAGCGGCTGCGCGAAAATGCGCCGGACGCCTGGATGGTGGCCGAAAAGATTCTGGGGCCTGAGGAGGAGCTGCGCAAGGACTGGCCGATTGAAGGAACGACGGGGTATGACTTTCTGAACCTTTGCAACCGCCTGCTGGTCTATGAAGAGGGCCTGAGCGATATAACAAATGCCTATGCTGCTTTCACGCACGAGCCAGTGGACTTTGACGATATTGCTCACGAGAAGAAGATGAATGTAGAGCATGAGCTGCTGGGCAGCGACGTGAACCGCCTCGCCAATTTGTTTGTGGGCATTTGCGAGGGAAATCGTGACCGCCGCGATTACACAAGAGCAGAGATCAGGCGGGCGTTGCGGGAAGTGGCAGCATGCTTTTCGGTGTATCGCACCTATGTTGTTCCGGGAAAAGATGAAGCAGAGAGAGAAGACCAGAACCTGATTGATCAGGCAATCCATGATGCAAAAGACAATCGGCCGGATCTCGATCCCGCGCTGTTTGACTTTATGGGAGATGTGCTTGCGTGGCGCGCGCGTGGTGAGATGGAAGGCGAGTTTCTGCAGCGCTTTCAGCAATTCACTTCGCCTGTAATGGCGAAAGGCGTAGAGGATACGACGCTTTATTGCTTCAATCCCATGATTGGACTCAACGAGGTGGGCAGCTCGCCAGAGGCAGGTGCGCTCAGTCTTGAGGCATTTCATGATCGCCTTGCACGTGTGCAGTCCTCGCACCCCCACACGTTGAATACCCTGGCCACGCATGATACCAAGCGCTCTGATGATGTGCGAGCACGGTTGGCTGTGCTGACGGAAGCTCCGGCGTTATGGAAGAGCTCTCTGCGCAAGTGGTCGCGAGCCAACGCACCGTTTAAGACAGGGATCTATCCAGATCGGAACACGGAATACTTTCTGTATCAGACATTGATTGGAGCATGGCCGATCAGCGTGGAGCGCGTGTCTGCTTACATGGAGAAAGCAACACGAGAAGCCAAACAACAGACGAGCTGGATGGCGCAGAATAAGGAGTTTGAAGACGCACTGCGGCATTTTATTGAGCAGATATTGAGTTCGCAGGAGTTTCTTGCCGAGATTGAAGGCTTTGTGAGCAGGATCCAGATGCCGGGCCGCATCAATAGTCTCGCGCAGACGCTCCTCAAGCTCACCGCTCCAGGTGTACCAGACACCTACCAGGGGGGGGAGCTCTGGGATTTGCATCTTGTGGATCCGGATAATCGGGGCGCGGTGGATTACGATGCAAGACGTTCGATGCTGTCGAGTCTGGAGCAGGGAATGAGCCCGGAAGAGATACTGCAGAACTTCGATGCCGGATTGCCCAAGCTGTGGTTGATTTATAAAGCTCTGCATCTGCGCCGCGAACATCCAGAGTGGTTTGGAGCGAATGCGGATTACACCCCCTTGTATGGCCGAGGCCCGCGGAAGGATCATCTGATTGCCTATCTGCGATCAGGCAAAGTTGCGGCGCTTGCGCCTCGATGGTCCCTGCGACTGGGCGGATGGTCAGCCACGAGCGTTGAGCTGCCGAAGGGGCGCTGGAGAAATGCCTTGACTGGCGACAGCGTCCAGGGTGGCAGCATTCGCCTGGAGACATTGCTGGAACGCTTTCCAGTTGCACTTCTGATTCACGATACGGAGTAAGGCATGCATGCTTTTGAGGTGTGGGCGCCGCGGGCCGCCAGGATGGCTGTAGAGGTAGATGAAACTGTCTATGCCATGACGGGTCCGGATGAGCGCGGTTATTGGCGTGTCGAGGTGGATGAGGCAATGCCGGGTTGCAGCTATGGATTTCTGATGGATGGGGATCCGAAATCTTATCCTGACCCCCGGTCGATGTGGCAACCGGATGGAGTGCATGGGGTTTCCCGGGTTTATGACACAGGCGCATTTGACTGGACTGACGCAGGCTTTCAAGCATTGCCGTTGGCGAGCGCCGTGATTTATGAGTTGCATATCGGAACCTTCACTCCCGAGGGAACGCTGGATTCAGCAATCGAGAAGCTCGACTATCTGCGCGCGCTTGGCATTACGCATGTGGAGCTGATGCCGGTGGCAGCTTTTGCGGGCGAATACGGCTGGGGATATGATGGCGTGGCTCTTTTTGCTGTGCATGAGCCATACGGTGGTCCAGATGCGTTGCAGCGCTTTGTGAACGCGGCCCATGCAAAGGGGCTGGCAGTGCTGCTGGACGTGGTCTATAACCACTTTGGTCCGGTGGGGAACTATACCGGTAAATTTGGGCCGTACGTGACCAGCTCACATCACACCCCCTGGGGGGGAGCGGTGAATCTGGAGGATGAAGGCGCGGATGAAGTGCGCAGATTCTTTTGCGATAACGCACAGATGTGGCTTCGCGATTTTCACATTGATGGATTGCGTCTCGATGCCGTGCATGCATTTTCAGATCGCTCGGCTGTTCACTTTCTGGAACAGCTATCCACAGAGATAGAAGCGCTGGGCGTGCAACTGGCACGGCATCTGGTCCTGATTGCAGAGAGTGATCTGAATGATCCGCGTATGGTTATGCCCAGCGAGGCAGGCGGCTTTGGAATGGATGCGCAGTGGAGCGATGATTTTCATCACGCGCTGTTTGCCGTTGTTGCAGGAGAGACAGGTGGCTACTATGCGGACTTTGGACGGCTGAGCGATTTGGCTGCTGCCATTGAGTCGTCGTTTGTCTTCGATGGCCGGTATTCCCCCTATCGGAAGCGGACCCATGGACGGAGTGCCCGCAGCCTCTGCCAGCACCGCTTTCTTGGCTATATTCAGAACCACGACCAGATAGGGAACCGAGCTATGGGAGAGCGGCTGGAGCATCTGTCTGGTGCAGCCCGCGCGAAGATTGCTGCCGCACTGGTTTTGATGAGTCCTTTTGTTCCAATGATCTTTCAGGGGGAAGAATGGGCTGCCTCTTCTCCTTTTCAATACTTTGCAAACCATGATGACCTTGAGATGGCGCGGCTGGTTTCGGAGGGGAGAAAGAAGGAGTTCGCCGCCTTCGGATGGAATCCGGAATCCATACCCGACCCCGAGCAGCGCGTCACTTTTGAGTGCTCCAAATTGAACTGGCAGGAGACGACGGAGCTGCGTCATGCCGAGATGCTGGCGTGGTATTGGGAACTGATCCGGCTGCGGCGATCAACCCCGGACCTGAACGCAGGGGAGCCAGGGAACGTATCTGTGACCTTTGATGAGCAGGCTGGATGGATGATCGTTCAGCGGGGACGAGTTCTGGTCTATTGCAATTTGGGAGCCGACGAATGCCGCTTTGCCTCTGGCGCCTCCAGCCGTCTGCTGCTGGCTTCCACGGCCGAGGGGCGCATCGGTGAGGGAGTGGTTACTGTTCCGCGAGATACAGTTGTGGTGGTCTATCGGTGAGCAGGAAATGCTGCGGGAAAGCCGGTGACGCGACGCTGTGAGGTGCATCGACGGCGGACAAGCAGAGCATGGAAGGGAAGGATAGCCGGAGTGAAATATGTGAATCCAGCGGCGAAGCCAAGCGGAACAGGATGTCTGGAGTGTGAGCAGTCGGGAGGGTGGTGGTTTCATCTACGCCGTTGCGCTGAGTGCGGTCACATCGGTTGCTGTGACTCTTCTCCTTCGCGTCACGCAAGTGAGCATTATCGCAATACGGGACATGCGGTGATCCAGAGCTTTGAACCGGGTGAGAGCTGGTTCTGGGATTTTGAAAACAACCGCGTGACCAATGGAGCAGTCCTTGCTCCTCCGCATCATCACCCGGCCACGCAGCCGGCGCCTGGCCCCGAGGGGCGCGTGCCTGAGAATTGGCAGTCACTGCTGCATGACTAGATAAGCGCAGCTGAGAGTGGGGTCAGCGGCGGAGAACAGTCGCTGCGACGCGATGGCTCCGGCGGGAGGAAGCATTCGGGGCCTGGTAATTCTTCACATCCTCATCGGTCAGCGTTTTGAGAAATGCGATGACGTCATCGATTTGTTTTGAATTCCAGACAGGCTTTTCTGCCGGAGTGCGATTGAGGGGAGCGTCGGTGGTGTCGACATTGCTGCGATACTCCGGCGGCAGATCGTCAAATTTGTCTACTTTGCCGTCTGGGCCCATGGGATACCACCTGGCCGGATTGGTGTCTCGTTCCACATAAAACTCCAGCGCTTGCCGCAAGGTGTGAAATCGTCCGTTGTGGAAGAAGACTTTTCGGATCGCCACGTTGCGCAAAGAAGGGGTCCGGAAGAGGCCACAGTTCACGCGATGATGGCTGGCTTCATCCTTGCGAAAGGGGCCACAGAGGCCCAGATCGTAATAGTGGGGATTGCTGTTCCAGGGGATCTCGTTGTTGCGGGGCACGCCCAGCGCTTCAAATTGAAAGTCGGTAAAAATTGGATGCCTGCCATCGACGCCGACTTCATCCAGATGACAGGAAGCACAGTTGCCACCGTTAGGGTCATCGAACAAGGCTTTGCCGCGCAGCTCCTGTGGGGTGAGGGCGGCTTTGCCGTCGAGCCAGCGATCATACTTGCTGGTGTACGGATGAAAGCTCCTATCCTGCAATTCGAATTGCTGAAGAGCCATGGCAGCATCCCGCACGGCCGTTGCTGGATGGAGAAAAACGGTTGCTCCGAAGACAGAGCGGAATTCGGCCGCATAAGGAGATTCACTGAGCTTGTGAGCGAGGGTAGTTACGCTGCGATTGTCCATTTCTGCAGGCGAGAGCAGTGGTAGCAGCGCCTGTGCATGCAGGGAGTTGTAGCGTCCATCCCACGTGTAACCACCGGTCGGGACATTTTCCGTCTCGGTCCACTGCTCGATTGGATTGCTTGCTCGCACATCAGACCATTGCGGCACATAGTTGAGAACGTAGCGCAGCGAAGGCACGGCGCGAAAGCCGGGAATGTTCAGTCCCGGCCCACCCTTCTGCACAGCTTTGCCATTGGGCGGGCCATAGGCAAAACGCGGGTCGTGGCAAGTTGCGCAGGCCATTTGCCCTGATCCTGAAAGAGACTTGTCAAAGAAGAGCTTCCTGCCGAGACGAGCGGCTGCGGTCAGTTCATCGGGTTTGGGTCTTGATGTTGAGAATCCGACGCTCGCGGCTATGCACAAGCTTCCCGCTAACAGAACGGCTGCGGTCAGCAACAATTTGAGTGGGAGTCTCATGGAATAGCAACACAGATATCAATAAGAGGCTGGTGAGCGGTTGGGACTTCCTTTACGCGGCACTGAAAGCGTGCGGATGGTGCTTCTGTCATGGGTAGTTGGTGTAGACGTCCGAACCGAATGCGGCTAATCCTTTTTGCCCGGCGTAGCCGAGATAGTGGTGAATGCCAAAAATCTGCTCCAGCGACTTCAGAAGGGAGTAGTGGTTGTAGGGCACGTTCGATACGGTTGCAGGACGGATATATTTTGAGAGCAGCAAAGCGCCCGTACGGTCGCCGCCGTAGCTGAGAGTCTTTTTGGTGATGATATAGCCGTGTTGATGGAAGGTGACGAGGTAAGGATATTCTCTGCCTAAATTGGGCCCTTCCTGCTCGTGGCAGCAGTATTTTCCATCAACTGTTATGGCTACTTTTTTCCCAGAGCGTTCAATCTTGCCGTCTCCGCCTTCGTCGAAAGTGATCACAATGAGCCCGTCTTTTCTGTAAGCGGGAGAATTCATGATGATGGGAACCCACTTTGCAAGAAAGGTGTTGATGGACTTCAGACCGCCTGGACGCCCGTCGCTGCAGGGGGAGTTATGGCCGTCATTGCAGAGGTTCGGCGTAATGAAGCTGAAGTTTGGCGTGGTGGGGATGGAATGAAGGTCGGTCTTCAATTCGCGTAGTTTCACGACATTTGTGTTGCATGCGGGCGAATCAATAATGGAATGAAAGTACATGAAGGGATCATGCCGGGTAGCATATTTGTCGCCCAGTGGGATTGCCGGACTGGGTGCCTCGGCAACCTGGGTAAGGTCGGGAGCATTGAGCGGTGGATGCCCGCAGGTCGCGGTCTCGCGTGCGGGATCATTGCCCATATCCTGCATGTAACCTTTCCATGTGAGTCCAGCCGCCGCGAGTTGATTGGCGAGCGTTTTGACTGAAGATGGATAGACACAACCTTGCCCCACCGCCTGGCCATCGGGTGCCGCGCCAGTCTGGTGAAAGTCCGCATAGGTATTGCAGTCATCCAAGGTTTGAGGCGTGGACGCCTGTCCACTGATCACAGAGATGTAATTGTCCGTGCTGTCATGCCCGGTGCCGTAGTACTGCGTCAACAGCGCCCCTTTGGAGCGCAGTGTCTTTGACAGGTAGGGCGCTTGAGAGTCCGGACCGAAGGTGCTTGAGAAGTCCTTGTTCTCGAGCATAATCACGAAGACGTGCCGGATGGGAGGCAGGTCCGAGGAGCCTGACGGTGCGGGAAGCGCAGCCGACGGCACGGATGTGAACGCGAAAAAGGCAAGCAGCGGAATGGCGAAGAAGAAAGCAAGGAGCCTTAATGATGTCTTCAATGAAAAACCTCAATGCGAACATAGCGCGGGATGAAGTGTGCCAAAGGTGTGGTCAAACGAGCGATTTTCCCGCATCAGAATCATGATGTGCTCGGCGTCAAGCCAGGTGGAGCCGGGTTCGGGTTCGATGGCGTAGGCGCGCTCAATCGATGCCAGCAACATACCCGTGAAGCCAGCCCCGGAGAGGAGAGCGGCAAGCCTTAAGAAGTCGCGTCGTGTCGGCATGGGAAAATTCTCTCATATTCAGTTTAGCAGCCTGTGGTTAAAGTCCTGACACGGGAGGCCAGAAAAACCTGGAGCTGAAGGAGGAGAGTGGCTAAGATTCCGGCATGGGTATGGGGACGCGAGAGTCGCAGGAGAGGCAGGAAGAGAT
>Ga0078972_1000838_pt1 | contig 125821 bp, 108 predicted proteins | sample YelNatPaOPGAMG01_FD_67568 | JGI IMG/M metagenome (GOLD analysis project Ga0078972, IMG submission 67568) | Hot spring thermophilic microbial communities from Obsidian Pool, Yellowstone National Park, USA - OP-RAMG-01 (SPADES assembly) (version 2) | ecosystem: Environmental > Aquatic > Thermal...
ATGCGGAGAAGGGGCGGGCGGTCTGGGCCCAGGAGAACGACCCCCGGGTCACCCGGGTGGGGCGCATCCTGCGCCGGACCCACGTGGACGAATTCCCCCAGTTCCTCAATATCCTTAAGGGAGAAATGAGCGCGGTGGGCCCCCGGCCGGAGCGACCGGAGTTCGTGGAGGAACTGGCGAAGGAGATTCCCTTCTACCGGGTCCGTCACGCCGTCAGGCCCGGCATGGCCGGCTGGGGCCTGGTCAAGCAGGGCTACGGCGCGTCCAAAGAAGATGCCCTCCTGAAGCTGCAGTACGACCTCTATTACATCAAGCACCAGTCGCTGTGGCTGGATATCGTGATCCTCCTCAAGACCATCGTAGATACCCTGACGCTACGTGGGCGGTGAGATCCACGGCAGGAGCAGGCCAGATCGCGGATGCAGAACCGCTCGATTACCTTCTCGTACGCGGCTCAGCGGATGAGTAGAAAAAGTGCCCCACGACGCCAATGAAGAGAGCCTGTCAGGTCGACCTGCCGGTAGCGCAAGGCCGTATGCGAGCGGCTTTCCGGAACGATGGGTTCAGTGGGTCCTGTATAGCCCGGCCGGCCGTTGGACGGCGGTCGTGCTCTGGACGGCGCTCATCTTCACCTTTTCATCCCGCTCGCAGCTGCCTCAACCGTTGGGCAGAGGCGCCCCTTCCTACCTGGCCCACGCGGGGGAGTATGCGGTGCTGGCGTTTCTGTTTGCCCGGGCGCTCAAGCCCGCGCGGGGGCCACTTCCCCGCAGGGCACTCGCGATGACGGTCCTCGCTTGCCTCACGTTGGCAGCCATTGACGAGCTCCACCAGCGCTGGATCCCCGGACGCGATGCCTCTTTCCTCGATTTCCTGGCCGATGGCGCCGGGATCGTGCTTTCTGTGGTCACATGCCGTTTGAACGTTTTAACGTTCGAACGATCGGGAGGTCCGAGATGACAGAACCCTGTCCCCTCTCCCAGTGGAAAGAACGGTATCCCGGCCAGTGGCTCGCCCTGCGCGTGACTGGATCGTCGGGCCGGGGGGACCCGCTCGCGGAGCTGGTCGCCTCTGCACCGAGCGAAGAAGCGCTCCTCCACGCGCTCTACGAACGGGGCGTCGAGCAGGCCCTGGTCGTCCTGGCCGACCCGGCGCACAGCCGCGAGTATATCCTCATCCTGAACGACCTGGTGTGGAAAGCGCGATAAGGGAGAAAGCGGCAATGCCCGCCCCTACAGCCGAGTTCCTCGCTACCTGCCTGCGCGCGGCCTGGGACGAAAGCGCACTCCCTGCCGCAACTGCTGCTGCCCAAAAAGGCGCCATCGACTGGCCGGCCTGGCTCCAGGCCGCCTGCGAGGGCGGCGTCGCGCCGCTCCTTTACCCTGTCCTGCGCGCGCATGGAGTCCTTCCCCCCGCCATCGAGGAATCGTTGCGCCAGGCCTACTACGCCACCGCCGCGCGCAACCTCCCCCTTTTCCAGGAACTCGCGCACGTCTTGCGGCGACTCGGCCAAGCCGGCATCCCCTGCATCCTCCTCAAGGGCGCTGCCCTGGCCTGCACGGTCTACGGGAACGTCGCCCTCCGCCCCATGGCCGACCTGGACCTGCTTGTACGCGTTCGGGACCGGGAAGCGGCCGTCCAGGCGCTCCAGGCCGCAGGGTATCTTCCCACCACCGAGGAGATGTGGCCCGGCTTTACTGAAGCGTTCGGGCACCACGCTCACCTGGCCCGGCCCGGCCTGCCGGCGGTGACCCTGGAACTGCATTGGACGCTTTTGCCTCCGCCCCACCTCCCCGATCCAGAGGCCGAGGACTGGTTCTGGGAAACCGCCCGGCTGGCCTCGTGCGACGGGCTTTCCGCCCTCGCCCTGTCGCCGGAAGCGCAGATCCTTCACCTGTGCGCCCACCTGCTCCAGCACGGCGACCTGCAGACGCCCCGGCTCCTCTGGTTGCACGACCTCGCCGGAGTCCTCTTCCGCTACCGCGGGGAAATCGCCTGGGAAAGCCTGCTAACCCGCGCGCAATGGTTAGAGCTTGTCCTTCCCCTCAGGCAGGCAATGGAGCGCGTCGCCCGCGACTGGGGGACGCCCGTCCCCGCCGAGGTGCTGGAGCAGCTGCGCGGCCTTTCCCCCTCGCGCCGCGAGGTGCGCCGGTTCCGTGGCCTGACCGCGCACCGTCGCACGGCCGCGGCGGGCTTTCTCGCACAACTGGCCGTACGCCGCGGGGCGCGCCATCGCCTAGCCTTCGCCCTGGGCACCCTTTTTCCCCGCCCGAGGTATATGCTCGCGCGCTACCGGATTCCCTGCCCCCTCTTGCTCCCCTTTGCCTACCCGTACCGCTGGCTTTCTTCCTTGCGCCGCCGGACACCAGGGACGGCGCCCGGCCGTAGGAACATGGGCAAGCTGCCAGCGGATGGCAGGCCGACCGATTAGAGGAGCGACCAGGCGAATATGGAACCCAATCACACGGTCGCTATCGTAGGGGCTTCGCTTGCTGGTCTGTATGCCGCCCGCGAACTCGCCCGGGCGGGACGGAAGGTCTATCTGTTCGAGGCCGAGCCAGAGCCCCGCTTCGCCCCACGGACGCTCATCGTCACCGCCGAACTGCCACGCCTGCTGGGCTTCGATCCCGCTCCAGCGGTGCTGAACCGCATCCGCGTGTTCGAACTCTTCTCGCGCGGTGCCTCCGCGCGCATCGCGCTCCTCGAGCCGGACCTGGTGGTGGAACGCAGCCGCCTCCTGGAGCTCCTCCTCCGCGACGCCACCGCCTGCGGCGCCAGGATGCAGTTCGCTTCCCCGCTGAGGGACCTTCTACAGGAAGGCAAAGACGCCCTCCTTTCCGTCGAAGGCCCCGGTGGACGGCTGGAACTCCCGGTCACCACCCTCCTGGGTGCCGATGGGATCGGTAGCGTCGTCGCCGACCACCTGGGATGCAACCGCCACCGCCGCGTGGCGATCCTGCAGGCGCGCGTCCCTCGCCCAGCCGATTGCCCGCCGGACACGGTCCGCGTCTGGTTCGACCGCGCGAGTACCCGCTTCTTCTACTGGCTCATCCCGGAGGGAGAGGAGTTTGCCGCCTTTGGCCTGATCGCCGACACCCCGGCACAGGCCAAAGCTGCGCTGGAGGCCGCGTTGCGCGCCCAGGCGCTGGAGCCGCTGGAGTATCAGGGCGCGCTGGTCCCCCTCCATCCGCACCCGGGGCATCCCTGGATCCGCAGGGGGCAGGCCGAGATCTACCTAGCGGGAGATGCGGCCGGCCAGGTCAAGGCAACCACCGTGGGAGGTGTCGTGGCCGGCCTGCGCGGGGCGCGAGCGGCCGTGCACGCCATCCTCCACCGGGATGGGCAGGCCGCATGGCGGGGGCTAAAGCACGAACTGGCCCTCCATCGGCTGCTCCGCGCCGTGCTGGATCGCTTTACCGACGCCGACTATGACGCCCTCCTGACCCACCTGAACGGCCGTGGCCGGGAAATCCTGGCCGCCCATAACCGCGACCACCTGTTCCGCCTGCTCTGGAAGCTCCCCGCCGCCCAGGCGGGCTGGGCAGGGGTGGCCATCCGCGCGATCGTCCGTGCCGGCGGGAACCGGTTGCTGCGTTTTCCGCTTCCGCGGTAACATTGGCGGCAGGCTGAGAGAGGGCTACTTTCCAGGCTCGAGGGCAGTGATGGATGGTGCACAGGCCCACGGAACCACCGACATCAGGCGGGTCCTTGCGGATCTTTTCGAGCGGGCCGTGCTGGCAGGGGCCGCGCCGTTTCTCCTCTTCCCTTCGCTTCGTCCGAAGGCGGCGCTGGCTGCGCTCGGAGCGCTCTTGGCCGTATGGGCGATCACGACCGTGCTCCGGGAGGAAGCCTGGCCGCTCACGCCTTTCAACGGAGCGCTTCTGCTCTTTATCCCCATGGTCGGCGTGGGCATCCTGGTCTCAGCCCTGCCCGAGCTCACGCTCCCCAAGGCGATGGGGCTCATTCTGGGGCTGGCCGCTTTCCGGGCTGTGGCGGCGGCTCGCGAACGGCCGTTCCCGAGGGTTGCGGTGGCCGAGTTTATCTTGGTGGGGCTGGTGATCCTGCTTGCTGGCGCGTTGGGGACGGGCTGGGCAGAGAAGATACCAGCTTGGAAAACGCTCCTTTCGCGACTGCCCGCGCGTTTCCTGCGCCTCCCGGAAACGCAAGGGGCGGGAATCCACCCGAACGAACTGGCGGGCGCGCTTGTGCTTTACCTTCCCCTGCCCTTGAGCGCGCTCTTTGGGTGGCGGCCGGCCTGGCGACGCATCCCCGGGCTCTTCGCCGCGCTGGGGGGCTTCCTGGGCTGCGGCGCGGCCTTGCTCTTGACCCAGTCCCGCAGCGGGTGGTTGGGCGGCGCGGCCGGCCTCCTGGCGCTGGGGACGCTCTGGCTCCTCCGCAGCCGAAAGTGCTGGGTGCGCTTCCTTGGGATCGCGTTGCCGCTTCTTGCGCTGGGCATACTGGCCGTCGCGGTCTGGCAGGCAGGCCCGATGCGCTTCCGAGAGGCCTTCGATGCCGCGACAAACGAGCACCTGGAAACGCCACTGGGCGCGATCTCGCTGGAAGGACGGATCGAGCTTTGGTCCCGTGCCCTCTATGCCATCCAGGACTTTCCTTTCACCGGCTGCGGACTGGGGACGTTTCGTCGCGTGGTGCACATGCTCTACCCGCTCTTCCTGACACCACCCGACACGGACGTTGCCCACGCCCATAACGTCTTCCTTCAGGTTGCGCTCGATCTGGGGATCCCTGGACTGGTGGCGTATCTGGCGCTGCTCGGCGCCGCCGGTGCTGCCGCCTGGTCGGCCGGGCGGCCTGGGGCCCCCATGCGCTGGGTCCCGCTGGGATTGCTCGCGGGCCTGGTGGGGTACCACGCGTACGGCATCACGGACGCCATCGCCCTGGGCGCTAAGCCCGGCCTAGCATTCTGGCTCGCTCTTGGCGTTATGGGGAATTTTGCAGCAACGCTCGAAGCATCAGAGAAGCGGAGGTAACCATGGAGCAGGAAATCGACCTGCGGGCCTACGGACGGCTGCTGCAGCACTGGCTCTGGCTGATCGTCCTGGCGGCATTTGTGGCAGGAGCGACTTCGTTTGGCGTAAGCAAATGGGTGACCCAGCCCGTCTACCGGGCCCGCACCCGCCTGCTTGTGCAACCCAGCACCAGCATGGCCGCCGTCAACTACTCCGACATCTTGGCTGGAGAACGGATCGCCCAGACTTATGCGGAGCTGCTGGGGAGCGCGAACCTCCAGGAAGAAGCCCTGGAGCGTCTGGGGATCGCTGGAAACGGGTTCTCGGTCCGCGTGCAACGGCCGCGCGACACCCAGCTCTTGGACCTCCAGGTGGACAGTACCGACCCGGTCTTGGCCGCCCGCCTGGCGAACACGATCGCGCAGGTCTTTATCGAGCAGAGCCGCGAACGCCAGACGGCCCGCTTTGCCGCTTCCAAGCAGGCGCTCGAGCAGCAGATCGCGGAAGTGGAGCAGGAGATCGCCCAGCTGCAGCAGGAGGCCGCTCAGGCCCAGGGGGAGAAACGCAACGGGCTGGAGACGCGCCTGACCCAGCTGCGCGATATCCTGGCGCGCCTGCAGAGCAGCTACGAGAGCGTGCGCCTGGCCGAGGCCCAGTCGGTGGACCTGATCACGGTCGTCGAAGCGGCGCAGGTGCCCGTAGCTCCCATCCGCCCACAGATCCTCAAGAATACCCTGCTGGCTGCGGTCGTGGGGGCGATGTTGGGAGTAGGGGTTGCCTTCCTGATCGAGTACCTGGACACCAGCGTGCACACGCCCGAGCAGGCGGAGGCGGCCACCCAGGCCCCCATCCTGGGCCAGATCTGGGCCTCCCCCGCGCTCACCGGGGTCTCCAGCAACGGGAACCGCTTCTTTGTAGAACAGGCCCGTTCCCCCACCGCCGAGGCCTTTCGCACCCTGCGCGCCAACCTCTACTATTCCTCGGTGGACCAGCCGCTGCGCCGGCTCCTGATCACCAGTCCTCTCCCGGAAGAAGGAAAAACCATCGTGGCGGTGAACCTGGCTGTGGCGTTGGCCCTGACCGGCCGGCGGGTCATTTTGGTCGACGCCGACCTGCGCAAGCCGGCCGTGGGCCGCTACACCGGCCGCTCGCGCGAGCGGGGGCTCAGCGAGGCGCTGTTCGACGACCTGGAGCGCCTCCCGTCCTACCTGCAACCCGTGGAGGGGGTGGAAAACCTGCGCGTGCTTCCGGCCGGGTCCATCCCGCCCAACCCGAACGAACTGCTGGGCTCCCGGCGCTTGGCCGAGCTCCTCGACGCCCTGGATGGGATGGCGGACATCCTGGTGCTCGACTCGCCGCCGGCGCTTGCGGTGGCCGACGCGGCCGTCCTGGCGGAGCGGGCGGACGGCGTGCTCCTGGTGCTTGAGGCCGGGCGCACGGATCGCCAGGCGGCGGCCACCGCGGCGGAGCAGCTCCGCCGCACCGGATGCCGCCTCCTGGGCACGGTGCTGAACAAGGTTCCCCTGCCCGGGGAGCGCGGGGCCTATTACCACTACAAGTACTCCTACTACTACCGCTACTACCACTACTATGCCTCCGAAGACGAATCCCAGCGCCGCCTCCCGCGCTGGTGGCCTTTCGGGAAGAAGAAGCGTCACCGCCGGCGGACAGCGCGCCCCGACACCGGCGCCACGGAGCGCCGTGATTGACGGGCGAGGTCTCCTCGGAAACGCGCTCTGGATCCTAGGGCTGGCCGTCGCCCTGAGCGGCTTCAGCCTCGCCTACTGGCAGGCCCGCCTCCAGGCCCAGCCGCTGCACCGGGTACTGGCAAGGCGGGCTTTTCGCTCTGCCCTGGCAGCAGGGATGCTCCTCTTCTCGCTGGGCCTGCTCATGCTGGAAAGCCGGCTTTGGGCGCGCCTGCTCTGGGGCCTCCTTGCCGCCCTGTGGCTCTGGCAGGGGTGCCTTGCTGCCTTGCGCTCCCACCGGTCTCCTCCGGGCGGCTCCCGCGGTACCGAGTGCGATGACGAATCGATCCGATAAACGTTCGAACGTTCCAACGCTTCGTGCCCTCGTGGGGCTTGGGCTGGGGCTGGCGCTGCTCGCGCTCGTGGTGCGAGCGGTGCGGTGGGAGGGGGTGCTGCGCACGCTGCATGCGGCCGCCCCCGGGTGGGTCGCGGCGGCGTTCCTGGCGAATTCCGCCACCCTCTGGACGCGCACCGCACGCTGGCAGGCGCTCCTTCGCCCAAAACCGCCCTCCTTCCTGCGCGCCTGGCGGGCGCTCCTCCTGGGGCAGCTCGCAAATGCGGTGCTCCTCGCGCGCAGCGGCGACCTCCTGCGCGCCGCCTGGCTGGCCGGAGAGGAGCGCGATGCCTTCGCACGCCTCCTGGGCAGCGTGGCGGCCGAGAAGGTGTGGGACCTTCTGGCGCTTTGCCTCTGTGCGGGGCTACTCCTGGCGCTCCTTCCGCTGCCCTCCTGGTTTGCGCGGCCGGTCGGGTGGCTGGCGCTGGCCCTGGCGCTCGGCTTTCCGGCGCTCCTCGTGCTGATCGCCCATCGCCGGCGATTATTGGAGTGGCTGAAGCACCGGCCCTGGGGATGGGCGGGGCGCCTTGCGGAGTGGCTTTGCCAGGGGAGCGAGGGATTGCGGGGGCTGCACGAGCCGGTGATAGTGCTTCAGGTAGCCGGATGGACCGGCCTCACCTGGGCGCTGGGTGCGCTTGCCAACTGGACCCTCCTGCGCGCCTTCGGGGTCGGGGACTGGCCGGCCGCGCTCTTCCTTCTTGCGGTGCTCATGGCCGGCCAGGCCATCCGCGTCTCCCCAGGGCAACTCGGGGTGTGGGAAGCGCTCGCCGTGCTCGCTTTAGGGGCCCTGGGCATCCCGGCCCCGACCGCCTTGGCCGCTGGGCTCCTGCTCCACGCGACCGTACTTCTTCCCCCGGCCGCCGGTGTGTTGGTGGGCCTGGTTCTCCTCCGGCCGGCGCGCGGGCTCAGCGAGCGCGCGGAAATCGGCCCGGGAGAGCGGGAGTTGCCTGTAGAAGCCTCTCTGCCCGATGGCGGGCTACTTGCCTCGGTCATCGTCCCCGCGTACAATGCTGCCGACACCCTCGGGGCGTGCCTGCAAGCGCTCTCCGCGCAGACGGTGCCACGCGAGCGTTTCGAGGTGATCGTGGTGGACGACGGATCCACCGACGAAACGGCTGCGATCGCGGAAGGCGCGGGGGCGCGCGTCGTGCGCATCCCCCACGCCGGGCCGGCCGCCGCCCGTAACGCCGGTGCGCAGGCGGCCCGGGCGCCGATCCTCCTCTTTACCGACGCGGATTGCGAACCCGGGCCGACCTGGGTGGAAACGATGCTCCGCGCCTTTTCCGACCTCCGCATCGCCGGGGCCAAGGGGAGCTACCGCACCCGCCAGCGTGGCCTCCTGCCACGCCTGGTGCAGGCCGAGTACGAGGAAAAGTACGCCCGGCTTGCCCGCCAGGAAGCGATCGACTTTGTCGATACCTACTCCGCAGGCTACCGAAGGGACGTGTTCCTCGCCAACCGGGGCTTTGACCGCGTGTTCCCGGTCCCCTCGGTCGAGGACCAGGAACTCTCCTTCCGCCTGAGCCGTAAGGGCTACCGGCTAATCTTTCTCCCCGAGGCCTGGGTCTGGCACCGCCACGACCGCAACCTGGGGGAATACTTCCGGCGCAAGTTCGGCATCGGCTACTGGAAAGCGCTCCTCCTCCGGCGGCACCCGGAGCGGGCGGTGTACGATTCCCACACCCCCGCCCTCCTCCGCTGGCAGATCGCGCTCCTGGCGCTCGCCATCGCCGGCGCCGGGGCCGCTGGAGTCTGGCATCCGCTCTGGCCGCTTCCCTGCCTGGGCCTGGGTGGCTTTCTCCTGAGCACAGCGCCGTTCGTCGCCCGCCTCCGGCGCGACCCGGCCCTGGCGCTTGCGGCGCCCGCCCTCCTGGCTTTGCGTGCCCTGGCGTTGGGATTGGGGTTGCTGTGGGGGTTCGTGCGCACCGCCGGCCGGCCGCTCGACGTCCACCCGGCTGCGCGCTTCTGGCCGCGCACGTTCAAGCGCGCGATCGACCTGTTCGGCGCGGTGGTGGGGCTTCTCGTGTTCGGGCCATTCATCCTGCTCCTGGCAGTGCTCGTGCGTTTGGATTCCCCGGGGCCGGCCTTCTTCGTGCAGGAGCGCGTGGGGCAGTACGGCCGCACTTTCCGCATGTTGAAACTGCGCACCATGCACGCGGGCGCTGAGGAACGGATGGATCCCCTTTCCGCCATCCCCAAGCCCGGAAACGACCCCCGCATTACCCGCCTGGGGCGCTTCCTTCGCCGCTGGAGCCTGGACGAACTCCCGCAACTCGTCAACGTGCTCAAGGGGGAGATGAGTCTGGTGGGCCCCCGGCCGGAACAGCCCGGGGTGGTCGAGCGTTACGCCGACTGGCACCGGCGCCGTCTGATGGTCCGCCCGGGGATCACCGGGCCCATGCAGGTCAACGGGCGCGGCGACCTCGGACTGGAGGAGCGCATGGCGCTGGAAGTGGCCTACGTGGATCGCTACTCCCTGTGGCAGGACCTGGTCCTTCTCCTCCGCACGGTCCCGGCGGTGATCTCGGGGAAAGGGGCACGGTGAGGGCCTCCCCGAGGTGTTGGACTGCGGTGCTGCTTCTGCTTGCCGGATCGTGTGGCCGACCGCCCGCCGGGCCAGCTGCCCCTACCGCCGAACCGATCGTCCCCACGCGCACGCCGGCCGGCCAGAGCGCCCTGCCGACGTCCATCTTCCCTATCGGCACCTGGACGGTCCCTACCCCGCCCGTCCCGGTGGTCGATGGCTGCAGCGGGAACGACGCCCGGTGGCAGGGAAAGGCGCGGGTGGGTTTCGGGCTTGCCCTGGGACCGGCCGAGCACTTTGACCTGGCCACCCTCGGCGCAGGGTGGTACCTGGACTGGACGGCGCGCAGGGACCCGCCGCGCCCGGGAGGCCTGGAGTACGTGCAGATGGCGCGTCTGAAAGGGGGAAGGCTTTCCCCAGATGCCGCCTCGCTGGAGCAAATCGCCCGCGCCAACCCGGGCTCGCTCTGGCTCATCGGGAACGAGCCCGACGTCCCCTGGCAGGACAACGTGACCCCCGAAGCCTATGCCCGGCTCTACCACGACGCTTACCAAGCGATCAAGGCCGGGGATCCGTCCGCCCGGGTCGCGGCCGGCGGGATCTCGCAGCCGACACCGCTCCGCATGGCCTACCTGGACCGGATGCTGTTGGCCTACCGGGCGGCGTTTGGCTCGTTTCCCCCACTGGACGCCTGGCACATCCACAACTTTATCCTGCGCGAGGAGCGCGACTCCTGGGGGGTGGGGATTCCACCGGGGTTCGAGGAAAGCCAGGGCTGGCTCTACGAAGTGGAGGACCACGGAAACCTGGAGCTCTTTGCCCGCCAGATCCGCTCCTTCCGACAATGGATGGCCGACCGCGGGTACCGCGCCTGCCCACTGATCGTCTCGGAGTACGGGATCCTCATGCCCGCGGACTATGGCTTCCCGCCCGAGGCGGTGGAGGCGTTCCTGCGGGAGACCTTTTCCTTTTTCCAGCAGGCGCGCGACCAGGAAACGGGCGACCCGTTCGACGACGGCCGGCTCGTGCAGCGCTGGTGCTGGTTCAGCGCTGCAGATCCGAACTACCCCACCGGGAACCTCTTCGACCCCGATACCGGAGGGTTGACGCGCCTGGGCGAGGCCTTTCGGGCCTGGGTGGGGAAGTAGGAGGCAGGGAGAAATGCGGCGGAGGTCCGTAAGAGGCTGCGCCATTGATCTCGCCGCAGCCCAAAAGGCCGAGATGTCCAGGAAAAACTTGCTACAGGAGCACCGCGTTTGGAGCCGGGATGCCCGGAGGCTTCCCCGGTGCCCGGGAGGATGACGCCGCCTTGAGTTTGCGCGAATCCCATACAGAGGGCGTGCGGGAACCCATCCGGGCACTTTTCGGGGCGCTTTCCGCGCTGCGCCGGAACCTCTGGCTCGTCCCCGCGGCCGCCCTGCCGGCCCTGGCCTACAGCCTGACGCTGGCGCCCACCCTCACCTGGGCCCACGGCGGCGCGGACGGGGGAGAGCTGCTCGCGGCCGCAGCCACAGGCGGCGTTCCTCATCCCCCCGGCTTTCCCACCTACCTTGCGCTCGCTGCGCTCGCGCTCCGCCTTCCTTGGGGAGATGCCGCCACACGGCTGAACATCCTTTCGGCCGGTAGCGCGGTGGCGGCTGCGGCGATGGTGGCCTGGGCCGTCGGCCGAAACCCGGGCGGGAAGAGCCGGCTGGCTGCGTGGGTAGCGGCATGGCTCTTCGCTTTGGCCCCGCTTGTCTGGGGCCAGGCGGTGATCACCGAGGTCTATACCACCGCCGCAGCCTTTGCCGGAGCGCTCCTCCTCCTGAGCCGCGCGGGGGCTTCCGCCCCGAAAGACTTTGCGCTCGGCACACTCTGGGGGCTGGGATTGGGGGCACACCCCGTCTTGCTCTTTTTCGCCCCGCTGCTAGGGACGCAGCGCCGGCGCTGGGGCGCGCTCCTTGCGGGGGGCGCCCTGGGGCTCCTTCCCTACGCCGTCCTGCCGCTGCGGGCAGCCATGGGGGCGCCGGTGAACTGGGGAAATGCGCAGCACTGGTCCGGATGGTGGTGGTTGGTCTCGGGTGGACCGTACCGGGGATACCTCGAGGTTCCTTGCGGGGAAACGCTCCTCAGGCTGCTCGCGCGCCTGATGCTCCTGGCCCGCCAGTGGACCCCGCTGGGGCTTCCGCTAGCGCTCTACGGGTGGTTGCTCCTACGAGCGCGCCAGCGCGGGCAGGCCCTGGGCGAGGCCTTGGCAGTCTTGGGGACGCTCCTCGTTTCCGCGCTTTGGGGAAGTGGGGATGCCTTCTGCTACCTGATTCCCGCGCTCGTCCCCCTGGCCGCGTGGGCCGGTGAGGGAATCGCAGGAGCCCTGAGGAGGCTTGCTGACCAGCGGAAGCCCCGAGCCCTGCGCTTGCTACCCCTGCTTTTGCCCGCACTCCTCATAGGCCTGGGCTGGAGGGCCGCGGACCTGCACGACGACCGCGCCGCGCGTGACTTTGCCGCCCGCGTGCTGGCACAGGCCCCCGAGCGGGCCATCCTGATGACGGAAACGGACCGCCACACCTTTGCCTTGTGGGGGTATTGCTACGGGCTGGGGGCTAGCCGGACCGACGTGACGGTGGTCGATCTGGACTTGCTGGTCTTCCCCTGGTACCGGGAAAGGTTGGAAAAAGAACCGGGGCTGGCCGGCCTGAGCGCCGCCCCGGACCCCTGGGCCTTTCTGCGCACGGTCGGCCGGCCGCTCTGCACCGTAGGGGACGGGCCCCTTTCGTGCGAGGACAACGGGATGCCGCAGGCCGGGCTGTACCGACTGCCTGAGGCAGGTCGGAACGCGGCAATGCCCAACGGTACGGAGGGAGGTTCCCTTGCCAAAGCGCCTCTTTTGGACGGCGGTTACCATCGTTAGCCTGGCCCTGGCGGCGATCCCCATGGCCTGGGCGACCGGGGATCGCCTGCCGGAGCGCCAGACCGTCCCCACGCGCACCTTTACCCCCACCCCGACCCCCACCGGGCAGGCGACGCCCACCGCCCCGCCGACCCGTACCCCCCCGACCACCGCCCGGCCCCCCACCTCTCCTCCGGCTACCACACAGGGCGTCGCGACGCCGGCTCCGCCTCCGGCCACGACGGAGGGTGTCGCGACACCGGCTCCGCCTCCGGCTAGTGCTCTGGCGTCACCAACCGCGGCCCAAACGCCCGGGGCGGTGGCGACCATTGTCCGCCCCACACCGCCCGGGATAACCCAATCTCCCACGTTGCCCCCCTCGCCGGCGGGGCCAACGGTCTCGCCTGCCGCCACGGCAACCTGCGTTGCGACGACCCGCGCTCCCACATCCCCACCTTCTGGAGGCCGAGCGACCGGGCTACCGTGGCTCTGGATTCTGGGGGTAGCGGCCCTGCTCGCGGCGCTGGCCCTGCTTGTGGTTGCTGCTCTGCGGCGGCGACAGTAGACCGCTCCTGTGGCCGGAATTGGGCGAAAGGGAGGTTCCGATGAAGCAGAGCACGATGGCACTGCCGGTACTTGCCCTGCTGATCCTGGGTATCCTCGGGCTGTGGCATGCGCTGGGCCTGCCGCTGCCGGGGCTGTATGGCGTCTGCTCGGGTGCGGCAGCGGACGCAGCTGCGAACGCCCCACACGGGGCCGTTCGCGATGCGGGCGCTGACATGGCAAACGCTACAAGCGAGCAGGCGACGCTCAACTGTCGGCTCGGGATGACCGCCTGGGAACCGGCCCTGAGCGCGGTCGATCCCTCCCAATGGGGAGCCGGTTGGTTCCTCACCTTCGGTGCCGATGGGACCTCAAATCCCACCATGGAGTTCATGCGCATGGTGCGCACCTTCCAGGACAAGTACTGGGACGGGGACGAATGGGTCTTTTCCGACACCGTCACCTTCACCCCGCCGCTCACCGACGCGCCCGGAGGGCTGGGGCCGATCGTGCGGGCTCACCCTGGGGCCTGGTGGGCCATCGGTAACGAGCCTGACCGTGGGCCCAACTGGGAATGGTCCTGGTGGCCCGGGCAGGACGGCGCCTTTCCGCAAGTTTATGCCCAGGCCTACTATTCGGTCTACCATTTCATCAAAGAGCGCGACCCCTCTGCCCGCGTTGGCCCCGGAGGGCTCGTGGAGGTCACCCCAGGCCGCCTGCAGTACCTGGACCTGGTCTGGCAGGCCTACCTCCAGCGCTATGGCACTTCCCTCCCGGCAGACTTCTGGACCATGCACCTCTACATCCTCCCCGAGGCCTACCCGGATGGCACCCCCAACGGCACGGCCAATGTGGCCCTGGGGACGGATCCCACGCTTGCCTACCGGGAAAGCGGAGGCAACCCCGACCTCTGCCACAACCCGTCCAACCAGGTCTACTGCTGGGCCGACCACGATGACCTGACCCTCTTCGACCAGCAGGTGCGCTGGATGCGGCGGTGGCTCGCCGACCACGGCTACCGCGACCTCCCCTTGTGGCTGACGGAGTACGGCATCCTCTACCCGTTCGAGGACTATGACGATCCCGAAAACCCCACCCGTTGCTACCTCCAGGACGAGTTCGGGGGCTGCTTCACCCCCAGGCGCGTCACGCACTGGCTGACCCAAACCCTGGAGTACCTGACCACCGCCTATGACCCCCTCCTCGGCAACCCCTCCGACGGAAACCGCCTCGTCCAGCGCACCGCCTGGTACTGCCTGTATACCCCTTACGTCGGCTACGTGAGCAACCTGGTCACAGGGACGAACACATTCACCATGACCCGGGTGGGCTGGGCCTACCGAGACTTCCTTAAGGACTATTCCATCGCCATGAACCTCTGGGCCCGGTACGCGCCGCCCGCGGCGGTATGGCCGGATCCCTCGGGCGTGGCCACAGCCACCATCGGGCTCGCCATGGCCAACAACGGGGATACCGGGCTTCCCTTCCCCATTATGGTCTTCTGGTACCGCGATGCGGCGCACACGCAACCGATCGCCAGCCGGCAAGTAACGGACCTTCCCGGGTGCGACGGGCGCCTGTCCCTGACCGCGACCTGGGTCCTGAGCGGAGCGGGCGTCCATCCCTACTGGGCGGTGATCGACCCGGCCAACCAGCTGCCGGAATGGAACGAGGCGGACAACGTAGCGATCGGCTACGTGCTTGTGGCGCCGCGGCAGCAGTTCCTGCCGCTCGTCATGCGGGGGACAAGGCTGGAGCCGTAGCCAACGCACCTGCTCTGAGGGGGAACAGACGGGTCCCTCCGGTCGTCCGAGGATTTGTCAAGTTCTCCGGGAGGCAACGGCGGTGCGCCGCCAGGCGCGGTGGTTGCTCTTGGGGTGGATCGTTGCGCTCATCGTCTATGCTGCCTGGGCGCTCCGCCTCCAGGGAAGCCTTCGGCCGTTTGGGGATGAGCCCACGTATCTTGCGCTCGCCCACAGCTTGGCCTTTGACCGCGATCTGGACCTGCGCAACAACCTGCAGGGAACGGACCTTCCGGTGGTGGACTACCGGGGCGATGGGCACCTGCGCGCCCTGCAGAACATCGGCCTCCCGCTGCTGCTTGCGCTACCCTACCGACTCGGCGGGGTACTGGGCGCCCGCCTGGCCATCGCCGCCTGCGCGGTGCTCCTATGGGGCACCCTGGTGAGGCTCGCGCATCGGGCCACAGGGAGCCGACGGGCAGCGCTCGCCGCTACCGCGCTCGTGGGCCTGACCCTGCCGGTGCTGCCGTACGCGGGTACGATCTGGACCGAGATCCCGGCCGCGACTCTCGTTGCCCTTGGCTGCTGGCTTGCGCTACGCGAGGAGCGGCCGGGCAACGGTACCCTGCTCGGTGTGGGCTGCCTGGCGGCTTTCCTTCCCTGGCTGCACGTACGCTACATCCCCCTCGCCGGAGCGCTGCCCCTTTGGGCGGGCTTCCGCAGCGGACGATTCCGCTCTTCCCCCTGGACGGCCGCGGGGGCGCTCCTCGTCCCCCAGCTCCTTTCCTATGGCCTGCTCTCGGCCTGCTTCTGGCACCTCTACGGATCGCCCTGGCCCGGCGCTCCCTACCGTGCCTCGTTCGGCTGGCCATGGTTTGTGTGGAACCCGGCGCACCTCTACCGGGGACTTGCGGGGCTGTTCCTGGACCAGGAGTTCGGGCTGCTCTTCTACGCCCCTTACCTGGTGGCCGCGCTGGCCGGCCTGGCCCGCTTGCGTGATCGCGCTCTGGCCTGGACAACGGCTGCGGTGCTGGCCGGGCTGGCGCTCCCGGCCGGCCTCTTCGTGATGTGGTGGGGCGGCGACAGCCCTCCGGCACGCCTCATCCTCCCTGCCGTGCCGCTCCTCACCGTACCCCTGGCCCAGGCGCTGGCCTCCTGGAAGGGGACCCGTTTCCGCCTGCCCTTCGCGCTCCTCGCGCTCTGGAGCCTCTTCCTCACCGGGCTCTACGTCTGGCATCCGGAGTGGCTCCTGACCGAGGACGGCGACCGGATCTCCCGGCCGCTCCAGGAGCTGGGGTGGGCACACCTGGCCGCGCTCTTTCCCTCTACGGCCGTCAAGACGATCGACTACCGCGTGGCCGGCGAGCCCCAGGTGGTGGCAGGCGGGGCCCTTTGGGACGCGGCAGCCGACGAGCCCCAGGAAACCCGCCTGTTGCGGCTCCCACTGGTCCTTCCACGCGGAAGGCATCGCGTGGCCGTGCGGATGCAGGTGCTGCCCCTGGCGCCGGAAGGCGATGGGCCGGTGGTGCGCCTGCAGGTGCGCGCAGCCGATGGGAGCGTGGTGGCCGAACGGGAGATCCTGAGCGCAGACCTCCCCGGGGAAGGCGCCTTTTGCGACTGCGGGCTCACCTTCGGGACGGAGTCTGAAGCCACCTATTCCTTTGAGGTGGAACGAACGGGACCGGCAGCATTATGGCTGGAGCGCGTTAGGGTGGGGCCGGCCTCGCCGTGGATCGATCTCTTGCCGGTGGCCCTGTGGAGCGCGCTCTTTGCGGGGCTGGGCTTCTCCTGGGCGAGGATGCGGCCTGCGGCGCGGGCCTCGGCCCTCACGGGGAAGACGCTCCGTCCCTTTTGGCTGACACAGAGAACAGGAGGAGCGCTTGGGCATTCCGAACGCACGGATACAGATGCCGCGTAGCAACCGGCGGCGGTGGCTGGCGTGGGGAGCGTTCCTGCTCCTCCTGTGCTCCTTTGGCCTCCTGGCCTTGTGGGCCATCCGGCTCGTGAGCACCGGGCGGTCGCTGCTGCGCGGTGCAGCGGAACTGCGCGACTTTGCGAGCGGCGACTGGAAGACGATCGACCGGAGCGAACTCTCCTCTCGATTGCACGGGCTCTGCGGCGACCTGTCGACCCTTCGGCGCGAGGCGGCACCGCTCCTGTGGGTCGCGCCGGCGTTCCGCCGCCTGCCCCGCTGGGGCGGGGACGCCGCGGCCGCCCCGGCGCTTCTGGAAATGGCAGACGAAGCATGCCGGGCAGGGGTCACCGCCTGGGATGCCCTGGAGCCGCTCGTGGCAGTGCTGCAGGATTGGGAGGGTGCAGCCGGGGGCGAAGCGCCCTCCGCGGTCGTCGCGCACCACCTGGCGCAGGCTCGGCCGGCCCTCGCCACGGCCGAGGAAGCGCTCGAGCGGGCGATCATCGCCTACGGGCGGTTGGATCCAGGGAGCCTTTCGCCCGAACTTCAGGAAACGGTGATGCGGGTGGGAAGGCTTCTCCCCACCCTGCGCAATGGGTTGACCGTGGCGCAGTCGCTCCCGGCGCTGCTGGGGAGCGAGGGGGACCGCACCTACCTGATCCTGGCCCAGAACGAGGACGAGCTCCGGGCGACGGGCGGCTTCATCACTGGCTTCGGCCTGCTCACGCTGCGCGAGGGCCGGATCGAGCGGCTGACGTTCGCCAATAGCTACCAGGCAGACGACTATAGCCGGCCCTACCCGCCGGCGCCCGAGGCGATGTCGCTCCTGATGGGGATCGACTTGTGGGTCTTCCGCGACAGCAACTGGTCGCCCGACTTCCCCACCGCCGCCCAGCAGGCGACCGCGCTCCTGAGGCTGCCGGAGCCAGTGCGGGTGGACGGCGTGGTGGCCCTCGACCAGGAGGTGCTGCGGCGGCTGGTGGAGGCCGTGGAACCCCTGCAGGTCGGCCCGCATACGGTCACCGGCGAGACGGTGCTCTCCTTTATCCGCGCCTCCTGGGCGCCGGCCGGCGGCATGTGGACGGAGGAGGAGTGGCAAAAGCGCAAGGATTTCATGGGGGAGATCGCCCGGGCGCTCCTGGAGCGGGTGCAGGCCGCCCCGGAGGAGATCGACTGGGAGTCCCTGGGAAGGGTCCTGGCCGGGTTGCTGGAGGAAAAGCACCTCCTTTGCTATTTCCCCCACGACGAAGCGATCGCTCGCCTGCTGGCCGAACGGGGCTGGGACGGGGCCCTACGGCCGACCGACGGGGACTTCCTCATGGTGGTGGATAGCAACGTCGGGTACAACAAGGTGAACCCGAAAGTCCAGGAAGGGATCTCCTACCGGGTGGACCTCTCTGGGGAAGAGCCACGGGTCGGGCTGACGCTGACGTACACCCACACCGGCGCGTTTACCGGAGAGCCGTGCCGGCCGGAAATCACGGTGGGCACCACCTACGAGACGTTGATGGACCGCTGCTACTGGGACTATGTCCGGGTCTATACGCCCCAGGAAAGCCGTCTGCGCGGTTCGCGCATCACCCCCGTGGACCCGGCGGAGATCCTGGGGAGAAAAGGGCTCCGCGTGATGCCGTGGCACGAACCGCCCGAGCACGGGCATGAGGTACTGGCTGCGGTGCTCGTGTTGCCGCGTGGGGAGAAGCGCACAATGGCCTTCACCTACACCTTGCCTGCAGCCATCCTCCATCGGGAGGACGGGCGGATCACCTATACGCTCTTGGTGCAAAAGCAGCCGGGGACGAAAGGGCACGCGCTCTCGATCGCCGTGCAGCTGCCTTCGGACGCCCAGGAGGTCGCCTGCGCCCCGTTCCCCTGCCCCCAGGGGAACCCGCTCATCTTTCGAAGCCAACTGGTGCAAGATGTCGAGCTCACCATCTCCTTTCGGGAAAGGTAGCCCGTCGCCTGGGGAACGCGTCTTCAGCCCGCCCTGGGATCGGGACCCCGAAGAGCAGCAGGAGGACGGGATCCGCACGGGCTTCCGCAGGGACAGGAAAGGCGAACGCGGCAAGTTTTCCAGCGGGCGGGGGGTGGAGCAAGAGGAACGATGCGCATCCTGGTGACCGGGGGGGCCGGTTTTATCGGCTCGCACGTCGTGGACGCGCTGATCGCGGCGGGCCATAGGGTCGTTGTGGTGGATGACCTCTCGACCGGCCGGCAAGAGAACGTCCACCCCGAGGCCACGTTCTACCCGGTGGACATCACCTCCCCGCAGCTGCGCGAAGTGTTCGCGCGGGAGCGCCCGGAAGTCATCAGCCACCACGCCGCCCAGGTGGACGTCCGGCACTCCATGGCAGACCCCCTCCACGACGCGCGCTGCAACATCCTGGGTTCCATCTACCTCCTGGAGTGCGCGCGCGAGTATGGCGTGCGGAAAGTGATCTATAGTTCGAGCGGCGGCGCGATCTATGGGGAGCCACTCTACCTCCCTTGCGACGAGGACCATCCCATCCGCCCCCTTTCCCCTTATGGGGCCAGCAAGTACGCCGTGGAACAGTACCTGTACCTGTACCGGCAGAACTATGGCCTGGATTACACCATCCTGCGTTACCCGAACGTCTACGGCCCCCGGCAGGATCCCTATGGCGAGGCCGGGGTGGTGGCCATCTTTGCCGGGCAGATGCTCAACGGCGGCACACCGGTGATCTACGGGAGCGGCGAACAGGAGCGCGACTTCCTTTACGTGGAGGACTGCGCGCACGCCAACCTGCTGGTGCTGGAGCGTGGCTCGGGGCGGGTCTATAACCTGGGTACCGGGGTAGGGACCTCCGTCAACCGACTCTTTCTCCTCCTGAAGGAGATCACCGGATACCCGGGCGACCCGGTGTACGGGCCGGCCAGGGCCGGGGAAACTTTCCGCATCTACCTGGATGCCTCCCGCGCCCGGAATGAGCTGGGCTGGCGCCCCTTGGTCCCTTTGGAGGAAGGGCTCCGCCGCACGATCGCATTCCTGAAGAGCTGGGGCAGCTTCCGCGCGGGCGGTTGACCCGCAAAGGCGCCGCTCTGTCGTCGAGACGCCCGGTCTTACGACCGGGCGTATCTTTTTCCCCGCAGGCCCAGCGGGGAACTAGCGTGGTATGAGCGGAAAGAAGAACTGCTGCGCCGGCCCGGTGGGCAGGCGCCACAGGTAACACGGCCGCTCGGAGAGGGTCACCGGGACGGTGCCGTCCTGGGGGGTCAGGAGCTGGACCGATCCATCCCGGTCGTACAGATACACCTGCTCGACCCCCGGTTCAACCAGAAACGCGTAGGTATTTTGTCCCTGTAGCTGCCAGAGCAGGTCGACCCTCGCCCCATCCGATCGGCGAAAGCGAAGGTCATACCGGTCGTTCCAGGTATCCTGCACGCGGTGCAGCGGTCCAACCCCAACGTATCGCATGTCCCCGAGCAGGCTGACCATGACCCCGTAGGCCGTGTAGGAGGGTTTGGTCGAGTAGTCGGGGCGGATCACGGCACACTCCTGATAGGGCGTCGGCGCCCCGCCGGCCAGATCTTTCAGGTGGAAATAGGTGCCGTGTTCGAATCTGTGCAACAGGAGCAGGCCGTAGGCGCGAACGAGATAGTTCGCCTGTTGCTCCTCGGTTCGACAACGAGGGTCGCCGGGGATCGTACAGGTCGACCAACCGAACTCGGTTGCCCACGCCTCTTTTCCGCCGCCATGCGCAGCAATCCAATCCTGGACCATCTGCAGGCGGTGAGGCATATTCCACGCAAGGCCGGGAGCTTCCGGTGGGTGACCCAGGAAAAAGGGGTGATAGGAGAGGATGTCGAAATAGGGCCACCCCCCAGCGGCCACGACCCGATCCATGAAGCCGTCCAGTCCCACAGTATCCCCATCCGTCATGCCGCCGACCAACACTTGCGCCGAAGGGTCCGCCTGTTTGATCGCCTGGTAGGTGACTTCCAACAACGCTTCGTAGGCTACAGGGTCGTTGTGCCCCGTGCAGGTAACCCAGGTGGCCGGCTGATCCGGCTCGTTCCAGACCTCCCAGTAGTCGATGCGCGGCGAGCCCGGCGCGTCCTGGTAGCCATCGCCATCGTAGCGTTCCACCACCGTGGCCGCAAAGGCGGCAAAGTCGTTCGGGTTCCGCGGGGGACAGAAGTAGCGCGGGAGCCCCTGTTGATCGGCGCAGGCCCGACATTGAGGGCTGGTATAGCGCTCCGGGGTCGTGACCAGAATGCCGATGATGCCAAAACCGGCCTCGGCCAGCAGGCCAATCCTGGCGTCGAAAAAGGCCGGGCCCCAGGGCGTATCGTACGTGGCCCAGCTGATCTGCTCCCGCGAGAGGCCGATGTGAATGGCCTGGGCCATGGGGGACAGCAACGCGACCTCCCCATCGCTCCGTGCTGGATTGGTGAGGTACATGTTCATCCCGAAAAAGGACGGGGCCAGCGTGCCGCTTCCATCGGCCCGCGTCAGCCGCGCGCTAGAGCCCATTGCACGCGCTCCATGGCCGAAAAGTCGTGCGCCCAACCCTGCCCGGTCTGAGGACCCGGCGACCGCTCCTGCGGCCTCGATCCCGGCGTACGAAAGCAGGAGCAAGAGCGCCAGAACTGCGGAAAGAGCCCACCCTCCTTTCGCCATCGATCCTCACCCCCGTAGAGGATTGAGGGCCAGGCCGGCCCGAGATGCTCTTCCCAGCCAGTCACATCTGGCTACTTTCCCTCCGGCACCCAGACCAGCGCGTCGAACCACACCGTGGTGCCAGGATCTGGCGTCCATTCGTCCAGGTAGACGTACCCGGCGGTGCCGGCCTCGAAGGAAAAGGCTCCCAGGAAGGCCCACATCCCGGCGGCGTGGGCCTGGTCGACCACCACCCGCGTCTCTCCGCCGGCGTGGCGGATGTAATAGCGGGCAGCGGTTGTATCCGGCCGCCCGGTGTCGTACCAGGGAATGGAGGCATAGAGGAAGTAGCGGCCGGCTGCGGGGAGCTCCGGGCGCCACACGGCCTGGTGCACCCGCTCTTCCTCCCTGCCCACGGCGACCGTCCAGAACGCACGTCCTCCCTCCCCGACGGGCGCCTCGTACCACAGCGCCCGGCTGCGCCCAAAGGCAGCATCCCCATCGTCCACCCGGACTAGACCGTCCGCCGACGCGCCACAGGGCGGAGGGCGGTCCGCCCAAAGCCAGTGGCTGGAAGTTCCGGCCGGGTCGAGCGCCCAGGGGTCGTCCGGCGCCTGCTCGCTCCCGCACCAGCCGAACGGGTCCGTGTCCCGGCCGAGGTGCTGCACGGTAAGGTGCAGGTGAGGGCCGGAGGAGCAGCCGGTGTTGCCTACGGTGCCAAGGCGCTCCCCGCGCCCCAGCTCTTGCCCCTCCACGGCTTCGATCGTCTGGAGGTGCCAGTAGAGCGTACGGTAGCCGTGGCCGTGGTCGAGCACGACCAGCCCGGCCGGCGTGGGACAAAGGGTGTCCACCCAACCCGCCCAGACGACTTTCCCGGGGGCGGAGGCGAGCACCGGGGTTCCGCCCGGCGCCGCATAGTCCCAACCGTCGTGGCCGTCGTAGGGTTGCTGGGTATAAGCGCCGGTGTAGAGGAGAACGGACCCATTCTTCTGAAAGATGGGCGCCTCGTGGTCGAAACAGGCCGAGATCGGGGCCTCCTGCGCCAGGGGAAGGCTCAGGAACGGCGCTGGAGGTCCCCCTTCCTCCATCGCGGGAGGCAGGCGTGGGTCCTCGCCAAAGAGGGCGCGATAGGTCGCCACGAAGGAGCCAGGGCCCTCCGAGGCAAGGACGGCAAAGCGCGGCCCGTCCGCGGTGTAGGCCAGGAGGCGCAAGAGGGCGCGCGTGGCCGCATTGGCCCCCTCAGGGATCGGGGCAAGGGTGCCGTCGGTCAGGCGTGGGGTTTCGTTTCGGCCGGCCCCCTTGAACCCTTCGGCGAGGAAGTAGGTCGCCCATTGCAGCTGGCGCTCCAGGCCGGCCCATTCCTCCTCCCGCAGGCCGAAGGCCCATCGGAGGGCCTCGTCGCCTGAGGGCCCGGTGACCAGTCCGCTTTGCAGCTCGAGGAGCGCCAGCACCACCTTCGGGTGCACTCCATAGCGCAGACAGTGCGCGGTAAGCGCGTGGGCGAAGGCATCCTTGCCCTTGCCCACCGGAACGCTCAGCGTGGCCAGGGCGCTTCCGTGAGCTTCCAGGAAGGCCTGCACCTGCGGCGCATACCAGGCGTCCTCGTAGGAGAAGCGTTCGTCAGCCAGGCGGACGCCGGGAGAAAGCGGGCGAGGGGTGGGGGTCGGTGTGACCGGTGTGGCTGGGATGGCTGGGGCAGGAGAGGCAACAGAATCAGGCAGGCGCGTAGGCACCGTGGTCGGGGCACTTCCGCCATGCGCCGGCCCAAGCGGCCGCAGCCGGCGCACGAGGTCCAGCGAGACAAAGGTCGCTGCCCCAAGGTTCAGCAGCACCAGGAGGAGAAGCGGTAGGTGGTGTTTGAATACCCCCAAAGCCTTCACGGCACCCCCTTTTAGCCACCGGGCTTGGCCCCGCCCCAGAACACAGCCTGGCGACCACCGCGCCCTATTCTACCACAGATTTTGACACGCCCGGACGAGCATGCTATGATACAGATAAGCAAACGGCAGACTGTACTTGCGTTTTCCCCCGCCCCAGGTCATCGAGGGGCTCTTGCGAACCAGCGTCCCTCCAACGCGGCACCGCGTTGTTCATAGGAGAAAGGAGAACGAATATGTCGCGCCATGGGCTCCTGGCAGGGCTCCTGTTGGTCGCGGTGCTGGCCGCTCCCGCCCTTCTCCTTTCCCCACAGCCACCCGTCGAAGCGGTCGCATCACCCGAGAGCGTCCTCCCCCAGGAACGCCCTCCACAAGCGCCCCCGAAGGATCCACCCTCGATCCTGCACATCTACACGGTTGCGACGGGAGGCTCGATCCAGCGCGCGCTCGATGAGCTCGGCTACACCTACTCGCTTTACGGAGGGATCGACTGGACAGGGATCGACTTCACCCCCTATGACATCGTGCTCATCGGCGTGGACGGTGGCGCGGTGGAAGAGGCCAGCCTGGCCAAGATCCGGAGCGATGTCATTGATGCGGGCAAACGCGCCATCTTTTTCGGAGGCACTTGCTACCAGCCTTTTGCGCTGGGCGTTGACGAATACCTGGTGCCCAACGACACGAACAACTACTGTTGGGCTCTGCCGGCCTCGCCCCACTGGACGGTCGTGAACTCCAACCATCCTCTGGCAACTGGCCTCCCTGCGACCTACAACTTTGTCAACCCGAGCGCCTCCTACTACCAGCTTCGGGCGACCGATCCCACCCTGGAGGTGGTGGCCGAGAATGGCGACGGGCATGCAGCGTTCTTCTACAAGGGGCACACCTTTCCTCTACCAGGCGGTACAGGGAGCCTGAGCGGGGGCGACCTGATCTGGTTCATCAACTCGCCGTTTCAAAACTACTGGCAAAACGAGGCCGACTTTGCCCTGTTGAAGCAGGTGGTGCAGAATGCGCTCACCTACGAGCCGGCCGGCCTGGGCGCGATCCACGGGCATGTGTACGATGCTTACAGCCAGACGCCGCTGGCCCAGGCGCTGGTGACCGCGATCCACGAGCAGGGCGCGCGCTTTGACGATACCACCGATGCCACAGGCTACTACACCTTGACGGCCGCTTGGGGGACTTACACGGTCACGGCCGCCCATCCGCACTATACGACTGGCATCACCACGGCCGTCCAGGTGGTGACCGGGAGCGCCACGCTGGTCGATTTTCTCCTCACGCCCCGCGGGAGGCTTTTCGGGTATGTCACCGACGCCGACAACGGCTTTCCGCTCCGGGCAACGATTGTGGCGGACAACGGGATGGCGGTGACGAGTGACCCCTCGAGCGGCTATTACGAGATCTACCTGGATGGCGGGAGCTATGTGGTGACGGCTACGGCGCCCCACTATGCGCCGCAGAGCGTCCTGGTTACCCTGGCTCCTGGGACAACCACACACCAAGATTTCGCCCTGCTGCGCGCCGTCTCTTGGATCCCGAGCCCGCTCCACGTGACTCTGGATTGGCAGGCAACGAGCGAAGTGGAGGCAACGCTGATCAACCGCGGGACGGAGCCCTACGACTTTGTCCTTGCCGAGGTGCCCGGGGGGATGGTCCCCGCGGTCGGATGGGCGGCGCGCGGCTCCCCAGCGCCCAGCACGGAGGAAAAGGGAAAGGAGGGAACAGGCAGCCGTGTCTTCCCGAGCGGGAGCGGCGGGCCAGATCCATTTGGATATATCTTTGTAGATAGCCAGGAGCCAGGCGGGCCGGAGTTCGAATGGATCGAGATTGCCCCGCCGGCCGGCGGTAACGGCACCCCGCTTGGGCTGCACGGGTTCGACGACACGTATTACTGGCCGCTCGAGCTCTCGTTTTCGTTTCCCTTCTACGGGTCGCGTTACAATGAGCTGGCCATCGCCACGAACGGCACTCTCTACTTCATCAACGGATACATCGGCTATGCGAACCAACCGATCCCGGGAGACAGCGGCTACGGCATCAACACCTTCATCGCCCACTGGTGGGACGACCTCTACATCAGCCCGGGCGAGGTCTACTATCGGGATGACGGCAACCGCCTGATCGTGGAGTTCTACCGGGTCAGCGGCTGCTGTGCCACACCAGACAGCGCGACCTGGGAAGTGATCCTCTACCCGGATGGCAGCATCCTCTTCCAGTACCTGGACACGGACCTGAACGCACCGGCCTACGACCACGGGGCTGGGGCCACAGTGGGCATCCAGGGAGACACGGCGACGGGGCTCCAGTACGGATATAACGCACCAGTGCTCTCGGATGGCCTGGCCATCTGCTTCCTCTACCCTGGAAGCCTGGGGTGCGGCTACGGGGACGTCCCCTGGCTTGCGGAAGATCCGATTTCCGGGACCGTGCCGGCCGGCTCCGCCCTCCATCCGACCGTCTATTTCTCCGCCACCGTGGCTGCCGGATGCCGGCAGCCCGGAGACTATTACGCCGGCCTGAAAATGCGCGGGGATCCCTCGGTCTATGTCCCGGTGACGCTGACCGTGCTCCCTGCGGCCAATATGGGCAATGTCGTCGGGACGATCACCGATCGCTGTACCGGGGCTCCGGTGCGGGCAACCGTCCACATCGCCGGGGGGGAGCCGATTACCCAGACGGTCAGCGATCCGGCGAGCGGCCGCTACACCGCCTGGCTCTTTGCCGGAACCTACGCCTTCTCCTTCCAGGCAGATGGGTACCTGGGGCAAGAGACCACCCTGGAAGTGCCTGCAGGCCAGGTCGTGGTGTACGATGTCCAACTCGTCCCGGATCGGCCCTGCCTGGAGGTCGATCCCACTTCCCTGCAGGCCTGGCTCACGGCCGCAGACGAACAGACGCAGACCCTTACCCTGGTGAACCGCGGGGGACAGCCGCTCGTTTTCCAGATCACCGAGCAGGAGGGAGAACGGATCGGCCGCAGCCCCGGGCACGCCGGATGGATAGCGTCCGGACAAGGCACCCCCGGCGGTATCCCGCAATTCGATGTCCCCTGGATTTCCGAGGAGCCGATGAGCGGCACGGTGCCGGCAGGGGAAGTGTTCCAGGTCGAGGTCGCGTTTCACAGCCTGCTCACGATGTCGCTTGGGGTGTATACGGCCGGGCTCAGAGTCGCGGGCAACGACCCCGTCGTCGGGTACATCGTGGTGCCAGCCGTGTTGCACATCGTCGAGGCTTACCAGGCTCCCACGGCCGGGTTCGTCTCCGATTCCCCGGTGGTTGCAGGGCAGCCGATGCACTTCACCAACACGACCGTGCCGGGGATTCCCCCGGAGACGTGGTACACTTGGCAATTCGGCGACGGCTTTGGCTCGGGCGAGACGAACCCGACGCACTGGTATGCCGGCTGGGGCACCTTCACAGTAACCCTGGAAGCGTGTAACGCGCGCCTCTGCGATCGCTACGCGGCAGCGGTGTGGGTGCTTCCCCACAGGCTTTACCTGCCGCTCGTCCTTCGGACGCAAGATGCAAAGGGGCCATAAGGACGCAGCACCTGCACGGCAGTCGAGCGGCTCGCCGCCCAAGCGCCTCAGGTGGTGCCAAGACCGCTCTTAGGAACGCAGCTTCGCTATCGCCGTTTGGCACGGTCTGGGCCAGGAGGTCCGAGGATCGCGTGGCCGTGGGACGCGGTCCAATGCTGCAAGCGGCCTCCGGGAGGAAGAGCCTGCGCTCTGCCCGCCGTGCCGGGGCCGGCGAAAACCCGCTTGGACGGGCGACGGGCTGGATGCAGCCCAGTTCGCGCGTGAGTTGCGCAAACGCGCCGTTGGGGATAAAATAGATTTGCCTGTCCTTCCGGGGTGCATGTGGAAACGGAGCGAAAGCCATGAAATGCCCGTATTGCCGCGGCACGGAATCGCGTGTGGTGGACACCCGGGAGATCGTCGAAAACGACTCCATCCGCAGACGCCGGCAGTGCGTGCAGTGCGGGCGACGATTCACCACCTTCGAGCGGGTGGAGCCCATCAGCCTGGTCGTGGTGAAGAAGGACGGCCGGCGAGAACCATACGACCGCCGCAAGATGGAGACGGGCATCCGCCTGGCCTGCACCAAACGTCCCATTCCGACCGAGACGATCCAGCGCATCGTGGACGAGGTCGAGGCAGCGATCTTTTCCACAGCCAGCGAGGAGATCTCCAGCCAGGCGATCGGCGAGTTGGTCATGGAAAAGCTGCGCGACGTGGACCAGGTGGCCTACATTCGCTTTGCCTCGGTGTACCGCTCCTTTACCGACCTCGAAGACATCCGCGTGGCGGTGGAAAGCCTGCTCCGTTAAGTCTGCCCCTCCGTCGTTCGGCACCCCTCGGGGATGTACGCCCACAATACCCCTACGACTCTAAGGAGTCCCCGTCCGACACGCGGGCACTGAGGACGGTTGGGAGTCGCGGTCGGTGTGCCCGGCCGACAGGCCACACCGCTTCGGTCCGTTCGCGCAGTTGACCAGGTTCGTGTATAATGAAAGGCGCAACAGTGGCTGGTTTGCCGATCATCGCCGGAGCGTTTGGAGCGCTCCAACATCGAGGTGAAAGATGACCGTCGTCGCGATCATCGGGGGACAGTGGGGGGATGAGGGAAAGGGCAAAGTGGTCGATCTCCTGACGGCACGCGCTCAGGTGGTCGCCCGCTACCAGGGCGGAGACAACGCCGGCCATACGGTCGTCAACCCGAAGGGCACCTTCCGCATGCACCTGGTCCCCTCCGGCATCTTTAACCCGACGGCGACCTGCATCATCGGCAACGGGGTGGTGGTCAACCCCAAGCGCCTGCTCGAGGAGATGGCCGAGCTGCGCGCCCGGGGGATCTCGCTGGATCGCCTCTATATCAGCGAATCCGCCCACGTGATCCTTCCCTTCCATCCGCTCCTCGACCGGCTGGAAGAAGAGAAGCGCGGATCGGGTTCCATTGGCACCACCCACCGCGGCATCGGCCCTGCCTACGCCGACAAGGCCGCCCGCACCGGCGTGCGCATGGTCGACCTCCTGGACGAAGAAGTCCTCCTGGCACGCCTGACGTACTTGGTCAACAGCCGCAACCGCCTGCTCACCGAGATCTACGGCCAGCCCCCATGCTCCCTTCACGAAATCTACCTGGAATACCTGGAGTACGGGCGCCAGCTGGCCCCTCACATTACCGATACCGGCCGGATGATCCGCAAGGCCTACGAAGAGGGGAAGCACATCCTGCTGGAAGGGGCGCAGGGGGTCATGCTGGATCTCGATTTCGGCACCTACCCTTATGTAACGTCTTCCTCCCCCTCGGCTGCGGGTGCCGCGCTGGGGGTGGGACTGCCCCCCAGGGCCATCCAACACGTCCTCGCCGTGCACAAAGCCTATTGCACGCGCGTAGGCGCCGGCCCCTTCCCCACCGAGGCCGAGCCCGAGGCCGCCGCCCGCCTTCGGGAACGCGGCCAGGAATACGGCACCACGACCGGCCGGCCGCGTCGCTGCGGTTGGTTCGACGGGGTCATCGCCCGCTACGTAACGGAGCTGAACGGCGTGGACGCGCTCGCCATCACCAAGCTCGATGTCCTCGATGAGGAACCGGTCATCCGCCTGTGCACCGGCTACCGCCTGAACGAGACCGTCACCCAGCAGGTGCCCAACAGCCTCCTCCTGTGGGAAACGATCGCCCCGGTCTACGAGGAGCTGCCGGGCTGGATGTGCTCGACCCGGAACGTCCGCGCCTTCGAGGACCTACCTCCCCAGGCGCAGGCGTTTCTGCGGCGCATCGAAGAAGTCGCCGGCGCTCCGATCACGATCGTCTCTGTCGGTCCGGCCCGCGAGCAGACGATCATCCGCCGGTTGCCGTTCTAGGCCGGAGGGAGCGCGTACAGCTTTCCATGCTCGAGGTCCAGATTGCCGTGGCCAAGACCCACAAGTTCGCCAGCCGCGAGAGCGGGGATACTGTGGAGCTCGTGGAACGGCCCCACGGGGGGCTTTCGGTGCTCCTGGTGGACGCCCAGGGAAGCGGGCCGGCCGCCAAGACGATCAGCAACCTGATCACCAGCCGGGGCGCCGCGCTCATCAAGGACGGCGCCCGCGACGGTGTGGTCGCCCGCACCCTCCACGATTACCTGTATACCCTGCGCGGCGGCCGGGTATCGGCCACCCTCAACATCGTGTCGGTCGACCTCAAGACCCGTACCCTGGTCCTCTCGCGGAACGACGAATCCCCTGCTTACTTCTTCAGCACCTCCGGGATCGAGGTGCACGACGAGCCGGTCTGTTGCATCGGTGTCTACCCCCGCACCAAACCGGTGGTCGTGGAACGGCCGATCGACGCCCACCTGGGAGTCGTGGTGACCAGCGACGGCGTCGTGCACGCCGGGAGGCGCTATGGCCAGCGTTTCGATCTGCCTGCCTTCCTTCAGGACGAGCTTCAGCGGGGCTGGCCGACCGCCCAGGAGCTCGCCGAGCGAGTCCTGAATGCCGCCATCGCCCTGGAGCAGGGCCGGCCCGGAGACGACGTCAGCGTGGTCGTGGTCACCCTCGTGCCCACCGAGGAAAGCGATGCCCCGGTGCGGCGCCTCGTGGCCCACTTTCCCATCGAATAGGGGTGCGCAATGCCTCCGCGCTGGGCTCGCTGGCGCCGATTGTTGCTCGCCAACACCCGCGTCGTCATCCTCCTTTGGCGACGCTTCCGGCTGTCCCTCTCGCTCTTCCTCGGGATCGTGGGGCTGGGCTCGCTCCTGTTGTGGCTCGGGTATGTTTCCCCCGATGCGCATGAGCGCCTGACTTACCCGGAGGCGCTCTACGCGACCTTTTCGCTTCTTTTCTTCGAATCGGTCATCCCGCTGCCACACGGGCCCTTGCAGGCCTTGTTCTTCGGGATCCCCATCCTGGGGCTCAGCGTGGTTGCCGAGGGATTGATCCGCTTCAGCCTGCTTCTCTTGGACCGGCACAACCCCACAGGAGAGTGGACCGTGGCGCTTGCATCCACCTACCGCGGACACATCGTGGTGTGCGGGCTCGGGCACGTCGGCTACCGTGTCGTCCAGCAGCTCCTGGAGTTCGGACAGGAAGTTGTGGCCATCGAACGCAACCCCGAGGCCCCGTTCCTCGACCGGGTCCGGCGCATGGGCGTACCGGTGCTCATCGGCGATGCCTCGGATACCGAACGCCTGCGCCAGGCCGGGATCGAGGCCGCCCAGGCGGTGGTCGTGGCCACGAACGACGACCTGATGAACCTGCGGATCGTGCTCAACGTCCGCTCCCTGAACCCCGACATCCGCATCGTGCTGCGGATGTTCGATCCCGAGCTTGCGGAACGGATGGGCAAGGGGCTGGGGATCCGCACCGCCTTCAGTGCCTCGGCGATCGCTGCTCCCGCCTTTGCCACCGCGGCCATCCGCGAGGGCGTCACCCATTCCTTCGTCCTCGAGGGGGATCTCCTGCACGTGAGCGAGGTTACGGTGCACCCGGAAGGGAAACTGGCCGGCCGAAGCGTCCAAGAGGTGGAGGAAGAACTGGACCTTTCCGTCGTCTTCTGCCAGCGCGGCACCCAGCGCGATATGCACCCTGCGGGCCACCTCCTCCTGGAGGGAGGGGACAAGGTGGTCGTCTTTGCCTCCCTGGAGCAACTGGCCCGATTGGAGCGCCTGAACTGCCCGCCTACCCGGAAGCGCCGTCGGGACGCGGCCTGCGACGATACGCCCCGCCCGGTTTCGTAGGCGGGAGGAGCAAAGGTGATGTACGCGTTGCTCATTTCCGAGGACCCCGAGGAAACCTCCTTGCTCTCGCTCGTCCTGCAGCACGCCGGGCTGGCCACCACCGCCCGGGCCGGCCTGGAGCGCGCCCTCCAGGGGTGGAGCGGCCGGCCGGCCGACCTGGTCATCGTGGCCCTGCCCAAGCCCGATCCGCTCGCCCAGGTGCACCGCGTGCGCGCCGAAACGGAGGTCCCGCTCATTGTAATCGTCGACCCGATCCCCGAAAGCACGCACTATGCGCTGCTCGAAGCCGGGGCCGACCTGGTGGTCATCCGGCCCTACAGCTCCCGACTGCTCGCCGCCCAGGTGCGCGCGTTGCTCCGGCGCGCGCGAGGCGTGCCGGTCTTTTCGTTGCCCACGTTGAGCATCGCCGGCCTCACCCTGGATCCTGCAACGCGCATCGTCGAGGTCGGTGGGCACACCCGACGCCTCACTCACCTGGAGTTCCGCCTCCTCTACACGCTGATGATCCACCGCGGGCAGGTGCTGCCCACGGATACGATCGTGGAGCGGGTCTGGGGCTACAGCGGCGAGGGAGATCGCGAACTGGTCTACGGCCTGGTGAACCGGCTGCGCGCCAAGGTCGAGGCCGACCCCCGCAATCCCCGCTATATCCTGACGGTGGCAGGCGTGGGCTACCGGTTCGGCGAAGCACCCTCATCCAGCCCGCCACCTTCCAAGAACACAAGCATCGAACCCCCTGTGGGATCCAATTCATAGATCTCTATGAGCCGCCTTGGACACTATGCTCCCTATCATTACGCAACAAATACCGGGATCGTTGTGCCGGATGCTCGGCCCAGGGGTGGTGATCGGAGGTTGCCGGGACGGGGCCGAGCATCCTTGTGGGCCAAAGGAGGTGCTATGGTGACGACTTCTTGCCCGGAGTGCGGTACCACCCTCGACCTGGAGGACCCTTTGCAAGAGGGGGACTGGATCATCTGCCCCCAGTGCCAGGCCAACCTGGAAGTGATCAACCTCGACCCCCTGGAACTGGATTGGGCCTACGACGAGCCCCTCGAGGATTGGGTGCCCTGCAGGTACGAGCGGTGTAACGGACGCTGGTAACGCTTGACAAAAGGAGGAAAGACGCCCGATGTTCGAAGAACCGGAAGACGAAATCGAAGAGCCCCCTGGTCAACGCCACCCCCCTGCTCCGTGGGAGCAGATTCCCCTCGCGCAGTGGAACGACTGGCATTGGCAACTCGCACACCGCCTATCCAGCCTTGAGGAACTGGCCCAGGTGATCCGCCTGACCCCCGAGGAGGCGGAGGCGCTCTCCACGCCGGGGCACTTTCGCGTGGCCATCACGCCCTACTTTGCCAGCCGGATGGACCCGGATGATCCCCTCTGCCCGATCCGGCGGCAGGTCGTCCCGACCCAGCGGGAACTGGAGACAACGCAGGCCGACATGGCCGATTCGCTGGCCGAGGACGCCCATTCCCCGGTTCCTGGCCTCGTGCACCGTTACCCGGACCGGGTCCTCATGCTGGTCACCACCCAGTGCGCCTCCTTCTGCCGGTTCTGCACCCGCAGCCGCTTGGTGGGCGATGCCCACGCCCAGTTCGGGCGCGCCGACTATGCCCGGCAACTGGATTACATCGCCGCCCACCCCGAGGTGCGGGATGTGCTCCTTTCGGGGGGCGACCCGCTCATTCTGCCGGATCGGTTGCTCGAAGAGCTCCTGAGCAGCCTGCAGGCGATCCCGCACGTGGAGGTGGTGCGGATCGGTACCCGCGTGCCGGTCTTTTTGCCGCAACGGATCACCCCGGAACTGGTGGGGATGCTGCGGCGCTACCACCCCCTGTGGATGAACATCCACTTCAACCATCCTCGCGAACTGGCGCCGGAGGTGGAAAGGGCGCTTGCCCGCCTGGCCGACGCCGGTATCCCGCTGGGCAGCCAAACGGTCTTGTTAGCCGGGATCAACGATTGCCCCAACGTGATCCGAGCCCTGGTGCACGGGCTGGTGCGCAACCGTGTGCGGCCCTACTACCTCTACCAGTGTGACCTGGTGCGCGGGGCCAGCCATTTCCGCACCCCCGTGGCCAAGGGGATCGAGATCATGGAGGCCCTCCGCGGCCATACCTCCGGCTTTGCCATCCCGACTTTCACCATCGATGTGCCGGGGGGTGGAGGCAAAGTCCCCATCCTGCCGAACTACCTGGTCAGCATGTCGGATGAGCGCGTCGTCCTACGCAACTACGAAGGGCTGCTCAGCACCTATACGCAGCCGGCAAGCGGCGAGTATCGACCGCACGACCCAACGCGCTGCCCCTATTGCCAGGCCCGATCCCCGGCGGAAGGCGTGGCCGGGCTGCTTGCGGGCCATCAACGGAAGATCGCGCCGGACGGCTGGCACGAGGCCCATCGGCGTACGGCCGAAGCCGTGAGCATACCGGCAATGGCGGAGCGGAGGTAGACCGTGGACGGATGGCGGGTTGCGTTGCTTTACAACCTGAAACGGAATGCCCCAGTGGAGCGCGGGGCGCCACCGGACGCCCTCGCGGAGTATGACTGTGAGGAGACAGCCGAGGGGATCGCGGCAGCGCTCCGCGCGGCCGGCCACTGGGTCATCCGCCTAGAGGCGGACACCACGCTGCTGGATACCATCCGCCAGCTCCAGGTGGACATCTGCTTCAACATCGCCGAAGGCCACCGGGGGGATGCCCGGGAATCGCAGGTGCCAGCATTGCTGGAAATGCTCGGCATCCCCTACACCGGCTCCAAGGTGCTTGCCCACGCGCTCTCCCTGGACAAGGCGATGGCCAAGCGCATCTGGCGGGACAACGGCCTCCCCACGGCGCCCTTCCAGGTATTCCGCACCGGGGATGAGCGGCTGGATCCCTCCCTCCGCTTCCCCCTCTTCGTGAAGCCGCTCCTCGAGGGCTCGGGGAAGGGGATCAACCGTTCCTCGATTGTGCACACACCGGCGGAGCTGCGCCGCCAGGTGCGCTGGATCCTGCGCACCTATCGCCAGCCCGCGCTCGTGGAGGCGTTCCTCCCCGGGCGCGAGTTCACCGTGGGCCTCATCGGCAACCGTCGCCGGCCAGGGGATCCCCCGCGCTCCCCCTTCTACGATGCCGACGGCTTCCACGTCTTTCCCATCCTGGAGATCGACCTCAGCCCGATCCCCGAGGCCGGTGGCGTGTACGATAGCCACGTGAAATCCGACCTGCCCCTTGGGCCCAACTACCGCTGCCCGGCGCCGATCGACCCGGCCCTGGCGGCCGAGATGAAACGGCTCGCCGTGGCCGCTTTCGAGGCCATCGGCGCGCTGGACCTGGCCCGGGTCGATTTCCGCCTGGGTTCCGACGGCCGACCCTACCTCCTGGAGATCAATACCCTCCCTGGACTCAACCCGACCTACAGCGACATCGTGCTGGCCGCGCGCGCGGAGGGGGTTCCCTACGAGCGGCTGATCCAGGAGGTGCTCCTGCTTGCCGCCGAGCGCTACGGCATGGTGCGGGCGCCCGGGGCAGCCGTTCCTGTCCCGGTTGCCGCAGGAGCGTGCGATGGAGCGTAGGCCCAACTTGCCGAGTGGGGTAGTCGTGTTGTATAATGATAGCCGGCGGCTCAGCCGGGGAGAACCACGCGACATGCTCGCCGAACGCGGCGTGGTGGGGTGTGCCCAGGCGGTGGCCGAAGCTCTGGAAGGTGCCGGCTACCGGACCGAATTGCTGGCCCTCCGGGGCGACGTGGAGGAAGCCCTCGCCCCATATCCTCCCACCGAGTGGGTAGTTTTCAACCTGGCCGAGGGGCTCGACGGCCGGCTGTTCGAGGAACCGCGCATCGCCTGGGCGCTTGAGGCGATGGGGTACCGCTTCACCGGTGCCACGGGAGAGGCACTCGCCATCTCCACGCACAAGGCGCGCGCCAAGGCTCGCCTCCAGCAGGCCGGCGTCCCTATCCCGCCTGGGCGGCTGTGGCGCGAGGTGCCTCAGACGCTCGATGGGGTGCCCTTCCCGGCCATCGTGAAGCCGGTGGCTGAGGATGCCAGCCAGGGGATCGGCCCGGAGGCCGTGGTCCACGACCTGGCGGCGCTCCAGGAGCGAGTGCGCTATATCTTGATGCGCTACCGCCAAGCCGCTCTGGTCGAGCAGTTCATCGCGGGGCGCGAGTTCAACCTCTCCCTGTGGGGCGATCCGCCGGAGCTGCTGCCTCTGGCCGAGGTGGACTTTGGCGCCTTCGAGGATCCGTTCCGGCGGCTCGTTTCCTTTGCTGCCAAGTGGGAGGTGGAATCGTTCGAGTACCGCCATACGCCGGTTCAGTGCCCGGCAGCCGTAGAAGAAGCGCTGGCGGCCCGCCTTGCGGAGGTCGCCCGCGCCGCCTGGAAGGCGATCGGCTGTCGTGGCTACGCCCGGGTGGACATCCGGGTCGGTGCCGACGGCACCCCGTATGTCCTCGAGGTGAATTGCAACCCGGACATCTCGCCGGATGCCGGGTTCTTCCGGGCGGCACGCGCGGCGGGGTATTCCTACCAGGAGATGGTCTTACGCATCCTCTCTCTGGCCCGCTAGCGCACCCGGCGATGGCGCCGTGGGGGGTCGCCCTGCCAAAGGGTGGTCCCTGGAGGAGGAGCGTATGATAGACACGGCGCAAGAAGAGGATGGGCCCAGTATCGTCGCTGTGGCCGCTGCGGCAGGCGTCTTTACCCCGGAAGAGGTCGCCTGCGTCCGCAGCATCTGGGAGGAATCACGCAAGGGGGAGGTGAGTGGCTACCACTTCCTGGTGGCCAGGGAAGGGAGCCAGGTCCTGGGCTTTGCCTGTTATGGACCTCACCCGCTCACCCGGGGGACCTACGACCTTTACTGGCTCGCCGTCCACCCCTCGGCACGGGGGCGTGGCGTGGGCCATGCGCTGCTGCAGGCAGTGGAGAAAAGGGTGCGCGAGTCCGCAGGCCGGCTGCTGCTCATCGAAACGTCCGGCACACCGGCCTATGAACCGGCACGGCGGCTCTATGCTTCCTGCGGGTACCGGGTGGAGGCAGTCGTGCACGACTATTACGCCCCCGGGGACGACCTCTATCTCTACGGCAAGATGCTCACCCCGAGCTCCGGCACGGCCCCTGCGGAGACCACCCATATCCTGAAAGTGCCCCAAGCCCAGGCGGAGCCGGTGCCAGCGAGGGCGTAGCGGACCCGATGGCAAAGCGCCATGGGAAGGCTAGCCCGCATGAGGGTTGGCCGGGAAATGCCCGACATCCGGCGCCACAGGGATCATGCGGCCGTCCCGCTCGACGAGATAGACATCGCCCCTCCAGGTGACGCGGCGCCCGACCAGGGCCACGGCCCAATAGAGCGCGTGCAAGAGGTCGCTGAGCGGCAACCAGAGGAGATGTCGGCGCACTACCTGGTCACCGGTATGGCCGGCGATCAGCCAGGCGGTACCCTCGCGGATCAGCAGGCTACCCAGGAAGGCCAGCCACCCCAACGGGCTGAAGCCGGTGAAGAACAGGGCCAGGAGCGCCAGGGGAAGGGTCAGCGTGATCGCCATCGGGATATACTCGCGCGGACGGCTGACCCGGGCACAGCGCAGCCAGCGCACGTGCCGTTCATAGACCTCGCGCAGGGGCATTCGGCCCAGCACGTTGTCGACGACATAGTCGGAGAGCACCACCTGCCGGCCGAGCGCGGCGACCCGCGCCGCGATCTGAAAATCGTCTGCCAGATAGTCGGCCACAGCAGCAAAGCCGCCCACCTGCTCCAGATCCTCGCGGCGGAGCGCGATCGAGGCCCCAAAGCCATACGCCATGCGGAGCAGATAGAGCCCCATCAGCGCGGGCGGAGCAAAACAGGCCCCGAGTTCCAGGGCCTCCATCACCGCCCCGGTGTTTTCTGCCATGCTTCCGCGACAGAGCGAGGTCACGATGCCCACGCGCGGGTCCGCCAGCGGGGCAACCACACGCCGCAAGTAGTCCGGTGTCACGCGCATGTCGCTATCGCTGGCGACCAAAATGGGATAACGGGCCTCGGCCGCGAGAGCCTGCAGGATGCTGGCCTTGCGGTTGGCCCCGACGGGGTACGCCTTCACCAGACGAATGCCCCGCTCGGGAAAGGCCTGTTGCAAGCGATGCACCAGGGCGACACCCGGATCGTCGGCCTCCAGGACCCCGCACAGGATCTCGTACTCGGGGTAGTCCTGATGGCAAAACGAGACCAGGTTCTCGTACAGGCCTGGGTCCAGCCCACGGATCGGCTTGAGCACAGAAACCGGCGGGGTAAAGTCGGCCGGATACGAGCGAGGTGCGCGGAAGAAGGCGCGCACGCTCAGCCAGGCGACGACCCAATAGAGTGCGCTCAGCGTGGCCAGCAAGACGAAAAACATGGCGCCCCCTTTCTCTCGGCAAGATCGGTGTAGCTGCCCCGGACGATCCCCCGCTGCTCGATCGCGTGTCGCACGCGCGGACTCAGGAGGGTCGCAAGATCCCCGGGATTGGGCCCTAGCGGTTCCAGGAGGTCCGTCGCAGGGTGGAAGTAGATCTCAGCCGAGGGCACATCCAGCCTCTCCAATAGCCGCAGGACATAGCCCTCCGTCATACGGCCGGTATGGAACAGGCCGTGTACCCGCGACGTCACCACGAACCGGTAACCGCGCAACGTCCGCAGGGTGTGGCGCGCGAGAAGGGAGAAGACGATCGCCCAGACGATATGGGTAGTCGCGTGGCGCCGGTCATAGGCCAGGGCCAGGCCGAGGCGATCCCGCGGGAGGCGTAGGCCCCGCGCTCCGTAGCGTTGTGCCAGCGGGAGCAGGATGCGGAGCACCGTGGGATGTAGGTGCATATGGCAATGGCCGTCCACGTGGTCCAGCGGCAGGCCCGTCTCCGCATAGAGGCGGAATTGCGCCTCGATCTCGGCCGCCAACTCTGCCTGGGCCACGCGGCTCAAGAAGCAACGCAGGCCAAAGGAAAAGGCGTCCTGGGGGAAAAGCCCATCCGGGCCGACCAGGTGGGGAATCTCCTCCGGAGGGAGCGCCGGCCGGCCCGCCAGCACCACGAGGTGCAGACCGACCGCAAGGCCCGGGTGCTCGCTGGCCAGGGCCACCGCCTCCGCGCTCCCCTCCCCTGTGACCATCAAGCTGGCGCTCGTCAGCACTCCCTCACAGTAGGCGCGCCGGATTGCCTCGTTCACCGCGTGGCAGCGCCCCAAGTCATCGGCGGTCAGGATCAGGAAGGGCTGCGCGGAAGCGCTCACCGGACGCCTCCTGCAGAACGGCTCACCGCCCGGCAGAGCCCGCCACCTCCTCCAGCCGAAGCGAAAGTACCTTCGAAGTGCCGTCCTCGGCCAACGAAACCCCGTAGAGCGTGTGGGCGGCCTCGATCGTGCCCCGGTTGTGCGTGATGACGATGAACTGCGTTTGGGTAGCCAGTTCCTCCAGACACTCTCGAAAACGCCCGACGTTCGCCTCGTCCAGCATGGCGTCGACCTCGTCGAGCAGGCAAAAGGGACGAGGGTTCACCTTGAGGATCGCAAAGAGCAGGGCTGCCGAGGTGAGTGCCCGTTCGCCGCCGGAGAGCAGGGAAAGGGTGTGAGCCCGTTTCCCCGGCGGCCGGGCGACGATCTCGACCCCTAGGTTCGCCAGGCCGCCCCCATCCTCCTCCTCCAGCCGCACCAGGCGCAGGTTGGCCGTTCCTCCGCCGAAGAGCCGGGAGAAATAGGCCTGGAACTCGCGGTTGATCGCCGCAAACGTCTCCTGGAAACGCTCTTCCATAGCTCGGTCCAGCTCCGCGATCAGCTGTCGGAGGGAGCGCGCGGCATCCTGAAGGTCCTGGAGCTGCTGCCCCAGGAAATCGTAGCGTTCCCGGGTCTGGCGGTACTCCTCCTCGGCCAGCGGGTTCACAGGGCCGGTGCGTCGCACTTCCTCGCGCAGCAGCGCTACCCGACGCTCGAGCTCCTCCGCCGTCACGCCTTCCGGCAACGGCGCCCGGGCCCACTCGGGCGGATCGTCCAGGAGGGCGTTCAGAAGCGCCTCTCCGGCAGGCCCGTAGGCGCTCGCCTCGGGACCCACTTCGGCCAACCCGCGGCGCAGGACCTCGCGTAGACGGTCGCGCTGGAGACGTACCTCCATCTCGGCACGCTGCGTCGCCGCCTCGGCCTGCAGGAGCACTTGGCGCAGCTGGGACACCTCCGCTTCCTGGCGGGCCAATTCCGCCGGGTCTACAGCCTGGGGCAGGGGAGCCCACACCACTTCCCCCAGCGCCGTACTCAGACGCCCCAGTTCCTGCTGGATGCCCTCGGCACGCGCCTCGAGCGTCTCCAGGCGAGCCAGGATCTGCTCCCGCAGCGCCTCGCCCGCCGCGAGCCGCTGAGCCAGCCGTTCGGCATCGCGCTGGGCCATCTCCTCCAGGGCCCGCAGGCTTTCCTGCTCCTTACAGGCGACTGCCCAGGCGGTGCGAAGCTCCTGGAGCTGTGCTTCCGCCCGGCGCAGCTCGTCTCGAGCTTCCTGAACCAACCGCGCCTGCCGGGAGCGTTCCTCGTCGAGGGCGAGCTCCTCGGCCTGGAGGGAAACGAGGCCCCCTTCGGCTTCCAGGCGCTCAGCTTCGCGTTGCGCCTGCTCCGCCCGAAGTGCCTCCAGGCGGGTCCGATGCCGGCCGGCCTCTTCCTCCTGACGGGAGCGCGCCCGCGCCAGGGCGTCTGCCCGTGCCGTAACCTCTTCCAGTTGCCGGGAGACCCCCCGTGCATCCCGCTCCAACGTCGAGAGCGCCTCCTCTCCTTCGGCCACGCGGGCTTCCGCCTCTGCTAACTGCCCCCGGGCTTCCTCCAGTTGCTGCTGTGCAGCCCGCAGTTTCTCTTGCCAATGACGGCGCTCGCGTTCGAGTGTCCACGCCGACGGCCGGGAAGGGTAGCGCCCGCCGGCTACCGCGCCCTCAGGCGTCACCATTTCGCCCGCTCGCGTGACCACGCGCCACCCTGGCAGCAGGGCGCGCGCGCTTTCCCAGGCGACCTGTAGGTCCGGGGCCAGCAGCACACGCCCCAGGAGCGCCGTCCACGCCGGGCGATCTTCCTCCGGAAACAAGAGGTGGTCCACGAGCCTCGGGAGAGAGACCGGGGGCGATGCGTGCTCAGGTGGCTGGACAGCGGCCTCCGGAACGAGCCACACCCGGCCGGCCTGGTTTTCTCGGAGCGCTTCCAGCGCCGTAAGCCCATCCCGGAGGGAAGGGGAGACGAGCGGTGCCATCTCGGGCCCGAGGGCCGCTTCCAGCGCGCGTTCCAGCTCCGGGGCTACCTGCAGGCGCGCGAAAAGCGAAACAAAGGGGGCAAGGCCGCGCTCCCGGCACCAGGCCTCCAGGAACGGGCGGCCGTCTGTCGGGGAAGCGATACGGGTCAACGCTTCCAGCTGCAACCGGGCTTCCTCCTGCCTGGCACGCGCCTCGGCTAGGGCGGACGTGGCCTCCTGAGCTTCCCTGCGAGCACGGAGCAGGCGCGCTGTCTGGGCCGCTCGCTCCCTTTCCAGCCGCTCCGCCTGCGCCTGAAGCCGAGCCTGCTCCTCTAGTAGGCGTGCTTCCTCTGCCTGGGCCTCGGCTCCACGGGCCTCGATTTCCCCCAGGAAGCGTTCGCGCTCGGCTTCCTCCTGGGCAAGCGCCTGAAGGCGCGCGGCGGCGAACTCGATGCGGCGCATCGCCTCGGCGCGCCGGAGCGCAAGGGCACGCGAACGTTGCTCCAGATCCTGGAGGGCCGTTTCACAGGAGGCCAGTTTCTCCTGGGCGGCACGAAACGCGGCTTCGTGTTCCTCGATCGCCCGCCGCAGCTCCTCCAGGCGCCTGTCCAGTTCTTCTTTTGCCGCCCGGATTTGTGACCGCCGTGCCTCGTGCGCAGCCGCCTCCTGCCGTTGGCGGGTCCGTTCCGCCACGAGCTCGTGCAGCTGCCGTTCCAGGGCCCGGCGCTCCCCATCCACCTGCGCCTGGAGGCGCGCAAGCTCCGTCTCCTGTTGCCGCAAGGCGGCTTCCCGCTGCCGGCGCTCTTCCTGTTGGCGGAGGAATTCCTGCGCGGCGGCTCGCAGCCCTTCCAGCCCCTGCACCCGTTCCGCATAGCGGGCCCGAGCAGCCTCCAGGGCGGCCCGGGCAGCCTCTTCCTCCTGTTTGGCCGCCGCAAGCGCCCGGGAGGCTTCTTCCCACTGCAGGCGATACCAGGCCCGGAGCGCCTGCTGGAGCGCGGCTTCCAGTTGTGCCCGCTCGCGCGCCTGCCTGGATTGCCGCTCGAGCACGTGCAGCCGCGGCAGCAGCTCGTTGCGCAGATCGGCAATCCGCACCATGCTCGCCTCGGTCTGGGACAGTTGCTGCTCCGCTTTCTGCCGGCGTTCGTGGTAGCGGCGTACTTCGGCTGCCTCCTCCAGGAGGAGCCGACGCTCCCGCGGCCGCAGGGAGAGCGCCTCATCCACCAGGCCCTGATGGATGACGACGTAGGAGGAAGTGAGGCCACCGAGGATCTCCGCGATGTCCTGGAGGCGGACCCGTCGGCGGTTCAGGAAGTATTCGTTCACGCCGGAACGGTAAGCCCGGCGGGTGATCTCGACTTCGGTGAAATCGACCGGCAGGTATCCGTCGCTGTTATCCAGAAGGAGGGAAACCTCAGCCATCCCCATAGGGGCCCGGTTGGAGCTTCCGCTGAAGATGACGTCCTCGGTGCGGCGGCTGCGCAGGGCAGAGTAACTCTGCTCTCCGAGCACCCAGCGCAGCGCATCGGCGAGGTTGCTTTTCCCGGAACCATTGGGGCCAACAATGGCTGTGATCCCTTCCTCGAAGCGAAAGACCGTCCTGGAGGCAAAGGTCTTGAATCCCTGAAGGCTCAGGTAGCGGACGCGCACCCGGCCCCCCTTTTGCCGCCTAGTTGGCCTCGACCTTGTACCCCACACCGCGCACGGTGCGCAGGTACTCCGGCCGCGAAGGGTCCCGCTCGATCTTTTCCCGGATCCGGCGCACGCAAACGTCGATCAGGTTCGTCGCACGCCCGTACTCGTACTCGCGGCCCCACACCTCGCGAAAGAGCGTCTCCCGGTCGAACACCTGGCCAGGGTGCGAGGCGAGGAAGTAGAGGAGCTCGAACTCCATGGGGGTCAGCTGCACCTCCCGGCCGCCCACGGTGACCCGGCGGGTGCGCGGCTCCACCTCGAGCGCGCCCACGCGGGCGGTGCGGATACGGGGCCGAAAACGTCCTCCCTCTGCCCGGCGGAGGATTGCCCGCACGCGGGCCTCGAGTTCCCGGATGTGGAACGGTTTGGTCACATAGTCGTCGGCACCGAGCTCGAAGCCGTGGAGCACGTCGTCAGGGCCGTCGCGCGCGGTCAGGATGATGATCGGGATATCGGATTCCTCGCGAATGGTGCGGCAGGCGGTAAAGCCGTCCAGGTAGGGCATCATGACGTCCAGGATGACCAGGTGGAAAGGCTCCTCTCGGAAACGGCGCACGGCCTCCAGCCCGTTGGCGACGGTCACCACTTCGAAAAGGAGGTCTTCGGGGTTTTCCAGGCTAGCCTGAAGGAGCCGCCCAACATCCGGGTCATCATCGGCGATCAGGATGCGGTGCCGTTCCATCGCCCCTCCTAGGCCGTTTCGCGGGTCGCTTCTCCCTCGGAAGGGAGGAGGCGTGGCCGGGCCAGCCCCCGGATGACATCGCCGTCCACGATGCAGCGACGGATGTGGGGAAGGGAGGGAACCTCGTACATGACGTCGAGCAGGATGTCTTCCAGCGCCGAGCGCAGACCCCGGGCCCCGGTCTTTTGCTGAAGCGCTCGCTCCGCCGCTGCCTCCAGAGCGTCGGAGGTAAAGACGAGCTCCACGTTGTCCAGCGCCAGCATCTTCTGGTACTGCTTCACCAGGGCGTTCTTCGGCTCCGTGAGGATCCGCATCAGGGTGGCCTTGTCCAGCGGGTCCAGAGTGGCGATGATCGGTAGCCGGCCGATGAACTCCGGAATCAGGCCGAACTTCAAGAGGTCATCCGGGATCACATGGCGCAGCAGCTCGCTGGAGGCGGCCTCCCGCTCCTCGGGCGTGTGCGCCCGGCGGAAGCCCAGGGCGTGCCGGCCCCCGACCCGCTCCGCGATGATCTCGTCCAGCCCGACGAACGCTCCCCCGCAGATGAAGAGGATATTCGTGGTATCCATCTGGATGAATTCCTGCTGGGGGTGCTTGCGCCCGGGGACGGGGGGCACGTTGACGATCCCGCCCTCGATGATCTTGAGCAGGCCTTGCTGGACGCCCTCGCCGGAAACGTCGCGGGTGATGGAGGGGTTGTCCCCCGACTTGCGGGCGATCTTGTCGATCTCGTCGATGTAGACGATCCCGTGCTGGGCGCGCTCCAGGTCAAAGTCGGCCGCCTGGAGGAGGCGCAGGAGGATCATCTCCACATCCTCTCCCACGTAGCCGGCTTCGGTGAGCGCGGTGGCGTCCGAAATGGAAAAGGGGACATCCAGGATGCGCGCCAGCGTCTGGGCAAGGAGGGTTTTCCCGCACCCCGTAGGGCCGATGAGGAGGATATTGCTCTTCTGCAGCTCGACTTCGTCCACCCGCGCGCCCGCCGCAACCCGCTTGTAGTGGTTATAGACCGCTACCGAGAGGACTTTTTTGGCGCGCTCCTGGCCGACGACGTACTCGTCCAACAGTTCGCGGATGCGCTTGGGCTCCGGGATGCGCCCCAGTCGAAAGCCGCTCTTGGGCTGCGTCTGAGCGCGCTCCTCGGCGATGATCTCGCTGCAGAGGGCGACGCACTCGTCGCAGATAAAGACCCCGGCCGGGCCGGCGATGAGGCGTTCGACTTCCTCCTGGCCCTTGCCGCAAAAAGAACAGCGGTACGGCTCATCCCCTGGCATTGGACCCGCCCTCATCGGCCCGTGGCATCAGCGGCGGTTATTGCGTGGCGTCAGGATCTCATCGATGATGCCGTATTCGCGGGCCTGCTCCGCGGTCATGTAAAAGTTCCGATCGGTATCCTGGGCGATGCGCTCTTCCGGCTGCCCGGTGTGTTTGACCAGGATCTGGTTGAGCAGCCGACGCAGGCGCATGATCTCGCGTGCCTGGATCTCCATATCGATCGCCTGGCCGGTAACGCCGCCCATCGGCTGGTGGATGTGGATGGTGGAGTAGGGCAGGGCGTAGCGTTTGCCCGGCGCGCCGCCGGCCAGGAGGATCGTCCCCATGCTCGCGGCCAGCCCGATGCAAATGGTGGAAACGTCGGGCCGGACCCATTGCATGGTATCATAGATCGCCAGGCCGGCCGTGATCACCCCGCCCGGGCAGTTGATGTACAGGTAAATGTCCTTCTCCGGGTCCTCGTGCTCCAGGTAGAGCAGCTGGGCGACCACCAGGTTGGCCACCTGGTCGTCGATCGGTGTCCCCAGGAAGATGATCCGTTCCTTGAGCAGCCGGGAAAAGATGTCGAACCCCCGCTCTCCCCGACTGGTCGTCTCAATCACCATCGGAATCACATATTCCATCGACCCTCACCTCGCTCGGTTGTTCTCGTGTAGAGCCGGACGGCCCGTGTCGGGCATCTCCGCCCCGCAACCGCGGAGCCCTTACGCGGACTCGGGGACCTGGCCGAGCGCGATGGCCAGCAGCCGCTCCCACAGCTTGGCGAACAGCACGCGGGTATGGGCATCCGCTTCGCGCTCCGTCGCGTCCGCCGTATCGGCCTCTTCCCGGGAGAGCTCTTCCTCGAGCTCTTCCGGCGTTACCTCGAGTCCCTCCGCAAGGGTCAGGGGGGGCAAAACGAGCGCGCGGCGGACCTGCTTGCGCGCCAGCTCCCGGTACTCCTCCCGCAGCTGGTCCTCGGTGATGCCACGCCACTCCAGGTACCGCTGCAGGGAGGTTCCCCTCGCCTGAAGGCCCTCCCGCACCCGTCCGATCATCCAGTCGATCTCCTGGTCCACAAGGACTTGAGGCAAGTCCACCGTGGACTGCTCCTCGATCGCCTGAAGCATCCGCTCAAAGACCTTCTCCCGCGCCTCGGCCAAAGCCTCTGCTTCGAGCTCCCGCCGCAGACGGGCCCGCAATTCCGCAAGCGTTTCCCCCTGGCCCAGGGAGCGTGCCCAATCGTCGTCCAGCGGTGGGAGCTCGGGAGCCTTGATCGACCGGACGATCAGGGTCAGGTGAACCCTCTTGCCCGCAAGCCGTTCGTTCGTCAAGTCGTCCGGGAAAGCCACGTCGAGTTCGCGCACCTCCCCTACCTGGGCTCCGATCAGGCCCTGGGTCAGGCCGGGCAGAAAGCCTTCGCCCTCCAGCACGACCTCCATCTCCTCCAGCGGTGCCTGGTTTCCCTCCTCATAGCGGATCACCCCGCTGATGAGGACACGGTCGCCCCGGGCGGCCGGCCGCGGAGGGTCCGGTTCCCGCCAGACCAGCTGGGCGCGCCGCAGTTCTTCGATGCGCGCATCGACCTGTTCCTCCGTCACCGGCTCCGGCTCCAGAGGAAAGCGCAGCGAACGGTAGTCCCCGAGGACCACCGTCGGGACAACCGGGACGACCAGGCGGAACGAGAAAGGCTGGTAGGAGATCCTTTCCAACGTCGCACTGGCAATCGGTTCGAAATCGCTTTGCATCAGGATCTCCTGATACACGCGGTCCACGAGTTCGTCCACAGCCTCCTCGTAGAGGGTGTCGCGGCCGAGCATCGCCTCGATAACACGGCGCGGGGCCTTCCCGGGACGGAAACCGGGGATGGGATATCGGCGCGACAGGCGCTGGCTGGCACGGTCCAGCGCCTTCTCCACGACTTCGGGCTCCAGCTCCACTTCGATCGCCACCCGGCTCTCGGGCAACCGCTCGATGGTATATCGCATCCGCTTCACACTCCTCTTTTGATCATTGCGATTATAGCAGAAAGCACGTGCCCCTGCAAACTTGCACCGGTGCCCTTTTTGTAGTAGAATGCCCTGCGCTGGGCGGGAGGGCATCCGGGCAGGGTGCCGGTTGCTATCCCGCGGAGGATACGGAAATGCTCAAGTTCAATGTGGCGCAGCTCCTCCTGGCACCCGTGGGGACCACCCGTTCCTACGATATTGAGGAGGAGGTCTTTCAGGCCGACGAACTGGAAGTGCGCGGGCTGCACGGCCACATCCTGCTCACCCGCCTGCGGGAAGACATCCTCCTCCAGGGGGTGTTGGACGCAGAGGTCACCCTGGAGTGCAGCCGCTGCCTGGAACCGTACCTACAGCCCCTGCATATGGACCTGGAGCTCGAGTTCCAGCCCAGCGTGTCCGTTGTCACGGGCGAGTTCCTTCCGCCTCCTGAGGACGACACCGTGTTTGTCATCGACGGCCACCATATCCTGGACCTGACGGAGGCGATCCGGGAGCAGGTGATCCTGAACCTGCCTATGCGTCCCCTGTGCCGGGAGGATTGCCTTGGGCTCTGCCCAGTCTGCGGCCAGAACCTGAACGAAGGTCCCTGCCCAGGGCACACGGAGCCGGTCGACGACCGTCTGGCCATCCTGGGATTGCTCCTGGGTCCGGAAACGATCACTGAGTGAGGTATGCGATATGGGTGCATTGCCGAAGCGTAAAGTATCCCGCCACCGACGCGGAAACCGCAGGAGCCACCAGGCGCTCAGCGCGCCCCAGCAGGTGCTCTGCCCCGAGTGCGGCAGGCCTGCATTGACTCATCGGGTCTGCCCTTCCTGCGGGACCTACAACGGCCGGAAGGTCGTGGAGACTCGGGAAGAAAGGAAGAAGAGGAAGGAAAAGAAGTAGCACTCCGGCAACGGCGCCTCGAAGTGGTGAGCAAGACGGGGGATCGCCGGGGATCTCCCCGGGGAAAAGCTAGCGGTCCCCTGTCTTCTCGTTCTTTGGTAGACCAGCCATTCCCTGAGGGAAGCCCTTGGCGCGCTATGCGGCCATTGCCGGCTGGGGGAAGTATCTGCCCCAGCGCGTACTAACCAACGCGGACCTGGAGCGGATGGTCGATACTTCCGACGAGTGGATCCGCACCCGCACCGGGATCCTGGAGCGGAGGATTGCGGGCGACGGGGAGTCGTCGGCCACCATGGCGGTCCAGGCGGCCCGGCAAGCGCTGGAACGCGCCGACCTGTCGCCTTTTGCGCTGGACCTCATCATCGTCGCTACCGCGACGCCCGACTACCTTTTCCCGGCCACGGCATGCCTGGTACAGGACGCTCTGGGAGCCATCCACGCCGGCGCCTTCGATATGGAGGCCGCCTGCAGCGGCTTCCTGTACGCGGTCGTCGTGGGCACTCAGTTCATCCGCGCCGGCACCTGCGAGAATGTACTCGTGGTCGCGAGCGAAACCCTCTCTCGGATCACGAACTGGAAGGACCGCAACACCTGTGTCCTGTTCGGCGATGGCGCCGGGGCGGTGGTGTTGCGCGCCACCCGCCGGGAGCGGGGCTTGCTGGCCTCCACCCTGGGGGCGTATGGAGCGGGCGCGGACCTCTTGATCCTGCCGGCCGGAGGCTCGGCTCATCCCCCGAGCCTGGATACGGTGAACGGCAACCAGCACTACATCCAGATGAAGGGGAATGAGGTGTTCCGGTTCGCGGTACGCATGATGGGCCAGGCGTCGCAAGAGGTGCTCGAGAAGGCCGGCCTTACGATCGACGATGTCGCGCTCTTCATCCCCCACCAGGCGAACCTGCGCATCATCCAGGCGGTGGGCGAACGGCTGGGCCTGCCCGAGGAGCGGGTGTATGTCAACCTGCCGCGCTACGGGAACATGTCAGCGGCTACCATCCCTATCGCTCTCTGCGAGGCCGCGGAAGAGGGGCGGTTGAAGGACGGGGACATCGTCCTCGCGGCCGCGTTCGGCGCCGGCCTGACGTGGGCCGCAGCCGCCTTTTCCTGGGGTGGCCCCTAAAGGGCATCGCGCGATCGCAGTTCGCTCTGCCCCACCTGGTGCACACGAGGAGGCTTTCGATGGCACTGCGGGATGCAATTCCGACAGCCTGGGTCTTCCCGGGGCAGGGGTCCCAAACGGTCGGAATGGGAAAGGATCTGGCGGAGGCGTTTTCCACGGTGGCAGAGCTCTATGGGCGAGCCGATGCGCTGCTCGGCTTCCCGCTCTCCCGGCTCTGTTTCGAGGGCCCGGAGGACGAACTCACCCGTACCGAGAACGCCCAGCCGGCGCTCCTAACGACCAGCGTGGCCGTGCTCCTGGCGCTGGGGTGCTGGCTCGACGAAGACGGCTTTCTCCGGCGGCCGGCCGCCCTCCCAACCCCCGCGTTCACTGCCGGACATAGCCTGGGGGAATACACTGCATTGGTCGCCGCGGGAGCGCTTTCCTTCCCCGACGCGCTTCGGCTCGTGCGCGCGCGTGGGCGGCTGATGGCGGAAGCACGCGCCGGGGGGATGGCCGCGGTCTTGGGGCTGGAGCGGGAAGCGCTGGAGGAGATTTGCCGCGCCTGGGAACACGCGGGCCCGCTTGTCATTGCCAACGACAACTGCCCAGGACAGCTCGTGCTGAGCGGCGCGCTGGAAGCTTTGGAAGCCGCCATGGCACAAGCCCGGGCCCGTGGCGCGCAGCGGGTCATCCCACTCAAGGTCAGCGCGGCCTTCCACTCGCCCCTGATGGAAGGGGCCGCTGCCGGGCTGGCGCCCGCGATCGGGCAAACCGCATTCCAGAAGGCGCACGTGCCCGTGGTCGCCAACACAGACGCGCGCCTGCTCCGCGAGCCGGAGGAGATCCGCCGGGAGCTACTGGCGCAGATCGTCTCCCCGGTCTGTTGGACGGCCGGGGTACGGACGATGGCCGCCCACGGGGTACAGCGCTTCCTCGAGGTCGGCCCGGGCCGGGTGCTTTCGGGGCTGATCCGACGCACCGTGCCGGAGGCCGAAGTGCTCTGCGTGGGGACACTGGAACAGGTGCAGGCCCTGAGGAATGCCTATGGCTAAGCACCCGGCAGCGGAAGCAGGCCGAACGGAAGGTTCCTCCTGCTTGCTGGAAGCCTTGGTCAGGAACCCCCTCGGGAGCACCCGACAGTGGGTGCGCGATCCGGAGCACGGGTGGACCGAGGTGGGACCCCGCAGGCCGCCCATGCCTATGGAATACGGATCCCTGGAGGGGACGCAGAGCCCGGCCGACGGCGAAGCGGTGGATGTGATGATCATCGGTGGGGGCCCGACTTTCCCCGGATGCCGTTACCGTGTACGGCCCATCGGGCTGCTCCTGCGGGCCGACGGCGACCACCAGGTGCTCGCAGTGCCTCATACGGAGGAGTACGTGTCGCCGCTGCGTGACATCGCCGAGGTCGATCCGGAGCTGCTGCGCCGGCTGGAGGCCTGGTTTGAGCCCGCCTTCGCCACGCTCGGATGGCGGGATGCGCGCTGGGCCGAGGAATGGCTGGGCGCGTGCCGGGCCCTGGCAGAGGAATCGGCCTAGCAGGGAACCGGGACAGCGAAAAGGAGGCTTGCGATGTGTGGCCGATTGGATGGCCGGGTGGCACTGGTCACGGGGGGCGCAAGGGGCATCGGGCGGGCCATCGCCCTGCGGTTGGCCCGGATGGGCGCGGCGGTGGCGGTGAACGCCCTACATGAGGAGGGCGCCCGGGCCGTGGCCGCTGAAATCGAGTCCGGAGGGGGCAGGGCCCTGGCCGTGCCGGCCGACGTGGGGCAGGCGGCCGAGGTCGAGGCCATGGTCGAACGGGTTGCGGGAACGCTGGGGGGCCTGCATATCCTGGTGAACAACGCCGGCATCGCACGCGACATGCTCCTCCTGCGCCTTTCGGAGAGCGATTGGGACGCCGTGCTCACGACGAACCTCAAAGGAGCATACCTCTGCTCGAAGGCCGCGTTGCGCTCCATGCTGAAAGCCCGTTGGGGCCGGATTGTCAACATCAGCTCCGTGGTCGGGATCGCCGGGAACCCTGGCCAGGCAAATTACGCCGCGGCCAAGGCGGGGTTGATCGGGCTCACGCGCAGCCTGGCCAAGGAGCTGGGATCGCGGGGGATCACCGTCAATGCTGTCGCGCCCGGGTTCATCGTGACCGATATGACGACTTCCTTGCCGGAAAAAGTGCAACAGGAAGCACTGGCACGCACCCCCGTGGGGCGTTTCGGCCAGCCCGAGGACGTCGCTGCCGCGGTGGCCTTCCTTTGCTCCGAGGAGGCCGGCTTTATCACCGGTCAGGTGCTGGGCGTCGACGGGGGCATGGTGCTGCTGTAAGCCGGGCAGGAGGAGGTACCGTGCGCCGACCCAGAGCGATCGAGATCCCGATCGAGCGGGTGCTGCTCGAAGCCCCACTCCATCGCTCGGACTGGCCCCGGCGCGCCGAGGTGGTACCGAACTTTGCCCAACGGGTGGCGCGCGTCCGTGGGACGGGCCGGTGGCCTGGACAGCCGATCCGCGTCCGGCCCAAAGGCACGCATTTCGTCCTGGTGGCCGGCTTTTCCCGGCTGGCCATCGCTGCCGAGGCCGGCCTGCGGACGGTGCTCGCTTGGATCGAGCCCGAGGCCACAGTACTCCCCCTGAGGGAAATCCACCTGCGCCCGTGGCAGGAAAAGGCCCGCCTGAACCCAAGGAAACTGGCCGAGCGCACCGAGCAGGCACGCCGCGCAGGGACCTTGCCCGTGCCTCTGGTCGTACGGCCGGCGTGGAGCAGCGAGCCGGCCGGTTATACGCTCCTGGACGGGCTGTACTGGTACCACATCGCCCACGCGCTTGGCTTGGAGCATGTCCCGGTGATCTTGCACGCTTCTGGGAGTCCGGAGAACCGATCCCCGGAGACCGACTAGGGAGGGTGGCATGCCGTTCGATCTCGCACGAATCGCTCCCCAGGCCGAGGAGTTGGGCCGATACTATGCCGCCGAAGTGGAGCCGGGGCAGCGGAGCCTGGCCGCCCGCGCGTGGAAACGGCTCCAAGAACTGCCGCGCGAGACACTGGAGGCAGCCGCCCGCCGGCCGGCGGTGCGGGTCCTTGCCTGGCCACTGGAGGAGCCGGGAACTTCATTCAGGCCTCCCGAGCCCCGGACGGCCTATCGCCTCTGGGCAAGCGACGGCTCCGCCATCGCCCCGGACCCACAGGCGTACGCGCGCTATGCGCTATTGCACGTGGCGGCGGTCGGCCTGGCGTTCGAGCCGCCCGCGTTCGACGTCGCACACCGCGCCCGGCTCCTGTTCCGAGAAGAGGAAATGGAGCGCATCTACCCCGGGGCCGGAGAGCCCGTGCCTGTGGAAGGACCGGTGGTGGACACGCTGCGGGCCTACGAGGAGTTGCGCATCCTGTGCGAGACCGCCCAGGAGCTACCCTCAGACCCCGCCGGCCGGCCCCTCCTCTTAATGACGGATGCCGTGATCCTGTGGACCCACCGAGGGACAGGACCGGGGCACGATGCCTTGAAGGAAGAGTACCTGTGCCGGAGCGTGGCGGCGTTGGACGAACTGGAGCGGGCAGGCATTCCGCTCGTCAGCTTTACCAGCACCCCGCGACACCGCGAGGTCGTGCACACGCTGCTGGCGCTCGTTTGCCCGCCGGAAAGGCGCCTTGCGTGTGGCGATTGCCCGGAGCCGTTGCCCGAGTGTCTGGAGCTGCGTCCACTCTTGGACCGTGACCTGTTCGCGATGCTTCCCTTGGGGGCACGCTCTGCCCTCTTTCAGCCGGTGTACCGTGGGGATACCGCCTGGCGGCTTCCCCCGGCCGCTCGGACAAAGGATCCCCAGCTGTGTTTCTTCTACGTGCATACCGGGGAGATCGCACGCGTCGAACTGCCCCGCTGGATCGTGAGAGCGGGACTACTCGAGACCGTTCACGCCATTGTGCTCGACGAGTGCCGCCCGGGGCGCGCAGAAGTGCCGGGATACCCACTGGCGCTTAGCCTGGCGCACCACGAGGCGGTGCTGACGGTCGAGGATCGGCGGGCGGTGGAATGGCTGATCGAAGAGGCCCTCGCCCGCCACGGCATCGTCGCGCCGCCATCTGCGAAGGCGCAGATGAAAGCACGGTAGCGTAAGGAGGAACAATGGAACCGCAGTTCGACGGGAAGCGGGCTTATGAACACGTTTGCCAGCTGGCGCTAGAGATCGGGCCCCGGCTGGGCGGAAGCGAAGGCGAAGAACGCGCGGCGGAGTACATCGCCGAGCAGTTCCGCTCTTTGGGGCTGGAGGTGCGCTTCCAGGAGTTCCCGGTACGCAGCTATGGCCCGAGCGAGAAACGGTTGGAGGTGCTGGAACCACCTTTGGGCGAAGTGCCGGCCGAGGCCGTCTGGCTGGCGGCAGATACGCCGCCGGAAGGACTGGAGGGAGAAATCCGCTTTCTCGATAGTGGAGCCGAGGAAGGGATCGGCCCAGAGGTAACCGGGCGCATCGCGCTGGCCACTGGAGGAGTACGGGGGCCTGCCTATGAACGGCTGATGCGCTTCCGTCCCCTCGGGCTGATCATCATTGAGCCCCAGGTGGGGACACCGCCCATCCGCGTGGAACAGCTTCCCGAGGTGCGGGCCAAGTTCGGTGCGGTTCCTACTCTCCGGATCAGCCACGAGGACGGGCTGCGGCTGCTCCGGGAAAAGGCACGGCGCGTGCGGGTAGTCGTTCGTACCAGCGAGAGGGATGGGAACTCGCGGAACGTCATCGGTGAGCTACGTGGCAGCTTCTTTCCCGACGAGATCGTGGTCGTCGGCGGGCATTACGACACCTCGCTGGGCATCCAGGGGGCGAGCGACAACACGGGCGGGACGGCGCTCGTACTGGAGCTTGCGCGGGTCTTTGCCCAGGCAGGGTCGCGCCGCACCCTTCGCTTCATCGCCTGGGGCGCAGAAGAGCTGGGGCTGCGGGGCAGCGTTTGCTATACCAAAGAACTGAAGCGACGTGACCGAGAGGCGCGCAAGAGCGAAGGGTTTGTCCGGGGCCGCGATCGCACGGAACTGGAGCAGCATCGCCTCTGCGTGAACCTGGATGTGCACGGAGCGATACTGGGGAAGAACCATGCCTTCGTGCTCGGGCCGGCCGACCTGAGCGCCTCGGTGCGCCTGCTGGCCCGGGAGACGGGGATCGCCCACGAAGTGGAGGAAGAGGTCTACTCCTCGGACGGGACACCGCTTTCGGAGGCAGGGATCCCCTCGGTCTCGTTCTCCCGGAGCGGAGGAACGACTTCTTACCTCCACAGCCCTCGTGACGTGGTCGACTTCTTGAGCGCAGAAGCCCTGGAGCGGAGCGGGCGCTTCGTGGGGCTTTTCCTGAGGCGCTATGTGGCCGAGGCAGCGGTCTTCCCGTTCGAGCGCAAGATTCCCGAAGAACAGCAGAAAAAGATTCGCGAATACTTCGAGAAGCGACTGCAGATCGAGTACTTGGAAGAAGAGGCCTCATAGCCTCGGCGACCCAGGCGGTCCCTCTTGTGCCGGAACCGTCCGGGCCAGCCAGCGGTCTTCCGACTGGATGTAGCGCAAGAGGAAAAGGCCCCGAGGCGTACGGACGCGGAAAACCGGACCCGCCGGTTCCCACCACTCGCTCAAAACGGCTTCCACAGGAAGGTCCTCCCCTTCCCAAACGAAAGCCAGCGGCCGCTCCGCATAGCGGCGGCCTGCATAGCACTCCACCGGAACGGGCACCCAAAGCGCTCCTTCCATCCCGTTCAGCCCTTGGCGCAGATGCGGGCTTCCGCCCACTGCACGACACGTTCCGCCAACGCCACCGCCTGGGTATACTCTTCCTCAGTCACCGGCTCGGTGATGCCCGGATACCGGGTGGCCAAGGCGTAGCGCGTCAGCCGGACGGCCTGGCGAACTTCTTCCGGGATGGGTTCCCCGTGTGGGGCCAGCACGGAAAGCAACCGCGCCCGGTCGTGCACCAGGGGAAAGGAGAGGCCTCGGTGGATCAGGACGGCCTTGATGGCTTTCTCGGCGGCCTGCTGGGCCTCAAAGCATAGGTCTTCCGGGTAGGCATCGCGTAATGCGCTGCGGGCCAGGGCCAGATTGCTCCTGGCGCGGTTGAGCCACTCTCGGGGGTCATCCGGGGAGAACCTCTCTCGGGGCCTCATAGACCACCTTCCCTTCGGCCAGGGCCGGCCGGATCACCAGTGCCGGGCTGGCCGCGTAGCGTTCCAGGTCCTCCGGTGTGACCACAATTGCGTCCACGGCGACCCCGACGCCAAACAGATGGAGGTAGATCTCTTCGGTCAACTTTCCCCGGTGGGCTCCGCTTTTCACGATCAGCAGGTCGACATCGCTATGGGGGCCCACTTCCCCACGGGCCGCGGAGCCGAACAGGATGATCCTTTCCGGTTGGGCCACCTCCACGATCCGTCGAACGATCTCCTGGAGAAGATCTGGGTTCACTCCCGGGACCCGCTCCATAAGTTTCTCCCTACCGGCCAACGTTCCCCGAGTTGGCCCGGGTGTTTGCCCTTATGGGTAAATGCGATCCAGGATCCGAGGGAAGGGGATCGCCTCGCGGATGTGGTGGATGCCCGCGATCCAGGCCACGGCCCGCTCGATCCCCATGCCGAAGCCGCTGTGGGGCACCGTACCGTAACGGCGCAGGTCGATGTACCAGCGATAGTCCTCCAGCCGCAGCCCCCACTCGACGATCCGCCGCTCCAGGAGGTCAGGGTCGTGGATGCGCTGGCTTCCCCCGATGATCTCGCCATACCCTTCGGGCGCGAGCAGGTCCGCACAGAGGGCCACCTCGGGTCGGTCGGGGTCGGGCTGCATGTAGAAGGCCTTTGCCTTCGTCGGATAGTGCGTGACAAAGACCGGCTTGTCGAAGCGGCTGGCGATCAGCGTCTCGTGCGGCGCGCCCAGGTCCTCGCCCCAGGAGAGCGGCGTGCACTCTTCGATCTCCTGGTAATGCTCGGCGATCAACGCCAGCGCCTCGTCGTAGGTGATGCGGTAGAAAGGCGGCTGCACGCGCTCGAGGGGTGCGGTATCGCGCTCTAGCACCTCCAGTTCCCGGGCACAGCGCTCGAGACAGCGCTGGACGATGTAGGAGACGAACTCTTCCTGAAGCTGGAGGTTATCCTCGAAGGTGTAATAGGCCATCTCCGGCTCGATCATCCAGAACTCGGTCAGGTGGCGACGGGTCTTGCTCTTTTCCGCGCGGAAGGTGGGACCGAAGCAATAGACCTTGCCGAACGACATCATGCCGGCCTCGACATAGAGCTGGCCGGTTTGGGCCAGGTAGGCCATACCAAGGTCGAAGTATTGGGTAGCAAAGAGGTTGGTCGTCCCCTCAGCGGCGCAAGGGGTGAGGATGGGGGTATCGAAGCGCACAAAGCCGTGGCTATTCAGGTATTCCTGCGCCGCGGCCTCTACCTCGGCCCGGATGCGCAGGAGGGCGTGCTGCCGCGAGGAACGTACCCAGAGATGGCGGTGCTCCATGAGGAAACCGATCCCGTGTTCCTTCGGCGTGATCGGGTAGTCACGGGCGAGCTGTACGATTTCGATTTCCTGTACAACCAGCTCGTAGCCGCCGGGCGCGCGTGGATCGGCACGCACGGTGCCGGTGACGATGAGGGAGGACTCTTGCGTCAGGGCGTCCGCAGCGGCAAAGGTCTCCGGGGGTACATCCGGCTGAAAGACCAGGCACTGCAGGATACCGCTCCCGTCGCGCACCAGGAGGAAGATCAGCCGGCCCTTCTCGCGTTTGTGGTACAGCCATCCGCGCAGGGTCACGGCCTGTCCTTCGTAACGGGCGATTTCGGATATGGAGACGATCGGTGCCATGGCAAAGACCTCCTCCAACCAGTTCTTGGGCCAGCCCCTAAAGACGAATTGCCTGGCCGGCGCCGTTGGAGGGGTGCCGGCGCTCACGCGCGGCACCGATGGTCCACCTCCTGTTGGCCTGTTCCATGGTTCAGCTCCAGAGTAACCCCGGGATTCGCACGCCCGCTGGCGCGCGTTGGGTGCATTGTACACGACCTCTTGCCCGGACGCAAGCGGGGCGCGCCGGGTGCGGACGATCCGGGCAGGTGAGGGGGCACGGCACCCGTATGGAACCTGGACTCCCCAACCTCGCGGCAAGCCAGGAGGCCCCTATAGCTCCTGGAGCAGTTGTGCCAGGGCTTTGGCCTGGGCCTGACGGGAATAGTGCGCCTCCACGAAGCGCCGGCCGTTCGCGCCCAGCGCCCGGCACGCCTCCCGCTGCGCGGCCAGCTGTACAATGGCCGAGGCGAGTGCTTGGGGATCCTCGGGCTCCACGTAGCGGCCGGCCTGGGCTTGCTCGAGTACGCTTCGAGCCTCGCCGTCGATGCCCAACAACACCGGGCAGCCGCACGCCCAGGCGTCGAACATTTTCGAGGGGACGGCGCTGCGGAAAAGCTCCAGCCGCCGCAGTGGCACCAGGGCCACGTCGGCCGCAGAAAAGTAGGCTGGCATCGACTCGCGGGGCTGCCCATCGAGGAAGGTGACATGGGTCAGGCCGAGCGCTTCCTTGCGGCGCATCAGATCCGCCTTGCACGGCCCATCGCCCACCAGGAGGAAGCGGATGTCGGGGCGATCGCGGAGCAGGTGGGCTGCCTCGAGCACCGTCTCAAGCCCCTGGGCGATCCCCAGGATGCCCGCGTAGAGGACGACGAACGCCTCCCCCAGGCCCAGCCGGGCGCGAAGGGCCTTTCCCCCTTCAGGTTGAGGACGGAACAGTTCCGTGTTGGCGCCATTAGGGATGAGCACAAGCTTGTGCTCGGGGATGCCCCGCTCCAGGAGGTGCCTGCGGATCCCCTCGGTGACCACGACGATGCGCCGGGCACGGGCATAGCACCGTTCCTCCAGCCAGGTCGCCCAACGGATCCAGCGCGGGCTTTGCAGTTCTCCGAGCGCAACGGCGGACTCGGGCCAGAGGTCGCGCACCTCAAAGACCATCGGGATGCCCCGCAAGAAGGAAAGGGCCAGCGCTGCCCCACCCACAAAAAGCGGCGGGGAAGTCGCATAGAGGAGGTCATAGCGTCTGCGGGCGAGGAACAGGCCGGCCAGGGTGGCGTTGAGCATATAGGTGGTGTAGAAAGCCAGCCGGGTGCGCATCGTTTTGACCGGGGAGGTCCATACCCAGACACGGAGCACTTCGATGCCATCCAACGTTTCCCGTACCCAGAAACGGCCGCGGTACTCCGGGCGGATGACGCCTTCGGGGTGGTTGGGCACTTCGGTGAGGATGGTGACGCGGTGGCCGGCCCGGAGGAGCCCCTGGGCCATCTCGTAGGCCCGGGTCTGGGTGGCGCCGACCTCAGGGGGAAAGTACTGGGTGAGGTAGAGGATACGCAAGATGGGGTAAGAGCCCGCTTGCCTGTCTTTCATTCCGTCGCTATCCGATGCCACCTTACGCCGGTCGCTGCTCTCCACGTCGATCGGTGCATCCCGGCCTGGTAACACAAGCTTCAGCCGATGCGCCCCACCACCCGTACCTCAACCCGCAGCCTGCCACGCCGCACGCCCGCCACACAGGCTCTGGCCTGTGCCCCGTCTATCCCGCAGGCTTTGGCCTGAGCGAGTAGCCACGCGCCTTGCAGGCCAAAACCTACGCTTCCTAGGAAAAGTAGCTCGAAGCACGTGTCTTGGCCAAGGCCCGGTTACCGAAGTCTATGCTTTCTTGTTTGCCATTCTAGCACAGGGATACCCACGGATCAACCGCAGAGGGATTTGCCGGTCGCCACCCGCACCCGCCGCGGCCGCTGGAAGACGCTTATTGCAGCCCCATTGGCGGCCTTCCCCGAAGCTCCTTGACTCCTATGGCAGCGCCCTGTGTGCCGCCTAACCGCCCAGTCGTCTGGGCTCGCGCCTAGCGCTACAAGGCCAATTCCGGGCGGACCGTGACCCGGCTCTCGGATGGGCTGGAGGGCGCTTTCCTTGACACGCCCCTTGCTTTGGCGTATACTCGGGTTGTGGAACTCCATTCGCAGCTTCTACTCCGGGTAGCGAACACCTCTGGGCGCTCACGGTCGAACACGAGGCCATCGAACATGGGGCGGACCTGGGTCTAGACGGGAGCATATGCAAGGCGGCGGGCCGAGCGACGCATCCAGCCAAACACGGGAATAACGGGCCGGAACGGAGAAATAAGATGTCCGGCAGACAACGCATGGCGACCCTTTCGGTGCTCTTGTTCATCTTGCCCCTGGCCGGTTGTGGCACTCCAGAAGGCGTGCGTACCTTCGAACACGCCGCGTTCACTTTCAGTATCCCGCCTGGTTGGAAGACCCTGGAAGAGATCTGGAAACGCCCCGCCTCGTCAGGGGAGTATTATGGCCTGGGCGTGCAAAGCCTTGTCACGATCCAATATCCTCCCGTCCAAGGACAGGGCAGAGCGTTCTTTGCGGTGGCTTCTTCTCCGTTGTCAGAGGGGCAGGACCTTCAAAGCCGATTCACGCAGGCCTATCGAGCCATCGGCCCGGAAATCCAGGACGCATCAACGAGGCCGATTCAATGGGACAACTTCTCAGGGTATGAAGCGACCTATGCACGCGCGTGGGGTGAGTCCTGGTGGCGCTTCCGCGATATCTGGCTGGAGAAAGATGGGGTGATCTATGTGCTTTCTTTCCACGCGTCACCCGAATCGTTTGCCACCTACGCGGACACCTTTGAGCAAATAAGCGCGAGTTTTCGATTCAAGGATTGAGTCTGCGGGAAATTCCTGAGAAAAGAGGTATGCGTTGCCAGGAAACACGGCTCCATTTGGCAGATAAGGACGGGGAAGCAAGCCAGAAAGGAGATCAGCAAAATGGCTTCAGCATCGAGCGTGCCGATCGAGTCCGCAGATGCACGGCAGAGGGAGAGGACGTTCAGGGGGCTGCGCCGCTTCAACCTGGTCATGGGCTTTCTGCACCTCGTTCAGGGCATCTTCATGTGGGTGGTCAGCAACGACAAGACTTACCCCATATTTACCAACTACCTTACGTTTGACCGCTCCACCTTTACCCTAAAGCCCAACCCGCAACGGCTGTACGAGCTGCGTTTTGGGCCTGCGGTGGCGGTCTTCTTGCTCATCTCGGCCGTGGCCCACTTCTATCTTTCCACCATCGGCTACCGGCGCTACGTAGAGAACCTGAAAAAGGGCATGAACCCCGTTCGTTTCTACGAATATGCCCTCAGTTCCTCCCTGATGGTCGTGCTGATCGGGATGCTGGTCGGCGTCTGGGATCTGGGAACGCTCATCGCGATGTTCGGCGTGAATGCGATGATGAACCTGTTCGGCATCATGATGGAAGTTCACAACCAGACAACGGCTCGGACGAGTTGGCGGGCCTTTTTCTATGGCTGCCTGGCGGGCATCGTTCCCTGGATTGTGATCTTCCTGTACTTCATGGGGGCGGTCAGCTCCGGGGAGGCCAAACCCCCGGCTTTTGTCTACGCCATTGTACCGACGCTCTTCGTGATGTTCAACATTTTTGCGATCAACATGGTCCTGCAGTATAAGAAGGTCGGACCGTGGCGCGACTATCTCGTGGGTGAGCGGGTGTATATCATTCTAAGCCTGGTGGCCAAGACATTGCTGGCCTGGCTGATCTGGTTCGGCACGCTGGCGCCGGTCTAGGAACGCGCCGTCCGAAACGCAGCGTTGGGTGCCTTCCTTTGCCGGGAGCGCTATGCCACCCGCTTTCTGCCACCTATGCGGACACCTTTGAGCAAATACTCGCGGGTTTTCGACTCGAGGATTGAGTTTGGGGGCAATCCCCGAGAAAGGTTGCGCCCTCTGGCAACGGCCCATTTGGAGCGAGACAAACGCCCATGCTCAGATACCGGCGCAGGCGCTATAGACGACGCAGGGTTTATCGAAGTAGCGCGGGCTGCCTCGAAGCATTGGTTGAGCTTCTGTTCTGGTGGCCGCTCAAGTATCTGATCCTGTGGCCGATTGGCGCTTTGTTCCGGTGGCTGAGCTCACTGTTTCAATGTTTCAGGGCCGAAGAGAAACGCAGCTTTCCCCATCCCCGAGCTAGAAGAAGTCAAACCACTCGTGTCGTTATCCCTCGATACCGCTCAGGTTGAACAAGTCAAAGCGCTCGACCCGCAATCCCCCTTATGGGGAGATAGAGCCGCATTCGCTTCTTGCGCTCAGGTTGAACAAGTCAAAGCGCTTGACCCGCAATCATTTGAAGATCTTGTTGGTATAGCATTTGAGCGACTTGGCTATACTGTACAGAGGACGCCATCGACAGGTGATCAAGGGGTTGACCTATTCATCCGCAAAAACGGTGGATTAGGCATCGTTCAATGCAAACGTTACGATGGCTCGGTTGGCGCGCGGATCCTCCGCGAGTTGTGCGGCGCAATGGTTCATTACGGAGCCGATGAAGCCTACCTTGTGACAACGGGCAGAGTGACCCGGCCCGCGCGAAAGTGGTGTGAGAGCAAGCCTATCCGCTTGATCGATCGCACCAACCTGATCAGTTGGCTCGAGTCAGCCGAGAAACCAAGAACGAGACAGCGCGAAGAAGGCGCGCGGGCAGGAACAGTCAGTTCTTCCACCAATACAGGCAAAACGTCTCAATTTCGGGAAAGGAAGCTGTGGTACCGGTCGCTCGGTTCAACGATAGTCCTCGTCTTCCTGACGCCGGTTTGGGCCTTTCTGATCCTCACCCACAAAGGCCACAAGAAAGCCACGAAGATCATCGCATTCATTATGCTCGCTCTCTATATGGCTTCTGCGATCTTCGTGATTGCCGCATTGGCGAATCGGTAGAGGAACCCCGTGCTTTTCGCCGGTTCGCAGAGTATGCAGTATCGAGCTGGCCCTAATGTCAACCCTAATGAGGGCAAGCCACCATCCGGGGTAGCCAGCGACGCGCTCACCGTGGCCTTGCCGGGGTCCGTTCTAGCTGGGGGCCTTGGAGCAGGCCAGGCGCTTGTCGCGCTCCCGAGGGCAGGGGGCGTCTACGCGTTCGTGCACGCATCTCATGTACGGCTGCGCAGGTCTACCCAGCTCGCGTGAGCAATGTTCTACTTTAGGTCGCGCGCTGACCTTCAGCGCACCATCCAAGAGACCGGCCTCGAAGCGTTGCCGGTGACCTGTGGGCCCCCGTTCCCGTTGCCAACGGGGCCCGGGGCCGCCTCAAATGCCCGGGAACGGCCGACAACCGGGCGATCACCCTCCGACGGCATCGGCCGGGAAGAGGGGAAGGCTGTCGGCGATCGTGCGGACGCTAGTCCTCTGGAGGAGACGGCGCTCCTCCTCGCTATAAATGTGGGGCTCCAGGCGGAGGACATCGAGCGTACGGCGCACCAGGGCGTAGGCACTGTCCCGTTTCGCTCCGGCGTAGATCACCAGCAGGTCGATGCCGCTGGCGATGGTATGGCGTTTCCGGGCGTAGGAGCCAAAGAGCACCACCCGGGTCACGGGCAACACGGTGCACAGATCCTCCACCCGGCGGCGGAGGTGCGCCACCAGTGTCTCCCGGCCAAAGGGCGGCGAGAAGATCCTCACAGAAGCGGAGGATGTTCCCGGCATAGCGCACCAGCTTTTCGGCCTGGCGTCGAGGGTAGCGCGTGTGAGGCAAACCCGAGGGGTGGGCGTTGGGGTAGCGCGTCGGGATGTAGCCCTTTTCCAGGGCCTCGTCCTGCAATTCCGGCGGTAGACGATGGAACCGGTGGGGTTCGGCAAGTCAATGGGCGACGGAATGCCCCCAGGCCTCCAGATCCATTTTCTGGAAGACGGCCTGGACCGCCTTCTGCGCCGATTGCTGGGCAGAGAAGCAGGGCCACTCGTCAAAGCCCCGTTCCAGGTCGCTCCGGGGATGTTCCCAATCGCCCCGGGCCTGGTCCATCCAGCCCGGGCTCCGTTCCATCGTCTCCTCCGGCTCAATCCAGCCGGACCCATTGTAACGCCGGATCGAGGGAAGATGAACGGCACAACCGCGCCCGCCCGGCAGCCATCGGCGTCCAACCCTGGGGCCGCGCCACGGTTCTGGGGTACCGGTTCCCTTACCCCCCACCCACAACGCGTGCTCCGTGCTCTCGCAGGATCTCCCGGTAGAACGCCAGCAGGTGCTCCTGTTCCCGTTCCCAGGTGTATTTGCGCCGGACGAGTTCCCGGCCGCGCCGCCCCATCTCCCGGGCTTCCTCGGGGTGGTCGTGCAACCAGCGGATGGCCTGGGCATAGGCAGCGGCGTCCTCCGCCGGAACCACCAGCCCACACCGCCCTTCTTCCACATAAGGGCGGCTCCAGGGGTAGTCCGCGCACACCACGGGCAGGCCGGCCAGCAGATACTCGAAGAGCTTGGTGAAGAGGCTGGGCCGGCGGTACTGCGCGGTATAAAGCCCTGGAGCCAGCCCGGCATCGGCACCGGCCAGGTAGTGCGGCACCTGATCGGGCGGGACCGGCCCCAGCCACCGGACCTGCTCTTCGAGCCCGTGCTGGCCGATAAAGGCCTGGATCCGCTCCAGGTAGGCGGGCGAGGTCTTGGGGCCGATGAGGAAGAGGAGGACATCCCGCAGGCCCTCCTTGTGCAGGCGCCGCATGGCCTCCAGCAGTACATCGATCCCGCGCTGGGGGAGGATCAGGCCGACGTAGATCAGCCGAAAGCCGGGCACATCGAGCACCGGATGGGGCCGGGCCCCCTCGAAAAGCGTCGCCACTGGGAAGTTGCGCACCACAGCCGTGGGCCCGCGAAAGTGGGGGTACAGAGGCCGCTGGCCTTCCACGGCCAAGACCAGACCATCGACGCCGCGCACCAGGCGTTGTTCCAGCCCGCGGGCCAACCACGCCACGGCCGGACGCCAGCGACGGGGAATCCAGTGCTTGACGGCGATGGAATCGACAAAGTACTCGTGAACATCATATACGATCTTGCACCGTCTTCCCAACATGAGGCGCAGGAGCGGCACCAGGAGGAGGAGTTCCGGGTCGTGGAAGTGGACCACATCGGGGCGCAGCCGGAGCGCCTGGCGGAAGAGCCGCCACCACACGAGCGGCCGGCCCAGGCGGTGCGAGGGCCGGGGCACACCCAAAACCGTGACCCCGTCGCGCTCCTGCCGCTCGAAATCGGCCGGGGCCAGAAGCGTCACCGCATAGCCAGTCGCGGCAAGCGCCCGGCATTCACGGCAAAAGATGCGTGCATCGAACGGGGAGTGGACCGAGGTCAAAGCCACAACCCGTAGGGTCATCTGCTGGCCGCCCTCCCTCCGACGAGCCTTTCGTAGATGGCCTCGTAGCGCGCCATGGCCGCCCGGGCGTCGGCCCGCTCCCGCACCAACCGGATGGCATTCGCCCGCAAGCGCGCCCGTAAAGCCGTGTCCGTGAGGAGACGAACAACGGCTTCGGCAAGGCCCTCGACATCTCCGACCGGGACGAACAGCCCTTCCTCCCCGTGCCGTACCCACTCCCGCAAGGAGGGAAGATCGCTCAGCACAGGGACCACTCCACAGGCCATCGCCTCCAGTACCGACTGGGGAACTCCGTCCGAGGAAGGAACCGATATCGCCACGTCGCTTGCCCGGTAGAGGTCAGCGATGGCTCGATCTTCCGGGAGTTCCCCGACGTAGGATACCCGACTTTCCGCGCCAGCCTCGAGGATGGACGACTGGAACCGCTTGAGACACTCCACATCAAAAGCGTAGGCGCGTATGACGAAGCGCACCGAGGCAACCCGGGCCAGGATCAGGGGAATTGCCTGTGCGATCACGAACGGATTGTACAGGGGCCGCATGGCACGCAGGCTGATCACAACCGGACCTTCGCCCAGGCCCCAGGCACCTCTCAGTCCTTCCCGCTGTTCCGCTGGATAAAAGACGGAGAGGTCCACACCCCAAGGAGCCACCTCGACCTGTGCCGGATCGGCTCCGAGGGAACGCGCCGTCTGAGCGAGCGTTTCGGAAACACAGGCAATCGCATCCGCCCGCCGCAGGGCCCAACGGATCAACAGTCGGTACCGCCACGCCCGGCGAGGGGCAAGGAGCAAGTCCGAGCCCCAAGCACTCAGCAAAAGCGGATGGTAGCCAGCCATAGCCGCGAGCCAGCCGTCAGGACTCACCTGATGGGCGTGCACAATGTCTGGTTCGATAGCCCGGATACAGCGGCGCATCGCCCAGCCCAGGACCAGGTTCCGGAGTCTGGGAACCTTCGGGGCACGGACGAAGTGCAAGAACGTGCCGGCCGGGACGCTGCTTTCCAAGGGGCGACCGGTCACAACGTGCACCTCGTGGCCGCGCTCGAGGAAGTAGTGGATCCAGCGACGCACATGGATACTATTGGGGTTGGCAACATAGCAGATTCTCATAGCGTATCTGGAGGAAGAAACTCATCCCGGCGCGAGGCGAACTCTGCCACGGCGCGTTCATAGTCGTCCGGCCGGCCAATGTCAAGCCAGAGGCCCTCAAAAGGGTATGCCGCAACCCGCTCGCCCGCATCGATCAACCTGAGGATTAGTTCCGGCAGGTCCAGCGGTTCTCCGCGACGGATGTAGCCCAACGCCGCGGGCTCGAATACATAGATGCCGGTGCTCACGAAGTAGTGATAGGTCGGCTTCTCAATGTACCCCCGTACCCATCCCTGTCCATCCACTTCGACGATCCCCAGATCTATGGGGACTGCACGCCGGTAGGTGGCCAGGGTGACAATGGCCTCCCGCGAACAATGGTACTCCCACAACGACCGGTAACTCAAGTTGGTCAGCAGGTCCCCGTTCATCACCAGGAAAGGTTCATCCAATCCCTCAACCAGCGCCAGGGGGCCAGCGGTACCCAACGGCCGCTCCTCGCGGGAGTAGCGGATCTGAACCCCCCACCGGCGACCGTCGCCAAAATAGGCCATGAGCAACTCCGCCAGATAGCCAACGGCCAGTGTAATCTCGCCAAACCCCGCCCGGGCGAGCTGACGGACCACTACCTCCAGGATCGGTACATCGCCGATCGGCATCAGGGGCTTGGGGAGAACCGTCGTATACGGAGCCAAGCGCCTCCCACGCCCCCCGGCCAGGATGACCGCTTTCATCGCTACACCTCGTACTCCCCAGGACGATAGAACGCCAGGTGGTCCTCGATCCAGTCGATCGTCTGCCGCAGGCCATTCTCCAGGGGAACGCGCGCTTCCCATCCCAAAAGGCGTTGGGCCTTTCGGTAATCGGCCTGAAGGTGCATGACCTCGCTAAGCCGGGGCCGAAGGCGTGCCTCCTCGCGTACGATCGGCAACTCGCGCCCCACGAGGTGCATCACCTTGTGCGCCAGTTCCTCAATGGAGATGCTTGCGCCTGAGCCCAAATTGATTTCCTCGCCTTCCACCCCTGGCGAGGTCGCGACGCGCATAAAGCCCTCGACCGTGTCGGAGACAAAGGTAAAGTCACGGCGCGGCTCGAGTGCGCCCAGGCGGACTTCACGGCCGGCCAGCACCTGCGTGATAATCGTGGGGATAACCGCGCGCGCGGACTGGCGGGGACCATAGGTGTTAAAAGGGCGCAGGATGGTCACCGGAAGGCCAAAGGAGCGGTAGAAACTTTCCGCCAGGCGATCTGCGCCAATCTTGCTGGCCGAATAGGGGGATTGGCCTTGAAAGGGGTGCTTCTCGTCCATAGGCACGTACTGAGCCGTGCCATACACTTCACTGGTAGAAGTGTGCACCACCCGGGAAACCCCGAGGTCGCGCGCCGCAAGGAGGATGTTCAGCGTACCCAGCACATTCGTTTCCACCACCTCTCGGGGATGCAGGTAAGAATAGGGGATGGCGATCAGCGCGCCCAAGTGAAAGACGACCTCGCTCCCCCGCATCGCCTCCCGAACCGCATTTGGATCACGGAGGTCACCGAAAATGACCTCAACTTCGCGCCGCTCTTCGGCTGGCAGGAAAGCGAGCAGGCCGATATCGCGGCGCGACGTATAGCGCACAAAGGCCCGCACACGTGCCCCCTCTAGGATCAACCGCTCCACCAGGTGGCTTCCGATGAACCCCGCCGCACCTGTCACAAGGATCGTCTTGCCTTGCCAATCCATCTCCAGGTCCTTTAGCGAAATCGCTGCTCGCTAGTCGTCGCTGAAACCCTCGATCGCCAGTATTCTAGCACATCCTTCAGCGTGTCTTCTAGCGGGATTTGCGGTTGCCAACCGGTCAGCGCTCGCAACCGTGCATAGCTGCCCACCTGAATTGGGACATCGACCGCCTGGAAGCGTAGCGGATCCACCTGAACAGCGATATCACGACGCCGGCTCAGCGACAGCAGACGGTCCAGCACTGTTCGGATGGAGGTCCCTCGCGCTGAGCAGACGTGGTAAACCTCCCCGGTCGGAGCTTGCTCCACCAGCAAGCGGTAGGCGCGTACGGCATCCCGCACGTCGGTAAAATCGCGCACGCTTTCGAGGTTCCCGATGCGTACGACCGGTTCACGGCGGCCGGCCTCGATCTCCGCGATCTGCAAGGCGATCGCCGACGTAACAAAACGTTCGCTTTCCCCTGGCCCGGTCAGGTTGAATGTCCGAGCGCGGACCAGGTCGAGCCCGTGTTGCGTGGCTTGCTGTACAGCGAGCAGCTCTTGAACGAGCTTGCTCCAAGCATACGGCGTCATTGGGCAGAAAGGTGCCGTCTCGTCTATGAGCTGGGACGTTTTCGCGCATGCTCCGTATATGGCACTGGTGCCCACGAGCAAGATCCGTGCTTGCGGACAGGCTTTGGCCACTGCTTGGAGCAAAGAAAGCGTCCCTAGGACATTCACCCGGAAAAAATCGAGAAGGGGGAGGCGAGGATCGGTCAGTGCCGCCAGATGAAAAACCGTTGATGGGCGCAGCCGCTGCAAGACGTGTACCAGCTCCGCAGAAAGGATGTCCTGTTGCACGATGGGCGCCGGGGAATCCGGCAAACCTCGCTGATCGAGGCCGGTAACCTGACATCCCGAGCGAAGCAGATGGCGGATCAAGTGCTGGCCACAGAAGCCACTGGCCCCCACAACCAGCGCCGTTCTGTCCGAACCCATCGCCTTCTCCAAACTAGGGCTGGCCCCGCGAAAAAGACACGCGCCCGGCAACCGGGAAACCCCCTCTGTTCCGACGGCTGCAAGCTCAGGACCTTCCACCCGTGTGTAACTCCCGCATCACGGGCCCGCATATATTATGGGTCGACCTGGCTACCGCTCTCCGGCCACCGACGCTCCGAAACCATCTCGTCGAGCAGGCCGGCAAGTTCCCGGGTCAACCTCCGACGGTCGTAGCGGGCGAGCACTGTTGGGTCGGGCGAGCAGGCCAGATCCCCCCTACGCCACCGCCCATAAAGCGCCTGAATCTGCGTTGCCAGCACCTCCTCATCTTCTGGATCCGCAATCGCTCCTGCCCTTGCTTCACAAACCAGATCTGCCGCCGCGGCCTGTTGAGCCAGGACGAGGATGGGTTTCCCCGCGGCGAGATACTCAAACACCTTACCCGTAAGCACCGCTTGGGTCCCCGGGCCACTTCCGATCACCAAGAGCAGCGCGTCTGCGCTCAGGAGATAGGCGATGCTCTGCCGATGGGGAACATAACCGGTGCACTCAACGACATCGCCGAGGCCCAACGTCTCGATTTCCCGTTTGGTCGCCCGTCCGATATTCCCGACCAGCTGCACTCGGATGGCCTCCCGCGGAATACGGCCATCCGCCAACACGCGCCTCAATGCGTTGAGGAATGGTTTCGCGGTGCGCTGACCGTAGAAGGAGCCCGTGTACACGATCGTTAAGCGTGCCGGATCTTTCCTTTCCAGCACAACCCCAGCAAAGTCCGCCGGGTCGTAACCGTTCGGGAGATAAACCACCCGCCTCGCCGAAAGCGTCGGATAGCGCGAAAGCAGGGCTTCTCGCATCGGCTCGCTGACCACCGTGATGCGGTCCGCCTCGTGGACCACCCTATGCTCTAAAGAACGCGCGAGCCTTGCATGCAGCGGAGTCGGGAAAGGGCAGAGATCTCCGATCCAAAGATCACGGAAATCGGCGACCCACGGAAGCCCACTCTCACGGTGGAGCAAAAGGGCGATCAGATGGGCGGTGAAAGGCCCGGATGTAGAGAAAATCGCATCGATTCTCTCGGAGGCAAGCGCGCGCCGCCCCGCCCATACAGCGAATGGCAACCACCCGAGCTGCTCATCGCCTAGGGACAGCCAACGGGCTGTCCAATTCCTCAGCCGCCAGGGCAACCAGCCCGGAAGCATGAGGGTCCACGTCCGAAAAATGGACAATGAAGGGGGTACCTCCGCAAGCAAGGAGTCGTCCCGAAGAGACGTTCGGGCGATCCTGGCAGTCACAACGATCGGCGTCCATCCATTCTCGGGAAGGTAGCGCGCAAACTTCAGTACACGTTGAACAGCCACGCCGCCGGCCGGGGGAAAGGAATAGGTGATGAACAACAGCCGCCGTCCCATATCCCGAGTTGGTGCCGCCTGCTCCTGCCTTGCGCTATACACGGTCTTTCTCCGTCAACCCGTCCGGGGCCACCATACTCTCCCGCAAGGCGCTTTGGCGACTGGCGAGACGGTAGAAGAAGATCGAGGCGGCAAAGGTGGCCCCATAGGCCACGGTGGAAGCCACAGAAGCCCCAGCGACTCCCCAACGGGGAATAAGCGTCAAGTCGAAAACCACGGTGAACACAAGCCCTAGGGCCGAAGCCAGCGAATTGTAATGAGGAAAGCCGCGACCGGCTACCTCGTTGGTGAGTACCTTCCCTCCCCCGAGCAGAACGATTCCGGGCAAAAGGAGAAGAAGGGGCAAGTAGGCGGAGACAAAGGTGGAAGAGTAGATGCCCACGATGAGCGGGCGGCCAACCACGGCCAACACCACCGCACCGATGCCTGTTAGGGCCAGCGTCGCTCGCAAAACCCGCGGCGTGAACGCATTCATCTCCGATGCCCGGGTTGCAGCGGCCTTGGGGAAGAGGACGAATGAGATCGCATTGGGCAAATACCAGAGCAGTTCCGCCAGGCGTACCGAGACGCTATACACTCCCACTCCCCCGGGCCCCAGGAAACGGTTGACCAGTAGCATGTCGAGTCGGTAGTTGAAAAACGTTAGGACGTTCGCCACATATCCTCTCAGTCCGTAGGAAAGGGTCGCCGCCAGTACCGGCCGCCTCCACCGAGGAAACAGTCGTCCCCCAAAACGTCGCACCAGGATGCTCACCCAGATCGTGTTCACAAGCACCGCACCTAGGGAAGCGAGCAGTGCCCCGGCAGGCCCCATGGGGACCACAATCACCAACAGGACGGTCAGTAGCAAGGTGACCAACCCATCGGCTAACGTGACCCCATTGACCAGCGTGATGCGCTGAAGGCCGCGGAGAATACCACAGAAGCCACCGATCAGCAAGCGGAAGGGGAACTCCAGGATAGAGATCAGCAGCAGCCAGAGCGGTACCCCGGGGACAAGTTGTCCCAGCCAGCCGGTCAGATAAAGGAGGGCAAATACAGCCGCACCCAACGGTAAGACCAGGAACAAATAGGCGAGCGCGTTCTGTGTCAGGTCGGCCACTCCCAGGCGGCGCGAGCCGGCGAAGTAGATGTTCGCTGCAGCCAGGCCCCCTTCCAGAAACAGCACCAGCAGGCCCGGGACGAGCAGCGCAAGGGTGACGATCCCCTTCCCGACCTGGCCCAGCCAGCGCGCCACGATGGCGGAGGTCGCCAACGCAAAGCCCAGCGCCAGCACCTGGGAAAGAAGGGTCACGGCTACCTGGCGCGTGAACCGCCCCCCCCGCCCCAGCCCGGGCAAGCGGCTCATCAGCCGCGTCAACCGGTCCCCACGCGGCCTGTCCATAACAGGAGAATCATCCTGCTTTCGGGCATCCCCACGGAACCATCGCCACACGGCCATATCCTAACGGGACGGTCAAACCGTCCAGGAGGAAGAATCCTACCTCAAGGATCCTTCTCGAAGCGTGCCTTCCTGGCAGCGTGGGCAGAAAACTCTCCGGCACCAAGCCATTCTTGGCCGACAAGAGCAGCAACCTTGCCCGCCATCCACCGGCTAATCTCAGAAGGGCCTCTACCGAAAGTCGTTGACGATTGTACCATCGGCCAACGGGGGTGTCAAAGATAGATTGACGGGATCTCCCGCTTCGGCTACAATCTTTACCGCCTGTGGAGGTCTCCCTTGAAGATCGTCTCCGTTGTCGGGGCCCGTCCCCAGTTCATCAAAGCGGCGGTTGTCAGCCGGGCGCTGCGCCGACAGCACCAGGAGTTCTTGCTCCATACCGGCCAGCACTACGACTACGAGATGTCGGAGCTCTTCTTCCAGGAACTGGGCCTCCCACAGCCCGATGTCAACCTGGGGGTGGGTTCCGGTTCCCACGCCCAGCAGACCGCGGAGATGCTCGTCGGGACCGAGCGGGTGCTCCTGCAGGAACGGCCCGACTGGGTTCTGGTCTATGGAGATACGAATTCGACCCTGGCGGGGGCGCTGGCCGCCGCAAAACTGTGCCTCCCCGTGGCCCACGTCGAGGCCGGCCTGCGCTCCTTCAACCGCGCTATGCCCGAGGAGATCAACCGCCTGGTGGCCGACCACCTCTCCGACCTCCTCTTCTGCCCCACGCAGACGGCCGTGGAAAACCTGGCCCGCGAGGGGATTACCGCCGGCGTGCACCGGGTCGGGGACGTGATGTACGACCTCCTCCTCCAGAGCCTTCCCCTTGCGGAAGGCACTTCGACCATCCTGCAGCGGCTGGACCTGCAGCCCGGGGCCTACCTCCTGGCCACGGTCCACCGCGCCGGGAACACCGATATCCGCGAGAACCTGGCCGGTATCCTCGCCGGCCTGAGCGCAGTCGGCGAAACGGTCGTCCTCCCCCTTCACCCACGGACGCGCCGCGCCGTGGCCGAGTGGAGCCTCGCCCCCGCGGAAAACGTACGGCTGATCGACCCGGTTGGCTACCTGGACATGCTCGTCCTGGAGAAGAACGCCCGCCTGATCCTCACCGACTCCGGCGGGGTGCAAAAGGAGGCTTACTGGCTGGGCATCCCCTGCCTCACCCTGCGCGAGGAGACCGAATGGGTGGAGACGGTCGAGGTGGGATGGAACACCCTGGTGGGGACATCGCCGGACCGCATCGTGGAGGCAGTACGTACTTTTTCGCCGCGCGGGGAGCGTCCGGCCCTCTTCGGCGATGGCCGGGCCGGGGAAAGGATCGCCCAAATCCTGGAAGAAAAACCCGGCACACCCCTGCCAAGCTGCTTGCGGTGAGCCGCTCCCCTAACCCTGACCAGATCTACGGCCCCGGACAGGTACCTACAGCCATGTCCCTGTCGGGCCTTATAAGAAGCGCGCGAAGAACTGCTTCAGGGACTCCAGGTCTTCCAGGCCCTGCTGCAAGATGTCATACACAACCTTGCGGTCGATGTCGAGGTACTCGTGGACCAGAACGTTGCGGAAACCCAACATTCGAGTCCACCTTTCCCCTAACTCCGGAGGGATGTAGCCTTTCTCAGTCAAAATCCGTGGGATATCGCTGTACCAATCGACGATTCCCAACGCAAGGGCGGCGATCACGTGGTTTCCCATATCTGTAACCGCCTCAATCGCCAATTGAAGGAACCGTTCGGCACTCCCAAAGCGCTCCGGGTCAGCCAGAAACTCGTCCAGGCTGTACCGTTGCAGTCGGCGTAAGATATCCAGATACTGATCCAGCTTGTTCAGCCGCTTACGGATCACTTCGGGCCTGACCACTCAGGATCCTCCTCTTGTAAGCCTCACGCTGTACCCGGAGGTAGGGCAAGAAATCCAGATACGCACGGACAATCCGCGAGTACGTCGTTCCCCGGTCGAAATCTTCTGCCTGATAGACCAGGCGGTTCTCCCGCACCGCCTCGTACTGGAGCACGATGTCTGGGGTGTCTAAAAAGACCAGATCGACGTTGCCAAATCCATGGCGCACGAGCTCGGCAAGGATGTCCAACCGCCTTTCGCGCAACCTCGCGTGCCGCGGCACAATTGCTAGGTCCAGGTCACTGCCCGTGTGGGCCCGAGCGGTCGCCCGCGATCCGAAGAGGTATACGGCCTGGACATCCGGAAATCGCTGGAAGATTTCAGCCAGCCGTTGCACGTCGTCCATCCGATCCATCCCACTACCTCGCCCGGTTGGTCTCCATCCTATCACGGAGCGGAATGTCTGTCAAAGTTGACAGGATGCAGCTGCCCATCTACAATCCAGGAGAAAGAAAACCGTCCCGAGTGGCGATCCGGGTTTCCTTTCGGAGGAAGCGATGATCCATCCGACGGCCGAGGTTTCCCCAAGAGCGCAGATCGGCGAGGGAACCCGCATCTGGCACCATGCCCAGGTGCGCGAGGAGGCGTGCATCGGCCGCAACTGCATCATCGGGAAAAACGTGTACATCGATTTCGGCGTGACCATCGGGGACAACGTGAAGATCCAGAACAACGCCTCGCTCTACCACGGCGTCACCGTGGAGGACGGTGTCTTTATCGGCCCCCACGTCTGCCTCACGAACGACAAGGTCCCCCGGGCCATCAACCCTGACGGCTCCCTGAAGAGCGGCGCGGATTGGGAGGTGGGGCGCATCGTGCTCCGCTACGGCTGTTCGCTGGGCGCGGGCGCAGTGGTCGTAGCTGGGGTAACGGTCGGCCGGTGGGCCATGGTGGGCGCCGGCGCGGTGGTCACCAGGGATGTCCCCGACCACGGGCTCGTGGTGGGCAACCCCGCCCGCCTGATCGGCTACGTCTGTGCCTGCGGGCAGAGGCTCGTGGCGCTGGGGGGCGGCCGCATGCGCTGCCCAGCCTGTGGCAGCGAGTTCGACTTGGAGGAAAGGGCATGATCCCCATCGCAAAGCCGCTCATCGGTGAGGAGGAAAAGGCGGCTGTCCTGGCCGTCCTGGAGAGCGGGCAACTCGCCCAGGGGGAACAGGTGGCCCGCTTCGAGGAGGCCTTTGCCCGCTTCTGTGGCACGAAACACGCCATCGCCACCTCCTCCGGCACGACGGCGCTCCACATCGCCTTGCTGGCCGCCGGGATCAGCCCGGGAGACGAGGTCGTGACCAGCCCCTTTACCTTCATCGCCTCCGCCAATGCCATCCTTTTCTGCGGCGCACGGCCGGCCTTCTGCGATATCGAGCCCGATACCTTCAACCTGGACCCGAACCACGCCGAAGCGGTCATCCGCCAGCGGCGGGCCCAGGGGAAACGGGTGCGGGCCATCCTCCCGGTGCACCTTTTCGGCCACCTCTGCGACATGCCGGCCATCCTGGAGTTGGCCAGGCACCACGACCTGCTGGTGCTGGAGGATGCCTGCCAATCGCACGGTGCTTCCCTGGACGGGAAGATGGCGGGCTCCTTCGGCATCGGATGCTTTTCCTTCTACCCCACCAAGAACATCACCACCGGGGAGGGGGGGATGATCACCACGGACGACGACGCGGTGGCGGATAGGTGCCGCCTGTTGCGCGACCACGGCCAGCGCCAGCGCTATTACCACGAGACGCTTGGCTATAACTTTCGCATGACCAACATCGCCGCCGCCATCGGGCTGGCGCAGTTGGCGAAACTGGCCCGCCACACGGAAATGCGCATCCGCAATGCGGCGTACCTCACGGAGCGGCTGCGCGCTTTGCCCTTTGTCGTGCCGCCGACTGTGCGCCCAGGCTACCGGCACGTCTTTCACCAGTACACCATCCGCATCCGCGGCGACCGCGACCGCGCAGTGGAGCACCTCCGCGCGCGAGGCGTGGGAACCGGGATCTACTATCCCCTCCCGGTGCACCACCAGCCCCTCTACCGCGCGCTCGGTTACGACGACCACCTCCCCGAAGCCGAACGGGCCTGCCGCGAGGTGCTCTCCCTGCCCGTGCACCCGGCGCTCACAGAAACCGACCTGGAAACGATCGTCGAGGCGGTAGCCTCGCTCCAGGTGTGAAGCGGGAGGATACCGATGCTCCGGGCAGCAGTGATCGGCGTGGGAGCCATGGGCGCGCACCACGCACGTGTCTACAACGAGATGGAGGCGGTGGAACTGGTCGCGGTGGCGGACGCGCAACGCGAGCGGGCCGAGGCCGTGGGCCGACGCTTCAAGGTACCCTTCTATGACGACTACCGCGCGATGCTGGTCCAGGAACAGCCCCAACTGGTTTCCGTCGCCGTGCCCACTTTTCTCCACCATCGCGTGGCCCTGGAGGCCATCCGACGCGGGGTGCACGTGCTCGTGGAAAAGCCGATCGCCTCCACGGTGGACGAGGCCCGGGAGATGATCCAGGCGGCGCACGAGCAAGGCGTGAAATTGGCCGTCGGGCATATCGAGCGCTTTAACCCGGCAGTGATCGAGCTCAAGAAACGCCTGGAGCGCGGCGAACTGGGCCGCGTCTTCCTGATCCACGCCCGCCGGCTGGGTCCGTTTCCGGAGCGGATCCAGGACATGGGGGTGGTCATCGACCTGGCCGCCCACGACCTGGATGTGATGCTCTACCTCCTGGGAAAGGAGGTCGAGCGCATTTACGCCGAGACCACGCGCTGGATCCACACCCGGCACGAAGACCTGCTGTGTGGGTTGCTCCGCTTCCGGGACGGAGCCCTGGGCCTTCTGGACATCAACCGCCTGACCCCGACCAAGATCCGGGAACTGACGGTGACAGGGGAGAAAGGGATGTTCGTAGTGAACTACTTGACCCAGGACCTCTGCTTTTACGAGAACACCTATACCGCCGGGAATTGGGATAGCCTGAGTATCCTGAAAGGTGTCGGCGAGGGCAATATGGTAAAGCTGAGCATCGCCCGCAAGGAACCGCTGCGCGCAGAGCTGGAGGCCTTCGTCCAGGCCGTGGCGTCGGACCAGCCTCCGCCGGTCCGTGGGGAAGACGGGCTGAAGGTCTTGGAACTGGCGCTGCAGATGGTGCGCTCCGGGGAAGAACACCGAGTGCTCGCTGAGCCATAGGCGCAGTCGGGAGAAAGGGATGTTCGAAGCGCTTCAGGAAGCGATTTGCCGGAAAGAGATCGCCCTCGCCGTGGTAGGGCTGGGGTATGTGGGCCTGCCGGTGGCGTGCCGGTTCGCCCAGGCCGGTTTCCCGGTGGTCGGCCTCGAACGGGATCCGGAGAAAGTGGCCCGGATCCGCCAGGGGCAAAGCCCCATCGGCGGCAAGGAACCCGGTCTGGCCGAGCTCTTGGCAGAGGTCGTACGCGCCGGGAGGCTCCAGGTCGGCAGCGACTATGCGGCCGCCCGGGCGGCGCGGGCGGTGCTGATCGCGGTGGAGACCCCGGTGGACGAGGCCACGCACCGGCCCGCTTACGCCGCCTTGCGCGCTGCCCTGGAGACGCTCGGGCCGCACCTTTCCCCCGGTACCCTGGTGGTGGTCGAGTCGACCATTGCTCCAGGGACCATGTCCGGCCTGGTACAGCCCCTCCTGGAGCGGGCCTCCGGGTTACGAGCCGGCAAGGAGCTGTACCTGGCGCACTGCCCAGAGCGCGTGACCCCCGGACGCCTGCTCCACAACCTCGAGCATATGCCTCGGGTCGTAGGCGGGATGACCCCGGAGGCCACGGCCCTGGCGATGGCGTTGTACCGCCACATTGTTCGGGGCGACCTGGACGGGACCGACGCCCTCACCGCCGAGATCGTCAAGACCGCGGAAAACGCCTACCGGGACGTGCAGATCGCCTTTGCGAACGAGGTCGCCTTGCTCTGCGAAAGCCTGGGGGCGGACGTGTGGAGGGTGCGGGAACTGGTCAACAAGTGCCCCTATCGCGATATGCACCTGCCGGGCGCGGGCGTGGGCGGACACTGCCTGCCCAAGGACCCCTGGCTCCTCCTGGCCAATGCTCCGGAAGGCTTCCCGGCACGCCTCATCCCGGCAGCGCGAGCGGTGAATGATGGCATGCCGCTGCACATCGCCGAACTGGTGGTAGAGGGGCTTCGGGCGGCCGGAAAGGAGGTGCGGGGAGCGAGGGTGGCTGTGCTCGGCTATGCCTTCCTGGAGAACTCGGATGACACGCGCAACTCCCCTAGCGCGGTGTTGGTGCGGCGGCTACAGGAGCTGGGGGCCGAGGTAGTGGTGCACGACCCCTACGTCCCCGGCTACCAGGGAGATATAGGGGAGCGCCTCCTGGGCTGTGACGTTGCGGTGGTCATGGTGCGGCACGAGGAGTACCTGCGGCTGGAGCCCCGGGAGGTGGCCGCATGGCTGGCCCAGCCGCCTGTGGTAGTGGACGGGCGGAACGTCTTTTCCCGCGACGCAGCAGAGTGGATCTACCGCGGGGTGGGAAAGCCCAAAGGCGGGTCACGAGCGATTCGCCCCGAGGGATGACCGGGAAGCGCCCATAGGGCCTCCCTCCATACGCCCGGCAGCATAGGAAGGCCCGCGATGGCCTGACTCCCGTTCCAACGGGACGATCCTGGAAGCCGCCCGCAGAACCGCAAATCAGGATAGCCAGACCGCGGGCCTCGGCCGTTGGCCCTATAGGTGGCACCGCCCTCGAGGCCCTAAAAGGGCAGCCTGACATCCAAGGTGGGCCGAGCGCCTGGAGGTTTCCTTCCTCGAGGTGGAAGCCGACAAACCAAGGCCCAGGAATTCCCCGAAACCGTCCGAAAGCCTACGCGAGTCCCCGTTCCCGCAGCCCCCGAAGCGCTTCCTCGGGCAGGATGGCTGGCTGCTTCCCGGCCGCGTAGCACCCCAGGATGAGTTGGGCAGAACGCTCCAGGATCTCCACGGCGTTCGCCGCCTGACGGAGGCCGGCGGCGACCGCGACCACGCCGTGGTGGTTCAGGATGCAGGCCGTGGCCTGGCCCAAGGCCCGCACGACTGCCCGGGCCAGTTCCATCGTCCCCGGCATGTGAAAGGGCACCACGGGTACTCGGCCTAGCAGTGCAGCTTCCGCGGTCACGGGGAGGAACGGGAGCCCGCTCAGGCCGAGGATGGTCGCGTAGGGGGCATGGGCGTGGATGACCGCGTTCACGTCCGGCCGTGCCCGGTAGATCTGGGTGTGCATCGCCCACTCGGACGAAGGCGCGGGGCCCTCCAGGTCCAGGACGTTCCCTTCCAAGTCTATGCGCACGATCCCCTCGGGGCACAGCCCACCCTTGTAGAGGCCACGCGGCGTGATCCAGCAAACGTCCTGTTCCTCGATGCGCACGCTGACGTTCCCCCCCGTGGCCGTGATCAACCCCAGCCGGTACAGTTCTTCGACCACCTGAACGATTTCCAACCGAGGGTCGTTCACGGGCTTCCTCCGCTCGGGCCTTCCTTTACGCTCCAACGCATAGTTGCTGCCCCATCCAAGACACGGGTGGCTTGGGCAACAGGGATCCCCCGCTACGGCGGGCGATATCGTGGGACATCCGCATGTTTCTCGCTCTGGCCGCGACGAGCGACCTTCTGGCTGACATTATCCCATACCCACGGCTACGGTCAAGGGGCTACGCCTAAGGGTCCTCTCGTCACATCGGGTGGGAGGCCGGCCAGCGCAGCGGGCCGCGGAGCCAACGCGCTGGATCCCGCAAGGGAATGGTTCGGGAAGGTGCGCGAGGCGGCACCTCCGGCGGGCGACGTAGCCCTGGGCCGGCCGCATTCTCGCCCAGGGACGGTCCTCGCGCACCTCCTCGGCGCAAGTGAGGAGGGCAACTCCACCTCTGGTCCCTCCAGCAAGTCCGGCAGCTGCTCTTCCTCCTGGCCCAGCCTCTCGCTGGCAGCGCCTGACCGTCCGCCTCGCAGAGGTGCGAAGTGCGCATCGTCCAGTTGCGGGCGCCGGAGACTTTCGGTGGATGACATTCCGCGCCCGGGAGAGCCGGGCAACCGGGCAGATCTGGTGGCAGGCCGGTCTCCGTATCCGGAGGCCTGGACATTGACCGCGGGAGAGCCTTACGGTAAGATGAAAGCCACACGAAAGGGTCCCTGTAACGCCGAAGGGACTGGGCACTGCTGATGCTGTGCCCGAATGGAGATGGCACAGGAGGAAGCAATGTCCGAGCACCCACTTTCCACCCTGGAACGGCTGGACCCGCAGATGATGGAGCACCTGAGGGCGACCAACGAACTGGTTTACGGCCCAGGCGCGCTGCCGAAAAAGTTCAAACTGCTCCTGGCCATGGCCTTTGACGCGGCGCATGGGGCGCAGGGCGGTGTGCGCGCCCTGGCAAAGGCCGCCATGTCGGAGGGGGCGACGAAAGAAGAGATCGCGGAGACGCTCCGGGTGGCGTACCTGCTGAGCGGTGTCGGCTCTCTCTACACGGCCTCGCTCGCGCTCCAGGAGGTGCTCCCGTAGCGCGCGAGCTCGCTTCCTGCGCGCCCGCGCTCCGATCGAAAAGAGGGGGAGGCCCACCGAGGTCTTGGGAGGCCGGTCCAGGGTCGATTTTTCTTGCTTCCTACCCCCGGGATAAGGCACAAAGCATAGTACGGGGCTCCCCCAGGGCTCAGGCTGCCACACAGCTCCTAGGCGCTCGCGGCCTTTTCTCCATCCGTCGAGATCAAGCGGCGGCTTTCATTCCGGCCCACGAAGGTGAGTTCACCCTTCTCATGGCCAGGAAACAGGGGAGAGTTTTTCGCGCTCCGGCCGATCCCTAGCCCATCGGCGGGTGGAGGCGAACGGAGCTTCCTCTGGCAAGTCCCTCCCGGCGAGTACGCCTTCCTGCAGAGCACGCACCTCTCGCACCCGCCGCCTGGCTTGACAAGGGATGGTTTGGCCTGTAAAATCTGAGTGAGCACTCACTCATAAGGAGGAAGGTCATGTCTTCAGTCCGGGAGGCTGGACAGGCCGAGCGTCGCCGCCGCATCCTGGAGGCGGCCTTGGATCTCTTCGCCCGCAACGGTTTTCACCGCACGAGCACCTGCCAGATCGCGCGCGCCGCCGGCGTGGCAGAGGGGACGATCTTTAACCATTTTCCCACGAAAAAAGACCTCCTGGTCGCGGCGGCGGCCCAGGTCGTGGACGACTATTTCCGCGAAGAAAGCGAAGCGCTCCCCGCAGGACCAACGCTGGAGGCGCTCCGCGAGACTTTTCACAGCCGCCTCGAATTGGCGCTGCGCCAGGCCGATCACATCCGGTTCCTCCTGGGCGAACTGCTGTTGAATCGGGAGATGCGCCAGGCGTACTTCGACGCCGTCGTGTTGCGGCTGACGGACCACCTGGTACGCCTGCTCGAACAGCGCATCGCCCAAGGATTCCTGAGGCCCTGCAATACCCGCGTGGTTGCCGGGGCGCTCGTCGGGAGCTTCCTCACCTTTCTCCTGGTCGCCCTCCTGGATGAGGAAAGACGGTTGCTCACCCAGCCGCTTTCCGAGATCAGCGACGAACTGGCCCGGCTCTTCCTCTACGGCTTGCAGCCTGCCCCCGCGGAGGGATGAAATGGGCTCGCGCATCTGGCCGGTCATGCGCAAAGAATTCCTGCACATCCTGCGCGACCCCCGGACGCTCGCCATGATCCTGTTACAGCCGATCGTCATGCTCCTGCTTTTCGGCTACGCGCTGACGTCCGAGGTCAAACATACCCCGCTTGCCATCTGGGACCAGGACAACACCCCCTCTAGCCGTGCGCTGGTGCAGCGCTTCCGACAATCACAATACTTCGATCCCGACTTTTATGTATCCTCGTACCCCGAGATCGAGCGACTCATCGACGGCGGCCGAGCCAAGGCAGCCCTGGTGATCCCCCATGGCTACGCGGCCGCGCTGCAAAAGGGGCGCAGCGTTTCGGTGCAGTTCTTCATCGACGGCTCGGACCCGGCCATCGCCACGCGGGCCCTTTCCTATGCCACCATCATCGCCCAGAGCGAAGCAGCGGAACTGATCGCCCAGCGCCTGGGGAGCCGGATGCCGTCCGGAGGGCTCGACTTTCGCTCCCGCGTCTGGTACAACCCGGCGATGGATAACATCTTGTTCAACGTACCCGGGCTGGTGGCCGTGGTGCTCCAGTGGCTGACGCTGGCCATGGCCGCCTTCTCCATCGTGGGCGAACGAGAGCGCGGCACGCTGGAGCAGCTGATCGTCACTCCGATCAAGCCGTACGAATTGATCCTGGGCAAGATCCTCACCTACGTCGCGATCGCCTTTGCCGACGTGGGACTGGCACTTCTGGTTGCGGTAGGGTGGTTCGGGATGCCCATCCGCGGAAGCCTGCTCCTGCTGGTTGCCCTTTCCCTGGTCTTCCTGATGTTCTCGCTGAGCGTAGGGCTCTTCCTGTCCACCGTGTCCAAGACCATGTTCCAGGCCCAGCAGACGGCCACCTTCATCATGATGCCGACCATCCTCCTCTCCGGCTTCCTCTTTCCCATCGAAACGATGCCCAAGCCGGTCCAGTGGGTCACCCGCTTCATCCCCCTGACCTACTACCTGCGCATCGTGCGGGGGATCGTCCTGAAGGGAGTGGGCCTGGAACACGTCTGGAAGGACGCGCTCATCCTAGGCGTCTTTGGTGTCCTGTTGACGCTTTTCAGTGCCCTGCGCCTGCAAAAACGGATTGGGTAGAGGGTGAAGGATGGAAAAGGTCAGAGCGCTCTTCCACCAGAGGAGAGTCGGGTTGGGGGTGAGCGCGGTCCTCGTGCTCGCCGCAATCGCCCTTCTGGGATGGCACTGGTGGGACCGCAACCACCGCAATTCGATGCCGAACGTCCTCCGAGCCTCGGGGGTGATCGAGGTGGAAGAGATCGAGATCGCCGCGGAAGTCGGCGGAAGGGTGGTACATCTAGAGGTAGACGAAGGGGACATCGTCTCCGAGGGGCAGCTCCTCATCCAGCTGGACGACGCCCTCGCCCGGGCGCAACTGGACCAGGCGCTCGCCGCCGCCGAAGCCGCGCGCGCAGCGTACGCCAAGGCGCTGGCCGGGCCCACCGAAGAGGAGCTGGCACAGGCGACCGCGACCCTTTCTCAAACCCTGGCCGCGCGCGACGCCGCGCTGCTCGTCTGGCAGGCTGCCCAGGCGGTGGTGGAAAACCCGCAGCAGGTCATCGCCCAATACCACGCCGCCCAGGGGCTGAAGGAGGCCGCCGAAGCCCAGGCGACCAGCACCGCCCAGATCGGCTACACGATGAAGGAAAACGCCCGCCTCCTTTGGTACAACTCAGCCAATGCCCTGCGGGACGCACAGGCGGCCTATAGCCTGATCTACTGGCACAACCGCGAGGCGGAAAAGGAGCGCGAGCTCACCCAGGAGGAAATCGAAGCGGAAGCAGCTGCCTGGCGGCGGGTGGAGGATGCCGAGCGGCTGATGAAGATCGGCGAGATGAACTACTACCTGGCCGAAACTCTGGAGACGCAGAACAACGCCATCGCCCAAGCCAATGTGAATACCGCCAAACGCCTGGTGTCCGACCTGGGGTGGATGGTGAACGAGCCCCTTTCCATCCAGGCACAGGCCGCCCAGGCCGAGGCCCAGTACCGCCAGGCCGAGGCCGCGGTGCGCGTCGCCCAGGCGACGCTGGATCGGGTACGCGCTGGAGCCAGCGCTGCCGACCTGGCCGTGCTGCGCGCGCAGCTTCACCAAGCCGAAGCCGCGGTGCAGCTGGCCCGCCTGCAGCTGGAGCGCACCACCCTGCGCGCCCCGGTCAGCGGCCTGGTGCTCACTCGCTCTATCCACGAGGGCGAGCTCGCCGTCCCCGGGGTCCCGTTGCTGACAATCGGCGACCTGGATACCGTGCGGCTCACCCTGTATATTCCCGAAAACCGCTACGGACTGGTCCGCCTGGGGCAGACGGTGCACATCACCGTCGATTCGTTCCCCGGAGAAACGTTCCTGGGGGAGGTTGTCTATATCTCCCCCCAGGCCGAGTTTACCCCTAAGGACGTTCAGACTCAGGCAGAGCGGGTCCACCTGGTCTACGCCGTGCGTGTGCGCGTGCCTAACCCGGAGCATCGCCTGAAGCCCGGAATGCCGGCCGATGCGGAGATCATCCTGGACGATATTTGACAGCGCTCGTTGAAAATTGCTATAATAGTTTTGTCACAAGGGGGAAAACTTCCTCCCCCTTTGTTCCCAAGAAAGGAGGTGGTCGCTCGTCCGGTCCTGTATGGAGTAGCCCGTGGCAGCAGAAGGCTTCCTTTCCCCTTGACCCCGCCTTTTGTCCCTCTGCCCGGGCCCAGGACGTCGTGACTCGACAGGAGGAGAAGATGATGAAGCGGCTCCTGCCTCTGCTCGTAGTCGGTATGATCGTGCTGGCAGCTTGCGGGCCCACGCCCACTCCGCAGGCAACCACCGCTCCCACAGCAGCTCCACCCCCACCCACCGCGACCGCCGCGCCCCCGCCCGCCCGCAAAGTGGCCACCTTCATCTGGACCCAGGAATTCGATACCCTTAACCCCCTCTACACGAACATGTGGTTCTCCTCGATCACCCAGCAGATCTGGAACTGCTGGGCATGGGACTTTGACGAGGAGAACAACCCTCATCCGGTTCTGGTGAAAGAGATCCCCTCGGTCGAGAACGGCGGCATCTCCCCGGACGGCAAGACGATCACGCTGAAGCTGCGCGACGACCTCGTCTGGTCCGACGGCACGCCGCTCACCTCTGCCGACTTTCTCTTCACCTACGAAATGGTCATGAGCCCCAAGAACGCGGTGGCGACGACCTCTCCCTACGAGAACCTGGCCGCCCTAGAGACGCCCGATGAACGCACCGTCGTCATGAAGTTCGATGAGCCCTACGCTCCCTGGCTGGCCACCTTCTGGCACGGGATCCTTCCCGCCCATATCCTCAAGCCGGTCTTTGAGAAGGAAGGCACCCTGGACAACGCCGCCTGGAACCGCGACCCGAAAGTCGGCTGTGGTCCCTTTGTGCTGGCCGAGTGGCAGTCGGGCTCGTTCGCCCGCTTCGTGGCCAACGAAAAGTACTGGCTGGGCAGGCCAAAGATCGACGAGATCTTTATCCGCTTTGTCCCCGACGATGCCTCCCAGGTGGCGGCGCTGAAAGCCGGGGATGGCGACCTGGGCACGTTCATCGCCTACTCGGACATCCCGACCCTCGAAGCCGCGGGCGTCCAGATGGTCACCGTCTTCTCCGGGTATAATGAGGGGCTCTATTTCTACCTGGGCTATGCCGGCGAGGGGCAGCCGCCTAGAGGACACCCCGCCCTCCAGGATGTGCGCGTGCGACAGGCGATCGCCCTGGCCACGAACCGCGAGGGACTGTGCAAAGACCTGCTCCTGGGCCTGACCAAGCCGGCCGCCACCCAGTGGGACAACACCCCCTGGGTCGATCCCACCATCCAGCCCTGGCCATACGACCCGGAGCGGGCGAAACAGCTGCTCGATGAAGCCGGCTGGATCGATACGAACGGCGATGGCGTGCGCGACAAGGACGGCGTGGAGCTGGTGCTCAAGTACGGCACCACGACGCGCGAGATCCGTAAGGATACCCAGGCCGTTTTCCAGCAGCAGCTCGCTCAGGTCGGCATCAAGGTGGAACTGCTGAACTACGATGCCGATACCTACTTCTCCGGCTACGGACAGGGCGGGCCGTGCGCCACGGGGCAGCTGGACATCTTCGAGTACTCCACCGTGGTCAACTTCCCCGACCCCAGCACCGCGGAGTGGCTCTGCGAGTCCATTCCCACCGACGAGGCCCCCGAGGGCACGAACTGGCAGGCGGTCTGCGATCCGGAACTCGATGCCCTGTTCAAGGAAGAGATGAAGCAGGTCGACTTTGAACAGCGCCAGCAGACCTTCTACAAGATCAGCCGCCTGATCTTCGACAAGGTCTACTGGCTCGGCTTCTGGCAGGACCCGGACATCTGGGCCGTCGGTCCGCGCCTGAAGAACGTCCGGCTCTCTGGCGCAACCCCGTTCTTCAACATCCTCGAGTGGGATCTGTAGCCGGAGGAAATGCGCTTTCTAAGGGCCATGGCCGGGGTGGAAACCCCCGGCCATGGCCCCCGGTCCAGAGGATAGCATGATCCGGTATATCATCCGACGCCTTCTCCAGGCCGTTCCGCTTATCTTCATCATCAGCCTGGTGATCTTTGTCCTGATGCAGAACGCCACCGACCCCCTCGCCACGATGGGCGGGCGAACGGTCACCCGGGCACAGGACCGCAAACGGCTGGCGCGACAGCTCGGGCTGGACAAACCGGTCATCGTCCAGTACGTCTACTGGCTGATCGGCAACGACTGGACGATGAACGACCTCGACTTTGATGGCATCCCGGAGACGCGCGGGACACGGCGCGGCGTGCTGCGGGGCGACTTTGGCACGTCCCTGGTGAACCGCGGCGTCCCGGTGTGGAAGGTGATCTGGGACCGCCTGCCCAACACCCTCCTCTTGATGGGCACAGCCGAGGTCGTGATCATTGTCTTTTCCTTGCTCATCGGCATCTACTCCGCCCTACGCCAGTATTCGCTGCTGGACCACCTGGTCACCACGGCCTCCTTCATCGGGTATTCCATGCCGATTTTCCTTATCGCACTGCTCTCGATGTATATCTTTGCGGTCAAGTTCAAGCAATGGGGGCTGCCTTATCTCCCTACCGTGGGGATGTTCGATCCCAACGTAGGCCAGACCCCGGGCCAGGTGGCGCTGCACATGGTGCTCCCGGTCTTTAGCATCTCGTTGATCAGCCTAGCCGCCTATAGCCGGTACATCCGGGGTACCATGCTCGAGGTGCTTAGCCAGGACTATGTCCGGACGGCCCGGGCGAAGGGCCTCCCCCGACGGGTCGTCATCCTGGTCCACGCGCTGAAGAACGCCTCCCTGCCCCTGGTGACACTGATCGGCCTCGACCTGCCCCTCTTGCTGGGGGGAGCCATCGTCACCGAGCGGATCTTCGCCTGGCCCGGGATGGGGCGTCTCTTCCTGGACCACGTGGAGCGAGGCGACACCCCGGTGGTCATGGGGATCCTGATGATGATCTCGGTAGCCGTGGTGCTCTTCCAGATCATCACCGACATCACCTACGCGTGGCTCGATCCACGCATCCGCTACCAATAGGATGGATGGCCCGATGGAACGCGCGGCTGACGTAGGCCTGCAGGTTCGAAGAAGGGCTGCGGACGAGCTGGAAGCACCGCCCCTTTCGCTGCGCCAGCTGGCCTGGCGACGCTTTCGCCGGCACCGGATGGCTCTCTTCGGCGCGGTGGTGCTGATCCTGCTCTTCCTGTACGCCTTCGGGGGCGCGGTTGTGTATAGCGAACGCTACGCCAACTACAACGATCCCTCCCAGCGGCTCCAGCCGCCGTCACGTGCCCACCCCTTCGGCACGGATACGATCGGGCGGGATATCCTGGCGCGCACGATCTACGGCGGACAGATCTCCCTCTTGATCGGGCTTTCCGCGGTGGTGCTGGAAACGGCCGTGGGCGTCACGATCGGCGCCATCGCGGGTTACTACGGTGGCCTGATCGATAGCATCCTCATGCGCTTCACCGAGGCCATGTTCAACATCCCGCAGATCTTTCTGCTCATTGTGATGGCCAAATTCTATGCAGGCAAGGTGCCCAACATCACCGTGCTGGGCCGTACCTTCAGCGGAAGCGTCGTGGTGATCGTGGTGATCATCGGGCTCACAAGCTGGATGTATCTGGCGCGTATTGTGCGGGCCCAGTTCCTCTCCCTGAAGGAGAACGAGTTCGTGCTGGCGGCGCGGGCTACCGGGACACCGACGGGGGAGATCATCTTCCGGCATATCCTTCCCAACTGTGTGGCCCCGATCACCGTCTCCGCAACCCTCGGCGTGGCCAACGCGATCATCACCGAGGCCTACATCAGCTTCCTGGGCCTGGGGGTGCGACCACCCACGGCCACCTGGGGCAATATGCTCGAAGGCGCCTACAACTACATCGAGACCGCCCCCTGGCTGTGGGTCTTTCCCGGCATGCTGATCCTCCTCACCGTCTTGAGCATCAACTTTGTGGGCGACGGCCTGCGCGACGCCCTCGATCCGCGCAGCCGTGCCGTCTGAAAGGCCCCCATGGACGCGACGCTCCTCGAAGTCAAAGACCTGAAGACGCGCTTCCATACCCCGGAGGGCACCGTTTACGCGGTCAACGGCATCTCCTTCTCCTTGCGGGAGGGCGAAGCCCTCGCCATTGTAGGGGAAAGCGGCTGCGGCAAGTCGGTCAGCATGCTTTCCATCCTGCGCCTGATCCCGATCCCACCTGGCGAGATCGCCGGAGGTCAGGCGCTTTACCGCGGCGTGGACCTTCTCACCATCGAGGAGGCGGAACTGGAGCACATCCGGGGCAAAGAGATCAGCATGATCTTTCAGGAGCCGATGACCGCCTTGAACCCGGTGCTCACCATCGGCCGGCAGATCACCGAAGCGCTGCGCACGCACCTGGGGATGACGCAGCGGCAGGCGATCGAGCGGGCGGTAACCCTGCTCGAGTGGGTGGGTATCCCAGCCGCGCGCAGCCGCTTGGGTGACTATCCCCATCAGTTTTCCGGGGGCATGCGGCAGCGCGCCATGATCGCGATGGCCCTGGCGTGCAACCCGAGCCTCCTCATCGCCGACGAGCCAACCACCGCCCTCGACGTCACCATCCAGGCCCAGATCATCGAACTCGTGACCCGGCTGCGCGAGGAGATCGGTATGGCGATCATCTGGATCACCCACGACCTGGGCGTCGTGGCCGGGCTCGCCGAGCGAGTGCTCGTGATGTACGCCGGATTGATCGTGGAGAAGGCCGAGGTGGACGACCTCTACAACCACCCCCGTCATCCATACACGCTGGCCCTGCTTGGGGCGCTGCCGCGCGTGGACCGCAGCCGGAGGGAGCGGCTCAAGTCGATCCCCGGTGCACCTCCCAGCCTGCTCGTGGAGCCGCACGGATGTCCATTTGCCCCGCGCTGTGAGCAAGTGCGCGACATCTGCTGGGAGAAAAACCCCGTACTGCGGACGGTTGCGCCCAACCACCAGGTCGCCTGTTGGGCCGACGGTAGGACGGAGGTCTGAGCATGGATACCTCCCGTCCGTTGGTCGAGGTGCAACACCTGGTGAAGTACTTTCCCATCACGCGGGGGATCGTTTTCCAGCGCACCATCGGCTACGTGCGCGCGGTGGACGACATCTCCTTCGACGTGTGGCGCGGGGAGACGCTCGGGTTGGTCGGTGAAAGCGGCTGCGGCAAGACCACGGCCGGCCGCACGATCCTCCAGCTCTACGAGCCGACATCCGGGCGCGTCATCTTCGACGGCATCGACCTGGTGGCGCTGATGGCAAACAGCCGCCGCCGCACACGGCGCTTCCTGGCCCCGTGGCTTTATCCTTCGCTCACCCTGGCAGCCGGTGGCGCAGGAGGCGCCTTCGGATTCCTGCGACCCTATACTCTCCTCACGACCGCCCTCCTCGCCTTGGGGGGTACCGCTCTGGGGGCCGCCGTGGCCCACCTTTCCGTACGCGTGGCAGAGAACCGCAACGCCGAAAACCAGATGCGCCGCGTCCGCCGCCGGATGCAGATCATCTTCCAGGACCCCTTTGCCTCACTGAACCCGCGCTGGACGGTGAACGCGATCATCAGCGAGCCGCTGCGCGTCCACGGGATCTGCCGCACCGCCAAGGAACGCACCGAGCGCGTGATCGAACTTTTGGAACTGGTCGGCCTCAACGCACGCCATATCAACCGCTTCCCGCACGAGTTCTCCGGAGGCCAGCGACAGCGCATCGGGATCGCCCGCGCCCTGGCCACCAATCCGGACTTTATCGTGTGCGACGAACCGATCTCCGCCCTGGATGTCTCCATCCAGGCCCAGGTGGTCAACCTGCTTGAGGACCTGCAGGACCGATTGAATCTGACCTACCTCTTCATTGCCCACGACCTGAGCATGGTGCGCCATATCTGCGACCGCGTTGCCGTGATGTACGTGGGCAAGCTCGTGGAACTCGGCCCGAAAGACGAGGTGTACGATCACCCCCTGCATCCCTACACGCAAGCGCTGCTGACCGCGGTCCCGATCCCCGACCCCGCGGTGCAGCGCCAGCGGAAACGCATCGTCCTCACCGGGGAAGTTCCCAGCCCGGCCAAGCCGCCCCCCGGATGCCGCTTCAGCCCCCGCTGTCCTGTGGCCATGCCGCGCTGCCGCGAGCAAGAGCCTGCCTGGCGCGATGCCGGCGGGGGCCACTGGGTCGCCTGCCATCAAGTGGGATAGCCCACCCACGTTAGGCCCTTCCCCCACCCCACGGGGAAGCCCTACGCCGCCTTGAAGATGGGCAAGAACACAAGGAGGAATCCGATGCCTTACACGTACACCGTCCTGGGAGCCGGCCGACAGGGGACCGCCGCCGCTTACGACATGGGGCGTTGGGGGGACGCCCGACGGATCCTCCTGGCCGACCGCGATCCCGAAGCCGCTCGACGCGCCGCCGAACGCGTGAACCAACTGCTCGGGCAGGCGATTGCCGAGCCCAAGGAGGTCGATGTGACCGACCTCGAGGCGCTCGAAGCGCTCCTTCGGGGCAGCGATGCCTGCCTGAGCGCCGTGCCGTACATCTACAACCTGGAGGCCACCCGGGCGGCCATCCGTGCCGGCTGCAACTGGTGCGACCTGGGCGGCAACACCGAGATTGCCCGCCAGCAACACGCCTACGACCCCGAAGCCCGGGCTGCCGGGGTAAGCGTCATCCCCGACTGCGGCCAGGTGCCCGGGATGGGGACCAGCCTGATGGTATACGCGATCGAATTGCTTGACGAGGCGATCGACGTGTACATGTGGGACGGCGGCATCCCCCAGAAGCCTCGCTCCCCTTTTCCCTACCTGCTGACGTTCCATATCGCTGGGCTGACCAACGAATATGCCGAGCCAGCGATCTTTATCCGCAACGGCAAGATCACCCGCGTGGAACCGATGACGGAACTGGAAACGGTCGAGTTCCCGGAGCCGATCGGAACGCTGGAAGCCTTTGTCGCCGGCGGCGGGACGAGCACCATGCCCTGGGCCTACGAAGGAAAACTCCGAACCTTGCAGAACAAGACCCTGCGCCACCCTGGGCACTTTGCCCAATTGCGCGCCTTCTACGACCTGGGCCTGTGGGACCTGAAGCCGATCCGCGTGGGCGACCTGGAGGTCGTCCCACGGGAGGTGTTCCACGCCCTCTTCGAGCCCAAGGTCGTCTTTCCGGAAGACAAGGACCTGTGCATCGTGCGCGTGAAAGCGGTGGGGAAGAAAGCCGGCCGCGACGCCTCCGTCGTCGTGGAGATGATCGACTACTACGACGAGGCCACCGGCTTTACGGCCATGGAGCGCGCTACCGGCTGGAGCGCGGCCATCGTCGCCGAGATGATGGCCCGCGGACAAACCCCGCGCGGGGCCGGCGGCGTGGAGACGATGGTGCCCGCCCGCCCGTTCGTCGAGGAATTGCGCCGGCGGGGCATCTCGGTTACCGAGACCTGGAGCGAATAGCCCCCTCTTCGGGAAAGAAACAGGGGCCCGAGCTTTCGGGCCCCAATATTTCCCTGGGCAGCAGGGGACAGGGCTAGCGGGGCGGAAGGCGATCCATCCCCGCCCGCTGAAGCGCCTTGAGGGTGATGCTCTCCAGCTCTTTGACCACCTCGGCGGGCAGCGGCTTCGGTTGGTAGGAAGCGATCACCGCCTCCACCCGCTCGTGCGCCCGCTCGACGGTGTCCTTGCTCCCCTTCAGTTCCCAGTTGCGGCGGAAATCGCGGTCGATCACCTCGCTCGGCATCAGGACCTCCTGGCGGAACCAGCGACGGGTATGCTGCGTCTTCAGGAACTCGCCGCTATGGCCCACCTGGCGGATGATCTCGAGGGCAAAGGGCACCTCCCGCTCCGCGATCCCGGAAACCAGCCGCTTGGCCATGGCCACGATCTCGGCATCGATGACCAACTTCTCCAGGCTGAAGCAGCTCTCAAAGTCGAGCATGCCGGGACCCGAGATCATGTTGATCCCCGCCAGGGCCCCCAAGATGGCGCCGCTCGCGCTCTCCAGCCCACATTGGGCATCGACGATCTTGGCATCCGACATCCCGAGGTAGGCGTGCGTGGGTAGCCCAAGCGCCTTGCCCACCTCGGCGTAGGCGCAGTCGAACATCATCGTCTCGATCGCCCCCATGGGGGTCGTGCCGGTGCGCATGTCAAAGGCGGCGGGCGACCCACCCCACACGATCGGCGAGCCCGGTTTGACGAGCTGGTGGATCGTCACCCCGCTCAGGCACTCGGCGGCATGCTGCACGATGGATCCGAGCAACGTGGCTGGCCCGGTCGCGCCGGTCAGCGGCATGCTGACCAGTTCCGCGGGCACCCCGTAGGCGGCACAGTCCATCATGTTCTCGCAGGTGATCTCGGACCAGAGAAGTGGGGGCGAAGGACAGACGTCGAACACGGCGATCGGTTTTTCGGCCAACGCCTGTTCGCTTCCCACCACAGCCACCAAGAGGTCCTTCATGACGTGCCAGGTCTCCACGGCAAACGCGCCGGTCACCACCGGTTTGCGCGCATAGAGCAGGACCAGGAAAAGCCGGTAGAGGTCCGCCACCGCCTGAGGCACATCGGCGCAGACCATGGCCGTGCTGACCGCATCGAGCGCTGGCAGGCTATCGGCGAGCTGGATGTACCGGACAAAGTCGGCCGTATAGGGAGGGCGGGACGTCTTGGCCCCGTACTCCAGGAATTCGATCGCCGCCGAACCCGGATCAAAGTGCACGTCGTCCCCACCATAGTGCACGACTGGCCGGCCCTCGGCGTCGTAGAGGTAAAATGATTTGGGCGCGCTTTCCACAGCCCGTTCCACCAGGGCCGCCGGGATGTGCGCCACCTTTTTCGCCGCGTCGACCCGTGCCCCATGGTCTGCAAGCAGCGTAAGCGCCCGCTCGGAATGCACCTGTACCCCGGGATCTTCCAGCAGCTGGATGGCCTCATCGATGACGCGCTGGACGGTTTCCGGCGCAAGGAATTGCACTTTGGGTCGGATCATCGTTCCCTCCTGGTTTCGTTCACGCTGTTCCGCGATCGTCGCCCTTTTCCGGAGGCTGCCTCAGAAGACGCAGCGCCGCTTCCGCCAGGATCGCCGTGCCGATGGGCAGACACCGCTCGTCGATGTCGAAGCGCGGGTGATGGGCGTGACGCGGATCGTCCTCGATCCGGCAGCCCAACCCGAACATCGCGCCCGGTGCCAGGTCGAGGAACACTGCCAGGTCCTCGGCTCCCATCTCCAGTCGCGCCGTCGGGAGATGCCCGGGGCCCAGCAGGTCGGTGACCACCTGACGGACAACCTCCACCACAGCGGCATCGCACTGCATGGGCGGACAGCCCACGTCGATCCGTAGCCGGTAGTCGCCCCCCAGGGCACGCGCTACGCCCAAGGCGCGCTCGACCTCGGTATGGATCTGCTTCTGCACCTCCGGGTCCAGGTAGCGGATCGTCCCGCTCAGTTCTACTTTCTCCGGGATGACGTTGTGCGTCTGGCCTCCATGGATCGAGCCGATGCTGATCAGCACCGGGTCGGCCGGCCGCAGCCGCCGGGAAACGATCCCGTGGAGCGCCAGGATCACGTGCCCGGCCAGGTAGATCGGGTCGATCACCTCGTGAGGAGCCGCGGCATGCCCACCGCGACCCAGCAGGGTGATGTAGAAGGTGTCCACCCCCGCGGAGCCCGGGCCGGCGGAAACGGTGATCTCCCCGACGGGGCGGGTGGCATCGACGTGGGTCGCAAGGACATAGTCCACGCCCTCCATCGCGCCGTCCTCGACCATACGGGGCGCCCCGCTCCGGCCGCTCTCGTCATCGGCCTCTTCCGAAGGCTGGAAGATCAGCCGCAGCGTCCCCGGAAAGGCTTCCCTTGCTAGCAGGGCAGCGACCCCCAAGACCATCGCGGTATGTGCGTCGTGTCCGCAGGCGTGCATCACGCCCGGATGCTGGGAGGCGTATGGGACGTTGTTCTCCTCCTGGATGGGCAGGGCATCCATGTCGGCACGCACGGCGACCACCGGATGCCCTTCCCCCCGCTCTGCCACGACGCCGGTGCGCCCGACGCCAGTGCGCACCCGGTAGCCCAGGCCCTGCAAGATCTCGGCTACCCGGCCGGCCGTACGCACCTCCTGGAAACCCAGCTCTGGGTACATATGGAACTCGCGCCGCCAGGCGACGAGCTGTTCGGCCATCTCCTGCGCACGTTGGAGCATTTCCACCTCCGCAAGATCCTCAGGCCAGGCCGAGGGAGCAGATGAACGCCTCCCCGCGGGCGAGCAGCTCTTCCTGATCGTCCGGCGGGGCGGCCGATTCGAGTAGGGCGACCGTATACGCCCGCAGCCGTTCCTCTGCCCGCGGCTTTCCCTCGGCCCGCCATTTCTCCAAACTGTAGCGGGGAAACACGGGGCTGGTGTAATAGGCCTCCCGATAGTGCCGAAGGGTTTGCCCGGCGAGCAGGAAATTCCCCCCCGGCCCCACCTGCGCGATCTCCTCCAGCCCGATCGACGTGTCGTCCAGAGGAAAGCCCTCGGCCAAGCGCAGCGCCTGGGCGATCACCTCGTGGACATAGACCGCGTTGACCGGAGAGAAGGCCTTCGAGGTCAAAGTGTCCCCGATAAAGGGAGCAAGCCCCCCTTTCCCTAAAACGGACGTAAGCTGGTTCATCCAATAGGTGTCGGCAGCCACGAGGTCTGGCCCCCATCCGGTGCCGGAGCCGGAACTTCCGCAGTGCGGAAGGTGGTAGTGGGCCATCATCTCCGCGCACGCCAGGTTCAGGAGGAAGCTCTTCGGCTCGTAGAACGAGACCATCGTCTTGAGGTCGAAGAAAGCGGGCAGCATCCCGAGGATGACCGGTGCCCCCTCACGCACCAGTTGGGCCAGCACGAGCCCGGCCAGCAGCTCGGCCTGCAGGAGCACGAGCATTCCGGCCGGCGTGATCGGGGTCGACATGCCTGCCATGCTGTAGTTAGAGTAAATGACCGGGAGCCCTCGCTCGATCGCCTCCACCATCTTGTCCCCCGTCCCCTCGTTGATGATGAGCGGGCTCACGGGATTGAAGTAAGGAAGGACGAACGGACGGGCCGCAAGGTCGCCGCACAACGCCTCCAGGAGGTCGAGCACCGCCGGGAAGCGCGCCTCATCGGAAACCAGGATCACCAGCGGCTTGGTGGTGTTGGCGACCATTTCGAGCGTCGCATAAAGGTCGGACACCGGGGGAGGCACATCCTGCACGATGCCGATGGTGGAGATGACATCGTACAGCGGCAGATGGTGCCCGAGCCGCACGATCTGCGCCATATGCTGGCGGCCAAAGGGGACGATATCGTCGCTCTGCGGGTCCTGGTAGTAGAGCGCGGTCACGCCGATGCCAAAGCGGGTACGCTCCTGCCCCTCCCCGAGGCGGAAGGCCGGCCGGCCCAGCCGGTCGTAGACCTCCACGGCCGAGGGGGCGCAACGGAGGGCCCATTCCACCAGGTCCGGAGGTATGCGAACACGGCCGTCCTCTGGCTCGCCAAGCGCGCGCGCGAACAGGGCACGGGCGCGCGGTGAATCCACGCGAACCCCCGTGGTCGCAAGCACGCGCAGCGAATCGCGATGCACCCGTTCGATCTGTTCCGGGGTCAACAGCTGCAAGCGCGGGCGGACGAGGGAATCCTCCATCGGGTCGCTCCTTCCGGGCTTAGCCTTTCGGCGGCACCCAGGGAGTCAGGCTGTACTCGTAATAGGTCGTTTCGCACGGCCGGCCGCGCCCGATCCAGGCACGCCGTTCGTTCAGGTTGATGATGATGCTGAACACGGTCACCGAACTGCCGTCGTGTTTACAGATCGATGCCGGATAGTTTTCGTGGTCAGCAAGCACCTTCTGCAGCAAGGCCGGAGAGATGCGGCCATAGTTCTCCCGCAGGAGGCGTCGCGCGCGGTAGAAGCGGATGATCGAGTTCCCGATCGCATGCGGGTTCGCCTCGAAGGCGCGCATCGGCCAGGAGAGGTAGTGGTTCGTGTGCGCCATGATGTTCCCCTCGACATAGAGCGGCTCGCAATCGGTCGCCGAGCCCTCCATACTGTAGATCTCGCCACTCGGGTCGGCGATCACGTTGTTATAGTTCGAGGCCCGAAGCGGCAGTAGACACGCGTCCATGGCCTCGCCAAGCCGCTTCGCCGCCAGAATCGCCCGGGCGATCAGCAGGCGCGGAACCCCTGGCCGGATGTCCCGACAGGAGACCGCGTTTCCCGTCATGCTGATGCCCGCCGCGTTGAAGCCGGCGCTGAACCCCAGGCCGCCAATCGAGACCCCCAGGAACTCGGGGTCGTCGCCAGCCTGCACCTGAAAGATGGCCAGATGCTCTTCCGCCTCCGGAGCCGTATCGTTCGTATGCGCGACCAGGGTGGAGCCATCCACGGTGGCCCGCCCACGGGCCGCCATGTCCGTGCAGCCGCGTAGGGGCACCGTGCCCGTGCCCCACGCCGCAGGCTCCCAGAGCTCCTCGCAGACTCCCAGGAACACATGCTCGAACGGCAACCCTGACCCCTCGGCGATCCCCTGGAGTTCCTCCACATAGTGCGGGTAGACGCTCTGGCTGTGGGCCAGGCAGAGGCGACCCTTCAGCAACATGTCCTCCCAGGTCACGCCCGGAGGCAGGTGGGTCTGCAGCCACGACAACGTCTGCTCGAGCTGGGGCTTCATGATCTCCCCGATCTGACGGCCCACCTCGCGGTAGGAACCGCGCACCTGGTAGAGCGGAATCGGACTGGCTCCCATAGGTTCACCTCCTTTCTCCCTTTCGGCTGCAGTGCCGCAGGACGCGGCCCGGCAGCGCCCCGGTATGCTCCCCCTCCTCGATGACCGGGACACCGTTTAGGAGCACGTAATCGATTCCTTCGGCGTAGGCGTGCGGAAAGTTCTCGAAGGGATAGGTGTGCGGGTAAAGGTTCGTCGCGCGGTCGTGCACCCGCTCCAGGTCAAAGACGAACAGGTCCGCCCAGGCGCCCGGCCGCAAGACCCCGCGGTCGTGCAAACCGAAGCGCTGCGCCGGAAACGAGGTCATCTTGCGGATCGCCTCTTCCAGCCGCAGTACCCTCTGCTGCCGCACGTAGCGTTCCAACACCCCGGGGAATTCGCCATAGCTGCAGGGCGAGTAGGGCGGAGGGTCGTTCAGGAAACCGTAAGGAGCAAGAACCTGCCCATCGGAACAGATCATGACCAGCGGATGCCGCAGCAGGATGCGGATGTTTTCCTCGTCGATGTAGTCAAAGATCGCCTCTGCCTGGTGGCCGTTTTCGACGATCAGGTCGAAGTAGGCGTCGAACGGGTCCACTCCCCGCGTTCGGGCGATCGCCTCCACCGTCTGGCCGACCGCCCAGGGGGACTGGGGGGCGTGGAGGATCGTGATCCGCTCCCAGCGTCCGTGCTTGAGGAGGCTGGCCGGCCCGAAAGCCGGTCGGCGGTCGGCGACGATCTCCTCCCGCACCCGCCGGCGCTCATCCGGGTCCCGCAGGCGGGCAGCGATTTCCTCCGCCGGCAGGTCCTGCATCGCCTGCGGCAGGGCACCGGTCAGGGCGGGCCCCAGGTCCGTGTGCACGTCGTTGTCCACGGTGACGTCCTGGCCAGCGGCCCGGGCTTCCTCCACCAGCCGAAGCGTAGCGTGCGCATCGCACGGAGCACCGTACTTGGGGGCATTGTGCGAGATCTGCACCGGCAAACCTGCTTCCCGGCCGATCCGGATCGCCTCCGCCACTGCCTCCAGCACCGTCTCCCGCTCGCCGCGCACGTGGGAGGCGTAGAGCCCGTGATAGCGGGCCGCCACCCGTGCCAAAGCGATAATCTCTTCGGTATCGGCAAAGCACCCCGGAGGATAGACCAGCCCCGTCGAAAGGCCGAACGCCCCGGCTTCCATCGCCTCGGCCAGAAGGGCCTGCATGCGGGCAAGTTCTTCCGGCCGAGGGGCCCGTTCTTCATACCCCATCACGGCGATGCGCAGCGCCGAATGCCCGACCAGGGAAGCGACGTGGATCGCTAGCCCCCCACGCTCGAGCGCGCGCAAGTACTGGGCAAAGGTCCGCCACCGCCAGTGCACCCCGGGGCCTTCCGCATGCCGGCCCCAAAAGCGGCGGATCTCCTCGAGGTGCTTATCGTCCACCGGCGCGGGCGACATGCCGCAGTTGCCGATCACGTGGGTCGTGACCCCCTGGCGGACGACGCTCTCCGCTCGACGGTTGATCAGGATCGATAGATCGGAGTGGGTGTGAACGTCGATGATGCCCGGAGCGACAAAACGGCCCTCCAGGTCGATCGTCCGTTCCCCGCAGAGGGTCCCCGCCGGGCCGATGGCGGCGATACGGCCGCGCCGAATGCCCACATCCCCCCAGAACCAGGGGTTGCCACAGCCGTCGATGACACGGCCGTTCGCCAGCACCAGATCCAGCACTGCCTGGGGCATCACGCTTACCTCCGATGCGCCTCGCATTACCCCTCGACCGCGGCGATGATACGCCCTAGCTCCGCGTCCAGCAAGGGGTCCAGAGGCCGAGGATCGTGGGAAGCCAAGATTTCCCGTGCCCGCGCGCGTGCCCAGTCGCGCGCCCCGTCCCGCCGCTCCTCCCAGACCTCGTAGGGGCGTCGATCCATCAAGTGGGGGATCCAGAGCGCCCGCATGTGCTCTTTGGTGTGCCGATGCTTGAGAAAGTTCCCCCCGGGCCCGACCTCGCGGATCACCTCCAGTGCCAGCGTTTCCTCGTTGACCACGATCCCGGTCATCATGTGGCAGATCAGGTCCCAGATCTCGCAGTCCATCAGGAGCTGCTCGTACGACCAGATGCGGCTGCCATGCAGGAGGCCAACGCCCAGCAGCATATCGGATCCCACCACCGAGGCCATGAAGGTCGAGAGGCTGTTTTCGATCCCGGCCTGCCAGTTCGGCTCCTTGGCCCCGGTGGCAAAGGACCCCATCGAAAGCGGGATGTGGTAGAAATCGGCCAGCGCGTTCGTGGCCGCCCCGAACAGGAAATCCTCCGGCCCGCCACCCGTGTAGGCGCCCGTGCGCAGGTCCATCGCCGTCTGGGCAGCGGCGTAGAAAACGGGCGCGCCCGGGAAGGCAAGCTGGATGAGCGCGAGCGCGCTAATCACCTCTGCGTTCCCCACCACCAGGTTTCCAGCCAGCGTGGCCGGTCCGGTGGAGGCACAGGAAGCCATCGTCATGAAGCCCACCGGCAGGCCGGCCTCCGCCCCCACCAGGGCGGCCTCCAGGCTCCCGCCGTCGTGTCCCAGGGGGGAGGTCGTGCATTCCATAATCGAGAGGATCGGACGCGCGCGGAGCGCTTCCCGCCCCCCGGCCAGAGCGGCCGCCATTTCTACCGCTGCTTCGGCTTCGCGTGCCGAATAGATGCTCTCCGTCTGGACATGCTTCGCCGAATGGCGCCAGATGGCCCGTAGCTCGTGGAGCCCGCGCGACTCCGGGGGACAGTCCTGCGCGGAGACCGGCACCCAGTGGAAGGCAACCTCCTCCAGATAGTCGGCGATGCGCGCGATCTCCTCGATGTCCCGCAGACAGGAGCGCCTCCGTACCCCGGTCTCCAGGTCGATGACTTCCACACCGCATCCGTCGGTGCCCACGTAGACGTGCTGGCCGTCCAGCGGGAGATCCAACGCGGGATCGCGCGCCGCCAGCGTGTAGACGGGAGGGGCTTTCCGAAGGGCTTCCTCGATCAACGCCCCGGGTGCGCGCACGACCATCGTCTCCCGGTCCACCTTGGCTCCGTGGGCTTCCCAGATGGCCAGCGCGCGCTGAGATGGGAAGCGCACGCCCACCGTCTCGATCACGTCAAGCGTTGCCGTGTGAATGCGCTCTACGTCCTCCGGACAGAGTACCTCCAGCCGGAGGCGCCGATCGCTCAAGGAACGGATCCTTCCCGCCATGGGATCACCCCTCGTGGGAACACGGATCGCGCCGCGGACACTTCGCGGCCGACACGGCGCAAGCCGCTGCCGGGCGGCCGCGCATCAGGCGCCCACCAGCCGCTTGGCTACCGCCACTGCGCCGATAGCGTCCTCGCTGTGTCCCTCGGCTCCGATCTCCTGAGCCCAGGCCGCGGTCACCGGAGCGCCGCCGACCATGACTTTCACCTTGGGACGCAGGCCGGCCGCCTCCAAGGCCTGGATGACCTCCCGCTGGCGGAGCATGGTGGTGGTGAGGAGCGCGCTCAACCCTACGATATCCGCATCCACTTCTCGCGCCTTGGCCACGAAACGCTCCGCAGGAACATCCACCCCAAGGTCGAAAACCTGGAAGCCGCTTGCGGACAGCATGGTTCCTACAAGCGTCTTGCCGATCTCGTGGATGTCGCCCTGGACCGTGCCCAGCACGACCTTGCCCAGCGTCTTCCGTTCCGTGCCCCGGCGGGCCATCTCGGGCTCCAGGGTCGCCACGGCAGCCTTCATCGCCTCCCCCGCCAGCACCAGGTCGGGGAGGAACATCTCGCCGCGGGCAAACTGATCGCCGACATAGTTCACGCCCACGACGAACCCCTTGTTGATGGCGTCCAGGGGATCGATCCCCTGCTCGATCGCCTGCTGCGCGAGTCTGCGCGCGGCTTCGATGTCGCCGTCCACGATGCTTTGGGCCATGGCCTGGAAGAGTTCCTCGGACACGGTGAACCTCCTTTGTCAGTCGATGGGTCGCTCAGCGCCTGCCTATGGCCGGCGCGCTTGCGTATCTTACCATAGCACCACCGGGCTGTCAAACCGGACTCCGCAAAGCGACGTAATCCAGTTGAAAACGCGCGCATCCTATGGTAAAATGCCATCTAGAGGACGCAAACCGAACCAAAGATGCGCTTCGACTGCGTAGCCATCGGCGCCCAGAGGAGGTGCGATGGACGACCTGGATCGGCTCATCTTGCAGACGCTGCAGCAGGACGGCCGGACGCCCTTTCGGCAGATCGCCCGGGAAGCAGGCGTTTCCGAGACCACGATCCGCAGCCGTTACCGCCAGTTGGTCGCGCAAGGGATCGTCCGCACGGTCGGGATTGTGGACCCCTATGCCCTGGGCTTCCAGGCGCCAGCGCTCGTGGGCGTCTCGGCCGAGCCCGGGCGCATCGATGCGGTCGCCCGGGCCATTGCCGCGCTCCCCGAGGTGAGCTATCTCGTGATGACGTTGGGCTCCTGGGACCTGGTGATCGAGGTCTTTTGCCGCGACCTGCCCCACCTGAGCCGGCTGATCACCGAGCAGATCCACAGCATCCCGGGCGTGCGGAGCACCGAGACGCTGATGATCGCGCGCAGCTACAAGCTGAGCTACCGCTGGTCGCCCGCTTCGGTCGAAGAGGAAGGAGAGGAGCCGGAGACCGGCCCAAAGGAACCACTCCAGGCCTGAGCGGCTTACGCCCGGAAAAGGAGGAAAGAGACGTGTCTGTCGTCACCAGGGAACCGTTATCCGCGGCCGAGCCGGCCCTTTGGCCCACTCCGCCGCTCCCCGCGCCGCTCCTGGTCACCGAAATCCCCGGCCCCCGGGCCCGGGCGCTGATCGAGGCGGACGAGCGGGTGACCTCGCCTTCGCTACCCCGCGCCTATCCGCTGGCGGTGGATCGAGCGGAAGGGTGTGTGGTCATCGACGTCGATGATAACCGCTTCCTGGACCTGGCCGCGGGCATCGCCGTCTGCGCGACCGGCCACTGCCACCCCAGGGTGGTGCGCGCGATCCGAGAGCAGGCCGGCCGGCTGATCCATATCTGCGGCTCCGACTTTTACTACCGGCCCTACACCGAGCTGGCGAAACGGCTTACCGCCCTGGCCCCCGGTCCCGGCCCCTGGCGCGCTTTCCTCACCAACTCCGGCGCCGAAGCGGTGGAAGCAGCGCTCAAGCTGGCCCGGCACACGACCCGCCGCCACCGCTTTATCGCCTTCCTGGGGGCTTTCCACGGCCGCACCCTGGGCACGGTCAGCCTCACGGCCAGCAAACCCAGGTACCGTCAGGGCTTTGGCCCGCTTCTCCCGGAGGTCACCCACGTGCCCTACGGCGACTGCTTCCACTGCCATTTTCACCTGCGCTACCCAGACTGCCGCCTGGCGTGCGTGTCCTTCATCGAGGACGAGATCCTCACCCGGGTCGCGCCGGCGGAGGACGTCGCGGCGCTGATCGTGGAGCCGATCCTGGGAGAAGGAGGCTACATCGTCCCCCCGCCCGACTGGCTGCCCGCATTGCGGCGCCTGTGCGACCGTCACGGCATCCTCCTGATTGCCGACGAGGTACAGAGCGGCATGGGGCGCACCGGCCGCATGTTTGCGGTCGAACATTTCGGGGTCGTCCCGGACATCCTGACCCTGGCCAAGGGGATCGCCTCTGGGATGCCGGTGGCCGCCATGCTCGCCCGCGCGGAACTGATGACCTGGCCCAAGGGTGCGCACGGCAGCACCTACGGCGGGAACCCGGTGGCCTGTGCGGCCGCGCTGGAGACCATCGCCCTGCTCGAGGAGGGGCTGATGGCCCACGCTGCTCGCCTCGGGGCCGAGATGCGCACGCAGCTGGGCGCTCTGGCCGCTCGCCACCCGATGCTGGTGGACGTGCGCGGCCTGGGGCTGATGATCGGCCTGGAGTTCGCCACGCCGGCTCAGGCGGCGGGTGTGGCCGAGGAGTGCTTCCGTCGCGGCGTGATCGTCCTGGAATGCGGGGACAAGGCCATCCGCCTCAGCCCGCCCCTGGTCCTCACCCCAAAGCAGGCGGAGGTAGCCCTCGACATCCTGGAGCAGGCAATCACGGCGGTAGAACGGGCCGGCTGAGGGCAAGAATCCGGGAAAACGCAGGAGGATAGCATGAAGCAGATGAGCATGCGCGAGGCAATCGCGGCGTTCGTCCACGACGGCGATACCGTGGCCATCGAGGGCTTTACTGCCTGCATCTGCTTTGCCGCGGCCCACGAGATCATCCGCCAGGGACGCAGGGACCTGACCCTCTGTCGGATGACCCCCGACCTGGTCTACGACATGCTGGTCGCCGCGGGTTGCGCGCGAAAACTGGTCTGCTCTTACATCGGCAATCCGGGGGTTGGGTCCTTACACGCCATCCGGCGTGCGGTGGAGAAGGGCATCCCCGCGCCGCTGGAACTGGAAGAGTACTCCCACTTTGGCATGGTGGCCCGTTACACCGCCGGTGCCTACGGCCTCCCCTTTTTCCCCCTGCGCTCCTATCAGGGGAGCGACCTGCCGCGCGTTAACCCCCACATCCGCTCCGTCGAAAGCCCCTATGGGGATGGAACCGTGGCCGTGGTCCCTCCGCTCAAGCCCGACGTGACCATCGTCCACGCCCAGCGCGCCGATCCCGAGGGGAACACGCACCTGTGGGGGTTGCTCGGGGTACAAAAGGAAGCCGCTTTTGCCGCCCGGCACGTGATCGTCGTGGTGGAGGAAATCGTCCCGACGGAGGTCATCCGCTCCGACCCGAACCGCACCATGATCCCCGGCCTGATCGTCGATGCCCTGGTGCACGAACCCTACGGCGCGCATCCCTCCTACGTCCAGGGCTACTACGACCGGGACAACGCCTTCTACCTCCGCTGGGACGAGATCAGCCGCGACGAGGCCTCCACCCGCCGCTGGCTGGAGGAGTGGGTCTACGGCGTGCCGGACCGTGCGGCGTACGTCGCCAAGATGGGAGCGGAGGCGTGGGAACGGCTTCGCCCGGGCGAGGCCTTCGCCTATCCCGTGAACTATGGGCGATACGCCTGAGCGGGATGAGCAAGGAGGTCGCGATGATCGGGTACACCCCTTCCGAGATGATGATCGTTGCTGCGGCACGGGCACTGGCCGGGGTACGCACGGTGTTCGTGGGCGTGGGGCAGCCGAACATCGCCTGCAACCTGGCGCTTCGTACGGTTGCGCCTGACCTGAAGCTGATCTACGAGAGCGGCGTGTACGAGGCCCGCCCGGCCCGCCTGCCCCTCTCCATCGGCGACCCGACCCTGGTGAGCGGCGCCACGCTGGTCTGCTCGCTGGCGGACCTCTTCGGCCTTTTCCTGCAGGGCGGCCGTGTGGAGGTCGCCTTCCTGGGCGGTGCCCAGGTGGACCGCTTTGGCAACCTGAACACGACCGTGATCGGAGAGTATACGCGACCGAAGGCACGGCTCCCGGGAAGCGGCGGCGCCTGCGAGATCGCCATCCACGCCGGCCGGGTGTTCATCATCATGCCGCTCAGCCGGCGCAGCTTCGTGGAACGGCTGGACTTTGTCACGAGCCCCGGCCACCTGGACGGCCGCACGCCCCGGTCCGCCCTGGGCATGCCGGGCGCGGGGCCGGAGATCGTCGTCACGGACAAGTGCGTCCTCGGTTTTGACCCGGAAAGCAAAGAGATGGTGCTGAAGAGCCTTCACCCAGGGGTCGAATTGGAGAGCGTCCTCGGCGAAGTCGGCTGGAAACTGCGCATCGCCCCGGACCTCCGGGAAACCGAACCCCCGACGTCCGAGGAGCTGCGCATCTTGCGCGAAGAGCTCGACCCCCAGGGGATCTACCGTCGCTAGCCCCATACGAGGAGGCCCCATGGATCCGAAGCAGGTTGTGATCCTTTCCGCCGTACGCACCCCTATTGGCAACTTTGGGGGAGGACTGAAGGACGTGCCGGCCGCGCACCTTGGGGCAGTGGCGGCTCGCGCGGCGGTCGAGCGCGCCGGCATCACGCCCGAGCAAGTGGACGAAGTGATCATCGGCTGTGCTCGCCAGGCCGGCAACGGGCCCAACGTGGCGCGCCAGGTGGCCTGGCATAGCGGGATCCCGGTGGACCGGCCGGCCTTCACGGTCAACAAAGCCTGCGCGAGCGGGATGAAGGCGGTGACGCTCGCCGCCCAGTCGATCCTTACCGGGGAAAACCGCATCGTCCTGGCCGGGGGCGTGGAGCAGATGTCCCAAATCCCCTATCTGCTGCTCAAGGCCCGGTGGGGCTACCGCCTGGGGGACGACACGCTCGTGGATGCGATGTACCGCGACGGTTACTTCTGCCCGCTTGCGGAAATGGTCATGGGGGAAACGGCAGAACTTCTGGCGGAACGCTACGGCATCAGCCGCGAGGAACAGGACCGGTTTGCGCTCGAAAGCCACCGCAAGGCCGTGGCCGCCTGGGAAAGCGGGGCCTTCGCGGCCGAGGTGGTGCCTGTGGAGGCCCCCGGGGAAAAGGGGACGACCGTGCGCATCGAGCGGGACGAACGGCCGAGGGCCGATACCTCGCTGGAGAAATTGGCCCGCCTGAAGCCGGCGTTCCGCTCCGATGGCACGATCACCGCCGGCAATGCCTCCGGGATCACCGATGGTGCAGCGGCATTGGTGCTGGCCTCTGCCGAAACCGCGGCCGCCCTGGGCCTGAGGCCGATGGCCCGGCTCCTTGGTTTTGCCTCGGCAGCGGTGCATCCCCGGGAGATGGGCCTGGGGCCGGTCCCGGCCACCCGCAAGCTGCTCGCCCGGACGGGCCTGGCGCTCGACGACCTGGAGTGCATCGAGATCAACGAGGCCTTTGCGGCCCAGGTGCTCGCCGTGGAGCGGGAAATCCCCTGGGATGTGGAGCGGCGCAACATCCACGGGGGCGCCGTGGCCCTGGGGCATCCGACTGGCTGCACCGGCGCCCGCATCCTGGTCACGCTGCTCCACGCCCTGCGCACGCACGACCGCACCCTGGGGCTGGCGACCCTCTGCGTGAGCGGCGGGCTGGGCATGGCGGTCGCGGTGGAACGGCTTTCCTAGCAGGAGGCGTTGCCCGTGGAATCGTACGTCTTTCGGCGGCGCGGAGCCTTTCTCCACCCCATAGCCGTGCGTGGCGAAGGCGTCTACCTGTGGGACGCGTCCGGCCGGCGGTACATCGATGGCTCCGGCGGCCCGGTGGTGGTGAACATCGGCCACGGGGTCCGTGAGATCGCAGAGGCTATGGCCGAACAGGCGCGCGCGGTCGCCTACGTGCACGGCACCCTCTTTACGACCTCCGTGCTGGAGCGCTATAGCGAACGGCTCGCTCCCCGGGTACCGCTGCCACACCCCCGCTTCTACTTTCTCACAAGCGGTTCGGAGGCCGTTGAAGCGGCGATCAAGTTCGCGCGCCAGCTGCAGGTCGCGCGGGGGGAACCTTCACGGGATACCGTGATCGCGCGCTGGGGCTCCTACCACGGGGCTACGCTGGGCGCCTTGGCGGTGACCGGCAAACCGTCGATGCGCCGGCTCTTCGCTCCCCTCTTCCGCGATCAGCCCCACATTCCCCCTCCCTACTGCTATCGTTGCCCCTTCCGTGCGACCTATCCGGACTGCGACCTGGCCTGCGCCCAGGCATTGGAGGAAGAAATCTTGCGCCAGGGGCCCGAGCGGGTGGCGGCATTCATCGCCGAGCCAGTGAGCGGCGCGACGCTGGGAGCCGTCGTCCCTCCGCCCGGCTACTGGCCGCGCATCCGCGAAATCTGCGACCACTACCGCGTTCTCCTCATCGTGGACGAGGTCATGACCGGCTTTGGACGCACCGGCAGGTGGTTCGGCATCGAGCACTGGAACGTGCAGCCGGATCTGATGACCCTGGGAAAGGGCGCGACTGGCGGCTATTTCCCCCTCTCCATCCTGGTCGCGCGCGAAGCGGACGTGCGAACGATCGCGCAAACCCATGGCGATTTCCAGCACGGGGGGACCTTTTCCCACCATACCGTGGGAGCGGCAGCTGCGCTGGCCACGCTGAGCTACCTGGAACGACACGACCTGGTGGCGGCCGCGGCCGCGCGTGGGGCACGCCTGGGCGAGCGGCTGCGCGAAAGACTGGCCGATCTGCCGGGCATTGGGGAGGTACGGGGGCTCGGGATGATGTGGGGAGTCGAGTTCGTGGCCGACCGGCAAAGTCGGACTCCGTTCCCGCCCGAGCTCCACGTGGCCCAACGGATCTGCGACCGGGCGTTCGAGCGCGGGCTGATTCTCTACCCCGGCCACGGAGGAGCAGACGGCGTACGGGGAGACCACCTGATGGTCGCTCCGCCTTTTGTCATCTCCGAAGCGCAGACCGACGAGTTGGTCGACTGCCTGCACCAGGTATGCCGCCAGGTACTCGCGGGCCTTTCCCCTAGGTGAAGACACATGGCCATTCGGGCCGGTTGGTTGGTCCGGGCCTGAGCCCCCTCTCCCCAAAGGGCGTCAATCGTCTACCCGGTGTGGGATTTGCGTGTTTGGCCTTCCTCCGCTATAATAGAACTCAACGCGGTGGGATCCTGACGAAGCCCAACGTGGGCCTGGGGAAGATGGATTGACGCCCGATCTACAGGTTGACCTGGCACCTCACTGCCCACGCGAACTCCGGCTGCGCAACCCGGTGATGGTCGCCTCGGGTTGTTTTGGCTACGGCTTCGAATATGCCCACTTCCTGGACCTCCAGCGGCTGGGAGCGATCGTCACCAAAGGCACAACCCTACGGCCGCGCGCCGGCAACCCCCCGCCCCGTCTGGTCGAAACCCCTGCCGGCCTTCTGAACTCCATCGGGCTGCAGAACCCGGGCGTTGAGACCGTGGTGGCAGAATACGCCCCCTTATGGGCACAATGGGCAGTGCCCGTCGTGGTAAACATCGCCGGAGAAACGGCGCAAGAGTATGCCGAACTGGCCCGCCGCCTGGACGAGGTTGCCGGCGTTGCCGGGCTGGAGGTGAATATCTCCTGCCCCAACGTGGATGCCGGGGGTTTGGCGTTCGGTACCGATCCAAAGATGGCTGCAGAGGTGACGCGAGCCGTGCGGAGGGCGACAACGCTGCCGATCCTGGTGAAACTGACGCCCAACGCAGGGGATATCGTGGCCATAGCGCGGGCCGTGGTCGAGGAGGGGGCAGATGCGCTGACGCTGATCAATACCCTGCGGGGTATGGTGATGGACGTCGAGGCGCGCCGTCCTGTGTTGCCACGCGGCATCGGGGGCCTGTCCGGCCCGGCGATCCGCCCGGTCGCATTGGCCATGGTCTACGAGGTGGCCGGGGCCGTCGATGTGCCCATCGTGGGCGTGGGAGGCATCGTAAACGCCCACGATGCGCTCGAATTCCTGCTCGCCGGAGCGACAGCAGTACAGGTTGGGACGGCCTGTTTCCTGGACCCGCAGGCGCCGTTGCAGGTATTGGATGGGATCATCACCTGGATGGAGCGGGAGGGTGTGAAGGCGGTTTCCGAACTGATCGGCGCAGGGAGACAGAAAGGAGGTTTCAGTGGCCATCTGGGCAATCGCCCATCGGGGAGCTTCGGACAAGGCTCCCGAGAACACGCTGGTCGCCTTTGAGCGCGCGCTAGAACTGGGAGCGGATGCCCTGGAATGTGACGTACACTTGTCTGCCGATGGGGAGGTGATGGTCATCCACGACGAGACGGTCGACCGCACAACCAATGGGCACGGGGCGGTGGCGGAAATGACCGCGGCCGAGCTCCAGCGCCTGGATGCGGGCTCCTGGAAAGACCGTCGCTTTGCCGGCCAGCACATTCCCACCCTGGGGGAAGTCTCGGAACTGGCCCTCGGCCGGGCGCAGTTGTTCGTCGAATTGCGGGGAACGTCCCCAGAGCTGCCCGCCAGAGTGGTACAGGTGCTGCGAGAAAAGGGGATTGCCGACCAGGCCTGGCTCTTTGCCGCTGAGCGACCGGTGTTGGAGGAACTGCGGCGCCTGGCCCCGGAGATGCACGTGCGTTGGCGTGAGGGCATGGAATCGGGCGATTTCGTCCTCACCTGGCCGGAGCGCCTGACCGAAGCGACCATAGGCGTGTTCCGGGAACGCGGCCTACGCGTTTTTACCACGATCCGCGACCGGGTGGGAAACAACGAAGCACGGCTGATCGCCTCGCGCATGCTCGAATTGGGGATCGATGGCATCATCTGCAACCGGGTCTGGCTCTTGCGGGAGGTCTTTGGCCTCCCCGAGGGACCCCGCGAGTAGGGGGCTCCACCCTCGCAGACTTGAGCACCGCAAGGACCCGCGGCGCTTACCCTGGGATCGGCGAAAGCGTTTCCCTTCTGCACACTCTGGACCAGATTCGCCGTTGCCCAGTGCTTCCGAATGCCGGAAACGGTGGTATAATAAGAACCACGTGGCCCTAGGTTATATGTCCGGGAGGTGTCCGATGGCCTTCAAGATCACCGAAGACTGTATCGCCTGCGGTGCGTGCGAGCCAGAATGCCCCAACCAGTGCATCAGCGAGGGGGATCCGATCTACGTGATCGATCCCGAGCGCTGCACCCAGTGTGTGGGCTTTTTTGACACCCAACAGTGCGCCGCCGTATGCCCGGTGGACGCCTGTGTGCCCGATCCGGACCATCCAGAAACGGTCGAGGAACTGAAGGCCAAGTACCAGCGGTTGCATCCCGGCCGGGCCCCCACGGGCGGCTGGTAAGCGCGCCACCCCCGGCCCTTCCTGGAGGGTTGCCCCTTGGTCACCTCCGGTGCTCCCCATTGTCCGGCCTGCGGCGCGGATCTGGGGTGGGGGGAAAGTGTGTGCCCATATTGTGGCACGAACTTGCTCCCCCGGAAGTCCCTCTTTCCCGGAGGAATCCTCAGCGGGCCATTCCCACGGCAACTGCGCATCGAACGCAGGGGTTTCCTGCGGGCAGAGCACGCCCTCTACGACGGCACTCGCTACCTCGGGCGCTTCACCCAAAGCTGGCCGGCCGGGGTGCGCTTTTTTTCGCCACAGGGGTACCGCTACCGCACGGAACGCAGGCGCCTCCTCCGCCTGGTGCTCCACTGGAACTGCGGCCCACAGCTGGTCGCCTGGGTCGAGCAGTCGCGCCTTTGGCTGCGCCGGTACCGGCTCCAGTACGGCGGAGCGGCCTACTGGCTGGTTTCTTCCTCCCCGATGTCGCTCGCATTCACGCTGCGGGACGAGGCCGGCAATCGCTTGGCAGAGATCCACCCACCTTCCCTGCTTCGTCCTCCCTCGCTCACGGTGTACAGCCCATTGGCCCTGGAACTGCTGGCGCTCGCCTATGCGACGGCGCTGGTCTTCTGGCGGCAGGCAGCGAGCGCTTGAACAGCCGCCTTACGACCGGCCCCGGCGCAGTTCCGCCAAACGCTCAAAGAGCTGGCGTTCTTCCAGGGAGAGGTTGCACGGGAGGCGGATGGAAACGGTGGCATACAGGTCACCGTACTGCCCCGGGGCCTTCAGCCGGGGCATGCCCTGCCCGCGCAAGACAAAGGTACGGCCGTTCTGCGTCTCCGGCGGGATGCGTAGCCTCAGGCGGGTGCCCTTGAGCGTGGGCACATCGACCTCGCCGCCGAGGATGGCCGTATAGAGGTCCAGCGGCAGCTGCGTGTAGAGATCGTCCCCTTTGCGCTCGAACTGCGGATGAGGGCTCACCTGGATCACCAGGTAGAGGTCTGCGCCGCCATCCCCGGGGGCGATGTGCACCCGTGAGCCGTTGTCTACCCCGGCCGGGATCTTCACCTCCAGGCGGCGCACACGCCCATCGGCCTCTTGCAGCTGGATCACCCGCTGCGTGCCCCGGTAGGCTTCTTCCAGCGTGATCTCGACCGGCTGCTCCAGGCTCGGAGCCCGGGCTGTCCGGCGGCCTGCCGCGCGGCGTGCGCGGCTTTCCGAGGGCATGCCGCCAAAGAAGAAGGAGAAAAAGTCTGAGAAGGGGCTTTCACCAAACAGCTCCCGCAATTCTTCCGGGGTCACCGTGCGGTACTGGAACCCGCCGCCCGGCTGACCGGCCCAGGCGCCGCCGGGCGCCCACCCGAACGGCCAGGATGCCGCATCCCCGCCCGCCCGCTGCCACTGCTCGAACTCCTTCCAGCGGCTGCCGAGCTCGTCGTAGCGACGGCGCTTTTCGGGATCGCTCAGGACTTCATAGGCCTCGTTGATTTCCTTAAAGCGTTCCTCGGCTGTTTTGTCCCCCGGGTTCATATCGGGGTGGTACTTACGCGCAAGCCGGCGGTAAGCCTTCTTGATGTCCGCCTGGCTGGCATCCCGTGGCACGCCAAGGATTTGGTAATAGTCTTTGTATTCCATGCCCTACCTGCCCTCCCAGGGTCATCTGGCAAAATTCTACCATACCCGCCCCGCTTTCACAACTCGCGCTTGCACAACGCGTCCACCTGTGCTATCCTACACTCAAAGGTTCACGGACGGGAATCATGGAACGGATGTTTACTCCCTGGCGCATGGCCTACATTGCCGCCCCACACGGCCGCGGTTGCATCCTCTGCGAAAAGCCCGCTCAGGACGACGATCGGGGCAACCTGATCGTTTACCGCGGCCGGCATTGCTACGTGCTGCTCAACCTCTACCCTTACAACAACGGCCACCTGATGATCGCTCCGTATGCGCACATCGGCAACCTGGAAGACCTCCCCCCAGAAACGGCGGCGGACCTGATGCACCTGACGCAAAAGAGCCTCCGGGCCCTGAAATGCTGCATGTCCCCCCACGGCTTTAACATCGGCATGAACCTGGGACGCGTCGCTGGCGCCGGCATCGCCGATCACGTCCACCTGCACATCGTTCCTCGCTGGCAAGGCGATACCAATTTTATGCCCGTCATCGCGGGCACCAAGTTGATCCCCGAACTGTTGGAAGAGACCTACGATAAGCTCCATCGTGCCTTCCAAGAGATCTGAAACCCGGTTTGCAAAAGCGGGATAGACGTGCTATACTACACTTAACGGTTGTCCAAGAGTGGGGTTTCCCCACTTTTCTTTTGCCCGACCCCGCCTACGGAGAGGCAAGAGGTAGCTACCCGGGTGAAAAGACCCGCCGAATCCCGCTTTCAGCGACGGGCGATGAGGTGATGGGATGAAGAGCGAGTTCTACGCAGCAGTGGCGCAGATCTCCTCCGAACGCGGGATCTCGCCAGAGGAGATCCTGCAGAAGGTCGAGCAGGCGCTGATTTCGGCGTACAAGCGCCGCTTCGGGGCGGCACAGAATGTCAACGTGCGCATCGACCTGGCCACCGGCGAGGCCAAGGTGTTCGCGGAAAAGCGCGTCGTGGAACAGGTCGCCGACCCGCGCGAGGAGATCTCCCTGGCTGAGGCCCGGCGGCTGGTGCCAGATGTCGCTGTCGGACAGGCGATCAGCATCGAAACGACGCCTCGCGACTTTGGACGTATCGCCGCCCAGACGGCACGACAGGTCTTCCTGCAGCAGATCCGCGAAGCCGAACGGAACAAGGTCGTCGGGGAGTTCGCCGGCCGGGTGGGGGAAATGATCACCGCTGTGGTTCGGCGCGTGACCCCCCAGGGAGTCTACCTGACCGCCGACCGGGCGGAGCTCTTCATGCCGGCCCGCGAGCAGATCGCCACCGAGCGCTACCGCATCGGTCAGCACCTGAAGGTCTATGTCACGGAGGTGCGGGACGACAAGCGCGGCCCACAGATCGTCGTCTCCCGCTCCCATCCCAAGCTGGTGGAACGCCTCTTCGAGATGGAGGTGCCCGAGGTGCTGCGCGGGGCGGTCGAAATCGTCGCCCTGGCCCGGGAACCAGGGGTGCGCACCAAAGTCGCCGTACGGGCGATGCAGCCCGGCGTGGACCCGGTGGGCTCCTGTGTGGGACAGCGGGGTGTACGCATCCAGAACGTGGTCAGCGCCCTGAACGGGGAAAAGATCGATGTGGTCCCCTGGAGCGACGACCCGGCGGTGTTCATCGCGAACGCCCTTTCCCCAGCGACCGTGGTCGAGGTGCAACTGGACGAAGAAAGCCACACCGCGACCGTGGTGGTGCCGGACAAGTCGCTTTCCCTGGCCATCGGAAAGGAGGGGCAAAACGCGCGCCTGGCGGCACGCCTGACGGGCTGGCGGATCGACATCAAGAGCCTCTCCACCCTGCTGGAGGAAGGCGCTACCGTCGAGCAAGCCGAAGGGCAGACGGTGGAGCAGGCGGTGCTGGTACACGATCCCGAGCTCGCTTCCGCGAGCGGAGAAACCCGGCGCGTGCGCCCGGACGGCACGGTGATCTACCAGAAGGTCGTCTACGGGCCCCTCCCGGAAGCCTACCAGAACCGTACGGTGACCGTGCGCGCCACGTCCCAAGGGGTGTACATCTACGATGGCGAACAGCTGATCAGCGCCTACCGGCGCGGCGAAGGGGTCACCGCGGCCCAGATGACCGCACAGCTGTCCCCGCGGATGTCCGAGGAGGAAGCCCCTCCCTTGCCACCCGAAGTGTGGCAGGCATTGGAGCGTGCCCGTCGCGAGGAACGCAAGGTCGCACCGGACGGCACCCTGGCCTTCCAGCGTGCCCGTTACGGACCGCTGCCTCCGGAACTCGTTGGGCAAGTAGTAGAAGTGCGCCAGGCGGGCGATTACCTGGCGGTTTTCTGGCAGGACCAGCCAGTGGCGTTGTTCCGGCGTTCGGAGGAGGAGGATGGGCAAGGCTAAGGGCCGCCCGCGCCACATCCCGGAGCGCACCTGTACCGCCTGTCGCAGGAAGCAGGCCAAGCGCGAATTGATCCGCATCGTGCGCACGGTCGATGGGCAAATCGAAATCGACCCGACCGGCCGCCGACCCGGGCGCGGCGCCTACCTGTGCCCGGATCCGATGTGCTGGGAGAATGCGCTGAAGCGCAAGGTCCTCAACCGGGCACTGCGCGTCGTACTCACCCCGGAGGAAGTGGCCCAGCTGCGCGCGTACGCCCAGAGCCTGAAGGATCGAGCCCAGACCTTAGGACTGGGTCTGCCTGGCTCCGAAGCGCGCCCAAATCCGGCCGGGGCCCAAGCCCAGGAGGACCAAGGGCGGCCGCCGGCCGCGCCGGAGCGCAGGTCCTGAGGAGGAAGTATGCCCAAGAAGAAACGGCCACCCCTTCGGGAAGAAGATCTGTGGGAAGAAAACGATGCCAGCAGGCCGCGCGCAACCCGCCCGGCCCGCGGCGAGGCTCGCCCCGTGGTGCGTGCCCGACCCGCCTCCACGCTCGCGAGCGGTGTACGTCGCCCGCCGGCGCGGCCGGTGGAACTGCCCCCGCTCCTCACGGTGAAAGAACTGAGCGAGCGGCTGGGCGTCAGCGCCGTCGACGTGATCAAAACGCTCATGAAAAGCGGGATCATGGCCAACATCAACCAGCAGATCGACTATGACACGGCGGCCATCGTCGCTTCGGACCTCGGCTTCGAGACCGTGGAGGTGGCCCCACCGGAAGCAAAAGAGGAACAGGCCGCTCCGGAACTGGCCGAAGACCTGGAAGCGGTGCCCCGGCCCCCGGTGGTCACGATTATGGGCCACGTCGACCACGGCAAGACCAAGCTCCTCGATGCCATCCGGCAGACGAACGTCGCCGAGGGCGAAGTGGGAGGCATCACCCAGCACATCGGCGCCTACCAGATCGAAGTGCGCGGGAAACGCATCACTTTTCTCGATACCCCTGGCCACGAGGCCTTCACGGCCATGCGCGCCCGCGGGGCACAGGTGACGGATATCGTTGTGCTCGTCGTGGCCGCAGACGACGGGGTCAAACCGCAGACGCTGGAAGCCATCTCCCACGTCAAGGCCGCACGGGTTCCGATCATCGTCGCCATCAACAAGATCGATAAACCGGAAGCGAATCCAGCCCTCGTGAAGCAGCAGCTCGCCGAGGCCGGCGTGATCGTGGAGGAGTACGGTGGAGATGCCCCCTGCGTCGAAGTCTCGGCCAAGATGAAATGGCATATCGAGGACCTGCTCGATATGATCCTCCTGGTCGCCGAACTACAGGAATTGAAGGCAAACCCGAACAAGCCCGCCACGGGGACGATCATCGAAGCGGAACTCGACCGGGCACGAGGACCGATCGCCACCGTCTTGGTCAAAGAGGGAACACTCCGGCTCAAAGATACCGTGGTGGTCGGGGAAACGTACGGCAAAGTGCGCGCGATGATGACCGATACCGGCCGGCGGGTGAAAAAGGCCGACCCGGCCATGCCGGTGGTCATCATGGGACTGAACGATGTCCCGAACGCTGGCGATACGCTGCAGGTCGTTCCAGATGAGCGCACGGCACGCGAGATCGCGCTTGCCCGACAGCGCCAACGCGAGGCAGAGCGCCTCCGTGCCCAGCGGGCCCTTTCCCTGGACGACCTGTTGGACCGCATTCGTGAAGGCGAAATCAAGGAACTGAACATCATCCTAAAGGCGGACGTCCAGGGCTCTATCGGGGCGATCGAACACGCGCTGAGCAAACTGAACGAAGAGGGCGGGGAGGTCCAGGTCAACATCCTGCACAAGGCCACCGGGGCCATTACCGAGTCGGATGTGATGCTGGCGGTCGCCTCGCGGGCGATCATCATCGGTTTCAACGCACGCCCCGATCCTGCCGCCCGGCGCGCAGCAGAGCGGGAAGGGGTAGACATCCGCTTCTACAACATCATCTACGAGCTGGTGGACGACGTCAGGCGGGCTATGCAAGGGATGCTAGCGCCCAAGATGCGCGAGGTCGTGGACGGCTACGCGGAGGTGCGGCAGATCTTCCACCTCCCGGGCAAGATCGTGGCTGCCGGCCTCTACGTGACCGAGGGCAAGGCGCTGCGCAACGATCGTGCCCGCGTTCTGCGGGGCGGGGTGGTCATCCACGAGGGGCCGCTGGCGTCGCTCAAGCGCTTCAAGGACGATGTGCGCGAGGTGGCTGCCGGGTACGAGTGCGGTGCGACCCTCAGCGAGTTCAACGACATCCAGGTCGGGGACATGCTGGAATTCTTCCACGTGGAAGAGGTCCCGGCCACAAATTAGCCGTTTGTTGGGCTTGGGCAGGTGAGCCATGCCTTCGCGACGTACAGTTCAGGTGGCCAGCCTCATCCTGCAAGAACTGAGCCTTCTCTTGCAGCGGGAGATCAAGGATCCGGGGATTGGCTTCGTGACCCTAACCGACGTGGAGGTCAGTCCGGACCTGCGTGCTGCCCGCGTCTACTTCAGCGTCCTGGGCGATGAGCAGGCGGTCCAGCAGTCCCGGGAGGCGCTGGAACGCGCAAGCGGTTTCCTGCGCCATGAACTGGCCCAGCGCCTGACGCTGCGATCTGTCCCCGAGCTCCATTTCGTGCGCGACCGCTCGATCGAGCGCGGCCAGCGCATCCGGGAGCTCCTACGCGCGATCGAGGAGGAGCGCAAGCCCTCGAGCGAGGGTTAACCGGTGGAGGGGTTTATCAACCTCTACAAGCCTTCCGGTCCGACCTCCCATGACCTGGTCGTGTGGCTCCGGCGTTTGCTGCGCGGTTCGCGTATCGGCCATGGGGGAACGCTCGATCCGCTTGCCGAAGGAGTGCTACCCATTGGGATCGGCCGGGCCACTCGCCTCCTTCCCTTCTTCCAGGAAGCCAACAAGGTGTATCGCGCCGAGGTCATTTTGGGGGTCAGCACGACGACCTACGACGCCGAGGGGGAAGTCACCGGTCAATACCCTCTCCCGCCGCTGGATCGGAGCGCGCTCGAGGAAGCTCTCTCCTCCTTCCTGGGCCCCCTCGAGCAGCTGCCTCCTCCTTTTTCGGCCGTGCGCCAGGGGGGGCGCCGGCTTTACGAACGCGCCCGTAGCGGGGAAACGGTGAACCCCCACCCGAGGCGCGTGTGGATCTACGGGCTGCAGCTCCAGGCCTGGGAGCCTCCCCGCTTGACGCTCGAAATCCACTGTAGCAGCGGGACCTACGTTCGCTCCCTGGCGCACGATCTGGGCCAGCGGCTGGGATGTGGGGCCCATCTGGCTGCTCTGACCCGGCTGCGGGTTGGCCCCATGGCGCTGGAGCAAGCGCTGTCGCCCGAGCGGCTCGAAGGGTTGGTGCTACAAGGCCGGCTGGCAGAGGTGTTGCAACCGCTCGACCTGCCCGTCCGCCACTGGCCGGCCATCGTCCTGGAAGAGGGCCAGGTGCAGGCACTGGTCGCAGGAAGGCCGTTGCAATTGCCCCCGGAAGCGCTGCCCCAACAGGCACAGCGCGCACGGGCCTGCCGCCCCGATGGCACACTGTTGGCACTGCTCCGGTATGGCGCAAGCGATGGCCGGTGGCATCCCTTCCGGGTCTTTGCTTGAGGAGAAGGGGTCACGCGGATGGAGGTCATCCAGGGGTGGACAAAACTGGCAATACCCGGCGCGGTGGCCACCATCGGGGTTTTCGACGGCGTTCATCTGGGACACCAGGTGCTCATCCGCGGGGTGGCGGAGCGAGCGCGCGCCTTGGACCTGCGTTCCGTGGCCATCACGTTCCATCCCCATCCCCGTTCCGTCGTGGCACCGGAGCTGCCGTGGGAGTACATCTGTTCCCTCGAAGAGCGCATCGCGCGCATCTCTGAGCTCGGGGTGGACCTGTTGATCGTCCTTCGCTTTTCGCCCGAGCTGGCAGCGACCCCGGCCGAGGAGTTTGTGGCCCGCCTGGTGGACCATGTGCCGCTCCGAGAGCTCCACGTGGGCTCGGGATTCGTCCTGGGCCGGGGTCGGGAAGGCAACGTCGCGCGCCTGGCGGCGTTGGGCCACCGGTGGGGGTTCACGGTGCATACCGTCCCACCGGTCTGCCTGGACGGCCGCCCCGTCAGCAGCACCCAGATCCGGCAACTCGTCCAGGCCGGCCGGGTGGACGAGGCCCAGCGCTGGCTGGGCCGTCCGTTCTCCTTGCGCGGCGAGGTAGTGGCCGGAGAGGGGCGGGGCCGCCTCCTGGGCTTTCCCACCGCCAACCTGCACCTCCACCCCCGTCAGCTCTTGCCTGCCGATGGTGTCTACGCCGTGCGCGTGCGCCTCCCCGCAGTGGCCTCGTGCCTCGAGCTCCAGCCCGCGCTCGCCTATGTCGGGCGCCGCCCCACCTTTGGCCCCGGAGAACGCGTGGTCGAGCTGCACCTGCTCGACTTCCAGGGCGACCTCCTGGGCTACGAACTGCGTGCGGATTTCGTTCGTCGCCTCCGTCCGGACCGGGCCTTCCCCAACGCAGAAGCCCTCGCCAGGCAGATGGCCCAGGATGCCGCAGCAGCCCGCGCATTGCTCCGCCCACCCCATGACAGGAGCTGACGTTTCGGCCCTCCAGAGACCCTAGCCGCCGACCGGCCGCTCCAGCCAGAGCTCTTTCCAGCGTTGTGGCCGCGGGCGGAACCCGGCCTTCAAGTAGAGCGCAAAAGCCGCCCGGTTTCCCGCCGAGACCTGGAGCTCCAGACGCTTGGCTCCCCTTCGACGCGCCTCTCCTTCGGCCTGCTCGAGCAGCCACAACCCCCAGCCTTGCCGTCGCGCCGAGGGGAATACTCCCAACGCCTCGATGCGCAGGGCATCCCGCACCTCCCGGTACACGAGCACTCCAGCCGGCTGACCGTTCAGCTCGAACCAGAACGGCTCCGCGCGGCGATGGAAGAGGCCATGGAGGATGTGCCGGGCCCACCAGGAGACGATCGGCATACGAAGCACCCCATCAAGCCTGGAATCTCCCTGGCGCACCGTTTCCAGAACCGCCCGGGTGAAGTTTCCCCGTTCCTCCGACGAGGGAGGCCGCAGCGAAGGCTCAGGCCTCCGCCCCGCGTTTCCGCTTGCCAGTTGGCTCACCACCGCGGCACACTCCTCGACCTGCACCCCCAGGTGCACCAGATCCTGCAGGTTGGCCCGCTGCCGCTCCGGGGTGGCCGAAGAGGTCCCATCCGCCAGCACGATCACGCGATACCCGTACACCGTGGCATCGTAGACGGTCGCCCGGATGCAGTTGGGGGTCTGTGTCCCACCGATCACCAGCGTGTCCACGCCCACGCGGCGGAGCCGCAGATCAAGGTCGGTCCCCCAAAAAGCGCTCCAGGCACGCTTGCGCACGACCGGCTCGCCGGGAGTAGGCGCCAGCGCCGGCACGATCTCGGCCCCCCAGCTGCCGGGCAGGCAGAATCCCCCCAGCCGAAAGAAGGCCTCCCGCCGCACCGATTCCACATCGCTTCCGTCGGGGCGGTGCTCTCGGACGACGAAGAACACCGGCCGGCCCGCGGCACGAAAGGCCTTGAGCAGCTCCGCCAGCCGCGGGACCGTCTCAGGAGCGCCTGCCACGAAGAGCTTCCCCTGCGGGTCCACAAATTCGTTCTGCATGTCGATGATCAACAGGGCCATCTCCATCGTTAGGCCTTCCTCCGCGACTTCCAGCCCAGCGCATAGAAGGTAGGGACAAAGAGCACCCGCCGGCCGGTTCGCAGGGCCTCGGCGTCGACTCTCTCCAGGCGGTCCTGCTCTTCCTGGGAAAGAAGCCCCTCCAGGTCGCGCCGACGGATGCCCCACTCCGCGGCAAACCCCTCGTCCGGGGCGGCCGGTACGCTCCAGCTCCCCCCCATCACGCCCACCATGGCGTGCAGGCCCGCGGCATGGAACCACTCCCCCAACCGGCGCCCGGTTTCCGGGCAGGCCCCTTGCGCCCTCAACGCCTCCGCCTGCAGGTGCCCCAGCGGCTCGAGTTCCGGGGGATAGTCGATCCGCCCGGCATAGTCCGGTTCGGCGCACGCCAGGACGCTTCCCCCACTCCGAACTACCCGGGCCATTTCGGCCACCGCCCGCGCCGGGTCCCGCACCCACAGCAGCAGGTAGTGACAGAAGACCAGGTCAAACGAGCCATCGGGAAAGGGCAATGCATGTGCGTCCCCCTGGACCCACAGCACCTGCGGCACCCTTTCTCGGGCAAAGGCGAGCATCTCGGCATCGATGTCCAGCCCGATCACGGCCGCGCGGCTCACGGTTGCCACCTCGGAAGCCACCACCCCGGTGCCACAGCCGACCTCCAACACCTTCGAGGCCGCACCCAGCCGGGCCTGGCGGAACAGCCACAGCCGCGTGGGGCGCGTCCACGACGCCTGGTGCTGAAACCATCCGTGCCACGCTTCGGGCGAACCAAAGGGCTCAGGGACCATGGGAATCTCCCGCAGATCCACGGTGGGCGCCTCAACGGGCTACCTGGATTTCCACCCAGTCGACCATCACCCCTAACCGGCGGTTGTCGGAAAGATGGCGATCGTACCGGTGCGGCCGGTACGTCTGGCTGCGCAACTCGAACCACAAGACGACCCCTGCTTCCTGGTTCCCGAGCGGCAAGGCATAGCGGTGCCAGCCGTTTTCCACCACGAACCATCCCAGACACGCGCCCCCCTGCCACACGGTGACCTCCGGCAGGGGCAGCGTTTCCGGCCGGCCAGCCGACATCCGGAACACCAGCTGCGCCGTACCATCGGCCGGTACCTGGAGCCGAAAGCGCACCGAAGCATCGCTCCAACGAAAGGTCGTATCGCCCTCGGCCTGCTGCGGCAGGTGCCACCCCAGCACGTGGCCCAACTCCAGGTGGCTCCCCAGGTCCAGGCTGGGGGGCACCGAGGAAGCAAAATGCACCAGCGCCCAGCGCTGAAGGTTCTCGAGCGAGTTCGCTTCGAAGGCCAACTCCCGCGCGGCCTGTCCCGCATCCGTGTCCCGCAACAGGTCCCCCAGCAAGAGATGGGGATGGGGGTGCCCTGAGCGGTACGCGATCGCCTCACGGAGCACCGCCTCGGCGCCCGCCCGGTCCCCTTGCGCGCGCAGCGCCTGCGCGAGGAGCACCCGCGCTTCGGAAGACTCCGGGTAGGCCCGCAGGGCTGCTCGGGCGTGCTCGGCTGCCCCGGCTACTTGCCCCCGTTGCCAGGCCCACTGCCCCAAGACGAGATGGATCCGCTTGACCGCGATCCGGTAGCTCAAGTGCGGATAGTTCGCATGGGCGAGCACCAGGGCAAGAAAAGCCAAGACGCACAACACTGCCCAGGCCACGCGGAGCGCCTTTCGTCGTCTGGGGAGCGCTGCTGGGCGTGGCGCTGCCAGGGCCGCTGCTGCGTAAGGGATCAACACCAGGAGGAAAGGGAGCCGGTAGCGCAGTTCCACGTGGAAAAGGGTGGTGGTGGCCGGCACGTAGGCAAGCCAGACCAGCTCCAGGAGAAAGGCTTGGGGGCGGTAGCCGGCGAGCCCCACAAGACCAGCAACCACGAGCAGCAGGTACAGCCCATCCCCCAGCAGGACGCGCGCCCAGACTTCTCCCGGTGGATACCAGATGGCCGGCCTTCGGACGAAATCGTCAAAGTACTCCAGGGCGAAAAAGGCCCGCAGTTCGCGCCAGCACTTGTCCAGGAACCACTGCGGGTGGGCCCGGATGGACGCCAGGCCACGGCGCAGGGCCAGGCCTTGCCGCTCCCCCTCCGGGTAGCGAAGCAGCTCCGCCTTGACCCCGTCGCGCCCTAACACGGGATCGTTGTCCAGCCAGAGGTTCGTGGCCCCCGTCGTGTCAACGAGGATCAGCGCCCGGTGCTCCAAGGCGTTGCGCACCGTCCAGGGAAGGATCACCAGCAGCGCCCCCACCAGCACCACGGCCCCAAGACGACAACCTGTAGCCCAGCCGCGCTTCACCCGGCCCTGCCAGGCCAGGCCGACGGCCGCCAGCGCCACCCAGGGAAGGCCCGTCGCGCGGGTCAAGGCCACCAGGCCGAACAGAATGCCGCAGAGCAAGGCGCTCTTCCAGGAAGGCCGCGTAAGGCCGCGCTCCAGAACGACCAGCGCCAGCGCGAGAAGGGAGAGAAATAGCGTTTCCGTGAGCAGGAGCGTAGGCTGCAGCGCCAGCGGAAAGAAAAGCGCCGCCGTGGCCGCAGCCACCCGCCCGGCCTGCTGCCCATGCCGCAAGCGTGTCCACCCATAGAGCAGGGGAACCAGGCCCGCGCTCAACAGAAGCTGTGCGACGCGCGCGGCAGTGACCTCTGCACCGAAAAGGCGGAAAAGGACCGCCAGAAAGAGCGGGTAAAGCGGGCCGCGCATCAACTCCAGGTCGTGATACCCCTTGCCCTGGACGAATGCCCGCGCCTGCTCGAAGAAGGCCGCCTCATCCCCGCTCAGGGGATAGGGCCAATGCCAGGAAAGCACCAGCAGCCGCAGAAGCAGCCCGAACAAGAGAGCTCCAACGAGCCATCCGTCGACGCGCGCACGTGCCCCTTTTTCCCCCATCGGCCTACCTTATTCCGGTCGTATGACGGCCTGATCCAACATCAGCCCCAAAACCCGCAACTGCCCGGTGTTCAAGAGGTCGCGCGGGCCCGGGACGAATGGAGTGCAACGGAGCGACACCAGGACATCGCTTCCGGGCGGGGACGAGGGCAAGGGGATGGTCACTTCGGACCACCCGTCCATCCGCGCCGTGAAACGCGCGATTTCCGTTTCCCCAACAACAACGGTCACCCGCGCCGGAACCTCACCAGCAGGGCGCCAGGCCCACAAGCGCAGGGAGAGAAGCTGCGGTTTCCCGCTCCCAGCCCCGGGAAAACGCAGGGAACACGCCCCTTTGCTCCAGCGGAAGGTGCGCAGGCCTTCCTGCTCTGCCTGATAAAAGCCCTGGATGAGCCCCCAGTCCATCCCATTGCCCAGATCGATCTCCTGCGTCGGAGGAGGCCGGAGGTGGTCGTAGGCCCAGTCTACCGGATTGCGCTCGACCAAACGCCGGCTGGCAAACTGAACGCGCGCGCCTTCCAGGTCGCCCTGCTCCCGCAAAAGGTCCCCGCGCAGGAGCACAGCTTGATACCAGTCACTTCCCTCCAGCGCCGCCAGGGCTCCCGCCGGATCCCCCGAGGCCCGCAGCCACTCGGCCAGCACTACCCGAGCGGTGGGGAGCGGTTCTGACCCATCCGGCCGGTAGGCCAGAGCCGGGGTCAGCGCCGCCCTCGCGCCATTGAGGTCGCCCGCGGCCAGTGCTCGCTCGGCGCGGGCCAGCTGCCGCGCCACAGCCCGGCTGCGCAGCGCCAGTCGGGTCGCCCCCAGCGAGGCCGGGTAAGGCCCGAGGCACGAGGGCAGCGCGACCGCCCAGAAAGCCACGCTCAGAAGCAAGGCCGCGCCGGAGCGCAGGAGGACCTCCCGTCGGGCCAGCGTACGCCAGGACCGAGAGGCCACCGCACCCGCATAGAGCGCGAGAAAGGGCCAGAGAGAAAGACGGAAACGACCGATGGCAAAAAAGACCACACCGGTTCCCAGACAGTACCCCAGCCAGAGGAGCACCAGCCCCCGTCCGGGCTCCCGGCGGGACAGGAACAGCCCGGCCAGGGCCAGCGGAACCACAAGGACGTAGAGCAAATCTTCCAGCAGGAAAAGGGCAACCAGGTGGGGCACCGAGACCATCCCCAGGGAGAAACCTTCGACCAGCCGCTCGTCGGCGCTGTAGTTGATGCGCAGCAGTTGCCTCAACTCCACCAGGCGACCCCGTAGATAGGCCGTGGGATCGGAAACGATGGCCGCCCAGCCCTGACGGTAGGCATAGGCCTGTCGGGCGGCAGGGTCGGGCAATGCAAGCAAGGTTTGGTGCACCTGGTAGGTATTCCGGAACTGGCCCCCCTGGGAGCCCAACCAAAAGTTGTAACCGCCGGTGGTGTCCACCAGGACAGGCCTGCCGAACGCCTTCCAGGTGTATAGGGTCCAAGGGAGGAGCACCCCGACCACCACCACGGCGAACAGGGTGCAGGACAGGATGGCGTAGCGAGGGTTCCGCCGAGCGTGGGCGAAAGTCCAGGCACACACCAGCGGCAGAAAAGCCAGGGCGACCCCGCGTGTGAGGATAGCCAACCCGAAGAGGAGGCCAGCAAGGGCCAGCCAGCGGAGGCCGGCCCGGCGCTCCCTTGCCTGCGCAAACCCCACCAGCGAGGCTACGCCGGCCAGGAGCAACGGCAGGAAGAGGTTCTCGGCCAACACCAGGTGCGGAAGCCCTGCCAGCGGGAAGGCAACGCCGGCCACCACACCCGCGAACCGGGCCACGCGCCGATCCCACATGACACGCCCCAGATGGTAGACCAAAAGGGGAACTGCCAGGCTGAGCCCGATCTGCACCAGGCGTACCGCCTCGCGCACGGAGGGAGCGAGCGGCCCAGAAGCGCTCCCGAACAGGCGCAGGAAAGGCGCCAAAAACAACAGGTAAAGCGGAGGGCGCACCCACGGCCATTCGGCATAGAACGCAACCCCCTGCCCACGTGCCAGCCCCCACGCCGCGGCCAGGTATTCGGCCTCATCGCTCACCGGTTCCGCGCGCGGGAGGACCAGGTATAGCCCCAGGCGCACCCCCAGCGCCAGCCCAAGAAGGATCCCCAGGTCGCGCCAGTATCGCCGGGTCACGGCTTTCCACTCCCAGACGCGATCTCCACTTCGCCAACCGTACACCACTGCCCACCATCCGGCAGAAGGAGAGGCGCCTGACCGGCGTCTACCCGGCGGTACCCGACCTGGATTCGGTACCGGCCGGTGCCGAGGCCTTGGGGAAGCGGGATCTCGTAGTAGTCCAGGAATTCATCCCTCGGCAACCACCGCGTGGTGGGCAGGAATCCCCCCAGTGGCTCCCCGACGACAGAAGCCACCGGCTCACCGCGTTCGTCCACCAGCTGCACCACCGTCTCCAACCGGGGAAGCTCCGGCTGCAGGCCCACGACGTAGAGCGTGAGGGGCAGGGGGGTTCCCGCCCGAGGCGGAACGGAAAACGGCTGCACGTCGGCTCCGAAGAGCCGCACCATCCCGCCAAAGGACGCCTCCAGGGGGATCTGGGCTTGGGGAAAGCCCACACGACGTTCGGCATTGAACGAGATGGCATACAGGTCGAGTCCCACCCAGTGCTGCTCGTCGCACCGCAGGAACGGGTTGAGGGTGAACCACTCGTAGGCCCAGCGGTGCGGATCCACCGTTTGCTCGTGGAAGGGGGCGAGGAGCAACCAGGCCCGCCGCCGGCCCGTGGTCAGCCGATCCATATCGGCTTCAAAGCTGCGGAAGGAATAGCCTTGGGCAAGTAGGTCTCCCAGGGTGTGCAGCTCCAGCGGAACGAGGGGACGACGTTCGGCGTAGTAGGATACGGCGGGAAGGATGTAGTTTGGGTGAACCAGGATCAGGTCGCCGGGATGCACGTGGTCCTGGAGGTAGCGTGTCGCCTCACGGAACTGTTCCTTGTGGGGCTGCCCGGAAAAATGGTGCACCCACACTTCACGGGCGCACGCGACGGGCACCAGCACGCTCGAGATCAGGAACAGCCCGCCTGCGAGCACCCCGAGCCCGCGATCTCCGGAACGAAGCAGACCCACCCTCCAGCGCCACAGCCTCTCAAGCCCGAACGCGAGCAGGAGGAGGTACGCTGGAAGCAAGCCCAACAGGTAGCGCGCGTAGTAGAGGGGTCGCACCAGGTAAAAGGCGAAGAAAGCCAGGCCTGGAGCAACAAGCGCGGAAAAGAAGAAACGTTTCCTATCCGGGCGATCTGTCACTAGCTCGATGGCTCCGGACAGCGCAGCGATCGCAAAGGGGAGGAGGAAAGGACGGCGATCTGGACCTTCACCGGGGAGAGGAGCACGGGCACGGATACGAAGGCTCATCTGGCTGAAAGCATCCAATACCACCGCCAGATCGCGAGGGGCGGAAAACTGCCGCGCCGCGCCGGCTTGGCCCAGCCCCAGCCACAGCAGCAAGAGCGTCAGCAGCAGGGCAAGGGCCAGCAGGATGCGGCCTCGCCGCTCCTTTGTCCCGAGCAGAAGGAAGGTTAGCTGCCCCACCAGGGAGAGGATCGCGATCAACCGATGCGCGAGCAAGGCCAAAAGGGTCAGGAGGGCAAACGCACCCCAGGACCGCGCGCTGCGCCGGCCATTTGCTTCCAGCAAGGCGAGCCAGGTCCCCAGGGACAGGAACAGCGCGGCCGCGTACGCCTTGGCCTCCTGGGCGTACCAGACGGCGATCGGGGAAAGCACCAGGAAGGCCGACGCCAGGAGCGCGGCTCGGCGGCCGACCAACCGCCGCCCAAACAGGTACAGGAGGGGCACCGCCGCCGCCCCGAGCAGCGCCGAAGGCCAGCGCAGAGCGACTTCCCCGGAGCCGAACAGCGAGATCCACACCCGCATGCTGAGGATGTACAGGGGATAGCCTTGGTGTGGGTCGAACAGGGCCCGCAGGAGATCGGGAAGCGGCCGGCTGGCCTCCACCACGGTATAGACCTCGTCCAGCCAGAGGCTTTGATGGCCAAGGGTCAGGCAGCGAACCAGAAGGCCCAGAAGGAAGAGGACACCCAGGACCAGGAGATGCCCAGGGAAAGCGCGTGCCATGCCTCGGTCGGAAAGATTCCGTGCCACAGCCAAATACACCCTCGCTTTTCCGCTCCTGTCGCGGGCGGCCCCATCATAGCCCAGGGGAGAGGAAATGTCAAAGCAGCCGTCAACAGTCCGGTACCGGGGCAGCCGCTTAGCGCGAAAGGCAAGGCTCCCTGGGCACGAGCGGAACCCCTGGGATCCCTCACCGGGGCCTTGCGGCAAACAACGGGTTACTGTCCGCTATGCGGTGGGATGGGCGTATTTTGACCCACCTGCGCGCCAGCGGAGGATACTAGACCTTGATTTCAGAAGTTTTTAGGGTAAAGCCGGCTTGCAGACTGAACTCCCGGACAGCCTCCAGCCGCTTCTTCAGATCGTCCGCGGTGAACTTCCAGGAGAAAGGCTGGGCCCGTTCCTGATAGGAGTCCTGAAAATCGAGCAACCGCTGCATCAAGGCTTCCTCGCTCGCTACGTCCAACAGCGTCAGGACTTTGCGCTGGACGATGGAAAAGTACAGTTCGATCTGGTTCAACCAACTGGCATGGACCGGTAGCGAGACCGCTATGGCATTGGCGTACCGGCCCTGCAACCGGGTCGGAAAGGTGTTCCGATGATGCGCACTCCCGCCATCCACAATCCAGAACACTCGCTCCGCCGTCCGGTAGGGCGCTTGCCCCATCACCAGGCCAAGGAGCTCGGTGAAGGTGGCGATGGACGTGGTCGGGGCCACCCGGCCAAAGAGCTGCCCCCGAAAGACATCCCAGGCCGCATGATAGGCCACCGTACCCAAGCGTTGGTACTCGAACTCTACCCGCTGCACCTGCCCCGGCGCGGGGGGCAAGCCCGGATGCAACCGCGCCAGGACCTGGATGCTTTTCTCGTCCGCCGAGAGCACATAGTCGGCCGGGCCCAGCCGTTGGCCTTCCCAGAACCCGGCGTACAAATCCAGAATCACACAGGCGCGAGGCACAAAATCGGGGTCCCGGGGGAACAACCAGTAGCGATAGCGCCACGGCTTGAGCGCGTCTTGCCGGAGAAAGCGCCCCAGGGTGCTGTGACTGAGCTGCGCCAAGTCCTCCTCCTGCTGGACCACCCGCAGCAGGTCGGCCAGCGAGAACCGGCTGAGCGGCTTCTCGTGTTTCCAGAGCGTTTCGCAGAGCACGGCCGTGACGTGGGTGCGTTGGGCCAGGCCATACGTCACGGGGCGGCCACTGCGGGGCCGATCTTGCAGCGCCTGTACCGGCCCTGCGGCGCGGCGCGCCAGGAATTGCTTGCGCTGGTTCAACACCGTTTGCTCGCAACACCCCAATGTCTCCGCCGTTTCGCTGATGGTCTTGCCCTTGTAGGCCAGCAGGATAATCAGGATGCGGATGACCAAGCGCGCATCTTTGCGCCCTTTCTTCTCGGCCTGCCGCAGCAACTGCTTCTCTTTGCCGCTGAGATCAATTCGATACTTGTAGACTGAGCGTGCCACCCCAGTGCGACCTCCTTTCTATCAGGATGGTCACAGTTTACCCTAAAAACTTCTGGGAGACACCTCTAGGGGCTGAAAGTAGCCGGGATTGAAGCTCGATCGTTGACCGAAAACAAGTCCACCGCTGAGCGGACAATCACAGGTTCTGGTGACTGTCCGGTGAGCGGTGGGAAACGGGCTGGCTGAAGCCGGTGCCCGAGGCCTTGGGCCGAGCGACGGCCTGCACTGCCTGAAGCTTCCCAATGCGGTATCATGCCTCTGCGACCACTTGAATCGGCCGCAGAGGAGGAACGAGGGCGCATCCAGGTCCAGATACCGCAAGTTGAGCCAGCACCGTACCCACCGTGGCCGGAGCGTTGTCGGATCTACGGGAACCCCACTTACCACCGCCACGGCTGGGTGAGTAAGCCGATCCGGGACACGCGCCTCCACCAGGTGCGGGCGCGCCGCATCCAGTGCCCGGCGTGTGGGCATACGCTGCGGGTGTATCCCGAAGGAGCTCACCGCCCGCGACCAGGTGCTCAGCGCGCGCAGGCGCTGAGCATCCTCCTCTGGTTGCTTGGCATCAGCGATCGCGCTGTAGCCGATGTGCTCACAGCCCTGGGGGCCCGGTTGCCCCAAGAGCCAGATTGATGAGAACGTGCAGCAGGTGGGGGAGAAGGTGCGCCGGGCGCGGGAGAAACGGCTGCGGCAACGACGGGTGCGGATCTTGGCAGCGGACGGCACCCACGTGCGCGTCCAGGGGCAGGATACGGTGGTGCTCCAGTGGACCGATGGCGAAAGGGAGTGGACGCTACCGCTCGAGGTGCTGGAAGGGGAGGATCCAGGTGAGCCTGCAGCGGGCGATGGCCGAGGGAGCGCAGGCTGTTGGGGCCGAGCTTTTGCTGAGTGACGATGCCGACCCCTACAAGACGGTGGCGGACGAGCTGGGGCTGGAGCAGTAGATCTGCCCG